>Ga0206118_100019_pt1 | contig 484424 bp, 385 predicted proteins | sample 3A20Ametagenome_FD_177999 | JGI IMG/M metagenome (GOLD analysis project Ga0206118, IMG submission 177999) | Enriched microbial communities from leaf-cutter ant dump, University of Wisconsin, Madison, United States - 3A20A | ecosystem: Environmental > Terrestrial > Nest > Insects nest > Nest... | reverse complement strand
AAAGGGGCGAAAAAGCGGTAGAACAGGTGTGGCGCGAACTGACCGGAAGGGATAGCGGCAAAAGAGGCGAATGCGGTAGCACAAGTGTGGCGCGAACTGATCGGAGGGGATAGCGGCAAAAGGGGCGAAAGCGGTAGCACAAGTGCGGCGGCGTGAACTGATCGGAAGGGATAGCGGCAAAAGGGGCGAAAGCGGTAGCACAAGTGCGGCGGCGCGAACTGATCGGAAGGGATAGCGGCAAAAGGGGCGAAAGAGGTAGCACAAGTGTGGCGCGAACTGATCGGAAGGGATAGCGGCAAAAGGATTGGAAAGTGGATAGAAAAGCGAGACTGCCCAACTAACGCAGTAGACTTGTTGAACCCTGGCGAATAATCGCAGCATCGTTTTCGTCGACGTGTCGTACAGGGGCTGCAATGTGATGTGATACCGTAGCTCTCGCTCCCGGATTTGCGATTTCAAATGCGTCATCCCTGCCCTCCGAAGCGCCTGTATTGACTCTCTTACGGGGGGGAGGTAAAATAAGTTACAATAACGAGGATAGGGAAGAGTAGTCAGATCGTCCGTCAGAGAGCGGGGCCGCTGTCAATTCAGCGCTGAGAGGTTCCGCGGGAAATGAGCTGCTGCGAGTCGCCCTGGAGTTTCCCGGTTCGAAATTCGGCGCGTCAGCCGAAGGCGAGTAGAACGGGACGGTCGCAACCGTTACTTTGCGTCGAGTGCCGTTACGGTCCGCTTGTCCGGTCCGTGCGGAACGAAGGTGGTACCACGGAAGTTGACCTTTCGTCCTTTGCGACGGGAGGTTTTTGTATTTTTTGGCGGCTCGTTGAGGCTGTTGAGATGTTCAGCCGAGGCCGGACCGCAAGCAAACTGCTAATCGATGTTTCTATGGAGGTAGTGCCACACATGTCCGAATCCACGAAAAGCCCGAACGTCGAAATGCCGACGACCTACGACCCGACGAGCGCAGAGCGCAAATGGTACGACCATTGGCTGAAGAGCGGGTATTTTCAAGCCGGACGTCGCCCCGACGCGCCCAAATACACGATAGTCATCCCGCCGCCGAACGTCACCGGCATGCTGCATATCGGGCATGCGCTCGATTTTACGCTGCAGGATATTTTGATCCGCTTTAAGCGGATGCAGGGCTTCGACGCCTTGTGGCTGCCGGGCACCGACCATGCCGGCATCGCGACGCAGACGAAGGTGGAGCAGAAGCTCCGCGAAGAAGGCAAGAGCCGCTACGACCTGGGACGCGAAGCGTTCCTCGAGAAGGTATGGGAGTGGAAGGAGCTCTACGCGGGAACGATCCGCGACCAATGGTCGAAAATGGGGCTTAGCCTCGACTATTCACGCGAGCGTTTTACGCTGGACGAAGGGCTGTCGAAGGCCGTGCGGGAAGTGTTCGTGCGTCTGTACGACAAAGGATTGATCTACCGCGGCAAGCGGATTATCAACTGGGATCCGGCGGCGCGCACCGCGCTGTCCGACATCGAGGTCGAATACAAGGAAGTGAACGGGCATCTGTATCACCTCCGCTATCCGCTCTCCGACGGAAGCGGATCGATCACGGTCGCCACGACGCGTCCGGAGACGATGCTCGGGGATACCGCCGTCGCCGTTCATCCGGAAGACGAGCGCTATAAGCATCTGATCGGCCGCACGATTCTGCTGCCGATCGTGAACCGCGAAATTCCGATTATCGGAGACGAATACGTCGACAAGGAGTTCGGCAGCGGCGCGGTCAAGATTACGCCGGCGCACGACCCGAACGACTTCGAAGTCGGCTCAAGGCACGACTTGCCGCAAATTACGGTCATGGACGAAGGCGGCAAGATGAACGAGTTCGCGGGTCCGTACGAAGGCATGGATCGCGCCGAATGCCGCAAGGCGATCGTCAAGGACCTGCAGGAGCAGGGCGTCTGCATCCAGATCGAGGACCACGTGCACCAGGTCGGCCACAGCGAGCGCTCCGGCGCCGTCGTCGAGCCGTATTTGTCCACGCAATGGTTCGTCAGCATGAAGCCGCTGGCCGAGAAAGCGATCGCCTCCCAGAAGTCGGGAGAGGGCGTTAACTTCGTGCCGGACAGATTTGAGAAAATCTATTTGCACTGGATCGAGAACGTGCGCGACTGGTGTATTTCCCGTCAACTCTGGTGGGGACACCGCATTCCGGCCTGGTACCACGAGACGACCGGCGAGATCTACGTCGGACTCGAAGCGCCGCAAGGCGCGGAAGAGCCGGGTTCGCCGTGGAAGCAGGACAACGACGTGCTCGACACGTGGTTCAGCTCGGCGCTCTGGCCGTTCTCCACACTCGGCTGGCCGGAGGACAGCGACGACTTCAAACGCTACTATCCGACCGACGTGCTCGTGACCGGCTACGACATCATCTACTTCTGGGTCGCCCGGATGATTTTCACCGCGCTGGAGTTTACGGACCGTATTCCGTTCAAGGACGTGCTCATTCACGGTCTCGTCCGCGACGCGGAAGGCCGCAAAATGTCCAAATCGCTCGGCAACGGCGTCGATCCGCTCGAGGTCATCGAGAAATACGGCGCGGATGCGATGCGCTTCATGATCTCTACCGGCAGCACGCCGGGCCAGGACTTGCGCTTCCGCTTCGAGAAGGTCGAGCAGGCGCGCAACTTCGCGAACAAGATCTGGAACGCTTCGCGCTTCGCGCTTATGAACCTGGAAGGTTTCACGCATGATCAGATCGATCTGAGCGGCGAGCTGTCGACGGCGGATCGCTGGATTCTGCACCGGTTCAACGAGACTGCGCGGGACATTACCCGTCTGATGGAAAGCTACGAGTTCGGGGAAACCGGACGTCTGCTGTACAATTTCATCTGGGACGATCTGTGCGATTGGTATATCGAATTTTCCAAGCTTACGCTGTACGGCGATGACGCGGCGGCCAAGCGCAGCACGCAGTCAGTGCTGGCCTACGTGCTGGATCGCACTCTGCGTCTGTTGCACCCGTTCATGCCGTACTTGTCGGAAGAAATTTGGCAGCATCTGCCGCACGAGCCGGGCGAGACGATCATGCTGGCGGCATGGCCGGAATACCGCGCCGAATTCGAAGCGCCGGGCTCGGTCAAGGAAATGGAGCTGCTGATGGAGGCGATCCGCGCCGTGCGCAACATTCGCGCCGAAGTGAACGTATCGCCGGGCAAGAAAGTCGAGCTGCTGCTGAAGCCGACGGGGGAAGCGGAGGAAGCGATTTTCTCCCGGAACGAGATCTACATCCAGCGCTTCTGCAATACGTCCGCCTATACGCTCGATCGCGGGCTGACGCCTCCGGACAAGGCGATGACGGCGATCGTGACGGGAGCGGAGCTGTATTTGCCGCTGGCCGGGCTGATCGACATCGCGCAGGAGATCGCCCGCCTGAACAAGGAGTTGGACAACTTGAACGCGGAAGTGCAGCGCGTCGAGAAGAAGCTGTCCAACGAAGGCTATATCGCCAAAGCGCCGGCTAATGTCGTCGAGCAGGAGCGGGCCAAAGGGCAGGACTACCGTGACAAGCGGGACAAAGTGCTGGCGAGAATCGCGGAACTGCAAGGATGACGGGAGGCGCAAGGCAACATGAACAATGACATACGGGCCGAAGAGGCCGCCTTCCGCACGGCGGAAGAAGCGATGGCCTGGATAACCGGACTGACCGCGTTCGGCATCCGCCCCGGCCTGGATCGCATCGGCGCGCTGCTGGAACGGTTCAACCATCCGGAACGACGCCTGAAATTCATTCACGTGGCGGGCACGAACGGCAAGGGCTCGGTATGCGCCTACTTGACGAGCGTGCTGCTGAAGAGCGGATACGACGTGGGGACGTTTACGTCCCCGTACCTGACGTCTTATTCCAACCGCCTGCAATATAACGGAGGGGACATCGAGGACGAGCAGCTCGTTAAGCTGGCGAACCGGCTGAAGCCCGCGGCGGACGAGCTGGCGGCAAGCGAGCTCGGTGCGCCCACAATGTTCGAGATAACGACCGCGCTGGCGCTGCTGTATTACGGCACGGTCACTTTTCCCGATTACGTCGTCTGGGAGACCGGGCTGGGAGGACGCCTGGACGTGACGAACATCGTTACGCCGGTCATCAGCGTCATCACGAACGTCGGCCACGATCACATGGACGTGCTCGGCCCGACGCTGACGGACATCGCCCGGGAGAAAGCCGGCATCATCAAGTCGGGCGTGCCTGTCGTCACGGCGGTATCGCAGCCGGAAGTCATGCAGGTCGTCGAAGAGACGGCGCGCTCGCGCCAGGCGACCCTGTACCGGGCGGGAGAACAATTCGTCTACGAGGCGCTGTCGACGGCGGAAGACGAGCAGAGCTTTTCTTTCCGCAGTCCGTTCCGGGCTATTCCTTCACTGACGATTACGCTGAGCGGGGAGCATCAGATCGCGAACGCGGCGACGGCGGTCATGGCGCTTGAAGTGCTGCGTCAGTATTACGCGCTGATCGTCGACGACGAGCATCTGGAGGCCGCTCTGAGGGAGACGAAGTGGCCCGGAAGGCTGGAGATGGTCTCTCGCGAGCCGCGGATTCTGATCGACGGGGCGCACAATCCGGAAGGGATGGAGGCGCTGAACCGCGCTCTGCGGAACGTGTACGCATACGATCGTTTAAACGCGATGATAGCGATGATGCCGAATAAGAATCATGAACATTCTTTACGGCATATACTACCATTGGTGGATACGCTCGTGATTACGGAACCTGATTTTCATAAAAAAATGAACGCCGCCGAACTCGCCGACGTAGCGCGGCGGGTAGGGGCCGAACTCGGTCGTTCGCCGAACGTGATCGTCGAGCCGGATTGGCGGCGCGCGCTGGAATTGCTGCTGGAAGCTTCATCGTCTGCCGGGGATGGAAATACGCTGAACGTGGTGACCGGTACGCTGTACCTGATCGCGGACGTCCGTTCGTGGCTGCTCCAAGGAACGAAATCTGAAAAAGGCTGGTGAAGCGTTGTTGCGAACCGCAGAGCATGTGCATTTTATCGGCATCGGAGGCTACGGAATGAGCGCCATCGCCCGGGTCATGCTGGAGATGGGCTATCAAGTGTCGGGCTCCGATGTGGCGAGCCAGGAATTGACTGACAAGCTGGCCGCCAAGGGAGCAAGAATCTACATCGGCCATGAACCGGAGAACGTCCGGGGAGCCGATCTCGTCGTCTATTCGACGGCGTTATCCAAGGACAACGTCGAGCGCCAGGAAGCGGAGCAGCTTAACATTCCCGTTCTGCACCGGGCCCAGATGCTGGCCCGTCTTCTCAACGCCCGTACGGGCATTGCGGTGGCAGGCGCGCACGGCAAGACGACGACCTCTTCAATGATCGCCCTCGTGATGGAGAACTGCGATCTCGATCCGACTTACATTATCGGCGGAGAGATCGTGAACGTCGGCACGAACGCGAAAGCGGGCAAGGGACGGTTCGTCGTGGCGGAAGCGGACGAGAGCGACGGCTCTTTCCTCCAATACGAATCGGCGATGGGTGTTGTGACGAACATCGAAGCCGACCATCTGGAGAACTACGACGGCGATTTCAATAAATTGAAGGCGGCCTACGTCTCGTTCCTGCGCAATATTAAGCCGGACGGCTGTGCCGTCGTCTGCGCGGACGACGAAAATATCCGAGAGCTGCTGCCCCAGGTGACGGACAAACGGGTCGTTACGTACGGCACAGAAGACGGAGATGCGGATTACAAGGCGACGGATATCGAGCTCGGCGACCGCTGCGTCTCGTTCACCGTGAGCCATCGCGACCAAGAGCTCGGCCGCGTGTCGTTGTCCGTTCCGGGACGCCATAACGTATATAACGCTCTGGCCACCGTTATCGTATGTCTGGAGGCGGGAGCCCCGTTCCAGGCGATCGCGGAAGCGATCAAGGAATTCCGCGGCGCCAAGCGCCGGTTTCAAGTGCTTGGCGAAGTGAAGGACATGCTGGTCATCGACGACTACGCGCATCATCCGACGGAGATTCAGGCGACGATCCAGGCCGCGAAAGCGACCGGCAAGCGGATTATCGCCGTGTTCCAGCCCCAGCGGTACACGAGAACGTATTTCCTGCTCGACGCGTTCAGCAGGGCGTTCGAGGGTGCCGACGAGGTGTTCATTACGGACATTTATTCTCCGGCGGGCGAACAGAGAATCGAAGGCGTCAACTCACGCAAGCTGGTCGAATTGATTGCCGAGAACAGCAACCCGAACGTCTCGTACGTGCCGACCAAGGAAGAGGTGCGGGACATTCTGGCCGGGAAGGTCGCTCCGGGCGATCTCGTGCTGACGATGGGAGCCGGCGACATCTGGAAGACGGCCGTCGAGCTGTCGAAGCTGCTCAAGGAACGCGAATCCGAATAAGCGATAACCGTCCGGGAACGATGGCTCCCGGGCGGTTTTTCGTTCATATTTCTCTCTTGTCTCTCATATTCTATTTCATAGATTAAGGGACAAGGAGAGACGCAGCATGCCATCCAACGCGAGAATGACCATTCGTTTCGAACCTCCGGTCAAGCCGAAGCAGAAGCCGATCGAGATGCCAGCGGCCCGACAGGCCGAGCCGATAGACATTACGCCGACGTCGAAGGAGGAGCTTCCTGCCGCGCCGATAGCTTTCGAAGCGTGGGACAGCCCCTACCAGGACGACATTCGTGCGCTGGAGGAAATCATCCGGAAGTCCGATTCGAACAAGGAACCGCTCTTGTCGGACAAGGCTTTCTCTTCCCGTCCGAAGCCGAGGAGGGACCGCGACGACCTTCAGGACATCACCGTATCGGAGTGGCTGGAAGACAAGCGGGCGGAAGCGGGAGACGGGCCGGCGGACGGATATGGAGACGGGAAAATGTTCGGGGCCGGCAACGGCTGGTACGATTCGATTACGACGACGGAGATCGTCCGGGAGCGGGGGCCGTCATGGACCAGAGTCGTATTGTCCGTGGCGGGAGCGATCGCGACGGGCGTGCTGTTCGGTTATATGGTGCTCGGACTGTTCACGGGCGAGCCGCTGTTTCCGGGCCAGCAGGCGGGCGGAGCGGCCGCGGTCCCGGCGCAAGCTTCCGCAGCGCCCGGTTCCGCCGAACCGGCGGGCGGGCGTGAGCCCGTGGCAGGGAGCGTGGCCGAGGCAACGGCGCCGAAGAGCGGCGGAGCTTCCGCGCCGGCGATAACCGAGGTGGCGGCGGATCGTTATTACGTGCTTCAATACGGCGTGTTTAATAACGAAGAGAGCATGGAGGTTGCCGCAGGGCAGCTTCAAAGCAAAGGATACTCGTGGGGGACGGATGCGAGCGACGGATACCGCGTATACGCGGCGGCCACTCTGACGAAGGAGGAGGCCGAGCTATTGGCCGCGCAGATGACCGGCTTGGAGGTGTACATCAAGCCGGTCGGGGGAGCTGCGCTCAAGGTCGGTTCGGGGGCGCTGACGGCGGAGGGAGCGGAGTTCATCGACGCGGGCGCGGCAATGATCCGCGAGCTCGTCCGAGTGTCGGGCGCGGGCTTGCAGGAGCGCCAGCCCCCGGCGCTGAGCGACAAGCGGCTGGCGGACTGGCAAGCGGCGCAGCAGCGCTGGCGGAAGACTGCGGCCTACGAGGGAGCTTGGGCAAGCAAAGCCGCCGGCGAGGCGGCGGAGATCGCACAGGCCTTGAAAGCGGGAGAAACGGCCATGGCCGAGTATGCGAAGGAGCCTTCCCGCAAGCAGCTGTGGAACATGCAGACGGCGGCAATGAAGGCGCTGCTGGCCGATCATCGCTTGCGGGCCGCGCTTGTTCCGAACGGATGAGCATGAGATTTTTCCCGAAGAGAGGCGGGAAATTCCCTCGCTCCGGGACAACCTTCTCGGCCGGGGACCGCGTCATCGGGACTTTAGAACGGGGCAGCCTGCATCGCTCAGGCTGTCTTTCGTTTTATACGTTGTGCGACTTGTCCGAGGGACGTATAATGAAAGGACGGGTGTCAAAAAATGGTGGGAGACGGGGAAAAATGAAGAAAAACGGATGGATTCTGCTGCTGTTTCTCTTTCTGGGGCTGTTGGCCGGCGCATTGCTCGCCAATTGGCTGAAGGAGGTTCCGGGACTCTCCTTTTTGACCCGCGCGCTGGAAGTCAGTTGGTCGCCGGCCGCGGATTTGGCCGTGATCAAATACAGCCTGAATCTCGAAGTCCGGCTGAGCCTTCTCAGCGTCATCGGCGCAGCCGTCGCAATCTGGCTGTATCGCAAAATGTAAAATGCAATTCGAAAGGAAGAAGGAACCGATGTCGACCGCCACGCCGACCCAAACCGTGCTCGTGCTGGCTTCTTCTTCGCCCCGCAGGCAGGAATTGATCTCTCTGCTCGGTTTGCCGGTACGGATCATTCCCAGCGGTGCGGACGAGAACACGCCGGAGACCTGGTCTCCGCGCGAGATCGTCGAGGAGCTGAGCAAGCGCAAGGCGCTTGCGGTCAAGCAAGATTTAACCGAATCGCCGGATGAATCGTCTATTATTGTGGGAAGCGATACGATCGTCGTGTTGAACGGGCAGATCATGGGAAAACCTAGAGACGGACAGGATGCCGCGCGCATGCTTCGACAGCTCGCCGGCAACGTTCATGAAGTCTATACGGGCGTATCCTGCGTTCGCGCGTCCGACGGCAAGGAGGCGACTTCCCACCGGGTAACGAAAGTCCGGATGAGGTCTCTGTTGGAAGATCAGATCGCCCGCTATGTAGCGACCGGAGAACCGATGGACAAGGCAGGCGCGTACGGCATTCAAGAGATTGGCTCCGTGCTCGTCGAGTCCATCGAAGGAGACTATTTCAACGTCGTCGGCTTGCCCGTCTCTCTTCTGGCGGTGCTGCTGGAGCAATTCGAGATTACGATTCCTTGAGCGACGAAGCCAATTCCGCGGCCGACGCGGCTTACGAAAGCTGGTTAACGCATGGAGCAAAGATCTTTTCGTCTGAGAGAGCTTCCTTCCGGAGAACGTCCGAGGGAGCGCATGCAGCAGCACGGCGCGCAGGCGCTAAGCCACGCCGAGCTGCTCGCGATTCTGCTGCGAACGGGAACCCCGAACGAATCGGCGGTTCATCTGGCCCAGCGTATTCTGAACGAATCCGGAGGGCTCAGAAAACTGGCCGAGAGCGGCTGGGAGGATCTGATTCACATTCGCGGAATCGGTCCGGCCAAAGCGCTCCAGCTTCAGGCTTCGATCGAGCTCGGGCGGAGAATCGCCCGTTCCAGGCTGCCTGAGACGGTCAAGATCACTTGTCCGCAGGACGCCGCCGATCTGCTCATGGAGGAGATGCGGCACTATCGGGAGGAACACTTCGTATGCCTGTTCCTCAACACCAAAAATCATGTCATCGGTCGACAGACGTTATCGATCGGCAGCCTGAACGCATCCATCGTTCATCCGAGGGAAGTGTTCAAGGCGGCCATCAGGCGCAGCAGCGCATCGATCCTTTGCGCGCATAACCATCCCAGCGGCGATCCGACGCCGAGCGCCGAGGACCTTCAACTGACGAGACGACTCGGAGAAGCGGGCCAATTGCTTGGCATCGAGCTTCTCGACCATTTGGTAATCGGTGACAGTCGCTTTATTAGTTTGAAGGAGATGGGCTGCTTATAATATAATAAGTAAGATTGTCCCGACGACTGAAGCGCAGCCTGAGCGTCAACCTAGCAGTCGCGGTCATAGCAGGAGGTAGCAGAATGGTTGGAGGATTCACGCGGGATCTGGGCATCGATCTCGGAACCGCAAATACGCTGGTGTACATGAAAGGCAAAGGAATAGTCGTCAGAGAGCCGTCCGTGGTTGCTCTGCGTACCGATACAAAGAGAATCGAAGCGGTAGGTTCCGACGCGAAAAAAATGATCGGACGCACGCCCGGCAACATCGTGGCCATTCGTCCGATGAAGGACGGCGTTATCGCGGATTTCGAGACGACGGCGACGATGATCAAGTATTTCATCCGCAAAGCGCAGAAGCCGCGGGCGATGTTCCCGCGCCATCCGAACGTGATGGTATGCGTTCCTTCCGGCATTACGGCCGTGGAGAAGCGCGCCGTGGAAGACGCCACGAAGCAGGCGGGAGCACGGGAGGCCTACATTATCGAGGAGCCGTTCGCGGCGGCGATCGGCGCGGACTTGCCGGTGTGGGAGCCGACCGGAAGCATGGTCGTCGACATCGGCGGCGGCACGACGGAAGTTGCCGTCATCTCCCTCGGAGGCATCGTTACGAGCAAGTCGATCCGCATCGCGGGCGACGAGATGGACGATGCGATCATCGCTTATATTAAGCGCCTCTACAATCTGATGATCGGCGAGCGGACTTCCGAGCAGCTCAAGATGGAGATCGGCTCGGCTCTGCCTCTCGACAAAGTGGAATCGATCGAAATTCGCGGCCGCGACCTCGTGTCGGGCCTGCCGAAGACGCTCGCGATCACTTCGGACGAGATCACGGAAGCGTTGTCCGATACGGTCAATTCGATCATTGAGGCGGTCAAGGCGACGCTCGAGAAATGTCCTCCGGAGCTGTCCGCGGACATTATGGATCGAGGCATCGTATTGACCGGCGGCGGAGCGCTGCTTCGCAACTTGGACAAGATGCTCGCCCGCGAGACGGGAATGCCTGTGCTGGTCGCGGAGCATCCGCTCGACTGCGTGGCGATCGGAACCGGCCGCGCGCTCGAGAATATCCATCTGTTCAAGTCCAAAGGCGGAGCATCCCGATCCAGCCGATAATTTCACAGGACGGGAAAGCAGGTGAGCGCGATCTTTCGCTTAATGCGCAATAAGCGTTTGTTTATTCTCATGATCGGGCTGATCTTGTTTATCGCCCTCATGGGGTTTACGTTCGGCAGAGACCGGCTGACTTGGCCGGAGAAATTCGTCAACGACGCATTCGGGACTGTGCAAGGAGTGTTCTACCGGCCGGTCGGAGCGGTCGCGGATTTTTTCCGCGATCTCGGCCGGCTTTCCGACGTCTATAAGGAGAACGAGCAGCTCCGCCAGACGGTGGCCCAATATACGCAGGATCAGATTCGCTTTAATCTGCTCGAAGCGGAGAACAAGCGCCTGCAGGAAGAGCTTAATTTTACCGAAAGACAGAAGAACATGGACAACTATCGCTATCTGATCGCCCAGGTGGTCGGAAGCACGTCCAATCCATACGAGAGAACGATCACGATCAATCTCGGCAGCAAGGACGGAATCAAGCCCGAGATGGCCGTAAGAACGGTCGACGGACTCGTCGGACTGGTCAGCAAAGTCAAAAACTTCACGTCCACCGTCACCCTGATCTCGAATCTGGATCCCAGCTCGTCCAAGGGCTCGCCCGTATCGGCCACGTTTCTCAGCAAACCGGACTCTTTCGGAATTATCGAATACGACGAGGAAACGAAGACGCTGCTCATGTCCAAGATCGAGGAAAAAGACAAGCCGGTGGACGGGGACACGGTCATTACGTCCGGACTCGGCAGCTTGTTCCCGAAAGGGATCATCATCGGCACGGTCAAGAGCAGCCAGGTCGGCGACTTCGGCTTGACGTATACGGCCGCGATCGAGCCGGCGGCCAAGTTCGACCATCTCCGCGAAGTGTTCGTCATCGTCGTGCCAGAGGTGGATGAGCCGTGAGTATGCGCATCAACTGGGCGATTCTGCTCGGGCTTGTGCTCGTGATCGCGGAGAACGCGATCGTGCCCTGGCTGATTCCGCCGGGCTGGAGCGACAGGCTGCTGCCTCATCTGACGTTCATCCTGACAATCTTCGTAGCCGGCTACGCGGGACGCCATCCCGCGTTCTTGTTCGGGCTCGGCTTCGGCCTGCTTCAGGATATGCTGGCCTACGGGCACCTCATCGGGCCTTACGGCTTCGGCATGGGCCTGATCGGTTATCTCGCAGGTCTGCTCTCGGAGTACAAGAGCTATACGATCAGCCTATTTTCTTGGGTGGTCCTGGTGTTCGGGCTGCTGCTCGATTCCATCGTCTACTCGATCTACAATCTGTTTCGCCTGACGGATTTGCAGTTTGCCCACGTCTTCTACTGGCAGGTGGCGCCGACCGCGCTCCTTCAGCTTTTGATCGCGCTTCTGCTGTACGTTCCCGTACGTCGTTACTTGGTTAAAGCTTCGCTATCCCCGGGAGAAGACAATCCGGAATAGGACGATGTTAACCCGGCAGGCAGGAATTCGGCTTCGCGAAGCCGAATTTCAATTAGCGTAGGGAGGAGCGGGCATCGTGACGGGCAAAACTATCATTACCATTAAAGGCGTCAAAGAAGGGCTCGTCTTTCTGCTGGACGACCAGTGCGATTTCGTCGAGCTGCTGGACGAGTTAAGCGCGAAATTGGACAAGCACGTTCAGCAATTCAACGGGCCGATCGTGCATATTTTCATAAAGCTTGGCGCAAGGCAGTTGAACGAAGAGGACAAGGAGCGGATCAAGGCAATTTTCCGCAAGCAGGGCAACCTGCTAATCCAGTCGATCGAGAGCGATCCGCCGGAAGTCGATCCCGACGCCAAGGCGGTTCCTCAGCTGCATACGATGATCGGCATGGTCAGATCGGGACAGACGGTCGAGTACGACGGGCATATGCTGCTGATCGGAGACGTCAATCCCGGCGGCACGATCCGGTGCAGCGGCGACGTCTACGTGCTCGGAGCGCTTCGGGGAAGCGTGCATGCGGGGACGCAGGGCAACGAGGAGGCGATCATCGCCGCTTCGCTCATGAGGCCGACCCAACTGCGCATCGCCGACGTAATCAGCCGGCCCCCCGACGAATGGACATCCGCCGAGCCCTGGATGGAATATGCGTTTTTGCGCGAAGGAAAGATGGCCATAGACAAGCTGACCAGCCTTGGACGCCAGCGTAAAGAAGTCATGCTGTTCAAAGGAGTGTAAAGGATCATGGGAGAAGCGATCGTTGTCACATCGGGCAAAGGCGGAGTCGGCAAAACGACGACGTCGGCTAATCTCGGCACCGCGTTGGCGATGCTGGGACAGAAAGTGTGCATGGTGGATACCGATATCGGCTTGCGCAATCTGGACGTGGTCATGGGACTCGAAAACCGCATCGTCTACGACTTGATCGACGTGGCCGAAGGGCGCTGCCGGGTGAATCAGGCCTTGATCAAGGATAAACGCTTCGACGAGCTGTATATGCTTCCGGCGGCGCAGACGAAGGACAAGAACGACATTTCTCCGGAGCAGGTTCGACAGATCATCGAGAGCTTGAAGCCGGATTTCGACTATATCATTATCGATTGCCCGGCCGGAATCGAGCAGGGCTTCCGCAACGCCATCGCCGGCGCTTCCCAGGCAATCGTCGTAACAACGCCGGAGAACGCCGCCGTCCGCGACGCGGATCGCGTCATCGGGCTGCTGGAGAAGAGCAACTTCCCCTCGCCCAAGCTGGTCATCAACCGCATACGTCCGGGTCTCGTTCGCAGCGGGGATATGCTCGAGGTGGACGACATTTGCCAAGTGCTCGCCATCGATCTGATCGGCATCGTGCCGGACGACGAATCGGTCATCAAGGCCGCGCATTCCGGGGAGCCTACGGTGATGAACGTCAATTCCCGGGCCGCGATCGCCTATCGGAACATTGCGCGGCGCATTCTGGGGGAGACGGTCCCTCTGGCCCATCTGGACGAGAAGTCGGGCATGTTCAGCAAAGTAAAGAAGTTTCTTGGAATGGGATGATCGGACTTGCTTAACCGATTGAAAAAAATGGACTGGATGATGCTGACGATTCTCTTTATGTTCATGGGAATCAGCACGATCGCCGTGCGAAGCGCGACATACAACAACCCCGCTTACGTCAATCACGATATTAAAACGTTGATTTTCTACGGGATCGGGTTCGGCGTCGTCCTTTTGTCCACATTGATCGATTATCGTCTTATCCTCAAAGTCTGGTACGTCTGGTACGCGATCGGCATTATTATGCTCGTGCTGATCTTCGTGCTGGTCGAACCGAAGAACGGCGCGCGCAGTTGGTTCGAATTCGGAGAGGTGTCGTTCCAGCCGGCGGAGATCATGAAGCTGTTCCTCATTATCGGGATCGCGGCCATCATGGGCAGGCGGCAGGGCGATCCGCTGCGAATGCGCACCGACGTCATGGCGGTAGCGATCTTCGCTTTCGTTCCGTTTGTTCTCGTCATGCTTCAGCCGGATCTGGGCAACGCGATGATCTATATCTTCATCGTGCTGGGTATGCTCTGGATCGGCAACGTCAGATATTCGTACGTCATGATCGGCCTTGCCGCCGTCGTCGGGGGACTGCTGCTGTTCGTGACGCTGTTCAATTCTTACAACGCCGAGATCGAGAGCTACTTGAACGACCGCAAGCTCGGGCACTGGTACGAGAGAATCAATACGTACATCCATCCGGAAGAGGCTTCTGCGGACGCCAGGCGCCAGTCCGAATACGCGATGATCGCCATCGGCTCCGGCGGGCTGGCCGGGGACGGCTACCTGCAAGGGGATTCCAAGAACCGGAAGTTTATTCCGTATACGTATTCGGATTCGATCTTCGTCGTCATCGGCGAGGAGTTCGGCTTTCAGGGCGCGGCGCTGCTGCTTCTGCTGTACTTCCTGTTCATCTACAGGATGATTCTGATCGCGTACCAGTGTTACGACCGACGAGGCTCGTTCATCATTATCGGCATCGCGACGATGATGGTGTTCCAGATTTTCCAGAACATCGGGATGATGCTCGGCGTCATGCCGATTACCGGCATTACGCTGCCTTTCGTCAGTTACGGCGGCACTTCGCTGCTGCTCAACATGCTGTCGATCGGGCTTATTTTCAGCATTAAAGCGCATCAAGAGAAATATCAGATGGATCAGTGACGAACGAGTTCGCTCGATCGGCCGAGAGGGCCGTTCCCCAGTCTTCCTTAAGGAGGGCTGCGGGGACGGCCCTTCGCCTTTTTTCGGCCAATGTAAAGTCGTTCCAGAGGGATGCCCATTCGCCGTTCTCCCTTGCCTCGCAAGGTCTATTCCCCCTTTGTCCGCCATAAGGTAATAAGAGAAAAGAGGACAAGGGAGGGGCTGGCGATGCAAATACGGGACAACGTTCGCGAGCGGAGACGGGAGAAGATTGCCCGGCTCGTGGAGCGGCAGTCGGCACAAACCCGGGCAGCCGGGCAGTCGGCGGAACCTGTGGGCAAGGAGACGGCAGAGCCGAAGGCGCAAGGCGTGTCGCCTGCGCCGGCAAGCGTTCGGGAGGAGGCGTATTCTTCCCCCGCGTTCGAATTGCCGCGTTCCGAGCCGAAGAAGGAGCTCGCGCGCCCGGAGGCTTCGCCGTCCGATCCGGACCCCGAACTGTGGTGGAGAGAGCGGGAGAAACGGCTGAAAACGGGACGAGCTCCCGGGTGGGAAGGGCTTAAGGGCATTCCTCCGACCTCGGCGCCCGGCGGAAGGGGTTCCCGGGAGGGAACAGGTCCGGGACGCTTGCTTCGTGGCATCGGCGTCAGGCTGATTATCGCCTCTGTCGTCTTCGCCGGCTTCTGGGGCTGGATGAAGCTGGAACTGCCCGGAAGCTCGCCGGCTAGAGAATGGATGGTCGGCTCGGTAACGCGGGATATGGATTTCCGCGCGATCGAAGTTTGGTACGGAGACACGTTCGGAGGCTCTCCTTCTTTCTTGACGTTCGGCCGAGAGGAGCCGGATACGCGAGAGGTGGCGGCGCTGCTCGATCCGTCGGCCACGTCGGCCCCGATCCGGGGGACGGTCGTGCAGCCGTTCTCGGAGAACGGCAAAGGGGTTCGGGTGGCCGCGAAAGGCGACAGCGAAGTGTTCTCCGTCTATACCGGCAAAGTGCAGCAGGTCACCCGGGACGATAACGGCGGCGTGACGGTGCTCGTACAGCATCAGAATCGCGTGTTGACGGTGTACGGGGGTCTGGAATCGGCCAGCGTCAAGCCGAACGACTGGGTCGAAACGGGACAAACGATAGGCCGGCTCGGACCCGCCGCGAACGGACAGTCCGAAGCGGTGCTCTATTTCGCGGTGCAGCACGATGGCATCGTAATCGATCCGTCGGAAGTGGTCGGCTTTGATTAAATGGAAGGGGATCGCTTTCCGACTGCACCCGCTTTTCGTGCTGATTATGATCGCCTCGATCGCGACCGGCCATTTTGCCGAGCTTCTCGTCTTGTTTTTTATCGTCCTGTGGCACGAGCTCGGGCATCTGCTGGTCGCATTGCGGTTCGGCTGGAAGGTGAGGGAGGTCAAGCTGCTGCCGTTCGGCGGAGTGGTGGAGGTCGAGGACGCCGGCTCGGTTCCCGTTCGCGAGGAGCTGTGGGTCGCGTTGGCCGGTCCGGCGCAGAACGCCTTTCTGGCGGCGATCGGACTGCTGCTCGGATACGCGGGCTGGATTGACGAAGCCTGGTCGGACGATTTCGTGCGTGCCAACGCGCTGATCGCCCTTTTTAATTTGCTGCCCGTATTGCCGCTCGACGGCGGACGGATGCTGCAATCGTGGCTCAGCCTGCGGATTCCGTACCATCGGACGCTGATGTGGAGCGCCAAAATCAGCCTGGCGTTCAGCGGGTTGATGGTCGCAGCATCGGTCTATCCTCTCGCCCGGGGCGGGCTGCTGCATCTGAATCTGTTGGCCGTCGGCCTGTTTCTCTGTGCGTCCAATTGGACCTATTTTCGCAACGTTCCATTTGTCTTCCTGCGTTTCCTCGTGCATCGCAGCGAGAGGGCGGAGGAGCACTTCGACAAGGGGAAGCTGTCGATGCCGATCGTCATTTCCGAGAATCGCCCGCTTACCCGGATCTTGAGGCTATATATGAAGGAACAGTACCATCTGGTCTATGTGATGAAGCAGGGGAAGATCGTCGGCGTCGTTCCCGAAAAGGCGATCATCGACGGATTTCTCGGTCGTCTGACATCGGGGCATGCGGATTTGAGGTTTTTCATGTAGAATAAAAGGAGTGAGTTCGCGGGTTGGGAAAATAGGTTCCCGACAGGGAGGTTGGCATGAAGCAGCTGTTTATCCATTGTTCGAATCAGGTAACACAATCGGCGTTGCTGGAGGACGGGATTCTGACGGAATTCGCCGTGGAGCGGACGGAAGGCGCTTCGCTGATCGGCAACCTGTACAAGGGACGGGTCGTCAACGTTCTGCCCGGCATGCAAGCCGCATTCGTCGATATCGGCCTGTCCAAGAACGCTTTTCTATACGTAGATGACGTCCTGCATCCGCACCTGGACAAGCAGCCGAAGGAGAAGCCGCCGATCGGCGACCTGCTGAAGCCGGGGGACGAACTGCTCGTTCAGGTCATGAAGGAACCGCTCGGAGGGAAAGGCGCTCGCGTGACGACGCATTATTCGATTCCCGGACGATGGCTCGTGTACATGCCGGATGCGGATTATATAGGTATATCGAAGAAAATCGAGCAGGAGCAGGAACGAAGCCGGCTGAAGGGCTTGGCCGAAGCGATCCGCGAAGGGACGGAAGGCGTCATTCTCCGGACGAACGCGGAAGGCGAGAGTCGGGAGGCGCTGGAGGAAGACTTGAACGGCTTGCGCCGGGTATGGCGGAGCATCCTCGAGCGCAGCAAGCATGCGAGAGCGCCGCTTGAGCTGCACAGGGATACCGGGCTCGTGGGCCGGATGGTCAGGGACGTGATCACCCCGGACACGGAGCAATTGTTCGTGGACGACGAGCCGTTGGCGGAGGAAGCGAAGTCTTATTTGCGCCAGACGGCGCCCGCTCTTGAAGGGCGGGTTCAGCTGTATCGCGAACCGAAGCCGCTGTTCGAGAAGTTCGGCATCAAGGAGCAGCTCGACAAGGCTTTCCAGTCGAGAATCTGGCTGCCGAGCGGCGGTTATCTCGTCTGGGAGCAGACCGAAGCGCTCACCGTCATCGACGTGAACACGGGCAAGTATACCGGTTCGGTCGATCTCGAGGAGACGGTGTTCCAGACGAACGGGGAAGCGGCGGACGAGGTGGCTCGACTGCTCAGGCTGCGCGACGTCGGAGGCATCATCATCATTGACTTCATCGACATGGAGACCGAGGAGCATCGCCACCAGATCGCGCAGCGGCTGGAGACCCGTATTAAGCGAGATCGCACGAAATGCCAACTCGTCGGCTGGACGCGGCTCGGACTGATGGAGCTTACGCGGAAGAAAGCGCGGGAGAACGCGATGAAATATTTCTACGAGACTTGCGCGGCTTGCAGGGGCAGCGGGAAAATTTATATTCGGTAAGCGGGCGTGACCGGTGCTGCCTCTCTCGACGCGTTGTTCTAAGAAATCGACTAACGTGGCGGGAAAAGGCTCGGTTGGCGAGGCGTTGTTCTAGAAAATCGACTAACGTGCTCGGAAAAGGCTCGATTGGCGAGGCGTTGTTCTAGAAAATCGACTAACGAGTCTTCTATAGGCGGGACGTCAGATGCGACGAATTTTCATGTAATCAAGTTTGCTATTTCCGAGTGTTTTGTGTTATATTATGGAAAATTATATTTCTATTTATGCGTGAAGCACACGCCGTTTCCTCCCCAGTGGAGCGAGCGGCGTTTTTTATTTTCTTGCGTTCAATTTTCCGAGGAGGGCGATTGGCATGGAGAGCTTTGAAGAAGAATTCGAAAAGTTACTTGAGGTGCAAAAGGCGACCGCAACAGGACAACGAAGCGAGATGTTGAACCGGAATTTGACGGGGACGAAGCTGCTTGTGAACAATCTGCTGCTTCCGGTATTCGGGAAGAGCGACGGCATGGTGCTCGAGTACGAGATGACGGGGCCTTCGGGAGTAAAGATTTTTGGAGATGTCGGTTTGCCGTCATTGCGTCTAATTGTCGAAGAAGATCACTTTATTACGCATGCGGAGAAAGTTACGCGCGACCGCTTTTCGTTCGAGAGGGCGCGGGCACGCTCGGTTGCCGTGAACCTGTTCATCTATTTCCCGTATAGTCGGGATGAACTAGAGAAAAAGCCGGAAGAAAGTCAACGCAGCCTATATGAGTTGCTAGGGAAACTGGGCACGAAGGAAGGCACCGGTTTGATGAAACTTCCCGTGTACGAACGAGAGGTGCTCAGATGCGCATGGTTGAGGGGGCAAACGTTTCGCTTAGGAGATGTGAGCGAATGGCTGTTGCTCGGGAGAGAAACGTGCAGAAAGATCATCTGGGAAATGCAAAAGAAGGAGCTGGTTTGCTCTGTTGGAGGAGGTGCCAGGCGCTGCTATGAGTTTCAGATTACGGAGAAGTCCGCTGCAGCTTTTGATGAAGTTGATTTAATGTGTGGCGAGTGTGGTGGGCAAAGGTCGACAACGTTTGAGAAAACGAAACTGCAGAAGGTGCGGCAGAGAAGCTCAGTGGCCGTGGAGGAAACTATACTGCGGGAGGGGAGCTGAGAAGCCAAGCGGCGCTGAAGGAGATGGAAAACCGGGAGGAAGAGGGGGAGAGGTCAAGCAACGATTTAATTAAACAATTTTCTTGTATTCCCTATACCAATGTGCTAAAATCCTATAGTGCGTGCAATCTGAGGATATGCAGGCTACAACCGCACTCCACCGGGTCGACAAGATCGGCGCTGCTCTGGCTCATCGAAGCTGAGGCATCCGACACCCTATGAGGCGAGTCTTAGACACAAGGAGGTGCACCAGATGTACGCGATTATTCAAACAGGCGGCAAACAGTACAAAGTCCAAGCGGGTGACGTAATCTTCGTTGAGAAGCTTTCCGCTAACGCAGGCGACAGCGTAACGTTCGACCACGTTTTGGCCGTTTCCAAAGACGGAGGACTGACTACAGGTTCCCCGACGGTTGCGGGAGCTTCCGTAACGGGCAAAGTCGAGCAACAAGTCAAAGGCGAGAAGATCATCGTCTTCAAGTACAAGCCTAAGAAGAACTACAAGCGCAAGCAAGGCCATCGTCAACCGTACACGAAAGTGACGATCGAGAGCATCAAGGCGTAAGAGAGGTTGCCGAGATGATCGCGATTACGATCGTGCGCAACGACGAGAAGGCCATCGTACGGTTTACCGTAACGGGGCATGCTTATTATAACGATCCCGGCAAAGATATCGTCTGCGCCGGCGTATCGGCTGTAACCATCGGAGCGGTCAACGCGATCGAGAAGCTGACGGGACTTGTCCCGGACGCCGAATCGAGATCGGGTCTGCTCAAGGCGGAAGCTCCGCATAGCTCGGATCCCCGGCGGAACGACCAGGTCCAGTTGCTGCTGGAAGGAATGGTCGCCGCGCTCGAATCCATCGTGGAATCTTACGGCAAGTACGTGACCATAAAAGAAACCTTTGTGAAAAAAGGAGGTTGACACCATGTTGAAGTTAGATCTTCAGTTATTCGCCTCGAAAAAAGGGGTCGGATCGACGAAGAACGGACGGGACAGCCACTCCAAGCGCCTCGGCGCGAAGAGAGCGGACGGTCAAGTCGTAACGGCCGGCAGTATCCTGTACCGCCAACGCGGCACGAAGATCCATCCGGGCACGAACGTCGGCATCGGCAAAGACGACACTTTGTTCGCTTTGACTCCGGGCGTCGTGAAGTTCGAACGTCTGGGACGCGATCGCAAAAAAGTGAGCGTCTATCCTGTAGCGCAAGCTCCGGTAGCTGCCGCACTCGAAGTCTAATAGGGCATCCAGAACCCCGGCCAATGCAAGTTGGTCGGGGTTTTTGCATGACGATTCGGCGAGCCGCGCGAGCGTTCGGAACGGCGTGGTGATGGGCGTTCCGCCATGGTATACTGGACGGGTAAGGGCTTCCGGACGTTGGCAGACGAGGAAACACGAAACGGGGATAAAAGATGAGATTTGGGAAAATGTCACTAAGGGGGCCGGCGGCTCTCGCGTCGTTGGCTTTGCCTCTCGCGGCTGTCCTGATCTGGCCTCGTTCATGGTGGCCGTTAATCGTATTCGTTCTGTGGACCCTGGCGGTGTTCGCCGGAATGGCCGCATGGCAGAGAAGAGCTCACCGCGAGCATTGCGAGAAGCTGCTGGCGCACGCGCAATTATCTACGATTCGTCCGCTCAGTCATCACCGGCACGATTGGATGAACGAGCTGCAAATCTTATACGGGTACTTAAGGCTTAACAAGCTCGATAAAGCGGTCGACGTCGTGGACAGAATAAGAACGAGGATGGAACAGGACAGCCGGATCTCGCAGCTCGGTCACCCGGAGCTATCGTCTTATCTGCTGTCGTTCCGCACGATCTGCGATACGATGCGTCTCGAAGTCGAGGTTGAGGACGGCTTGTTCCTCGACAGGCTGCCGCTCGAAGCCGAGAGGTTAAGCCGGGCGATCATCGGGCTGATTAACGTCATTCGATTCCGCGCATCTGCGCCACACGCCGGGGAGAACGTCCTGCGGCTTGCACTGACGCAAAAAGACGGGGCGCTGGCAATCGTCATGCAGTACAACGGCGAACTGGCGGCAGCGGACAGCATAACCGAGGAATTGGAGAAATGCCTGCAAGGCGCAGGACGATTGGCGCAGGGACTAGAGCCGGCGGAAAATGCTCCGCAAGCGCGGACGATGGAAATCCATTTTCCTCTGCCGGCATAATGGAGTGAAAACAGCATGTTTGTGGATAAAGCGAAAATTTTTGTTAAAGGCGGGAACGGCGGAGACGGTCTCGTCGCCTTCCGCAGAGAATTGTACGTACCGGAAGGCGGACCGGCCGGCGGAGACGGCGGCAACGGCGGCAACGTCGTATTCCGCGTCGATGAAGGTCTGCGTACGCTGATGGATTTCCGTTACCAGAAGCACTTCAAAGCGACTCGGGGCGAGAAAGGCCGCAACAAGTCGCAGCACGGGGCCAACGCCGAGCATATGATCGTACGCGTTCCTCCCGGGACGATCGTGACCGACGACGATACGGGCGAGCTGATTGCCGACCTGACCCGGCACGGTCAGGAAGTCGTCGTGGCCAAGGGCGGCCGCGGGGGCAGAGGCAATATCCGGTTCAAGAGCTCGGTGAACACGGCTCCCGCTATTGCCGAGAACGGCGAGGAAGGGCAGGAGCGCTGGGTTACGCTCGAGCTGAAGGTGATGGCGGACGTCGGCTTGGTCGGCTTCCCAAGCGTCGGCAAGTCGACTCTGCTGTCGGTCGTCTCGGCGGCTCAGCCCAAGATCGGGGCTTATCATTTTACGACGATTACGCCCAATCTGGGCGTTGTGGATCTGGACGAGGAACGCAGCTTCGTGATGGCCGATCTGCCCGGTTTGATCGAAGGCGCCCATACCGGTATCGGTCTGGGGCATGAGTTTCTGCGTCATGTCGAGCGCACGCGCATCATTCTGCACGTCGTCGATATGTCGGGGATGGAAGGACGCGATCCTTTCGACGACTGGGTCAAAATCAACGACGAACTTCGGCTGTATAACGCGAAGCTGGCGGATCGCCCGCAGATCGTTGCGGCCAACAAGATGGACATGCCGGAGTCGGAGGACAACTTGGCCGCGTTCCGCGACAAAGTCGCCGAGATCAGATCGGACATCGAGATTATGCCGATCTCCTCGCTGACGAAGCAAGGCATTAGAGAGATGCTGTACCGCGTCGCGGAACTGCTTGATTCGCTGCCGGACTTCGACGAGCAGGAAGCGAGCGAGCAGGCGGCCAAAGCGGAGGAAGGCGTCGTATTCCGCTACGAGGCCAATGACGATATGGCGTTCGAGATTTCCCGCGACAACGAAGTGTATGTCATCGAGAGCGAAGGGATCGAGAGGTTGATGCGCCGCACCCAGTTCAACTCTTACGAAGCGGTTATGCGGTTCGGACGCATTTTGCGCGGACTCGGCATCGACGACGCGCTTCGCAAGCGGGGAGCCAAGAACGGAAACACGATCCGGATCGGGAAGTTCGAGTTCGAATTTTTCGAAGGCGGGCAGGACGATTACTTGTTCGATGAGGAATAACCTGCGGGATGAAACAAGGCTGCTTGGGTTCGATTATCGACCCGGAGCGGCCTTTTTTTCGAAACGGCCGAATCCGCGCGAGGCGTTATGGTATACTCGGACTGGTAAGACATGCCTTGCCGCAGCAGGCGGCTAAGCCGAGCGGAGTCCGTAATTGCCTATTGCCGCAAACCAATCGTTTCGCTATAATGTCCTCTATATATATACAATCGTCTTTCCTGGGAGGACGCAATATGGCGGAACGTTATTTTGTCGTCCGCGAGGATTTGCTGCCGGAGGGCATTCTGAAGACGGAGCAAGCGAAGGAGCTGCTAAGGCGGGGGGAGGCGGCCACGGTTCACGAGGCCGCGGAACGCGTCGGTCTGAGCCGCAGCGCCTATTACAAATACAAAGACGGAGTATATTTGCTCGAGCAAGCGTCTCGCGAATCGATCGCGACGTTGTCGATGGATTTGGAGCATCGTTCCGGTGTACTGTCCAAGGTGCTGGGCACGCTGGCGACGAGCGAAGGCAACGTGCTGACAATCTCCCAGTCGATTCCGCTTCAGGGCATGGCGAACGTCGTCGTCTCTATAGATACGGCGGGGATGGGCGAGTCGCTGACAGAACTGCTGGAACGGCTGCGGTCATTAAACGGGGTCAAGCGGGTCAACGTCGTCGGGCGCAGTTAAACAACGATACGATTACGAACGAACGTGAGATAGTCGGAAGCGGAGGAATAAGGATGAAGCCGATAAACGTAGGATTGCTTGGGTTGGGGACGGTCGGAACGGGCGTCGTCAGAATCGTCGAAGGCCATCAGGAGGATTTGTCCAACCAGGTCGGTTCGCCGATCCGGATTTCGCAAATTCTCGTTAAAGACCGCAACAAAGCGCGGAGCATATCCGTCGATGCCGCGAAGCTGACGGAGGATCCTTGGGAAATCGTGCGCAACCCCGAGATCGACGTGGTCGTTGAGGTGATGGGCGGCATCGGCCAGACGAAGGAGTACATTTTGGAAGCGCTGGAGCGAGGCAAGCATATCGTCACGGCCAACAAGGACTTGATGGCGCTCCATGGGCAGGAGGTTTTGGAGAAAGCCCGGGAAAAAGGCTGCGACGTGCTGTACGAAGCGAGCGTAGCGGGAGGAATCCCGATTATCCGCACTTTGATCGAAGGCTTCTCCTCGGACCGGATTACGAAAATCATGGGCATCGTCAACGGGACGACCAACTATATTTTGACGAAGATGAGCCAAGAGGGAGCGGCGTACGCCGAAGTGCTCAAGGAGGCTCAGGAGCTCGGATATGCGGAAGCCGACCCGACTTCCGATGTCGAAGGACTGGACGCGGCGCGTAAAATGACGATTTTGTCGTCGCTCGGCTTCCGCTCCAACGTCGCTCTGGAGAACGTCAGCGTTACGGGGGTCAGCCGGGTGACGCAGGAGGATATCCGTTACGCCAAACGTCTCGGCTATGAAGTGAAGCTGCTCGGCATCGCGGAGCGCCAGGACGACTTGATCAGCGTAAGCGTGGAGCCGACGATGATCAAGACGAGCCATCCGATCGCTTCCGTGAACGGCGTCTTTAACGCGGTCTACGTGCATGGCGAAGCGGTCGGGGAGACGATGTTCTACGGCGCCGGCGCCGGAGAGCTGCCGACGGCGACGTCGATCGTCGCGGATCTGGTCGCCGTGATCAAGAACATGAAGCTCGGCGTCAACGGCCGTCAGGCCCAGCTCTCCTACAACGTCTTGAAGCTGAAGAGCGACGAGCAGATTGCATCGAAGTTTTTCCTGCTGCTGCATGTCCAAGACCGCGCAGGGGTGCTCGCCCAGATCGCGCAAGTGTTCTCGGATTGCGACGTCAGCATCGAATCGGTCATGCAGCCGTCGACGCCTCATCAATCGTCTACGGAAATTATCATCATTACGCACCAAGCCAGCAAGAAGTCGATGGGAGCGGTGCTGCAGTCGTTCGAGAACTTGCCCGCCGTGAAAAGAGTCAAAAGCGTCTATCGCGTGGAAGGCTGATTATCAGACTATAAATGCGCGTTCGGAAAGCCGGTTTTCGCCGGACTTTCGGAACAACCTCTTAAAAGGAGCTTTAGTATGCAAGCAGCATCTGCAACAGGATCGGAGTCCGGCCGCGTCGTCGTCCAAGTGCCCGCGAGCACGGCCAATCTGGGACCGGGCTTCGATTCGCTCGGAATGGCTTTATCGTTATTCGCATGGGTCAGTATGGCTCCGGCGGAGCAAACCCGGATCTTGCTCGTCGGGGACAATCTCGAGGGTATTCCCGAGGATAAGACGAATTTGATCTACGAAGTGGCGCAGGCCGTGTTCCGCAAGGCGGGCGTCGACTTGCCGGAGCTGGAAATCGGCATTCGCAGCGATATTCCGCTGACCCGGGGGCTCGGAAGCAGCGCGGCTGCGATCGTGGGTGCGCTTGTGGCGGCCAATGCGCTGACCGGCTACGCACTGTCGGAGGACGAATTGTTCCAGATGGCTTCGGAGCTGGAGAAGCATCCCGACAACGTCGGAGCTTCCTTGTTCGGAGGCATTGTCGCGGCGTCTTGGGACGGCGAACGGGCCGATTACGTGCGCATCGAACCGCCGGAAGGCTTGGAAGTGATGGCCGCCATCCCCGAATTCGAGTTGGAGACGAAGAAAGCGAGAAGCGCGCTTCCCGAGCAAGTCTCGATGAAGGACGCGGTGTTTAACGTCACGCACAGTTCTCTGCTGACGGCGGCTCTGGCTTCCGGCAGACTGGATCTGCTGTCTCGCGCCATGAGGGATCGTCTGCATCAGCCTTACCGGGCGGCCCTTATTCCGGGCATGGAGACGATTTTGCGTGAAGCGCCCGATCATGGCGCATTGGGAGCGGCACTGTCAGGAGCTGGACCGACGCTGCTGCTGCTCGCCGATACGGCGCAAATCTCCGACGGAAAACTCGCGGCATTCGTCGAGCGGGTGATGTCTGCCGAAGGCATCCGAGTCGAGACGCGCTGGCTGAAGGTTTGCTTGCACGGTCCGCAGGTGCGGCATGTGGCGAAGGGCGATCCTGAGTTCGAGCAAGAGCCGCAGGCATACTTGCAGAGCGTTCAAGCGGAGGTGGGCGTATGAGCCGGAAGAAATCGGTAGCGTTGCTGCCGCAAGGCACCGTGTCGGACGAAGCCGTCCGATACTTGTTCCGCGGCGAGGACGTGGAATTCGTCTATTGCAAAATGATCGCGGACGTCTTCCAATCGACGGCGAGCGGCCGGACCGATTGGAGCGTTATTCCGATCGAGAATACGATCGACGGTTCCGTGAACTTGCATACGGACTGGCTCGTTCACGAAGTGGACTTGCCCATCCGCGCGGAATGGGTGTACCCGTCGATCCAGAACCTGATCGGATTCGCTTCGGAATTAAACGGGGACGACGGCCGATGGGACCCGAACAAAATCGTCAAAGTGATGAGCCATCCGGTCGCAATGGCGCAATGTCTGCAGTTCATTCGGGCCAACCTGCCCCATGCGGAGCTGGAGACGCTCAGCAGCACGTCGGAGGCCGTCCGGACGGTCCAGAACAATCCGGGCAAAGGCTGGACGGCGCTCGGCACGAAGCTGGCCGCGGCGGATATGGGGTTGGACGTGCTGGAACAAGGCGTAACCGACCACGACAACAACTTCACCCGCTTCCTGCTCGTGGGCCATACGCCGTACGAGAACAAGGAGTCGACGGCGCAGAAGACGAGCGTGCTCATTACGCTGCCCGAGGATTACCCGGGCTTGCTGCACCAAGTGCTGTCCGCGTTCGCCTGGAGACGGATCAACCTGTCCAAGATCGAGTCCAGACCGACGAAGAAGAAGCTCGGCACGTACTATTTTTACATCGATATCGCTTATGCCCTGGATTCGGTGCTGCTCCCCGGAGCGCTGGCCGAAATCGAGGCGCTCGGCTGTCAGGTGCGATTGCTCGGCTCTTATCCGAGCGTGCCCTACGAGCCCGCGAAAACCGGGAATGGTTCCCCATCCCGCTAAATAGATCCGGCATGCCGACAGGCTGCCGGATTTTTGCCGTAATAGATGTCAAATGCCCAGAACCTGCATAGGATGTAAGGATTGCGCGAGGGCATTCGCCCGGTCGTGAACGATTTCATCACTATCAGGAGGGAACGGCGTGAAAATCCATATCGTCAAACAAGGGGATTCGTTGTATTCGATCGCCCAGAAATACGGCGTGTCGCTGGAAGACATTGTGAAAGCCAATCCGGGTATTACCAATCCCGACGCGATCGACGTCGGCATGAAGGTCAAGATTCCGACCCGTCCGAAATCGGCGCTCGGCGTCATTCACCAGCATATCGTTCAGCAAGGTGATACGCTGTGGAAGCTGTCCAAGGCGTGGGGCATCCAACTGACCGACTTGATCAAGGCGAACCCGCAACTTAAAAATCCGAACGCTTTGCTCACCGGCGAAGTGGTCAATATTCCGCAAGCTTCCCCGGGCGAAGGCACGACCGTCACCATGCACGGGAAGGCCAACACGGGCGCCGTATCCGGAGCGGGAACGGGGGCCGGGACCGGCAAGGCGGATACAAGCGTCAAAGTGCAGGAGACGGCTCCCGCTCCGGTAGTGATCACGCCGGTGGAAACTCCGGCTCCGCAGCCTGCGCCCGTTCAGCCCGAGCCTGCTCCGACGCCGGCGGAAGTCGCTCCGATCGCCGAGACGAAGCCGATCTACGGCATCGAGGTTCATGAACAAATTGAATACATCCACTATCCGGTTAACATCGGCGGCGAACATGCCGGCCATTACCCGACCCCGCATTCCGGTTACGGGGCGGCTTATCCAGGTGTAGGCGCGCAGCAGGGCTACGGCGTTGCAGGAGCGCAGCAGGGCTACGGCGTTGCAGGAGCGCAGCAGGGTTACGGTGATCAGGGCTACGGCGTTGTGGGGGCACAGCAGGGTTACGGTGATCAGGGTTACGGCGTTGCAGGGGCGCAGCAGGGCTATGGCGATCAGGGTTACGGCGTTGCAGGGGCGCAGCAAGGCTATGCGGATCCAGGCTATGGCTACGCCCAACCGGGCGCGGGCGGATGGCAAGGCGGCTACGGCGCGCAGGCAGGAGCGGAGTCGAGTTACGGAGCCGCTCAACCCGGCGTCGGCGGAGCGGGATGGCACGGCGGTTACGGGGCGCAGACGGGGGCCGGGTCGGGCTATGGAGCGCCTTCCGGCATCCCTCCGCTTACCGGCGGCATTCCGGCCGATCTCGGCGGCCTGTACGGGCAGCAGGATATTTCCTACAGCCCGCCCGATGCCGCTCAGATTCACGGTTCTCTGCAGGGGGCGCCGAAGTCGAATTGCAAGCCTTGCGGGGCCCAATCTTCGCTTCCGGGCAACATCTACTCGGCCGAAGCTTACGCTAACGCGGCAGGCTATTCCGACGGAAGAATTCCGTACGGACCGACTCCGTTCGTCGCCGGGGCGCAGGCCCAAGCCCCCAGCGCCGTTAATCCGTTCCCCGGCGCTTATGGAAACGTGGCGGGCGCAACGAGTCCGCTTGCCGGAGGCTACGGAGCCGGGCCTGGCGCGGTAAGTCCGTTCGCAGGCGGTTACGGTCAAGGCCCGGGCGCAGTGAGCCCGTTCGCCGGAGGTTACGGCCAAGGACCGGGCGCGGTGAGTCCGCTGTCGGCCGGTTTTCCCGGGATGCAGCCCGGATACGGCTATGGGCCGCAGATGGGAGACCTTCCGGTAGGGTTCACTCCGATGGCCGAAGGCTTGCCCGGAGTGGTAGCGGGAGTCGGTACTGCGCCCGGGTATTTCAATCCGACATGCGTAGGGGGCTTCCCACCGATCCCTCCGATGCCGGGATTTCCTCCGATCCCTCCCATGCCTCCTCTGAGAGACGATATTAGCGATCAGAGGTCGGTTGCCGACGAAGAGGAAGAGGAAGCAACGGTCAAATTGGCTTCTTCCGCGAAGAAGCGTCAAGCGAAGCCGAAGTCGAAGACGGCCGCGGCGCGAGCCGGCAAACCGAAACGCAAAGAAAGCATGCCATGGATAAAATGGTAATATGAGCGAATAGCGCCGGAATCCCCAGGCAACACTAGAGAAAAACGAAGAGAAGGGGATTCCGGTGTCTCGCTTCCGTATTTTCAAGGAACTGAAAAAATCGCTGAAGAGAAAACGCCGCCACGTCTGGTCCCTCGGGATGATCGCGCTTGCCTTCGTATTGGCTTCGCTGGCAGGGACATGGCTCGCGGATCGGGTTGTTACCGATATGAGTCTGGGGGTCGTCCAGCCTGCGGAAGCGGCGCCGGCTCGGCTGGATGACGGCGTTCCCGCCGTGGATCTGTCGTCCCGGGACCGAACGCTGCTCGCGCTGCAAGAGCGCCGAGGGGAAGTCGAACTGGTGCTGCATCGCTCGTATTTGTGCGGGGAAGAGATCAGACAGCTGGGCAGGCACGCCGCCTCCGAAGCGGCGGAACTGATCAAGTCTCATCGGGAGTGGAACGCGAGCCTCGATGCGGCCGGGAAGCTGACCGTGAAGGAAGAGGTCGACGACCTCTCTCCGCAATGCCGCAAGACGGCATATATCGGCATGGACGAGGACGGCAACCTATCTTTGTTCGACGGGCCGCCTTGGAAGGAAAAAGTGATTCGGACCTTTTTTCAGCTCGACGTGGACATGCTCGAGTCCCGTCTGGGCGATGACCGCGTTCGGGAATTGGCCGAAGGCATACGGGTATCGGATAAGGATGAGTACAACAGCGTTCTATCCACTTTTAACGAATATGCCAGCAGCTTGCGTTCGCAGGCCAAGCCTCGATCGTAGCCGCACAACCGCCGACAGAATCTCGCTCCTTCACTTGCGTGCAGGAGTCGGGATTTTTTTTTGTACAACTGACCCATTCGCATACATACGCAACAAATAAAACGCCGGATGGAGAGGCATTTGCAAGGAGAGCGGAGGGTGATGTTCTAAAGAATCGGTTAACGTCTCCCGAATCGTGCTCAAACGGAGGGTAATGTTCTAAAGAATCGGTTAACGTCCCCCGAATCGCGCTTAAACGAAGGTTGTTACTCGAAAGAATCGCATATTGGCACATGGGTAAGGTGAGACCGTAACGAAAGCTTTTACTCTAATGGGGGGAGCGGAGCTGATGGGAGTCTGTTGGTCAGGCTTGGAGGGTTCGTCTGGGACGGGCTGCAGCTTATGCGCCTATTTTTCGTTTGTTCTCCTTCTGTTCTCATAGAGAGGAACTTTTGCTATAATGAGGAGTATTATTTTTACATAGAGATGCTAGAATCGAGGGATCGTTTCAAATGAGAGTATTGGGAATCGACCCTGGGATAGCCATTATGGGATTCGGGTTTATCGATAAGTCGGGACACAAGCTGACCCCCGTGCAATACGGCTGCATCGAGACGGCGGCCGGAACGCCTCAGGAGACGAGGCTGAAGCAAATCTACGAAGCGGTATGCGGCTTGCTGGATCAGTATAAACCGGATACGGTGGCGGTGGAGAAGCTGTTCTTCAACAAAAACGTAACGAACGCGTTCAGCGTCGGACAAGCCCGCGGCGTATTCATGCTGGCCGCCGCCCAGCGTGGGCTGCCGATCGCGGAGTATACGCCGATGCAGGTGAAGCAGGCGGTCGTCGGTTACGGCGGCGCCGAGAAGAGGCAAGTTCAGGAAATGGTCAAAATGCTGCTCAAATTATCCGCCATCCCCAAGCCGGACGATGTAGCCGACGCGCTCGCCGTTGCGATCTGCCACGCCCACTCTATCGTCCTGAATGAGAGAATGAATGGAGTGACGCGCCGGTGATCGATTATTTGCGGGGCAAGGTTGTCCATGTGGAATCCGAATACGTCGTGCTGGACGTACGCGACGTAGGCTATCAAGTGTACACGCCCAATCCGTACGGATTGGCGAGAAACGACGAGCCTGTGCAGCTGTTTACGTACCATCACGTCCGCGAGGACGCGATGCAGCTGTTTGGTTTTACGACGAGGGACGAGCAAGCGCTGTTCAAGCGTCTGCTGGAGGTATCGGGCATCGGCCCGAAGGTGGCGCTCGGCGTCTTGGCCGGAGGCCGGCCAGAGAACGTCGTCGCGGCGATCCAGCAGGAGAATCTCACCTTCCTGACGAAGCTCCCGGGCATCGGCAAGAAGACGGCGCAGCGAATGATTCTGGATCTGAAAGACAAGCTCGGAACGATAGACAGCCGCTGGGCCGTCGCTGCGATGATCGACTTGCAGCAGCCTGAAGCTCAGCCGGAGGAAGGCGGCGCTTCGTGGGCGGCCGCGCGCGAGGCGCTCGCGGGTCTCGGCTACAAGGAAGCGGAGCTGGACAAAGCTTGGCTGTCCATGAAGGACCGGGTTACCGGCGGCGAGTCGCCGGATACGCTGATCAAGATCGCGCTGCAGCAATTGTTCCAAGGATGATCGGCAAGCGGGAGAGGAGGCCGGAACAATGGAAGAGGAGCGTATCGTCACCGCGCATCTGATGATGGAAGACCAGGCGGTGGAATACAGCTTGCGCCCTCGCTACTTGGCAGAATATATCGGCCAATCGCAGGTGAAGGACAATCTGAAGATTTACATAGAAGCGGCCAAGATGCGGCGGGAGCCGCTTGACCACGTGCTGCTGTACGGCCCTCCGGGGCTCGGCAAAACGACGCTGTCCAACATTATCGCCAACGAGCTCGGCGTTCACATTCGCACGACGAGCGGACCGGCGATCGAACGTCCCGGCGATCTCGCGGCGATTCTGACGAATCTGCAGGAGAACGACGTGCTGTTCATCGACGAAATACACCGGCTGCACAGAACGGTGGAGGAAGTGCTGTATCCGGCGATGGAGGATTTCGCGCTCGATTTCATTATCGGCAAAGGACCGAGCGCGCGCTCGGTCAGGCTCGACCTGCCGAAGTTTACGCTGATCGGCGCGACGACAAGAGCCGGGCTGCTGTCCGCGCCGCTCAGAGACCGGTTCGGAGTGGTAAGCCGTCTGGAATATTACGGTGAGGATGAGCTTTCCTTTATCGTGACGAGAACGGCGGAAATATTCGGAGTCGGCATTATCGGCGAAGCTTCCAGAGAAATCGCCAGACGTTCGAGAGGAACGCCGAGAATCGCGAACCGGCTGCTGAAGCGGGTACGCGACCATGCCCAGGTCAGGGGAGACGGCATCATTACCGAAGAGGTCGCGCACGATGCGCTGGAACGCATCCAGGTCGACCCGATGGGACTCGACAGCATCGACCATAAGATGCTCCGCGCGATGATCGTCAGCTTCGGCGGACGTCCGGTCGGCCTCGACACGCTGGCGGCGTCCATCGGGGAGGAAGGCCAGACGATCGAAGACGTATACGAGCCTTATCTGATGCAGATCGGATTCCTGCAGCGGACGCCGCGAGGAAGAATCGCGACGCCCGCGGCCTACGGCCATCTCGGTCTGCCTCTGCCCGCCGACCGCTGACGATTAGCCATCTCCATCCACCACAACGATGAACGGAGGTACCGATGATATGATCTCAAGCGCTGCAGGGAAGACAAAGCCTTCCCGCTTGCTTCTGTTCGTTCTGCTCTCGGCCGTGCTGGCGCTGAGCTCGTCGCCGCTCGCCGCGCGGGCGGCGGTCGCCGTTCCGGATACGATCCGGGTCGCGCTGTTCCTGAATCTCGGTTCGGGCAAGTATCAGGCGATTACGCCGAACGCGACGTTATCCTCCCCGGGAGGCATGAGTCTGATCTGGCGCGACGGACAGTCGAACGCGCCGTTCGGAACGGTACCGGCGGGTCAGACGGCGACTTTCGCGATGGACGCCTATCGCGCGCTCGTGCTCGAAACGGCGGATTACAACGCCGCTCTCGCCTCGCTGAAGAAAATCCAGGCGTCCTCCAACGCGGGAGCGATCATTCAGCTCGCCAAGTCCGGGAAAACCGTCTACCAGGTGACGGAGGGAGCCTACTCCAGCGCGGCAGGCGCGAGCGCCGCGCTGGCCAAATGGACGAGCGCCGGAGCCGCGTCGGGGCCGGCGCTGTCGAAGGCGCGGGTGCTCGGTCCGTGGGCAGTCGAATCGGGCGCCTACGCGAGCCAGGCGGAGGCGCAAGCCGCCGCCGACCGGCTCGGAGGCGCCGGACTGGAGGCGTTCGTCGCCCTTAAGCCGCTCGGCGGCGCCGTGCAGTACGTCGTGCGGATCGGACAGGAGCAGGACGCCGCCAAGCTTGGCGCGCTGCAGCAGTCTGCCGCAGCAGCCGGAGCGGCCAACGCGCGCATTCCCGAAGCCGGAGAGCCGTATGCGGCGCTCCGCCAGAACGTCGCGCAGGCGGACGCGGCATCGACGCTGTACGCGCTGCCGGCGGGGGCTTCGTCGGTCATCCGGGTTGAGCCTGCGAGCGCGGACGGCATCTTGCTGGCCGAACGCAGCAAAAGAACGTATCGGGGCAGCATGGAAATCAGTATTTTGAACCAATCTCTGGCGGTCGTAAACGAAGTCGACTTCGAGCAGTATTTGTATTCGGTAGTCGGAGTCGAAGTCGGTCAGAGCTGGCCGCTGGAAGCGCAGAAAGCGCAGGCGGTTGCGGCTCGAACGTACGCGCTCTTCGCCGGCACAGGCTTCCAGATCGCGAACGTCGTGGACACGACGGTAAGCCAGGCTTATTACGGCATCGGCTCGGAGAACCCGAACTCGACGGCCGGCGTGGTCGCAACCGCGGGGGAAGTGCTGACGTACGGCGGCAAGCTGATCAACGCCGTGTTCTCCGCCAACTCGGGCGGAATTACCGCAGACAACGCAAGCGAAATCTGGGGCGGGGACCAGGCGTACTATTCCTCGGCCGTAACGAGTCCCGACGAGGGGCCGCAGCAGGGCAAGCTTGATTGGCATCATGTCGCTCTGTCCAGCGGCGTGAACGGCTACGTGCGCTCCGATCTGGTCGCCGACAGCGGCCAGAAGCATAAGAGCGGAGCGAAAATATTGCGGGTCGTCGGCGACGGAGCCGCGGTCCGCTCCAAGCCTCAGATCGTTAGTACCGTCGAGCCGGTGGCGCGTCTGAATGCAGGCGAGCTCGTCGTAGAGCTGAAGCGGGTTCCCGAATACAACGATTTCAGCTGGATCGAAGCACCGATGACGGGGGATCAATTGCTCGAAGCGCTCAACAAACGGGCAAAAACCCAGATCGCAGGTCCGTTGCGCACGCTGGAAGTGTCCAAGCGAGGTCCGTCCGGGCGAGTGACGGAAGTGAAGGCGAACGGAGTCGCCGTGGACGTCGGGGTGGGCGACAATTGGCGCAGCGCGCTGGGCGGCGTCAAGAGCACGCTGCTCTCGATCGAAGAAACCGGGCGGTTCACGATCGTCGGAGGCGACGGCAAGACGAGGAATTATCCCGCGCAGGGCGGATCGCTGCAAGTCGTCGGAGCGGACGGCAAGGCGCGAGCCTTGACCGGTCCGAACGTCTACGTGATGGACGGAGACGGCGGCTTGCGGGCCGGCACGACCTCGCCCGGCTTCGTCATTTCGGGCAACGGCTATGGCCACGGCGTCGGGATGTCCCAATGGGGCGCGCGCGGGCTGGCCGAACAAGGGTATGACTACCAATATATCCTGAAATACTACTACGAGAACGCGACAATCGAAAAGGATGCCAAGCGATGAACGTTAGCGATTACGATTTTGAACTGCCGGAGTCTCTGATCGCTCAGACTCCGTTATTGGAAAGAACTTCGTCGCGTCTGCTCGTGCTGGACAAGCGGACGGGACGCACCGAGCATCGCGTGTTCACCGATTTGGCGGAATATTTGCAGCCGGGGGATACGCTCGTGCTTAACGATACGAGGGTGCTTCCGGCGCGTCTGTTCGGCGTCAAGGCGGATACGGGCGCGAAGGCGGAGCTGCTGCTGCTCAAGCGGATTGAGGGCGACCGTTGGGAAACGCTTGTCCGTCCCGGCAAAAAGCTGCACCGCGGAGCGACTATCATATTCGGACCCCCCGATAAGCCGCTGCTCTCCGCCACGGTGGAAGAAGAAGGCGAACTGGGAGCGAGAATTGTCCGCTTCGAATACGAGGGCATCTTCAACGAGCTGCTGGATCGGCTCGGCCATATGCCGCTTCCGCCTTATATTAAAGAAACGCTGAGCGACCGTGAGCGGTACCAGACCGTCTATTCGCGCAACGAAGGCTCGGCTGCCGCGCCTACGGCGGGCCTGCATTTTACGGAGGCTTTTCTGGAGCGCTTGCAGGAGAAAGGGGTGCGGCTGTGCCCGATCACGCTGCACGTCGGGCTGGGGACGTTCCGCCCGGTGTCGGCCGAAACGATCGAGGAGCACGAGATGCACGCCGAATGGTATTCGGTTAGCGAAGAGAGCGCCAGGCTGCTTAACGAGGCGAAGGCAAGCGGCGGCAGAATCGTCGCCGTCGGCACGACGTCGGCCAGAACGCTGGAGACGATCGGACAACGCTTCAAGGACGTTCCGGTCGAAGCGTGCAGCGGGTGGACGAGCATTTTCATTTTCCCCGGCTACGAATTTACGATGGTCGACGCGCTGCTGACGAATTTCCATCTGCCGCGTTCCACGCTGGTCATGCTGGTCAGCGCTCTGGCCGGCAGGGAGAACATTATTAGCGCTTATAAGGAAGCGGTCGAGCGGGAATATCGCTTCTTCAGCTTCGGGGACGCGATGTTCATTACTTAGGCGCTCGGCGCTCGAGCTGCGCGATTCGCAGGCCAAGGCCATACTATCTTGCTTCTGAAAGGAATTTCTCCATCATGGCAGTCAAATACGAATTGATCAAAACTTGCGCCCAGACCGGAGCCAGGCTCGGCAGGTTGCATACGCCGCACGGCGTCATCGATACGCCGACGTTCATGCCGGTAGGCACGCAGGCGTCGGTCAAAGGGATGAGCCCCGAAGAGCTGAAATCGCTCGGAGCGCAAATCATTCTCAGCAATACGTACCATCTGTTCCTTCGTCCCGGCCACGAATTGGTCAGGGAAGCGGGCGGACTGCATCGGTTCATGAATTGGGATCGCCCGATTTTGACGGACAGCGGCGGTTTCCAGGTGTTCTCCCTGAGCGAGATGCGAAAAATTACGGAAGAAGGCGTGGAATTCCGCTCCCACATTAACGGCGACAAGCTGAGCCTGACGCCGGAGAGCGCGACGCATGTGCAGAACGCGCTGGGCGCCGACATTATGATGGCATTCGACGAATGCCCGCCTTATCCGGCCGAATACGAATACGTCAAGCAATCGACGCAGCGCACGAGCCGCTGGGCCGAAAGATGCTTGAAAGCGCACGAACGTTCCCATGATCAGGCGCTGTTCGGCATCGTTCAGGGCGGCATGCACAAAGATTTGCGTAAAATGAGCGCCGCGGATTTGACTTCCCTTGATTTTCCGGGGTATGCTATTGGTGGACTAAGCGTGGGCGAGCCTAAGCCGCTCATGTACGAAATGTTGGAAGAGACCGTTCCTCATCTGCCGAGCCACAAACCGCGGTATTTGATGGGAGTCGGTTCTCCGGATGCGCTTCTCGAAGGAAGCATTCGCGGGGTGGACATGTTTGACTGCGTCCTGCCGACGCGAATCGCCCGCAACGGAACGCTGATGACGAGCCAAGGCCGAATGGTCGTCCGCAACGCCAAGTACACGAACGATTTTAGTCCGCTCGATCCGGAATGCTCCTGCTACGCTTGCCGCAACTATTCCCGCGCCTATATCCGCCACCTGATTAAAGCGGACGAGATGTTCGGACTCCGCCTGACGACCATACATAATCTTCACTTTTTGGTTCAGTTGATGGTTCAGGTGCGCGAGGCGATTCGGGAAGACAGGCTGGGGACGTTCCGCGACGAATTTTTCGAGAAATACGGCATGGCTCACAATGAAAGCGGCTTTTAAGAGAGGGGGGAAAACGAAATGTGGTTGGCAGAAACGGCAGGCGGCGGCAACATCTGGATGACGCTGGCGCCCTTTATTCTCATGTTCGCCATTTTTTATTTCCTGTTGATCCGTCCGCAACAGAAGAAGCAGAAGCAGCGCGGTGCGATGCTGAACTCTCTGAAGAAGGGCGATAAAGTAACGACGGTCGGCGGATTGCACGGGACGATCGCGGAGATTACCGACGATACGGTCGTGCTGAAGGTGAACGACGTAACGAAGCTGACGTTCGACCGTTCTTCGGTGAACAACGTCTCGGCGAAGAGCGAGTCTTCTTCTCCATCGTTGGAAAAGTCCTAGTATCTGCAAGTACGAAAGCCTTCCCATCCGGATAACGTTCCGGGACGGGAAGGCTTTTTTTCTGCGCGTTCGCGCGGTCAGGATTCGACGGGGTAGGACGGTTCGAGCTTGTCGCGATGCTGGACGAGGGCTCCCGAGTGGGAGCGGTTTTCAGCCCAGGCTCCGATCTTCAATCCGACGTACACGCTGAATCCGGCAAGCGCCAGTCCGGCGATCATGTCCGTAAACCAGTGAATTCCGAGATAGAAGATCGCGAACACGATAACGATCGCGTTGATCCAAGCGAATACCGCCCACCGGCGTATGCCGGACTTGCTCGCGACCAGGGCGAGCGTGACGGAGAGCGAGGTGTGAAGGCTCGGAAAGCAGTTGTTCAGGCCCGACAATGAACGATAATGCTGCTCGAAGGTGGGGAAAACGTTCAGCATCAGAAACTGGATTTGCGGATTCGCGTACCAGGCTTCGTTCACGGGAACGAACAGGTAGAAAGGCACGGCCAGCAAGTAGTTGAGCACAATCGCAACGCAGAGGGCGTAATAGAGTCTCATGTTCCGCAAATACGTATAGATGCCGACCGAGGCGATCATCGAAGCTTGAAACAGCACCAGATAGAATATCGCGGTAAAGCCGATCAGGACGTCGGATTTCAAGAAGCTTTGCAGATTGGCCTGCCAGGCCCCTTCCCATCCGGTCAGCATCGGAGTCAGGTCGTAAGAGACGTTGATCCACTCTTCGAGATGCAGCTCGTATTTGTTCACCAGCAGGATCGCCAATACGGCGACGAAAAACAGCAAATATTTGCGCGAGCCGATCAAGGCTTTGACGAACGCCAGACCGGCCGCGAGAGGCTGCCTGCCCGTACCGTACCAGATCAGCGCGGCGACCGCGAGCGCGGTGGAGTATGCCACGGTTGACATACTGTGAAATAAAGTCATGACGCGTCCTCCGAATACGATGTTGATAGCACCAGCCTATTATATCACATGGCAGGCGCTTTCACCCGTCAACGGGATTTCGCGCCGGAACCGGCGTTGACTCCGAGTATTCCCCCGATGGCCCCGGAGAGGCAGGCGACGAGCAGCAGGATGGGAACGGCCGACGACCAGCCGGCATTGGTGGCCAGGAAGCTGATGGCCAGCAGCAGCACGGCGTAGAGCAAGCCGTTGGCCATGCCGAAGTACCACCCCCGGCGTCCCGATTTTTTGGCCGATACGAAGCCGCCCGCGAAGTTCGCGAAGCCGTGCACGCCGAACACCCACGGCAGCATGTTCGATTCGTTCAAGGAAGAGCCGGTAAGCAGGATGGACAGGATGAGGGCGCCGACGGCAAGCCATATGCCGGACCAGTACAGGCCCGAGGCGACGGGAGAAGCATTGCGCAGCCCGAATATGCGGGATAACGAACTCAATGCCGATCACTCCTAACGAAATAGGTTTTGTATCAGCTTATGGCGGGCAAACGGTTCGTAGTACAGGCCCGCCCTGATTTTCGGAGCGGGATCGGGCAGGGATTACCATATTTTCCGCAGGGAAGAACGGAATGAGGGAATTGACGGGCGGTGACACTATAGGTCCGAGCTACCTTACCCGGCATGAGACAAGCAGCGACTGGCTGCCGCGCCGGGGCGAAATACGGAGGGAAACATGGAACTGACGGCGATATTGCTTCGGACGATCTTCATGTATTTCTTCATCTTCCTGATCATGAGGATGATGGGCAAGCGCGAAATCGGCAAGCTGTCGGTATTTGATCTGGTCATCTCGATCATGATCGCGGAAATCGCCGTCATCGTCATCGAGTCGACGGAGAAGGGGATGATGACGGCCATCGCCCCGATCGTTATGCTGGTGCTGATCCAAATCGGGATCGCTTTCCTTTCGCTGAAAAACCGGACGATGCGCCTGCTGATCGACGGCAAGCCGAGCGTTCTTGTTCAAGACGGGCATCTGAATCGCAAGGAGATGCTGCGCCAAAGATACAATCTGGACGATCTGATGCTTCAACTGCGGGAAAATCAGGTGTCCGATCTCGATGAAGTCCAACTGGCCGTGCTGGAATCGACCGGCAAGCTGTCGGTGATTGTGAAGGACCGCAGCGGAAGCGGCAACAGCAGCAACGGCGGAGGCTCCGGTAACTCGGGCGGAGGCTCTTCCTCGGGGGATTCGGGCCAGGCCGGTTACGGCAAAGCTGAAGCGGGGCCGAAAATACGCTATGAGCTGCTGCCGCTGCCGCTCATTATGGACGGTCAGGTTCAGGACGACAATTTGGAAAAGCTGGGCAAAACCCGGTTCTGGTTAAAAAGCGAGCTGCAGCAGTACGACGTGGACAACTTTAAGCAAGTGTTCTTCTGCAGCATCGACCATAAAGGAAAGCTGTACGTGGACAAAAAGTAAACGGCAGCAGCAACGCGAATAGCGCAGATGCCGCGATGAGGCGGACGATTCGGCTTGACTGCTTATTGCGGATTGCGAGGAGCCAGGTATCGTCCGATGATCGGCACTCTGGAGACGTCCGCACGATCGACCAGCCGGAGAGGCACGAGCAGCAGCGCGTAGACGACGATGCCTGCCGCCCCCGCAAGAATAAGGTCGGCGGCGCTCGGACCGAACCAGTCGAACTCCCAGATTCGCAAAGTCGCCGCGCTCATGACGATCATCGCGGCAGTGACTTTGAGAAACTCGAGCGGACGCATTCGAAAGCCCGTAAGACGCGCGACGCTGATCCAGTGAAGCAGCGTGACGAGCATCATGTTGATGCCGATAGCGATGACGACGCCGATAATGCCGAGCTGCGGGTCGGTGGCGAGCCGGACGATGAGAACGAGCTTTACGGCCGCTCCGGCAAAGGTGTTGAACAGGGCGGTTCCCGGGCGGTTAAGCGCCTGCAGGGCGGCCTGAAGGGGAGCTTGCATATACAGGAAAATCGCCAGCGGCGCCATCCATCTGAGCATGTGGGCCATCGAATCGTCCCCGTAGAGCAGCTTGCACACCGGAGCGGCCATCAGCGAGAGCAGGACGACGAAGGGCGCTCCGGTAATGACGGCCAGCTTCATCGATTGATGGAGCCGCACGCGGATCGTGGACCAATCGCCCCGGGAAGCCGCTTCGGACAAGGAAGGCACGAGCGATACGGCCAAGGAGTACGTCAGCGCTCCCGGCAGCAGCAGCAGCGGGATGACCATTCCTTGCAGCGCTCCGTATTGGGCGGTTGCCCCCGCGGCGGCGATGCCGGCGATCGTCAAGCTTCTTACGGTCAGAATCGACTCCAGCAAGTAGGAGAGGGAGCCGATCATTTTGCTGCCGGTTACCGGAACGGCCGTATTCAGCAGTTCGCGGGAATAGCTTCTTGCCGGAGCTTTGCCGGAGCCCGATGCCGAAGGCGAGGGCTCTTTGGCGCGGTCGCGGACGAATTGCCGCCACAGCACGAGCAAGCCCGCGCACTCTCCGACCGCCATGCCCAGCACGCCTCCCGCGGCGGCGGCTTCCAAGCCGTAAGGCAGCAGCAGCCAAGCGAGCAGCAGCGTAAACACGATGCGGCATACCGTCTCCGCCGTCTGGGACATCGCGGTGGGGATCATGTTTTGTTTGCCTTGAAAATAGCCGCGCCAGACGGAAGAGACGGCCACGAGCGGAAGAATGGGAATCATGGCGAGGAATGCGGTGTGCACCCGGGAGTCGGTCATGATTCGCGTGGCGATGAACTCCGACAGCGCCAGACACAGCGCCACCGCGACCAAGCTGATTCCGAGCGAGATCGAGACCGCGATTTTGAGAATTCGGCGCACTCCGGCGGAGTCGTTCTTCGAGTCCGCCTCCGCGACGAGCTTGGCGACCGCGAGCGGGATGCCCCCGGAGATCAGCGTCAGAAGCACGATCGTGAAGGGGAAGACGAGCTGGATCAGTCCGACGCCTTCCGCGCCGATCATTCTCGGCAGCACGATGCGGGGTACGAAGCCGAGCACCCGATTCAGCAGTCCGGCCGCCAGCAGAATCATGGCGCCTTGGATGAAAGATTGTTTGCGCAAGCTCAAAGAGATCCCTCTTCCCTAGGGCGTGTTTTCATACTCCGAGGACAGCAGATATGGCCGAATTTTCGTTCCATGCAAGGAACTTTTGTGAAGGCGTACCGGAGGTACGTCAAGCAAAAGTGACGAAGCAGGGGGCGAAAAGGCGGTGAAAGATGCCCCTGAGCGGGTTTGAAGACACGCCCTAGCATGGGGTTAGTCCATATGTATGCGATGGTTGTCCATCTTCATGCCATTGGAAGGAAATCGGGGGTTGAACGGAGAAAGAATATAAAGGATGATAAGGATAACGACGTTGCACTTACATCGGGCAGGAGGGAATCGCTGTTGGAGGAGCAGGACAGTAGTATGCCGAACGTCGATACGGATACGACCGAGAACGAATCCGGATTGAACGAGGACGAGCTGAACGATACGATTGCGCAGCTATGCCGCAGCAAAGCGGAAGAGTTTCATCTGATCGGCTACGAGCAGGTGACGGGGGCGGATGTGTGGGAATGCGTCAGCGACAAGTACCATAAGAAGGGAATCCCGCCGCTGCACGAAATCGTGAACGATATTTTATCCTTGAAGGTTACGCAGTTTATGAACTACATTACGCTCAATATGTATAGAGGCGAGTATCGCAAGTAGAGGAGCGGACTATTCCCGACATCTTTCGATGGATAGGGGGTAGTCCCTTTCTTTTTGACTTCCTTTTGATCGCGTAGGTATAATAGGAACATTGAGAATTGAAAGGGGACCGCAACAGAGATGAAACGTATTGTAGCTTTCGTGCTCGTCGTTCTCGTCAGCTTCGCCGTGATGGGCGTTTTCACCCCGGGGCTGCTGAACGGTACGAAGCTTGGGCTCGATCTGAAAGGCGGGGTCGAAATTTTGTACGAGGCCCATCCGCTCACGGAGGGCGGCACCGTCACCAAAGAATCGCTGACTCGGACGGCGATGAGCCTGGAAGAGCGGGCGAACCGGAACGGCGTAGCCGAGCCGGAGGTCACGACGGAGGGCAACAACCGCATTCGCTTGAAAATCGCCGTTTCGACAGGCGAAACCGCCAAAGAACGGGACGATGCGATTCAGAAAATCCGCGACCTGATGAAACGCCCGGCGGAGCTTCAATTCCGCAGCTCGATAGGCTGCGAGGACGGTGCCTATTGCAACGTGGAGCTGTATGGCTCCGACTTCAAAGAGGGCGCCGCCAAAGTCGAGATGGGCGAACTCAACAGCTACATGGTCCGAATCGAAGTGAAGGACAAGCAGAAGCTGGCCGATGCGTCGAGCAAGCTCGTAGGCAAGCAGTTGGCGATTTTCCTGGACGACCAGATGGAATCGGCTCCGGTCGTGCAGCAGGCGCTGACCGACGGAACGGCCGTCATCACGGGTCAGGACTCTCGGCAAGAGGCGCAGGAGTTGGCCGACATTATCAACTTGGGCGCTCTGCCGCTTAAGCTGACCGAGAAATATACGCAGAGCGTCGGCGCGACGCTGGGACAGAAAGCGCTGGAGGACACGCTGTTCGCGGGTCTGCTGGCATCGGTGCTGATCCTGGTGTTCATGGTCGTTATGTATCGTCTTCCGGGCTTCGTCGGAAGCATCTGTCTCATCGTGTTCGTATGGATGCTGCTCGGCGTGCTCTATCTGATGAACGCGACGCTGACGCTCCCCGGCATTGCCGCGTTCGTGCTCGGAGTCGGGATCGCGGTCGATGCGAACATCATTACGGCCGAACGGATCATGGAGGAGCTGCGCAGCGGCAAATCGATCGCGTCTTCCCTGCGCGCCGGAGCGAAGAACAGCTTCCGCACGATTATCGACGCTCATCTGACGTCCGCGATCGCCGGCTTCGTGCTTTTGTTCATGGGACACGGCATCGTCAAGAGCTTCGCGATCGTCTTCCTGTGGAGTATCGCGGTCAATATCCTTACGAACGTATTCCTTCCTCGTTACTTGCTTAACTTGCTCGTGAAGAGCTCTTACTTCACCAAACCGAAGTATTACAACGTGAAGGAGAGTGAAATCAATGCGCTCTAGTCGGAAATTCGATTTCGTCAAATCCAGCCGCATCTTCCTGACGGCTTCCGCCGCCGTTCTGTTGATCGGATTGATCGCGCTCAGCGTGTTCGGATTGAACTACGGAATCGACTTCAGTTCGGGAACGTCCGTGGACGTGACGACAACCAAGAAATTGGAAGAAACGCAGGTCAAAACCTTCTTGAACGAACAAAGCCTGGGCGACTATACGCTGGCGTCCGGAGAAAACCGGGAATCGATCCGCTTCAAGACGGCATTGAACGAAGAGCAGGAGAAAAAGTTCAAAGAAGAGTTCTTGTCCAAGCTGGATCCCGACGCCTCGTTCGAAATTAATATCGTCGACGTCGATATCGCCAAGGAGCAGGAGAGAAACGCGTTGATCGGAATGGCGGTCGCGAGCCTCGGCATTATGCTCTACATCGTTATCCGCTTCGAATGGCGCTTCTCGATCGGCGCGATCGTATCGACGGTCTACGATGCTTTATTCGTAATCTGCGTGTTTTCAATCTTCCGGTTCGAAGTCAATTTGCCGTTTATTCTCGCCGTGCTGACGATTATCGGGTACTCGATCAACGACACGGTCGTTATTTTCGACCGGATTCGGGAAAACCTGCGGTTCGCGAAAATCAAAAGCCATGCGGATTTGGATAAGCTGGTCAACGACAGCATCTGGCAAACGTTGGCGCGTTCGATCAATACCGTCATTACGGTACTGATCGCGGCTATCTGCTTGTTCATTTTCGCCGGGGAATCGATCAAACTGTTCTCGCTTGCGATTATCATCGGTTTGGCGAGCGGGGCTTACTCCTCGATCTTCATCGCCAGCCAGGTGTGGCTGTACTTCAAGAAGAAGGAACCGCTGAAAAAGGTCGCAGTTAAGCCGCAAAGCACGCCGTAAGTAACGGAAAGGGGGGGCTCAAGTGGCTACGGTTCAACGTTCCCTTACCGCGGAACGCGGCTCCCTGGCATCCGTATGGGGGCTGCTCGGCATTTTTATCGTGAAAGGCTCCGTCGGCTGGCTGACGGGGAGCAAAGCGCTGCTGGCGGATGCTTGTCATTCGGCGGCGGATTGCGCCGGCACGTTCACGACCTACTTGGGATTGCGCAAGGCCAGGCTCGATCCGAACCCGGCAAGTTCGTCCCGCCATCCGGAGTCGGTTGCGGCGATCGTCTTGTCGGCGATCCTGCTCGTCGCCGGAATCGAGATGGGCGTCTCTTCGATTCGCACGGTCGCAAACGGAACCGAAAAAGCTCCGGGAGTCGGCGCGGTTATCGTCATCGCCGCGGGCATCGGCGCACGGGAGGCGCTCATCCGCTACAAACGCAGATGCGACACCCGCTGCGGCATACGCGGAGATCGGGCCGGCGACAACCGTTCCGACATTTTCGCCTCGCTGACCGCGCTTGTCGGCACTTCGGGAGCGGTCGTCGGATCTTGGACCGACATGCCGTTTCTGTACGTGCTCGATCCGGCCGCAGGGCTGGTCGTCTCGGTATTCGTCGTCCGAATGGGCTACCGCCTGACCGCGGATGTCGTGCGGGCTTCCAACCGCTGCTCGATCGACGAGTCCGACGCTCAGACGCTGCTCGAGGCGGTGCAGAGAGTCGACGGCGTCGTTGCCGTAGACGAGGTGAAGGCGCGGGAGCGCGGGCATTACGTCGTGCTGGACGTCTCCATTCGGGTGAATCCTCGCATCAGCGTTTTCGAAGGACAGGACGTCGGGAACCGGGTAAGGCGCATGCTGACCAAGCGGTTCCTGCACGTTATGGACGTCAACGTCAAGGTGCAGCCGTACGATCCGGGGTATCCGTATAAGTCGAATCACCAAGCGGAAGAGATGTCCTCTATGCTGCAATAATACGTATTTCGCGATCCGCCGCCGGGATGGGCGGCGGATCTTTTGCTTTAAGTGTGAGAATTGGGGAAGGAAGACGGGTAACTATGATCAGATCGAAGTACAGATGGGATATGCCGCAGCCGGCTGCGGAGCGGGAGAATAAGCTGATATCCGAGCTGGGCGTCGGTCGGCTCGTTGCGGGCGCGCTCGCGCGGCGCGATTGGAACGAGATCGAAGAAGCGCGCGCGTTCCTCGAGCCGTCCGCCGAAGCTTTGCTGGACCCCTATCAGATGAAGGGAATGGCGGAGGCGGTAGAACGGATCGGACGCGCGGCCCGGGAAGGAGAGCGCATCCGGGTGTACGGCGATTACGACGCCGACGGCGTGACCTCGACCGCGCTGATGATTCGGCTTCTTACGGAGCTTGGCGCAACCTTCGATACATACATTCCCCATCGAAGCCGCGAAGGTTACGGGCTGAACAACGCCGCGATCGATCTGGCCGCTGCCGCGGGCGTTCGCTTGCTCGTTACGGTAGACAACGGCATCAGCGCGGTCGAACAGATCGCCTATGCTACAAGCCTCGGCATCGACGTCGTCGTCACCGACCACCACGAACCGCCAGAGCAGCTTCCGACCGATGCGATCGCGCTCGTCAACCCGAAGCAGAAGGATTGCCCTTATCCGTTTAAGGGGCTGTGCGGCGCAGGCGTTGTGTTCAAGCTGGCTCATGCGATGCTCGGACGTCCGGTGCTCGAATACGCCGACTTGGCGGCGATCGGAACGATCGCGGATCTGATGCCGTTGACGGGCGAGAATCGGATTATCGCCCGTCTCGGATTGGCGCAGCTGCGGCAAGCGCCTCCGGCGGGCATTCGGGCGTTAGCCAAAGTGGCGGGCATAGACATCGGCGAAATCTCCAGCGGCCGGGTCGGCTTCCAGCTCGCTCCGCGGCTGAATGCCGGAGGTCGGCTGGAGCATGCCGACAGCGCGGTTAAGCTGCTGGCCGCGGCAAGCGAAGCGGAAGCGGAGGCGTATGCGGACGAGTTGGATCGGCTGAACACCGAGCGTCAGGAGCTGGTGGAGCGAACGACGGCCGAAGCGGACGAAATGTGGCTCAAGCTGCGCGAAGCCGACGGGGAGAGGCCGAGACGGGCGATCGTGCTGGCGAAGGAAGGCTGGAACGCCGGTATCGCGGGCCTCGTCGCATCCAAGCTGGTGGAGCGTTATTACCGGCCGGCCGTTATTCTCGCCATCGATGCGGAGACGGGGCTGTGCAAAGGATCGGCGCGTTCCATCGACGGATTCGACTTGTACGCCGCGCTGACGGATTGCGCGGAGCTGCTCGAGCATTACGGCGGGCATCAGGCCGCCGCGGGAATGACCTTGCGCGCGGACAACGTGGCGGAGCTTGGCGAGCGGCTCGACCGGATCGCCGGGGAGCGGTTGACCGACGAGGATTGGCAGCCGAAGCGGCGCGTCGACCTGTGCGTGTCGCTGGAAGACGTCAACTTGCGCGCGGTCGATCAGTTGGCGGCGCTGGAGCCGTTCGGCAACGGGAATCCGACGCCTCGCGTCGTCCTGCAGGACGTTATCATCAAAGAATGCCGCACGATGGGGAAGGAAGACAAGCACCTGAGATTAACGGTCGAGCAGGAGGGCCGGTCGCTTGAGGTCGTCGCGTTCGGCATGGGACCGCAACGGGACAGAATGGCGCCGGGAATGCGCATCGATCTGCTCGGCGAACTGAGCGTTAACGAATGGAACGGCAATCGGAAGACGCAGATGATGTTCCAGGATTATCGCTCCCGTCATCTGTTCGTGAACGACCGTCGCGCGGAACGAAGCCCGTGGGAGGCGCTGGAGCGTCTGATCGGAGCGGAAGCCGCGGGGCTCGCCGTCGCATGCGCTTCGAAAGCGGCTTATCATGAAGCCGTCAGCCGTTATGCGATGGCGGGAGTGACGATCGGCTTATACGGAGCGCCGGCCGGGATGGACGCTTCGTCCGAAATCGCCGCGGCAGCGTCTGAGGACAGCGCCCGGCTGCCGGACGATATTCGTCATCTCGTGCTTGTCGGGCTGCCGAAGCAGGAACGGGAGGTCGTTGCTCTCCGAAGCTGGCTGCTGCCCGAGCGGGGGCTGGAGAGGGTAACGGTACTTGCGGACGGCGAGCCGGGAGCGGGCAGCAGGCCGCAGCCGGGCAAGGAAGGCGAGTTCCCGGAACGTCGGCATTTCGCGGAAGTATATGCGAGGTGTCGCAAGCGGGGAAGCTGGCTGGACAGTCCGGACGGATTCGTTCGGGAGACGGCGGAAGCGACCGGATGGCCTCTGGCCGCCGTTCGGATGATGCACGAAGTGTTCGTCGAACTGGGGTTCATCGCCGTGGACGGCGTCTCGCGCAAGGTCGTCGCCAATCCGCCGCGCAAGGAGCTGAGCGAATCGTCTCGCTACCGCAAAGCGAAGGAGCAGGCCGCCCTGCGCAGAGTGGCGGAGATGACGGAGGAAGAGCTGCGAAGCTGGATGACGGCCTGCCATCGCGCCGGATAACGGGGGGGCAGAACCACGCCCTGGGAGCGCAAGTGTTCGATGCCCGGCAGTCTCGTCAGGGCTACCCGACGTCGTCGACCCAAAGTGTGCGAACGAAGGTCAGAGGGGCGGCGGTATCCATGTTGACAGCGAACCTTCCGGAGTTGATGTGCAAGCGCTCGGGATCGAGTGTCAGGGAATCGCATAGGACGATGGGATAACGTTATTGGGTTCGCAGACTGGCGAATGAAGTGAAGTTAACGTTATGGCGTAACTCTATTGTGTTGGGCAAACGCGGTAGGGTCGATGTATGGAAGAGATAACGTTATGCCATCACTCTATTGGCCGCTGCCTGAGTCCGAATCGCTCAATTAGCGCTACGACGTAACGTTATGAGTTCAACCCATTCTCGCGCCGTTCGCTAGCCAAAGGCCGTTCAAAAAGTGTATAATGCTACTCGTGAACTCGAACGACTACGTTTTTACGCCCATTGGCACATGTTCCGAAGGTTCTATTTTCAGCATCGCTTCGTGATCAAAATCGAGCTTTCTGAACAACCTCTATAAAGGAGTTTGATATCGTGAATTTCAAAGATTATATCCGCGTCATCCCCGATTTCCCGCAGCCGGGCATCCGGTTTAAGGATATTACGACGCTGCTCAAGGACGGCGAAGCATACCGCGCCGCCATCGACGCGCTCAAGGAGCTCGTGAAGGACAAACAAATCGACTTGATCGCGGGACCGGAGGCGCGCGGTTTCGTTATCGGAGCTCCGCTCGCGCTCGCTCTTGGCGTGGGCTTCGTGCCGATCCGCAAAAGCGGCAAGCTGCCCGGGGAGACGGTGGAAGCGGCTTACGACCTGGAATACGGCAAGGATCGGCTGGCCATCCACAAGGACGCGATTCAGCCCGGCCAGAAAATTCTGATCGCCGATGACCTGCTGGCCACGGGCGGCACGATCTCCACGACGATCGGCCTGATCAACCAGCTTGGCGGCGACATCGTAGGCGCCGCGTTCCTTATCGAGCTGAGCTATTTGAACGGACGCGACAAGCTGGGCGGCATCGACGTCGCCTCGCTCGTCACTTACTAATCCCACCTTGCGGAGGGAACACGAAGACGCTCCACGGCTGCTTTTGCCGGAACGGAGCGTCTTTTTTGTTATCGCGTTCCGCAAGCCGATGTCATAAGTTGTTGTATCGTCGCAGCAAACCTAGGACTAAAGCCTCTCGGCCAAGGTTGACGTTTCCCGTCGTGAAGAGGCATAATGGTAGCAATACTTCTGGGGAAAATACCGGCGTAAGGCGTCGGCGGAAAGGAATTCGGCATGGGCATGGAGCTGCTTCTCGAGAAAGCATCTACTTATATGAAAGAGCAAGACTTGCAGAAAATCCGGGATGCTTACGAATTTGCCGAAGAAGCGCATCGCGGCCAAGTTCGCAAATCCGGCGAACCTTATATTTTGCATCCGGTCGCCGTGGCCGAAATATGCATGGGCATGCAGATGGACGTCGTGACGGTGATGGCGGCTCTGCTTCACGACGTCGTGGAGGATACCAAGGTAACGCTCGACGATCTTCGCGAACGTTTCGGGGAGACGCTGGCGGGACTCGTCGACGGCTTGACCAAGCTGGAGCGAATCCAGTTCCGGTCGAAGGAAGAGCAGCAGAACGAGAACTATCGCAAAATGTTTGTCGCGATGGCCAACGATATTCGCGTCATTCTGATCAAGCTGGCCGACCGACTGCACAATATGCGCACGTTGAAGTTTCAGTCCGAGGAGAGCCAGCGGCGCATTGCGCAGGAGACGCTCGACATTTTCTGCCCGATCGCCCACCGCCTCGGGATCAGCGCCATCAAGTGGGAAATGGAGGATATCGCGCTTCGCTTCCTCAATCCGCAGCAATATTACCGCATCGCCCATCTGATGAAGATGAAGCGGACGGAGCGGGAGAATTACATTACCGAGCTCATCGACAAAATTCGCGAGAAGCTCGAGGAGATGGGCATTCAAGGCGATATATCGGGGCGTCCGAAGCACATCTACAGCGTCTACAAGAAGATGATGACGCGCAACAAGCAGTTTAACGAAATCTATGATTTGCTGGCGATCCGGATCTTGGTCGACAACGTGAAGGATTGCTATGCCACGCTCGGAATCATTCATACGCTGTGGAAGCCGATGCCAGGCCGGTTCAAGGATTATATCGCGATGCCGAAGGCGAATATGTATCAGTCGCTTCACACGACGATCGTAGGATCGACGGGCGAGCCGACGGAGGTGCAGATCCGCACATGGGAGATGCACCGTACGAGCGAATTCGGGATCGCGGCGCACTGGGCGTACAAGGACGGCAATGCCGCGGGCGTCGTTCCGGGCAGCTTCGGGGAGAAAATGAACTGGTTCCGCGAGATCATCGAGCTTCAGCAGGAGACGCGGGATGCGGCGGAGTTCATGGAATCGCTCAAGATGGACTTTTTCACCGACCTGGTGTTCGTGTTCACGCCCAAGGGCGAAGTGTTCGAGCTGCCCGCCGGTTCGGTGCCGTTGGACTTTGCCTACCGGGTGCATACCGAAGTCGGAAACCGGACGATCGGCGCCAAGGTCAACGGCCGGATCGTGCCGCTCGATCATAAGCTGAAGACCGGCGACATCGTGGAGATTTTAACGTCCAAGCACTCTTACGGACCGAGCCAGGACTGGCTCAAAATCGCGCAATCCTCACATACGAGAAGCAAGATCCGCCAATGGTTCAAGAAGGAGAAGCGCGAGGAAAGCGTCGAAAAAGGGCGCGAGCTGCTCGAACGGGAGCTGAAGAGGCTCGGACTGGAGCCGCACGAGTGGACGGCGGACGAGAAGCTGCTGGACGCGGCGAAGAAGTTTACGTTTAACGACGTGGAGGATATGCTGTCGGCGATCGGCTTCGGCGGCATTACGGCGGCGCAGATCTGCACGAAGCTGACGGAGAAGCTGCGCAAGGAAGCGGAGGAAGCGCAGCAGATCCAGCTGACGGCCGAAGTCAAGGAGATGAAGGCGCCGGCCTCTTCGGCGGCGGAGAAGAAGCGGACGTCTCACGGCGTCAGCGTCAAAGGCGTGGACAATTTGCTCGTCCGCTTCGCCCGCTGCTGCAATCCGGTGCCGGGAGACGATATTATCGGCTACATCACGAGAGGCCGGGGCGTGTCCGTCCATCGCACCGACTGCGCGAACATTCCGACCGGAGAGGACGGAGAGGAAGCGGCGCGGGTCATCGAGGTCGAATGGGAATCTTCGGTCGACGCCAATTACAGCGTGGAGATCGAGATTCTGGGCCATGATCGCCGGGGCTTGCTGAACGAGGTGCTGCAGGCCGTCTCCGAGAGCAAGACGAACATCGCCGCGGTGTCCGGACGGTCGGACAAGAACAAGATGGCGATCATGCACATGACGATTCTGATTCGCAACAAGGAGCATCTGCAATCGGTCGTCGACAAGATCAAGCGGGTCAAAGATATTTTTTCCGTGCAGCGGATGATGCAATAGCGGCGGGAGACGGAGGAAGCGGGAAGATGAAAGTCGTTTTGCAGCGGGTATCCGGCGCCAAGGTTACCGTTGGCAATGAAGTCGTGGGCGCGATTGGCAAAGGACTGCTGCTGCTCGTCGGCGTCGGACACGAGGATACGGAGCAGGATTTGGCCTGGATGGCGGACAAGCTGGCCGGGCTGAGAATTTTCGAGGACGATGCGGGGAAAATGAACCTGTCCGTCGAAGACGTCGGGGGCGACGTGTTGTCCGTGTCGCAGTTCACGCTGTACGGCGACTGCCGCAAAGGCAGAAGGCCGAACTTCATGGGCGCCGCCAAGCCCGAGGTTGCCGAAGCGCTGTACGACAAGTTTAACGAGCTGCTGCGCGCGCGGGGACTGCGGGTCGAGACCGGCAAGTTCGGGGCGATGATGGACGTGTCGCTCGTGAACGACGGTCCGGTGACGCTGATCCTGGAAAGCCGCTGACCGTTTGGGAAAGCCGCGATTGGGCCATAATACATGTCAAATCCCTACTTGTGGAGTAAAGGCAGGAGAAGGACATGAGACAATCGCGGAAGGAAAAGACGGCGCTGTGGCTGATGCAGGAAGGCCTTATGCCGGAGCGCAGAGAGGCGATGGCTCTGGCGTCGCAAGGCGAAGAATTCGCAGGCGAGCTCGGGGCCGGTCCCGCGGGCGGAGCTTCCAACAACGGCCGGAGGCATCCTCCGAGCGGCAGAGGGTAACGGAGGCAGGCCGGAGCGGGCCGAATGCGCCATGCAGCAGCCGAGGGGGAAAGCCGTGGCTTCGGGATGGGAATATTGCGGGACGTTGGAAGACGGATATTATCACATTTTGGCGCATGACGACGGAGACCGCATTATGGACGAGATCGTCTCGCACTTCGAGTCGTTCCGGCCGGATTCCGCCGCTCGGACCTTTATCGTGGATATGCATGCGATGGAGCACGATTTCGCGGAGCTGAGGAAGTTTCAGAGGCGGGTCGCGCATTACGAGCGGCTGGGATACGAGATTATGCTGACCTTTTAGCGGGTTCTTGCAGTCTCGCCGGCCGGGCCGGCGAAGATGACGAGGGAACGCTTACTTTTTTGTAATCAAACTGTAATCTGTTGTACACGCGAGCTTAAAGTTTATCGACTAATCTATAGACGACCCCCTTTTTCAATATAAACAACTATTGAACCTGTCGATTTCGACAGGTTATTTTCTTTATATCGGGAGTGAGGCCGGCTCGGTCGGGGAATGCTGATGAGGATCTTTCTTGACAGGCGCACCGCAACAGACTACAATAAATTACAATTGTATTTCCAAAGCCTCAGATTCGACGACGGGAATAAGTAATCCGGCCCCATGCCCCCAGAGAGGAAAGCCTTCGGCTGCAAGCTTTCCGGCAATGATCGGACGAACGACCTCCCCGAGAACCCGATGGGAACCGCCTGCCTGACGCTTCGTCAGGATCGGCTCAGTAGCATCGCGGCGCAGCCGGGCGTTAACCGGACATAAGCAGCAAGCTATCGTCGGAAGACGGGGCTTGAACGACGGGTGGCACCGCGGGAGCGCAACGACAAGCTCTCGTCCCTGACGATCTTTAAGCGAGATCGCCATGGGACGGGGGCTTTTTTTGATCCGCAGGACAGCTTCCGATTATGCGCGATTTAGGAGTGAGAAGGACATGGGTTTTCAGAAGCCTCCGGGCACGCAGGACATTATGCCCGGCAATTCCGAGCTATGGCAGTACGTGGAGAATACGGCTCGCGACATTTGCCGGCGTTACCGGTTCAGAGAGATTAGAACGCCAATCTTCGAAGGCACCGAGCTGTTCAAGCGCGGAGTCGGCGAGACGACGGATATCGTCGAGAAGGAGATGTACACGTTCGAGGATCGCGGCGAGCGCAGCATGACGCTTCGTCCGGAAGGGACGGCCGGCGTCGTTCGCTCCTACGTGGAGAACAAGCTGTACGGCGATCCGGATATCGCGAAGCTGTACTATATCGGACCGATGTTCCGCTACGAGCGCGCGCAGGCGGGCAGATACCGCCAGTTCCACCAGTTCGGCGTCGAGGCGATCGGCTCCGACGACCCGGCGCTCGATGCGGAAGTGATCGCCTTGGGTTATCATTTCTACAGAGAGCTGGGACTGACCGGGGTATCGGTGGATTTGAACTCCGTCGGCACGCCCGCCGTTCGGGCCGCGTTCCGGGAGAAGCTGCTCGCGTTCCTGCTGCCGATGCGGGAAAGCCTGTGCAAGGACTGCCAGGCGCGCATCGACCGCAATCCGCTCCGAGTGCTCGACTGCAAAGTCGACCAGGATAAGTTCACGGACGCTCCGTCGATTCTGGACAGCCTGGACGAGGCTTGCGAGAAGCACTTCGCGCGCGTGCGCGAGTGTCTGGACGAGATGGGCATTCCGTACCGGCTGAACCCGCGGCTCGTCAGAGGGCTGGACTATTACACGCACACGGCGTTCGAGTACAAGGCGCAAGGGATCGGCGCGATCGATACGATCGGCGGCGGCGGCCGGTACAACGGGCTCGTGGCGGAGATCGGCGGGGATGACAAGCCGGGAGTAGGGCTCGGTCTCGGACTGGAGCGGACGCTGTTGCTGCTCGAAAGCCAAGGCATCAAGCCAGACTTGGGCAACCAGGCGGACGTCTACATCGTCGCGCTGGGCGAACGGGCTGAGCAGGCGGCTCCAGGTCTGACGCAGCGGCTGCGGGATGCGGGAATCGCCGCGGAGCGGGATTACCTCGGACGCAAGACGAAGGCGCAGTTCAAGGCGGCGGAGCGCAGCGGAGCCCGCTATGCGGCCGTGCTGGGCGACGACGAGCTGGACCGGGGGGAAATCTCTCTCAGGCCGATAGCAGGCGGCGAGCAAACGGCCGTTAAGCTGAGCGAGCTCGCGGACGCGATCAAGAAACTTACGACACCTACACCATAAAAAGGGGAAAGATTACAAATGATGCTCAAAACGAACGACTGCGGCAAGTTAACGAAGGAACACGTCGGCCAGACCGTCGTGCTGAACGGATGGGTGCAAGGCTGGCGCGACTTCGGCGGCCTGCTCTTCATCGACTTGCGCGACCGCACGGGAATCGTACAAATCGTCTTTAACCCGGAAATCTCCAAGGAGGCGCTGGAGCTCGGCAGTCGCGCGCGCAACGAATATGTGCTGGCCGTATCGGGCAAAATCGTCGAACGCGACCCGGCGACGTACAATCCGAACTTGGCGACGGGGGCAATCGAAGTTCAAGTCACGCAAGTGGAAGTCATCAACGCAGCCAAAACGCCTCCGTTCCCGATCGAAGACGGCGTGGAAGTGGACGAATCGCTGCGCTTGAAGTACCGTTACCTCGACTTGCGCCGTCCGGAGATGCAGAAGACGCTGCTGCTCCGTTCGAAAGCGACGAAGGTGTTCCGCGATTTCCTCGACGAGAACGGCTTTATCGACGTAGAGACGCCGATTCTGACCAAGAGCACACCGGAAGGCGCGCGCGACTATCTGGTGCCGAGCCGGGTGCATCCGGGCGAGTTCTTCGCCCTGCCGCAATCTCCTCAACTGTTCAAGCAGCTGCTGATGATCGGCGGCCTGGAGCGCTACTATCAAGTCGCCCGCTGCTTCCGCGACGAAGACCTTCGCGCCGACCGCCAGCCGGAATTCACGCAGGTCGACATCGAGACGTCGTTCCTGTCCCAAGAGCAACTGCTCGGCATGATGGAGCAATTGATGGCGCGTCTGTTCCGCGAGACGATCGGCGTCGACATTCCGACTCCGTTCCAACGCCTGACGTACCACGACGCCATCCACAAGTACGGCTCCGACAAGCCGGACCTGCGCTTCGGTCTCGAGATCGAAGACGTTACGGACATCGTGAAGGGCAGCGACGTGAAGGTGTTCGCGTCCGTCGCCGCATCGGGCGGCGTCGTCAAGGCGCTTAACGCCAAAGGCTGCGCAAGCTGGAGCCGCAAGGAGCTCGACGATCTGCAGCCGTTCGCGGCGCGGTACGGCGGCAAGGGCATCGCGTGGATCACGGTTAAGGAAGGCAAGTGGAACGGTCCGATCGTGAAGTTCTTCAAGCCGGAAGAGATCGCCGCGCTGACCGAGCGCCTGAACGTGGAGGAAGGCGACCTGATCACGTTCTCCGCCGACAAGCTGAAGACGGCGGCCGACGTCATGGGCAACCTGCGTCTGAAGGTCGGACGCGAGCTCGGCTTGATCGACAACAGCGCGTACAAATTCCTGTGGGTCGTCGACTTCCCGCTGCTCGGCTGGGACGAGGAAGCGAAGCGTTTCGTCGCGGAGCACCATCCGTTCACGCGTCCGAACGACGAGGACTTGGCGCTGTTCGACAGCGATCCGGGCGCGATCCGCGCGCAAGCCTACGATATCGTGCTTAACGGCTACGAAGTCGGAGGCGGCTCGATGCGGATTTACCGTCGCGACGTGCAGGAGCAAATGTTCAAGGCGCTCGGTTTCTCGCTCGAAGAAGCGAAGGAGAAGTTCGGCTTCTTCCTCGACGCGTTCGAATACGGCACGCCTCCGCACGGCGGCATCGCCTTCGGTCTGGACCGTCTGGTCATGCTGCTCACGGGCCGCACGAACCTGCGCGAGACGATCGCGTTCCCGAAGACGGCCAGCGCTACCGACCTGCTGTGCGACGCTCCGTCGCCGGTTGCGGAACGCCAGCTGGAAGACCTGCACGTAAGGCTGTCGGCGAAAGCGGTCGCGGCGCAGGCGAAGAACGCCGCTCCGGAAGCGAAGCCGGAGGACGAAGCGGTCGCGCAAAGCCAAGGCTAATCAAAAGGAGCGAACCTATCGATGTTGCACCAATTTTCCAGAACGGAGCTGGCGATCGGACCGGAAGGCCTCGAGACGCTGAAGGGCAGCACCGTGGCCGTGCTCGGCATCGGCGGAGTCGGCGGCATCGCCGCCGAGGCGCTGGCCCGTTCGGGTATCGGGCGGATTATTCTGATCGATAAGGACGTCGTCGATATCACGAACATCAACCGCCAGGTCCATGCGCTGACGACGACGGTCGGCCAGCCGAAGGCGGAGCTGATGAAGGATCGGATCAAGCTGATCAATCCGGAATGCGACGTCATCGCGCTCCGCATGTTCTATACCGAGGAGACGTACGAGGAGCTGTTCAAGTATCCGCTGGATTACGTCGTCGACGCGTCGGATACGATCGTCTACAAGGTTCATCTGATGAAGCAGTGTCTGGAGCGCGGCATTCCGATCATCTCCAGCATGGGCGCGGCGAACAAGACGGACCCGAGCCGGTTCAAGGTCGCCGACATTTCCAAGACGACGGTCGATCCGATCGCCCGCGTCGTTCGCCGGAAGCTGCGCGAAGCGGGGATCAAGAAAGGCGTCCAGGTCGTGTTCTCGACGGAGGACCCGATCCGGCCGAGGGAAGACGTCACGCAGCGGATCGTTCCGGACACGGCTCCGGAAATCCGCAAAGCGAAACAGCCGCCGGCGAGCAACGCTTTCGTGCCTCCGGTGGCGGGATTGATCATGGTCAGCGTCGTGTTCCGCGAGCTGGTCGAGAAGGGCGCGGCGAGCCGGGCGGACGGATGAGGCGCTGATCAGAAAGCTCAGACTGCCTGCGGAGTTCGTGCACTGGATTAAGCCCGCTAGAAGTAAATGGGTACAACATCAAGGACCTCAGTCTCCGCTTTGAGCGGTGGAGCTGAGGTCCTTTCGCATGCGGCGCGGCTGCTGCCGTGTTGTGCAGCCCTTCCGGGCAAGCCTTCTTTTACGGACGATGCATCGTTTTGACATGATCCAGATGAACGTAGGTGCTCGTTCCGTCAGCGGCGACAAGCTCGAGCAGGTTGTTGTCGACGGTTTTCAGCAGACCGGTTTTCCGCGGTTGGTCTCCCAGGTCCAAAATGACGAATTCCTTCTCGAATTTTTTGAGCTGCTGGTCGAACGTGCGGGCGAGCGGCGCGGCCATCGGATAGACCGGAAACTTGATTTGCTCCAACGCGTACGGCATCTTCAGCGGATCGAAGGGGGCGAGAATCTTCAGATGTCTCATCGATACGTAGAGAGACCGGTACATGGGCGAGTTAAAGACGAAAAAGTCGTTCATGACGCTCGTAACGTAACCGTGAATCGTCTGGCTTCCCGCGACGTACAGCTCGGAGAACACGCCTTTGGCGTTCAGCAGCACTTTGCGGTAGGACAAGTCTATTGCCGGGTCCAGCGGCGGCTCCGGAATGTCCTCCGGCATGCGGGCGGGCGGCGGACAGCGGGTCAACTGCTCGATATGGACGAGCGGCACGTACATGAATCGCATGCCGTCGTACAGCACGACGAGATCCGCGCTTTGATCGACGAGCTTGCCCCGGACGGCATGGCGTAAGTCCGAAACCGTCAGGGCGACGAACTCATTCGCGTAATCGATCATGGGGGCGGGCGCACCTCCTTGCGGCCAAGCTTGGTCATCACCGGCTTCAGCTTCTGCCGCGGGATTTTTTCCCGTGCGATTTGCCGGACTTATGGCTTTTGTGATGTCTGTAGTGGTGGTGATGCTTATGCTTATGGCTTTTGTCGGACAAGCACACATAGGCGATCTGATTTCTTGGAAGACGGACCAGCTCGCCGTCGACGACGAGCAGGACGTTGTCGCGCGTCACCTCAACCAGAAAGCCGTCGATCACGTCGCCGTTGCGGCTGATTCGAACGTGCCGGCGAGTCAGCCGGGGCAGCAGGCTATTAAAGTTAGCCGCGTTAATATGGCTCCGGTGGGAGCTTTTGCCGCGGCCCGATCCGCTGCGGCGAACTTCGGCGATATTGCGGACGAACGCTCCGTTCACGTAACAGAGACCGTGGTTGCGGGACGCCAGCACCAGATAGTCGTTCGGTGCGGCGACGAGAGTGCCTTCGAGACGGCCTCCTCCGTTCAGGTGAATGACGACTTCGCGGCCGACATAGTGGCTCGGAGGGTGAGCGGCGTTGTTGGTTGGCTGAAGCGGTTCTTGAAAAAGATTTTGTTGAAAAAAAGGTTGTTGAAACCCGAATAGCATAGACGGTGAACTCCTTCCCTAATGAGAGAAATCCCGCGAATGAACAGGTATCGGCGCAAAGGCTTTTTCCTTCGGACGGCAGCTATCCGTATCTGAATCGTCTCCGACAAAACGCATTCATCGGCCAGAGGACGCCGAAGGCGTTTTTGCTTGGCCCGTTTCGTTCCGCAATTCGGCAATCGTCCTTCCCGACCGTCCGAAGGGGAAGCGGGTTTGTACTCTACATGTATGTGTCGGCGCGGTTGGGGGATACGGTTGGTTGTCCGAGTGGCCGTCAAAAATCCGCGATTGGAGGAGCGGGATTCGCCCGTTTTCGCCGTAATTCTGCGCCTGTCTCTATCGGAGATCGGCGATGGCTCATAGACTGTATGATCTTTATTCAGGAGGTGCAGTTTCATTGAGCATGCTGTTGCATGGGAACAACAAACGCCGTCCGAAACGCATACGCAAATGCAAATGCTGGTGGACGTACGGGGGAAAGAGGAAGAGGCGGCAAGCTCCCATCGAGCAAGCTCCCGAGGAGCAGGAACCGACGAACGAACCGATCGATACGCCGGACCAAGGCCACCAAACTTGGGGAACCTGGGGACCTGACGGGGGACGCACCGGCGGTCATCCCGGCGATGGACGTACCGGCGGTCGTACGGGAGGTCGTACCGGATACGGACGTACAGGCGGACGCACGGGAGGCCGTACCGGGGATGGACGTACCGGTCGCACCGGGGATGGACGAACGGGGCGTACTGGGGACGGGCGCACGGGCCGCACAGGCGGCGGACGTACAGGCCGCACGGGAGACGGACGTACGGGCCGTACAGGCGATGGACGAACGGGGCATACCGGGGGCGGACGTACCGGTCGCGGCGGCTGCCAATGCGATTGCCGTAAAGGCCACAAGGGACACAAAGGCCACAAAGGACGCAAAGGCCATAAAGGTCATAAGGGTCACAAGGGGCACAGCAAGAAGCGCAGTTAACTCGGATCTAATGCGATTATTCCTCAATTATTCGGACGGTGATAAATCCTGATCGCTAACAGCGGTCGGGATTTTTTGCTGCGCAACTCCGTGGAACTGCGGTTCAACATATGCGATAAAACGCCTGGCGGCTGGAGAGATATGGCGATCTTCCCTCCAGCGCAAGCCGATTTCCCAATGCCACCCTTCATTCGTTATCGGAATCCAGACCAATTCATCCAGCATGAGTCCCATCGTCTGCGGCAGGACGGATACGCCGAGATTCGACTTCACGAATCCGGCTACCGTAATCAAATCCTCCGCTTCATATGCCGAATCAAGCACGAACCCGGTATGCTGAAAACGCGACAGGATCGTCGCTTTTAATCCGCAGTTGTTCTTCAAGCCGACGAAAGGCTCCCCGGACAGCTCCTCCAGACTTAAAGCCGAACGATTCGCCAAACGATGCCGGGACGATACGACGATAAACAAGGGGACTTTGCGAATCGTCATCCACGGATGATCGCCCAGCGTCGATTCCCTCGACGTGATGATAAGATCCGAATGCCCTTGTTCCAGATGCTCGTCGATGTCTCCCAGATTGCCTTGAGTCAATTCGAAACGGACTTTGGGATAGGACGATTGATAGTTTTGGACTAACCGGGGAATTAAATCGACGCCCAAAATATTGAGATAGGATACAGAGATGACCCCTGTCTCGGGATTAGACCATTCTTCGATTTCCTTTACGCCGTTTTCGATGTTCTGCAGCGCTTGAGCGATCCATTTCGAGAATATGGAGCCGTTCCGGTTCAGCTTGACGTTTCGCCCGTTCCGTTCGAACAAGGGGGCGCCGATCTCGTTCTCGAGTTTGGCAATCGCGTGACTGAGCGCCGGCTGGGTGATGCCGAGCGCTTTCGAAGCCATCGTCATATGTTCTAACCGCGCAACGGTCATAAAGTATTCCAACTGCGTAAGTTCCATGGCTGACCGCTCCTTTCATTAATATTATTCATGAATTTCATTATTATAATAAATTGGACGTTATGAATGGGGCAAGTGTAAAATGAGATCGGGTTCCCCCTTGAACATCGTTTAAGGATTAAGCGCTGAATATCCGGATCCGGTCATTCCTAATACGGAGAGGAACAAATGCAAATATGAGCAAAACATTCGAGTACTCGGCAACGGAATTTCTAGGCAAGAAAGCGCTCGTAACCGGCGGAACGAAAGGAATGGGACAAGCCGTCGTGAACCGGCTTGCAAGCGGCGGCGCGACCGTCCTTACGACGGCTCGTTCTCAACCTGCCGATCTGCCGGGTTCGGTTGAATTCGTGCAAGCGGATATAGCTTCGGCCGAAGGAGTAGAACGAGTCATCGCGGCAGTGAAGGATCGGCTTGGAGGCATCGACATCCTTGTCCATTGCGTGGGCGGATCGACTACGCCGCCGGGAGGTGCGCTGGTCCTTACCGATGAAGACTGGCTGCAGGCGTTGAATTGGAATCTTCTCGCCGCGGTACGGCTCGATCGCGCCTTGATTCCGCTAATGCTGGAACGGAAATCCGGCGTCATTCTGCATTTCACCTCAATCCAGAGAAAGCTGCCTTTGTACGAAACGACGTTGGCCTACGCTGCGGCCAAAGCTGCGCTTGCCAATTACAGCAAAGGATTGTCCAACGAATTTTCCCCCAGAGGGATCCGAATTAATTCATTGTCTCCCGGGTTTATTCAGACGGAGGCGGCGGATGCGATGATCGATCGGATGGCGGCGGCAACGGGAAGCAGGGAAAGCGCGCTCGGGCAGCTTATGGATTCGCTCGGCGGCATCCCGCTCGGCCGCCCCGGATTACCCGAAGAAGTCGCCGAGCTGGCCGCGTTTCTGATTTCCGACCGCGCCGCATCCATTACGGGGAGCGAATACGTCATCGATGGCGGAACGATTCCGACTGTGTAAATAATCAAAATAAGCGAGGTGGAGCAACGATGGGAAACGTTGAAATATCTGTAGTCGTTCGTGAATTTATCGAAGCATCGAATAAGCCCGACCCGGAAGCGTTCGTCAATTGTTTTTCCGAAGATGCCGTGGTTGTGGACGAGGGGAAGCGCAGGATAGGTCAAAAAGCCATTAAAGAGTGGAGCGACCGATACCATTTCGGAGCAAACGTGACTTTGGAGCTAAAATCAGCAAGAGAGAATGGGAATGAGGCTGTCGTAACCTTCAAATTGGATGGGACTTATGACAAAACCGGGTTGCCCGATCCGCTGCTGCTGGACTATCATTTCCGAATCGCGGACGATAAAATCGCGAGCTTGTCCATCCGCAGTGCCGAAGTCGCGCTGAACTGACAGTTCCATAGCTGTAATAACGCAGGGAAGCGCCCGGTTCGGGCGCTTCTTTGTCATATAGACGGATGCCGTTTCCGCCAATGCCGGGGCGACATACGCTGATTCAGACGACGCAACATGAAGAAGGGCGGAGAGTGCATGCCTCTACCGGTCAGGGCGATAAGGCTGAGCGACGAAGCAAGCCGCGATATGGAAAAAAACCTGTGGAACGATCGGTACGTTCCGGGCAGAATGAGCACCAACGGCGTAACGACTTCGGTGTCGGTGCGGTACCGGGGAGGACATACGCGGAGCTATCCGAAAAAATCGTACGAAGTCGTCCGCAAAAATCAAGCCTTCCATTATAATGCGGAATACGACGACCCTTCGATGATTCGCAACGCGCTTTCCTTCGCCTTTTTCCCGATGATCGGCGTCCCGGCCCCCCGCACCAAGCACGTCCTTCTCACGGTTAACGGAGAGTCCAAAGGCGTCTATCTGGAAATCGAAGGCGTGGAGAAGCTGTTTTTCTCCAAAAGGAAGATCGGAGCTTCGTCCCTGTTCTACGCGATCAACAACAGAGCGGATTTCGGGCTGATCTCGTCGGAGTCGGACCGTCCGAAGAGGTCGCTGCTCGCCGGTTACGAACATCGGTTTGGCTTAAGCGGAGAGAAAGCGAAGCTGTCGTCGTTCATCAAGGGACTGAATACGCTCAACGGATCGCAAGCCGAAGCTTTCATTCGTTCCCGCCTGGACGTGGACAATTACTTGCGATGGCTCGCCGGGGCGGTGCTGACCGGCAATTACGACGGCTTCGAGCAAAACTATGCGATCTACCGGAGCAGCAGAACGGGCAAGCTGCGCTTGATTCCGTGGGACTATGAAGGCACGTGGGGACGCAATTGCTACGGACGCATCGTCGAGAGCGATCTGGTGAAGGTGGAAGGGTACAACGTTCTGACGAACAAACTGCTCGGGTTCCCTACTGTTCGCAGGCAGTACCGATCGATTTTGCAGCAGGCTTTGAACGGGCCGTTCACGGAAAAACGGCTGCTGCCGGTCGCGGAGAAAATGATGGAGAAGATCGCGCCGTATATGAAGAAGGACGGCAGTCGCAAATGGCTGTACCAGGAGTTCATCGGAGAGCCGTTCATCATCCGCAACTATATCCGCGAGAGAAGAGAGATCGTGAAGGAACGGATGTACGACTTGAAAGGGAACGTATGATCGCTTTCTCTTCCTGGGAACGCAAGTTTCTGGTATGATAATAAGGAAGAGAGGCGGTAATACGAATGGATTTGTTCAGCTTCCAAGCGGAATCGGAGCCGCGCGGGCGGCTGCTCGCCGACCGGATGCGTCCGGAGACGCTTGACGAATACATCGGGCAAGAACATGTGATAGGTCCGGGGAAATTGCTGCGGAGGGCGATCGAGGGGGACGTCGTATCGTCCATTCTACTGTTCGGCCCTCCGGGCTGCGGCAAGACGACGCTCGCGCACATTATTTCCAAACAGACGCAGGGCGATTTCGTGCGGCTGAACGCGGTCGACGCGTCCGTCAAGGACGTACGCGAAGTGATCGAGCGGGCGGAGAGCAGCAAAAACATGTACGGCCGCAAGACGATTCTGTTCCTGGACGAGGTGCACCGGTTCAACAGCGCCCGGCAGGACGCGCTGCTTCCGGCTGTCGAACGGGGAATTATCGTCTTCATCGGCGCCACGACGGAAAATCCGTTCCACTCCGTGAACGGAGCTTTGCTGTCCCGTTCGACGCTGTTCCGGCTCGAGCCGCTCACGAAGGAGCACTCGCTTGCCGCGATGCGCCGGGCTTTGGCCGATCCGGTCAAGGGACTCGGTTTCATGAAGCTGCAGGCGGACGAGGAGGCGCTGGAGCATATCGCATCCATGGCCAACGGCGATATTCGCCGGGCGCTGACCGCGCTGGAGCTGGCTGCGGTGACGACGCCTTCCGAGATGGACGGCACCGTCCGCGTGACGCTGGAAGTCGCGGTGGAATCGATCCGCCAACCGACGGTTCAGGCCGACGAATCAACCCAGTACGACGTGCTGTCGGCGTTCCACAAGAGCATACGCGGCTCGAGCGACGCGGCGCTGTTCTGGTTTCTGTACGCGGTGGAGAAGCTGGGTATGGACCCGATGGTGTTCCTGCGCCGTCTGACCGTCGCCTGCAGCGAGGACATCGGACTGGCCAATCCGCAAGCGATGGTGCAGGCCGTCAGCGCGATGGAGGCCTATCACCGCATCGGCTGGCCGGAAGCCAAGTATATCGTGGCGCAGGCGATTCTGTTCGCGGTGGAGAGTCCGAAGTCGAACGCGATCGCGGTGACGATCGGGAAGATCATGTCGGCCTTCGACGCCGTCAAATCCGCGGAAGTCCCGCTGCACTTGCGCGACGCGCATTACAGCGGAGCGCAGAAGCTCGGCCACGTCGGCTACAAGTATCCGCACGATTATCCCGGCCACTACGTCGAACAGAACTATTTTCCGGACAAGCTGTCTTCGAGCGTCTTCTACGAGGCGACCGAGCAAGGGATGGAAGATAAAATCCGGCAAAATCAGTTAAGGCGAAGAGGGAAACGCGGATAGAGCGAGTCTGGAGCGGACAACCCGTGTATTTCGAGGGAAAAAATGGCTTTGATCGGGAAAAACGGTCTTTTTTCGTTGGAATCGGGGATATCCGGCCTTTACGGCCGAAAAATCGGCATAGGTGGCAGGCTCTAGCGAATACAGATGGGTACTACGGCGAATTACGAGGTCGATCGTCGTTTGACGGGGTGCCCGAAACCGTCTAAGCTTAAGGAATAGAGTTTTCAGTTTTTATACTTTTTATTCGATAAGGAGGTGTACCTGTCCTCCCAGCTATCGGCGAGGATAGGAAACATTTGGACCCTGACCCCTTTCCGTTAGGCGTGGATTTATTTTTGATCTTCGTATTGGTTTTTCTGAACGGTTTCTTCGTGGCTGCCCAATTCGCGATGGTGAAGGCGCGCGGCTCGAAGATCGACAGCTTGGCTCAAGAAGGGCATAAGAGAGCGAAGGTGGCTTCCCACCTGGTCGGACATCTGGACGCGTACTTGTCGGCATGCCAGCTCGGCATTACGCTGACGTCGCTTGGACTGGGATGGATCGGCGAACCCGCGATCGCCCGCATGCTCGAGCCCATGTTCGCAGCCGTGCATCTCAACGAGAATCTGGTTCATCCGCTGTCTTTCATCATCGGCTTTTCGTTCATTACGGCGCTCCATATCGTGCTTGGGGAATTGATGCCGAAATCGGTAGCGATCCGCAAGGCCGAGGCAGTTACCCTGCTGACGGCGGCCCCGATGATCTTTTTCCGCAAAGTGATGAGCCCGTTCATCTGGTTGCTCAACGGAACGGCAGGCGTGCTGCTGAAGCCGTTCGGCATCGATGTCAAGGAAGACACTTCCACCGCACATACGGAGGAAGAGATCCGGATTCTGGTACAGGAAAGCCATAAGAGCGGATTGATCGACAATACCGAACTTACGCTAATGGATAACATTTTCGAATTCTCGGAGACGTACGCCCGAGAGATCATGATTCCCCGGACCGAGATGAGCTGCCTGTACGGCAATCTGAGTTTCCAGGAGAATCGGGCGATCGCGCTGCGCGAGATGCATACGAGGTATCCCGTGTGCGAGAAAGACAAGGACAACATTATCGGCTTCGTGCATATCAAGGACTTGCTGAAGGTGCCGGACAACGCGATCATCGACATTCGCGATCTGTTGCGCCCGATGACGACGGTGCCCGAGAGCATGCCGATCAGCGCGCTGCTTAAGCTGATGCAGAAGAAGAAGACGCAAATCGCGATTCTGATCGATGAATACGGCGGAACTTCCGGTTTGGTTACGCTAGAAGATATTATGGAAGAGATCGTCGGCGAAATTCAGGACGAATTCGACGAGGAACGCCCGGACGTGGAGCAGCGCGACGACAATACGTACTCCATCAACGGCATGATGCTCATCGAAGAGGTGAACAGCTTCTTCGGGCTTGATCTGCCCACCGACGATTACGATACGATCGGAGGCTGGATCTATTCCCAGATCGAGAACCCGCCGAAGCAAAACCAGTTCGTCGTAGCCGAGGAAGGATTCCGGTTTACGATAGAAGAGACCGATCACTTGCGGATTTCCCGAATCACCGTGAACAAGGAAGAAGATTCGAAGTGGGAGCCTCAAGCCGAGACGGGCTGACATAAACTGCAAATGAATGAAGCGGCGAAAGCCAGGAACGGCGGTGCTAGAGGGGAGGATCCCTATAGCACCGCCGTTCTGGTTTGAATCGTAACCCCTGTAACCCTCAAACAAATCCTGGTTTTTTTGCATTTGTTCAAATACGCATGCTGGTGCACCCCTCCTTCCTATCGATAACGCGTATCTTTCGACACTTCTGAGTTTTTTTCTTCACCGCCATATCCCGCGTTCGCAATCACCGTTTCCGGTAGTTTTCCTTAGCCCGACTGCATCGGGCTAGAGCGAGCGGACGGAGGTTGAGTCGGCTGTAACCGTGCTGAGTGAGGTTGGAGCCGCGAATGGGCTGGTTGAGGGGCTGTAACCGTGCTGGGTCGGCTTGGAGCGAGCGAACGGGAGGTTGAGGGGCTGTAACCCGAGTGAGTCGGGCTACAGCATGCGAACAAAACCGTCCCTATCGCTTGTGTTTCCGATAGTGTAAAGGCAACTAACGCCGGCGAACATGGGCGAGAAGGAAGCCGATCATGCCGATCAAGGCGAAGACGGCGCCGGTCTGGAAGACGCGGGACAGGCCGAACGAGTCGTACAGCCAGCCGCCGAGCGTTCCCGCGATGACGCCGGCGAGGCCGGACCAGACGACGGCGAACACCGCTTGGCCCGACGAGCGGTATTCGTCGGGGATGAGCGCTTGCAGGCCGCGCAGCGCCGTAATGTAGAAGATGGCGAAGGTGATGGCGTGCGTCGCCTGGAGCGCGACCATCATCCAGGGTTCGTCGGCCAGGCTGAGCAGGCCGAGCCGAATGACGTAGAACGCGCTGGCGATGGCCAGCAGCGGATATTCGCGGAAGCGATGGCCGAACTTGGCGAGCAGGAAGAACATCGGAATTTCGCTGACGGCCGAAGCGAGCGAGGCGTACCCGATGACCGAGTCGTCGGCCCCGATCTCCCGCATGGCGATGGACAGGAAGCCTTCGTTCGTGCGGTGCGCGACCGAGATCACCATGATCAGGCCGAAGAATACGAGCGTCTCCCTGCGGCGCAGCAGCTCCCATAGTCCCCGGAATTCAAACTTGCGCAGCGTAGCCTGGTAGTCTCCGATGAAGAAGGAGAAGACGAGCGAGACGAGCACGACGCCGAGAATGAGCCAGATCGTCAGATCGGAGCCGAACGTCTTCAACACATATCCGAACGCGACGGCGCATACGGCGTAGCCGAGCGAGCCGAACATCCGGATAGAAGGAAAGCTGATCTTCATCCGTTCGGCGGCGAGCAGCGAGACGCTGTCCAGCATCGAATTGTTCGGCGTCTGGAACAGGTAGAACAGCGACATGATGCCGGCCATAATGCCGAATTCCTTCTGGGGAAGCAGCAAGGCGAGGGCAAGGATCTGCACGAGATACAGCACGTTGAGTATCCGGGGCAGGTTCTTCATGCGGTCGCTCAGAATGCCGACGACGAGGTTGGAGACGATGGACAGGAACGGTCCGACCGAATAGATCGCGCCGATCTGCAGCTTCGAGAAGCCCAGGCTTTCAAAGTAAAGCGGGAAATAGGTGACCAGCAGCACCATGGCCGCGTAGTTGGCGAATTGGAGCGCGCGCAGCACGAAGAGCTGTCCGCGCATGACTGAGCCGTTGTTCATTGTGTAATCTCCTATTCTGGATGCACGCTCTAGGCGGTCAGCTTGGCCGTCCGATGGCTGCGGCGGAAGAGCCAGGCCAGGAACAGTACTTCGGCGATGACCCCCGTCGACTGCGCCAGGGAGCCCAGAACGCCGTTCCAAGCGGGCAGCAGAAGGACGAGCAGCACGATCGTCAGCGCCGTCAGAATCGCGTTGGCGACCTGGGAGCCGAACATCAGCTTCGTCTCCCCGTGGGCCATGACGATGCCGTTGAGCGTATCGAGCCAAGGGAAGACGAGCACGAACGGCAGAAAGCCGCGCAGCGCATGGATACAGGCCGTCAACAGCTCGTCCTTCACTCCGAGCACATGCGAGAACATCCATTCCCCGACCGGCGTGAACGCCATAAGCGACAGCAGCAGCGGAGGAATGAAGCCGAGCATCAGCGTGAACTTGCGCACGATGGCCGGATTGGATTTGACGAACAGCAGGGCGATCTGGTGAAAATAAGTAAAGAAGCCGAGCACGAGGTTCATCAGGCTGCCGGCTACGGCGAACGAAGCGACGGCGAGCGTGCCCCGGTCGGTCGTGCCGAGCAGGGCGTTCAGGATCGGCAGCACCCAGACGACGATCAGCGACGAATACAGGAGCGGGTTATAGAACTTGGCTACCTGCTTCGGCTCGGTAATCTCGCATTCCTCGTCTTTCTCGGGCAGCTGCTTGATCAGCTTGCTCGATTCCCACCAGCTCAGGGCGGCTTCAATCATCATGCCGAACACGAAGATGACGGTTCCTTGCAGGGCGCTGTCGACGCCGACCCGCAGGAAGTATTGGGACAGCAGGAACATGCCCAGGAGCCGAAATACCATCGCGATCGTCAGCCAGCGCGTTCTCATTTTATAAATAATGACGCCTTGATATAGACAGCGGATGCCGGAAAATACCGACAGGAACATCAGCGCGTAGAAGGCGCGGATCGCTTCCCCTTCGACGACCGGGTCGGCGCCGTATGCGCCTCCGAATACCCAATGCCCCGCAGGCGTGTAAGCGATAAGCGCTCCGAACGCAAGCGAAGCTCCGAATACGTAGAAGCTGACTTTCCGGACGGCCCGGAACGAGGTGCGGTCGCGAACGAGCGCCGAGCACGTCTGCCGGAAGAGCACGGCCGGTTTCTCCGTAACGACGAGCAGACTCATCGCCAGCGCGTACCCGGCGAGTATGATCTCGGGATTGTCCGATCTGGCCAGCGTCCCGTTGATGATGATGTGCGACAGGTTGATCAGCAGTACGGAGATCCCCATCGGAATGAAAAACAGTAAAAGCCGTCTCAGTGAGACCGGCTCGTTAGAGTGCGGCATGGCAGTAGGCTCTCCTTCGGAAAGCAAGGCTTCCGTTTGTCAACGTTGTCAGATGAGTATGAGATCCGTTATCCTGATCTGAATCGTCTCCGACAAAACGCATTCGTCGTCTTGAGGACGCCGAAGTCGTTTTTGCTAGAGATAGGTAGTATTATAGCAGATTACGAAGAATATTCGGGGATCATTTTCGGAGAATTAAAACTGGATTTCGCCCCTGCAAAATGATAAATTAAAGAATAAAGCAAATTTAGAGGCTTTGTCGGGCAAAGACCGGGTGATGAAAATGCGGGTGGACGAACGTTGGCTCGAACGGCAGTTCGCATACAGCGACAGGCACGGCATTGCGCTTCCGTCTCCGGAGAAAGACTGGGACGAATTGGCGCTGGAATGCCAAGCCGCGATATTGTCCAGGTGGGAGACGATTCGGGGGAAGATTCCGGATCGGATCAGAGATCTGGAGGATGCCATTCGGGAGAAGCAGCAGCTGTTGTTCGAGGAAGACGATTTCGCCCAATCCTGCCTGATCAACGGGGATATCGCCGACTTGGCCAGCAGGATCAACGACCTGAATATTTGGTTTCGCGTCCAGCAAGAGCTGGAGCCGCAAGCGAAGCTGCATATCGGTTAGAGCGTTGCGGAGGACCCTACGAAAATGACGAAAGAACCGTTATTGGCGGGCCGATCCCCTCGCGGGCCGTTTTCTTTAATGAAGAGGGTATACAAGTACATTTTGCCGGAAGTCCGGGCCGAGCTCGGGCGCTGGCGCGACATGGCCGGGAGCATTCCCGACCCGGAACTGCGCAAGCAGGCGCTGGACAGCATTGCCGGCAAGCAGTTTCATTGTGAAGGCGGGGGCGTCTATGCCGCCGCGAATTTGGAACGGCGGCACGTGCTTATTCCGCTGATCGTGGCGCTGCAGACGATCAGCGACTATCTCGACAATCTGTGCGACCGCAGCACCTCGCTTGATCCGAACGACTTTCGCTTGCTGCATCAGAGCATGCTCGACGCGGTGACTCCGGAAGCGCCGACGCGCAATTATTATGCGCTGCGGGAAGAACAGGACGACGGGGGATACTTGGAGGCGCTCGTGCAAGAGTGCAGGAAACAGGTAGCGCTGCTGCCCGCCTACTCCAAGGTGCAGCCGTTCGTGATTGAACTGGTGCGGCTGTACGGAGATCTTCAAGTATACAAGCATATCCATCCGACCAAGCGGGAAGGAGAGCTGCTCGCCTGGTGGGACAAGCATTCGGCGTATTATCCGGAGCTGCAGTGGAACGAATTCGCGGCGGCGACGGGGTCGACGCTCGGCATGTTCATGCTGTTTCTCGCGGCCAGCGATCCTCAGCTGGAGGACCGACAGGCGAAGGAAATCCGCAACCGGTACTTTCCTTCCATCTGCGGACTGCACATCCTGCTCGATTACTTGATCGACCAGGCGGAGGACCGGGAAGGCGGGGATTTGAACTTCTGCAGCTACTACGACGATCAGCCGATGCTCAACGAGCGGATGGAACGCATGGTTCAAGCCGCCAGATCGGCTGCCGAAGGGCTGCCGTTCGGACATTTTCACCGGATGATCGTGGAGGGTCTCGTCGCGCTGTACTTGTCCGATCCGAAAGTCCGGGATCAGCAGGACGTGCGGAAGACCGCCAGGCTGCTCATGAAGGGCAGTCCGTGGACAAGGGTGTTTTTCTGGTTGAACAGCCATTGGATAAGAAAAGCCATGTAGAGGCTAGAACTACGGGGAGGAATTTGGAAATGAGCGCAGTAAAAAAGATCGCGGTATTGACGAGCGGCGGAGATTCGCAAGGGATGAACGCGGCGGTTAGAGCCGTCGTCAGAAGCGCGTTGTTCCGCGGCATTGAAGTTTACGGGGTGCAGAGAGGTTATCAGGGCCTGATCAATCAGGATCTGAGACCGATGGATCTGCGCAGTGTGGGCGACATCATTCAGCGCGGAGGCACGATTCTCCAGACCGCCCGCTGCAAGGAGTTCATGACGCCGGAAGGTCAGCAGCGCGGGGCTGAAGTGCTTCGCGAGCAAGGCATCGACGGCCTGGTCGTCATCGGAGGCGACGGCTCGTATCAGGGAGCGAACAAGCTGAGCAAGCTGGGGATCAAGACGATGGGTCTTCCCGGCACGATCGACAACGACATTCCGTTCACCGATTTCACGATCGGCTTCGACACGGCGGTCAGCATCGTTGTGGACGCGATCAATAAGCTGCGCGACACGATGACTTCGCACGAGAGATCGTCCGTCGTGGAAGTGATGGGACGCCACTGCGGCGACATCGCTCTGTACGCAGGCCTCGCGAGCGGGGCGGAAGCGATTCTCGTTCCGGAGGTTCCGTTCGACATTAAGGACATTTCGCTGCGCATGAAGGAGAATTTCCAGAAGGGCAAGCGGCACGGCATCGTCGTCGTGGCGGAAGGCGTAGGCTCCGGCGAGGAAGTGGCCAAGAACATTACCGAATACAGCGGCATCGAGCCTCGCGTAACCGTGCTTGGACATATCCAGCGCGGGGGCGCTCCGACGCATAACGATCGCATTCTGGCGAGCCGTCTGGCCGATTTCGCCGTGCAGCGTCTGATGGAAGGGGATTCCGCCAAAGGGATCGGCATCGTCAAGGGAGAATTCTTGGCGACAGATATCGACAAAGTCGTGTCGACGAAGAAGACGATTAATTTGGACCTGTACAACCTGGCGCTGCGTTTGGCGCAATAATCCGCAAGATGGGGCCGCAAGCCCGGGCTGCTTCCCGCTAGAAGGGAAGCGGCCTTTTTTTGTATGTATTTCGCCCTAGCGCGGAATGCTTATATCCATTATAATAGCGGGTGAGAGAACAAAATTTCATTTAAAATGAACAAAATTTCAAAATTCAGCTCTGCGAATGGTGTGAACTTTGTTGGATAACGACAAGATCAGGAAAGTCGTGGAAGCCGCCAAACTATACTATCAACTGGACTACAGCCAAAATCAGATCGCCGAGGCTCTGGGGGTGTCCAGGCCGACCGTATCGCGGCTTCTCCAACAGGCGAAGACGGAAGGCGTCGTCACGATCGAGATCAAGGACCCTACAGAAGATGTCGAAGTTTTGCGATGCATGCTGAAAGAGCGCTTCCAGCTCAAGCACGCCGTCGTCGCCTTCACCCCGACCTACGACGACAGCGTCGTGAAAAGGTACATCGGCCAGGCGGCCGCAGCCTACGTCATGGAGCTGGTCAAGGACGGGGATACGATCGGGGCGTCGTGGGGATCCACGATGTATCAGGTGGCGCTTCATCTGAAGGCGAAGTCGCTGAACAACTCCTTCGTCGTTCAATTGAACGGGGGAGTCAGCGACGCGGATATTCTCATCTCGCCGTCGGAGATCGTCCATCTGTTCGGCAGGGCGTTTAACGTAACCCCTTACTTCATGTATTTGCCGGCGATCGTCGACCATATTCTCGTCAAGCAGGCGATGCTGACTGACCGGCACATCCGCAGGGTAATGGATATGGGGCAGAACGCCAACATCGCCGTATTCACGGCAGGCGCTCCCACGGCGGATTCGGTGCTGATCAATTCGAATTATATGCGCAGCGACGAATTGGAGACGATAAAGACGAGAGCCGTCGGCGATATCTGTTCGCGCTATTACGACGCGGACGGAGAGATCTGCCTGCCGAGTCTGAACGAGCGCACGGTAGGCATTGAATTGGCGGATCTGCGCAAGAAGGAGCACTCCATTCTCGTCGCTGGCGGCGCGTCCAAGGTGAACGCCATCTGCGGAGCGCTGCGCGGCAAATACGGCAACACATTGGTGACGGATCAGATTACGGCCAAAGCATTGCTTAAAAAAACGGACATTTAGGAGAATCGACCTTATGACCCCTGAACAAATTGCAGCAACAATCGACCATACGCTGTTATTGGCGACAAGCACGGAGCGGGACATCGTCCGCATTTGCACGGAGGCGAAGCAGTACGGATTCGCGACGGTATGCGTGAATCCATACTGGGTGCCGACGGCCGCGCGGGAGCTGGCCGGAAGCCCGGTCGGCGTGACGACGGTAATCGGCTTCCCGCTCGGCGCCAGCCGAACGGAGATCAAGGCGGCGGAAGCCGAAGACGCGATTCGCGCCGGCGCGACCGAGGTCGACATGGTGCTGAACGTCGGCGCGTTGAAATCCGGCCTTAACGATGCCGTGAAATGGGACATCGAGCAGGTCGTGCAGGCGTGCAAGGGCAAAGCCGCCGTGAAGGTTATTATCGAAACCTGCTATTTGACCGACGAAGAGAAGCGGGTTGCTTCGCTGCTGAGCAAGGAAGCGGGAGCCGACTTCGTGAAGACTTCGACAGGCTTCGGCACGGGCGGCGCGACGGTGGAGGATATCGCGCTGATCCGCAGCGTCGTCGGCCCCGAGATGGGCATCAAGGCTTCGGGCGGCGTGCGGAATCTCGAGGTGGCCAGCAAGCTGATCGAAGCCGGGGCGACAAGGCTCGGCGCCAGCTCTTCGATCGCAATCGTTACGGGCGGAACCGCCCAAGGGTACTGAGAGGGGGACGCTCGATGAGAACCGTTGACCTGATTACGAAAAAGAGAGACGGCGGCGAACTGACGGAATCGGAAATCCGTTACTTGATCCAAGGGTATACGGACGGTTCGATTCCCGATTATCAGATGTCGGCATTGGCGATGGCGATCTTCTTCCGCGGCATGACGCCGGAAGAGAGAGCGATTCTGACGATGGCGATGGTCGATTCGGGAGAGACGATCGACTTGTCCGCCATTTCGGGCGTCAAAGTGGACAAGCACAGCACGGGCGGCGTAGGGGACACGACGACGCTGGTGCTGGCGCCGCTCGTCGCCGCCATCGGCGTTCCCGTCGCGAAGATGTCGGGACGAGGACTCGGCCATACGGGCGGAACGATCGATAAGCTGGAGTCGATTCCGGGCTTCCACGTGGAGATCGGGAACGACGAGTTCATCGAGCTGGTCAACCGCAACGGCGTCGCCGTCATCGGCCAGAGCGACAATCTGACGCCCGCGGACAAGAAGCTGTACGGGCTCAGGGACGTCACCGGCACCGTTAACTCGATTCCGCTCATCGCCAGCTCGATCATGAGCAAGAAGATCGCTTCGGGAGCGGACGCCATCGTGCTCGATGTCAAGACCGGCGACGGCGCGTTCATGAAGGAAATGTCCGAGGCGGAGGAGCTTGCGGCCTGCATGGTGGACATCGGCAGCCGCGTCGGAAGGAAGACGGTCGCCGTACTGTCCGACATGAGCCAGCCGCTGGGCAACGCCATCGGCAACGCCTTGGAGGTCAAGGAAGCGATCGATACGCTCAGGGGACAAGGACCGGAAGATCTGACGGAGCTGTGCCTGACGCTAGGCAGCCACATGGCCGTCTTGTCCGGAGCGGCTTCAAGCAAGGAAGAGGCCAGGGCGCTGCTCGAGCAAGCCATCGCAAGCGGCAAGGCGCTCGAGAAGTTCAAGGCGTTCCTGGCGGCGCAGGGCGGCGACGCTACCGTCGTCGACGAGCCGGAGAGGCTGCCGGCCGCCAAGCGGCTGATCGAAGTGCCGGCGAAGGAATCCGGCTACGTCGCTTCGATCGCCGCCGAACGAATGGGGCTGGCGGCGATGCTGCTCGGAGCCGGCCGCGCGACCAAGGAATCGAACATCGATCTGGCGGTCGGCATCGTTCTGCGCAAGAAAATCGGGGATGCGGTGCAGGCGGGCGAGTCTCTCGCAACCGTCCATGCCAACGAAATCGGCGTAGAGGAAGCGATCGCGCGAATCTACGAGTCGATCTCGATTCGACCCGAATCGGTGAAGCCACCCTCGCTCGTCGTCGGCGAAGTTCACGCGGATGCGTGACGACGGCCAAGCGATTTGGCAATATTGGGTTATACTTTTAAAGGGGGTGAAACAACAATGGGCCAGTTGCTAAAACGAATGAACGAGGCGACAGCGCATATTCAGTCTTTGATTCCGGGGCAGCCGAGCATCGGCCTGATTCTCGGTTCCGGCTTGGGCGAGCTGGCCGAGGACATTCAGGACGCTGTCCGGATTCCTTACGAGTCGATTCCGCATTTTCCGGTATCGACGGTGGAGGGCCATGCGGGGCAGCTCGTAATTGGCCGACTCCATGATCGCACGGTTATTGCCATGCAGGGGCGGTTTCATTACTACGAAGGATATACGATGCAGGAAGTGACGTTCCCGGTTCGCGTCATGAAGGCGCTCGGGGTCGATCATCTCATCGTCACCAACGCGTGCGGAGGCATGAACCCGGCATTCGAGCCGGGAGATCTGATGCTGATCCGGGATCATCTGAACATGACCGGAGCCAATCCGCTGATCGGGGAGAACGAGCCTTCGCTGGGTCCTCGTTTTCCGGATATGAGCCGGGCGTATACACCAGATTTGCTCGAGCTCGTCCGCGAGACGGCGCAGTCGCTGGGCATAACCGTCAAGGAAGGCGTGTACGCCGGAATTACCGGCCCTTCCTACATGACGCCCGCCGAGCTGACGATGCTGCGATTGATGGGCGGCGACGCGGTCGGCATGTCCACCGTGCCGGAGGCGATCGTAGCGAGCCATATGGCGATGAAAGTCATCGGAATTTCCTGCGTGACGGACATGGCGATCGGCGAACATCTGGAGCCGCTCAGCCATGAACAAGTCATCGAGGTCGCGAACCGGACGAAGCCGAGGTTCATTTCGCTCGTCAAAGCGGTCGTTCAACGGTTGTAGAACGGAATTCCGCAGTCGCGTACCGCACTACCGACAATTACTCCACCTTACTCTGAAGGAGAGCTAAGACATGACAAAAACGACTAAGCTTCTTACCGGAATTATGCTGGTCGCTTCCTTGACCTTGACGGCATGCGGAGCTAAAAACAACAACGGCGGCGGCGCGGCCAGCCCGAGCGCTTCCCCAAGCGCATCGCCGATCGCAAGCGAGAGCGCGTCCCCGGGCGATACGGTAGACGGCAAAGGCTTCAAGTTCGCGATGGTTACCGACGTTGGCGGCGTTAACGACAAGTCGTTTAACCAAAGCGCGTGGGAAGGCCTGCAGAAGCTGAAAAGCGACACGGGCGCAGAAGTCAAAAATCTCGAGAGCAAAGAAGCGACGAACTACTTGACGAACCTGAACAAATTCGTTCGCGATGGTTACGACCTCACTTGGGGCATCGGATTTTTGCTCGGAGACGCGGTGAAGGACGCGGCGGACAAAAATCCGGACGCTCACCTTGCGATCATCGACAGCGTCGTCGAAGCTCCGAACGTGGCGTCGATCACGTTCGCCGAGAACGAAGGCTCGTTCCTGGTCGGCGTAGTTGCCGGCTTGATGACGAAAACGAACAAAATCGGCTTCGTAGGCGGCATCGACATTCCGGTTATCAAACGGTTCGAGCTCGGCTTCGTAGCCGGTGTGGCCGCGGTGAACCCGGACGCAAAAGTCGAAATCAACTATACGGGCGCGTTCGACAAAGCGGACCTGGGCAAAGCGGCTGCAGCGTCGATCTATAACGCTGGCGCCGACATCGTTTTCCATGCGGCCGGCGGTACGGGCAACGGCGTCTTCAACGAAGCGAAGGAGCGCAACAAATCCGCGGCAGCCGACAAGAAAGTATGGGTTATCGGCGTAGACAAAGACCAGTCGCTCGAATTCGGCGACGACGTGACGCTGACGTCCATGCTCAAGCGCGTAGACGAAGCGGTATACCGCGTGTCCAAGGAAATGATCGAAGGCAAATTCCCTGCCGGTCAAATTACGACGCTCGGCTTGAAGGAAAATGCGGTAGGTCTGCCTGAAACTTCGACGAAAAACGTTCCTCAAGACGTTCTCGACAAAGTCGAAGAGTACAAGCAAAAAATCATTAGCGGCGAAATTACGGTGCCGACTGCCCAGTAATTACTAACCGATAAAGGGTGCGACTATGGAACAGGCGAAAACAGTCGTAGAAATGCGCAACATTACGAAACGTTTCCCCGGCATCGTCGCCAACGACAGCGTCAACTTCAAGCTGAGGAAGGGCGAGATTCACGCCCTCCTCGGCGAGAACGGCGCCGGCAAATCGACGCTTATGAACGTTCTGTTCGGCCTGTATCAGCCGGAAGAAGGGGAAATCTTCGTCAATGGGCAACAGGTCGTCATAGACGGGCCCAACAAGGCGATCAAACTCGGCATCGGAATGGTGCATCAGCATTTCAAGCTGGTGCACCCTTTTACCGTCACGGAAAACATCATTCTCGGAAGCGAGCCCCGGAAGTGGATGGGGCTGGCCGTAGACAAGAAGCAAGCCTACGAGAAAGTGAACCAGCTGTCCAAGCAATACGGATTAAACGTGGACCCTTATGCGAAGATCGACGAAATTTCGGTCGGCATGCAGCAGCGGGTCGAAATTTTGAAGACGCTGTACCGCGGAGCGGACATTTTGATTTTCGACGAGCCTACGGCGGTGCTGACTCCACAGGAGATCGGCGAATTGCTCGTCATCATGCGCAATCTGGTCGGTCAAGGCAAGTCGATCGTGCTGATTACCCACAAATTGAAGGAAATTATGGCGATTGCCGACAGCGTGACGATCGTGCGTCGCGGCAAAGTCATTGACAGCTTGCCGGTTGCCGGCACCAATCCGAACCAGCTGGCCGAGAAGATGGTCGGTCGGGAAGTGTCGCTTAAGCTCGACAAAAAGGATGCCGCGCTCGGCGAGCCGATATTGGAAGTGGACGGCCTCGTCGTCAAAGGGCGCCAAGGTTTGAACGCGCTTAACGGAACGTCGTTCGTGCTGAAGCGCGGAGAGATTCTGGGCATCGCGGGCGTCGAAGGCAACGGCCAGAGCGAGCTGATCGAGGCGCTTACGGGCCTTCGTCCGGTCGCGAGCGGGTCGATCAAAATGGCAGGCGCGGAAATTGCCGGAGAGAAGACGAGGGCGATATCCGAGGCGGGCATCTCGTTGATTCCCGAAGACCGGCACAAGCACGGACTCGTGCTCGACTTTCCGGTACGGGAAAACATGGTGCTCGAAACCTACTACCAGCCGCAGTTCAACAAGCGGGGCTTCCTGGATTACGAGGCGATCGGCAAGCATGCGGAGCGGCTCGTCAAGGATTTCGACGTTCGCACTCCGTCCATTATGACGGAGGCGCGAGCTCTGTCCGGAGGCAATCAGCAGAAGGCGATCATCGCCAGGGAAGTCGACAAAAATCCCGAAGTGCTGATCGCCGCTCAACCGACCCGCGGACTGGACGTCGGCGCGATCGAATTTATTCACAAGCGGCTCGTGGAGCAGCGCAACATGGGCAAGGCAGTGCTGCTCGTCTCGTATGAGCTGGACGAGATCATGCAGCTGTCGGACCGGATCGCGGTTATTTACGAAGGACGCATCGTCGGAGAAGTCAAGCCTTCCGAGACGAACGATCAGGAGCTCGGCCTGATGATGACCGACTACAAGCAGAAGCAAGGGGGCGCGGACAGTGAACAAGCTGATTAAAGCATTTACGAAGGAATCCGCGGTCGTCCCTCTTATCGCCATTCTGCTCGGCCTGATCGTCGGGGCGGTTATTATGCTGATCGGAGGCTACGATCCGATCCTCGCTTACAGCTCTTTGCTGAAAACCGTATTCGGCAACCGCTACGACTTCGGCGAGACGCTGACGGTCATTACGCCGATCTTGTTCACCGGCCTTGCGGTCGCGTTCGCATTCCGCACCGGATTGTTCAATATCGGCGCCGAAGGACAGTACATCATGGGCATGACGGGGGCGACGGTCATCGGCGTCACCATGAATCTTCCGTGGTACATTCACGCTCCGCTGGCGGTTGTCGTCGGGGCGCTCGTAGGCGGAATCTGGGGGATGATCGCCGGTTACTTGAAGGCGGCCAGAGGCGTGAACGAAGTCATCACGACGATCATGCTCAACTGGGTCGCGCTGCATCTGGCGAACTACATCGTCAGGCGTTTCCTGCTCGAACCGGGCAAGGGCAGATCGTATATGGTGGACGATTCGGCCTCCGCAGCGATCAGCTGGCTGTCGCGGTTCATGGACGACGCGCGGATGCACTGGGGAATGGTCGTCGCGCTTCTGGGAGTCATTTTCTTCTACTATTTCCTGTGGCGCACAAAGCAAGGCTTCGAGCTGAGAGTCGTTGGTACGAACCCGGACGCGGCCAATTATGCGGGCATCAGTGTAAATAAGGGCGTCGTCAAGGCGATGTTCATATCGGGAGCGCTCGCGGGATTGGCCGGCGTGTTCCAGGTGCTCGGCGTATTCCACAACCAGGTCATCTCCGCCGGTCATACCGGTCACGGCTTCGACGGCATCGCCGTGGCGCTGCTGGGCGGCAACAATCCGCTCGGCGTATTGCTTGGCGCGATCCTGTTCGGCGTTCTGTCGTACGGCGCCGCCGGCATGAGCTTCGGCGCGGACGTGCCTCCGGAAATTATCCGCATCGTGATCGGCTCGGTCATTTTCTTCGTTGCGGCCCCGGGCATCATTCGCTGGCTGCTGAAGCGCGTGTCCGGCAAGAAACGCAAAGAGGAGGCGATCTAGATGGATGCGGCAACGATTGGGCATATGCTGAACACCGCGTTCGTATTCTCGACCGCATTGATCCTGGCCGCGCTTGGCGGCATCCTCTCGGAGCGTTCCGGCGTCGTGAACATCGGGCTGGAGGGGCTTATGACCGCGGGAGCGTTCGCGGCCGCCGTAGCGGCTTACAAGGCGCAGGAGGCCGGTTACGGAGGGGCGTCTCCTTGGATCGGCGTCATCGCCGGGGCGATCTTTGGGGTGCTGTTCGCGCTGATCCACGCGGTGGCGACGATTACGTTCAGGGCCGATCAGGTCGTCAGCGGGATCGTCATCAACTTTATCGCGGGCGGATCGACCTTGTATCTCGTTAAGCTGATGTTCGAGGGCGCCGGCGAAACGTCCCTTGTGAACGAAGTGTTCCATAAGGTGAAAATTCCGCTGCTGTCGGACATTCCGATTATCGGCGACGGCATTTTTAACGCGTACCCGACGACGTACCTGGCGCTTATCCTCGTAGGCGCGATTTATTACATGCTGTACAAGACGTCCTTCGGCCTCAGGCTGCGTTCCGTCGGGGAGCATCCGAGCGCCGCAGACACCGTCGGCATCAAGGTGCTGCGCATGCGCTACACGGCCGTGCTGCTGAGCGGCGTGCTCGCCGGCATCGGCGGCGCGACGATCGCGATGACGACGACGGGCTCGTTCTCGCACAACACGATTTCCGGACAAGGGTTCATCGCGTTGGCCGCGGTCATCTTCGGCAAGTGGAACCCGCTCGGGGCGATGGGGGCGGCGCTGTTCTTCGGATTCGCGCAGTCGATCAACAACGTGCTGCAGCTGTTCGACTTCTCGTCGCATGTCCCGTCGGAGTTCATCTACATGCTGCCATACGTGCTCACCATTCTGGTGCTTGTAGGCGCGGTAGGCCGCTCTAGAGCTCCTGGAGCTTTGGGCGAACCGTATTATCAAGGCAAGCGATAGCCTGCTAGCCCGTACGAACAGGGGGCGTCCCTTAGGTCATCTTGACAGATGACCCGGGACGGCCTCTATTTTTTCATTACGGCCAGGCAATATGAAAAAAAGCAATGCAAGCCAATTGGCCTGCATTGCCCGATAAGTGCGGTAAGCTTAATATTTGACGCCTTCGGTGTAGCGGTTGCCGGCGTTCCAGAGCAAGTATTCGTCTACTCCGCTGTCTTTCAGCGCTTTGATCTGAGCTTCTACTTCTGCGACGCCGTATTGGGCGTAGTGGCCCTTGCCGAGCCATTTGGCGGTGAAATCCTGGATCCAGGGCCGGATGATCGGCTTCTCGTCGCCGAGCTCCTCCAGCTTCTTGTGCGTGTCGTCCATCGCGCCTTTGATCGTCTCGTACGGCGCCCTGTCGGGATCTTTCTGTTTGAACCAGCCGGTGCTGTAATGGCTCGGGTAAATCATCGGGCTGATGACGTGAACCGCGCTGGAAATCTTCACGAAGTCCTGTCCGATGCCTTCCGCCGCGGGAACGGATGCGGCGTAGCCGAAAATATCGACGGACACCCGCACTCCGAGCGGCTCCAGCTCTTTCTTGGCGTATTCGACGAATCCCGTTACAATGTCGACCCGGCTCTGTTCGTCCTTCGTGAACTTCAGGCTGTCGGCTCGTTTCTCGAAGCCTTCCGGGAAGCGGACGTAGTCGAACTGGATTTCCTTGAAGCCCAGCTTGGCGGCTTCCTTGGCGACCTCGACGTTGTATTCCCACACTTCCTGGCGATAAGGATTGACGAATTTGTCCTTGTTGCCGTTCTGCCATACCGAGCCGTCCTTCTGAACGAAAGAGTATTCGGGATGCGCCTTGGCGAGCACGCTGTCCTTGAACACAACGACTCGCGCGATCGGATAGATGTCGTGCTCCTTCAGCGTCTCCATCAGCTTGTCGACGTCTTTGATATACGGTTGGGGATTGCCCAACTGCAGCTTCGGATTGGTCGTCTTGTAGGTGATGTTGCCGAGATCGTCCTTGATGTCGATGACCATCGAATTGAGCTCCGTGCGGTCCAGCAGATCCAGCAAGGTCGCCATTCGTTCGCCTCCGGCGCTGTAAGCCGTTACATAAACGCCCTTGATGACCGGCGCGTCGGGCTGCGGATCGCCCTCGGTAACGGCGGGAGAATCTTCATCGTCGAAGGCTCCGGGCGCGGAAGGCTGATGCAGGGCGGTCTTGACCGCGTGCCAAAGTCCGTTGGACGGTGTGCCGGTCGAAGCGGAAGCTCCTCCGCCGAACGCGCTGTTAAGCAGCAGGAAAAACGTCAAAAAAATACTCATTCTATTCTCTCCCCATAAGCTCTGTAACAAGATTATAAACGAGTTGGGGGGGAGTAGACACAGGTATTTTGTAGTATTTTGCTGAAAAACCCAGAATTTTCGCCTATGAATGCGTGTTCAAAAAGTTCGGTTTTCAGCACCGAGGCTGGTCGTTCGCCTTACGGCGAACTGCTCGCCCATGCATCCGGGAAGGTTAGATGAAGACCGGAGATGAGGAGCGGAGCGTAGTGGAAGCTACGTGAGCACCGGAAGAACCGGCTGAATTCAAGATTCGACGTCGATTCCGCTTCCTGAGATGCTTCGTGATCAAAACCGGACTTTTTGAATTACCTCTATAATTATCTTCTGCGGAAATCCCCGATTACGTCCACCGTCTGAACGACGTTAACGAACGCTCTGGCGTCGACGTCCTTGATCATTTTGCGCAGCTCGGCCAGCTCGAAGCGGGTCGTGACCGTCATCAGCATATCCCGTTCTTCGCTCGTGAACGCGCCCCGCGTCTTGATGATCGTGACGCCCCGCGGCATCTTGAGCAATCTGGAGGCGAGCTCCTGTGTGCGATTGGTGACGATGAAGGCGGTCACTTTATGATGGGGCGTATGTACGGCGTCAATTACTTTTCCCGTTAAGTAGATCGACAGCATAGAATAGAGGGCGGCGTTCCAGTCGTCCTTCAGAAAACCGAGAGCGGCTACGACGAACGTATTGAGCGCGACGATCAGAATGCCGATGGGGAGATTGCGGTAACGCGAAATAATGGAAGCGACGATGTCGAACCCTCCGGATGAGCCGCCATAGCGAAGCGATACGGTCGTGCCCAAGCCGACGAGCACGCCCCCGAACACGGAAGCGAGAAGCCGGTCGTCCGTCAGCTTGATGATGGGAATAACTTGCAGGAAAAACGAGGTGGCGGCGACCATGACGATGCTGAGCGCGATGAAACGTTTTCCGAGGACGCGATAACCCCAGAACAAAATCGGCACGTTCAGGGCAAAATAGAGCCAGCCGATGTTCCAGCCGGTCAAGTAGCCGACGACCATCGCGACGCCGGACACTCCGCTGCTGAGCAGCTTCTCCGGAATCAACAGCATCTGAAAGCCGAAGCCGACGGCAGCGGCGCTTAAAATCATCAAAAATACGGGGCCGATTGCGGCAAACCTTTTCATGAAAGCACTCCTCTCGCGCGCATGGAAACAGTGACGGCGGGTACGTTTTAGATTCCCCCGGGAAGGGAGGCTCATTCAATTGAATGGTACTCTTTTCCTGAGACTGGAGTTTACAGGCGGGTTTGTGCTATAATGAACTGATCATTTTTTTGGAAGCCGTAAGTTGAAGGCCCAACACAGAAGGAGATTGAAAAAGTTTGAGCACATTTGCAGAGTTTGGTTTGGAGCCGGATGTACTTCAAGCCATATCGGAGATGGGATTTGAAGAGGCGACCCCAATCCAAGCGAAAGCTATTCCCGTTGCCATCGCAGGCAAAGACATGATCGGGCAAGCCCAGACGGGCACAGGCAAGACCGCTGCATTCGGCATCCCGCTGATCAGCAAGATCGCCGCATCTGAAGACCGCATCGTAGCTTTGATTATGGCACCGACTCGCGAGCTCGCGATTCAGGTATCGGAAGAAATTGAGAAGCTTGGACGTTTCAAGGGACTGCGTTCCTTGGCTATATACGGCGGTCAAGACATCTCACGTCAGATCCGGTCTCTAAGACGGAAGCCGCAGATCATCATCGGAACCCCGGGTCGTTTGCTCGACCACATCAACCGCAAGACGATTCGCCTCGACGACGTTCAGACGGTCGTGCTGGACGAAGCGGACGAAATGCTGGACATGGGCTTTATGGACGACATCCAGTCGATCCTGAAGCTCGTTCCCGAAGAGCGTCAGACGCTGCTCTTCTCGGCGACGATGCCGGCGAACATCCAGAAGCTGGCGCAGCAGTTCCTGCGCGAACCCGAGCATGTGAAAGTCGAATCGAAGCTGCTCAGCGCGCCTTCGATCCAACAGTACTACGTGGAAATCCAAGAGCGCATGAAATTCGACGGCCTGTGCCGTTTGCTCGACATGGAACCGCCTGAACTGGCCATCATCTTCGGTCGTACGAAACGCCGCGTAGCCGAGCTTTCCGAGGCTCTGATGAAGCGCGGATACGCTTGCGACGGACTGCACGGGGATCTGTCCCAGAACCAGCGCGACGCCGTCATGCGCAAGTTCCGCGACGGCAGCATCGACATTCTGGTGGCGACGGACGTGGCGGCTCGCGGGCTGGACGTATCCGGCGTAACCCACGTTATCAACTTCGATCTCCCGCAAGACCCGGAGAGCTACGTGCACCGGATCGGCCGTACGGGACGCGCCGGCAAGGAAGGAACTTCCTGGTCGTTCGTCACGCACCGCGAGACCGATCACCTGCACTTCATCGAGAAGGTGACGCGTCACCGGATCTCCAAGAAAATGCTTCCGACGCTGTCCGAAGCGATGGAAGGCAAGCAGAAGGTTCTCGCCGAGCGGATCATGGAAACCGTTCGTTCCGGAGAGGAAGTCAATCCTTACAAATGGGTAGCGATGCAGCTGCTCGAGCAGTACGACTCCGTCGAATTGCTGGCGGCCGCGATGAAGCTGCTTAACGGGGACAAGAAGGACGTCAACATCGAACTGACTCCGGAAGACCCGGTTCGCTCGAAGAAGCGCAAGTTCGAGGGCGGACGCAGCGGCGGATACGGCAGCGGCGGTGGACGTCGCTACGGTTCTTCCGGCGGCGGCAGCGGTCAAGGCGGCGGCGCTTGGCGCCAAGGCGGCGGCCAAGGCCGTGGCGGTGATCGCGGTCCGGGCGGATACAACGGTGGAGGACGCAAGCCTTACGGCGGCGGAGGCAACCGTTACGGTGGCAATCGCGACGACAGCGGCTATCGCGACAATCGCGGCGGCGGCCGCACGGAGCGGAGAGACGATTATCGCGGCAGCCGCTCGCAGAGCGAAGATTTCGTGAAGATCTAATCGCAGCAGCATACTGACCAACAGTCATCAGGGAGGAATCCCCATGGAAATGCGGGGCATGATGGGCGGCTTCTACAAAATATCCGAGTGGATTATGAGGCTGTCGGTTACTAACGTGTTATGGCTTCTCACTTCTTTTCCTTTTTGGTTTCTGTTCATTACGCCGTTCATCAGTCCGCAAGCAGAGGGAGACGCCGCGAGCGGCTCCCTCGTCTCGGCTGTCATTTTGATGGCGATCGTGGCTCCTTTCACTTTATTTCCGGCGACCTCGGCGATGTTCTCGGTCGCTCGGAAATGGGTGCTCGGGGATGTCGACGTTCCGCTCTTCAAGACGTTCTTCCGCAATTATAAGCAGAATTACGTTCAGGCCATGATCGGCGGCATCTTTTACGCGCTGTTGTTCGCGATCCTGATTATCGACTTCCAAGTCTATTTGAAGCAGATCAGCGGATTTCAGATTCTTGCCTATCTATTTATCGCATTAATGTTGTTGCTGCTCATTTCCATGTTGCACTTTTTCTCGTTGTTGTCCCATTTTCATATGAAAACGGTTCAACTGTTCAAGAATGCGCTTATATTGACGATCGGGCGTCCATTCCGCTCGCTGGCTATGGCGATCGGGGCAGTGGTCGTCATCGCCATCAGCTTGAGATTCACCTTTTTGCTGCCTTTCTTCTTCGGAAGCATTATCGCGGTATACACGTTCTTCAATTTCAACATCGTCATTCAGAAGATGATGCTGATGAAGGAGCAGGCCGAGGCCGACTCGGACGAGGAGACCGACAATGCAAACGGTGATGAAAGCCAAGAAGACAAGAGCGTAAACCTAGAGAAGAAATCCCAGGACTAAACATTTTACTTTTGCGCTTTGCCTGCTTATAATGGGGATATTCCTGCCCTGTGCGTTACGACGCTTTATTGTTTTGAACCAATGTTTGTTTCCAGGGAGCTCTACATCGCCAGGCGGCTGACAGGCCCTCGAAAAGGGAAGTCAAAACCCGGGCTGCGGGCACCCACCTGCCAAAGCAGGTTCAGAAACATGCACGTCGGACGGCAAGGGCGGGTTTTTCTGTCTGTAGGTCTTTAATCCCCGGGTAAGGCGTGGTATGATAGAATGTAGCGCCAAGGGTACTCGGAGGGAGAGAGAGCGTTTGAAGCGGATTCTGATCGGATTGATTCGCAGTCATGAACATACGAGCGACAAGGCGAAAGACCCCAAGCTTAAATCTCACTATTATCGCCTTTCGAAAGATCGCGCTTGGGATGAGATTAGCTCGATTCTGAAGAAGATGAAGGGCTACAAAGTTCTTCACGAAGTCCAGACGGTCGGGGAAATCGTCATGGAGAAGAAGTCGATGTCCGGACGCACGATGGATATTACGATCCAACTCGTCGGTACAAGCCCAGGCAATACGGCGGTCGACATCTATTCAGCTTCCCGCGGTTCTCTCGGCGATCTCGGAGCGAACTATCGCAACATACAGGAAATATACAGCGTACTGGATCGCAAGCTGGCGACTTACAAAGCTTAGACGGGCGCTTCAGACGACATAATAAAGCGAGGAAGGCGTCTGGCCTGTCCTCGCTTTTGTCATGTACGGGTTTGCGATTAGAGAAGCTTCTTGACGGCTTCGATCGCCGCTTCGTAGTTCGGGTGCTCGGTCATTTCGTTCAACACTTCGACGTAAGTAATGCTGTCGTTCGCATCGAGAACGAAGATGGCGCGCATGTCGAGATGGAATTCTTTGATGAATACGCCGTAAGCTTTGCCGAAGCTGTTGTCCTTATAGTCGGACAAGAGGAAGACGCGATCTACCCCGGCCGCCGCGCACCAGCGCGCTTGAGCGAACGGCAGATCCGCGCTCACGGTCAGGATGGCGACGTTCTCGCCCAACTTGGAGGCTTCTTCGTTGAAGCGGCGCGTCTGCGCGTCGCATACACCGGTGTCGATCGAAGGCACGACGCTGATGAGCTTGACTTTGCCTGCGAAATCTTGGAGAGACGAAGCTTCGAGCAGGTTTTTGTTCAACGAGAAGTCGGGAGCGGTATCTCCGACTTTCAGTTCGGGACCGACGAGCGTAATCGGATTGCCTTTGAAAGAAACGGAACGTTCTTGGGACATTGGACGAAATCCTCCTTCATTGATAAGGTTTGCCGTAATCATTATAATCGTTATGGAATGCCATTGTCCAATCATTGGAAGCATTGATGTTGCGGAGAAGGGGTGGTCGCGTGGAACTGAGGCAATTGGAATATTTCGTGCAGGTCGCTCGCCTACAGCATGTGACGAAAGCGGCCGAGGAGCTTCACGTGGCGCAGTCGGCGGTGAGCAGACAGATTCACCGTCTGGAGGAGGAGCTGGGCATTCGGTTGTTCATGCAGCGCGGACGCAACGTGCAGTTGACGCCGGTCGGCCAGCTGTTCCTTCGCAGAGCCGAAGCGATTCTCGGCGATCTCGACCGTGCCGTCATGGAAATTCATGAATTTCTCGATCCCGAAGTGGGGGAAATTCGACTCGGTTTTCCGCACAGCTTGGGCATTCACCTCGTTCCGCAAGTCGTGGCCGCCTTCCGCAAAATTCATCCGAACGTCAAGTTTCGTTTTCGGCAGGGCATGTATCCTTCTTTGATTCGGGACGTAGTGGATGCCGAGGTCGATCTTGCCTTTATCTCTCCGTTTCCGGAAAACAACGAGCAGGTGACGGGGGAAGTCGTGCTGACGGAAAGCTTGTTCGCCATTCTTCCGACCAGCCATCCTCTGGCGAACAAGGAGTCTATTAATTTGAGCGAGCTGAAGGACGAGACGTTCGTGCTGTTCGGCAACGGCTACTCGCTGCGTCCGATCGTCTGGGATGCGTGCAAGGAGGCCGGCTTCACGCCTAAGATCGGCTTTGAGGGCGAGGAGTCCGGAACGATAAGGGGGCTGGTCGCGGCCGGCATGGGCGTAAGCCTGCTGCCGGAGATGGCGATGTACGAGACGAGCTCGATGATGCCTGCCGTCGTGAAAATCAGCGAGCCTCAGGTGACGCGGACGGTTGGCCTGATTCATAGATCTTCGGAGAAGCTTCCGCTCGTCGTCCAGATCTTCCACTCGTTCTTGATCGATTTCTTCAATAACGAATACAGATCGCTCTGATCAAGCAAAAACGCCTTCGACGTCCTTGGGACGCGAAGGCGTTTTGTCATATTGGAGAGGAGTCTTTTACTCCCGGTTGCTGCTCGTGAAGATCATGATATATTTGACAAGCTCCAGCAACGAGATCAATGCGGCGGCGACATACGTCAGCGCGGCGGCGTTGAGCACTTTGGCGACTCCCCGTTCTTCGTCCCGGTGAATGAAGCCTTCCGCAACCATCAGATCGCGGGCTCTTGAGCTTGCGTTGAACTCGACCGGCAAGGTGACGAGCTGGAATGCGACCGCGGCCGAGAAGAAGATGATCCCGAAGCCGATGAGGTTCAGCGAGCTGAACAGGAAGCCGGCGATGAGCAGGAACGGCGCTATGCCGGATGCGAAGCGAACGACCGGGAACATCCGGTGGCGGATCACGAGCATCGGATAGGACTGCTGATGCTGAATCGCGTGTCCGACTTCGTGGCAGGCGACGGAAATCGCGGCGATCGAGCGTTCGTAGTATACGGGCTCGGACAGCCGCACGACGCGAGCGATCGGGTCGTAGTGGTCGGACAGCGTTCCCGGCACCGGTTCGACGGGAATGTCGTGCAAGCCGTTGCGGTCCAGCATGCGCCTTGCGGCTTCATAGCCGGTCAATCCGCTTGCGGCTTTGACCTGGGCCCAACGGGTAAAAGTTCCTTTGACCCTGAACTGGGCCCACAGCGACAACAGAAAGGCGATAATGATCAGAAAATCCATCGGGTGAAAGAACATGGTGTTCGACCTCCATTAGGGTAACTTATTCACATGAAGTTACTTTTCCCCAAAAGAAGAAGAAGAGCCTCGACGCAGGCTGCGGTTTGCGGCGTAAGCGCCCGGTATAGCTTCTTGGCCTGTCTCGGCTTTAATTGCTCGAGCACGGGCTCCAACTCTTTGACTTCCCGCTCGAGCTGGGCGAGATGGACCTGAAGGTCCGCAAGCTTGCGGTTCACGGCTTCGTCCGCCGCAACGCGGTTGTGCGGGGCGAATTGTTCCCGAATCTCTTCCAGGGAGAACTTCTGCGCCTTTAATTGTTCAATACGGCGCAGCCGGCTTAAAGTTTCGTCGTCGTATAAGCGGTAATTCCCGGAAGATCGTTTGGCGGGCAGCAACAAGCCCAAGCTGGTGTAGTAATCGATCGTCCGCGGGCTGATTCCGGCCAAAGAGGAAAGCTCTCCGATCCGGTAAAGGCGTTGTGCGGGTGACTGATCTTTACGCATCGTTATCCCCTTCCTTTGTAAAGTAGTTCTACAAGTCCGCTTTTGATCACGAAGCCTATTCGTAGAGGCGGATTCGGCATCGAATCTTGGACTCAGCCGGGCCTTCCGGTGCTCACGTAGGTTTCCCTACGCTCCGCTCCTCACTCCCTAAGCTTCGTCCAACCTTCTTGGTGCTGAAAACCGAACTTGTTGAACATTGATTTGGAAGGTAGTTCAACAATTCCGCTTTTGTCCATCATACAGAATCCCTAACCATACAGTCAAACGTGATGCTTGGCCAGTTCACTCCTTATTCGCAATGTTATGGCAGTCTTGTGAAAATAACTTTATCTTCTATTGTTTAATCGTGAACGAGAGCTTGAGGGCGGCGGCTGAGGTGGGCAGATGGCGCGGGATTGCACGCATTAGCTCGCCAGACGGTACTAACACGCTCCACCGCCACTGGATTGCACGCATTAGCTCGCGAGACGGTACTAACACGCTCGTCCGCCACTTGATCGCACGCATTAGCTCGCCACGCGCTAACACGCTCCACCGCCACTGAATTGCATGCATTAGCTCGCCAGACGGTACTAACACGCTCCACCGCCACTAGATCGCACGCATTAGCTCGCCACGCGGTACTAACGCGCTCCACCGCCACTGAATTGCACGCATTAGCTCGCCAGACGGTACTAACACGCTCCACCGCCGCTAGATCGCACGCATTAGCTCGCCACGCGGTACTAACACGCTCGCCCGCCGCTAGATCGCACGCATTAGCTCGCCACACGGCACTAACGCGCTCGACCGCCACTGGATCGCACGCATTAGCTCGCCACACGGCACTAACACGCTCCACCGCCACTGGATCGCACGCATTAGCTCGCCACACGGCACTAACACGCTCGCCGGCCGCTGGATCGCACGCATTAGCTCGCCAGACGGCCCTAGCTCGCTCTCCCGTCGCTGGGCCGTGCGAGGCGAGTAAGGTGGATCTCGTCGCTCAGTCTCCATAAGGCGTGCAACGACGGGGCTTCGCCAGGCGATACCGGCGGCTCGCAATCGTGGCGGCTGGAAAGGGAGTGGGGAATAAAGTGATTCCGCGCCCATGTGACATATTAACTAACGCAAATAATGTACCATGTTATATATAGTTAGAAAGAAGTGAGTCCAAGTTACCTCCCGACCGCGCATAAATCCCTTATTATGTAAAAATAAACCCGAAAACCTAACATTGAAAGCCCGAAAGGACATGAATGTTAGATTTTTGGCGTTTATAATCAACTTTTTTATGAAAATCGTATTGTCAAATCGGGAAGATCAACCTATAATGACACTATGCCTTTCTTAATATGTTAAGAAACATCACACGTAGGGAGTGGTCGTTGTGTTGAAGAAAAGTTTGGTGTCGTTAGGTGCGCTTCTGATGCTGTTTCCGACAGTCGCGTTTGCGGAAGATCCGTCGCCATCGCAATTGAACATGGGACTCGATGCATTGTGGGTCATGCTGGCGGCCATTCTGGTTCTGCTCATGCAAGGCGGATTTATTCTTCTGGAAGCGGGCTCGACTCGCATGAAGAACGCCGGCCACGTTGCGGGCAAGACGATTTTCACAGTAGGTCTTGCGTCCTTGGTATACTGGGCCGTAGGTTACGGTATCGCGTTCGGCGGAGACGCTTCGGAGACGCTGAACAAGTTCATCGGAATTGGCAACTTCTTCTTTAGCCCGGCTAACGGGGTAACGGACGGCAGCTTGCCGGAATCGGTCTTCTTCGTCTTCCAGCTCGCGTTCGCGGCAGTATCGCTGTCGATCGCATGGGGCGGATTCGCGGAGAGAGCGAAATTGTCCTCTTATCTGATCTTCACTTTGTTCTTCGTTTCGGTAATCTACCCGGTAGTCGCTCACTGGATCTGGGGCGGCGGCTGGTTGGCGGAAGACGGAGCGCAAGACTTCGCGGGCTCGACCGTCGTTCACTTGACCGGTGCGATCGGTGCTCTCGCGGCTACAATCTTGCTCAAACCTCGTATCGGCAGATTTAACAAAGACGGTTCCGCGAACGAAATTCTCGGTCACAACCAAGTGTTTACGGCACTGTCCGTACTCATTCTGTGGGTAGGCTGGTTCGGATTCAACGCGGGCAGTACGGTATCGATCGGCGACGGCTTCTTCGGTTTCGTAGCGTTCAACACGCAGCTCGGTGCAGCTGCGGGCGCTGTAGCGGCGCTGCTGATCTCCTGGCTCGTGAACGGCAAAGCCGACATCACGGCTACGCTGAACGGCGCATTGGCCGGTCTGGTCGCAATCACCGCGTCTTGCGCATTCGTAGATCCATGGGCTGCGGTTGTCATCGGCCTCGTGGCTGGCGTACTCGTCTTCTTCAGCGCCAAATTCTTCGAGAAAATGAAAATCGACGATCCGATCTACGCCTTGTCCGTACACGGCGCGGCAGGGATTTGGGGAACTTTGGCGAATGGATTGTTTGCTACGGAAGAATTGTCTGCCAAAGTCGGCGTAGGCCAAGCGGGCCTGTTCGCAGGCGGCGGCTGGAAGCAACTATGGGTTCAGTTCGAGTCGGTAGTCGTAGCTGGCGGATTCGCGTTCGTGGCATGCTTCATCGTCCTGTGGGTCGTGAAGCAAGTAATCGGCTTCCGCGTTACGGAAGAGCAAGAGATTATCGGTCTGGACTTGAGCGAGCACGGCAACTACGGTTATCCGGAGCAATTGAAAAAAGCCGGTACTACGTCCGTATAATTTTGACAGAGTGTCCGCCGGCGCAATCACAGGAGGGGTATAGACCGCATGCACAATCCCATCGGGGAAAAGCGGTGGCTAGACATCGCCTGCGCCGACAATCTCGACCAACTGAAGTCGGCAAGGGAGAGGGAACAGCGGCTGCTCGAGGATGAGCTGGCTTCCTCTCCCTCCGACGAGGCGATCGTAACGCTGAACGAACTTCACGATGCGTTGATTGCCCGAGTGCTTAAGCTGGCGGAAAACGATTTGGCACGGTCGGGGCTTGGCGCTCCTCCCGTGCCTTATGCGTATATGCTTTATGGCAGCGGCGGTCGGTTCGAGCAGACGATGCATAGCGATCAGGACAGCGGCCTTGTGTACGCAGACGCGACTAACGAGGCGGAAGAGGAACGCAATCGGATTTATTTTCTGAAATTGGCCGAAACGGCGGTCGAGCATCTGATCGCGATCGGCTATCCCCCTTGCGAAGGCAATGTGATCGCATCCAATCCGGCATGGTGCATGTCTCTGACGGAATGGGCGGCGAGAATCGCGAGCTGGTTCGCCGAGCCGAGCTGGGAGAACGTTCGTTACTTGCTCATCGCGGCCGACGGGCGGGCGATATGGGGAGACGCGAGCTTGGCGGATCGGCTGCGCAGCCGATATTTCGGCGATCTGATCGGTCATCCCGTGATCGAACGCAGAATGCTCGAGAATACGCTGCGGCACAAAGTTCTGGTCGGCGTATTCGGTCAATTGCTGACGGAGAGATATGGGGAAAACGCGGGAAGCCTGGACATTAAATACGGAGCCTATATTCCGATGGTGAACGCCTTCCGGCTGCTGGCCATGCGCGCCGGCATTCGCGAGACGAGCACCTTGCGGCGAATCGATGCGCTGCGCGGAGAGGGGCTGCTCGGCGAAGAAGAAGCGACGGAGGCGAAGGAAGCCTTCAGCCTGTTCCTGAAGTTGAGATTGTTCACGTCGGTGGCTGTGGAAGACGGCTATCTCGTCGGCACGGGGAAGCTTCCGGCGAACAAGTTGACCAAGGAGATGATCGCTCCTCTGAAGAAGGCGCTGAAGACGGGCAACAAAATTCAGCGCAAGGTGCAGAAGGGGCTGCAGTACCGGTTTGGCGGGAGGTGAAAGCGGTGAAGGATCCCAAGGATACGAATTCGAGAGGGCGAATGTGGAACCTGTACAAGATGGGCGGACTGACTCCGGCGATCGCGTCGATGTTCGGCTCGGCCAACGCCCAGCAGATGGCATTCATCCGCTCGATGTCCAGGGAGCAACGCAAGGAAAGCGCGCTCGAAATGCAGCTGTCCGAAATGGATGCGGTCGTGTTCGATCTGGAGACGACCGGATTCTATCCATACAACGGCGACGAAATCTTGTCAATCGGCGGCGTCATTATACGCGGAGGAAGCTTCGAGGAAACCGAACCGTTCTATCAGTTGGTCAATCCGAAGCGCAAAATTCCGCGTCACATTACGGAGCTGACCGGAATTACGAACGAGATGGCGGAGAACGCGCCGGATTTGATGCAGGTGCTGCACGATTTTATGGACTTTATTGGCAAAAGGGTGCTCATCGCGCACGGCAGCGGCCACGACAAGCAGTTTCTCAACAGCGCGCTGTGGCGAACGTCGAAAGTCAACTTGACGCACCGGATTCTCGATACGATGATGATCGCCAAATGGCTGGAGCCGAAGGCGATCCATTACGGGCTGGACGAAGTGCTGGACCGCTACGGCGTCGAGGTGACGGAGCGGCACCACGCGCTGCACGATTCGATGATGACCGCCAAGCTGTATTTCAAATTTCTCAAACAGATTCTGGATCGGCAAGTGATGACGCTGGGAGAGCTGTACGCCTACTTGAGCCGTCACTGACGATCTCGAGGGGCAGTCTGCTCCAGCTTGCTTCCGGCGTGTACACCCCGATCTCGTGACCGGTCGCGGTCAGTCCGACAATCCAATACGTCTTCCAAGGAACGAACCCTGCGAGATCGCTCTCGCTGGGGACAATCGTTCCGGACGGATGGCTGTGAAACAAACCGACGATTTCGCGTTGGTTTTTTTGCGCTTCGAAGAAGATTGCGATCCAATCTTCGGGATGAAAAGAAAACTGCGCGGCCGGACGGCCCGCAGTATTGCGAATGAGACGAAACCCGCTCGCCTCGATAACCCCGCCCGTTACCGTCCCCATGATCGCTCCGCACGTCTCGAAGGGCAGGCGGCTGCGCGCCGTATGCACGAGTTCATTTTCCAACCCGACGTCTATTCTGGCTTTCATTCGTCTCCCCTCCACCATCGAGTATGAGCGAACATGGCGGAAGAGGCAATCCCCGTTCATTGCACCTGCTTGCCTGGCTTGACCAGGAAAAAGACGAGCGCAAGCGCGACCAGCGACAGCGCCGACACCGTGACGAACACGATCGTGTGCGACTTGGCCATCAACCAGCCGAACAGCGGGGGGCCGACGGCGACTCCGAAAAACCGCAAGCTGCTGTATAGAGACGTAATCATTCCTCGTTCCGCCTTGTCGACCGCCCCCGTAATCATCGTATTCAGGCAGGGAAGAAGCAGGCCGGTGCCGATGCTGCTGACGGTGAGCAGCCCGATGAAGACGTACAGATTGGCGTTAAACCAGATGGCCAGCGCCAGGGAAACCGTCATCAGCGCCAGTCCTATGTTCATCAGCAGACGGATGAGCACGCCGTTTTTGCGAATGACGGCGCCCGTCGCGTAGGCGGTCGTGACCATGCCGAACAGCGGAATGGCGAGTACGAGCCCCTTGCGGACGCTCTCGATCGAATGAGGCGGCTTCTCCAGAATGTCGGACAGGAAAAAAAGCACTCCGAACAAAATAAACAGAGCAAGCGATCCGGCGAAAAAAGAAGAGATAAGCCAACGGCCGCGGTCGGCGAAAATCTGTTTGACGGAGCGGAGGTATTGGGAAATCGGTTTCGGCTCGTCCTGTCGCTTCGGTTCCTTGATGAAAAATAAAACTCCGAGCAGGGAGAGCAGGCAAAAGACGGGAAACGCGAAAAAGGGGGCATGCCAGACGATCAGGGCGAGCAAGGAGCCGAGAATCGGACTGACGACTTTGCCGGTTCCGTTGGACGCTTCGATCAGTCCGAGCGCCCGGCTCTCCTCGGCGTCCTTGTACAAGTCCCCTACGAGCGCCATGGCGATGGGCGCAGTACCGGCGGCCCCGATGCCCTGAAGCGCTCTGGCGGCGATGAGCACGCCGTATGAATCCCAGACCGCTCCGAAGCCCGCCAGCACGCCGGCGCTTCCGTAAACGACGAGAGAAGGAACGATGACGGCTTTGCGGCTGAAGCGATCGGACAAATAACCGGCAATCGGGATGATCAGCGCCGCGGAGAAGGAAAATAAACTGATGACCAAGCTGGTCTGGAATTGGGAAATGCCGAGTTCGTTTCTGAGTGTAGGCAGGATCGGAACGAGCATGGAATTGCCGAGCACGAGCACGAGCGGGACGGTGGAGAGGGCGACGTACTCCAGCATTTGGCTGCGGGGGCGGTCCGGCTTTTCCGATGGCGATGCGGCCGCCGGTCGATCGGCCTGGGCGTCGAGGTCGCTCGTGAACGTGACGAACAGCTTGCGTCGGGATTTCGTGGTCGAGGACACTTCTGCTCCTCCTTAAAGTCGGCTTTGTCGCGATGACGATGGCGATGGCCGCAGATGCCTGTTAAGTTTCCCTGGCGGCTGGGACGGTATGCGCCGCGGGTTGCGCCGGCCGGCGCTTAAGTTCATGAATCCGACACGGGTACCTCATGGAATGCGATTGGGAAATGGGGTAAGATAAAGGTAACATCTTAACTTGAAAGAGTGAGATCCCTTGAAGAGAAATCTGGTTATTCTGTTTATAGCGGTTATCGCCGTAGCCGGCGTATGGATATGGGACGGAAGCGGAAGGAGCGCCTCCTCGGGCCAACCCGCGGAAGCGTCGGGCCGCGCGCTCGGCGACATCCCTGCCAAGCCTGCTCCGAAGGCGAATCACTTCGCACCGGGGTTCAGCTTGAACGAGTTGGACGGAACGGGCTCCTACAGCGTAGGGGGCAAGCGGGACAAGGCGCTGATCATCAACTTCTGGGCGGCTTGGTGCGGCCCCTGCGAAGTGGAAGCCCCGGATCTGAAGGAAATCTATGAAGATCATCAGGCGCAATTGGATCTGTACGCGATTAACGCGACCAATTACGATCGGGTAAGAGCGGCCAAGGACTTCGTGAAGGAGCAGGGCTTCGTATTCCCCGTGCTGACGGACGCGGAGGGCGTAGCTGGAGATCTGTACAAAATAACGGGGTATCCGGTCAGCTTCATTATCGACAAGGACGGCGTCGTACGCCACCGGATCGAAGGGCTTATCGACCGCCAGGAATGGGATAGGCTGCTTAAGGATGTGCTCGTGTCCTAAGCGATACAAACGCTCAAAAGGGATTTCCGCCCAGATCGAACAGGCCGATCGGGAAGCGGGAATCCCTTTTGTCATGCGACGAGTTGCATGCACGCATGCGGGAGGGCAACAAAAAAGAGAGGCCGAAGCCTCTCTCGTCAATGATTGACCAGTCCGTTCGTCTGCACCAGTTCGGAGGCGGCGACGGAATCCTTATCCATGCCGATCAGGGCGTAGCGGATACTGTCGACAAGCGCTTCCCAACTGGCCTCGATCACATTGGAGGACACGCCTACCGTGCTCCATGTGTCTTTGAAGTTCGTGGACTCGATAAGCACGCGAACCTTCGCCGCCGTGGCGTCTTTCTCGTCCAGTACGCGAACCTTGTAATCGGACAGGTGAATGTCGCGGATACCCGGGTAAAACTGCACGAGCGCTTTGCGAAGCGCATTGTCGAGCGCGTTGACCGGACCGTTGCCCTCTGCTACCGTATACACTTGCTCTCCGGCTACATTGACTTTCACGACGGCCTCGGTCGTCATTTGTCCTGCATTTCTCCCGACCGTAATCTTGAAAGAATCGACGGAGAAAATTTGCACCGCATCGCCGTAAGCGTCTCTGAGCAGCAGTTCGAGGGAAGCGTCCGCCCCTTCGAATTGGTAGCCTTGATGCTCCAACTCCTTGATCCGGTCGATGACGTCGCGAGACTTCATGCCCTCCGAATTGACGTCGAGTCCCAGTTCCTGAGCCTTGGACAAAATGTTGCTCTGGCCCGCAAGCTCGGACACGAGCACCCGCTGTTTGTTGCCGACCAGGTGAGGCTGGATATGCTCGTACGTTTTCGAGTCCTTCATGATCGCGGAGACGTGGATTCCGCCCTTGTGCGCGAATGCCGCGTTGCCGACATACGGTTGATTAACCGGCATGATGACGTTGGCGATCTCGCTCACGTACCGCGCTACTCCGGTAAGCGACTTGAGCTGCTCGTCGCTGACGCATTCATAGCCCATCTTAAGCTGCAAAGTCGGGATGATCGAGCATAGGTTGGCATTGCCGCAGCGTTCGCCGTATCCGTTGATCGTTCCTTGAATTTGACGAGCGCCGGCCGTAATCGCCGCCAGCGTATTCGCTACGGCAAGCTCGCAATCGTTATGCGTATGGATGCCGATCGGGGCGTCGATGACCGACACGACCCGGGAGACGATCTCGCGGATTTCGTTCGGCAGCGTGCCTCCGTTCGTATCGCAGAGGACGATCCAGGCCGCTCCGGCTTCTTTGGCTTTGGCCAGGGCGGACAAGGCGTAATCCGGATTCGCCTTGTAGCCGTCGAAGAAGTGTTCGGCGTCGAACAGCGCTTCCATCCCGCTGCGCTTCACGTAAGCGAGCGATTCGTAGATCATCGCCAGATTTTCTTCCAGCGTCGTCTGCAGGGCGGTGTGAACGTGGAAGTCCCACGTCTTGCCGACCAGCGTCGCCGCCTGCGCCCCGGATTCCGTCAGATGCTTCAAGTTGACGTCCTGCTCGCAAGAGCTGAGCTTCCTGCGGGTGCTGCCGAATGCCGTTAACTTTGCTTGCAGCTTCATCTCGCGGACACGACGAAAAAACTCGATGTCTTTGCTGTTGCTGCCGGGGTTGCCGCCTTCGATATAATGGACGCCCAGTGCATCGAGCTTCAGGGCGATTTTAACCTTGTCCTCGGCGGTTAGGCTGATCCCTTCGCCTTGCGTGCCGTCGCGCAAAGTCGTATCGAAAATACAAAGTGGAGTAGACATGCGTTACCGGAAAGCCTCCTTAAAAGTAAAAACAGGTGAAACTATTATACCATGGTTGGCATTAAATGTAGAGAGCGCGGTTCGTTGCGGCCATGTCCGAATCCTTTGTATAATAGGAAGCGATCGGGAGGGATGGATGTGAGCGCAAACGCGGGCAAAGGGCGGATCATTCTGCATATCGACATGAACGCGTTTTACTGCTCCGTTCATGCCGCCGAAGAGCCGAGCCTCTACAGAGGAAAACCGACCGCGGTCGCCGGCAGCGTCGAGCTGCGCAAAGGGATCGTCGTCACCAGTTCCTACGAAGCCCGGGCGCGGGGCGTCCGGACGGGAATGACCGTTCGGCAGGCGCTCGGCGCCTGCCCGGACTTGATGGTCATCTCACCGGACTTCGATCTTTACCGGAAATACAGCCGCGGCTTCATGCGTATCGCGGGCAGCTTTACGCCGCTGGTGGAAGCCGTATCGATCGACGAATGCTTCTTAGACATTACCGGCAGCTCGCAATTCGGCACGCCGATGGAAATTGCCGAGACGATCGCCCGAAGAGTGCGGGAAGAGCTTTCGCTTCCTTGCTCCATCGGGATCGCCCCGAACAAGCTGCTGGCCAAGATGGCTTCCGATATGCGCAAGCCCAACGCAATTACGATCTTGCGAAGACGCGATATGCCGTCGCTGCTGTGGGGCAGACCTTGCCAGACGCTGTACGGCGTCGGAGCGCGCACGGCGGATAAACTACTGAAGCTCAACATTCGCACGATTGGGGAGCTGGCAGGCGCCGACGAGAAGATGCTGGTCGACCGATTCGGCGTGTACGGCACGTGGATGAAGAACGCCGCCAACGGCGTCGACGAGTCGCCGGTTCAGCCGCTTCACGAAGCGCCCAAGTCGATCGGTCATACGACGACGCTTCCGGCGGATCTGACCGAGCGCGACCAGTACCGCAGGGTGCTGCTCAATCTGGCGGATCAGACGACACGAAGGCTCCGGCGCCAGCGGATGGTATGCCAGACCGTGCAGATTACGATCCGGGACCCGGATATGCGTACGATTACGCGCTCGCTCACGCTGCCCGTGCCGACGGAGACAGCGGGCGACGTATATGAGCTGGCCTGCAAGCTGATGGACGCGCACTGGAAGGAAGGCAAGCCGGTAAGGCTGCTCGGGGTTACGCTGCAAAGCTTGTCTCCGAAGAAAGATACGCCGCTTCAGCTCGATCTGTTCACTTACGAGGAGGAGCCCAAGAAGCAGAGATTGCTGACCGCCATGGACGCGCTCAGGGACAAATTCGGCGAGGGAGCGGTGCTCACCGCCGGAATGCTGGGAGACGATCCGTCGACGCTTATTCGCAATAAGAAGCTGAGGGGGACATCCTTGCAGAAAGATTTTTTGCGGGAACGTTCCGACGATTGAGCAAGGCCGGGATAAAGCGGATCTTCAGGGAAGACAATCTGTATTTTCGTTTGATCTTGGCCAGGTTTTGTATTATATTGAACAGTAGTGGGACTACTTTCGTACGCAACACCGATTGAAAATAGGAGGTTATCACATGGCTAAGTTTACCTACGTAGACAAAGACACATGCATCGCTTGCGGCGCATGCGGAGCGACGGCGCCGGACATTTACGATTACGACGATGAAGGCCTTGCCGAGGTGATCTACGCCAACGATGGCAACCACGGAATCACCGCAATTCCGGAAGATCTATACGACGATCTGCAAGACGCATCCGACGGCTGCCCGACGGATTCGATCAAAATCGCGGACTCACCGTTTAATATGTAATAACTGAAGCGCGCAGAGAGCTCTTGCTTGGGACCACAGACCCAGGCGGGAGCTCTCTTTGTCATGCAATCTATGACTGGCGTCATGAAAGTCACTTTTTGGACAAAAAGCAACATAAAGCCTTGTACCTAAGGTATAATAGAGGCAAATTGGTATCTTTTACATAGGCGGGCGGGGTGGAGTTTGAAGGGGAAAATTAAAAGAATAGCGATCGCGCTTAATGTCGTTCTTCTGCTCGGATTATTTCTCATCCATCAATCGGGAGCTTTGCAGAAAATCGATATTTTGCTGTTCGATTACGATATGAAGGCTGCGGCGGACCATCAGCCGGATCCGAGCATTGTGATGGTCGCGATCGACGATGCGTCGCTCGCGGAGTTGGGCAGATTTCCTTGGGATCGGGCGGTATATGCCCCGTTCTTGGCGAATTTGAACCAGGAAGGGAACGAGCCGAAGGCGATCGCGTTCGATATTATATTCGGAGAGGCAAGCGATAATCCGGACGGCGATATGGCGTTCGCGGGGGCGCTGGCTTCCTATTCGAACGTGATTTTACCCGTAACGGGAATTATGGGCGACCATTTCAGCACTTCCGTCGTCAGGCGTGACGAATATATTCAAGCTCAAGGAATCGTTAAGCCTTATGAGCTGTTTGCCGAGCTTGTCCAATTGGCTCACATTAACCGCGTAGTGACCAAGGATGGCGTCATTCGTCAAACTTGGCTCAACATTCAGGGACCCGACGGGGAGGTCGTCCCTTCCTTGGCCTGGAAGGCGGCGGAGATGGCGGGGGCGGATCTGAGCCGGTACGCGGATCTGACCGATCCGAAGAAATTCGAAGAACCGGTCGCGAAGAATACGATGACGATCGATTATCATCTGTCGACCGACGATTTTCTCACCGTGTCTTTCATAGACGTGCTGAACGGCGAGCTGCCTGCCGATCTGTTCAAGGATTCCATCGTGATCTTAGGATTTACGGCGGTCGGGCTGACTGGCGACGGAGGACAGGATACGGGCGCATCTCCGATCGAAAAAAACTTCAAGCTCATGTACGCGCACGGAAATATCGTCAATCAGCTGCTGAAGGGCTCGGAGGTCTCTTACGTACCGAACTGGGCGGAGCTGACGTTCGCGCTGCTTCTGTTTCTTCTATTTATTTTCCTGCCGTGGAGATTGAAAAATATATATTCCATTCTATTGTTCTTGACCGTATTCGCAGCCGTGTTGTACGGGCAGTACGCGCTCTATCAGACAGCCGCGCTGCACGCGAACGTCGTCCTGGGCCTGCTTGCCATGCTACTCGCTTACTTGGCGAACGTTTCCCTTAAGTCTTATATGGACAGCACGCAAAAGAGCTTCGTCACCCGGCAATTCGGACGTTACATTTCTCCCGATCTCGTCAAGCAGATCGTGGCCCAGGACATCGAGATCAAGCTGGGCGGAGATTTGAAGCACATCACGATACTGTTCCTCGATATTCGCGGATTCACGCCGCTGTCCGAGAAGCTGGCGCCTGCCGAACTCGTCGATACGCTGAATACGATGTTCAACATGATTACGGAGACGACGCTGCGCAATTCGGGGACGATCGATAAGTTTATCGGCGATGCCGCGATGATCTTGTTCAACGCGCCTCTCGACGTGGCGGAGCATGAACGCATGGCCGTTCAGACGGCGTACGAAATTCAGCAAGGCATGAAGCAAATTCGCGAGCAGATCATGGAGAAATACGAGTGCGAAGTCAACGTCGGAATCGGCATTCATACCGGCAACGTCGTCGTCGGAAATATTGGCTCTTACCTGAGGGTCGACTACACGGCGATCGGCGACAACGTCAACATCGCGGCGAGAATCGAATCGCAGACGAAGAAGGGACAAGTTCACGTCTCCGAGCAAGTCTACGAGCAGACGCAACGCTGGTTCCTGTTCGATGAAGGCGAAGACCGGATGTTTAAGGGCAAGTCTCACCCGATTCGGGTCTATGAACTGCTTGGACTGAAAGACGAGAAGTAACGGCCGCTAACGGCCTTATACACCATTATAGGATTTGCAACTTAACAAAAACTGAACAAACGGGAGAGGAGCAATTCATATGAAGAAATTAGTCGCTTATGCGCTTGGCTTGCTGTTGGTGGCATTGCCTTTGCTCGGCGTGTTGGCCCAAGAGGCCTCCGCGGCATCGTCCCGGGTCGCCGTCGTCAAGGAGCTTAAAGGCACGGTAAAAGTAAAGAAGTCCGGGGGCTCGAAAGAATTTACGGCGTTCGCCAAAATGAGCCTGAACGAAGGGGACATTCTGACGGTTGGAGCGGGAGGTTCCGCGGTGCTCCAGTTCGCCAACGGCTCGTCGGAAGACGACCAGATGACGGTGTCCGCGAATACGACCCTGACTTTCTCCAAGCTTAAGGAAGGCAAAAACACGGTGACGAAGGTCAGCGTGCAGAACGGTTCGGTCTGGTCGACGGTCAAGTCGATCAAGAGCGCGAACGACGAGTTCACGCTGGAAACTCCGACCGCTATCATGGGCGTGCGGGGAACGAATCTGTTTGCCTCCGTTGACCCGGTGACGGGAGACTCCCGATTCATTATCGCATCGGGCATAGGTCAGATCGTTCCTACGAACAAGCGGACGAATGCGACGCCTCCCAACGTTTTCGTTTTCCCCAATCAGCAGCTAACGGTCGACGATCGGAACCAGACGGACGAATTCCCGAATGAAGTCGTTCCGGTTGATCTGTCTGCTTTCGTGAACAACCTTTCGCCGGAGATCATTGAGGCGATTCTCAAAGCCAAAAACGCGATCGACCAAGAGAACGAGGAATTCATCAACAAGAAAAAGAAAGAGCTTGAGGACGGTCAGACGGACTCTTCGCTCGAATTGAACACGGTCGAAGACTTGAACCGGATTACCCAAAACTTGTACAACCTTGTCGCCAACATGCTGCAGGAAGCTTTGAGATCCCAAAAAATCGCTCAAGCCGAGCTTCAGAAGCTGATCGACGAGGCGAATCAAACGCTTAATAAAAAGATAGATCTCCCCAACACGCCTCCGCCAGCTTTGACGGAGCTCGAAAAGCGCAAGCAAGAGCTTCTTAAGCAGAGAGAGCAAGCTCGTCTGGAAGCGGCCAAGAAGCAGAAGGAAGCCGATCTGCAGCGCCAGCTCGAAGAAATGATTAAAAAGCTGGCTGATGAAAAGAAAAAGCAGGAAGAAGCCAATCAGAAGGCCCTCGAAGAGAAGAAGAACAAGGCGAAAGAAGAATATGCCAAAAAGCTGGCTGAAGCGGAGAAAAAACTCTTCGAGGAAGAAAGCAAGAAGCGCGAGCAAGAGTTGAAAGATCGGACGACAACGCCGAGCGTTGCCCCGTCCCCGACAACTGGCGGGGGTGGTGGGGGAGGCAACGGGGGAGGCGGCAGTAGTCCGAATCCAACTCCGACACCAAATCCGTTACTGCCGAACGGCATTACAAGCTGGACCATGACGACGCCTAACGATCAGCCATTGGCGATTCAGAGGACAAAACAGTCCGAGAACAACAACGTCTACGCGGTCCAAACCACGTCTGTCTTATCGTCGTTAAAGTTGAAGCTTGTATTTGGCTCCAATGTTACTAAAGTAACGTTGATGCGGCAAACCCAAGATCAGAGCTCCATCGAATGGAATGCGAGCGGCGAAGTCCAGACGATTGAAGGCTTGGAGGAGGGTTACAATCAATTTCGTATTTATGTGACGAAGACACAACCCGATTCGAGTTCCGGCGAGCTTGTCGAAGACTTGTTTGTGATCAACGGAGATATCGGGCCGAACTGGTCGGAGCTGGAGCAGCCTTTCGGGCTGGAGAATGCGTCGTATAGCAAAGATGGGGATCTGTTTCGAGCGGAAGTGCCGATGTACACAGAAGGGATAACGTTGTTTCAGAGTGACTATCGCATTGAGAAGGTAAAGGTCAACGGCGTCGAATTAACGAACCCCTATGCTTTCTTTGATATCCAATTGATCCCGGGCGACAATCATATTGCAATTACTCTTGCAGATGCCGCCTACTACTATAAACATTCTTACACGCTGATCGTGAACCGCAGCGCGCATCCGGTGGGAATCGTCTCCTGGACCATCGAGACCGGCGGGCAGTCATTCGACATCATCGTTTCTAACGAAATCTTCGGAAACGAGAGCTTCGCGTATGCGACGCTTCCTTCCCCTTCTCAAGGGGCCACTCTTAAGGTGGAACTGGCAGAGGGGTATATAGGACAAGTAATCGCGGATGAAGAGCCGATAGGTAATTTGCAGCAGGGGGTCAATCCGATTCCATTAGATCTCTCTTCTATTGATTATTACAGATACCATCTGGAGATTTACGACTCGGAGTACCAGGGCAGTACCTCTGTATTAACGATCCAAGTCGGAAACGCTGCGCCGACGAACAGCAACCTGAACGCAGGAGGAATTGAACTCGAATCGGGGGGGCAGCCGCTTGGCGCTCTGAACTATGCAGGAGGCTACGATTTTGTCGGCGTTTTCTCATCGTTGCCGTCTTCGGTGGAGCTGATAACGGACATCTTTACAGATAATTTTAATCCTCCGTTCCTTACACAAGACGATGTACAAATGATGTGGAACAATGAGAAGATTAATGTGGACGGCTGGGCTTATTATTTGCACAACCTTGAGCCAGGCTTGAACCGGATCACGGTGACGGTCGATCCGCTGCGTCAATTCGGTCCAAATGCGCCCCAATATAATCTGGACATTTATAACGACTCTATGCCGCAAAGCCTGAAAATTTTGTCATTGGAAGCCGTCGATAGTTATTCCAACCAGATCGCTATACAGAGTTCCGGATTTCTTAATTATTCAGGGCAATTTCAATCGGGCACGCAGTATGTTGGGCCTGTGACTTTCCGGGTCGAATTAAATTCGGGTACGACTCCGGACATCGAGTGGCTGTTGAATTCTCAAAGCGGCGTTACTAGCGTAGCGCCCGTTCAGGGGACATCCGCCTACACGATCGAAGTGAGCTATTCTGGGGCCCAGCCGCTTCAACTGCAGCTCCCCGTGATCGATTCGAACGGCATTTCTGTGAAATACGATGTTCTAATCGATTACAGTTCCACGGATCTCGGAATTTAATCTTATCTTTGTTGAGCAAAGGAGCTTTACCGTGAAAAACAACAAAACGAAACTGGCTGCGGTCGTGACGGCAATCGGGATTCTCGGCGGGACGTTTGCAACGGCTGCGGCTGCGGCTCCGAGCTGGACCAAGTCCGCCAAGCTGTACGAAGTGAGAACGTGGGTGGGACAAGCGGGAGTCGGACATGGCGATGGAGCGCTCACTGAAGCGACGTTCTATCATCCGAGGTCGGCTGTTGCGCTTGCGAACGGGAAATTGCTTGTAGCGGATTCCTCCAACCATCGGTTAAGAACGCTGGATGCGGACAAGTCGGCTCTCTATGCGGGCTACTGGCTGGGTGAGGACGAGGCGGGCAACCCGATCGGCGGCTTAAACGACGATTCGGCCGATCGCGCCGCGTTCGCTTCTCCGGCCGGACTTGCCGTCGATGCGAAAGGCAACGTCTACGTAGCGGACAGCGGCAACCACGCGATTCGCAAGCTCGCGCCTGACGGCACGGTAACGACGCTGGCTGGCAGCGGCTTAATCGGTTCCGATGACGGTAAGGGAGCGGACGCGAAGTTCTTTAGCCCTTCCGACGTTGCGGTAGATAGCAAAGGCAATGTTTATGTGGCTGATACGCTGAACCACTTGATTCGCAAAATTGCGCCGAACGGGACGGTCACGACGCTTAACGCGCCTTCGACCCGAGTGATCGAATACGTGCCGGGAGCGGTCGAAGACGCAGGGGATTTCCTGGACGGAACAATTGCCTCCGCCAAGTTCAACGAACCGAGCGGGCTCGCAGTCGATGCGAAAGACAATCTGTACGTGAGCGATCGGGGCAATCAGCGGATCAGATACGTCGATTTTGCTTCCGGCCAAGTGTCCACCGTTGCCGGTGGAGGAAGCTACGACGGATCGAACGCATACTTCGTCCAAGGCGATTACGCCGATGGAGCGGCAGCCGAGTCTCGCTTCAATTCTCCTGAAGGACTGGACGTAACCGAAGACGGAGCGATCGTCATCGCGGACAGTCTGAACCACGTCGTACGGTTGCTCAAAGACGGCCGAGTCACGACGATCGCAGGCGTTCCGACCGAGCCCGGCTCTACCAACGGCGTAACCGCGTCCGCGCAGTTCAATCGTCCGACGGACGTTGTCGCGCTTGCCGACGGCAGGCTCGCGATCGTGGACGAGCACGGCAACAAAGTGCGCATCCTTCAGAAATACGCCGCTCCGGCGAAGCTGCCCGCGAACCAAGGGATAGCGGTGCTGCTCGACGGAAAGCTGGTGCCGACCGAAGTGCCGGCACAATTGAAGTCCGGCGCCGTGCTGCTGCCGGTTCGCGACGTGGGCAAGGTGCTCGGCTACCAAGTCGGCTACGACAAGAAGACTGGCGAAGCGCTGCTGTCCAAAGGCGGAACCGTCTACGCGATCGCGGAAGGCAAGGATACGGTGAAGAAAACCGTTTCGGGCGCAAGCGCCGCGTTGAAGCTGAACGCGAAGACGGTTTCCATCAACGGCAGAATGTTCATTCCCGTTCGCTTCTTCGCCGACGAGAGCGGACTCGACGTACAGTGGGACGCCGCCGCGAAAACCGTCGTTATCCGGAACAAGCAATTTTGATCTCAAGCCCACGCGGGCCGAGCAGCTCTAACTGAGCGCTCGGCCTGTTTTTTTGTCGGGGGGAGGGGGGCAATGTTGTCAGATAAGCAACTCTCCCGAAGTTGATGAGCAGGGGCTCGTGATCGAATGACATGGATTCGCATAGAACGATGGGATAACGTTAATGGATTCACGGACTAGCGGGTGAAGTGAGGGTAACGTTATGGCGTAACTCTATTGTGTAGGGTAAAGGCGATAGGGTGGGCATAGAGAAGAGATAACGCTATGTCATCGCTTTATTGGCCGCTGCCTGAGTCCGAATCGCTCAATTAGCGCTGCGCCGTAACGTTATGAGTTCAAGGGAGGCAACGTTGCTCCTATAAACGTTCGTGCGGCAGTATTCATGAGCGGAAGATGGTGGTAGCAACGGGTCTACGCTCTTATGGCGGTACTGAGACGTTGTCGAGTTTTCGAGTATATTAGCTTATCTGATTAATGCTATAAGATCATTCTAATTGACCCGTCCTGCTGGCTGTGGTAGGTTCAATAAGTAAAATAAATTAAGCTAACATGAATACTAGGAATAATGACTAGCATAAGCGCGTGAGGTGGATAACGTTGGTTCTTCAAGTAACGAATAGTCCTTTCGATCAGGAGCAAGCCGACCTGCTCAATCGGTTATTGCCCCGCTTAACGGAATCGCAGCGAATCTGGTTGAGCGGTTATTTATCGGCCTATTCCTCCGGAGCTGCCGTGGCTGCTCCGACGGCTGACGGCGTTCCGGCGGTATTGCCTGCGGAGGCGCTAAGCGCATCTGCGCCTGCCGTTCCGGCCGCACCGAAGGAAGCGACCGTACTCTTCGGATCGCAGACGGGCAACAGCAGCAAGCTGGCGAAAAAGCTGACGAAGAAGCTGGAAGAGCAAGGCTTGCAGGTCACGCTGGCTTCGATGAACGATTTCAAGCCAAATACGCTGAAGAACGTCAGCCAACTGCTGATCGTGGTCAGCACGCACGGCGAAGGGGAACCGCCCGACAGCGCGCTCGCCTTCCACGAGTTCCTGCACAGCAAGAGGGCGCCGAAGCTGGAGTCGCTCGGGTTCTCCGTGCTGGCGCTCGGCGACACGTCATACGAGTTTTTCTGCCAGACGGGCAAAGATTTCGACAAGCGGCTGGAAGAGCTCGGCGGCAAGCGTCTCGTAGATCGCGTCGACTGCGACGTGGACTACGACGAAGCGGCCGAACAGTGGATTGGGCAAGTCGTATCCGCTCTTAGCGCGCCTGTCGCCGCTACGGCCGGCGCTGCGGCTTCGTCCGCGGCAGCTTCGGGTATTGCGGTCGAGTCCGAATATACGAGATCGAATCCTTACCAAGCGGAAGTTCTTGAGAATTTGAACTTGAACGGACGCGGCTCCGACCGGGAGACGAGGCATTTGGAGATTTCTCTGGAAGGTTCCAATCTGCAGTACGAGCCCGGCGACAGCTTGGGCATCTACCCGGAGAACGATCCGGAGCTGGTCGCCGAGCTGATCGAAGCGATGGGCTGGTCGGCCGGAGAGCAAGTCGCTGTAGGCAAAAACGGAGACAAGCTCCCGCTGGGCGAAGCGCTGCGGAAGCATTACGAGATTACGGTGCTGACGAAGCCTCTGCTGGAGCAGATCGCCAAGCTGGCGCCAAGCAGCGGAGTGGGCGAGCTGCTGCAAGCAGGCAAGGAGCAGGAGCTCCGCGCTTATATCGCCGACCGGGATTTGCTCGACTTGGCGACGGATTACCCGCTCAAAGGCGTACCGGCCAGCGAGTTCACGACGGTCCTCCGCAAGCTGCCGGCTCGTTTGTATTCCATTGCAAGCAGCCCCAGCGCGTACCCGGAAGAAGTTCACGTGACGGTTCGCTCGGTGCGTTACGAAGCTCGCGGCCGCGCCCGCAAAGGCGTCTGCTCGGTGCATCTGGCCGAGAGAGTCGCATCCGGGGATCCGCTTCCCGTTTTCGTTCAGCAGAACGATAACTTTAAGCTTCCGCACAATCCCGAGGCGCCGATCATCATGATTGGACCGGGCACTGGCGTTGCTCCGTTCCGGGCGTTCCTGGGCGAGCGCGAGGAGAGCGGGGCGACGGGGAAATCGTGGCTCTTCTATGGAGATCAGCATTTCGCCACCGACTTCCTGTACCAGGTCGAATGGCAGCGCTGGCTGAAAGACGGCGTGCTGACGCGCATGGACGTTGCCTTCTCCCGGGATACGGACCAGAAGGTGTACGTGCAGCACAGAATGCGGGAGAACGCCAAGGAACTCTACCAGTGGCTGCAGGACGGCGCGTACGTCTATGTGTGCGGGGACGAGAAAAAGATGGCGCACGACGTCCACCGGGCGTTGTTGGACATACTCGTACAAGAAGGCGGCATGACGACGGAGGCGGCGGGCGAGTATATAGCTCAGTTGCAGCAGCAGAAACGTTATCAGAGGGACGTCTATTAATTCGGTCCCGACGATCGCGAGAGGAGAATACAGAATGTCGGAAAATAACTTGATGAACCCGAACAGCGCTCCGCACAGCGATGTTGAAGATATTAAAGTTCGCAGCGACTATTTGCGCGGCGTGCTGGCCGAGGTGCTGGAGGATCGGATTACCGGCTCCATCCCGGAAGACGAGAACCGGCTGATGAAGTTCCACGGCAGCTATATGCAGGATGACCGCGACTTGCGCAACGAGAGGGCGAAGCAGAAGCTGGAACCGGCTTACCAGTTCATGCTCCGGATTCGCGCTCCCGGAGGCGTCGTGACGCCGGAGCAATGGCTCATGATGGACCGAATCGCGCAGCAATACGCCAACGGCTCGATTCGGTTGACGACCCGTCAATCGGTGCAGCTGCACGGCATTATTAAATGGAACATGAAGAAGACAATTCAGGAAATCAACGCTTCGCTGCTGACGACGCTGGCAGCTTGCGGCGACGTGAACCGGAACGTGATGGCGACGCCGAACCCGTATCAATCGGAAGTTCACTCCGAAGTATACGAATGGTCTTCGCGCATCAGCCGCCATCTGGAGCCGCAGACGAACGCCTATCATGAAATCTGGCTCGACGGGGAGAAAGTCGTCGACTCGAATGCAGAGCAGGAGCCGATCTACGGGCCGGTGTACTTGCCGCGGAAGTTCAAGATCGGGCTGGCTGTCCCTCCGACGAACGACGTCGACGTGTTTTCGCAGGACCTGGGTTTTATCGCCATCATCGAGAACGGCAAGCTGCAAGGCTTCAACGTAACGGTCGGCGGCGGCATGGGCATGACGCACGGGGATACGAAGACGTATCCGCAAGTGGCGCGTGTCATCGGGTTCTGCAAGCCGGAGCAAATTATCGACATCGCGGAGAAAACGGTGATGATCCAACGCGATTACGGAGACCGCGCCGTGCGCAAGCACGCGAGATTCAAGTATACGATCGACGATCGCGGCCTCGACTGGTTCAAGGACGAGCTGACCAAGCGGCTCGGCTGGAAGCTGGAAGAAGCGCGCGAATATCATTTCGACCACAACGGCGACCGCAACGGCTGGGTGAAGGGCATTAACGGCAAGTGGCACTTTACGCTGTTCATCCAGAACGGACGCATCAAAGACGAAGAAGGTTATTCACTGATGACCGGTCTGCGAGAGATCGCCAAGGTGCACACCGGGGATTTCCGACTGACGCCGAACCAGAGCCTGATCATCGGCAACGTCAGCACGCAGAAGAAGAAAAAGATCGAGGCGCTGATCCAAACTTACGGACTAACCGACGGCAAGCATTATTCCGCGCTGCGAAGAAATTCGATGGCCTGCGTAGCCTTGCCGACGTGCGGTCTGGCGATGGCCGAGTCTGAGCGCTACTTGCCGGACCTGCTGGAGAAGATCGAACCTATGCTGGAGAGCAACGGATTGCGCGACGACGATATCGTCATCCGCATGACCGGCTGCCCGAACGGCTGCGCCCGTCCCGCGCTCGCGGAGATCGCGTTCATCGGGAAAGCTCCCGGCAAGTACAACATGTACTTGGGCGGAGGTTTCGCCGGCCAGCGTCTGAACAAGCTGTACAAGGAAAACATCGGGGAGAAGGAAATACTGGACTCCCTGTCGCCGATGCTCCAGCAATATGCGAAAGAGCGCAATGAAGGCGAACATTTCGGAGATTTCGTCATCCGGGCGGGGCATATCAAAGAAGTGCTATCCGGCCAGGATTTCCACTCTTAATTCGAACGGAGCTTTTCCGTAAGAAGTCAGGAAGTAACGCTAAGAATCATCGATATCAGAAAAAGGGTAAGTATCTCCTGGAGAGCGAAGCGTCTGCCTCATACGGTCATGAAATAACCTTGTAACGGGTTTATCAATCCTATTTCATGATCGTATCAGCAGTGTAAGGAGATACTTACCCTGTTCTTATTCATCGATGATGTTAGCTACCTGACTTACGGAAAAGCTCCATTCTTTTTGTTCTTTAGAACCGGCCGAGAAAATCCGATAATAATGGAGGGATAAACGAACAGTCGCGGAGGTGACGCCATGAGCAAAGAATCTCGCATTGATGAACAGATCCAGCACTTCTATGACAACGTTCCCAATGTCGGAGACGCTTTGCCGCTCAAGGAATACCTCCTTAAACACGAGGACAGCCGCATGGCTTGGTATTTGCTGGGCAAGGAATACGAGGGCAAGGGGGATACGGCGAAGGCGACTTATTGCTTCGCGCAGGCCGGAGAGATCTACGAGGCGTTCGAATCGAAGCCGGCTCCCCAGCTTCCTGAAAATAAAACAAAGAAAAAATCCGGGTGGAAAAAATGGACCGCCGCGCTGCTCATTCCGCTCTTGCTCGTGGGAGGAGCAGTGATAGCCATACGGGAGCTGCTTCCGGAGGCGGACGATACGGCGGCAATCGAGACGAACGTCCCGGAGTCTCCGGCCGCGACGGCGGGGGCGAGTCCAACTCCTAAACCGGCGGTCAGCAGCAAGCCGGCTCCGCTGCCTGCGGGCGTTATCCCGCCGGATCAGATTGCGGGCGCGCCGGGGCCGGACGTTCAGGGAAGAAGCGTGCTTGGCGAGACGCTGACGAGCAAGCCTTCGCGCCAGCCCCGTCTGGTGGTCGCCGTGCCGAAGCTCGGGAAGTGGAACGACTGGGTCAAGGGCGGCAAGCCGATCGCGACGGTCACGTCGGACCGGGAGTCTGGGATGGCCGGCATCCAGTGGTTCGATCCAAAGTGGTGCGACTGCAAGCCGGAGGACGGCAAAGCGGCCGCCAAGCTCGTCGAGGGCTGGAAGCCGCTGCAGGAGGAGAAGCTGGCGCTGCGCTCCGCCATTATCCGCTACAAGGAGCGGACCGGCAAATGGCCGGATTCGCCCGAAGCGATGGCCGGAGATTATCCGGAGAACACGATGGCCGGCTGGACGGAGAGCATGTCGCCTTGGTTCGATGAACTGAAGGCCGTGCTCGCGGACAAGAAGGACGGCAAAATTCCGCAAACCGCGGGCTGGCCGGATCAGACAGGCCCTGGCTCGGGGCATGGCGCGCCTGCCGGGACGCTCGCCTCGCTGTCGGAGCATCCGATGGAAATTATCGTCGACAAGAGCAATCATCGGCTCGCCGTCGTCAGCGGAGACGTTATTTTGCGCAACTACAAGGTTGGCCTGGGCGGAGACAAGACGCCGGAAGGCAAGTTCTTCATCTCGGAGAAGGTGAAGGACCCGAACGGCAGCAGCACCGGGGCCTTCGGCAGCAGGGGGATGACGCTCTCCCATACGCGGTACGGCATTCATGGAACGGATGAGCCGGACAGCATGGGCAAGGACGAATCGCTCGGCTGCGTGAGGATGACAACGGAAGATATCGAGGAATTGTACGACCTCGTTCCGATGGGAACGCCGGTCACGATAGCAGAAGGAGGTTTGCCCGACGAACTGCGGGCGCCGCCGGAACGCTTCCGGCTGCCGACCACGCAGAACGAGACAAACCCCCACAAAGTGTATGATTGGTTAGGTTAATGAGAACGGCGGTCGCGGCTTAAATGTCGAGCGCGAGCAGCACCGCCATGACCACAATGACGAGACCGACGGCAGCCCCGATCCAAATGAGCGCCTTTTTGTTGACCTGCTCCTTTTCTTTTGGACGTGACGTGACCGGCGGTTTCTTTTTGTGTGTGCTCATGAATATCAACCTTTCTATCCTATGATTCGCGAACTCCTTCTATTGTAATCGTTTTCCCTGTAAAATGCCAGACAAGCCTCGCAATAACGCTGAAACACACGGCTCGCGACACTGTCAGTTTTTGATCGCGCCCATCATGATTCCTTTGACGAAATATTTCTGCACGAACGGGTAGACCAGAATAATCGGCAGCGTGGCGACCATCGTTACCGCCATCCGGATGCTTTCGCTGGATACCGGTATTCGTTTGGAGCTTTGCGCCAGCTGCTGGGCATCCGTCATCATCGCGCCGGTCTGGAACTGATTGAGAATTTTCACGAGCACGGCTTGCAGCGTTTTCAGCTCCGGCTTGTAGGTATAGATGTACGAATCGTACCAGGCGTTCCAATGGCCGATGGCGAGAAACAGGCCGATCGTGGCCAGCACGGGCACGCACAGCGGCATGACGATGCGGGCGAAGATTTGCAGGTCGTTGGCTCCGTCGATTTTGGCCGATTCCTCGATTTCCCCCGGAAGCTGCTCGATGAAGGTGCGCACGAGAATCATCAGGAACACCCCGATCGTCCCCGGAAAAATAAACACCCAGAACGAGTCGATCAGTCCCAGCGATTTGATGATCATGTAGGTCGGAATGAGCCCGCCGCCGAAATACATCGTAAACACGAAGAAGAAGGAGAAGTATTTCCAGCCGATCAACTGCCGCTTGCTCAGCGCGTAGGCGAGCAAGGAGATGCAGAAGATGGACAGAAACGTTCCCAGAATCGTCCGCAGCACGGTCACCTGCAGCGCGCTCCAGATTTCGGGATTGCGGAAAATGGTGTTATAGCTGGCCAGGGTGAACTCCCGGGGCCAGAAATACAGGTTGCCGCGCAAGGTGTCGGTGGCGTCGTTCAGCGAAATGACGAGAATGTTCCAGAACGGATAGAAGGTAGCGATGAAGATGCAGGCGAGAAACAGGTACAGCCCTGTGTCGAACAGATGCTCCGGAATCGTTTTTTTGTTGTTCATGCGGGTTCCTCCACAGGCGGCTAGAATAGGGATTGGCCGTTGATTTTTTTCGCCGTGTAATTGACGATCACGACGATGACGAAGGCTACGACGGAGCTGAACATGCCGACGGCCGACGCATAGGAGAACATGCCGTTCTGGATGCCGTAGCGGAACGAGTAGGTGGACAATACGTCCGAATAATCCTTCGTCAGGTTGTTGCCGAGCAGGAAGTGCTGGTCGAATCCGGCGTTCAGGACGCCGCCCAGCGCCAGAATCAGCAAAATGACGATCGTCGGCTTAAGATGGGGCAGCGTAATGTAGCGGATCTGCTTGAACCGGTTCGCCCCGTCGACTTTGGCCGCTTCGTACAGCTCCGGGTTAATGGAGGAGATGGCCGCCAAATACATGATCGAGCTGTAGCCCATATCCTTCCACGTGTTGCCGAGCGCGACGATCCACCAGAAATACTTGCCCTTTTGCAGGAACAGCACGCTTTCGTCGGTCAGATTGAAAAACTTCAGCAGCGCGTTAATCGCGCCGTCTGAGGACAGCAGCGTGACGATGATGTTGGCCGCGATCACCCAGGAGATGAAATAGGGCAAATAAGAGGACGTCTGGACGACCTTTTTGAAGGTCGCATTTTTAATTTCGTTGATGGCGATGGCGATCAGAATCGGCATCGGAAACGAGAACAGCATCGTAATCAGGGTGGAGGCAAGCGTATTGCGCATGATGATCAGAAAGTCGCCGTTGTCGAAGAAATAGCGGAACCATTCGAGGCCGACGAACTCGCTATGGAACAGGCTTTCCCAGAATTGCCCCAGCGTGGGCTGGTAATTCACGAACGACATATACAATCCGGCCATCGGGGCATAGGCGAACAGGATCGCCCAGACGAGCGCTGGCAGCATCATCAGGAACAGGAACTTTTGTTGCTTGAACACGGGCCAAACCGTTCTGCGGGGGATGTTGATCGGCGGTTTGCCGTGTACGTTCGTATCGGTTTGCAAGCAGGTCACCTCGTCGTATCGTAGTCGTCTTGATCGCAGCAACCAAATTATAAGACCGTCCGAAAAAGGCTGTCGATAAAGCAAACTATCGATTAATGCTTGAAAACGACTTACATTCGCCGGGAGCATTCAGCAACCGGATATGTAAGCGCTATAATGGATTCGAGGCCGCATGGTGAAAGGGGACTGGAGATGTACAGTATTTTTCTGGTGGACGACGAGGAACTGGAGCTGGAGATGATGCGGGACTTTATCCGTTGGGAGAACATGGGAATCTATGTGGCCGGGGTCGGCGTCAACGGGAAGGATGCCCAGGAAAAAATACATGCGATTCAGCCGGATATCGTCCTGACCGACGTGCAGATGCCGCTGATGGACGGACTGGAGCTGGCGAAGTGGGTCAGCGAGCAATACGATTGGATGCAGATCGTGTTCTTGACCGGGCACGACGAGTTCGCCTATGTCAAATCCGCTCTGCACGTAGGCGCGGTCGGGTATTTGCTGAAGCCGCTCGATCTGGAGGAAATCGCCGGCGTCATGGAACGGGTCAAACACAAGTGCGAGGAAGCGCGGTTGAAAAATAAATCGCTCGGTGTGACGAAAGCGAACCTGCTGAAGGAGCTTCTGTACGAGAAGGACGCCGGGAGACGGGAAAGTCTTGCCGCCGGCTTAAGCGCGCTTGATCGCCGAGCTTCGCCAAGTCGGTACGCGCTGACGCTCTGCAGCGTGGACCAGCCATTGGAAGGAGAGCCGGAGCGCGTTCAGGGCGACGCGCGCGAGGAGGCGCAGGCTCTATCAAGGCTGTCGGACGCGGCGGAAGGTTATTTCCGCTCGATCGGCCGCGAGGTCGCGATCGTCCGGCACAAGGAGGACGAGCTGGCGATCTTCAGGGAAGCGGAGGAGCCGGACGTGACGGGAGAGCAGTGGACCGTGCTGGGCTGGACGATTCGGGAGGAGCTCGGCTTGTCGGCGACGATTGCGGTCGGCGGGGAATACGCCGAGCCGAAGCGGATCGACGAGCTGTACGGACAGGTTCGGAGCATTCGCGACGAGCGGTTTTATGTCGGACCGGGGCAAGTGATCGCGGCGGCGGACGTGAAGCCGGGCTACAGCTGGAACACGCTGCCGCCCTTTGCCGCGGAAGGCTGGCTGGCCGACTTGCAGCAGTTGAACCGGGAAGAGGCGGAGCGCAAGCTCGGCGAATATTGCGCCAACCTGAGGCAGCTGCGGATCGACAGGTCCGCCGTGTCCGAGTGGGCGATCGAGCTGCTGTCCCGCTTGGAGGAGCAGTCCCATTCGCCCGGCTTGGGCGGCCAAGCCGCGCCGGGCAGGCGAGCGGCGATGTACCACGCCGTCTACGACTGCCGGACGCTGCAAGGGATCGAGGCCATTATCCGGCGAGCGGCAGAGCAATATATGAGCCTGGTGGAGGAGCGTTCCGGAGACAAGAACGCGAAGCTGGTGCACCGGGTTTGCGAGATTATCGACCGCACCTATCACGAGCCGATCACGATCAACGGCCTGTCCGCGCAAGTGTACCTTTCTCCGAATTATTTGCGTTCCATTTTCCGCGACAAAACGGGCATGACCATTCACGATTATTTGACCAGAATCCGTCTGGACAAGGCCAAGGAAATGCTGGCCGACCCCGCGCTTAAAGTGCAGGACATCGCGCAGAAGATCGGGTACGAGAGCGCGTCCTATTTTATCTCCCTATTCCTCAAAAACCAAGGAGTTACGCCCAATGAATACCGAAAAAACCTTTGACAGGCTCCAGAGGCCAAGCGGTGCGGGCGCGTTTTGGCGGCGGATCTCCGATCTTCGGCATCATTGGTTCAGGAACTTGCGCCTGCGGAACAAATTTTTCATGATCTTCCTGATCGTATCGTTTATTCCGTTCTCGGTGCTGATCTATTATTCCTACTCTTCGACGCGGGACACGATCACCGCGCATACGTATTCCGCCTTAAGCGGGACGCTGGACCAGATCAACACGAATATCGAAAACCGGCTCGGCTACTACAATCAGCTCTCGAACATTTTCTACATGGACGCCCAACTGCGCAATTATTTATCCAACGATTACGAGCAGGCTTTTTATTATTTGGACGCGTTTCGCTACATTAACCGGATGATGTCCTCCATGTTGATCGCCAACGCGAACATTCAGGGCATCACGGTCTATATCGACAACAAGACGCTTTACTCCGACAAGCAGTTCGTCAAATATATGGAGGAGCTGCCGGAGGCGGCGAAGCGGGCGGCGCTGGATGCGGCAGGCAAACCAGTGTATACGCAGATCGACGATCCGCAGACCGGGGAGACGTTCGTCACGCTCATCCGCTCGTTCAGCTACTTCAGCCTGACGCATCCTTACGGCATCTTGACGATCGGCATCGATGACGATGAAATCTACTCGCTGATCGAGAAGGAAAGCGGCAATAAGAGCGTCTATATCATCGATTCCTCCGGCCGCGTCGTCAGCTCCGGCGATCCCGGCATGAAGGACCGGTCTCTGTTCGAGACGTTTCCGATCGAGGACAGATTGAGCCTGCCCAGGGGCAATTTCGACGCCCGGATCGACGGGCAGGAGCGCTTCTTCACGTACAAGAAGCTGAGCAACGGCTGGACGACGGTCATAACGGTTCCTTACGACGAACTGCTCGCGAACGCGAACAGCGCGACCAAGCGGATCGTATGGATTTCCTTCGCGGCGATCGCGGCGGCCGCGCTGCTTATTTTCGTAACCGCCAGAGTGATCACCAAGCGAATAGAAGGGCTGCTGCAGCAGATTCGCAAGGTAGAGCGGGGCGTGTTCCAGGTTAAGCTGAAGCCGATGGGCGACGACGAGATCGGACAGTTGGCCTTCGCTTTCGAGAAGATGGCTTCCCGAATTCAGGAATTGATCGACGAGGTGTACGTGAAGGAAATCGCGGTCAAGGAATCGGAGCTGACGACGCTGCAGGCGCAGATCAACCCTCATTTTCTGTACAACACGCTGTCTTCGATATCCGCGCTGGCCGTGAAGGAAGGCAGCATGCAAGTGTACGGGATGGTGAACCATCTGTCGAAGTATTACCGGATTTCGCTGAACAAAGGGAAGAGGGTTATTCTGCTGGAGCAGGAAATCCAGCTCGTGAGGAACTACATCTCGATCCAGGAAATCCGTTTTCGCGGCAGGCTGCGCATGCACTACGATCTGGACGAATCGCTGTTCAACCGCACGGTCATCAAGCTGCTGCTCCAGCCGTTCATCGAGAACTGCATCAACCATGCGATCTGGAGCGAGGACGGCATCAATATCGTCGTTAAGCTGAAGGCTCAGGACGAGGACATTCTGCTTCAGGTCATCGACGACGGCTTGGGCATGACCCGGGAGCAGTTGGCGCAAGCGTTCAACAAAGCCAACAACCAGTCCGGTTACGGAATCAAAAACGTGGACGACCGGATCAAGCTCGCCTACGGGGACCGTTACGGCGTGGAAATCTACAGCCGTCTGGGCATCGGAACGAGCGTAACCGTGCGCATTCCCTTGAATCCGGCCGATTTCGCCGTTCCGGCAGGTTGAACCCGACGACGCGGCATGAAAGACATTTTCCACTATGGATTGTAACTTTGCGTTATAGATTATCCCTATGCGGCTTCCTACAATTGAGGTGAAGCTTGGGAGTTGGAAGCCAAGCGCAAAAGCCGAAGAGAGGGGTTTACACGTATGAAGACAAAGTTGCCATTGCTCGTATCCGCGGCATTGATCGTCGCTCTGCTCGCGGGGTGCGGTTCCGGCGACAAGCCGTCGGCCGGCCAAGCGACGGGCGCGGACGAGCTGGCGCCGATCAAGCTGACCTGGTTCGACAAGAACGTAGGAGATCCGTTCACGAACCCGGTAGCGAAGAGAATTACCGAGAAGACGGGGGTTACGGTGGAAATCCAGCAGCCGACCGGCAATCCGGCGGAGAAGCTGAACCTGATGCTGGCCAGCAACGACCTGCCCGACGTCGTCATGCTGGACCGCGGAAGCGATATCATGAACAAATACATTTCCTCGGGGGCCGTCGTTCCGCTGGATGACTTGATCGACCAGTACGGCCCCAACATCAAGGCGATGTACGGAGATACGCTGAAGAAGACGCGCAGCGCCGACGGGAAAAACTATTATTTGGCCAACTGGTACGGTCTGGAGCAGTATCCGGTGTTCGGCTTCCTGATGCGCATGGATTTGATGAAAGAGCTCGGCGTCGGCGACAAGGTGAACAACGGAGAACCGTTCACGGCCGAGGAATTCGAGAATCTGCTGAAGCAGTTCAAGGAAAAATATCCGACGATCGACGGCAAGGCGACGATCCCGATGACGCTGAACGGGGAAAACATGAGCGATGTAATCGGGACGTTCAAGGGGATGTTCGGCATTATGCCTTATTACGAGGCGGACGGCCAGTTGAAGAAGGATATTCGCGATCCGCGTTATCTGGAAATGATGAAATTCATGAACTCGCTGTACCGCCAAGGCCTGCTGGACAAAGAATGGGTCACGATGAAGACGAAGCAGTACGAGCAGAAGCTGGCTTCCGGCAACGTGTTCGCCACCGCGGCCGCTTCCTGGAACGTCGGCAATCCGAACGCGCTGCTGAAGGCGGACGCACCGAACGAGGCGACGAAGGAAGAACGGCAATTTTACCAATATAAAGTACTGGCTCCGGGAATCGGTCCCGATCAGACGTCCTACGGTCCGAAGAGCTCGCTCGGCTGGGACGGCGTCGCCATCAGCAAGACGAACAAAGATCCGGTGCGCACGATCAAATTCCTCGATTTCCTCGCCAGCGAGGAAGGCCAGTATTTGATGATGTGGGGTCTGGAGGGCGAGCATTGGGACACGGTGGACGGCAAGCATGCGCCGCGCCAGGAAGTGCTCGATTCCTTCAAGGAGAACTGGGACGAGGCCTCGCGGTCGACCGGTATTCGCAAATGGACCTGGACGATCAAGAACGGTCCCGGCTCGGACGGCACGCCGTACGATCTGATCGGCCGTTACGCCAGCGACCCGACGACCGATCTCGCGATCAAGAATCTCGCGGATACGTCGTTCGACACGTCGCCGTACGACAGTCTCGGACCGGCCGGCGGCACGCCGGAGGCGATCATGGATACGAAGGTGAACGAGACGATCAACGAGTATTTCTTGAAAATGGCGCTTGCGCCAAGCGAACAGGACGTCGACGGTCTGTACGGCGCGATGATGAAGGAAGTCGAGGCCGCCGGCTTGTCGAAGCTTGAGCAGGTGTACGACAAAAACTATAAGGAACGCATGGAGTTGTGGAAGTAATGCTGCACGACAGACTCGCTGCCGGATGTTCGCATCCGCAGCGGGTCTGTTTTTTAAAGGAAACGATCCGTTGTCAGTCTCCTCCGATACTTGCGTTTTTTCGCATCCGAATGCCGTGAAGAGCGCGTTTGCTTACAATTGTGAAAATTCGGTTAACTCCCTGGGGCGGGCCGATAGGCAGAAAGGCAGGTTGCCCTTTTCTTTTCCTCTGGAAAAGGCTAAACTGGTAGCCGAAAGGTTTTCTTTTGTGCGAAAGGATGTCGAACTCATTGCTGTATCGTATGGCTAAACCGCTGTTATTCAAAATGGATCCGGAAGCCGCCCACCACTTGATTATCGACGGGATGGGAGCTGCCGGCAAGGTGCCGGGCATGCCCGGCTTGCTGTCCGCGATCTGGGGGACGAAAGCTTCTCCCGAGCTTGCCGTAGACTTGTTCGGCCTGCACTTCCAGCATCCCGTAGGGCTGGCCGCCGGACTGGACAAAAACGCGAAAGCGGTGACCGGCTTATCCCGGATTGGCTTGTCGTTCATGGAAGTGGGGACGGTAACGCCGAAGGGCCAGCAGGGCAACGAGCTGCCGCGCCTGTTCCGTCTGCCGCCGGACGAGGCGCTGATCAACCGGATGGGCTTCAACAACGACGGAGCGGACGTCATGGCCGAGCGGCTCTCCAGGCTGGGACGGCGCCGCATTCCGCTGGCGGTCAACATCGGCAAAAACAAGGTAACGCCGAACGAGAACGCCGCCGACGATTACCGGGCGTGCGTGAGCAAGCTTTTTCCGTACGGGGATTTCTTCGTGGTCAACATCAGTTCGCCGAATACGCCGGACTTGCGCGCGCTGCAGCATGGAGACGAGCTGAGGAGCCTGCTGGATGCGGTGAAGGACGAGATGGGCAAGCAGGCGGAGCGTCACGGGGAGCTGCCGAAGCCGATTCTCGTGAAGATCGCGCCGGACAACACGGAGGAACAGCTCGAGTACATGGCCGAAGCGATCCAACTGAGCGGCATGTCGGGCATTATCGCGACGAACACGACGATCGGACGGGACGGATTGACGCATCGGAACGCCGGAGAGACCGGGGGACTCAGCGGACGCCCGCTGACGCAGCGTTCGACCGAGGTCGTGCGGAGCCTGTACAAGCTGACGGAGGGCAAGCTGCCGATTATCGGGTCGGGCGGTATTTTCACGGCGGATGACGCCTATGAGAAAATTCTCGCCGGGGCCAGCCTGGTGGAAGTCTATACGGCCATGATCTACAAGGGGCCGGGACTGCTGAAGGACATTCATGCCGGTCTGCTGCGAAGGCTGAAGCAGGATGGTTTTAATCGGATTACTCAGGCGGTAGGAGCGGGCGTTCGTTAGGAGGAATGTCGATGGACGGAATGGATTGGGGGAAGTTCCTGCTTCCCTACGAGCAAGCGGTGGAAGAGCTGAAGGTTAAGCTGAAGTCGCTGCGCTCCGAACTTAAGGCCAGGGATGAATACGCTCCGATCGAATTCGTCACCGGCAGGGTGAAGCGGGTTTCCAGCATTTTGGAGAAGTCGCGCAGACTGGCCGTTCCTCTGGACCGCATCGAAGTCGGAATCGAGGATATCGCGGGCATCCGCATCATGTGCCAGTTCGTGGACGATATTTATCGCGTCGCGGAGATGATCCGCCAGCGCAAAGATTTGACGATGGTATACGAGAAAGATTACATCACGAACTACAAGGACAGCGGCTATCGCAGCTATCATCTGATCGTCGAGTACCCGGTGCAGACGTCGCTCGGCTCCAAGCCGGTGTTGGCGGAAATTCAGATCCGGACGCTGGCGATGAATTTCTGGGCGACGATCGAGCATTCGCTGAATTACAAGTACCGCAACCAGTTGCCCGCGCACGTCAGGGAGAGGCTTCGCAAAGCGGCGGAGGCGGCGTTCTCCCTCGACAACGAGATGTCGAGCATCCGTCAGGAGATCGTGGACGCTCAGCAGGACTTCGAGGAAAGCTCGCTTGTCGTGAGGCGGGTGCTTAACGAGATCCAGGAGCTGTACTTCTTCCGCAGGGTCAGGGAAGCCGCGCAGTTTCAACGCCGCTTCAACGAGTTGTGGGAGCAGGACGATCTGTGGGGACTTAAGGAGCTGTCGGCCGAGGTGCAGGCGGCGCTTAAGCGCGCGGGAAAAGGCGGACACTCGTAAAGCTGAGGCGAAGCGGGAGGAACTGCGGAAAAAGGCGGACACTCGCAGAGGACTGGACCAGGCGGGAGGAAGTGGTGGAAAAACGCGGGCACTCGCAGAGGACTGGGAAGAGGCGGAAGGAACGGCGGAAAAACGCGGGAACGCGCAAGGAGCGGGGCGGCATGAGAAGCGAAAGGTGGAACGAGGTCATGGGCGATTCGCGCTATCTGGCCTATGTCGTCTATTTCAACCGGGACCGCGATTATTTCGAATGTCATGAAATGATGGAAGAGCTGTGGCTGGAAAACGGCCGCAGCTCTTTGTTGCAAGGGCTGCTTCAGGCGGCTGTCGGCCTGCATCATTGGGATAACGGCAACCGCTCCGGGGCCGTGAAGCTGATGACGGCCGCGTTGGAGAAGCTGGGCGCGCATGATGGCGACGTCGCTCTCGGTCTGGATCTGGCGGCGCTTAGGCGCAGCTTGGAAGAGAGTTTGGAGGCGCTGGACCGGCGGCCGCTGGATGCTCCCTTCCGGGCGTTCGAGCTGCACATCGTCGACGAAGGGCTCCGGGTTGCGGCAGAGCGGTGGAGCGAGGAGCGTCGCTTGGAGGCGGAGTAGGAGGATCAGTCCTGAGTGATGGGGATCGGTCGGATAAAGGCGGAGTGACGGGGATAAGTCGGGTAGAAGCGGAGTGACGGGGATAAGTCGGGTAGAAGCGGAGTAGCAGGGATAAGGTCGATAGGGACTGAGTGATGGGGATCGGTCGGATTGAGGCGAAGTGACGGGGATAAGTCGGATAGAGGCTGAGTGACAGGGATAAGTCGGATAGAGGCGGAGTGACGGGGATAATATTCGCGCGTTCGGGAAATTTTACCTTGAGGGATTTTGTAATGAATCACCGAGAGGGGTATCTCAATGAGCGAGTACGATGGAACATCGGTAACCGGTGCGGGAGGCGCGGCGGACCAAAGAATGACCGACCGGGAGACCGGGCAGTCGCTGACCGACCGGCAGGGTCACCCGATCGCCGATAATCAGAATTTGCGGACGGTAGGCAATCGCGGACCGACAACGCTGGAAAACTATCATTTCCTTGAGAAAATCACGCATTTCGACCGGGAGAGGACGCCGGAGCGCGTCGTTCATGCACGCGGAGCGGGGGCGCACGGCTATTTCGAAGCGTACGGCAAAGTCGGCGAGGAGCCGATCGCCAAGTATACGCGGGCGAAGCTGTTCCAGGAGGCCGGGAAGAGAACGCCCTTGTTCGTGCGGTTCTCGTCGGTCATTCACGGCGGTCATTCGCCGGAGACGCTGCGCGATCCTCGCGGCTTCGCGGTCAAGTTCTATACGGGGGACGGCAACTGGGATCTGGTGGGGAACAACCTGAAGGTGTTCTTCATCCGGGACGCGATGAAGTTTCCGGACCTCGTGCATGCGTTTAAGCCCGACCCGGTGACGAACCGGCAAGACACGGTGCGCATCTTCGACTTTGTCAGCAACTCGCCGGAAGCGCTGCATATGGTCACGTTTCTGTTTTCCCCTTGGGGCATCCCGGCGAACTACCGGCAAATGCAGGGCTCCGGCGTGAACACGTACAAGTGGGTCAACTCCGAGGGGCAGGCGGTGCTCGTCAAGTACCATTGGGAGCCGAAGCAGGGCATTAAAAACTTGACGCAGACCGAGGCGGAGAGCGTTCAGGGGAAAAATTTCAACCATGCGACGCAGGATTTGTACGAGGCGATCGAACGGGGCGATTATCCGGAATGGGAGCTGTGCGTGCAGATCATGAGCGACGACTATCATCCGGAGCTGAGCTTCGATCCGCTCGATCCGACGAAGCTGTGGCCGCCGGAGCAGTTTCCGTTCTTGCCGGTTGGGCGCATGGTGCTGGATCGCAATCCGCAAAACTACTTCGCCGAAGTCGAACAGGCGGCGTTCGGGACGGGCGTGCTCGTGGACGGCCTCGACTTCTCGGACGACAAGCTGCTGCAGGGGCGGACGTTCTCGTATTCGGATACGCAGCGTTACCGGGTCGGCTCCAACTATTTGCAGCTTCCGATCAACGCGCCGAAAAAGCGGGTGGCGACGAACCAGCGGGACGGCCAGATGGCGCTGTTCGTCGACTCTCCTCCGGGAACGAATCCGCACGTCAACTATGAGCCGACTTCGTTGGGCGGCATCGTGGAAGCGGGCAAGGGCGACCCCGAATACACGCCTCGTATCGAAGGGAACCTTGTGCGCGAACCGATCGACCGGCCGAACAATTACGAGCAGGCGGGAGACCGCTTCCGCATGTTCGAGGATTGGGAACGCGAAGAGCTGATCGCGAATCTGATCAATGCGCTGGCTCCTGCGCCGGAGGTCGTACGGGGCAAGATGGTGGAGCACTTCACGAAGTGCGACTCCGAGTACGGTCGGCGCGTGAAAGAGGGCCTCGACGCGCGCGGCCCAGGCGACGGCACAGGCGGCCCGATGGGCGCTGCCAAAGCGGCCCAGGCCGTGCTTGAAGCCGAGCGGGACGGGCATAGCGCTTCTCCTTATTGAGCTCAGCGTCTACCGCGCACCCGAGGCCACAAAAGTGCTTCGGCGTCGTGCGGATCGGTCACGTGTGTGGGCTTGGAGGCCAAGAAATGGCCTTGAGCTCAGCGGCTGCCGCGGGCCAAGGCCACAAAAGTGCCTCGGCGTCGTGCGGATCGGTCACGTGCGGGGGCTTTGAGGCCAAGAAATGGCCTTGAGCCTATCGGCCGCCACGCACCAAGGCCACAAAAGTGCCTTGAAGGCACGCGGCCTGGTCCGGTGCGGGGCTCATTCCAACGCTCCAGCACCCAGAAAAAAACCGTCAGAGACGCTTGTCAAACAAGCGACCTGACGGTTTTTTCGCTACGCGTTCGGATTAAAGTTGTCTTCGATCAGCTGTTGAATCTGCTCGGGCGTCTTGCCCTGCTTGCTCCACTCTTCGATCTTGAGCAGCTCTTCGGTACAGATGCCGCAAGTGCCGCTGTGATCGGTCCAGGTGACGCTGCCCTCGCTCTGGTCCGCCACGTAGCAACGGAAGAGGGAGGCATGCGGATCATTCTCGTAGTTCATGCATCCGCAATAGCACTTGACCGATTTCATGATGTCCTCGTACTTGCCGACGATCGAGTAGAGGTGGTTCGTTCTTCCCGAATAGTTGCTGAGGAAGGACGGCATCTTCGACAGCGACGCTTCGACCTCCCAAGTTTCGTTCCCGTGGCGGTGAGGTTCGCTGTTGCCGGAACCCCCTCCGCAAGCGACGAGCAGTATTCCTCCGGCGAGCAGCGCGGTCGGCAGAGCGAGCAGCCACTTGGCGTTCATCAGTCGTTACCTTCCGCTTTATGCTTCTCGAAGAACGCTTTGAAATCGTCCAGCGAATAGCCCGCCGTCGTCTCCGACTCCCTCAGGCCGCCCTTCAACCGGTCGCTTTCTACGCCGTCTTTGAAGTATACTAACGTAGGAGTCGCTTCGATATCCATTTTGTTGAAATACTTCTCGAACTCCCGCAGGTTGAATTGGTGCATGTTGACGCCGAGCTCGTCTGCGAGCGGCTTCAGCTTCGGCGTGGTCGCCTGGCAATGAGGGCAGTTCGAAGCGTAGAAGTAGACGAAGAAGCTATCCTTGTTCTTAAGCTTCGTCTCCAATTCGTCCGGAAGAATAAGATTGCTGTAGTTCGGATCGTTCAACTGAGCGCGCGTCTCGGGCCACAGCTTGTCCTCCGGTTTGCCGTATACGGTGTCGGGCTTCATATTGTTCAATACGACGAGCGCGACGATCAACACGGCCAGAATGCCGAAGAAGATCGATAATTTCTTGGCGTTCATTAACGATTCCCCCAATTCGGATTGGTATTATGTATGGAAGTCATGGACAAGTTCTGCGAACTCTCTTACATTATACCTAATAAGACGGCCGAACAAAACGGGGTGTACGCCAATGACATGAAACTGTCAAAAAGAAAGCAGGTATAAAAATGAAAGCGACGATCAGACTCGATAAAATGCTCGGAAATTTGGGATACGGAACGCGCAGCGTGATCAAGCAATGGATCAAGCAGGGGGCAGTTACCGTAAACGGGGATACCGTCAAGGATCACGGCAAGCAAATCCGCCCCAACGACGATACGGTGACGCTTAACGGAGAAACGATCCGCTACCGCGACACGGTCTATGTGCTGCTGCACAAGCCGGCCGGCGTCGTCTCCGCTACTGAGGATTACCGCGACAGGACCGTCATCGACCTGCTCGACGAGGACATCACCGTGCTGTCGCCTTTTCCTGTAGGGAGATTGGATAAGGATACGGAAGGGCTGCTGCTCATTACGAACGACGGGAAGCTGTCTCACGAGCTGCTCTCTCCGAAGAAGCATGTCCCGAAAACGTACAGAGCGCTCGTGGCAGGGGCCGTCGGCGAGCCGGACGCGGAGGCGTTCGGAAGAGGCGTGGAACTGGACGACGGCTATGTGACGATGCCCGCGCAATTGCGGGTGCTCGCATCCGTCGACCCTGGCGCCGCAGGAACCATGCAGGCCGATGAGCCGGACGACGCTGCGGAGATGTCCGCCGTGCTCGACTTCGCGCCCCCCGGCCCCGAATCGCCGCCGTTAAGCTGGATCGAGCTGACGATTCACGAAGGCAAATTCCATCAGGTGAAGCGGATGTTCGAGGCGGTGGGCAAGAAGGTGCTCTACCTTCGGCGCGTGGCGATGGGGCCGCTGAAGCTCGATCCGGCATTGGCTCCGGGCGAATGGCGCGAATTGACGGAAGACGAAGTCGACAACTTGAGAAATTACCGGAAGGATGGACAGCAATGAACTATCGTTTGATTGCTTTGGATGTGGACGGCACGCTGTTGAACGACGATCACGAGCTTACGCCGAGAGTCAGACAGGCGGTTCGGGAGGCGGCGGAGCAAGGGGCGGAGATCGTCATCTGCACGGGCCGCGGTTCGACGAGCGCGCTGGGCGTGCTGAAGGAGCTTGGCCTGCAAGGTACGATGATTACCCATAACGGCGCCTCCGTCGTCGACAGCGAGACGAGGGAAGTGATCCACGATACGGCGATTACGCACGAGCGAGCGCGTCGCTATATGGACTTTTTCCAGGGACGGGGCATCCACTTCGATCTGAATACGGCGTTCGACCTGTTCGTCGAGGATTTGAACGACGAAGCCGCGGCGATGTACGACAACCTGCTGGCCAAGCCGATTCGGAGAAGCTTCGCGGAAAGCCTGCCGGAGCGGCTGGTCAAAATGTCGGTCTATGCGCCGAAAGAAGTGCTGGACGAGGTCGAACTGGAATGGAATAGCTGGACGCACGAGCTGCAGACGATCCGGAGCGGGGATTATTTTATCGACGTGCAGCATCCGAATGCGAGCAAAGGGCAGGCGCTGCGTTGGCTGGCAGAGCAGAGGGGAATTCCGCGCGAGAGCGTGCTGGCGATGGGCAATTATTATAACGATATGGAAATGCTGGCGTTTGCCGGGTGGGGCGTGGCGATGGACAATTCCCCGGACGACGTGAAAGCCGCCGCGGACGAAGTGACCGTGTCCAACAACGAGGACGGCGTCGCGGTCGTGCTGGAGCGTCTGGCGATCAAGCGGGCGTAACGGGAAAAAAGCAAGCCGGTAAACCCGGCTTGCTTTACGCGCTTAGCTGGCGAAATGTGCAGGAGTCGCTCCCCGGAACTCAGTAACCAGCGCGCAAGATAATGACCAGCAGAATGAACAAGACCAGCACGAAGGCTGCCGATGCATAGTATCCGCCGACTGCACCAGACATGCAAACTCCTCCTTCATGTAGATAATAGTGGGGGTTGCCGAAGCGGGTGCATTTCTTGCGCTGTCCCTCTGCCTCGGTCTACACCTATATTATGAAGAAGGATGAACGCGGATTGGACATTTACCCCGGGGCAAACGATTTTGGGTAAATGCGGAGATAGGCGGATGCAGCGGCAAGCCGCGCGTCAATAATTGCGATCCAAGTCGACCGCGTTCCGTACCGGCTTCCCTTTGGACAAGTACGCATCCAGATTGTCGAGGAAAATTTCCGTCACCCGCGTTTTGTAATGGTCCGTCCAGCCTCCGATATGCGGAGTCGCGATGACGTTGTCCATCTTCCAGAGCGGGTGGTCGGACGGCAGCGGTTCCTCCTCGAACACGTCAAGGCCGGCTCCGCCGATCGCGCCTTGTTCCAACGCCGACACGAGAGCGGCCGTATCGACGGACGCGCCGCGTCCGAAGTTGAAGAACAGGGCGTCGGGCTTCATGGCTGCAAAACGCTCCGCGTTGAAAAGATGATGCGTCTCGTCGGTGTAGGGCAGCACGTTGACGACCATGTCGCTGCGGGACAGAACGTCGTCCAGCCGATCCATGCCGTACATTTCGTCGACCTCGGCGACGGGCCGGGCGCTCTTGCGCACGCCGAGCGTCGTCATGCCGAAAGCTTTGGCCAGCCGGGCCATCTCCGTTCCGATCGCGCCGACTCCGACAATGCCGATCGTCCGTCCGGCGAGCTGGTAGTAGCGCTCCGATACGCGCCATTCTCCCCGGCTCTGCTGCCGGATCGCATGGTGCAGGTTGCGGCTGAAGGCGAGCAGCATCGCGAACAGCGTCTCGGCCATCGATATCGGATGAATGCCGCTGGCGCTGGACAACGCTATGCCGCGCTCGCGAAGCCGATCCAGAGGCAGTCTGTCCACGCCGGCGGAGCTCGTCTGCACCCACTTCAAATTGGCGGCGGAATCGAAGGCGGCATCTATCGCGGCGTTCCAGCCGAGCACGATCTCGGCGTCTTGGTATTGCTCTGCAGTAATCTCGGCGTCGCTCGCCGATACGATGTTCCATTCCGGAATTCGCTGGCGGACTTGCTCGATCTGTTCGGGTTTGAGCGGGAAAAGCAGCAATAAAGTTGGCATCGTTGATTCGCTCCTCTGGCTGAATGTTGGTCTTAGGGTTGCACCGCCAGGCTGAGATCAGCCTTTGCGGCGTTGCGGAACGGCGGCCGGGCCCGCGGAACGTCCCATTGCGGCGAAGTCGGTGACCCGGTTTTTGCCGTTCGTCTTGCTGTAGTACATCGCCTCGTCGGCCTGCTTCATCAAGGATTCGGCCGTGTCGCCGGGGGAAGCCATGCTGTAGCCGACGCTGATCGTGACGATCGTCTCCTTCTCGGTACGGGAGCGAATGCTCTCGGCTGCTTGCGCCACGGCGGATGCCGGTCCGACGACGAAGGCGACGAGCTCTTCCCCGCCGTACCTTCCGGCCAGGCCGATTCCGTCCGTTTCTTCCATCAGTATCGCCGCCGCTTGCTTCAGAACGCCGTCCGCCTTATGGTGCCCCTGCGTATCGTTCAGCTTTTTGAAATTGTCGATATCGCAGAAGATCGCCCCGACCGGTCTGCCGCTCTTCAACAGCGGATCGAGCCTGCCCATAAAGTACCTCCGATTGTACAGGTTGGTCAAGCCGTCCGTGATGGAGGAGCGGTAGACGGATTGCAAAATTTCGACGACCCGTTCGAAAATGATGGCGAAGAGCAGAATATAATAGAAGACCGGCAGCAAGCCCGCGATCGTTTTGAAGATCGCCGCCTCCGGCGCCCAGTAGACGGACGAGATGCTCGACAGCTGCATCGTGAAGGCGATCCACAGGCTGGTCATATACTTGCGGGGCTGACCGATATGGGGAGCGAACATCAGCACGAACAGCGGGCCGAGCAGCAGCAAATAGCCGTCGAGCGCCGGCGTGGAGCCGAAGCCGCCGATCCAGGGCTTATCCGACGAGAGCGCGCCCGGCAGGATGTCCCCGGCAGCTACGAGCAAGCCTGTCGCGAGCAAGCCGACAAACCAAAGCCGGGTTCTCGGACGCCTGCGGTGGTACAATTCGAAAACCGCGAAATTGATGACGATAAACGCATATACTTGTAGAAGCTTCCCGATGAAGACCAGGACGGGGGAGTTGGGCGTCATCTCCATGGAGATCGTCATCTGCAGCAGTTGCTGGATCAAAATAAATGTAAGTGAAGTCAGCAGCGACCGATAGGCGTGCCGCCGGTTGCTCGCGTACAGCCGATAGGACATGAACAGCATGAGCGAGACGATGACGACGGCCATTGCCGACGAGAACAGCAGCGCGAAATTGTCGGAAGTCAGCGTGATCAGGAACATGTGGGTCTCCTTTAAAGGCGGTCTATGAAACTTGCAGAACATATGTTTCTAATATATCATATTTTATGAGAGGCTAGCATCAAGAACGTCGGAACGAGGAGGTAACGCCGTTGAACATCCTGCAGGCGCTGTTTTTTCCCCCGGAGCAGCCGGGAGGCGTCTCGTCCATGGTTCCCTACATCGGGGAGAGATTCCGCAAGATCGGTTGGGAGATGGAGATGTTCTCGCTCCCCAAGCGAATTCGCAACAAGGGCCATGAAGAGATCGAATTCGCGACGTTCGATTGGCGGCCTTACGCAGGCAACGCCATCGTGGACAAATACATTCAGACTTACAAGGACTACATCTGGTGGGTGAAGCTCCGCCTGACCGGGCAGCGCTTCGACTTGATTCACGCTCACCATCCGATCGCCGCGCTCGCCATGAAGCGGATCTATCCCGACACGCCGCTGCTGATGACGGTTCACTCCAGCTACGAGCGCGAGCTGATTCTGAACGGAAGAATCGCCGAGGGCGGCCCCGAGCATCGTTTTCTGACTTCGGTCTACGGAGAGCTGGAGTTTCAGGCCGACCGTCTGATGACGGTGTCGAAGTCCTTTGCTCAATATATCGGCACGTACCTCCAAGAACCTGACAGCACGATCGTCATTCCTAACGGATACGACGAGAGAAGATTCAAACCGGTGCCTCACGACAACGAAGTGACCCAGCTCGTCACCGTATGCCGGCTCGTTCCCGCGAAGGGGCTGGACATTCTGCTCCGGGCTTGCGCCGAGCTGCGCAAGCGCGATTCCAGGTTCGTGCTGCACATCATCGGAGACGGCCCGATCCGCGAGGAGTTGGAGGAGCTGTCTCAGCGGCTCGGCATTTACGACGATACGATTTTTTACGGCTATATGCTTCATCCGGAAGAGCTGATGCCGTTCTTCGACGTGTTCGTCCTGCCATCGCGCGCGGAAGCGTTCGGTTCGGTATTCGCGGAGGCGGCGCTCTGCCTGCTCGCTCTCGTCGGCACGAACGTCGGGGGCATCGCCGAGCAGATCGAGGACGGAACGAATGGGCTCCTCGTACCGGCGGAAGATCCGATCGCCCTGGCGGGCGCATTGGAGACGGTGATCAACGACCCTCATTTCCGTTACGAGATGGCGCGGGCAGGCTGGAACAAGGCGAAGAAAACCTATTCGCTCAACCGGGTGATCAGCGAGCTCAAGCGCATTTACATTTCCTTCGCCCCGGCGGGAGCCGAGGCGGACAGCGAGGCTGAGACCGCCGCGGACGCGGGAGACGGCGACGAGGAGGCGTGAACGGAATGGGCGTGCCCTTTACTTTCATTCATGCCGCGGATCTGCACCTGGACAGCCCGTTCAAGGGGCTGGCGAAGGCTCCGGCCGCCGTGCGGGAGAGGCTGCGCGAGTCGACTTTCGGCTCGCTCGGCCGCTTGGCCGAGCTGGCGGTTCGGGAGCGAGCCGACTTCGTCGTGATCGCGGGCGATCTGTTCGACGCGGCGGACCGCTCTCTGCGCGCCCAGCTGCGGCTTCAGCGCGCGTTGGGAGACTTGGCGAAGCAAGGCGTTCGGACGTATATCGTGCACGGCAACCACGACCACGAGAGCGGAAGGCAGGCGCAGCTGGATTGGCCGGAGGGCGTTCACGTCTTCGGATCTTCCCGGGTCGATTGCTGCACGGCGTACGACCGGGGCGGCGAACCGGCCGCTCACATTTACGGCATTTCTTACCCGACGCGGGCCGTCGGAGATAATTTGGCGCTTCGCTTCAGGAAACGGGAGGGAGCGCCTTTTCATATTGCCGTTCTGCATGCGAACGTGGACGGCGACCCGGCACACGACAATTATGCTCCTTGCCGGCTGGACGAGCTCGTGTCTTCCGGCTTCGACTATTGGGCGCTCGGACACGTGCACGATCGGCGCGTACTGAGCGAATATCCGCATGTCGTCTATCCCGGCAATTTGCAGGGGAGAAGCGTCCGGGAGACCGGCGGCAAAGGCGTCTACGCTGTCTCCGTCTCGGACTCGGGCGCGGTGGACATGCGGTTTCATGATCTGGCGGACGTCGTCTGGCGGGAGATCGCCGTTCCGATCGACGGACTGGAGCGGGAGCAGCAGCTTCAGGAAGCGATGCTGTCCGCGCTGGAGGACGCGCGCCGAGACTCCTTGGGACGACCGACGGTCGCGCGGCTGCGGCTCGAGGGGCGCGGCGCGATGCACGAGCTCTTGCTTCGTGCCGGAGCGGCTGAGGAGTGGCTGGAGGGGGTGCGAGATTGTCTCGCGTCCCCGGAGGAGACGGACGATTGGATCTGGCCGGAATCGCTGCTCGTGCGCACTTCCGGGGAGCTGCTGCTGGAGCGCGTCGCCGAGGAGGACGGATTCCTGGGCGAGCTGATCCGCCGCGGCATGCTGGCCTCGGCCGACCCGGAGGCGGCGAAGGCGATGCTGGACGAAGCGACGGAATCGCTGCGCAAGCTGCCCCGCGTTCGGGAATGGCTGGACGGACGAACGCGCGAGGAACGCGAGCGGTGGATTCGCCGGGCGATGGAGCTGAGCGCTTCGCTGCTGCGCGACGACGATGCGGGGTAGGCGCAAGGAGGAGCGGACATGTACATACGGGAAATCGAAGTGGACGGATACGGCGCGCTGAACGGCCTCGGTCTTTCGCTCGGAGAAGGGCGGATCACGGTGCTCTACGGGCCGAACGAGGCCGGCAAGAGCACGCTGCTCCGGTTCGTGCGAAGCATGCTGTACGGCTTCCCTACGCGCAAGGACCCGGTGGAGCGGGGGGAGCCCGTATTCGGCGGACGGCACGGAGGGCGGCTCGTGCTGGCGGACCGGGAAGGACGGGAGTGGCGGATCGAACGCCATGCGGAACGGGGCGGCGAGATCCGGCTGAGGGACGATTCGGGAACGGAACGGACCGTCGGGCAGGCCGAGTGGGAGAGGCTGCTGTTGGGCGGCTTGTCCGAGCGGCTGTTCCGACAGCTGTTCGCCGTGTCGCTTAACGAGCTGCACGAGCTGAGGACGCTGCAGGGAGAAGAGCTGGGCAACTATTTGTATCACGCCGGACTGGCCGGAGGCGCGTCGATTACGGAAGCGCGCCGCAAGATCGGAGCCGAGCTCGACCGCCTCTATCGGCCCAAAGGATCGACCCAGGAGATGAACCGTCTGCTCGCCGGCATCAAGGAGCTGGAGGCGGACATTCGCCGAAGCCGGGACGGGATTCGCGATTACGCGGAAGCGACGCGGGAACTGGAGAGGATCGAAGAGCGATTGGGGCAGTTGGACACTGAGCTGCCCGCGCTCAGATTGGAGGCGGCGAAGCTGCAGGGGGCGCTGGAGCTGCGGGAATGGTGGCTGAAGCGGGAGGCGCTGCTCGCGGAGGTCGCCGACTTGCGCGCTGAGCTGCCGGACCCTTCCGCCGCCCTGCTGCCCGAGGATGCGGCAGGGATATGGGCCGAGCTGAGAAGCCTTCGCGGTTCCGCCAGGGACAAGCTGGCTTCGGAGCGGGATGCGTTTGAGGAGCTGCAGCGTCAGCGGGAGCGGCTGCATTGGGACGAGGAACGGCTTGCGGCGTTCCCGGAGCTGGAGAGACTGGAGGCGATGCGCGAAGGGATCGCGGCCAAGCGGGAGGAGCGGACTCGGCTGGAGGCCGAGCTGATCTCTCTGGACGACGCGATGCGCAGCTCGCTCGCGCTGATCTCGCCGGAGTGGGACGAGGCCGAGCTGGCCGCATTCGGAGGTTTGGCGGCGGAACGCGAGCAGGTGCGCATGCTGCGGCAATCGTGGGAAGAGGCGGAAAGGGCGGCCATGACGCTGCAAGCCGAGCTGCGAAGGCTGGATCGTCAGCGGGAGGCGCTGCTGGACGAAGAGCCGGATCGGGATGCGAATGGCGCTGGCGCGCGGTTTGCGACGCCCGAAACTCTCCTGTCCGTCGGTTTCGCGCCGGGAACGAAATCCGAGCTGCTGCAAGCTTGGCATCAGGTGGAGGATGCGCGAAGGGAATATGAACGGGCAGCGACTTCGAACGGCCCTAGGCCGTCTGAACACGCCGCCCTGTCGCGTTCGGGGAGAGTGCGTGAGCGGAGCGCCCCGGGATGGTTAGTCTGGGTCGCGGCGGCCGCGGCGCTGGCGGCGTTCCTGTGGCCGTTCTTGCCGGGGCGGGAAGAGGGACTCTCCCCGTTATCCGCGCTCGTCTCCGCAGGCCTGTTGGCTCTCTCAGTCGGTCTGGCCGCATACGTCTGGAGCCGTTGGGGGAACGAAGGCGCTCACCCCTCTCGCGGCCATTCCGAAGCGTCTCCAGAGGCTTATCGGATCAGCCGCGAAAAGCTGAACGAGAAGCTGAGGCTGCTGCTGGACGATACCGAAGCAGCGGCTGCAACTCTTCTGTCCGAAGAGCCGTCTCGGCTGCGGGCTGGCGAGGAATGGACGGCGGCGGAAGCGGACGCTTATTGGCGCAATCTGCGCGAGGCGGTGCACGAGCAGCTGGAGCTGTGGGAGCGCAGCGAACGCGAAGACGCGCGCAAGCAGGAATGGCAGGGAAGAATGCAGCAGCTGCTGAAGGAGAGGAAGCTGGCCGGCGAAGATGCCGACGAGCAGTTGAAGCTGCTGGACGAGCTTCGCGAGCGGTGGAAGAGCTGGCTGGCCGAGCGCAAGCTGCCGCTTCATCTGACGCCGGCAGGGGCTTCCGAGCTGTTCGCGGCGACGGAGCGGGGACAAGCCGCCTTGCGGCAGAGGGAGCGGCTTAAAGAGCGCGTTCGCGCGCTGGATCTTGCGATCGGCGATTTTGACCGTGCGGCGATGAGCTTTGTCGGGAAGTGGCCTCCGCCGTCCGGAATCGGAGCGGATGCCCAGCTTGCCGTCCAATGGCTGTACCGCTCGGCGTCAGAGGAGTTATCCATCAAAGAAGCGGCCGAGCGACTGCAAGCGCAACTAGAGACGACGAACGCAAAGATTGGGCAATCCGAGGCCGAGCTTGAGCGCGTGGAGGAGAGAATCCGGAAGACGCTAACCGAGTTCGGCGTCGGTTCGGAGAGCGAGCTGGACGGCCGGATACGCATCGATGAGCGCTGCCGCGCGCTCCGCAGGGAAGCCCGCGAGATGCAGCTTCGGCTGGAATCCGGGCGGGATGCGGCCGCTCAGGCCGAACTGTACGAGCTGCTGGGCTCGCGCGACGAAGCTTCTCTCGCCGCACTTGCCCAAGATCTGCGGCTCAGGCTTGCCGAGACGGAGACGAGCCGCTCGGAGCTGTTGGACCGGCGCGGACGGCTGGCTCAGGAGCTCGAACGGCTTCGCGGGGATGCCGAGCTGGAGGATAAGACGCAGCGGCTCGGAGAGCTCGTCGACCAGCTTGAAGAGATGACCGAGCGCTATGCGGTGCTGGCGCTTGCGGACAAGCTGATCGTCCGCACGAAAGCAGTCTACGAAGAGGAGAAGCAGCCGGAGGTGCTGCTGCGGGCTTCCCGGTATTTTCAGCGGATGACCGGGGGAGCTTATATCCGCATCGTGGCTCCGGGCGATTCCAAGGCATTGCTGGCCGAGACGAAGGAACGCTCTTTGCTGGACAGCATCTATTTAAGCCGCGGAACGCAGGAGCAGCTGTATTTGGCGATGAGATTCGCGCTGTGCGATGCGGCGTCGCCGGAGCATCCGCTGCCGCTGCTGCTGGACGACCTGTTCGTCCACTTCGACGAGGCGAGGCTGGAACGAACGCTGCCGGTGCTCGAGGAGCTCGGGCAGACGAGGCAGGCTCTGCTGTTTACCTGCCATCGCCACGTCGCCCGGACGATTGTCTCCGGAGTTGAAGGAGCGAACCTGATTACGCTGGGAGCTTAGGCGGAGGCTTGGATCGGCCGGGGCCGGAAGGAAGCGCCCGATCCCGGCTGATCAGGAACAGCCAGCCCAGGCTGAGCAGGCCGAACATCGGATACAGCGTCGAGAGCAGCGTGCCGAAGCCGAACTGCCCGGCGAGGAAGCAGAGCAGCAGCAGAATCGCCGTCAGCATCCAGGGCGAAGCTTTCGTTCTTTCGTGCAATTGAAGCGTAAGCCCGTAAACATCCGCGACGAGCGTCGTGAAGATCTCCATGAAAATCAAGAACACGTACACCCAATGCAGCCATGCCCCGAGCTCTCTGGCGATTCCGCCCATCGGAATATCGAAGTCGGCAATGCCGGGCATGCGCGACGACAAGGCGAAATGGGCGGCGAGCAGCAGCCCTCCGATGCCGATTCCGCCCATCCACGCTCCCTTGCGCAAAATTCGGGCATCCCCGATCGTGGAGCCAAGCGGAACGAGAACGGCTTGGGACATCGACAGGTTAAACGCGGCGTACAGGAAGGGCGACAGCCAGGCCGCCCAAGGGGACTGCTCGTTCGGCGCTCTGAACCATTGATCCGGCAGCGGCTCCCTCAGCGTCTCGAACACGAGAAAGGCCGAAAAGCCGATCATGAGCGGAACGACGAACGTATTGATCGCCAGAATGGCGCTCATCCCTTTGCGCAGCAGCAAAAAACAGGCGAACATCGTCACGATCAATCCGGTCTGGTAGCTCAGGTTGAGATGCTCCGAGAAGACGGAACCCGCGCCGGCCAGCATGACCGCGTTGACGCCGAGCAGCACGATCAGCATCATATGGCTGACCCAGCGCCCGGCTCTGTCGCCGAACAGATGCTTGTTCAAGTCTTCGTAGGATCTGGCGTTCAACTTGGCGGACAGGAGCATGACCTTGGCCCCGATCCACACGAAAAACAGCGTGGAGACGATGATCAGATAAGGTCCCCAGTGCCCGAATCGGGTGAAAAATTGCAGCACTTCCCTGCCGGAAGCGAAGCCCGCACCTACGACGGTTCCGATAAATACGAGCGCGACTTGAATGCTTCTGGCCCAATGTTTCATTCGCGGAACCTCCCGACCCCAACTCGTCCATTCTTAATCTACTCTATGTCGCCAATTGGACGGGCATGCCTTGGAAGCATAGAAGGGAAGGAGAGTCGCGTCTAACGCAAACAACGCCTTCCAGAGGACCGGACGCGCCGGTGCAAGGAAGGCGTTGCGTTTGTTAGGAACGGGTTGCGTTCTATATTTTAGAGATCGAGCAGCTTGAGGGAAAGAACCTTCTGCGTATCGGGATCGAGATCGATCTTCAGCCAGCCTCCCGTTACTTCCAGCGACAGGACGTTCATCTGTCCGTCCCCGGGAATGCCGAGCAGTTCCGCGGCTTGCGAACCTTTCATACCGTAATCGAGATTCTCGATGCCCGTGTCCACTTTCTTGGAGCTGATCTCGATATAGACGACCTTATCCCGTTCGTTCAGTCCGACGGCGAGGCCGTCGTATTCCCATATTTCGATCGTTTCCTCGTCACCGGGCAGAGGATAGGTTTCTATAGGCAGGCCGTAGCGCTTGACGACTTCCTTATCCGTGTATCCCAGCTTAAGATGGGCGAGCGAAGGCGATTTGGCTAGAAAACGGTGCTTGCCTGGATTCTCCGACGTCCCGCTTTCCGGCGGGGGAGTGGGCTGGACCGTCGAAGCTTCGACGGAGGGCTCGGAGGGTTCCGGCGATTCGCTCGGCCCCGTCGAAGACGTTTCGCCGGAAGAAAGTTCTTCCTTGGTGGCCGGCGATTGCCCTGTTGCGGGCTCGGATGGCTGCGACTCCCGGAGCGGAACTTTAACGTCCGTCGGGGCCGACGCCGAAGGAGAAGCCGAAGATGTCGGAGAAGAATCCGAAGAGGACGAGCTGCATGAGACCAAGCTTGCGGATAGAAGCAATACGCTCCCAATTCGCATGAATACAGGCATATCGATCGTCATGCGTCATCCCTCCCTGAACTTCCCTTCATCTATATAAGACAAGACATAAGCTGGAAAAGTTTCGGGCATTTCAAATTATTTTTCATTTTCCTGCTATTGTCGCATAGAGTCAAAGATTGTCGGGACTTTAGTCGCGTTTTTTCGCAGAGGGGATTTCTATCCGTCCTCTCCGAAAAAACCGCAATCCGGTGTTGCGCGGGTGAAGAGGATATGTTACGTTAAACGGAAAAGACAACGGGTGGTGGGGAAGACGATGGATATTCTCAAGGAAAGAATTTTGAAGGAAGCAAGCGTCATAAATGCAGGGGTGTTGAAGTTGGATTCTCTGCTTAACCATAGCGTCGATCCGCAATTGACGATGGAGATGGGCAAGGAATTCGCCTCCAGATTCGCCGGCGAACCGATTACGAAAGTGATTACGGTGGAGTCCTCCGGTATTCCCGTCGCTTTCGCGACTGCGCTTCAGCTTGGTGTGCCGCTCGTGTTCGCGCGCAGGAAGAAGACGCTGCTCGGGGAGCCCGACGCCTACTGCGAGCGAGTTCCTTCGTTCACGAAAGGCATCGTCACGGATCTGATCGTATCCCGTCATCTGCTGAGCAAGGAAGACTCGGTTCTCTTTATCGACGATATTATCGCCAACGGCGACGCGGCGCGCGGACTGATCAAAATCATCGAACAATCCGGGGCAAAGCTGAACGGAATCGGCATCGTCTTGGAGAAATCGTTCCAAGCCGGCGGCAAGGCGCTGCGGGAGCTCGGATTCCGCGTGGAGACGCTTGTGAGAATCCAATCCCTCGAGGACAATACAATTACGTTCGAAGATTAGCAAATCGGGCGGCATCCGTCCTTCCGATCCTGGCTTCAATAACGTATAATAGGATTATTCTGCAGATGGGGAGGCGAACTGCAATGGTCAACTCGAATCAAGTCAATTTGCCGGTCGACTTCTTCCTGAATAAGTTGGAAGAGGCTAAAACTCATTTCGAGCGCGCGCTCGATTGCAAGCATACAGAGTTCGACGACCTGTACCCTTACATGATCGAACATCCGCAATTTTTCTGGTACAAACGGTATGTTGCATGGTCGGAATTGCTCACGATCGTGAAGCTGTGCGAGGAACTGGAGCTTCCGTGGACGGAAAGCTTCGCGCCCCACCAGGCGGAATACGTGCAGGGAAGAGTCATGTCCAGCAAAGTGCTCGACTACTGGTACGAAACGAACGATTCGAAAGAACACGTCGGGTAACGCAAGCCGGCGATCATACCGGGAAACCCGCTCGACGCCTCGTCTTGCGGGTTTTTCTGCGTTAGAGGACATAGAGGAGGATAAATACGATGTTGAACGATGAACAGTTGGACAAGCTGCGCGTGGAAGGGACGAAGATCCGCCTTGTCCGCGACGCGCTGGAGCAGAACGATGTTGTAGGCATCGTCGTCGCCTGGGACGACGAATATGTGCTGATTCGCAGGCAGAACCGAAGAGTCGTCAAAGCGAAGCGTAATTACCCGATCCAGCTCGCAAGCGAGGAGCGCAAGTGGTCCGTTGAATGAAGTCTGCCGTCCGGAGGAATGCTGAGAAGCAGCGGCGAGCTTTCGCTGCCGCGGAACGAATTCCGATAACGGAGGGGTCAGCATGAACACAACGGCTCAACGGTTCGAGGACGGAGCGCTGGACGCCAGAACGAAGCAATTAATCGGCCTGGGCGCCGCGCTCTTCGCCAACAACGAGGCTCATACATACTTTTACGCGCAGGAAGCGAAGGCGCTGGGCGTCAGCGACGAGCAGCTTATGGAGACGGTTCAGGTCGCCGCCGCGGCCGCGAGCGGGCAAGTGCTGGCGAACGGCACGTCCTGGGTGCAGAACGCGCTGCGGGACGCGGATGTCGGCGCCTCGCCGTTGCCGGAGGAAATCTCGCATGCGGATTCCGATCCGCTGAGACATCTTCAATACAACGCGTTCCAGGACACGGAGTTCGGCCAGGACGATGCGTTGCCGGAGTTTCCGGAAGCGAATATATCCCCTTCGTTCTGAAACGGAGGAGGGGCAATATTAACTGAAAATTAGAACTTTGTTAAGTCTGCTTGACTTCGCTCGGAAATCTATGCTATTTTAATATACGTGATTTCGACAAGCGACTGTTACTTCAAGCCTCACCGGTGCAGACGATCATGCGCGAAGCTCACAACATTATGCGGTCGTGGCGGAATTGGCAGACGCGCACGGTTCAGGTCCGTGTGGGCTAACCCCCCGTGGAGGTTCGAGTCCTCTCGACCGCACCACCTTACAATGAACAAGCTCTTGAACTTGTCCTTGCGACAGTTCAAGAGCTTTTTGCATCAATCATCACGAGAATTCCGAGACAGGTTAGGAGAAAATGATAAGATGTCCGCAATAAAAAGTTATGATCGCTTAAGATTGGTATTGCTGCTGGGCGCCTTTTCGGCGCTCGGTCCGCTTACGATCGATATGTATTTGCCGTCTTTCCCGCAGATTGCCGCCGACTACGGCACGCAGGCTTCCCTCGTTCAGCTTAGTTTGACCGCTTGTCTCATCGGCTTAGGATTAGGCCAGATCATAATGGGGCCTCTAAGCGACGTTCATGGAAGACGCAAGCCGATCATCGTCTCGCTGACGATCTATCTTGCAGCTTCGTTCGTCTGCGCAATTTCCCCGAATATCTACTTTTTTATAGCCGCCCGCTTTATTCAAGGGTTCGCCGCTTCCGCGGGAATCGTCATCTCCAGGGCGGTCGTCAGGGATGTGTACAGCGGACCGGAATTGACGAAATTTTTCTCGCTGCTCATGCTTGTCAACAACCTGTTTCCGATGATTGCGCCGATGGCCGGCAGCGGCGTGATTTCTTTTACGAAGTGGACCGGCGTGTTTCTCGTACTGAGTGCGGTCGGCTTGCTGCTCGTGCTGATGGCAACGAAGAACTTGAAAGAGACGCTGCCAGTCGAGAACCGGGTATCCGCGAACTTCGGCGAGCTGCTCTCCGGCATTCAAGCCCTGCTTAAAGACCGGTTGTTTCTCGGTTACGCGCTTGCGCAGGGCATCATGATCGGGGGCGTATTCGCTTACGTGTCGGGAACTCCTTTTGTCTATCAGAATATTTACGGAGCCTCGCCGCAGCTGTTCGCGCTGTTATTCGCCTCCAACGGAATCAGCTTGATCATCGGTTCCCAGGTCGTCGGACGCTTCAGCGGAGTGTTCTCGGAGCGCAAATTCGTGATCCTCGGCTTGCTGCTGTCCTGTACGGCCAGCTTCTCGGCCTTGATGGTCATTTTGTTCCACGGTCCGTTAATCGCTTTGGTTATCCCGCTGTTCTTCTTTGTCGCGTCGATCGGCATGACGTCGACGGCATCTTTCGTTCTGGCGATGGAATCGCAGAGCAAGAGAGCGGGAAGCGCGGCGGCGCTTCTTGGCCTGCTGCCCTTCGTGCTGGGAGCGTTCACGTCTCCGCTCGTCGGCGTTGCGGGGGAGAACTCCGCGGTTCCGATGGGAATTATTTTATTGACGACAAGCTTGCTGGCACTATGGGCTTTCTTCGGGCTTACGTTCAAACCGAAAGTAAAATCGGCGCATCATTCCGCGGTAACCCCATCTTCTTAGGGGATTGCTGCAAGCGAGCGAAGTAATTTCTGAACAGGTCATGAAGATCTGCACGAGATGAGAAAATGGGGGCTAGCCGCCCCCGCCTGCTCGAATCACTCTTTTACGAACACTTGAACGATATGATATTTTTGAAGCAAGGCTACTTTCGCTTCCGTCAACACCGTTCCCGCTCTCATCAGCAGCACGCCCTTTTTGTCCGTAATGTCTTGGGCGACTTGTTTTCCGATTAACGCTTTGCCTAGAAACTTTTTTTCCATTGCTTATGACCTCCCCATCGCTCTATCGCCTCTCGGCATTCGCCGAGGCTCGCGGACAAGGATTTCCTTGTACCGCTTAACTCGCCTTCCTCCTGCTTGCGCAAGGGGGATTTTTTAATTTCGTTCGGGAGTCGTCCAATCCCGAGAGGCTATTGGAGCGTAATGGAGGAGAGGCTTCCGTTTTTCGCAAAGTCTTTGGAGTAGGAAATCGTCGCCTTTGCTGTCGTCGTGCCGTTCGGACTTTTAATCGTTATCGTGGGTGCCGAAGAATAGCCGGAGCCGGGGTTCGTGATGGCGATTCCCGTTACGACGCCGTCTTTCACAATCGCAGTGGCAGTTGCCGGGACGATCTTCCAGGTTTGCGATTGCTGCCCGTTATACCGATAGTAGTCGGACACTTCGTCCAATCTGTCGTTGGTAATGCCGTATGGAGCCAACACCTTCAGCAGCGCTGCTTTGTTGCTCTGCGCCTCCTGAGCGGTCGGGCCGCCGCTGCTCAGTTCGGCAGGCGTTACGCCGCTGAACGCTTCACGGAATACTTCGGTCGGAACCCCGAGGGCGGCGGCAATGAGAACGACGGGGCGGCCGTGATCTTGCGGGTCGGTCTCGTAACCCCCCGAGACAGTGACGGAAACGGTGCCATCCTCGGTTGTCGTGACCGTGGTCAGGTCGCCGGACGAAGGGGCGTTGGTCGGGGCGGCAGCTTGGCCGCCTGCGCTTGCTCCGGATTTTTTAGGAGGGCGGGGTTGATCTTGATTGCGCTGCCCGTCGTTTCCGCTTGGCGGCGGTGGCGTTCTACCCGTGCCTCCCGGACCGCAATCGTTCTGTCCGGAAGGAGCCGCCATCGTGTAGTTGGAGCGATCAAGCGCAGTCCCCCCGCCGATAATTACCGCTGCCGCCAATATAGCCGCCATCCATTTTACCGTCTTCTTCATGTTCATTCTCTTCCTTTCCAGGTGTGTTTGTTCTTGCTTGATCCCGATGTTACCCGGATTTGGTGAAAATATAGTGAAAGCGCGAGTCCTATCGAATATACTTTTTTTTAGTAGAGTGATTCGGAAAGAGGGGAACCGCCTTGAAAATATTGCTGGCGGAAGACGATGTCCGGTTAGGCGAGCTGACCGCGCATATGATCAAGAAGAAAGCCGGCTGCACGGTCGACTGGGTGACGACAGGCCGCGACGCTTACGATTATGCGACCGCTTCCAGCTACGATGTGGTCGTCCTCGATTGGATGATGCCGGACGGAAATGGCCGCGACATCTGTGCGAAGCTGCGCAAGAACGGGTATGCCGGGGCGATCCTGATGCTGACGGCGAAGGATACGCTGCAGGATCGCGTTGAAGGTCTTGATGCCGGGGCCGACGATTATTTGGTGAAGCCGTTCGAGATCGAGGAGCTGCTCGCCCGGCTGCGGGCATTGACGCGCAGAACGTTCGTCCCGCTTCAAGAGGATGTTGTCCGCATCGGCGATCTGGAGCTGCACAGAAACAACCAGATCGTCAAGAGCGGCGGCGAAGAAATGAAGCTGTCCCCCCGCGAATTTCAAATATTGGACCTGCTCGTACAGAATAAGGGGCTTACGTTGGCGCGGGAAGTGATATTGGACAAAGTATGGGGGATCGACGCCGATGTGAATTTGAAGACGATTGATGCGACCGTCAAATTGATTCGCAAGAAGCTCGGGTCCTCTTCTTCGAAGGAACTCATTATGAGCGTGAGAGGCGTTGGGTATCGAATTGAAGCTTAAATGGGGAATCCACAGGCGGACAGCGAACGGCGACCTGTTCGCCATGACGCGTAACAAGCTGACGCTTCAATACAGCGGCATGCTGATTTTATTTCTGAGTCTGTTCGTTATCGCCGTATATGCACTGCTGTACGGGGTGATTTGGAGCGAGCAGCGATCCGCTCTGGGCGCAATCGCCGACAGCGAATTTCAAGCGCTGAAGCAGTGGAGCGAGCAAGGCGGCGATTCGACCCGTCCGCCCCCTCGCGATGTAGAGGATGCTTTCTCGATCAGCAACGATCAGTCGTTCTACTATTTGATCGGCGATGGCGGGCATGTTCAACTGGGCGGTGAAATTCAGTCCCAATTGCGCGAGCAAGTGATGCAGGCGATCTCGCAAGGACAATTCGAGCGGGACGATTATACCCGAATATCCATGCAGACATTCAGCGGCGCGTCGGCCCGCGATGCGCAATTCCTGGTTACGGCCCGCGAATTGGCGTTTAACGGGGATCGGAGCAGCGTGTTATATATCGGGAAAGAAGTTACGTTCCAACACAATTTGTTCCGCTGGCTGCTCATTCTGCTGGTCGGAATGGCGCTTCTGTTCTTTTTGTTGGCTTTGTGGTTCAGCTTTTGGATGTCCCGTAAAGCGATGGTCCCGATTGCTCGTTCCTACGCGAGACAGAAAGAATTCGCAGCGGACGCTTCGCACGAGCTAAGAACGCCGCTTAGCGTGCTTCTAACCTCGATTGAAGCGCTCCAACTGGAGTTGGAAGAGAGCGCCGCAGACCTCCCTCTCGCCCATAACCTCCTGTCGGGCATGAAACAGGAAGTCAGATCGATTACGAATCTAACGGGGGATTTACTGCAGCTTGCCCGTTCCGATTCCGGAGAGCTTGAGCTTAACCGCTCGTCATTTCATGCCGGCTTGGCGGCAGAGAAGGTCGTCGATCGCCTCCGGCCGTTGGGGGACAACAAGCGCATCTCCATCGAGTTGGACGCTCCGACCGACTTCATTGTGGAGTGGGATGAAGAGAAATTTGCGCAGCTGCTTATTCTGCTTGTCGATAACGCCGTGAAATATTCATCGGAAAACGGGGTCGTACAGGTCAAGCTCGCCGATAGGACGGTAAAAGGAGAGCGGATGATGATCATCGAGGTTAAGGACAGCGGGATCGGCATCGCACCCGAAGCGCTTCCCCGCATCTTCGACCGCTTCTACCGGCAGGACCGGTCGAGGACGCGACAATCCGGCGGACACGGCCTGGGACTCTCGATCGCTCACAATATTGTGAGCGCCGGCCGTGGCACGATTCATGCGGAAAGCACCGTCGGCAAGGGCACTACGTTTACGGTGCACTTGCCGCTGTAGGGAGAGGGTCTGCATATATCGGTCAGGCGGGAGCAGGCGTCATGACGATCCGTTCGGACGCTGCAACGCTTCCGGCTGATGCGGAATGATAAAGGAAACGACGGTTCCCTCTCCCGGCACGCTCTTGATGGACAGACCCCGGCCGTACAGCTGGATCAGACGGCGGTTCGTATTGGCAATGCCGATTCCGGGGCGCGACGGATCGGAGCGGTTCAGCAGTCGTTCGACCAGGTCGACAGTCATCCCGATACCGTCGTCCTGGACTTCAACGAGTACGCCGCCAGCCGTGCGCTCCACTCTCAGCTGCAGCCTGCCGCCTCTTGCCTTCTTCAAAAGTCCGTGCCGGACGGCATTCTCCACCAGCGGCTGAATCGATAGAGGAGGGAGAGACAGGCGAATGCCCGGTTCGATCTCCTGAACGACCGACAGCTTATCCCCGAATCGCTCCTGCTCGATGTACAAGTAAGCGCGCACAAGCTCCAGCTCATGCTTCAGATCAACCGTTGCGCCCGTATTCGAATAATCGAAGCTGATTCGCAGGAAGGAGGTGAAGGCTTCGCCGAATTTGCGCATTTTCTCCGTATCCATCTCGCCGAGGACAATCAGGGAATTGATCGTATTAAACAGGAAATGAGGCTTGATCTGCGCCTGCAGATAAGCAGCTTCCATTCGAAGCCGCTCCGACAGCGACCGTTTCAAGGCAATGAGCGAACGGATGCGGTATTTCAGCTCCGTCGCATCCGCAGGTTTGGTCACATAGTCGTTGGCCCCGACCAGAAAGCCGGTATATCTGTCCGCCAGTTGGCCGCGCGCCGTTAACAGCAGCACCGGCAGCTCCGAGACGGAACGGCGCTCCCGGACCTTCTCCGTCAGCTCGTATCCCGACATGCCCGGCATCATCACATCCGCAACCAACAAGTCCCAATCTCCTTCCGTCAGCCGCTTTAATGCCTCATGGCCCGACAACGCCTTGGTGACGCTGTACGGCTCTGTTGACAGAATGCCCGAAAGCACATTCAGATTAACCGGATCGTCGTCGACAATCAGAACGCGGATCGGGCTGTCCGGCGAATGGAGCCAATCCGGCAACGCGAACCGGGCGCTCTCTTCACCGGCGGCATCGTCCAAGAAGCGGTATTCGGCCTCGGCAACCGGCATGACCGCAGCCGCTTCTTCCGGCGCAATCGCTTCGTGGCTTACCCCGGCTGCCGCCGTCTCCGCCGCTGCATCCGCCATTGCGTCCGCCGCAGGCAGGAGGAAGAAAAACGTTGAGCCGCGTCCCGGCTCCGATTGTACGATGAGTTCGCTTCCGTGCAATTCCACCAACTGCTTGCATATGCTCATGCCAAGGCCGAGACCTCTGCCGTCGCTTCTGCTGTTCGTCCCTTGCACGTAAGGGACGAACAGGCTGGACAACGTCTCCTTGTCCATGCCGACACCTGTGTCGGTTATCCGGATCTCGATCTGCCCGCTTCGCAGCTCCGCTGCAACCAAGATTTCCCCTTCTTCGGTAAATTTGAACGCATTGTGCAGCAGGTTGTAGAGAATTTGCACAAACCGTTTCTCGTCCGCCCATACGGGAGGCAATGAGCTGTCCAATGCAAGGCGAAGACGAACGGGTTTGCTCTCCGCCATGTAGGTGAGCATGCCGGCAACGCCTGGCACGACGGCGTGAAGATTGAGCGGCCCGGGATGGAGCACAATGCGGTGCTCGCGAAGCTGGGCCAGATCCAGCAAGTCGTCGAGGAGCCTGGACATGCGCCGGCTTACCGTTCCGACCAGTTCCAAAGCCTGCCGGCTGTCATCCTCCAGCTTGTCCAGCTCCCGCGCATACACGCTGTTCGACAAATTCATGATGCCGTGCAGGGGCGTTCTCAGTTCATGCGAAGTGTTCGCCAGGAATTGATCCTTCATCCGGTCGGCCACTTTCAACTGCTCGTACAACCGCTCCACTTCATCCGAGTTCCGGATGTATTTTTTGAACCAATACACGGAGAAGGAGGTAACGGCAATAATGAGGTCAATCGGATAATAAACGCTCGACGGTTTCACATAACCGAGCTCGTTGACTCCTATTAGATTGGCCATAATGCACACGGCGGAAATAAGAATGAAATGGATATCCTTATCGTCCGTTTTGCCGAATACGAGTTTCCCTACAACCCCCGCAAACCAGACCAGCGGGATCAGAAAAGCAAGTAAATAAACGCCGGAATCCAGCATCCGGTTTACCGTCGATATCGGCAGGAGCAGGGTGCCGAGGCTGAGGAGCAGCAGGATGGCCGTGTAAGCCTGGAGTCCAGTGCCGCCCCTCTGAATGCCGGCGAACTTTCGATACATGAGCAGAACCGAATAATTTTGCAGCATCACCGCCAGCACCCGCAGTTTAATGCTCCAGGAGTAGTTGAGCGGTATCCACATCGTTAACACCTTGTCGTGGCCGCAGGCTACAACAATGCCAACCGACACATAGATAAGGGCGCTGATCAGAAGAGAACGGTTTTGCGGCTTATACGCATAGACGATGCTTGCGTACAGGCCGTGCAGCAGCATGATCAGCAACGTCATCAGTTGGAAGTCGATCGAGTAGGTTCTGTTCGACTCTATGTCTGACTGCAGCCCAAACAGCACGGGACGCACAAGCCCGCCCGACGTCGGCGAATCGTAATTGGCCACGCGCAGCAGCAATTCAATCTCGGTGGCGTCCGATTTAAAGTAGGTTGCCGTATAGGATACGTTATTGGGCTTGTAGGTTTTCCGCTCGGCCGTTACCGTCCCGGAACCCCCGACCGTCTCGCCGTTTACTTCAGCCTCGGAGGAGCTCTTGATGCTGCTGATAGAGAAGGCTACCGGCCGCTTCAGCGGGTCGACAAGAATCCGCAGCCGGTAAGTGCCGTATCCGTAGGCGCTGTCTGCTTCCTCCTTATCCTGACCGGACGGTGTTCTCCAGCTGCCGGGAACCGAAGCGGTTTGCCGCGGCAAAGCTTCTGATTGCAGCTCCTCATGGGACAGCAACAGCTCCGGATACCACTCCCATTCCCCGTTCAGCATCAGCGGTCCGTTTTTCTCCAAATCCAGTCCGCGCAGATCGAGCACTCCGCCCTCACTCTGCACGGTCCGGTCAACCGGGAACAGCACCTCGGACCATGCCCATCGCAGACCAAGCAGCAGACCAAACAACAATATGCACAACAACAAATTTCTGTATTTGCTGAAGAAAGTTACGCTAGTGTCCATGTGTCATAATTCGACAACCGCCCCGCCGAATCCTTGTACTTCCGATGCAGTCGCCGAGGTTACTTCTCAAGTCCTCTCGCGAGAAACGGAGAATCGTCGCTGATTTCGATCAGAGCGTTGTCGGGAAATGCGTACCGTTCAAGCCAATGCGAGAAGCCGGCTCCGCTGAGGAGATTCGGCTTTTCTGCGTTGTGCGGTTTGCATATCGAGCAGAGCTTGGTAAACTAGTAAATGATAATGATTATCGTTATTACTTCGATGTGGAGAGAAGGTAGCTGCGAGTGAAGGCGAACAAGCAATTATGCATCGGATTTTCTTTATCGGCCACCTGGATGAAAGGGTACGGCTGGCGCAATCCGGATAGCGGCGTGGAACGGATGGATTCGATCGATTATTACATCGAGTTGGCCAAGCTGGCGGAGAAGGCCAAGCTCGATTTTTTGTTCAGGGCCGATTATCTCTACGTGAGTCCGCAAATGCTGGGCGATTCCGCCAATTACGGCAGTCCCGATCCTACGCTTATGTTTGCGGCGATTGCTCGCGAGACGGAGCGGATCGGCTTGGTTACGACGGTGTCCACGACGTTTAACCCGCCGTACGTCGCGGCCAGGCAGCTTCAGTCGCTGCACTGGCTCAGCAACGGACGCGCCGGCTGGAACATTGTCACTTCGATCGAAGGCGCGGACAATTTCGGCGATGCGCCTATGCCGTCCCCGCAAGCGAGGTACGCGAGAGCAAGGGAGTTCACCGATGTCGTGCGGAAGCTGTGGGCCAGCTTTCCGCGCGACGCGATAGTGGTCGACCGCGAGTCGGGCCAGTTTTCCGATCCGGAGCGGGTGCGTCCGATCGAGCATTCGGGCGAGTATTTCAGCGTCAAGGGTCCGCTCACACTGCCTGCCCATTCATCGGGGACCCCGCCTCTGTTCCAGGCGGGCGCATCGGACATGGGGCGGGATTTCGCTGCTTCGATAGCGGATGCGATTTTCGCGGCGATGCCGGATCTCGAGTCGGGTGTGGAGCTGCGCACCGATCTAAGGAAGAGGGCGGAGCGACAAGGACGTCATCCGGACTCCGTCAAGGTTCTGCCAGGGCTGTACTTTTTCTTGGCCGATACCCGCGAGGAAGCCCAATCGTTATTTGAGACCGCGAATGCGCATTTCAGCACGGAACGCAGGCTGGCGTCGCTCCGCTCCGTGCTGGGTCTTGATCTGAGCGGGCGTGCACCGAGCGATCGCGTGACCGCCATCGATCTTCCCGATCCGGATCAGCCGGTCCGCAGCCGAACGCATGCCGAGCTGCTGCGCAGGTATATCGCCCGCAGCGAGCCGACGGTGGCGGAGGTGCTGTCGAGACCCGAGGTGGTTGGCTCGGCGCATTGGGTGTCGGTCGGTACGGTCGAGGACGTGCTGAACGATATTGTGCAGCGCTTCGAAGCGGGGGCGATCGACGGGTTTATCGCGCTTCCGGGCGGATCGGAAAGGTCGATGAAGCTGTTTTTCGAACGGCTGATGCCGCAGTTGGCGGAGCGGGGCCTGTTCAGAAGCGAATATGCGGGTTCGACGCTGAGGGAGCATCTGGGCATTTGATTCCGGCGTATGCGAGAAGCTTCAGCGGTACCTGACGACGGATGGAACCTCCCCTTGATCGGCTGCGGCCAGGGAAGGGCGGAAGCCGATCAGGAGGAGGGAATGATCATAGAACAAGCTCAACCATAGGGGCTTTGATATGCCGTACATACTTTTCAGCCTCATGCGCAACGTAGGTATCCGAGCCTTCGGTTACATTGTAGACAACGAATGCGGGAAGGTAGGTTCCGCCGCATCGGGCGACGGTTCGTTGCATCGGTCTTAACAATTCGCTGATCGTATACTTGTTGATTCCGCCTGAGCGGTATTGGTTTTCCGTGCCGCCGGTCGTCGTCGCAATCATGAACTCTTTGACTTCCAAGTTGTCGCCTCCGGGTCCGTAAGCCCAGCCATGCGTGAAGACGTCGTCGAACCATTTTTTTAATAGAGGAGGGCTGCTGTACCAGAACAGGGGGAACTGAAGCACGATGCGGTCGTATTGAAGGAGCAGCCGCTGCTCCCGTTCCACGTCGATATCCCAATGCGGGTACTCCTGATAGAGATCCCGGGCATGGATGTCGGGGTGCTTGCCCAATTCGAGCATGAGCGCGCGATTCGCGCGGGAGTCATTCAGTTGGGGATGCGCGATAATAACCATGATTTTCATGAACATCATCCTTCCTCTCTTGATGTAAGCCGGGACTTACACTCTCATTATTGGGGACGATGTCGTATTTGCAAAGTACGCAGTTTTTTCATACCTAGTCCGGCAAAACGTACGTTGCGCGTCGACTGGGACGAAGGCCGGTACGATAAATCGTACTAGTACCCAAATGTTCAAATGCTGGTACTATAATGATGAAAGCGAATCGCCAAGTCACAAAAAAAACAAACGGCAACGGGAGCGGTGAAGATGCGCGATCCAAACAAAATAGAAGGAATTCTGGCTACTCTTCAGGTGATCGGCGGGAAATGGAAGCCTCTTATCCTGTTCATTTTACTGCGAGAGGGGACGAAGCGATTCGGCGAGTTGAGGCGTCTGCTGCCCAACGTCACGCAGGGGATGCTTGCCAACCAGCTTCGCGAGCTGGAGAGGGACGGAATCATTACGCGCCGAGTGTATCAAGAGATTCCTCCGAAGGTGGAATACGATTTGTCCGATTACGGAAAAACGTTAAGTCCGGTTTTGACTGAAATGTGCGGGTGGGGTTTTAAACATGTCGTCTGCATGGAGAAGGGGGAGGCGGTCAAGACGACTTGACGCGGAATTGCAAAGAAAGTGTTAGGAACCCCAGCATCTTCTCGCATGAAGTCGAGAGGATGCTTTTTGTTTCTTCAATACTTTTCTAATAGCTGGCCGTGAACTTTCCTAAATCGGCTCTTCTATACTTGGGGAAGAAATCGACATCCCTATCGCAAAGGAAGATAAAAATGATGAGGAAATGGTTGAACCCGACGTTCAAAACCAAGTTGATCGGCTCTTTTGCGATTTTGCTGCTGGTGCCGAGCCTGACGATCGGCCTGCTGTCGTACCGGAGCGCGGAAAGCAAAGTGGAAGAAGAAATAGGACATGCCGCGGACAACACGATTGGCTTCCTCAGCAACGCGATCGAATCGTTGATTCATCCGAAAACCGAACAAATCGGCTATTTTGCGCGAGAACTGCAAGCGAGTCCCGACGAGCTGCAGCAGTCGAAAAAGCGGCTGGAGCAATATCAGGCGCTTCACTCCGAGATTTTCCAGGCCTACATCGGTTCGGAATCCGGCGAATTCATGACCGCTCCTGACACTGAGATCCCGGAGGGCTACGATCCGAGGAAGCGGGACTGGTATCAGGAGGCGATGAGCGCCGGAGGTCGACCGATCATTACGGACCCCTATGAGGACGCGGGCTCCCACAGTATCGTGGTGTCCATCGCCAAGGCGCTGGAGGACGGCTCCGGCGTGGTGGGCTTCGATCTGAGTCTGAACAAGCTGAGAGAGCTGACGGACAGCTATGGAGTAGGCAAGGAGGGCTTCGCCTATATACTGGACCAGTCGGGCAAAATTATCGCTCACCCGTCGCTAAGCAGCGGCGATCAAGCGGGAGGAGAACGATACGATCCTCTGTACGCAAGCGCGTCGGGACAGTATGAGCATGGCGCCCAGGGGCAGGAGGCGCTGACGAAGTTCGTTACGCACGAGTTAACGGGCTGGAAAATCGCCGGCACGATGTTTCAATCCGAAATCAAGCGGGAAGTTCAGCCGATCTTCCGGACTACGTTCGTGGTGGTGACGGTTTCCCTGTTGGCCGGAGCGGCCGTTATCGTTCTGATCATTCTCTCTCTGCTGGGACCGATTCGGGCGATTATGCGGGCTGCGGATAAAATAAGCGAAGGCGATCTGACGGAACGGATCGAACTGCGATCCAACGATGAGATGGGCAAGCTGGGGGCAAGGTTTAATCAGATGGCCGATTCGCTGTCCGCCGTGATCATGGGAGTTCGTCAGACGGTCGATCAGCTCGCCGCATCTTCGGAACAACTGTCGGCCAGCTCGCACCAGACGAGCCAGGCGGCGGAGCATATCGCCCATTCGGTGCAGGACGTCGCGGAAAGCGCAGAGACGCAGGTTCGGCACGTCGCGGAAGGCGAGCAATCGATTGAGCAGTTCTCGCAGGGCGTGCGGCAAATCTCGAGCAATTCGTATCACGTCGCGGCCGCCGCGCAGCAATCGTCGGAATTGGCGGCCGAAGGCAGCGAATCTCTCGGCAGCGCGGTCCGGCAGATGAACGTCATTCAGCGCACGATCGTTCAAGTGTCCGAAGTGGTTCAAGGCCTGGGCAGCCGCTCGCGGGAAATCGGGCATATCGTAGGAGAAATTACGGGCATCGCTTCGCAGACGAACCTGCTCGCTCTCAATGCGGCGATCGAGGCGTCCAGGGCAGGGGAGCACGGGCGCGGCTTTGCCGTAGTAGCCCAGGAGGTTCGCAAGCTCGCCGAGCAATCCGCTTATTCCGCCGACAAAATCTCTCAATTGATCGCTTCGATCGTTGGAGAAACCCGGCAGGCGGTAAATTCCATCGAAGTGGGAACACGGGAGGTGGCCGCGGGGATGGGTATTGTGAACGACGCGGAAGAGTCTTTCCAGAGAATCCGATCGTCCGTCCAGGACGTATCCGGACAGATCCAGGAAGTATCCGCGGCTTCGCAGCAGATGTCCGCAAGCACGGAGCAATTGGTACGCGCGTCGGAGATGATCAAGAAGGCGTCCATGGATACGGCTTACGGGGCGGAGAGCATCTCGAGCGCCAGCGAGCAGCAGCTCGCCTCCATGGAAGAGATTACGGCGTCGGCTGCGCATCTCTCCTCCATGGCGCTGGAACTGCAGGACATGGTTAGCAAATTCCGCATTTAATTCAACAGAGGCCATCCTCAAGTCCGTTGCGACGGCTTGGAGGTGGCTTTTCTGTTTGCTTTGGCCGATAGCTCGCAATCGCGGTCGATCAACCGACCGGTTTGACAGAGTGGAGGAAAGTGACTAGAATAGTTCATGTTACTGATAATGAGAATCATTTTCATTAAAGGGAGAGTCTATGATGAACAGAAAGTTGAACGGTATGTTGTGCATGCTTCTTGCAAATTTCGTTTTGTTGGCGGGCTGCGGCAATTCGGGAAATTCCGCGAACGGCGCCTCGCCGGCAAACTCCAATATGCCGCAAGCCTCCCAAGCAAGCCCCGCCGTGAAGGCATCTCCGAGCGGAGGCGCGGAAGCCGCCGCTTCCGTTACGCGCAAAGTGTCGACGGCGCTCGGGGAAGTGGTAGTGCCGGCAAATCCTCAGCGCATTATCGTGAACTGGTATGTAGGCGACGTGTTCACGCTCGGGCTTAAGCCGGCAGCTTACAGCGGATGGGCGCAGAAGACGATGCCGTTCTTCGGCAAGTTCGAGGGAGTGCCGGTGATCGAGAAGTGGGAGCCGGAGGAGCTGCTGAAGTACGATCCGGATCTGATCATTACTTACGATCCGCATGACTTCGATGAGCTGTCCAAGATCGCCCCGGTCATCGTCGTACCCGAAGGAGACATCAAGACGACGGAACGGCTCGCATTCCTCGGAGAGGCGACCGGTCGGACGGCGGAAGCGAGAGTCGCGATCCAGGCGTTCGAGAGCAAGCTGGCGGAAGCGAAGAAGAAGCTGACGTCGGATATTTTCCGGGATAAGACGTTCAGCGTTCTTCAGGACTGGGGCGGCGATTCGTACGGCGTCATGTACGAGACGGGCTCGCGCGGAGGCACGCTGCTGTACGAATATCTGGGACTCAACAAGCCGGAGAAGCTGCAGCAGCTCGTCGACAGCTCGGGCAAAGGGCGCGATTCGCTGTCCTATGAAGTCGCCGCGCAATACTTCGGAGATTACGTGCTCTGGTTCCTGACGGAGGGCAAGGACTCCGAATTCGCGCAGACGGAAATTTGGAAGAGCATTCCGGCCGTGCGCGACGGACATATCGTCGACATTCCGGGAGAGTATATCGGCCTGTTCTACTATTCCGACGTAGCGAGCATGACCGCTCAACTGGATTATATGATGGACAAGCTGCTGGCGCTGTCCAAGTAAACAGAAGAGGCTGATCATGGCAAAAGCAAGCGCTCAAGATCGGAACGGGATCCTGAACTTTAACCTCTCCATGCTTTTGCTCGTGGATACGCTCGGCAGAACGGTCAGCTTCGGCGCGGACGTTCCAACGGGCATCATCACCGTGCTGGTCGCTCCGTATTTTCTCTACTTGCTCTCCAAGCATTAATTGACGCGCCGAAGCGGCCGATTTTATAATAAAACTATGCCCATACCTATTCTATCCACGAAACTATATATTCCCTCTCCGCGCTCGCAAGCGGTTCGGCGCCCGCGTCTAACCGAACGGCTGGACGCGGGGCTGAGCCGCAAGCTGACGCTCATCTCGGCGTCTGCCGGCTTTGGCAAGACGACGCTGGCCGGCCAGTGGCTCGCCGGCTGCGGGCGGCCGGCCGCCTGGCTGTCGCTGGACGAGGGGGACAACGATCCGGCGCGCTTTCTCGCCTATTTCGTCGCGGCTCTAAGGACCGTCGCGCCGAATGTAGGGGAAAGCGTGCTTGGCCTGCTGCAATCTCCTCAACTGCCTCCGATCGAAGCGGTCATGACGCCGCTCATCAATGAAATGTCGTCTCTGGAAACTCCTTTTATTCTCGTTCTGGACGATTATCACGCGATCGAATCGGAACCGATTCACAGGGCGATCGCATTTCTGCTGGAGCATCTGCCTTCTGGGTGGCACCTGGTCGTCGCCACTCGCAAAGATCCGAGCTTCCCGCTGTCCAAGCTGCGCGTACGGAACCAGTTGACGGAATTGCGGGTGTCGGATCTAAGGTTCAACCGCTCCGAGGCGTCGCTGTTTCTCAATCGGGCCATGGAGCTCGATCTGTCGCCGGAAAGCGTCGACCTGCTCGAGGCTCGCACCGAGGGGTGGATCGCCGGACTGCAATTGGCCGCGATATCGGCGCGGGGACGTCAGGACGCGGACGGTTTCGTTCGGGATTTTACCGGCAACCATCCGCACGTCGTAGACTATTTAATAGAAGAAGTATTGCAGAGTCAGCCGGAAAACGTGCAGAAGTTTCTACTGGGCACTTCCGTTCTGGAGCGCATGTGCGGTTCGCTGTGCGACGCGGTTCTCGAAAGGATGGAGGGGGAGCCGGACGGGCAGACGGTATTGCGATCGCTGGAGCGGGCCAACTTGTTCGTCGTTCCTCTGGACGATGAGCGCCGGTGGTATCGCTATCATCATCTGTTCGCCGACCTGCTGCTGAGGCGGCTTCGGCAGGCTGGCAGCGAGGCGGAATTGCATGTGCGCGCGAGCGTCTGGTACGAAGACGAAGGCTTGGAATTGGAAGCCTTCCGCCATGCCGCAGCGGCCGGGGACATCGATCGCGCCGCGCGCCTGATCGAAGGCAGGGGCATGCCTCTGCTGTTCCGCGGCGCTGCGGTCCCTGTGCTGGGCTGGCTGGAATCGCTGCCTAAGCCGGAGTTAAGCGCTCGGCCGGGACTGGGAGTCATGTATGCTTCGGCAATGCTGTTTGTCGGCCGGTTGGCGGACGTGGAGGCGAGGCTGCGGAGTGCTGAAGCCGCCCTGCAGCTGACGGAACCGGACGACCGCGGCCGCGATTTGATCGGGCATATCGCCTCTATTCGGGCTACCGTAGCCGTCGCGATGCATCAGGCGGACGTCATTATGGAACAGTCCCGCCGCGCTCTGGACTATCTGCACCCGGACAACTTGCCCGTTCGTACTGCCACGACCTGGGCGTTAGGTTACGCATACCAGCTGCGCGGAGACCGCGCGGCGGCCGGCCGGGCCTACGCCGAAGCGCTCGCGGTCAGCGAGAAGATCGGCCACTATATTGTCGCCGTCATGTCGGGGATCGGCTTGGGCACCATTCAGGAGGAGGCCAATCGGCTGGAGCTGGCGGAGGGAACGTACCGGGGCGTGCTGCAGAAGATCGGGGATGTCGCGCTGCCGGCCGTCTGCGAAGCCCATCTCGGTCTCGCCCGCATCAGCTACCAGCGGAACGAGATCGATGCGGCTTGGCGGCATTGGCAAGCGAGTGCCAGACTCGCACCGCTGCTGGAGAGCACCGACAGAGCATTGGCGTGCGAGCTGTTTCTCTTCCAGTTGCAACTGGCTCAGGGGGACGTTCCGGGCGCTTCGGCCGCTCTGGCCAAAGCGGAGCTGCTGGCGGAGCAGCACGGGTTCTCGCATCGTCTGTCCGAGATTGCGGCCGCTCGCGCGGAGCTGTCGCTAAGGGAGGGCGATTTGAAGGCGGCTGCCGAGTCTGCTCGGTCGCACGAGCTTCCCCTTTGGCAGGCTCGCGTATGCCTGGCGCAGGGAGACTGGCCGGCGGCATTGGCTTTGCTGGAGCCGCTGCGACTGCGGATGAAGGAGCTCGGCTGGGAAGACGAGCGGCTGAGAACGACGGTCGTCGAGGCGCTTGCCCGGGCTGCCGCCGGAGACGGGGAACTGGCGATGAGCCTGCTCCGGGATGCGCTCGCGATGGCGGAGCCGGGAGGTTTCGTGCGAATTTTCGTCGACGAGGGAGAAGCGATGAAGCGACTGCTGTCCGAAGCGCAGAAGCGGGGGATCAAGCGGAGTTATGTCGCCAAGCTGCTCGCGGCGTTCCCGTCCGATATCCCGAAGGCTCAGTCGCTGATCGAGCCGTTAAGCGAGCGGGAGCTGGAGGTGCTGCGCCTTGTGGCGCAAGGGCTCTCGAATCAGGAGATCAGCGAACGGCTGTTTCTCGCTCTCAGCAGCGTGAAGGGGCATAACCGGAATATTTTCGACAAGCTGCAGGTTCAGAGACGCACCGAAGCGGTCGCCCGCGCGCGGGAGCTGGGGCTGCTGTAGCGGAAAAGCCGAAAACGATACTTAAGTAGCTACACGGACTTCCTTGCCGACAGGTATACTACGATCGATTGCAGTTATGCGATGCCGGGGGTGTTGGGATTGAAAGCGATCGTGTGCACGAAGTATGGAACGCCGGACGTTCTCCGGCTGCAAGAGGTAGAGAAGCCGGTCCCCAGGAGCAACGAAGTGAGGATCAAAGTACGCGCAGGTACAGTGGGGCCGTCGGACTGCGCTTTCCGCAAAAGCGATCCCCTCCTGATCCGATTCATCTACGGGCTCAGGAAGCCTAAATATTCGATTCTGGGTGCGGAGCTGGCGGGAGAGGTCGAGTCGGTCGGTGACGGCGTGGCCTCATTCAAAGCGGGAGACCAGGTATTCGGCTTAAGCGCGAAGACGTTCGGCGTATATGCCGAATACATGTGCTTGCCGGAGGCGGCTCCGCTCATCGTTAAGCCGGCCAGACTGACCTATGAAGAGGCGGTCGCCGTATGCGACGGCGCGCTCACCGCGCTGACCTTCCTGCGCGACAAGGCGAAAGTCCGCAGCGGACAGCGGGTGCTGATCAACGGCGCTTCCGGAGCGGTCGGCATCTATGCGGTGCAGCTCGCCAAGCATTATGGAGCCGAGGTTACGGGAGTGTGCAGCGCGGCCAATGCGGAACTCGTCAGGGAGATGGGGGCCGATCGGGTCATCGACTACGGCAAAGGGGATTTTGCCGCAAGCGGGCAAACCTATGACGTCATTTTCGATGCAGTCGGCAAGCGCACCTACGGGCAATGCAAGCGCGCATTGACGCCCAAAGGCATTTATTTGTCCACGGTTCCGTCCGCTTCGATCCTGTTCAACATGCTGCGAACGGCCGCGTCGGGCGGTCGGAAGGCGATTTTCGCCACCGCGGGGCTGATGCAGAACAAGGAGAACCTGGCTTACATTAGCCAACTCTGCGATACGGGAGCGCTCCGGCCGGTCATCGACCGCCGGTACCCGCTGGAGCAGACCGCCGAGGCCCACCGCTACGTGGACACGGGACGCAAGAAGGGCAACGTCGTCATCGTCATCGGAGGTTAAGAGAGAAGTCTCGCATTTTCATCGGAAAATGCGGGGCTTTTTTGTTAGGACAAGCCTATGGGGAGCAACGGCCGGGTTTATCGTTCTCTGCCTCTTTTGCCGATATCCCGTTTACTCAGTTTGTCTGCGCCACATTCTGCATAGGTACGTAGCGCCTTTTCCGTTCATTTGCCGGTATCCCGTCCAGTCAGTTTGTCTGGGCCACATTCTGCATAGGTACGTAGCGTCTTTGCGTTCTTTTGCCGGTATCCCGTTCACTCAGTTTATCTGCGCCACATTTTGCATAGGCACGTAGCGCCTTTTCCGTTCATTTGCCCGTATCCCGTCCAGTCAGGTTGGTCGTATGCCTCCCACGAGATCGGTTATGACCAATTCTCCATTTGTGAGTATCCCGACAGCTCAGAAATCTGGTTATAGTGTTTAGCGATAAGTTATCCCGTTTAGTCAGTTGATCATCCTAATGCTGTAAATCAGCGTTCAGCAGTTTGTTAGGTATCCAATGGCTCAGTTTGAGATCCTATTTTGAAAAAGAATGAGACTGTGGAGACTCCCAACTGACTCAAAGGGATAGCGGCAAAAGGGGCGAAAAGGCGGGTAGGACGGGTATGAGACGTGAACTGACCGGAAGGGATAGCGGCAAAAGAGGCGAAAAGGCGGGTAGGACGGGTATGAGACGTGAACTGACCGGAAGGGATAGCGGCAAAAGGGGCGAAAAGGCGGGTAGGACGGGTATGAGACGTGAACTGACCGGAAGGGATAGCGACAAAAGGTGCAGAGAATGAGAGGGGAGAGCGGATGAACTGATGGAAAGGGATAGCGGCAAAAGGGATGGAAGGGAGGTGCGATGCTGGGGAGATCTGACGGAAGGGGATAGCGACAAAAGAGGCGGAAAGTGCCGGTTGATTATTTTTTTCCCGGAGTTGAGGAAGCAGGGGACGCGTTAGCTTGGGGGATAGTGATATAATGGATGCAAACCTAACAAGCGTACAAGGAAAAGGAGTTATCGCATTGAATAAACGTTCCAACGCCCCCGTCATGTTTCTGGTCGCCGGATTGCTGTGCTTGGGCTTCTCCATGGTTCTTCCGCCGCTGTGGCTGAAGATTGTCTTATCTGTAGCCGGATTTGCCGGCCTTATTCTCGGTATCGTCGGCATTAAACGGATGAAATAAGAAAGCGGGGATTCGGCTTGTCCAATCCCCGTTTTCCCTTCGCTTGAGCCTCACCTTCCCCCAGTTTGTTAACTTCCGAGAACCCACTCCATTTCATGTCTATGAATGATATACAACAATTTCGCATTTTAGATCGATTAAATCACACAAAATATAAAAACATTTACACATACGTGAAAAACCAATTGACGGAACCCAAGATCGACGATAAAATTCACTTAACAGCTGGCCGACGAGTCACGTCGGAGATCAGGCAACTAGCCGATGAGTCACGTCGGAGATCAGGCAGCTAGCCGATGAGTCACGTCGGCGGTCAGGAGGGCTGAAGGTGAGCGGCAGCGTTAGGAAAAGGGTGGCGGCCATCGTCACCGAGTACCGGCACAATTCCCATGCGGAGGTCATCGTCGGCAGGCTGCTCGGGCGTCTGAACTATCGTCCTCGCATCGAGGTCGTCAGCCTCTATACCGATCAGGTTCCCGCTAACGATATGAGCCGGGAGGAGGCGGCGCGCCGAGGCATTCCGATCTGCGAGACGATTCGCGAGGCTATTATGGCCAGCCATTGTCCGGAGCCGATCGACGGAGTCGTCATCATCGGGGAGCACGGCGATTATCCCGTCAACGAGAAGGAACAGATGATGTATCCCCGCAGACGTTTTCTGGAAGAAACGCTTGCGGCGCTGGACGAACTCGGTCTGGCCGTTCCGATATTTTCCGACAAGCACCTGGCCCACGATTACGACGACGCGGTATGGATGTACGAGCAGATGAAAGCAAGAGGCATTCCGTTCATGGGAGGCTCGTCCATTCCGCATTGCGATTACGTGCCGAATTTCGATCCACGGCTGCTGCAGTCGTTGAGAGAGGCCGTCGTCATCAGTTCGGGCGGATTGGAAGGCTACGGCATTCACGCGATGGAAGTTCTGCAATCGCTTACGGAACGAAGAGCGGGCGGAGAAACCGGTGTCCGGGCGATAAGTCTGCTGCGGGGAACGGGCGGCGAAGCCTGGGCCGCGATGGACCGGGGCGAATGGCCGGAGGACTTGATGCTTCAAGCGTTGAGTGCGATCCCGGGACTGCCCGCCAAGCATCCGAGGGAGCTTGAGCCGGCTCCGGCGCTGTTCGCGATCGAGTACCTGGACGGGACGAAGGGGTACATCGTTCAGTTCCAACGGCTGGTCGAGCAATGGAGCTTCGCCTTCCGCCACGACGGCGTCCGGGTGACGGCGGCGCTGTGCGACAGCGATCTGGATCGGCCGTTCGCTCATTTCGAACGGCTTACCCGCATGATCGAGGCGTTCATCATCAACGGCAGAGAGCCGTTCCCGTCCGAGCGGACGCTGCTGACGACCGGGATGATCTGCGCCGCGATGGACTCCCTGCACGCAGGGGAGAGACTGGAGACGCCGCAGCTTCATATAGTCTACGAATAGGGCTTAAGGGGAGGAACAGACGGTGACAACGAATTTGTTAGCCGGCATACCGGAGGAGCTTGCGCGTTTTACGCAGCTGCCTAACGAAGGGGGGCATAACGCGGTCTGGGATTTCGTGCGCGCTCCGGACGGCCGGTTTTATGTCAGCGTATGCGGGGAGAACGAGAAGCCGCTGACGGCGCTGCTGTACGAATATGATCCGGCTACGGGGGAGCTGCGTCTTATTTTCGACGTGGCAAAAATATGGATCGTCGATGACCGGCAGATGCCTCCCAGCAAAATACATACAAGCATCGACTTCATGCCGGACGGGCGGCTCATTATGGCGACGCACAATACGGCTCCTGCGCCGGGCCATCGGCAATGGATGTTCGAGCAGCACTACGAGCATCCGTGGGAGGGGTATCCCGGCTCGATTCTCATGCTCGTCGACCCGGACACGAACGCGGTAGAGATCAAGGGCATTCCCGTGCCGCGGGAGAGCATCTACGGGGGGATGCTCGGCAACGATCCCCGATTCTATTATTTTCTCGGCTATATGAGAGGCCATTTCTATCGAATCGACCTGGAGACGAATGAGGTGAAAGATTACGGCAAAGTGTCCGAGTTCTCCTCCTGCCGTCTGGTGAAGGACGCGAAAGGGCGGCTGTACGGCAGCTCCTATTCCGGAGGCTTCTGGAGGTACGATCCGGAGAAGGACGAGATCGAGGATCTGAAGCTGCGCTTCCTTCCTCCGAGCGGTACGAAGCATCGGCGGCAGTTTATTTTCGCGCTCCATACGCCGTGGAACACGCTGCTGCTCGTCGGCAATATGGACGGGGAGATTATCGAGCTGGACCCGGAGACGCTGGAGGCGACCCGGCACGGTTCGATTCTGCCGGCAGACGTGCCGTCCGTGAACGGCTACGGCATTGGGGGATTCGCCGCGGACGACAACTTCGTTCTCTACTACGGGTTGAAGACGCACGACGAATACTGCCCGATCCGGCTCGTACGCTGGGATCTGCTCGGAGGCGGTCGGCCGGAAAATCTCGGACTGATCACCTGGGGCGGCAAAGATTCGCAGTACATTTGCGAGATGATTTTCGACGATAGCGGGCTGCTTCATATGGTGGACGTGTGTGGGGAGTTTTCTCCGTACATTCTCGCCGTCGACGTTGGTAAGCTGGCGCCTCCGGGGGCGGAGGCGCCGAACGCGGAGCTCCGGCCGTACTTCGAGCCGGATTACAACGGCGTCGGCAGCGCTGCCTTCATGCATATTGAGGCGAAAGAGACCAGCACGCTGCCTCTGCACCAGACGATGGACTGGAAAGATACGGCGGTCCGGCATCTGCACGTCTCCGGGGGCAAGCTGTATACGCTCGGAGGGCGCGGCAGCATCGTTGCGACGGAGTCCGAATTTGGAGAAGATCGGCCTTCGCGGATTCGTACTCTCTATGAAGGAGGAGGTCCGGCAAGCTGCATTCCGTTTGGCGCCGGCAGGGTCGCCGTCCTGACGACGAACGGACGCATTCTGCTGGTCGATCCGATCGGAGGCGGAGCGGAGCAATGCACCGGGGATGAAGAGCCCAAGCTGACCCGGCTTCACGCCGCGACCGTGGACGGAAGCTTGCTGGGCGGCGACGGAGAAGGGGCTGTCTATCATATCGACCGGGGCGGACGATTCCGCAGGTTGAAGGGGCTGAGGGGCGAGCCGCGAGACGGGTATCTGCTTGCGCTGGACGATGACCGTCTGCTGCTGAGCGGCGAGAACGATGAGTTGATCGTCTATTCGCTTGCGGACGAGCGGGCCGAGACGTTGGCCGTGAAGGCGGCGTCGATCCGCGGCCGGATGTTCAAGGCGCTGCTGACGGGCGGGACGGTGCTGGCGGACGGCACCGTCGTCGCCGGCACGATGGACGGCCTGCTGTTCACGCTGACTCCCGATTTGCGCGAGCGAACGGTGTACGGCAGATTGTACGCCAATGGCGAGCTTCGCGATTTCGTGCGCATTGGCGACGGCGAAGCGATCGGCGTCTACGGAGGGGAGCTGGAGGCCGGGCACGTGTTTCATTTCTCCCGCGATCGAGGGTTCGTCGACCTGGGCCGGCCGCGCATGATCAAGGACAATCGGGAGTTGAGCGCGTTGCCGACCGAGTTCGGCAACATTCATCACATTTCCCGCCTTGCGTACGATCGCGGCGACGATACGCTGTACGTCGGCTCGGCGGAGCTGTACGGCTGCGTTATCCGGTATCGGGGCGTTTCTTTTCCATAAAGAAATCGTTCGAACAGACCAATTCGGATCGCGAAGCGGTTCAAGAGGCGGTTACTGCGTCGAATCTTGAATTCATGGGGGTAGCAGAGTGAACGCATGGCAGAGGACGGCGGGAGGCCCGCGGATCGTCGAGGAGCGTTACGATATCGTCGTGTGCGGCGGCGGACTGGCGGGATTTTGCGCGGCAGTGGCCGCGGCAAGGCATGGGGCGCGAGTATGCCTTGTGCAGGATAGGCCCGTGTTCGGCGGCAACAGCTCGTCGGAAATACGCGTGCCTCCACAAGGGGCGGCAAGCTTTCATGCCTACGCGCGCGAGACGGGTATCATCTCCGAGCTGCTGATCGAGGAACGTGCGGTCAATCACGAAAGCCCGGTGTTCGACAACGGCTATATCAACAGCGTCTGGGACATGGTCATGTACAATATGGCGGTATCGACGCCCGGTTTGACGTTCAGATTAAATTCCGCCGTCATCGATGTCGTCATGCGTGACGAGCGGACGGTGGAGGCGGTCGTGGCGCGCGTCGGCAATGCGGAGACGGAGCTTCGCCTGAGCGCGGAGACGTTCATCGACTGCACCGGGGACGGCGTCGTCGCCGCGCTGGCCAGCTGCGAGTGGCGCTACGGAACGGAAAGCCGCGATGAGTTCGGAGAGCCTCACGCTCCGGAGCAGGCCAGCGATGCGGTCATGGGCAGCTCGATCCATATCAAGGCGAAAGACGTCGGCCGCCCCGTGCCGTTCACGGCCCCGGATTGGGCGGTTCATTACGCCGATCCCGACTTCTTCTGGAAGCGGGGCCGAGGGGTGAATCCGTACAGCGGCTTCTGGTGGCTCGAGCTGTCCGTGCCTTGGCATACAATTCACGATAATGAGACTTTAAGGCACGAGCTAACCCGCCATGCCCTCGGCATCTGGGATTATATTAAAAACCGCGATCCCGTCGTCCGCGAGGAAGCGCGGAATTACGCGCTGGACTGGATCGGCCAGGTGCCGGGCAAGCGGGAGAGCCGCCGGATCGTCGGCGAATACTGGATGACGGAACACGACCCGCTGCAGCGGACGGTATTTCCCGACGAGGCGGCTTTCGGAGGCTGGTTCATCGATCTGCACGAGCCGGGAGGGCTGCTGGCGGAGGTGAGCGAGAAGTCCGCGGTCGAAGCGCCGGAGAGCCAGAGCTACATGGCGAAAAGCTATGTCGGGCCTTTCGGCATACCGCTGCGCATTCTCATCGCCAAGGGCATGAACAATCTGATGATGGCCGGGCGCAACGTCAGCGTCACTCATGCCGCGCTCGGCACGGTGCGGGTGATGGGAACGACCGCGATAATGGGCCAAGCCGCCGGCACGGCCGCGGCGATTGCCCTGCGGGAAGGCATACGCGTTCGCGAAGTGCCGGACAGAAGCATCGGCAAGGTGCAGCAGACGCTGCTGCGTGACGGATGCTTCCTCTTGAACGCGACGAACGAGGACGAACGCGACCTGGCCAGGCGGGCGACGACAAGCGCGAGCAGCGAAGCGGCGCTTGCCTCCTCGGAACCCGCGCCCGGACAGGGAGATGCGCTGACGGCAAGGAGAGGGCAATGGATCGCGGTCGGAGCGGATCGCCTCGACCTGTTGGCCGTGAACTTAAGCAACAAATCCGGAGAGCCGCAGCAGGTGGAGGCCCGCCTCTATGCCGTAGACCATCTGTGGGATTATCGGGTCTCCCCCGGTGAAGCGCTCGCCTCGACCTCGCTGTCCGTTCCGCCAGGGCAGGAGCAGTGGGTCGAATGGCCGCTGCAGCTCGACATGCAACAGTATCGCGGCCGCTACGTGAGGCTGGATCTGCTGGCGAATCCGCATGTCCAATGGCATGCGGCGTCTTCGCTTGAGCCCGGACACGTGAGCGCCTATGAGATCGGCGAAGGCAAAATGCGCAAGCTCGGAAGCGGCGTCATGATGAGCCTTCAAGTCGAGCCGCCGCAAAGATGCTATGAAGCGGCCAATGCGCTCAGCGGTGTGACGAGGCCGTACCGCTATACGAACCTGTGGCGCTCCGATCCGTCCCAGGCGCTGCCCCAATGGCTGGAGCTGACGTGGCCGGAGCCGGTCCAGATAGGCTCGGTCGAGCTGACTCTGCCTGGCCATCTGTTGCGCGGATATATGCAGTATCCGGCGTTGTACAGGGACCCGCAATGTCCGAAGAAGCTGACGATCGAAGCTTATGCCGACGGAGGCTGGGAGACGGCTGCCGAGTTGAACGACAACTATCAGCGGAGGCTCGTCATTCCGTTGGCGCGGCCGATCATCGCCGAACGGCTGCGAGTCGTCGTACATGAGACGAACGGAGACCCGTCCGCCGCAATCTATGAAATCCGCTGCTATCCGCCCGATACCGACATTCCGAACGAGAGACAGGAAGGGGATTCCGATGAACACGCTGCAGGATAAGGTGATTCTGATTACCGGCTGCCTGGGAACGCTTGGCCGCTCGGCCGTAGCCATGTTCCTGGAACGCGGAGCGACGGTCTACGGCTGCGATCTCACGCCGCTGGAGCGTTATCCCGACATCGCGCAATTGCAGGAACGTTACGGGGAGCGCCGCCTGAAGCTCAGACAGGCGGACATGTGCGACGAGGGGGAGGTCAAGGCGGTCATTGCCGATGTGGAGCGCGTGTTCGGCCGCTTGGACGGAACCTATCATAACGTATACGCGAGCGGCTGGAAGCCGGCCGTCGAGATGTCGCTGGAGGAATGGGACCGCGCGATCAGGGGGACGCTGACGAGCACGTTCCTGCTGAACAAGTATGCGCTTCCTCTGCTGATCCACTCCGGCGGAGGCTCCATCGTCAACACGTCCTCGATCCTGGGGCAGGTCGTATCGCCGGGCTGTCTCGCGTACGGGGCGGCCAAGGCGGGAGTCGAACAGATGACGCGTGTCATTGCCGCCGACTATGCGGAATACGGCATTCGCGCGAACGCGCTCGTGCCCGGAGACTTCGATACGAAGGAGGCGGTGGCGAATCAATCCGAGCAGCAGAGGGACGCGATCCGGCAGAGAGCCTGGCTCGGACGCAGCGCAAGCGCGGACGAGATCAACGAGGTCGCCGCCTTCTTGCTGTCCGACGCCTCCTCCTATGTTACAGGCGCGAGCTATAAAGTGGACGGGGGCTTTCATTAGATATCCGACAGGGGGATGAGCAAGTGAAGGAAGTGAGTGAAGTGAGCGCACTTACGCCGCCCGGCAGCTTTACCGCGGGGATCGAAGGCCCGGCCTGCGACGGGGAGGGCAACGTATACGCGGTCAATTACGCGCGTTCGGGAACGATCGGCCGGGTGACTCCGCAAGGAGAAGGAAGCATTTTCGTCGAATTGCCTACAGGAAGCATCGGCAATGGCATTCGTTTTAACCGTGCGGGCGACATGTTTATCGCGGATTTTACGGGCCACAACATTCTTAAGGTGGATATGGAGACGCGGGAGGTGTCCGTTCACGCCCACGAGCCGCGGATGAATCAGCCCAACGACATCGCGATCGCCAGGAACGGCGTCATCTATGCGAGCGATCCGAACTGGGACGACCATACCGGCAATATGTGGCGCATCGATACGGATGGAACGGTGAAGCTGCTGGAGGTGGGCATGGGTACGACGAACGGCATCGAGGTCGGACCGGATGACGATGTGCTCTATGTGAACGAGACGGTACAGCGCAAAATATGGGCCTACGATCTGACCGCCGCCGGAGAAGTGAGCAACAAGCGGCTGCTGATCGAATTTCCCGATCATCTGCTGGACGGGATGCGCTGCGACATGGCCGGCAATCTGTACGTCACCCGGTTTGGCAAAGGCGTCATCGCCGTCATCTCGCCGGAGGGAGAGTTGATCCGGGAAATCGGGCTGCAAGGAACGGACTGCACGAATCTGACATTCGGCGGTGCGGACGGCCGGACTTGTTATGTGACGGTGTCGGACACAGGCAACATCCAATCGTTCAGGGTCGGACATCCCGGCCGCTGCTGGGGAATGTGGAAGCAAGCTTAATTTTCGGCGCAAGGAGAGGCGATGGACGATGAACTCGTATTGGTTTCACGAGCATACGCGGGAGCAGCTTAAGCGAAAGGCGGAAGCGGGCTGCCTGGTCGTCGTGGCGCTGGCCGCAACGGAGCAGCACGGCCCGCATCTGCCGGTCTATACGGACAGTCTGATTACGGAAGCGGTGGCCGTGCGCGCCGTCGGGCAAGCTTCGCGCGAGATCCCGGTGTTGCTCTGCCCGCTGCTGACGATCGGCTGCTCGGATCATCACTTAAGGTTTGGGGGCACGCTGTCGTTCTCCTCGGCCACCTATTTGCACATGCTGCGCGACATCGGAGAGAGCCTCGTAACGGACGGCTTCCGCAAAATCGCGTTCCTGAACGGACACGGCGGCAACGAGCCGATCATGCATCAGACGGCGAGCGATCTTGCGGTGAAGCATCCGGTGTGGACGGCTTCCGCCTCCTATTGGAGCTTGTCTCGGGAGGAGCTGCGCAAGGAAAACGCCGACGAGGTCGGCATGGTTCCGGGCCACGCGGGAGGTTTCGAGACTTCGGCGGTGATGGCGCTGCGGGATGATCTGGTCGACACAGAGAGGATGACGACCGAGCATGAGGAGCGGGCCTGGATCAATTCGGGCCCGCCGGGCGCATTTATAGGCCGGCACGGCGAGCTGACCGGAGCGGACGGCTATACCGACGCGCCGATCCGGGCGACGAAGGAGCGGGGAGAGCGGTACGTGGAGGCGATCGTGCGCGGCACGGCCGCTTGGCTCGTGAACGTCTACGCAGCGATGGAGCGCGGAGAGAAAGGGGTTCGAGAACGGCAATGACCAACTCTATTTCTTCTATTATTAAGAATCATTCGGCATTGGTCGCTTTCTGGGACTTCCAAGAGGCTCCCGGGGAGAGCAAAGTCTCTCACGGTCCGGGATCGCACCGCTGCGAGCTGCTGGAGATGTCCGGTCCGATCGAACGGGCGGAGGACGGCGTATTCGGCCCGTACAGCGCCAATCTGCGCGAAGGGGATTGGCTCAAGGTCCCCCGCCAAGAGGCGCGCGGGTTGAACATCTCCGGCCGCGATGCCGAGGTCACCGTGGCGGCATGGGTGAAGCGGCGCAGGACGGCGCAGAGCCATTGCGAGTTTATCGCCGGAATATGGAACGAGACGGACGAGAAGCGGCAGTATGGGCTGTTTCTGAACTTGGCGATCTGGGACAGCGGCGACCAAGTGTGCGGCCACGTCTCGTCGATCGGAGGACCGACGCCCGGGTATTTGTACTGCATGGACGCCTCCATCGGTCAGACGCCGGTGCCGCTCGACAGATGGCAGTTCGTCGCTTTCACCTACGACGGAAAATACGCCCGTTCCTATCTGAACGGAAAGCTGGACGAGAGAGAGCGGTTTAATCCTTATTTGTACGAAGGCGGCTTGTTCGAAGGAGGAGTGGCAGGAGCCGACTTCACCGTGGGCGCTGTCGATCGGTCGGGCGAGATCGGCAACTTCTTCGCCGGACAGCTCGGCGGCCTGGCCGTATTCAATCGGGCTCTTGGCGAGAGGGAGATTGCCCAGCTTCATGGGTGAACGAGAGGGTGCGCCCGGGATAGAAAAAAAAGAGAGTGCATGAATCCGTTCGGGATCCATGCACTCCGTGCTATCCTTCCATAATTACTCTGTGCTCTTGCGAAGCTGCGCAACGACGTCGATCTCCACGAGCAAGTCGAAGTTGAGATCGCAATAGACGAGCGTTCGTGCCGGATAAGGCCGAGGGAAGAGACGGGCGTATATGCGATTAAACAATTCGTAGTCGGCGCGATTTTTCAAATAAATGTTCACTTTCACGACGTCCTCCAGTGTTAATCCGGATTGAGCCAGTATTTTCGAGATGTTCCGTATCGTCATCAGCGTCTGGCCTTCCAGATCGTCCGCTGTCACTTCCCCGGTTACCGGATCGGTCGCTCCCTGTCCAGACACGAACAGGAGCGAATCCGTCGGCGTAGCGGGAGAGAAGGGGACTTCATCCATTCCGTATTTCAGATTCGTATTCAACAGACCTGCTCCTCCCCTGCCGCTTTACCAGCCAAGCGCTTTTCTGGTTTCCGCCGCTTTCAGATTATAAGCTTCAACCGCGGGAATCCGGCTGCTGAAGTCACCGCCTTTGGTAATCATGCTGGCGATCGGGCCGTTGACGGTGTCGACCAGCGTGACGAGATCGGCAATGCTCGCGTCGGGCGAGTAACAGCAGATTTCCGAGCTGCGGCGTACGGCGTCGACGTTCTTGCCCTGCCATACCGGCGCCTGCGCGTAATAGTTGTGCAATTCCTGGTCCTGCACCCAGGAGCCGCTTCCGTTTTCGATCATCGTTTTTTGCGCTTCGTTGCTGAAGAGGAAGCTGAGATACAAGAAAGCTTCTTCCTTATGCTTGGATGCTTTCGGAATGGAGATCAGCCCGGTCTGGTGAATGGTAGCCTGCTTGGCTTTGCCCGCCGGCATCGGCAGCACATCCCATTCGAAGTCCGCTTTCTTGAGCGTCTCCAAGTACCAGTCGGCGCCGAGCGTGAACAGGGAGTTGCCTTGCAGGAACACTTCCACGGGATCGCCCTGCATGCCGAGCTTTTCTCTCTCGATATCGCTCGGACGTACGTGCCACTTCGTCGTCAGCTCCTGGGACCACTTCAAATCTTCCAGCACGGCAGGCGTATTCGCGAGACTCGCGCTCCTGTCTTCATTCATATACCGATAGTTCGGCGCGCTGCCGTTGGCCATCGTCAGGATGTTCGTGAACTCGTCGATCATGCCGCTGATGCCCCAGTCGTTGGCGGCCGGGTCCGTCGCCTGCTTCGCCATCTCAAGGAAGTCGTCGTACGTCCAGTCGAGGCCCGGCATTTCCAAGCCGTACTTATGAAGCATCTCTTTATTCACGATGACCCACATCGGAATGTCGGCATAAGGCAGCACCCATTGCTTGCCGCCGGTCTTGAACGAATCCATGAAGCCGTCCTGCATGACCGCTGCCTGAATCCGGGGGTCCTTCTCGATGTACGGAGTCAGCTCTTCCAGCAAGTCGCCCGACAGCCATTGGGATAAACCTGCGTCCAGGAAGACGAGATCCGCCTTCTCCCCGGCGATGACATTGTTGACGACCGCCTTGTCGATGTTCGTATTCGATTCGATCGTAATCCAGGGATACATTTCGTGAAACTTGTCGAACAACGTTTGGTTCGGACCGATGAACCAGGCCAGCACGGTTAACGTGACGGGCTCGCGTTCGGCATCCGGCGTGGCGCTCGGCGACTCGGAGGCGCTTGCCTGAGGCGAGCTGGACGCCGGCGGACTCGAAGCGGACGGAGAGGCGTTGCCTCCCGATCCTCCGCCCGAGCAAGCGGCGAACAGCGGCAGCAAGGCGATAATTGCAATCAAGCTTGCCAAACGGTAATGCCGGATGAACCTTTTCCCCAATTTCATGAGCAGACACTCCCCGAATAGGATAATAATGAACCCTCATGCGCCGATCAGCGAGTACATTTTTAGTTATGAAAGGGTTACCATGCTTAAATTGTATCATGGAACATTTTCATGTCAAGGAATAAAATTCACATACAAAATAAAAACACAGAGATATCTGTTTACGATCGTTATTTTATTTGATATCATTATTTCACGTACTTGAAACGTTTTCAACATAAATCGTGGGGGTAAGGGCGATGGGGAACGTGACGTTTAACCACGTGTACAAATATTACAAAGGAGAGCCGGACCCGGCGGTCAAGGACTTTCACCTGGAAGTCGAAGACGGGGAGTTCCTGGTCATGGTAGGCCCGTCCGGATGCGGCAAGTCGACGACGCTGCGCATGCTGGCGGGACTGGAGGAGGTGTCCGAGGGCGATATCTACATAGACGGGAAGCTGATGAATTTCGTCTCCCCGAAAAATCGCGACATCGCCATGGTGTTCCAGAATTACGCGCTGTATCCGAATTTGACCGTATTCGAGAACATGGCGCTCGGGCTTCAACTGCATAAGGTGGCCAAGAGCGAGATCGAGCTTCGCGTCAACCGGACGGCCAAGATGCTGGAAATCTCGCACTTCCTGACGAAGAAGCCCAGCCAGCTGTCCGGGGGACAGAAGCAGCGCGTCGCGCTGGGAAGGGCGCTCGTTCGCGAGCCGCAAGTGTTCCTGATGGACGAACCGCTGTCCAATCTGGACGCCAAGCTGCGTACGCAGACCCGGATGGAGATCAGCAAGCTGCACAAAGAGCTGGGGACGACGATGGTCTACGTCACGCACGATCAGACCGAAGCGATGACGATGGGAACGCGTATCGTCGTCATGAAGGACGGCCGAATTCAGCAGGTGGCTCCTCCGCAGCAGCTGTACGACGAGCCCAGCAATCTGTTCGTGGCCGGATTTATCGGGACGCCGCAGATGAACTTCCTCTCCGGCTCGATCGTCTCGATCGACGACCGCTTTTACTTCCGCAGCAGGAGGCTGGATCTGAGCATACCGGAATCTTACTATCCTTATCTTCGATCGGCGGAAAGCAATCTGCGCTCGATCGTGCTGGGCATTCGCCCGGAATACGTGCTGTGCGAAGCCGAGGCGGTGCAGCGATATTCGGAGTGGAGTGTAAGCGCCTCCGTATATATGAGGGAGCCGCTTGGCTCGAACACTTACTTGTACGCGCGAATGGGCGAGGAGAGCCTGACCGCCCGCGCGGAAGCGCATACGCCGATCGAGCCGGGCGATTCGGCGAATTTCGTCGTCCGGATGGATAAGGCTCATTTCTTCGATCGCGACAGCGGTGTGTCCCTGACGTCGCGGGGAGGAGGACATCCGTGAGGAGGAAAACAACGCGGACCCTTGTTGTCGGTGGCGGCATCGTTCTGCTGGGAGCCGCGTTCTTGCTGCTGGGGCGATCCGGTTCCGGGGAGACGGAGGCCTATCCCGTCTTCGGCGCGGAGAAGGTGCTGTCCGGCATCGGAGCTTCGGAAGGCGCTCCCGCGCCTTATATTCAATGGATGGAAAGCGCGGAATTTGAAGCGCTGAAGCCGGCCGAGGGCGCCGAAGCGATCGTCCTGGCGACGGATTACGCCTCGGCTGCCCCCGAGGCGCAGCTGGATCGCCGCCGCGATCAGGCGAAGGGAGCGGACGTGCTCGACTGGAGCAATTCGCGCGGCTGGGTCGAATGGCGGATCGAGGCGCCGCGCGACGGCATCTACGAGCTTGAACTGGTCTACGCGCCGCTTAAAGCCGGATTCTCTCCCGTCGTGCGGGGAATCCAGATCGACGGCGCGTATCCGTTCGCCGAGGCGGAGCGGGTGAGCTTCGACCGGCTCTGGAAGGACAGTGTCTATCCGTATGAGCGCAACGCAATCGGCAACGAGATTCGGCCAGTGCAGGACGAATTGGCGGATTGGCGGGCCGAGAAGGCGGCGAATTACGCGGTCAGCTCCGAGCCGCTCCGGTGGGCGCTGACGGCAGGCGAGCATACGCTGCGGCTTGTCGGCGGGCAAGGGCCGCTGTCGCTTCACTCGATCAAGCTGGTTGCGCCGCGGCAGGCGCCCGCTTACGAGGATTACTTGAAGGGCCGCCCTTCGGGAACGAACGGCGGGGAGCCTTGGCACAGCATCGTCGAAGCGGAGCGCTATGCGTTCAAGTCGTCCGTCACCATTCAGCTTCAGAGCAAGTCCGAGCCCTACATTTCTCCCGATCCGCAAGGGAAAATCGTCTACAACGCGATCGGCGGCACGAGCTGGACCAAGCCAGGCGAACGGGTCGGCTGGGAGATTACGGTGCCGAAGTCGGGCTATTACGCGATCGATGCGAAATATTACCAAGGCTTTAACGGCAAATCCAGCGCGTACCGGACGGTGCTGATCGACGGCGAGGTTCCGTTCCGGGAAATGCAGAGCTACCGTTTCGCGCCGAACAAGGCGTTCGAGATCGCGCCCATCGCCGCCGAGGATGGCGACCCCTATCTCTTCTATTTAGCAGAAGGCAAGCATCAGATCGAGATGGTGGTCGACACTTCGGCCGTTCGTCCGGTAACCGAATCACTGCTCGATATCGGAGACAGGTTGCTCCGAATGGAACGGGACGTTCGTGCGATTACGGGCAACTATGGCTACGGCAGCGATCAGAACGTCGATACGGCCCGCACTTGGGATCTGCGCAAATTCGACCCCGGGCTGGAGGCGGAGCTGCAGGCGCTGATCGATCGTCTCATGAATATTTGCGAGTATTTGAACGGGCTTAACCAGGCGAACACCGACTCGGTCACGGCGCTTCTCGTCAACGCGGATCGGCTGCAGAAGCTGCTCGACCGGTTTAACGACATTCCGAATCGCGTCACGGAATTCGGGACGGTGCGCACGAGCCTGAATACGTGGATTCAGACGATCGAATCGCAGGCGATGGAGCTGGACTATCTGGTCGTCCGCACGCCCGACGCCGATCCCGGTTTGAAGGTGCCCGGTTCCTGGAGCAAGGTGCGCTATTCGACGGCCGATTTCTTCCGTTCGTTCTTCCAGGAATACGACACGAACGTCAGGGATGACGACGATACGCTGACCGTATGGGTGCAGCGGGGCAAAGATTACGTGGATCTGCTGGATTTGATGGTGCAGCAGGACTTCACTCCGAAGACAGGCATTCGGGTGAACATCAACCTGATGCCGAATACGAACGTGCTGCTGCTGGGCAACGTCGCCGGCGATCAACCCGATGTGGCGCTGGGCGTTCCGCTGGAAACCCCGGTCGACTTCGCCATGCGCGGAGCGGCGGAGGACTTGAGCGGATATCCCGGCTTCGAGGAAGTGTTCGGCCGCTTTAATCCGGGTCTGATGCGTTCCTACCAATATAACGGGAACTTTTACGGTCTGCCCGAGACGCAGAACTACTATATGATGTTTTACCGCACCGATATTTTCGAGGATCTGGGCCTGGAGCTGCCGGATACGTGGGATGATGTCACGCGCATGCTCCCCACGCTTCAGGAGAACGGGCTGACGTTCAATTTGCCGAAGAAAAACTTCCATATTCCGTTCTATCAGCATGGAGCGGAGTTTTACGAGGCGGACGGCTTGCGGCCGAGCCTGACTTCGGAAGAGGGAGTCGCGGCCTTCAAGCAGTGGACGGACTGGTACCGCAAGTACAATCTGCCGAAGGATATTCCGGTCTTCATCCACCACTTCCGCAATGGCGACATTCCGATCGGCGTGGCCGACTTCGATATGTACGTGCAATTGGTCGTCGGTGCGCCGGAGATCGAAGGCAAGTGGAAAATGGTTCCGCTCCCCGGCGTCAAGCAGCCGGACGGCACGGTGGCCAGATGGTCGCATAACGAGTCGATGGTGCGGATTCAGGAGCCGTCGTCGCTGCTGATGCTCGGCAAGAGCGAGCGGAAGGCCGAGGCGTGGCGGTTCATCGATTGGTGGACGTCGGACGAAGTGCAGAGCCGGTTCAGCAACGATATCGAATCGTTCGCGGGCATCGCCTACCGCTGGAATACGGCCAATCTGGCAGCGATGCAGACGATTCCGTGGCCGGAGGAGGATCTGGCCGCTCTGAACGAGCAGGACAGATGGGTCAAAAATATGCCTTACGTCCCGGGCTACTACTATCTGGCGAGAGAGATCGAGTTCGCCTGGAACAATACGGTCGTCGGCGGCATGCCGGCCAGGGAAGCGCTGGAGAAATCCGAGATGTCGCTGGCCCGGGAGATGATGCGCAAGCAGGAGGAGCTCGGCGCCGCGTCGATGGATCGCCTGTCGGTTCCGCCCTATGACAAACCCTACGAGAGGAGAACGCCGTGAAAACCGTGACTCGCATTGAAGCTGTCGCCCGCAAGCCGTCCGCGCCAAGCGGCTATCGGGCCCGTATCGTCCGGTTCCTGCGCGAATGCTGGGCGGATCGACTCTCGTACCTGTTTCTGGCGCCGTTCCTGCTCAGCTTCGTCTGTTTCATTATCGTGCCGGTCGCGCTGGCGATGCTGCTCAGCCTGACCTCGTTCAACGGCTTCGAATTTCCGCGGTTCATCGGGGTCAGCAACTTCATTTATATGTTCACGCAGGACGTCGTATTCATGAAGCATACGATTCCGAATACGCTCAAGTTCGCCATCATCGTCGGTCCCGGCGGCTACATTTTGTCTTTCGTGCTCGCCTGGCTCATTCATCAGCTGCCGCGAAGCATTCGCGATTATTTCTCCCTGGCCGTGTACGCGCCGTCCATCATGGCGGCTTCCGTGGCGCTGACGATGGTGTGGACCGCGGCGTTCAGCGGCGACAGCGTCGGCTATTTGAACAATATTTTGCTGAGCCTCGGGCTGATTGAGGCTCCGCAGCTGTGGCTTCAGGATCCGAAGTATTTGATGACGTTCATGATCATCGTCACGCTGTGGACGAATATGGGCGTCGGCTTCCTGGCGATGCTCGGCGGCCTGCAGACGGTTAACACCGAGCTGTACGAAGCGGGCCGAATCGACGGCATCAAGAACAGCCTGCAGGAAGTGTACTACATCACGATCCCGAGCATGAAGCCGCAGATGCTGTTCAGCGCGGTGATGGCGATCGTCAGCGCGATCAAGGCGGGCTCCATCTCCAGCGGGCTGTCGGGGATGGCGATCACGCCGCAATATGCCGGCCATGTCATCAACAACCACATTTACGATTATGCGTTTCTCAGATACGAATGGGGCTACGCGTCGGCGCTGTCGGTCGTGCTGCTCCTGATGAGCTATGCGATCATGCGGCTGAGCTACAAGCTGTTCGGCACGAAGGAGGATGAGTAGATGCTGCTGACATTCCGCAGAAAGTTCCGTTTCCCGCGAATGATGCTGTTCGCGTTTCTCGCGGCCGTCGGCATTTTCATGCTGCTGCCGATCATCTTTCTCGTCAACAACGCTTTCAAGCCTTTGAACGAAATGTTCCTGTTCCCGCCGAGAATTTTCGTGCAGAATCCGACGATGTACAACTTTGAGCAGATGTTCCTTCACAGCTCCGCGGGCGTCGTGCCGTTCAGCCGCTACCTGTTCAACAGCGCCGTCATCGCGACGATCACGACGCTGGCCGTTATCGTCGTCAGCACGATGGCCGGTTATGTCCTGTCCAAGCACCGCTTCCATTTCAAGGCGCTCATTATGGGCACGGTCATGATCGCGCTGATGTTTACGCCGGAGACGGTGTCGATTCCGCGATATTTGATCGTGAGCGGACTGGGTCTCAAGGATTCGTATTTGGCGCACGTGCTTCCTTTTCTGGCATCGCCGGTCGCGGTGTTTCTCATGAAGCAGTTTATCGACCAGATTCCGAATTCGCTGATCGAGGCGGCCAAGCTGGACGGCGCGCCGGACATGTACATTTTCCTGCGGATCATCATTCCGCTGACGTCGCCCGCGGTCGCTACGGCAGGCATCATCACGTTCCAGATCGTGTATATGGACGTCGAGGCTTCTTCGCTCTATATGACCAAGGAGACGATGAAGACGCTGTCCTATTACGCGGAAGCGATGACGCAGAACATTCCCGGGGTGGCGCAGATCAGCATTGCCGCCGCGATCGGGCTGCTGATGTTCGTGCCGAATCTGATCATTTTCCTGATCTTCCAGCGAAAAATGATTCAAACGATGCTGCATTCTGGCGTGAAATGAACAAGGGGACGGAGAGGGGGGATGCAGATGTTCGGCCGCATTCGGAAAGGCTTGGCCGTTAAGGCGATCGCGGGCATGCTGCTGCTCGGCTTATGGGCTCCGCAGCTCGCTTCGGCTCAGCTTCCGTATTATACGTGGTACAACGATCTCAATGCCGGCAACATCCGCACGCAGCCGATCTATGTGCCGGACCGGATCGTCGACGGCAACGGCATGGAGGGAGCGCTGTCGTCGCCGGGCGATATCTACATCGCGGATGACGATCATGTGTATATTGCCGATACGGGCAACAATCGTATCGTGGAGTTGAACGAGAAGGGCGAATACGTGCGCAGCATCGGGCGCGAGGAGGGACCGGGCCAGCTGGCCCAGCCGGAAGGCGTGTTCGTCGCGGAGGACGGGACGATCTACGCGGCCAATACCGGCGGGCAGTCGATCGTGCTCTACGCGCCGGACGGAAGCTTCTTGCGCGAGTTCAAGAAGCCGGAGGCGACGGCGCTGACGGCGGACTATCATTTCCTCCCGACCAAGATTGTCGCCGATCAGCGGGGCGTCATGTATATCGTCGTCAAGGATACGTTCCTCGGACTGCTGCGAATGAGTCCCGAAGGCGAGTTCACCGGCTTCTTCGGCGCGAACAAGGCGAAGTTGAGCTGGCTGGACCGGCTGAAGCGCGCATTGCTGAACGAAGGGCAGCTGGCCCGGGAGATCGCCAAGCAGCCGAATCCGATCCAGAACGCGACGCTCTCGGACGACGGCTTCCTGGTGACGACCAGCTCGGGGAGGGCCAGCGACGGACAGATCAAGAAGCTGAACGCCGGAGGTTTCGACGCGTTCGGCAATAAGGAGTTCCGCCAGGACAATCTCGTCGATACGGCGATCGACCGCAACGGTTTTATGTACGGATTAAACCGCAACAGCATAATCAGTATCTCGGTCTACGACCCGACGGGAGAGGCCGTCTTCTATTTCGGCTCGACCCAGAAGGGGGCGCGCCAGCTCGGCATTACCGATTACGGCATCAGCATCGACATCAACAGCGCCAACGAGCTATGGGTCGTGGACAATGCGTCCAATCTGATCCAGGTGTTCAAGAGAACGAGCTTCGGCGACACGTATATGACGGCTTCCCATCTGTACTTCGAAGGCGATTACGAACGCAGCCGGTCTTATTGGGAAGAGGTCATCCGGCAGAACGGCATGCTCAACATCGCCTATAACGGCTTGGGCAAGATCGCTCTGCACGATCGCGACTACGCGGCGGCGCTCGATTACTTCAAGCAGTCGAACGATCCGGAAGGTTATTCCGACGCTTATTGGTACATCCGGTACGAATGGTTGAAAAATAACTTCCTGCTCGCGGTCGTCGTGCTGGTCGCCGGGATCTGGGGAGTGTCGTTCGGAGCGCGCCGCCTCTCGGCGCTCGTGCGCAAGCGATCATGGCCGCCGCTCGTTCGGAGATATGCCGGCGAACTGAGGGACGCGCTCTATCTGATGGTTCATCCCTACAACGGTTTCTACCGGTTGAAGGATCGCAATATTTCCGTCGCGGTAATCGTCTTCCTGCTCGTACTGGCGGTCGCCGTTCACATTTGGTCCGTGTTCGCTTCCGGCTTTATCGCTTATCCTTACGATCTTGGCGATTACAATCTTCCGCTGTCCTTGGCGTTCCTGATCGTGCCTTGGGTAACGTGGGTGATCGCCAATTACTTGGTGAGCACGGTCAAAGGCGGGGAAGGCCGATTCCGGGAAGTGCTGCAGGCGAGCACCTTCGCGATCGTTCCGTTCATCGTCATCACGATTCCGGCGACGATTCTGACCAACTTCGTCGTGCTGGAGGAATGGATTATCATCGATCTCACCCGACAGGCGATGTGGATCTGGATCATCGTTCTGTTCCTGGTCATGACGCAGGTCATTCATAACTTCGATTTTACCGAGGCGATCAAGAACGCGGTCATTACGCTGCTGACGATCGGGGTCATCTGGGTATTCGCGACGATCATCTCCGGCCTGGTGTACAACTTCTACGACTTTATTGCGCAGATCTACCGGGAGGTGACCTTCCGTGCTTAGAAAATTATGGCCTTCCAACGGCAAATACAGACTGCTGCTCCTATTCGCGCTTATCGCGGTCGTGGCGGTAGCTTCGATCGTCTACAGCAGGCGGGATAAGCTTCCTTCTCTTCAGGCGATGGGAATCGCCGATCCCGTGCCGCAGTTCGCTTCGGTGCTGGATGGAGCGGCTTGGCAGGCGAGCGGCATTGACGGCGAAGGCTTCTCCCTCGCGGGGGACAACGCCAAGTATTCGCTGCTGCTGGAGCCGAAGACGAGCCAGCTTGTCGTCGTCGACAAGACGGGCGGTTACAAGTGGCGGAGCAATCCGTCGCCGGAGCAGCTCAAGCAGGAGACGGTCAAGGGCGCGCTGCTGGAAAATCTGCAGTCGCCGTTCGTCGCCGAGGTGGTCGTCGCCGGGCAGACGAGAAGAACGATGCTGAGCACGCTCACGAAAGGAGTGACGATCGACTATGTCCCGATCGGCGACGCGGGCGTTCAGGCGACCTATACGTACGAGAAGGAGAAGCTGAGCTTCGTCATTCAATTCACGGTGACCGACCGCGGCTTGGAAGCGGTCGTACCGTCGGACGGTATTCGGGAATCGGGCGATTACTGGCTGTATTCTTTGCAGCTGCTGCCTTACTTCGGCGCGGTTCCGACGGGCGGCGAGGAAGGCTATCTGTTCGTGCCGGACGGCCCGGGAGGGCTGATCCTGTACGACCGCCAGCGGCCTTCGGTTGCCAGCGGCTACGAGTATCCGATCTACGGGGATGATCCGGCGCACGTCAACTATGACGAGAACATGCAGGTGCAGCGTGAGCAGATCGCTTATCCGCTCTACGGGCTGAAGCGCGGAGACCGCGCGTTCGCTGCGATCGTGAAGGAAGGGCCGTATACGGCGAAGATCAAAGCGGTCACGCCAAGCGGCAGCTCGCGATATCATTCGATCGGGGTCAGCTTCGGTTATCGCGAAGAATACGGCCGCAAGGTGAGCGGCATTACGAAGGAGACGGTCAAGGCGGTGCGCAAGGAGCGGACGGCGGAAGACCGGCGGGTGGAGTATCGTCTGCTGGTCGGGGAGGAAGCCGATTACGTCGGGATGGCGCACGCCTATCGCGATTATCTGCAAGAGAGCGGACAATTGGGCGCTCCGCTGGCGGCGACGGATCGCGTTCCACTCATGCTGTCTATCGTCGGAGGCGGCAACAAGCCGCAATTCGGCAGAAGCGGGTACGAGGCGGCGACGACGTTCGAGCAGGCGGAGCATATCGTCCGGGATTTGCGCGAGGCCGGCGTAGCGAACATGAGCGTCATCTATCAGGGGTGGCAGAACAGCGGCCATACGTATACCGACAAGCGGTTTCCGATCGTCTCGGAGCTTGGCGGCGTGAAAGGGGCGAAACGGTTCGCGCAAAGCATGCGCGAGCTCGGAGTCCCGGTTCTGTTCGACGATTACATGGCCTGGAAGGACGAGTCGCACAGTTCCTTCTATAAGAAGACGGACGGCATTCGCGGCATCGATTCCACGGTGCTGTCCGGAACGGGAGACGCGTTCATCGTGAATCCGGTAAAAGCGGTCCGCCAGCAGAAGCTTGTCGTCGACGCGCTGAAGAAGATCGGAATCGACGGCATCCACTACGTCGACGGCCCCGGCAGTATCGCGTTCAGCGATTACAGATCGAACGCTCCATTGACGCGTGGAGATACGGTGCACTATTACCGGGAGCTGTTGGACTACGTCAGGGAGCAGCTCGGAACGGCGGGCGTGCAGCGCGGGGAGCAGTACGCGCTCGGGCATGCAGATTACATCGAGGAACTGCCGCATGCGTCCAGCCGGGATTTCATCGTCGACGAGACGGTGCCCGTCTACCCGATCGCCGTCCATGGCACGGTCGCCTATTCGACGGCGCCGGGCAATCTGCGCGACGTCTACGAGGACGAGATGCTGCGGGCGATCGAATACGGCGCGGTGCCGGCCTTTACGCTGACCTACGCTGAGAGCCGCGTGCTGAAGGGGACGGATTACCAGGATTTGTTCAGCACCGAGTACGCGGTCTGGAAGGATCGCATTCTCGAAGACTACGACAAGTTCGACCGTCTGGCCGGCGTGCTCCACCAGCCGATTGTAGATCACGAGAAAGCGGCGGAAGGCGTCTATGTCACCACCTACGAGGACGGTACCCGAGTCACCGTCGACTATAACACGAAGCAATTCGGCGTCGAGGGAGGGAGAAGCGAATGAACGGGAAAACCTCGCGGCGCAGACAGCTTCTGCAGTTTCGCTGGAAGGAATACGGAATGGGTTATCTGTTCATGCTGCCTTGGATGATCGGATTCGTCGCTTTCGTGGCTTTTCCGATCGGATGGTCGCTGTGGAACAGCTTTAACCAGGTGTTCATTACGAGCGAAGGATTCAAGTACACTTGGGTCGGACTGAGCAATTTCCGGAGAATGCTGGTGGAGAACAACGCTTATCCGATTATTTTGATTACGTATTTGCAAGAAGTGCTGCTTATTATCCCGCTGATTCTCATTTTCTCCTTTTTCGTGTCGCTGCTGCTCAATGAGAAGTTTCCGGGAAGAGGATGGATGAGGGCGCTCTTCTTCCTTCCGGTCATTTTCGCCACGGGGCAGGTCATTATGGAGCTGTTCGTGCAGGGAGCGGGCGAGCTGCCGTTCATGGAGCAGTACAATCTGGACGTCATTCTGCGGCAGTATTTCAACGAGAGCACCGCCAACATGCTGCTCGGCATTCTCGGCAAGGCGGTCATCATTCTCTGGTATTCCGGCGTGCAGATTCTGATCTTCATCGCCGGCTTCCAGACGATCCCGAAGACGGTGTACGAGGCGGTCCGGGTAGACGGAGCTTCGCCGTGGGAGAGCTTCTGGAAAATTACGTTCCCCGGCATGCTGCCTTTTATCGGACTGAACGCGGTGTACACGATCGTCGATCTCTTCACGTTCCCGTTTAATCCGGTGATGGAGATCGTTCGGAACAATATGTTCTCGCCGACGACGGGCTACGGCTACGCGAGCGCCATGGCTTGGCTGTACTTCGCCATCGTGCTGGTGCTGCTCGGCATTACGCTGTGGCTGACCTATCGCGCGACCAAGGGGAGGGGGGAGCTTCGATGAAGCTGGAGGAAGCGTACAAGCAAGTTAAGCTCGATATCGCCGAGACGCTCGCGCACCGCAAGACGCAGAAGCTGAAGATGACGGTGCTTGGCCAGAACGTGAAGGACGGGATGATCGCCAAGCTGGTCATTTTCTCGCTGCTGATGGTCATTGCCTTCCTGTATGTCAAGCCGATTCTGTATATGATCTCGACCAGCCTCAAGAGCGTGGCCGACATGATCGATCCCGTCGTCGGGCTGATTCCGCGGGAGCTGAACCTGGCCAACTACGCGGATGCATGGAAGGGGCTCAAGTATCCCGAAGGCTTCCTGGATACGATGACGATCGCGCTCGTCGGCTCCGTGTTCCAGGTGTTCACGTGCGCGCTGACCGGCTATGCGCTGGCGAGGCTGAAGTTTCCGGGGAAGAATCTGATGTTCTTCCTCATTCTCGTCGCCTTCCTCGTTCCGCCGCAGCTGACGATCGTTCCTCTCTACATGATCTACAGCGAGCTGGGGTGGATCAACACGCCGTTCGTGTTCCTCGTGCCTGCTCTGTTCGGGCAGGGCTTGCGGGGGGCGTTGTTCATCATCATCTTCCGGCAGTTTTTCCTGTCGCAGCCGAAGGCGCTGGAGGAGGCGGCCAAGATCGACGGAGCATCGGCGTTCCGCCTGTTCTTCCGCATCATGATGCCGCTGGCCGCCGGTGCCTGCCTCGTCGTGTTTCTGTTCTCGTTCGTCTGGTACTGGAACATGAGCTATGAGGCGGCGCTGTTCCTGAGCAAGGACTTCACTCCGTTGTCTCTGCGGCTGAATTCGATGCAGATGGAGCTGATCGGCAACAAGGCGCTCGATTACAGCGCAGGAGTCGGGCAGGACCCGATCTCGGAAGGACCGCGGATGGCCGGCGCGTTCCTCATCATCTTCCCGCCGCTGCTCGTCTATCTAATCGCGCAGCGCTGGTTCACCGAAGGCATCGAGCGCACCGGGCTCGTGGAATAGGCGGGGCTTTCGCTCCGCCTTTCTGCTATGGCTTGGGAGCTTGGGGCGGGGCAAGAGTAGAGCAAGGCGGGGTAAGGCAGGGCAGGCAGGGCAGGTAGGCAAGGCGGATGGCAAGTAAGGTAGGTAGGGCAGGGTAAGGCAGGTAAGGGCACGGTAAGGCGGAGGTAGGTAAGGCAGGTAAGGCAGGTAAGGCGGGGAGGGCAGGTAAGCCGGTAAGAGCACGGTAAGGCGGGGCTTGAACAAAGGGCGTTGTTCTAAGAAGTCGAGTAACTCCTCCCAAATGGTGCACAAGCGGAGGACGTTGTTCTAAGAAGTCGAGTAACTCTTGCCAAATAGTGCATAAACGGAGGACGTTGTTCTAAGAAATCGAGTAACTCCTCCCAAATGGTGCATAAACGGAGGGCGTTGTTCTAAGAAGTCGAGTAACTCCTCCCAAATGGTGCATAAGCGGAGGACGTTGTTCTAAGAAATCGAGTAACGTTTCCCGCAAAGTAACATTGAACAAAGAAATAGGGGCCATCCCATGGTCATCTGTAAGATGACTTATAGGACGGCCCCAACATTCAGTATGAATGACTAACGAGAATGGCAGATTGTGTGCAAGAGCATTGCGGTTTCTTCTCTCAAGTTGGCGTTACTGCTTGCTGGCCAGTTCCATTTCGACCGCTTTGTCCAGCTCGGCTTCGGCGGACTTCAGGGCGTCTTCCACGCTCAGCTCTCCGAGGATCACCTTCTCGAACTCGTAGGCGAGAATCGAAGGAGCGTTCAAGGTAAGCGTCGGATGGATCGCCGGCGAAGGCGCGAATTTGTTGTAGTAGATGGCCGAGACGTTTTTCCCTTCCAGCAAGGGGACGTTGGCGCCGAATGCCTTGCGGACTTCTTCGTTCAGCAGGTGAGTCGGTTTGCCTTCCTTGGCGGCGGCGAGTTGGGCTTCGTCGGACAGCAGCTCGTTCACTGCTTGCAGCGCCGCTTCTTTGTTCGCGGCCGTGTCCGTAACGTAGATCATCGTCGGAAGCGACTGGAAGCCGATGCCGTTGTTGTCCTCGAACGTCGGAGCCGCGACCATGTCCCAGTTGAGCTGATCGAAGCCGGGCCGTTTGTAGCTCGACGAGAGAGAGAGCACCATGGCGATGTTTTTCTGCTCGTAGAATTTGTTCAGCTCCAGACCGGAATCGCGCTCGTAGCCTTCCTGATTGCCGGGAATTTTGTAGAAGCGGGACAAATTGTCGAAAACGCGTTTCCAGCCGTCGTTGTTCACAACCGCTTTGCCGGTTTCGGCATCGATGATCGGCAGGGAGAATTCGTTGCTCAGCAGCGCGAACCGGTAGAACATGCTGATGCCGCGATATTTGACCCCGTCCTTCGTTCCGGTGACTTGCTTGGCGAGTTCGTACAGCTGATCCCAAGTCATGCCGTCCGTCGGATAAGGGGCGTTGAACTTGTCGAAGACGTCCTTGTTATAGAACAGCACCATCGGATTCGAGCTTTCCGGCAGGCCGTACAGCTTGCCTCCGGAGAAGTTTTTGGCGGTGGCGATCGAAGCCGGATCGAAGCGGTTCAGGTCGACGATGCCGGAATCGGCCAGCGTCGTCAAATCCGTCTGAAGATTGCTTCCCAGCAGCACCCGCAGATCGCCTTCGGCCGCTCCGAACAAGATGTCCGGCGTAATATCTTTCTGAGCTTTCAAATCGGGCATGTTCAGAATGCAGGAGCAGAGATAGTTGAGCGTGATGTTCGGATGTTTCGCTGTCACCCATTGATTGATCTGAGACTCGAAAGCGTCTTCCGGGATGGAGCTGAATACGCTGAGCTCCACCGGCTCGGGCTCCGGTTCCGGCGAAGGGGTTTCCGACGGACTGGGCGAAGGCGTTTCCGACGGCGACGGAGAAGCGCTTTCAGACGCCGGCGGACTGGAGGACGGAGCCGTTTCGTTCTTGCTGCAGGCCGACAGAATCACCGTCAGAAGCAGCATGCTGGCAATCAGTGCGGAGAAGACTCGCGACTTGTGAATCATTCTTGTAACCTCCCTAAGTTTCTGGTCACAACGTTCTGTATCAATAGCGATCCGTTGCTTCACTTCAATTTTGCAGAAAAACGCAGGGCGGGTATATGGAATAATGGTGGATTGTAATGGATAAAAAGTTAAAAAATGATTTTATATTCGTGAAACGGCGGGAGATGAGGTCCGTGTACGAATTTTTTGATCGTTTTTATCCGCATATTCTGAACGTTATCCATGGCAAATTGGAGCATTGGGAGACGCAGGGGACGCAAATCTACAAAAAGTCGACCAGCAGGCTCAGTCTGTTTTACGTGTATGAGGGCCAGGGCAGCATGGAGCTGGACGGGAAGAAATATCCGCTGTCGGAAGGAATCGTCGCCCAAATTCCGCTCAAGCGCAAGCTCGTCATTCGCAACGCTCCCGAGGCGCCTCTCCGCTATTTTATGATCGAATACGACTTTAAGCTGGTCCGATGGCAGGGAGATCATACTTGCTGCGAGGAACCGTCCGAGAAAAGCCTGCCGTTCGGACTCGTCGAGCCGATGACGGACCACAGAGGGCTCCGCTCCGACATGCAGCTTCTCTACCGGATCTGGTCCGAGAAGAACGGCGGATATACCGGGCAAGCCAAGCTGCTCTTCTTCAACCTGCTGCTGCGGATCAGCGAGCAACTGCACGAACGTCAGCAGGACGATTCGGCCGAACGCTCGATTATGGACTGCGTCAACTATATCAACAATCATTATCAGGAATCGTTGGAACGAGAGTTGCTGGCTCGCAAGGTGTCGCTGTCCAGCAGTTATTTCTCGGTGCTGTTCAAGAGGTACGTCGGCTGTTCGCCGGTGCAGTACATTACGAAAGTCAGACTGGATAAAGCCATGCAACTGCTGAGGGGAAGCAACAAGCCGGTATCGGTCGTCGCGCTGGAGGTAGGTTTTCACGATCCGCTGTATTTCAGCCGGGTGTTCACCCGGGAGATCGGTGTGACGCCGCGGGCTTACCGGGAAGCGTAAGGGAATGCCCGGGGACGAAGCAGGCCAACTGGAGAGTGGGCATCCGGTTGGCCTGGAGGTCGATCAGTTTTGATGTCCGTACACTTTCATGCTTAGTTCTTCGCAAGACCGCTTGATCCAGTCGTGGACTTTGCCCCACACTTCGCCGGTAATCCGGACGACCGGAATCGAGATGCTGACCGATGCGACCGTACGTCCGTCGGCGTCATGGATCGGTCCCGCGACGCAGTGGACGCCGTCCACGGTTTCGCCCATGTTGTAGCCGAATCCTTGGGAGCGCACTTTGTTCAGCTCCTTGATCAGATCCTGGAACGTGGAGATCGTCTTGTCGGTCACTTTTTCCAGCTCGTCGTGAGGGTAGAGGGCCCGCAATTCGTCCATCGACATGTCGGCCAGCATGATCTTGCCGGAGGCCGTGGCGTGCAGCGGCAATGTCGTCCCGACGTTCGGATTGAACCGGAGCGCTTGCGTGCTCACTTTCTCCCCGATATAGAGCAGATCGCTTCCCACCTTAATGGCCAGGCTAGCCGTCTCGTTCAGGTCGTCGATGATTTTCTCAGCGAGTAAATTAAACTCCCCGGTTAAGCTCGAGCTGCGCATGTAGCCGGACCGAATCGTGAATAGCTTGTAGCCGATGCGGAACTGCTTGCCGGAGCGATCCGTCTCCAGGTAACCCCTGTGGAGCATGTTCTGGAGAATCAGATAGGTGCTGCTCGGAGGCATGTTTAAGCCTTTGGAAATCTCCGTGAGATTGTAGGAATCCTTCTCGCCGGTAAAGAGCTCGAATATATCCAATACCCGGTCCGCTGACTTGACTTTTGGCGTTTGTTGTCCCATGCAGATAACACCCTTCTTGAAATTAGTTCACCAATATGAAACATAACCTCATCTTACCGTACTCCCGCCAACTTGTCGATAGCGCTATCGAGTTTTATTATCCAGAATATTCCTACCCTATTTTGAATCCTAACTATTCTTTATATAAAAAAGTATTCATAAACATGAAAATTATAGTTTTATATATATGAAATACATGCTATAATGTGAAAGAATTAAACAAAATTTACTAGAGTGACTAGCTGGTTGCCGACATCGGGAGAGGAGGGAAATCACGGAACATTTCCAATATTGTATGCGTTTACATCGTGGTGCTGCCCAGTTGAGGATGGGGTTGGGAAAGACATCAATTTGACGGGAGTGAGTTCGATTATGCGTAAACGTTATGGGTATGCCATGCTGGTCGTTTGTCTGCTGCTGACGATGGCGTCGACCGCGTTCGCCAATTCGGGAACGGGCGCTTCGACGTCCGGAACATGGACGCTGTCGCAGTTGACCGATCTGAGCGCCAAGCTCGGCACGGAGATCGGACAGACGAACCGGCCGCAGCTGCTCGCTTATCTGCAGCAGGTGAAGAGCGACGCGGATGCCGCGATCGCTGCTCCGGGGCTGTCGAATGACGAAGGCTTGGCAACGAAAGAAACATTGGAGTACGCGCTGCAATTGGCGAAGGATGCGGGACAAGCTTCCGGAGTATGGACGGATACGCCGTTTATCGTCTACGGTGTCCCGGCGCTGAGCCCCGAGAAGCGGCTGCCGAGTACGATTCCGACCGACGGCGCGATTACCGATCAGATTCGGGTCGTGTCGGCCCAAGGAGATTACGAAGCGTCTTCGTTCGTCCTCGTTCCGCTTGCGGACGCGGCTTCGGTCACGTTTACGGCGAACGATCTGCTTGGAACCGCCGGAACGATACAGGCGGACGCGGTCGATCTGCGCGTCGTCAAGACGTGGTATCAGGGCGGCACGGCTTGGCAGAGCTATTTCTTCGACGATACGAAGGACATGCTGACGCCCGAACTGCTGCTGCACGACGAAAATCTGGTCAAAGTCGATCATCAGACGAAGCGCAATTCCTTGCGCGTCGACTATCCTGCGGGCTCGCAATACGTAGACATCTCCGGCAGCCCTCCTGCGGCGTTCTCTTCATACACCGCTCCGGTCGAAGACAGTCCGGTGCTGCTGCCGATCGAGTTGAAGCAGGGCGAATCGAAGCAAATGTGGATTACGACCAAGGTGCCGAGCGGTACGCCGGAAGGTATCTACACCGGAACGATCGACATTACGGCCGACGGCGTTCCCGCCGGACAGATTACGCTGAAGATCCGCGTGCTTCCGTTTGAACTGCCGTCTCCAAAAACGTACTACGACCTCGACAAAGATTTCTACACGATGATTTATCATAACTCCCGTATGAAGGACGCGCTCACAGGCTTTGGCGGCGATGTGCAGAAATCGGAGACCAGGCTTCTCAACCACTATCGCAATCTGGTCGAGCACAACGTCATCAACCTGCCGACGAACGCGGCCATCGAAGTCAACAATCCTCAAGTCTTTCTCCGCCAGCTGGAGTTGATGGAAGAAGCCGGTATGGATTTGAATCCGCTGTTCGGAGTCGGGCCGTTGTTCCCGTCCAACGAAGACTATTCGATCTGGGGGCAATACCTGCAAGCCAAAGCGGCTTACGAAGCGAATCCGACGCCTCAGAACCTGGCGCTCATGGAGCAGCGCTACGCCGCTTATGAGCAGACGCTGATAGCGCCTAAAGCCTATACTCAGCAGGCATTCGACATCGTTACGCAGGCGCTCGGCCATACGAACGTCTATTTCGACGCCTGGGATGAGGCGGAATGGCCGCGGCTGCTGTGGCAGCAGGAAATGTGGAGATACGTCAAGGAGGATATCGGCGCCAAAATTTTCGCGACCGGACATGACGATCACTTCAACCTTGAGATCAAAGAGGACTTCCTGAACTGGGTCGGAGACCCGACTCGCGAGAAATCCGGAGCTTGGCACGCGCTGGGAGAGGACAAGATCATTACGAACTACGCCCATCCGCACTCCGGTCCGGAAAATCCAGACTTGATGCGCCAGCGCCACGGCATGTGGATGTACAAGGCGAATTACGACGCGGTCTACAATTATATCTGGTACTTCGAAAGCCCGTACGTCAACCCGTGGGCGGATTACGTGGACGCGACCTACCGGGCGTTCGGCTTCGTCTATCCGACGCAGACGGACGTGATCGATACGATGGCGTGGGAAGGCTTCCGCGAAGGCATCGACGATATCCGCTACGCGACAAAGCTGAAGCAGGTGGCCGAAGACGCATTGAACTCGGGTAATTCGGCGCGCATCGCAGCCGCCAACAAAGCGTTGAACTGGCTGGAGACGACGGACGAGCGAAAGACGAATTCGGATCTGCTTCGCCTTGGCATCATCGACCATATCATGAAGCTGCTCGATCTGGAAAACGGGAACTAGGAGGGTATGCCCATGTTGAGAAAAGCCAAGCGATATGCGCTGCTGCTGGCGGCGCTGCTCCTTGCGGCCACGTCCTTCCCGCATGCGTATGCGGAGGCGAACGCCCCCAAGGTGAGCTACGAAGTCGTCTACACAACCGAGGATTTATCCACGCCGACAGCCTGGTATAACAGCGACTTCTTCGACAATCCGGATTTTAAGGAAAACCGTTTCGTGCAGTATTGGTGGGAGACGCCGATTGAGCCGGGCGGACCGCGCGATACCGGCCTGTACGCGGCGTATCGCGAGGACGGCGTCTATATTTTCTTCCAATCGAATGAGCAGGAACTGGATACGAATGGCGTGTTGAAAAACAGTTCGATCGAGCTGTTCGTCAAATACGGGCTCGGAGATCTGCCGTACCACCAAATGATTTTCGAGACGAATGGAAGCGCTACGAACTATTACGAATGGCAGACGGAATATCGCGACAATTTGCCGCTGAAGGGCAACGCCGTGCTGACCAACGAGCAGATTCCGACGGGCTGGGGCAGCGTGCTGTACATCCCTTGGAAGGCCGCTTACAAGTACGTGCCGCTTGACGGCGAAGATTGGGAGTTCGCGATGATCCGCTGGTCGCCTTCGCATTCTCCGACGTGGGGAGGCAAGGTGCACCAGGTTGGACGGTTTAACACGTTCGACATCGAAGAACCGTCGCCGGCCGTGCGCACGGCGATTCAGAAGAACGTGATCCAGCAAGCATGGCAGTCGTTCAATGCGTCGGTTGCCGAATTGCAGGCCGAGTGGTTGAACGGCGACGCGGACGACGCGAATTTCTACAATACGCAAGTGCTGCCGCTGATCGCGCAAGGTCAGGCGAACGGCAGTCAGATCCCGAATCTGGACAGCTTGAGCGCAGTCGAGATCGATGAGCTGTACACGCATATCAACGGCTGGTTCGAGATTAAACGCGATGCCGAGGACAAGCGGGCCGCCTATATCCTGGACAAGCTGTTCAACGAGGGCGGCAGCGGCCAGCCGCCGGAAACTTCGCTTGCGCTGCAGCCGGAGCAGCCGGACGGCGAGAACGGCTGGTACGTCTCCGAAGTAACGGTCAGCCTGGAAGCGACCGGGGGAAGCGGCGGCGGCTTTACGGAATACCGTCTGGGCGGCGAATGGACGACGTATAGCGGACCGTTCGCGATCTCGACGGACGGCGTTCATACGCTGGAATACCGGAGCGTCGATTCGGCGAGCAATGCGGAAGAGACGAAGCAGACGGTCGTGTCGGTCGACCGGACCGCGCCGACGGCGACGGTCGCGTACAGCACGACCGATCCGACTTCGGGAACGGTGACGGCGACGATAACGCCGAGCGAAGCGGTCACGATTGCGAACAACGAAGGAGCGGACAGCTACGAGTTCCTGTATAACGGAAGCTTCACCTTCGAGTTGGTCGACGCCGCGGGCAATGCGGGCACGGTGACGGCCACGGTAAGCAACATTGCTTCTAGCAGCACCGGCGTGCCTGGAAAGCCAGCCCTGTCCGATAATAATGGGCACGATACCGGTCTGATGGACGGCGACTACGACATCACGATGAACCTGTGGTGGGGCAACAACGGCCGGGTCTACAAGCTGTACGAGAACGGCGTGCTGATCGATACGAAGATTCTTGCGGATCAAGCGCCGCAAGCGCAGTCCGCGGTTACTTCGATATCCGGAAGGACGAACGGCACGTACGTGTATTACGCGGAATTGATCAACGAGTTCGGCACGACGACAAGCGACTCGCGGACGGTCACCGTATCGCATGGGCTGCCGGCCAAGCCGGTGCTGTCGAGCAACAACTGGGACGGCGACGGCAGCTACGACATTCAGATGAACTTGTGGTGGGGCATCAATGGTACGACTTATCGGCTGTACGAAAATGAGGTTCTAATCGCGGAGGTGCCGCTCACGGCCCAGTCGCCGCAAGCGCAATCGGCCGTCGTGCCGGTCAGCGGCAAGGCGATCGGCACGTACGAGTACCGAGGCGAGCTGGTGAACGCCGGCGGCGCGACTTCGAGCGACACGATTATCGTTCAGGTGACGAAATAACCGGGCTTTGAGGTTGGCAGCGGCAGCCGGTTTGGTGGGGATTTATGCCCTCCAGGCCGGTTGCTTTTTCAAATTATCCGGAAGCATCCATCGTTTCATGCCTCTTTTGCCGGTATCCCGTCCAGTCAGGTTGTCCGCGTCACCGCATTCTGAATATGCACGTAGTGCCCTTTTCCGTTCTTTTGTCGGTATCCCATTCAGTCAGGCTGGTCGTGAACCTCCTGCGAGATCGGTCATGACCTATTTATCCTCCATTTGTCGTTATCCCGACGGCTCAGAAATCTGATTAAAGTGTTTAGCGATAAGCTATCTCGTTTAATCAGGTAATTGCCCTCACGGCTGTGAATTAGTTCAACAACTTGCGTGGTATCCCGATGATTCAGTTTGAGACTATCCTTCGAGAAGAACGAAATTATGGAGTGTGAAGGATTGGCTTCATTCCGTTTGAAGAGGAGCAGATCATCCAAGTGTAAGGGAATGTTGCCGTGAGGTTCGAATCAGTCTGCTAGGGCAGGAACGGCCGCTAGCTTGGTGAGTCAAGAAGGTGATTATGGAGGAATGGATGCAACCCGCGAGTAACTTTGGACGTGACTCCCAACTGACTCGGAGGGATAGCGGCAAAAGGGGCGAAAAGCGGTAGGACAGATATAGCGAAAACTGAATGGAAGGGATAGCGACAAAAGACGCAGAGAATGAAAGGGGGGAGAGTGAGAGAACTGATGGAAAGGGATAGCGGCAAATGGGATGAAAGCTAGGTGTGATGCTTATTGACAATTTCCAATTTATGCGTAGAATGGGCTGAAAAGGTCCGTCTGCGCTTTTTTTTGGCGGCCTATTTGGAAGGAGAATATGCAGGATGAGCGAATCGGTTGGGTCCATTGCTGTCATTTACGGTGGGACGAGGGATGAAGGGAATACGGAAATGCTGGCGAAGCAAGCTGTCGCGGGGCTTGGCGCCGAAAGCATCTATTTGAGGGACTACCGCATTCGGCCGATCGAGGACCGGCGCCATGCTCCGGGAGGATTCAAGGACGTGGACGACGACTATAACGTGGTTATCGATCGGGTGCTTGCGCATGACGTTCTGCTTTTTGCGACGCCGATCTATTGGTATGGAATGACCGGATTGATGAAAAACTTCGTCGACCGCTGGTCGCAGACGTTAAGGGACGCAGACCGCCCTCAGTTCCGGGAATGGATGAAAGCGAAGACGGCCTACGTGATCGCGGTAGGAGGGGACGAGCCCCGTCTGAAGGGGCTCCCTCTCGTTAAGCAGTTCCAGCACATTTTCGAGTTTTTCGGCATGAAGTACGGCGGTTACATTTTGGGAGAAGCCAATCAGCCGGGCGAGATCGCGGGCGACGAGGTGGCGCTCTTCCAGGCTGAACGGCTGCGGGCCGAGCTGCTCCGCCGCTAAGTTTCCCACGAACTGCCTCGCCCAGCTACACGTTCCTGCTCCAATGACGGTGCTGCGCGATGGCATCGATGACGGAGCTGTGGAATGCATCGGCATTCTTCGCTCCGTCTTGAAGCAATACGCCCGGCGGCAGATCGGCGCTGCCGGCGGTTGCGCCTGCCGGGATCGCCTTGGCGGCCGCGAGCAGTTCCGCTCCCTCGCCGGCGGCGACGATCGTCTTGTAGTGCAAATACGCCTCCCGGACGAAGTCGACCGCGGCGGCTTCGGCCAGAAGCTCCTGCACGCCGGAGCGTCCGCCGGCGACGTAGACGGCGTCGTACAGCACCGACGCCGCCGTAAGCAGCGACTGCTGAGGCTCCGTCATCGTCCCGTCGTCCGCCCGCACCGGAGCCAGCGTCGCGCTTACGATGTCCGCGGTCGCTCGCGCACCGCTCAGCGCCTGGATCAGGCCGTTCACCTCGCTCGCGGCGAAGCCCGTCCCGACGAGCACCGCGACTTTGCGCGTCGCGGCGGACTTGACCGTGTTCAGCATACTGAGCGCGGGGGATATGTGTCTCGGCTGAACGGCGACGCCCTTGGTCGCCGTCGCTCCGATTCCAGCGGCGATTCGCTCGGCCAGATCCTCTGCAACGTGACTGAACACGTCGACGACGTGTTGGCGCAGTTCCTTGGCCATCACCTTGCCGAGCTCGAAGCGGAACGCGTCGACGATCAGCTTCTGCTCCGGCGGCGACATACTGTGCCAGAACATGGCGGCCTGGCTGTAATGATCCTCGAAGCTGTCGCTCCTCGCCTTGATCTTCCTCCCGTCCACTTTCTCTTCGTAATGGCGATATCCGCCCTCGTTCGAAGGAACCGGCTGCGGGCTGCCTCCGGCCAGGCTGTTCCGGTGATAGCTCGTCTGTCCCGGATTGATCGTCATCCGGTGCATGCCGTCTCGCTGGTTGTTATGTACGGGCGCGATCGGCCTGTTGATCGGAATTTCCGCGAAGTTCGGCCCGCCGAGTCGCAATAGCTGCGTATCCGTGTAGGAGAACAGCCGGCCCTGCAGCAGCGGATCGTTCGTGAAGTCGATGCCGGGAACGACATGGCCGACATGAAACGCGACCTGTTCGGTCTCGGCGAAGAAGTTGTCGGTGTTGCGGTTAAGCGTCAGCTTTCCGACAATTCGGACCGGGACGAGCTCCTCCGGCCACAGCTTGGTAGAGTCGAGAATATCGAAGTCGAAGCTGAACTCGTCTTCCTCTTTCAAGATTTGCACGCCCAGCTCGTACTCCGGATAGTTCCCCTGCTCGATCGAGTTCCACAAATCCCTCCGGTTGAAGTCGGGGTCCTTGCCCGCCACCTTCTGCGTCTCGTCCCAGACGAATGAGTGCACGCCCAGCTTCGGTTTCCAATGAAACTTGACGAAGTGTCCCTTACCGGCCTCGTTGACGAAGCGGAACGTATGCACGCCGAAGCCCTCCATCATGCGAAAACTGCGGGGCAGCGCCCGCGCCGACATGACCCACATGATCATATGGGCGGTCTCCGTATTCGAGACGACGAAATCCCAGAACGTATCGTGAGCGGAGGAGGCTTGCGGAATCTCATTCGGGGGTTCCGGCTTGACCGCGTGGACGAAGTCGGGGAACTTGACGGCATCCTGGATGAAAAATACCGGCATATTGTTGCCGACGAGATCGTAGTTGCCTTCCTCGGTATAAAATTTGACCGCGAAGCCCCGCACGTCCCGCACCGTATCCGCGGAGCCGCGAGAGCCGGCGACGGTAGAGAAGCGGACGAAGACGGGCGTTCTTGCGGAGGTATCGGTCAGAAACTTCGCTTTGGTGAACTCGGCGATAGATTCGTACAGCTCGAAGAAGCCGTGTGCGCCGAAGCCTCTCGCATGAACGACTCTTTCGGGAATCCGCTCGTGATCAAAGTGCGTCATTTTCTCCCGAAAATGAAAATCCTCCATAATCGTCGGCCCTCTCGGACCTATTTTCAAAGAGTGCTCGTCATCCTCCACCTTCAACCCTTGATTCGTCGTCAACGGCTGCTCTTCGTCGTGAACCCGGTAATGATCAAGCTGGCGCTGCTTGGCGTTTTCGTCCGCCGGACGGGCCGCTCCGTCTTTTTTCTCATGCATGGGCGATCGCTCCTGTCTTGGAAATTTACGGTTAGGATTCCCCTTTGCGCGCCTATTATCCGAAGCCGGTTCGTTCATGGATTGCAGGTTTTGTCATGTTTAATGTGAGTCATAAATAAGAAAATTAGATCAATAATATGTGTATTATATATTGATTATATTTCTTTAATGACGTATATTAGGGAATATCTTAAACCAATGAGGTGGTCCGAATGGCGCAAATGGCTCATCATGATGGCGTAATAGCTGCTGCGAAAGCATCTTCCAACGATCTCGGAATCGTGCTGTGCAAATACTGCTCGGACATGATCGGCACGCTGCCGACGAACGGATTCAAGAAGCTGTACGGCGTATGCGACAACGAGAAATGCCAATGCGAGAATCGGAAGGAGAACGGTCATGGGCGTTAAGCAAGTATTCGATTTCCACGAAGGCGATGCCGGTATGAAAAGCATTCTGGGAGGCAAGGGCGCTCATCTCGCCGAGATGACGCGCGCGGGGCTGCAGGTGCCTCCCGGCTTTACGATCTCGACCGCGGCCTGTCTGTCCTACTTCCAGGAGGGGCTGTCCGATGCGTTGTGGCAGGAAATGCTGTCGGCTCTTCGCAGGCTCGAGGAGCGCAAAGATCAGCGGCTCGGAGATGCGAATGATCCGCTGCTCGTCTCGGTCCGATCCGGCTCCGTCACCTCGATGCCGGGGATGATGGATACGCTGCTCAACCTGGGGCTGAACGACGAGACGGTGCAGGGCCTGGCCCGGCAGACCGGCAACGACAGATTCGCGTACGACTGCTACCGCAGACTGCTGCAGATGTTCGGCGAGGTCGTCCTGGGCATCGAGGCGTTCCGTTTCGAGAAAATATTGAGCCGGATCAAGACGGCCCGAGGAGCGGAGACGGACCAGCAGTTGTCGGCGGACGACTTGCGGGAGCTGATCGGGGAGTACAAGAGCTGCATTGCGGCCAGAGCGGACCGGCCTTTTCCCGAGGATGCCTACGAGCAGCTCCGCCTCGCGATCGAGGCGGTGTTTCGCTCCTGGCACAATCCCCGAGCGAAGTTCTATCGCCAGTTGAACCGGATTCCCGATGACCAGGGGACGGCGGTGAACGTTCAGAGCATGGTGTTCGGCAACTTGGGCGGCGATTGCGGCACGGGAGTCGTCTTTACGAGAAATCCGTCTACGGGAGAGAAGGAGCTGTACGGCGAGTACTTGATCGATGCGCAGGGGGAGGACGTGGTCGCAGGTTCGAGGACGCCTCAGCCGGTCGTCTCGCTGCGCGCCGACATGCCGGAGACGTATGAGGAGCTGGCGCGGGTCGCGGAGCGGCTGGAGCGGCATTATAAGGATATGCAGGACATCGAATTTACGGTGGAAAAGGGCAAGCTCTATATTTTGCAGACGAGAAACGGGAAACGGAACGCGCAAGCGGCCGTCAAGATCGCGGTCGACCTGGCGGGGGAAGGCGTCATTACGAAGGAAGAGGCGCTGCAGCGTATCGAAGCGTCGCATCTCGATCAACTGCTGCATCGCGGAATCGACGAGCGGGCAGTGACGGAAGTGCTGGCGACGGGGCTTCCGGCTTCGCCGGGGGCGGCTGCCGGTCGCGTGGTTTTCGATGCGGATGTCGCCGCCGCGTGGAGCAAGGACGGAATCAAGGTGCTGCTCGTCCGGCCGGAGACGACGCCGGAGGACATTCACGGCGTGCTGATGTCGGAAGGGATCGTCACGAGCCGCGGCGGGATGACGAGCCACGCCGCGGTCGTCGCCAGAGGGATGGGCAAACCGTGCGTGTGCGGCTGCGAAGACATCTCCATCGACGAGGAGCAAGGGTGGATGACGATCGGCTCGCAGATCGTGCGCGAAGGGGACTGGCTGACGATCGACGGAGCGAGCGGCCGCATTATGGCCGGACAAGTTCCGCTGCGCGAAGCCGAAATGACGGCAGAGCTGACCGAGCTGCTGGGCTGGGCGGACGAGATTCGCATGCTGGAGGTGCGGGCGAACGCCGACAATCCGGAGGACGCGCGGACGGGCAGGAGGTTCGGGGCTCAAGGCATCGGCTTGTGCCGGACGGAGCATATGTTTTTTGCGCCGGACCGTCTTCCAGTCGTGCAGCGGATGATTTTGGCCGACGGAGAAGCGGAGCGGGGGAAGGCGCTGGCCGAGCTGCTTCCGATGCAGCAGATCGACTTCGAGGGCATGTTCGAGCAGATGAACGGACTTCCGGTGACGATCCGGCTGCTGGACCCTCCGCTTCATGAATTCCTCCCTCAGGAGAAGGAATTGCTGAGACGTTTGGAGGAGCTTGGAGCAGAGACGACCACGTTCGGGGAAGCGGAGAGCGCCGAGAAGAAGACACTTGCTGCAACGCTGCGCAAGGTAAGAGCGCTGGCGGAGGTGAACCCGATGCTTGGCTTGCGGGGGTGCCGGCTTGGCCTCGTGCATCCGGAAATTTACGACATGCAGGCTGAGGCGATCTTCCGGGCGGCTTCCCGCTGTTCGGAGCGCGGAATTTCGGTGCAATTGGAGATCATGGTGCCGCTTGTCGGCCATGTGAACGAGCTTGCGCTGCTGCGCGAACGCATTGACCTCGCCGCCCGGCGTGTGACGGAGGAAGAAGGAGGGCGGGAGATCGCGTACCGGGTCGGCACGATGATCGAGGTGCCGCGCGCGGCGCTGACCGCGGGACAGATTGCCCGGCACGCCGATTTCTTCTCCTTCGGCACGAACGATCTGACCCAGATGACGTATGGCTACAGCCGCGACGATGCGGAAGGGAAATTCCTGACCCATTACCTCGATCATAAGCTGCTGCCGGTTAACCCGTTCCAATCGCTGGACGCGGACGGCGTGGGCAAGCTGATCGAATGGGGCGTCGCTTCGGGCCGAGCCGAGAAACCGGAGCTGAAGACGGGCATCTGTGGGGAGCACGGCGGCGACAAGGATTCGATTTTCTTCTGCCACCGCGTCGGCTTGAACTACGTGAGTTGCTCGCCGTTCCGTTTGCCGATGGCGCGGATCGCCGCGGCCCAGGCGGCGATCGCGTACGGACGTCCGCAGCCGGAAGCCGTGAAATCTGCGGACCCCGTTCCTTCGGCGCGCGCGGTTTGATAATATAGAGGGATGAAGGTTAGACGAGGGGGCTACCGCCATCGAACTGACATCCCGTCAACAGCAAATTTTGAAGATCGTCGAGGAGGGACAGCCGATCTCCGGCGAACTGATCGCCGAGCGGCTGAACTCGACGCGGCCCATGATCCGTTCGGACCTGGCTATGCTGGTCATGCTTCATTATTTGGAAGCCAAGCCCAAGGTGGGGTACACCTTGGGCAGCGGCTTTGTACATAATAGAGGAGCGTCGCAGGAGCGACTGCTGGGCATGCAGGTGCGGGACTATCAATCCGCTCCGGTTGTCATCTCCGAAACCGCGACCGTAGGCGACGCGGTCGTCTCGCTATTTCTGGAGGACGTAGGCACGCTGTTCGTCAGCGACGTGGACGGCTGTCTGGCCGGCGTTGTGTCCCGCAAGGATCTGCTGCGGGTAACGCTTGGTAATGCCGCCGCTCCGACGATGCCGATCAGCCTGGTTATGACGAGGCAGCCCAACATCCATACGATTACGCCGGACGATACGCTGCTTAACGCCGCGGGCAAAATGATCTCCTACGAAGTGGACAGCCTGCCGGTCGTCCAAGCGTCGGGTGCCGCGGGCGATCCGCACAAAGTCGAAGTGGTCGGCCGAATTACGAAGACGACGATCACGAAAGCGCTGCTGGAGCTGGCGCTGGAATAGCTTTATCGTCGGGCAGTTGATTTGTTTTAAATTTATTTTGGAAATATGCTTGACCCATGCGGGTTATCCGTGATAGTATATTAAACGTTGACGCCAAACAACATGCAACACAAATGCGGTCGTGGCGGAATTGGCAGACGCGCACGGTTCAGGTTTTAGCGCGCCCCGAATCTTATGCGCCAATTGCTCTTGAAGCCGCATCACATAAGGCTTCTTGGAGAAGTGCCACCGCACTAATCTTTTGCAAAACGCACTAAACATGGATTTTTCGAGCCGTTTTTGCTCGACGCGCTTTTGTCAGTAATAAGCGCGGAAATTATTTAGCGCGGCTCGTGTGTCGAGATTAACTCGATTGGAACACAGAGTCAAGTCACAATTTTATATGCGGTCATGGCGGAATTGGCAGACGCGCTGGCTTCAGGTGCCAGTGATAGCAATATCGTGGAGGTTCGAGTCCTCTTGACCGCACCATACTTTCAAAACAGAACTCTTCTTAGGAAGGGTTTTTATTTTTGTTAACATGCTTTTGGTGTCGCACCTGCATACGAAAAAGAACTAAGCCTAAAAATCAGCACCTAACTTGATTGATCAGGACTAACCAGATATGGTCAAGCTCAGGTGTTTTTCTATGGCTAATTTCAGATTGAGGTTAATAAACAAAGGGGAGTAAAACAAAAGTTAGACTTCAGAATTTCTAAAGATAAGATTAAATTCTTCAGCCCGCTCTAAATTCCGCTCAAACGGCTGAAGTTAAAAGCTTACCTCCTTCTAAAGGAGCGTTTTTGATTTGAAATTCAAAAGAACATTTCCATATTGTGGGCAAAGGGAGTCCAAAGTACTTCCCAAAATGGTATAATCTTCATAACTACTTATTGCGGCGGGGCGGGAGAGCATCCATATGACATCAGATGAGTTAAAGACAAAGATAGCGAGCCTAAGTGTATGGAAAAAGAGTGGACAAAGAGCACCGCATAAACCTCTGTTAATTCTTTACGCGCTTGCACAGCTTCAACATAGAAACTTCACTTTACCCTATGAGCAAGTTCGAGTGAAATTGAAAAATCTTCTGATTGAATTTGGTCCTCATAGAAAATCTTATCACCCGGAAGAGCCGTTTGTTAGACTTACCACTGATGGAATCTGGGAGCTTAACACTTTGGTCGACAAAAGGAACTTTTCAGACAGAAACCTTGTTGCCGACCAAGTAGTTGGAGGATTCAGCCCGGAGGTGTTGGAGCTTTTGAAAGATAATGAAGAGCTCGTTCAGGAGCTTGCAGAGCAACTGTTGAATGAACATTTTCCAGAATCTGTGCATCAAGACATCCTAAAAGAGATTGGCTTGGATTTCTCCTTTAGTAATAGGAGGCGTTTACGAGATCCGCACTTTAGAGAGCGAATATTGAGAGCTTATGAATACAGCTGCGCGATTTGTGGTTTCAACGTCAGATTAGGACATAAACTAGTCGCAATTGATGCGGCACACATTCAATGGCACCAAGCCGGAGGGCCTGATATAGAGGAGAATGGAATTGCTCTGTGCTCATTGCATCACAAGTTGTTTGATCGTGGTGTTATTACCATTAATGAAGACCGGCAAATGGTCGTTGCCGAGGAAGCTCATGGTTCGCGGGGATTTGACGAATGGCTCATGACATTTCATGGTAAAGAAATTAAGCCGGCTATACATCCTGAATATCAGCCCAAAGCTCGATATATTGGCTGGCATGTCAGGGAAGTTTTTAGGGGACCAGCAAGATACCAGTTCAATAAATAATAAATAGAATAATCTCATACGATAAAATTACCTCAAAGAATAGGGGGCAATTATGAATTTTAATACTTTATCATTATTCGCAAAAACTTCAGACAATTATTTATTACGCATAACAGACTCTAGGGATAAAATAGCTTTTGAACGTTCTGTTCTCTTAAACGATGTTAATCAATTCTACGAGCAGGCAGAAAAACTTTTAATGACATCTGCTATACAAGACTTCCAAGCTGTTGGATCACTTCTTTATGATTGGATTGATGGACCTACAAATTTTTTTGAAAATTTGCTGCAAGGAGAGCGGGAGCTTCATTTGCAGCTTAGTCTCCCATCGGAACTTCAGTCACTGCCCTGGGAATTATTGCATAATGGGGAAGGATATCTGACTACGAATCTAAATCGACCATTCTCCATATCCCGTTTAGTCAGTAGTATTAAAAATCCTTACCTGTTAGCTAATCGACCGCTTCGGTTGTTATTTATGGCGAGTTCTCCAGAAGATGAGCAACCATTGAATTTTGAGATTGAAGAAACAATGATCGTTGAAGCTTGTCGAAAATTTGGAATTGATCTCGTTGTGGAAGAAAGTGGTACGATAGATGGTTTGAAGGAAACACTTTCCTTATATGGGATTGGCTATTTTGATGTAGTACATGTATCAGGTCACGCTGGTATTAACGGCAATATTCCTTGTTTTGTTATGGAAGATGAACTTGGACTTTCTCATTACATAAATGCCACTGATTTCGCTGCCACCTTTTCTGGGTATTGGCCCAAATTAGTGTTTTTATCGGGATGTGAAACAGCATCTTCGGATGGAAAAGTAGGATTCCATTCTTTATGCGAAAGTTTGGTTTATGCAGGGATATCATTTGTAACAGGTTGGTCTAATCCCGTAGGGGACTGGTCAGCCACAAGGTTTGCTTCGTATCTTTATGAAAAATTATCTGCAGGATTATCATTAAACACAGCGATGGCCCAGGCCCGCCGCCGCCTCTTTGACCAAGAATCAAGCAATTTAAGCTTTTCTCAGTACTGGCATTTACTGCGCCTTTATCACGATGCAACGGAGATGGGAGCATTTGTTACCGCCCCCAAAACTGTTGGACGTTTAAGTACACGGAGTAGGGAGGCTCATGCCGAATTCCTGGATGCTGGTTCAAAAATCCAAGTGTGTCCCCGGAGTCAATTCGTAGGGCGTAGAAGGTCGCTTCAGAGATGTTTAAGGGTCTTAAAGAGTATGCAAGGTGAAGAAGATTATAGAGAAGGGTTATTTATCTTTGGTATGGGTGGACTTGGAAAAAGTAGTCTAGCTGCTAGACTATGTGACCGACTTTCAGATTATGGGAGAATTGTGAATGTAGGAAAAATCGATAACATTGAGATGAACAAAATATTACTCGAACAATGTGGAGATAACAGAATAACGAGTATATGCAGCAGATTCGACTCATGGAAACATCGTTTCAAAAAAATGCTTGAAACTGTTTTTACGATGCCAACTCTGTTCATTTTTGATGATTTTGAGATCAATCTAAAAATCAAACAGGGAAAAGTTGAGATAGAAGAGCAAGCAAGAAGTATAGTACAAGCTATTCTGATGGCAATACGTGAGACAAACAATTCAAGCAAAGTCATTATAACCAGTCGATATCTCTTTGAGTTTCATTCATCTGTTCAGCTGCATTATGAAAATTTGACTAGCGTTAGATCCAGTGATTTGGATAAAAAGCTGTCTTTTTATTCATCATTTGAAGATATAGAGGAGAATGTCCGGGACGAAGTATTATCATTGATTGATGGTAATTTTCTATTGATTGATCGGTTTGATGCTATTCTAAGTAATCATAACGTCGATCGTGTTCATTTGAATAAGTTGTTAAGACAGGAAGTTACGCAATTTCAAAAAGATTTTCAATTACAAGCACTTTTATTGGTTTTGCCTAAGAGAGGGCGGGAACTTGTCGCTTTTTTATCCCTATTTGGAATAGCAGTTAATGACTCTTGTATCGAAGCCATAGTTCCTACTTCCCTTTATGATGAAGATGAGATTAAGCAAGCTGTATCTCTAGGGATCGTGGAAAATTATAAGGAACGTGGAGAGAATGCTTACTATGTTCCCCAATTGGTCAAAGAGATGGTAGCAGGTGAAATTAGCCTGGAACAACGTGAGGAAGCCCAATATAAAGCTCTGAATCATTTTTATAAAACAGTATGGAACGAAAAAGAATATGAATCTATAGAAGAGATTATGGAACTTCATCGAATTGCACTTCTAGTTTCAAATGAAGAAATTGCGAACGAGGTCGGATTGTTTCTTGCTACTTGGTTTGAATCTACATCTCAATATCGCTTAATGGAGAATCTGTGTAAGGACGTTATTGAAATATCGGAGGATTATAGACTTTATCATAAACTCGCTATCGCTGAACGATTTCTGGGGAAAACACAAAGCAGCATAGAACATTATAAAAAAAGCTTGGAGTTGCTTAATTCTTTACATGATAGTGGTCAACAGTACAAAGACGAAAAAGCGTCAATATTATCTAACTTTGCTGAGATACAGCTGTATTCTGGAGAAGTTTATTCGGCTTTGAATATGGCGGAAGAAGCCTATCAATTTTTTCAAAAGAATAGCGATCTGAACGGAATGGCTGCAGCTCTAAATATAAAATCTCATGTTGCATATAAAAAGGGAGACACGGAGTTAGCCAAAAAAGTGAATAGCGACATTACAAACCTGATTATGCAATCTGGAAATATGAGTCATTTGTCCGTACATTTAAATACTATGGGGATTATGGAATATCATATTGGAAATAGAGAATATGCAGAGAGGTTATGGAATCAGGCTTATCAGCTTTCCAAGGAAACTGGCAACCAACGTAGTGAAGCGAATTCTTTGAATTGTTTGTCAGGATTATATGCAGGTCGTGGAGAAGTCACCACTGCTCTAAAATTATTGCATCAAGCTCTTGAAATCCAAAGCCAGCTAGGAGATTTAGGGGCACAAGCAAGTACTCAAAATAATATTGCTTCTCTTCTTCAACGCACAGGACATAATCAAGAAGCAATAAAAATATGGGGTGAAGCGTATAAGATTAATGAAAAGATTGGTCGCGTAGATGAACAAGCTACTAATTTAAATAATATGGCCAGTGCTTTAGAACTACAAGGGGAAACCGCCGCGGCTCTGCAAAATTGGGATAAATCATTGCGAATATATGAAAAGACCATGGATAAGGCAGGACAGTCCTCAGTCTTAAACAATATGGCTCAGGCTATTAAACATACCAGTTTACAAGAAGCGTTGAAACTGCTTCGTCTTTCTTTAAGACTTTCCATAGAACGAGGGGATAAAGAAGCACAGGCAGTGACACTCAGTAACATTTCAGGCATAGTTGAAGAATTAGAGGGGACAGAGCCATCGCTTACAATATTGAACCAAGCGCTTGAGCTGCAAAAAGAACTTAATGACTTTGGTGGGCAGGCTATAACATTGGACAATATGGCAGGGAAATTGGAGTTGCTGGGAGACTCGGAACAGGCCATTATATTATGGAATCAATCGTTGCTCTTTCATGAGAAGGTTGGGAATATGCTAGGGAAAGCGGCTGTACTTTCCAATATGGCAGGTCTGGTAGCATTTAGAGGCGATACAGTTGGGGCAAAGAATATGCTGAATGAATCTTTAGCTATACAACGAGCCACAAAAGAAGTTGATGGAGAAGCTTTTTCTTTGAGCGAAATGGCTGACTTGCTATTATATGAAGGACAAGTAGATGAGGCTCTCTTGTTGTGGAGCAAGTCGCTGACTCTATACAAGAACAATGGTAATGTACACAGTCAAGCCAAGACTTTGTATAAGATGGGAGAACAATTATATAAGGCAGGCCATAACGAGCAATCATTAGTGTTTTGGCAACAATCAATCCCTTTGTTTATTCTTGTAGGGGATAATAGAAGGGCTGCTTCTGCCCTCTGGGAGATCAGTATCATTTTTGAACAAAGCAACCAAGATGATAAAGCTTTGGAGACTTTAAAAGATTTAAGTGACATTTGCCTGAAACTTCAAGAGCCGCAACGATTGACTAATGCCTATCAGTTGTTATCGAAAATATTAGCACGACAAAAGCAAGACTCCATGGCTATCTATTATTGGGAGAAAGCATTGCCTTTATATGAGGAGATGGAGGAATGGACAGGTTGGGCAGTAACTCAATTAAACATCGCTTCGTTAAAAAAGAATCAAGGGAATTGGAGCGAATCGATCCCGCTTTTGGAGAAGGTGCTTCTAAAAGCTGTAGACCTTTCTCACACTGAACAAAAATCAAATTTAATGCAACAAATTTTACTGGTAATTCACAGTTGTCCGGATTTTGAAGCTCAAAGGAAACTATATAGACTTTGCATAAATGTACATTTTTCTGCTGGGGCTCGCTTTAAAGTAGTAGATGCACTATTTGATATGGGATTGGTGAAACAGGAAGTAGGTTATTTGGCTCAAGCGCTATGGCTTTCCTTGATATGGAAGATTCCTGACAAAGTAGTTAGTAACTTGAGTTTGCATATACTAGAAAGCCTTGGTCTAGATCACAGTGCTTCGCCTCATATATTGTCCACTGCTTATGGTAATGTTTTGGAATCTTCAGAATTAAGAGAAGAAAAATTACTTAATGGATTTTTAACGATGTTTCAAGCATGTGCTGAAATTCGAAATATTTCTGAGGTAGATCAATGGTTGGAACAGGAACAGTTGTTGAATTTCAATGCAATTAAGGAAAGAGTTATAGAAAGTCTCGAACTATTAATTGGAGATGGGTGGTTAATTCGCAAGCAAGATGTGTGAGCATTAAGTAATAATTCGTTAACGAATCACCGGGGCTAATGTTTGATATAGGCACAGGATACACTGTAGTTGATGCTTCAACCGAGAGGAACAATTTTAGTTACATCTAACAACTACCTACATGTAGATGACTCTACAAGGAATTGGAGCCTAAAATGCCGGTTGATTTTCTATAGGATTACCTTCCATTTTACTTAATTTCGGATTGAGGCATCAAGGAAAACGGCAGGTCAACAATCGCTGAGACCGTTCCCACCGGACCGTACAACACGAGATTGTGACCACAGGGAGAACACACTGCAGAAACTTCTCAAACTCAATAATGAATGCCATTACAAGCGGCGACGCCTATATCCAGATTGGACCCCGGAATGACGCTCATCACACCGGGCAAGTCAGACCCTTACAAGGTGTTTTATCGGTATGACAGAGATGAAGTCGAAATCATTTTGATTCGCCATCGTATCAAAAATCATTGCTGTAACGAACGGACTGCTAAAGTGCTCCGCGGCGCAAAGAAGATGGCCACCTCTTGGCGATAATACTGTTGTTAATGAATTGTGCAACAGGGAAAGATGGAGCTTCGAAACTCATGCTGTGGAATCTTTCAGATCAATTGACGATTAATAAAATCTGTTGTCGAGAAACCTGAAAATGCGTTTCATTACCCGAAAATAAAAATCCCTAATTAATCGCTAAATAAAAGAGGAAAACATGAAACTGTTAAAAGAAATACCGGACATTTTCTGGAGTCTGTTTCGATCGAAAAATCGAGATGTCTACATCGAAGCCTTGCTGCAGATCAATGAGGAATACCAGTACAGCAACTATTTCCTGAGTAAAGAAATCTGCATTCAAATTTTGAGCGACTATTTTACCCAAAAGAAGGTCTCCATAGATGCGGATGAGATGGAGGACGAACTGGATGCGTTGGAGCCGCCTGCAACCAGAATTCTGAACTGGTTGCTTCATGCCCAGTGGTTACGTAAAGTCGATGACTACAGTTCTATGACTGTAAACATTGTTATTCCGGATTATTCAGCCATATTTATAGATGCCTTTGTGCAATTATCCAGCGATGAAGACGATGCCACTCAGGTGTATATTCAGAATATTTACGCCATACTGTTCTCTTTTAAAAATGACGCCAGAGCCAATGTGAGTTTATTGAACACAGCGCTGATTAATACAAGAAAATTAAATAAGACTTTGCAGGATATGCTTCACAACATGGATAAGTTTTTTGCCAGTTTGCTGGAGCAAAAACTTTATGGGGAATTGTTGAGAGAACATCTTGAGGGCTATGTTGAAGAGATCGTCAAGAAAAAGTACCACATATTAAAAACCTCGGATAACTTTTATCTCTACAAAACGGACATCAAAAGATGGTTGGGAGACATGCGGGAAGACATCGATTGGATTGTTCAGGTATGTCGACGCAATGCAACTACTATGAATGAGGCGGACATCATAGAGTTATTAGATCTGATCGAACGGGGCTTTGACGATATTGAACATCGGATCGCGAATATGGATAAAGAGCATTCCAAGTATGTGAGGGCTACTGTTACCCGACTGAACTATCTTTTGAGCGAAAAAGATAATATGAAGGGGTTGGTGGTACAACTGTTAAACCATCTCTCGGAAACAGAAGAAGCCGATGCGAAAATTGTTCAAATTGCCGAAAAGATAAACCTTTCGCAGCTAACCGTGGTTTCGGAAAAATCCTTATACAAGAGGAGAAGACCGAGACAGGATTTCACGGAGTATTTGAAACCGGATGTGGAGATGGTGGAATTATCAAAGGACGATATTCTCAAGTTGAATAAAATAAAGAACCGTTACAGCAAAAAGGAAATTGAAGCATTTATTTCGGAACGTTTGGTGGATGGAAAAATGAACGTAACTGCAGACACTGTTCAGTCCGATGAAGAATTTGAAAAATTGGTTTTGGCCTATGATTATTCTATTCGACGAGACAGCCTGTATAAGCTCTTGGAGCAGGAAGTTGAAGAAATTGATAATGGAAAATACAAATATCCGAATATGGTTTTTATACAAAAAAAATGATGAAAAGATTGACAAGGAGAAACAATGATACCCTATTATGAAAGTTTAAGAGAAGAAGAAAAGATGGAAGTCACGCAATCGATACAGCTTTTATACAAACAAACGTTTCTTTTGGAACGGAAATATGAGAAGAAATCAGGGCGTTTTCAATTTAATAGAGAATTCCGCATTTGTGACAAACATTTGGATTTTATACGCTTGTATTTTGCAATCAGTGGGATATCCGTAATAGAAAACAGTCAAATGGGAGTAATCTATTTGCAGGGAGAAAATCTGATCGGGGAGAAGCTTCACAGACTGGCTACTTTATATCTGCTAACTCTAAAGTTAATTTATGATGAGCAAATGGAGTCCGTTTCTACCAGTGTTAATATATATACGACGTTAAGTGACATCCACGAGAAACTTGCCAACTACCGCCTGTTAAAGAAACAGCCCTCAGTGACTGACGTGAAAAGAACCATTACGCTGTTAAAGAAGTATCAGATCATAGAACCATTGGACACACTGGAGGATTTTGATGGAAGCAGCCGAATGATTATTTATCCGTGCATTAATGTGGTTCTCTTTGGTGATGATGTAAGGGCCTTACTCGACTCGTTTAGCGAAGGAGAAGAAGATGACGACGAATCAGAGATTTGAAGCATTGTCTAGAATATGTCTGAATAACTGGCATTACATTAATCGAAAGACATTATCCTTCCATGAAGAAATCAACTTCTTTACCGGCCATTCCGGAAGCGGCAAATCCACAATCATCGATGCCATGCAGATTGTGGTTTATGCAAATACTGACGGAAGAGCTTTTTTTAATAAAGCTGCTGCGGACGACTCGGACCGAAGCTTGCTGGAATATCTAAGAGGTATGATCAATATCGGAGAAAATAATGAGTTCACTTATTTGCGAAACACCAATTTTTCTAGCACTATTGTGTTGGAGCTTAAACGGACAGATACCGGGGAATGTCAGTCCGTCGGAGTGGTTTTTGATGTGGAAGTTGCAACAAATGAGATTTCCCGGATGTTTTTCTGGCATAAAGGTCCCCTTTTGGAAAATCTATACCGCACGATTGGCCGATGTATGACTACAGAGGAAGTGAAAGAATATCTTCAGAGCCATTTTACCAAAGAAGAATGTTATTATGGCTCACACAACGAACGTTTTCGCAAGCAATTGTATGATATTTATTTGGGCGGACTGGACTCAGAAAAGTTTCCACAGCTTTTTAAGCGCGCTATCCCATTTCGCATGAACATTAAGTTAGAAGAGTTTGTTAAGGAATATATTTGTATGGAACAAGACATTCATATCGAAGATATGCAAGAAAGTGTCATGCAATATGGACGAATGCGAAAGAAAATTGAAGATACATACATAGAGATTGAAAAACTAAAGGAAATTCGTGAACGTTTTGAGGAAGTCACAGCCGCAAAAAATGAAAAAAACAAGTTTTATTACTTCGTAAACAAGCTGGAAATTCTTCAGATTGAGGCCAAAATAAGCGGCCTGTTGGATAAGATTCGACTGTCAAATAAGGATTTGGAATGGCTTGAGGAAAAAGGCCGCGAACTGGAAACGCAGATCCGTGAATTGACTGAGCAAAGCGATGTTTTGTTAAAGCAAATTGCTGCAAGTGGATACGAAGAATTGAAGAATCAGTTGGCCAGTTTGAATGAGCTGATTGAACGTCTGAACAAGAGTAAAGCGAATTGGGTGAGGGTCGCTGATGGTCTAAAAGAATGGGTCCATCAGGATATTACACCGAACCAGGTCCTTCGAGATATCGAGAAGTTTGTTGAGCACGACATCTCGGAGGAGGAGCTAACTCGTTTGCACAAAGACCTTGCTGAGGTGCAAAGAGATGTTGAAAAACAGAAACAGGAAGCTGTGTCTGTCATACGTGACCTACGGAAAAAAGAGCAACAGCTGCAAGAAGAATTACAACAGTTGAGGTCGGGCAACAAGGCTTACCCAAAAGAATTGGAGCTGGCTCGTTCATATATCCAGAGACGTTTATCGGAAGAGAACGGGGAGCACGTTAATGTAGAAATTCTGGCGGATTTATTGGATATCAGGGATGATAAATGGAGAAATGCAGTAGAAGGTTATATGGGTAATAACAAACTTGCACTTATTGTTGAACCAAAATTTGCTCGAGACGCTTTGAAGATTTACCGGGGAATGGATAAAGAAAAGTACCACCGAGTAGCTGTTCTGGATACTGAAAAAGTGGCACAGAATTCCCATAAGGTAATGGAGAATGCATTGGCGGAAGAAGTGATAGCGGAACGCCCCTATGTTCAGTCTTACATTAATTTTTTACTTGGTAAAGTAATGAAATGCGAAGACATCGATGAACTGCGGAATTGTAAAATTGGAATTACAGCGGATTGTATCCTTTATCATAGTTACCGCATGCAACATATTAATCCGGAAAATTACACCCGGTTTGCTTACATAGGAAATAAAAGTTTGCAACAGAGAATAAATTTGCTGGAGAACAATTTGGAATCTATCAAAAGGGAATTAGAACCGCAGGAAGCCATTATAAAAGAGTGTGAAAAGATCAAATCATTGGAAAGTCTCGGTTTTGATTTAAAAGTCTATTTCGAATGGCGACAGGATATCATTGATTGCAAAGAAAAACAGCGCGATCAGCAAAAACTGAAAGAAAAGTTGGAGAAGTTAAGGTCAGGCAATGTTGGCGTCTGGGAAAAAGAGAGGCAGGTTGTGCAGGAGTTTATCAAAATTAAAAGCGAAGAGCATCGTCAAAACGATTTAACTATATCGTCTCGGAAGCAGGCCATAGAGAGAGATGTTGAAGATGCTAATGATTTAAATGAAGAGTTGAGTGAGAAGAATAGAGCCTTTGATATGGTAGAAATTTTCGAAGAAGAGGTGAAACGCTTTTTAGCGGGACACCAGGATACCAGATTTGATAAGCTAAAAGACTACTTCACAGGCAAGCTGAATGGCGCAGAACAACGACGGCAAGATGCTTTAGCGCAACTGATAAATACACGCTTAAGCTATTTAATAAGCTATCCAAACCGAAATTTTTCATCTGCTGCTGAGGAGGACAATCAGCAGTACGATGAATTGCTTCAGACGTTGGAATGTGACAGATTGGAGGAATATCGTAGAATCGCTGAAGAACAGGCGCGTTCAGCGGTAGAACATTTTAAAGACGACTTCATATTCAAGATTCGAAGCGCGATTAGAGAAGCGCTGCAACGGAAAGACGAATTGAATAAAATTATCAACAGACTGAATTTCGGCAAGGATAAATATCAGTTTGTTATTGGAAAAAACAAGGGAATTGATGGCCGGTATTATAATATGTTTATGGACGAATCTCTGGAGGTCAATCCAGCGCATATTCTAGGATCAACGGAGAAACAGCTGGATCTTTTTACCTTGAAGCATGAAAGTGACTATGGAGATTTGATTAATGATTTGATCAGTGTTTTTATTCCACCGGATAATGCAACAAGCGAGCAGTTGGAAGATGCCAAACGCAACATGACGAAATATGCGGATTACCGGACCTATTTATCATTTGATATGCAGCAATTGATTGAAAATAAAGAGGAGACAATAAAAATCGGCTTGGGTAAGATGATAAAGAAAAACTCAGGTGGAGAGGGACAGAATCCATTGTATGTAGCTCTTCTTGCCAGTTTTGCGCAGGCATATCGGATCAACCTATCGCCCAGAATCCAGAGAAGGCCTACCATTAGGTTAGTCGTATTGGATGAAGCGTTTTCTAAAATGGACGCCGAAAAAGTTGCGAGCTGCATCGAACTCATTCGGGGACTCGGGTTTCAGGCACTAATCAGCGCTACTAACGATAAGATTCAGAATTACCTGGAAAATGTAAATAAAATATTTGTGTTTGCTAATCCAGATAAAAGATCGATTTCCATACAGGAGTTTGAAAAGAAAGACTTCGAGCAACTCGTGAGGGAGTTGGATGAAAACCATGATTTTGATTGAAAAAATGATTCAGAAATATGAAAATAGCGCCCAAGACTGGAAAGGAGAGAACTTAGGCAATCGAAGTCTACGCATTCAGCAGAAAGATTACGATGAAGCAGGAAAAAGTGAGTTACTCCGGGAAGCTGTGAAGTTGGAAGAGCAAGGATTGATTCGGGTTAAATGGTTCAATAACAAGACTGATATCGAAAAAGTTATTTATTCGCTAGAAGATATAACTAAACTGTACCGGATACTTGGGAAAACTCCTAAAGCTGAGAGAATGCGACAAATGAAGGAATACGTTAACAAGCAGATGGAAGGTGTGAAGAAACACTGGATTCTGGCTTGTTATGAAGAGATGTTAAGACAAGTGGACAATGGGAGTATGCCGAAGAATTTGATGATTTATGAAACCGAATATGAGGACGAGAACCCAAAAGAAATCGGAGAAGCATATACCAATTTATTTTGTACTTGCTTAAATGCCTTGGATGTATTGAGAGAGCCAATCTACAAGAGGATTTTTAGCAAGTATTATCTGGGGAATTCCAAAATATTTGAGAAGATACTTCAATCCAGAATCATTTTGCAGGCGAGAAAATATCATCCTGATCTTGATGATAATATGAATGATTCTGAGGTGTTGTCGCAGCTGTATATCGAGGAATACTCACAGGAACTGGCTGTTAAAGGGGAGCTCATTTTAGAGGTAGCTGGAGTACAGATTGATTTATCCGCTTTTATTTACGGGACTGTTCTCACCAGTGAGACGTTAAAACATGCGCATATAGCGACGCATCAAAAAATCCGTAAAATTATAACGGTAGAGAACAAGGCCAATTACATATCGATGAAATATGAACCAGGTACTTTGATTGTCTTTTCCCACGGATACTTTTCCCCAAAGGAACGGGATTTCTTGAAAGAATTAGAGCGAGTGTTACGTGAACAAGAAGTTGTCTATTTACATACGGGTGATTTAGATTATGGAGGCATTAAAATCTTCCAGTATATTCGGAATTATATTTTCCCACAATTGCAGCCCTATTTAATGGATGTGGTTCAATACGAAGCATATCAATCGATGGGAGAAAAGATGGAAGATTCCGCATGGGAGAGAATAAGAGCATTGAAGGACCCTTTGCTGCAGCCGCTGATTGATAAAATCGTAGAAGAAAAGACTGTAATTGAACAGGAAAGCTTTTTATATCAATAAAAATAAGGATTTTATGCACAGATGATTACATTCCATGGGGAGTATATCTTCAGGCGAGCGAGCTATAGAATACCTAAATAATGTGATAATTTATTCGCCGCGGCGCTGGATAGAAGAATAAATTGTAGTGCGGTTCTATTGATTTTCGAGATTCGATAATTTAATCCCACATTTAGTGATGTTGTTTAAAAATAATGACAAGATATTGTATTCGATTGTTAATGATTGGTATAATAATAAAGAATGAACTCGAAGGGAGTAGGAATATGTCAGAGGAAAATGATAAAAAGTATGAACAATTAAGAAGAGTCCATGAGCAATTTGAAAAAGGCTCTGTTCGTTTTGAAAAACCTTCTCAGGATGACATGAACAAGTTGGATCAAATTCTCAATTTAGATAAAGATCAAAGTGAAGGCGATCAAAACAAATCATGATACCTACTGCTGCCCAACTAATTACGATAGTGATACTGCTTGTCCCTGGATTTTTAAGTATCCAGGTTTTTTCAAATCTAACACCAACTAAAAAACTTTCATCTTTTGACGCGACTGTACTGAGCATTGTGTTTTCCCTACTTATTCATGGAACTTATACCATATGTTTTGCTTATTTAAATACGGATTGTGTTAACGAACTTATGGACATGATTGCAAAAAAACGATGGTCAGAGCAAATGTCCCGTCTGGTTGGTTTCTATACTTTTGGCTTGTTGGTATACTCGGTTCTTCTCGGATATGGATTTGCTCATGTAAAAGAAAAAGGAAGGTTGTACCGCTTCATTCATTGGCTCGGATTCGATTACTCCCAACATGAAAATTTATGGGACGAAGTAATTTATCTATATAAATTGAAAGGTAAAACCCCTGTAATTATCGTTCATATGGAGGGCGAAAGTTACGCGGGTTCGGTGCATCGTGCTTCTTTTGATTTGGTCAAAAGTGAAAGGAAAGAACTCATACTTCTACACCCTAGATATAAGAAGGAAAATGAAGAAAAATGGACCAAGCTGACTGTTGATTTAGTTTATTTGGATATGAGCGAAATCAAGTCCGTTCATTACGTGAATGGCTATCATATACTGGATTGAGGTGCAACATGAAAATTAGAGGTACTATCATTGGAATTAATCAATTTCAGTATCCAGAGATTCGAGAACTTACCTCGGCGGTTCGCGATGCTCAAGCAATATATTCTTTATTTCATGACAATTTCCCTTCTGTTCAACTTGACCTTTTAATAAATGAACAAGCGACTACAGAACAAATCTTAGGCTCTCTTTCATCTTTAGAACGAGTAGATCCCGAAGATTTCGTGGTAGTGTATTTTTCTGGCCATGGTTCTGAAGATTACTACTTGGTTCCACATGACTTGAATCCCGATCAAATTAATAAAACGATAATTAGGATGGATACGATAACAGACCTATTTGTAAAAATTCCATCGAAAAACGTTATTGTGATACTGGATTGCTGTTTCTCCGGTAATGTTGGGGCGAAATTATTTGTTTATGATAAATTGCGTGAAAAGGATCTGATTCTACATAAAGAAAATTTGCTTGATAAAGTGCTAGGTGAAGGGCGAGTCATTATTACGGCATCACAAAATGATCAACCTGCCTATGAACATCCTAAATTTCGTCATGGCCTTCTAACTCATTTTTTAATTCAAGGATTAACTGGACAATTAGGAGATACTACTCAACAAACGTTTTCCATTCTTGACCTCTCCAGTGTGGTTATTAGGTATGTAGAGCAGGAGGCTGAAAAATGGGGAATAATTCAAACACCGACTTTTAAGGGAAGCATCTCAGGTGATTTTCGTTTCCCGACTTTGACAAGAGGGGCATCTTATAGCCAATTTTTCCCTGAGTGGAGCCCGATTGTTATTCATCAATTACAAGATCTAAAAGCAATTGATTTTCCAGATCCCGTTATAGAGATTTTAGCAACACATATTCCGAATTTGAATGATTTACAACTTCAGTCAATCAATGAATATGGGCTCTTTCAAGGGAACAACTTAATTGTTTCAGCACCGACCTCATCTGGAAAAACTATGGTCGGGGAACTGGCGGCATTGCGATCGTTTGTAGAGAACAAAAAATGTATGTTCCTTGTTCCGTTAAAAGCTATTGTAAATGACAAGTATCAAGAATTCCAAACTAAATACGGGGAGTATGGGATTCGGATAATTCGTTCATGCGGAAATGTTTCGGATAACGATTTCGAACTTGTCCGAAATAAGTATGATATTTGTTTTATGACTTATGAAAAATTCACGTCGATGGTTCTATCGAATCCCCATGTATTAGATGCAATCGGGCTGGTTGTTATTGACGAACTTCAAATGTTAGTGAATCAAACAAGGGGAATGAATGTTGAATTTTTACTTACGTTACTTCGCATGTCGAGTGATCGTGGTGTGAGTCCACAAATCATAGGTCTTTCTGCGGTTATTGGTGATATGAACCATTTACACGAATGGCTAAATGCGCAGCTGCTAATTTCAAATAAAAGACCGATACCGCTGCAGGAAGGTGTGCTTGGAAATGATGGAGTATTTACATACTCACTAGACGGTGAAGTCCGGAGTGAGGTGTTGCTGAAACCGGGAACAATTACTCCTATAAAAAATTCAGCTCAAGATTTAGTTATTCCTTTAGTGAGAAGCTTGGTTCAAAAAGGCGAAAAAGTTATTGTATTCCGTAATTTTCGGGGAAGCACTCGAGGCTGTGCTCAATATCTTGCTCAGGCACTTAGGCTAACCGCGGCTGAAAAGGTGTTGGAAGTATTGCCCCAGCACGACCTCTCACTATCTTCAACACAACTACGAAATTGTCTCAATCACGGAATAGCGTTTCACAATTCCGATTTAGAACGAGTAGAACGGGAAGCAATTGAAAATGATTTTCGGGATCTTCATGGCCAGATTAAAGTTATTGTCGCTACTTCAACTTTGGCAATGGGAGTAAACACGCCGGCATCATCAGTCATTATCGTAGAGTTGGAAAACGTGGATGGTTCCTATACGGTTGCTGAATATAAAAATATGGTTGGACGGGCTGGTCGTCTAGGGTTTTCAGAAACGGGAAAATCATTCATTATTGCACAAAATCCAGCAGAACATTTTAAAGCGATGAGAGACTATGTTCAAAATAATCCAGAACCGATTGTTTCCCAATTGGATCGAACCGACTTGCCGTCGCTCATCGTTAGGGTCATTTCTGTTTTTAAAGAAGTTACTGAATCAACGTTATTGGACTACTTTGCCAACTCTTATGGTGGTTACTTGCTCAGTTTCTCAAGTCGAAATTGGAAAGAACAGTATGCTCAGAGGGTTCAACAGGTTCTTTCTGAACTACTTCAAACCAAATTACTTGAAAAGGATAATGATGTCTATTATCTTACTGATATTGGTAGAATTTGTGGGGAAGATGGACTTCAAGTTCGTTCTATGATGAAACTACTTCAACTATTAAGAGTAATCCCAGCGGAGCAATTTAATATAGCTGCCTTTCTGACCGTTATCCAAGCAACTGATGAAATGGAAGATATGTATTTCGCATTTCATAAAAAGAGTAATCAGGAAAAAGAACGCTGGCCAGCTACTTTAATCCGTGAATTTAGACTGACTCCCAGTCTTTTAACTGAAATGAAGCGTTTATCGAGGCATGATGATGTAGAATTTTCATTGAAATGTAAAAAGGCATGTTCGCTATTGTATTGGATTCATGGTAAACCTATAGACTGGATAGAACAAACTCTTCAGCAGCATAATCGAAACAAAGAAATATCAGGTGATGTACGTAACCTCGCTGACCGTGCGAAAACATTTGTTACTTCCTTACGTCGGATTATTTTGGCGTTGTATCCAGAGCAACTACAAGTTTCGACCATGACCGACAATCTCGTTCTTCAATTGGAATGGGGAATACCAGAAGCGCTATTAATTTACACACGCTGCAATGTAGAGCTAACACGCGGGGAGTTGTTAAGTTTGCATAACGCTATTGGTAGAGAGCAGCAGGTACTGAATGATCAAATACTTTACCAGTTACTTGGAGAAGCAAAAGCAAAACAAATAATAGAAGGACTTTCAAAAGTCTCGTAGAGTAATGAGAGGTTGTTCCTTGGAACTACCTCTTTTTTGGTATAAGTTAAGAAGCTATGGTCAGAAAAAGTACAAAGGTTTTTCTTAGTTAACCGAGCCACAGTTTCAAGTCAGTCTAGCTCCAGAAATATTTTGTAGGATTTGGAAGGGAACTTAAGTCATGACGTCGAAAATTGTTGGAAAGGTCGCTTGATGAAGCCTTTACAGCGTTACGAAAATATAAGGACTGAAGACATATGTTGAATTCGAATTCATCCGATTTAAGTATGAACTGGGCTTTAGATCGCTTATCCAATACGAAAAGATCGGCGAGAGAAGTTTTTAACAACCCGCATTTAAAGCAGGCCAATCGGTACATCTGTATTGGCTGCGTGGAACTCGCCAAACAGTTCATTTTGGATTACGAAATGAATAAAGAACAGACCATTCTTGAACATGTCAACCACGATGAGCATCCCTTTTTCAGACGGGGAAAAAAACAGCAACACTATGAGCGTTGTCGCTTTCGCAACCCGGATGCTACTGTTATTTCACTAGCAAAACAGAATGGTATCGATGTTGACGAGCGATCTAAAGTTTTACGCATCCTGACAAGTGCCAGACTGGTTAGAAAAGTCGGAAACCCTCATGGGTATTCCAGACGAGCTTATTTAATGTTTTTTACCCATCCCCCTCACCAGAAGTTTTATTATTACCTATCAACCCTTCTGAAAGATTATGAAGTGACAACTTTTAGACACCATCTTTCATCATTCTATGTTGAAACAGAAACGGGTGAAAAGGTTAAGTTTGCGGATTTTTTCGGATTCCAAGATGATGTGATCAAGCAGGTAGAAAAACATTCATCAACCTGTTTGGCTATTGTGATTGGCACCGTGAGTAAAGTTTTGCATAAGGGTCATGTCCTAATTGAATTTACAGCCAGCACCGATGAGAAAAACGGGAACACTAAGCCGTTTCGACTATTTGTTCATCAAGATAATGTCAACAAAGTTGGGAATGTTCGTTTATTAGAAGGTGAGAAGATTGCCTGTTACGGGTTCGCGGAGAAGAAGTTCTTGGCACATGGTGTTGTATATCAAATGGAACTATACTCAATACAGCATCAAATTTTCTTCTTCGAAGGCTCACCGACACAGGAACGGATCGGTTCTCTGGACGAACTCGATGATCCTGCGGATTTTGTCATTCAAGAGTGTATTGGATTTGCTTCACGGTACTGGGGAATTGAGAAAATGAGCGAACAGGCTGCAGGGGATCTATTCGTTAACAACCAATATGTCCAATGGGGTCATCTACAAGCGCAACTGAAACAAGTGGAGCCTAAGAGGAAAGCATTTCAAGAGTTCATGAACGACTGGGACAATAGGAATGCAAGAATAGAGAATCATCAGCAACAGTTTAAAGAATACCATAACGTACTGCAAAGGACTAAAGATACACATTTGAATGAGTCGGCAAAACTATCCTCTAAGCTAGGTTTCAACCGAAAAATACGTGGGGAACTCGAAACCGAAATTGTTCGATTGGAAAGAGAAATTCATGATATGGAACAAAAGGTCAGCAATTTGCAAATGGAGCGAGACCAAAAAAATAACACGAAAGAACAATGGGCTCAATGGCATCAATCCTTGCAGCAACTGGAAAAGGACGCTTCGATAGCGGAACTAAGTACAAAAAAGGAAGAGAAAATCAAGCAATTGTTATCTCAATTCGATTCGCAACTTTTTCATATTCCCATCAAACATCCGAAGTGGAAATTGATTCTTGGTTTTTATAGTAGTTTGGAAGAGGAAGATGTTGTTTCGGTGAGTAGTGTTTTACAATTGTATGTTATACAAGGGCAAGCTTGGTGGCCTGCGGATCATCCGCTGCAGGAGCAGGTCATCGAACATAAAGTGAGCATTTCAGAACTGAATTCATCTCCAAGGGAAGCGATCAAAGGTTTCTATAACAAGCTTGGAAACACTATTTTGGAAAGAATTCAGGTCCTGGGTTGGTCTGCTACTAAGCGTAAATGTCCCCAGTGTTCTGGATCCATGAAGCTGCAGCAGTACCGGAACGCTTTATATCTCATATGTTGGAATTCGAAATGCCCAGGTAAACATGAATTAACATGGTAAACGATCAAGGAATAAAGCGGCTGACGCCATTATTTATTGTGCACAGTAAGGAGAATGAAATGGATCAAAAGACAGCTGAAATGTGGTTAAAAGTTATCCAAGGCTCTGAAAAACTAAGCTGGTCATTGTGGATGGCTCCGATCATGCAATCAAGGCAACTTACGGCTGAAGGGAAAAATGATGTTTTACGAATTTTGTCTATTTTACCCGAGCTTTTTGGCGATTCATGGATTGAAAAATGTTTTAGATGCAAGCATCCCATTGTATCTTTGAGGTACTCTCCTCAAAATGATGTACCGTCTGTCTATTACCAATTATTAACGCTCTCTCTCCAGTTGACTCTTCTAAATAAAACGCCGGGTATTAAGCAAGTGATGAAGAATCTGTTTCGAAACCTCGAGGATATCAACTGGCATCATGCGTTGTTGCAAATGGAAACGGCCGCGCTAGCGCTACAGTCAGGTCATTCGGCCTTTAGACTTGAGTCCAGTGAAAACGGTGTGGATGTGGATATGGTGTTAGCGCTTGAAGGTCAGAACATTTATTTTGAAATGGTGTCCATGGGAACGGATCAAGTCTATCGGTGGACTTCGGCTTACTGGCAGGCGATTACGGATTTGTCTCTGCAATTGCGGATTCAATATGACGTAAATTTGACCGGTCATATGGGTGACCAAATAGATAATGAACAAGATCTTCGAGAATGGATAACCAACAATGCGACATGGCGGTTAAATCTTCAATTATGGCTACATGAGATTGAACAACGTGCCATAGATGTTGCAAAAACCGGCAAAGAGTGTCGTATTTCGACCCCATTTGGTGGCAAACTGGTTCTTTCCGTCAAACCGTTGCCAGTAGGGGAAACGTTTCTGACAGGTTCTGCTCTAACGCAGAATGAATGGAATCGTGTGGAGGCTCGTATCCGGGATAAGGCCCGGCAAACAATAAGATTGAATTGCGTATGGATTCGGATGGATGATCTGGGCGCATTATGGAGACTAACGCATTGGGCACAGCTGCCGCTTAACGAACGGCTAACGATGATTGTACCCCTTATACAGGAAGCTCTTGCTCCTTATTCTCATATTTCCGGGATGGTCATTTCCAATCATTTCGACTGGCAACCTGTATCCATGAAGATCGAAAAGTGGGTTTGGCACGATTGCGGTGCCGCCATTCGGATTCCATTTGGAGACGGAAGATTCAAAGAAACCATTGTGGTTTGCCGCGGCGCATCTGCTCACAGGGATATGGCTTTGTTATTGGATTGGTACGAGAGGGAAGCGACCTGGTTAGACTGGGCACTAAGTCAGCATGGTTACGCACCGTTTCAAGAAATTTTCTCAGCTAAAGGGTGAGGGGATTGTTGAATGTTGTTCTCTGGTCCTTGGATCATATGGATGGAGCCAGTTTTGCAAAGCTATGTACAGATTTAATGTACCGTTTAGGTTATCCTGATATTATCCCGGTTGGTGGAATGCATGACCGGGGACGTGACGCACAAGCCATTCGTTACACAGATAGCGGGGGCCTAAACAAATCATGGAGCAAGAAGTTATCAGACGAAATGAAGAAGTAAGGGAAAACAAAAGGCAATTGACAACGTTTATTTTCGTGACCAGTCAAACTGTAACGGGAGCCGCGCAAGACAAATTTGAACGAATGGCGCAAGAGTACGGATGGAACCTGCAAATATATGACAAGGTATGGATGAGGCTCCAGCTTGAAGAAGTCTATCCCGATTTGACGAAAAATACTGGGCCAGTGCTGAGCACTCTCCACTCAGCACTGGCCCATTTTATCAATAAATCAATTCCACCTAGCTTTCATATGTTCTACCGGGCTATATTTCCGATGCTGCTCCTTCACCTCATTGCTGAAAAGTCGCACATACATCTGCACCGAATCCAACGAGGAATGGCCAAGTATTTGTTGCAATGAAAACGGGTCGCCTCCGTTTCGGATATAGAGCTTGGCCATGGTGTGGCGAAACGTATGCGGGGAAACCCGAACACCGGAAATTTTAGCCCTAAGTCCGTAATCGCGAATGCGGTCTTGTACAGAACGAAGCTGGAGCGGCATGTTATCAATCGTAATGAATAAAGCATCGGTTGGCACGTTGCCACGTTCTTTTAAGTATTTTTGCAGTACCTTGGCGCATGTTTTCTGAAATGGAACGATTCGTGTTTTGTTACCTTTTCCGTTTCGAACGATCAACTCTTTTTCTGACAAATGGACATCGTCCACAGTCAGCGCCAATAACTCACTGATCCGAATTCCCGTTTCCAGCAGCAAGATCTGTAACGTGTAATCACGAAAGCCTGTAAAAGTGGATTGGTCGGGTTGTTTTAACAAGGTCAGCAATTCCGCTTTGGTGAAGGTTTGAATGGCATCTTTTGGTGTTCTTAAATTTTTGAGCGGTTGAGCGATGTTTTCCTTCACGTATCGCTCGTGAAACAAAAACTTAAAGAACGCTTTGCAACTGCCTAACCGACCATTAATAGTTTGAGGCGCGAGTTTTTTGCTGACCATGTATCCGATGAAGTGCTTTTGAAGGTCGCTCGTCGTGACCGTTGTTACATAGAAAGGACGGTTCTGTTCGGCAAAGATGTTCTGCAGGTAGTGTATGCCATCCTCATAGCAGGTGATCGTTCGCGGGGCGAGCTTGCGGCTTTGGCAATCCAGGCGAAAGGCATAAACCAGATCGTCTATGGTTGGGGAATGACGGGCAAAGGGATGATCGGCGTAACCTTGAATTTTATTCGTTCGACGTTGTTTTTTTATTTCCACAGCGCATTCTCCTCTCGGATATTCTTTTTGTTGGCATAAGCGAGCAACGATTCAACCGGACTCCATTTTTCATGCTGGTTATGAAGGTCGACTTGAAGCAGATTTACATAGTGTCGCGTTATCTCAAGTGCAGAGTGCCCTAAGATGTGTTGCAGTGCGTAGACGCTGCCGCCGTTCAGCAAAAACTTTTTTGCCATTGTGTGGCGGAACGTGTGCGCTGATGCGCGAACGTCGATCAGTTTGGCTTTATGGCTGTAATGCCGAAGTAATTTTATAATCGTTCCACGACAAAGCGGTGTTTTTCTGCGCGTGATCCATAACTGCTCATGTGCAGGTGCCCCTCTAAATTGCAGGTAAGTTTTCAAATGTTCGGCACAGGTATTTTGAAAGGGGACATACCGGGATTTTTGCCCTTTGCTGAGCGTGATTCGGATCGTTTGATCTTGGATATCAATGTCCGACACTTTCAAGTTGGAAAGCTCACTAAGTCGGATGCCGGTATCCAAGAGGATGAGCATGATCGTATAGTCGCGGTAACCGGTAAATATGCGAAGATCGGGCTGCTGTAAAAGACATTCCAATTGGTAATCATTAAATGCAGCGTGTTTCGTGAGTTTCTTATCGTCATTCCTGGCCACGGGAATCTCCATGGATAACCACGGTTTCTCCGGAAACACAAACCGAAAGAATAGCCGGCAGGTGTGATAACGACCACGCATAGTTGTGCGTGCACGACCTTGCACGGCCATTTCGTTTAGCATATGACTGACATGGGGAAAGAAAGAGGGATGATCGAGCTCATCATCGCGAGCAGACAAGTAACGCTGCAAGCCCAAAAGATGAAATGAATAATAGTCGAGGGTGCGGGGGGATAAATTGCGGTGGCTTCCGTTCAGGAGAAACGCATGAACGTGTTCTTGAAACGAAGGGAGGTCAAAGCCTAACTTTGGAGGGGAATTGCTGGTTTCAGGATTAAGTGGCATACGAAATAACGCTCCTTTCGAATGGATTCAGAGTTCTTTTCGGTGTGCGGGCACAGAATCCATTGAAGCGCGCTAAATAGGGGGGATATGCCTACGCGTATTTGACTCGCGCTAAACTCGGCAAAACCATCCCACTTGACCCCGAATCTGACGCGTCTCGAAAGCTGACCATTCCCTGACCCGAACAAGGGATTTGCCGTTTTCGATTTGACGCAACGGTCACGCGGACGCGTCAGATTCAGGTCCGTGTGGGCTAATACCCCGTGGAGGTTCGAGTCCTCTCGACCGCACCATAATTATCAACAATAGGTTTCTGTTCTGCGGTTTTACGCGGATCGGAGCCTTTTTTGTTTATCAGGATATTCAGGGCCCTATTCATTATCTAAGCGAAAATCCATCTTGCTCCCTAATCAGTATTACCCTGACAGGACAACTAAACGCGGAACTGAAACGGGTCAAGAGAGGGATCCGCAGGGCTACCCTTACGCTTCGCTGCCCGTCGACGACTTCATGAACGCCTGGCGCGGCAGCACACTCAGCTATTGTTAGGGTATCGTTATATATCAAGGATGTTGAAAAGATTTTTTGATTATGTTGATCGCATGGTCATGTGGGATTTTATGATAGAGTAACTACAAAAGGAGTGGTATTAATGAGAAGCGCTAAAGAAGTTGATAACTTTCCGTATAGCTCAAGTACAGTTTGTTATTTTGAGGTAGATAAAAATGGTAACGTGTCGCAAGTTTATCATAAGAACAAGTCGGATAGACCAAGTGTTTTGGAGGCCTATCAAAGGGTTATGAATAAAACCACAACGTTGTATGCTGTTTGGCCAGGTAATTATAGAAGTGATTTATTTATCATTGATGATCTTAATGCTTTCGCAAAGGCATTTAACTTTATTTGACCAATCATTTATTATAAGCGGTCAGCAGTTCGCCACCGCAACGGTACAACAAACAAAACCACCGACAGGATTCAAAGATGGATATCAGGTAACAATAGTCGGCCTGAGCCATCATTCTCGCCGAGGCTTGAGGCGAAGATTGCCATACCCATAAGGTAAATCATGCCTCCATTTGGTACTTGGAAAAAACTTTCCACACCAATTCATTTCGGTTGGACACCTGTACTTTTTGAAAAATGGCCTTCAAATGGTCTTGCGCCGTATGGTAGGAAATCGTTAAAAAGTGGGCAATCTCTTTTGTTGAACTCCCTTTAATAATTTCCAGTACAACCTCCTGCTCGCGTAAGGTGAGGTGATACGCCTTCATCAAATAGGAGAGCATATCCTTGGGCGCGGCCTTGTTTAATAAAGCGGCAAGCTGAAGGTTGTCTTCTTGATCCGATTGAAGAATGGAGACTTGTACGACAATATATCCTTGTTCTGGAACAGGGACCAACAAGGGCGCAGACGGTTGGCGATGGGCCAATAATTTGGCGCACATGACTTGCAGCGGTTTGGGGAGATGAGGTGCAGCAATGCCTTCCATTTTCCGCAATGAATCTAGTGTTTTGGAAGCCATTGTATTAAGGGACAGAATCGTTAACTGACGATCTAAAATCATAACGCCCTGTTCCAGTCCTCCGTCAGACGGCTGCACCTCTATAATAGAGAGATAATAGGCTCGCAGCGTCTCTGCCATAATCGGACCGATTATTTTGAGTCGATGGATATCTTCATCTGAAAAGTAAGGATGAGAAGCCTGCTGCTTTTTAAATAAGGTCAAAAAACCATAACAACGCTCCTGAAAGACCAGTGCACACCTGATTTCATCAGAAAAATGATTAGGTCTCAGCACTTCCTCGTAGCGACGGCTGCTTCGCACCTTCAAGCTGTCGCTTAACCTGCCAATATGCTGCCCATCCTTCAACAAACTTTCATATTGATTAGCATCCGATTCGTTATATTCAAGTTTCAGGATTTGGTGGTGAATCGCCTCGACGGCCTGCTCGGTTACAGCTCCAATCGAACATAAAGTGACCGGGTCAACTAGCGTGCAGCAATAAGCATCAAATGGAATATGTTTCTGAAGAAGCAGAAGCATATGTTTTCGGTACGCATAAGAATCGTTAGATTTACTCCTGCATTCATCCGATCTTAGTTTCCAATAATCCACCCCTCTGGCACACATCCAATCTCCCCCCTCATTTATGGGATACCCCTATATAGATAAATCCATATAATTGAGAATGATTCTTAATTGAATTATACACGAAAGGAGAAATATAGAGAAATGGAGGGTACTGCCTTGAAAGATGCAACAAAAATGCCTCAATACAGCGCTTCTCGTATTCTGGGAGTGACGGATCAACTTCTGCAAGCGCAGCTTATTTATGCAGCCATTCGATTGGACGTGTTTTCTTATCTTCATGCGCCCAAGACCGCTCTGGAGTTTGCACTTGAAACAGGATACAACCCAAGGAATTCCGAGCTGCTGCTCAACGCTTTGGCTTCGACAAACTTGATTACGAAAGAGGATGAACGCTTCTCGAACAGCCCCGATACGGAGTTATATTTGAACAAGTCCAGTGAACTCTATCTGGGGGAATACCTCCTGTATTGGTATAAAGTAAAGGAGCTTTCACAGGTGGAAGATCACGTACGCTTCGGTCCGACTCACCGTTCTTTTCAAGATCCTCTTGGTTCTGATTCCTATGACTTTCAGAAAATGGGGGAGGTTGCCAAGGTTCATATGTATACCGGGAGAGCGCAGACGTTTATTACAGCCATGCAGGAAGTGTTCGTAACCAACGAGCCTATTCGCGCGATTGATCTCGGCGGCGGTTCAGGCGTCCTGGCGATTGAGCTTGCCAAACGGTTCCCTTCTTCGAAGGCCATTATATACGATCAAGCGGAGGTCATTCGAGTCGCTGATGACGGGATCAAAGAAAACCATCTGGAGCAGCAGTTGGAAACGAGAGCAGGCAACTTTATTACGGACGATTTTGGAAGTCATTACGATCTGGTCATTGCGTCGGGAATTTTGGATTTCTGCGGGGAGCTTGATTCAATGCTGGCGAGAATTTACTCCGCCATGAATGCGGGAGGATATCTCTATGTGGCTACTCATCGGATCAATGACTCTTTTACAGCCCCCAGTTCAACGATCATCGGATTTTTAGCTACACACATGGACGGACTTAACATTTTAAAAACGAACAGGCAGATCTTAAATGCATTAGATAAGGCCGGGTTTATTAAACAGATGGGTCATCAGGATGATGCCTCCTATTATCTTTACAGGAAGGAATAATCATGACGATGCATGCCATCTCCCCGGAGCGGCGTAAGGCAAGGCTGGCCATGATCATTGGAATGATCGGTCTGCTGGTTCTTTCTTTTCTCGCTTTGTTTCTGGGACGATATATGTTGTCTCCGACGCAGGTCATCTCGGCATTTTACGACAGGTTTTATTTGGGTCTGGATACGACGGAAACTACGGTTGTCATTGATATACGGCTGTCTCGTGTACTATTGAACATCCTGGTTGGCAGCACCCTGGCCATGGCGGGAACGGCGTTTCAAGGGATCTTTCAAAACCGCCTTGTTAGTCCGGAAATTTTGGGGGTGAGCAATGGGGCTGGATTTGGGGCTGCGCTTGCTTTGCTTATTTCAGGAGGGGTATCTGGTTTCATTGTTCCGTTCGCGTTTCTAGGTGGCATTCTGAGTATATTTATTACTTACTCTTTTTTTCGTTTGAAAAAGGATTCATCCGTTCTGACTCTGATCCTGTCCGGCATCATTGTGGGCTCCATTTTTAACGCTCTTCTGTCCTTGATTAAACTTGTGGCCGACACAGACTCCGTTTTGCCTGCCATTACATACTGGCTGATGGGGAGCTTTTCCAATACAACAATGTCAGATGTCTATTCGGCAGGAATCCCCATTGCTATCGGGGCGATCGTTCTTTTTGTGCTTCGCTGGCAAATCAATGTTCTTTCCCTTGGAGATGAAGAAGCGATCGCTCAAGGAATTCGTCCTGAAAAAATGCGGCTAGTCATCATTGCAGCCTGTACGTTGATTACGGCAGCCTGTGTTTCGGTAACGGGAATGATTGGCTGGGTCGGGTTGATTATACCGAACATTTTTCGTTCGCTGATCGGGGCTAATAATCGTTATCTCATTCCGCTTACCTGTATTTATGGCGCGAATTTTATTTTACTCGTAGACCTAATTGCACGTACCGCGACCCCGGCAGAAATTCCAATCGGCCTGCTCATTGCGTTGGTTGGCGCGCCTCTTTTTCTGGTTGTTTATCAAAAATCGAAAGAGAGAGTGGCGAGATGAACGTAGAGGTTGTCAATGGTTCCTTTTCTTACACGAAAGACGAGTTGGTCTTTAGAGAGATCAACTTTACGCTTGGCGGGGGTCAGATTTTATCGATTCTAGGACAAAACGGAATTGGCAAAACGACCCTGTTGAAATGCTTGACCGGAATTCTGCCGTGGAGCAGCGGTCAAATTCGGATAGACGGTAAGGCGGCGCTTGGCAAATTGCAATTCAAAGACATGGCCTATGTTCCGCAAGCGAAAGGAACGACCTTCCCGTTTACAGTGTTGGATATGGTTTGTATGGGACGAACGAAGATGCTTCATTTCTACGCGATGCCCTCGGATGAAGATTGGGAGATTTCAATGCAGTGCATGGAGCGGCTAGGTCTGACAGGATTGGAAAATCGGCCTTGTACCGAACTCAGCGGCGGTCAACTTCAGCTTGTATACATTGCGCGAGCCCTGGCATCCCAACCGAAACTCCTGCTTCTGGACGAGCCCGAAGCACATTTGGATTTCAGGAATCAACGCCATATTATGCGCCTCATTACGGAGTTGACCGAAAGCGGTGAAATCTCCTGTATTATCAATACGCATCACCCTGAGTCTGCGCTTGAATTTTCTGATCTTACCCTCATTCTGGGGAAACAGGAGCATGTATTCGGCAAGACATCAACGACCATGAACGAGGACAATATTAAACGATTTTTTCATATGGATGCGCGAATTATTGACTTAAGCGATTGGAATATAAACAAAAAGACACTTGTATTTATTTAACGACAAAAGGGAGACAACAAAATGAAACCTCATTCTAAAAATAAACGAATTCCATTCGGCATAGTCGCTGTTTTCGTTGGATTGCTCGCACTTATGGGCTGTTCTGCCGCAAATGATAAGCACACGGAAGAGCCGCCTGCCCCTATCGCTTCTCCACAAAATCAGCCAGATACGGAGGAAACCCGTACGATTACGGATCTTACCGGAGCTGAAGTGACAATCCCCCTTGCGAAAAACATTGAAAAAGTAGTCATCATCGCCCCGCCAATTGTCTCCACTTATCTGAGTATCGTACCGGATAACGGAAGACTTGTGGGAACGCATCAGATGTCATTTGTGCTTGGGAATCAACAGATATTAAGTCAACTTCTTCCGAACTGGCAAACAATCAACACCACCTTCCTAACGGGATTCTCCTCCAATGCAGAGGAATTACTGAAGCTCGATCCCGACCTCATTCTTGTGTGGGGAGCCGCTCAAAAAGAGGGACTGGAGAATATTCATATTCCGATTGTAGATTTCTATCAACCGAGTCATGTCAACGAGGAATGGAGTATCAGCATCGACCAACTGATGCGCGATATTTTTCAAATAGATGCCGGAAAAACACTTCAGGATGAATGGAACCTCACCAATAAGACAGTGTCCGCTGCCCTTGCGGCAATGGATGAAGACAACAAGAAAACGGCGATCATGATTATGGATAATACAGGAGATATTCTCACCGTTCGCGGCGGCGGCACACACGGCGATGACTGGCTTCAGAAGAGCGGGCTTAAAAACGCAGCAGAAAACCTGACAGGCGGCGATTATAATCAGGTTACGATGGAGCAAATTTATGAATGGAATCCGGATATGATTTATCTCTTTCAAGGCAACTTAGATCCGGAGGACTATCTTTCTAACACGATCAGCGGCCAGGATTGGTCTAAAATAAATGCATTTGACAATAAATCGATCTACGATATGCCTGTGGGCATTATTAATTGGGGAACCCCTTCCAGCGATTCGCCCCTTACATTGGAGTGGCTGGTGATGACCAACTACCCAGGAACGATCAAGGAATCGGATTTCCTCTCGCGCATGAAGACTTATTATGAAGAACACTATAACATCACCCTTACCGAAGAGCTTATTCAGAGTATTCTTCATCGGACTTACAAATCTTGATTGTCGGAAGAAGGTTCGCAAAGAATTGTAGATCCATGTAAGGCTAGAAGCTTGAACTTTGAATGTTGAGAGTGGAAAGTCTTTCTGTATCACAGAGGAACCGTATCGAGATCGATACGCCTGCCCTCGGGGATCAGGCCATAAGCCTCGACTTTCGATGCCTGCATGTGAAAAACTCCGACTATCGGCGAAAAGCCGGCAGTCGGAGTTTTGCTCAGCACCTAGTTAGCGGGTTAGGTGGCCGGAGCCAACGTAGAATCCGTCTTGTAACGTCACGGCGAAACCTCCGGACTGTCTGGGGACGATAGAGCTAACGTAGGGGCCAACTTCAAAAAAATGATTGTTATAGGGGTGTTTTGGATCATGGATGTGAACCATTGTTTAGAATATCGACCCAGTACAGACGTTCGCTGGTCGGCTCCCAGAGCGGGCCTTCACCTAGTTGTGCTTGTGCGTCATATACCAGTGTAAGATTATCAGCGAAGTGATGTATCATAGTTTTAGGTCTCCGTTATGCTCAATATGTCTCACTTGTATACATCAGCTGTCGCCAGGTCAATTTTGATGATAGATATAACTAAGCCTGTAGCTCTCAAATTCATAGAGCTACAGGCTTTTGTTTCGAGTCGAGGATGAAAGTGATGGGAGACGCCGAATGTCGTGAAAACGTTATTGAAGAAGTCGCCATACTGTTAGTTGGACATGCCCCCATCTCCTATAATTGCTTTATTAAAGACAATATACGAACAGGAAGGGGAAACACCATGGCACAAGCCGTGACCACACATGCTGAACATAGAGAAAAGAAGCGGTTTTCAAAATTTAGAAAACATTCAGCTCTCTTTTTCTTGATGTTACCAGCTCTTGTCTACCTATTCATTAACAATATCATGCCGATATTTGGGGTTGTCATTGCTTTCAAGAATTACAATTATTCAAAAGGAATATTCGGAAGCGATTGGGTAGGGTTTAAAAACTTCCATTACTTATTCGCAACCTCCGACGCTTTCATCATTACGCGCAATACTATTCTATATAACTTGCTATTTATTGTTTTGGGAACGGTGTGTTCAATTGCGGTAGCTGTCTTGCTGAACGAGATCAAGAACGGGAAACTGCTTAAGACCTACCAAGCCCTTATTACTTTGCCTAACTTGATTTCCATGGTCATTGTCAGTTATTTGGTGTTGGCTTTTCTGGATCCTACAACAGGCTTCTTAAATAAGACAGTACTTCCCTGGTTCGGTAATGATGATGGAATTATGTGGTACGGAGAAGCGAAGTATTGGCCTGTGATTCTTCCCATCGTTTCCCTTTGGAAATCGATTGGTTTCGAAAGTATTGTGTACTTTGCTATGTTGCTTAGTATTAATGAAGAATACTACGAAGCTGCTCGGATTGACGGAGCGAGTCGATTGCAGCAAATCTTTCGAATTACAGTGCCGAATCTGGTGCCAGTGGTTATATTGTTGTCTTTGCTTGCGGTAGGGAGAATTTTTTATTCTGATTTTGGTTTGTTTTATCAGGTTCCGTTAAATTCAGGGGCGTTATTTAGTACAACAGCGACTATAGATACTTATGTATTTAACGGTTTAATGGGCAGCGGCGATCTGGGTATGTCTGCAGCCGCGGGCTTATATCAATCCGTTGTCGGGTTTGTGTTGGTTATTGTTGCCAACTTTGTGGTGAGTAAACTTGATCGAGATAGGGCGTTATTCTAGGGGAGGTAAAACAAGTGAAGCGAGAAGACAGGGGAATTGCTCTATTTAGCCATATCGCAATATTTTGTTTAGTTATTTTATGCCTCTTGCCGCTAGTGTTGTTAATATCTGCTTCACTATCGAATGAGAGCACGCTCATGGTAGATGGATACCGGTTCATACCGAGCCAGCTGAGTTTTGAAGCATATGATTATTTGTTTAATCGATCGCAGGATATCTTTCAATCATTAGGGGTTTCAGTATTTGTCACGATTGTTGGAACCTTAGTCGGGGTACTGGTCACAGCTTTAGTAGGCTATGCACTTTCACGAAAAGAAACTCCTTTTCGGAATGTCATTATGTTTGTTGTATTCTTTACGATGCTGTTCGGGGGAGGACTTATCCCTACGTATCTTATTTATTCACAAATATTTCATCTCAAAAATACAATCTGGGCGCTGATCTTCCCAGGGCTGCTTACCAACGGTTTCTATATTATGATTGCTCGCACCTTATTTCAGACTACGGTTCCCGGCGAAGTAATCGAATCTGCCCAATTGGACGGAGCAAGTGAATATCGTATATTTTATTCCATCATTGCTCCTCTGTCGGCTCCGATACTTGCGACGCTTGGTCTATTCACCTCAGTTATGTACTGGAATGATTGGCAGAATGGTATGATTTATCTTACGGATCCCAATTTATTCTCCTTGCAGAATCTACTGAATCGTATCATGCAGGATGTTCAGTATCTCCAGCAGATGACGGCGAGCCAACAAGCGCAAATGAGCGGTCATATGCCAAGTGATACGGTCAAAATGGCCATTGCAGTAATTGGCGCTTTCCCAATTTTGGCAGCGTATCCTTTCTTCCAAAAATACTTCATTAAGGGGATTGCGATTGGCGCTGTTAAAGGTTGAGGATAGCGTTTGGAAGAAACAATAATAAGAGGGATAAGCCGGGTTCTACGAAACCCGGCTTTCCCATTCAATATTTGGGGGTGGTTTAATAGCCCTGTATATGTATGATAGAAATACAGAGTAGATACTACCGTGGAGCGTGAGGGCATAATGAGAAGAATACCTGATTGGCCATTAAACTCCATCCGATTCATTTTGCTTATTTGTGTAATGGTCCTCACGCTGCCGCTAATCGCCATGCTGTTTTACAATAATTTCTATGCAGTTCATGTTGTTCGTGACCAGGTAGCTGTATCGTATAAAAAATCACTGTCGTTATACATGGGTCAAATAGATGAACGACTTAACGCGGTTGATAATTATATCTCTACAATTACCGACAACACTACGGACTTATTGTCATTGTCTACTCTGGAAAAAGACGATGAATATTATTTAGCAAAAATAAATTTGAAAAATGTGTTAAGTAAAGATATAGCGCTATATGGAAGTATAAGCGGTTTTTTTGTTTATGAAGGCAAACGTCAAGATTTTATGGAAGTATCAAACTATGGGAAAATTACGAAACATGAGGTAGATTCCATTCAAGAATACGTAACGAATTTTATAGAGCAACATCGACAATCGGGGCAAAACGTAAAGAGGCTGTGGCAGGTGTATGTGATTAATGACAAACACTATTTGCTTGATATCGTCAACGCAGGAGACGCCTATTTAGGTGCATGGAACAGTACGGAGAATTTGGTTCAACTATTAAAATCTTTGGAGCTTGGTGACAGTGGAGAGATCTTGCTAGCAAATAAACTTGGAGAGCCGATTACGAATTCAAGCGTTATAAATAATGAAAGGTTGCTTTTTCAGAATGAACACTATACGAGTTTTCGGTCAGAAGAAGGGGGGAAGTACTTAGTTGTCAATTCGAATGCCAAACAGGCAGACTTCAGTCTGGTTGCACTCATTCCCGAGCAAAATATTTTAGCAAATCTTCCTTATTTAAGAGTAGTGATCTGGCTCATCGTGTTGGCGGCTGTCCTAATCATTCCGCTTGGTGTTCTTTTGTTGAGAAAGGTGTTTTTGGTCCCTCTATATAAAATCTTACTCGCGATGAAAAGAGTTCGAGACGGTGATTGGGGGATTCGAGTCGATCTAAAACGGGGAACTGAAGAATTCAATCTGCTCGCCGATTCGTTTAACTCCATGATGACCGAAATTCAGACTCTCCGCGTGAATGTGTTTGAAGAACAATTGGACAAGCAGCGGGAGGAACTTCGAAGATTGCAGCTGCAGATTAATCCTCACTTCTTTTTAAATTCGCTGAATATTGTTTATAATTTGGCTAAAATTAAGAACCATGATCTTATTATGCAAATGACGATGTCTTTGATTAGGTACTTTCGTTATCTATTTCGCAGTAATACTTCGTTCGTCGTCCTTCAGAACGAGCTAGAACATACACGGAATTATTTGCAAATCCAAGATATGCGCTTTCCAGGCCAACTAACATGGGAAATTACTGCTCCCAATTATGTGATGGAAACGCCAGTTCCTCCGCTGATGATTCAAACCTTTGTCGAGAATTCGATAAAACACGCCGTTTCTCTGGATGAACCGATTGAAATTAAAGTGAGCATCGACCTATTGAACAGTAACAGTATATCAACATTGGCAATTCGCATTTCCGATAACGGAATCGGATTTAACGACGAAGTGCTCTTACAACTGCAAGCCGGCAAGAGTGTGGAGAATGAGCACGGGGAACATACCGGCATATGGAACGTGCATAGGCGACTGCGCCTGTTATACGGCGATGATTCGGCGGTGTATTACAGCAATGATAAGGAAACAGGCGGTGCGGTTGTAGAGATTTATTTGCCGACTACTCCGGGAGGGAGGGGCTAAAATGAATTATCAAATGCTATTGGTTGACGACGAGATCTTGTCTATAGAGGGCGTTAGGGCTGATCTCGATCTGACCAGCCTAAATGTAAGACATTTATTCACAGCATTGAATATACGACAGGCCAAAGATATTTTTGAATCTAATCCTATCGATATTTTACTGTGTGATATAGAGATGCCGCAAGGAAGCGGGTTGGAATTGTTGACTTGGGTGCGTGAACATTATCCCAATACGGTGACTATATTCCTCACAAGTCATGCCGACTTTAAATATGCTAAGGAAGCGCTGCGCCTTGGCAGTCTGGACTATTTATTAAAGCCGGTTTTGGCCAGCGAGTTGGAAGCTGCGATTCGTAAAGCTCAGGGAGTCATTGAAAAACATGATGAAGGGAATCGGAATCGGCAATCGCACCGATTATGGACGAAGTATCATTCGTTAATTATAGAACGGTTTTGGCTGGATCTTATCGACCGTACCACTCCAAGCAATCCTGCAGCTGTGCGTCAACAGCTCGAACGTCATCAAATTCCCTTTAAGGAAGATTCATTTGTTCTGCCGATTCTCATTTCAGTGAAAAGTTGGGATAAGGCGCTTCAGCCTCGGGAAGAGAAGATTTTGGAATATGCATTGAAAAAGACGGCAGAAGAAATGATGATGGACAGTCGAGAGAATGGAACGATTATTCACTTGGAGCATAATCAGTTGCTTGTCCTCTTTATTTCCGATCATCGGGAACAGCGGGACGATAACCAATTGCACGAGGAATGCCGTAAGTATATTGAATTTTGCAGTCAACATTTTTACTGCGTATTATCCTGTTACGTGGGCTCGTCTGTTGAGCTGCATCACATTGCTGAGAAAGTTGACTTACTTAAGGCGATGGATCGTGACAACGTCGCTTTTGTCAACACCGTTTTCGGAGAAGACAGATCTTTTGAAAATAACGAAACCATTATGATGCCGGACATTTCGATTTGGTTGGCATACCTGAAGGGAGGTAGCCAACATGATGTCATTCGAGGGACGGAAGATTTTCTAAACCGGTTGGTCAAGCAAGGAAATATAGATTCTGGCGTTCTTCACCGGTTTTATCAGGATTTCATGCAGGCTCTTTATTCTTATTTAAATCAGCATGAGATCCAGGCTCATCAATTGTTTGGAGATGTCAAATCACGACAATTAACCGAAACGGCAGGGCGTTCCGTATCGGATATGTTGGATTGGGTTCGTTATGCTGCAGGAAAGGCGTTGCATCAGGCGGAAGTTGTAAAGGAATCCGAGTCGGTGGTTCAGATTATTCAACGATATGTAACAGCCCATATCGATCAAGAACTGTCCCGAGATATGCTTGCTGAACAAGTGTTTTTGAATCCGGACCATCTGTCGAGATTATTCAAGAAAGAGACCGGTTATTCCTTATCTGACTATGTTCTAATGGAAAGAATCAAGCTGGCGAAGGAGTTGCTGAAGCAAACGGATATTCCGATCAGTGTTGTGGCTGTATCAGTGGGGTATTCGAATTTTTCCCATTTCTCTAAAATCTTCAAGAAGTATATCAATTGCGGACCTAAGGAATACAGATCACAGCACAATCCAAACTGAATCAGCAGTTCGAGCTAAGCAGCCTGCCCTAATGACTTGGGGCAGGCTATTTGAAATGTGCTAGAAATAGTCGCGAAAGTGCTATTTCGGAGGTCGTGTAAACGATAGTGAGATGGGTTATTTTCTATTACGATTTAGATGATGTAACAGAGATTTGTTGGGGAGACCATATTGAGAAAGGGGAATGCTGTGAAATGAAGTATGTTTGTAATCCAATTAATATGGAGTATAAGTATCAGATCCATGATGTAAATGGAAAAATCAATGCAAACAGAGAAGCGGCGGATCCATCCTTGGTCATGTTTAAAGGGAAGTATTTTCTCTTTTCTTCGATGACGGCGGGATTTCTGTTGAGCGATAATCTAGTAGATTGGGGTTTCCACCCCATTCCGGATTTGCCGATCTACGATTATGCGCCCGACGTCCGGGTCATCGGCGATTACCTCTATTTTTCAGCATCTAGGTCTTCGGGGAAGTGTTCCTTCTACCGGACCAAAGATCCCGTCGAGGGTATTTTTGAGGAAATTGAAGGGACGTTTGCATTTTCGGACCCCAATTTGTTCGCGGACGATGACGGACGTATTTATTTCTACTGGGGATTATCGAATGATAAGCCGATCTACGGGGTTGAGTTAAATCCGGAAGATATGAAGCCGAAATCTGAGCCGATCGAACTCATCTTTGGTTGTCCGTCCATTATTGGATACGAGAGAATCGGAGAGAATCATATTCCGCCGAGAACTCCGGAGCAGCTTGAGGAAATGATTCGACAAATCGCGATCCAAATGCCGGATGTTACGGATGAAGCGCTGGACAATTTCAGAACCATGTTTGGGAATGCTCCCTATATCGAGGGAGCGTGGATGGATAAGCACGAGGGCAGATATTATTTACAGTATGCGAGCCCAGATACCCAGTGTAACGTCTATTCAGACGGGGTTTACGTATCGAACAATCCGTTGGGTCCGTTTACATTGGCTAAGAACAACCCGTATTCATACAAGCCGGGAGGTTTTATCCCGGGGGCTGGGCATGGATCGACAATGAAGGATAAGTTCGGTAATTACTGGCATGCCTCGACGATGAGAATCAGCCTGAATCATAATTTCGAGAGACGAATTGGCTTATGGCCTGCCGGATTTGATCAGGATGGAGAATTATACTGTAATCAACGATATGGGGACTGGCCAATGAAGCTTGAGCAAGCTGCGCTGGATCCATGGAGCGATCCGGAGTGGATGCTTCTCTCCTATGGTAAATCTGCAAGGGCATCCTCGAATACAGATGGGAAAGACGCTTTGAAGGCCATAGATGAGAATGTACGAACCTGGTGGACTGCGACAACGTCCTCACCCGGCGAATGGCTTGAAGTCGACCTCAAGCGCGAATATGATGTGCGCGCGATTCAAGTGAATTTTGCGGACGAAGAGTTCGCGCCTCCGCTTCCGGAAGATGCGGTATTTCATGAAGCCGACACATTCGGAAATACTGCCGTGCGTCGGTATATTGACAGGCGGCGGCACTATACCAGATGGTTGCTCGAGGGGTCGCTGGATGGTATGGAATATTTCGTTATCGAAGATAAATCCAATGCCGCAACGGACTTGTCTCATGATCTTATCGTGCGGGAAGAAGGTTTAAGAGCTCGTTATATTCGGTGCACAGTAAAGGAAATTCCATATAACCAACCTGCATCTATTTCTGGACTTCGAGTCTTTGGGAAGGGGCAAGGCGCCAGACCGTTGAAGACGACTGGAGTCGCGACCGAGCTGCTTAATGCGCTCGATCTCCGCGTTGTCTGGGATCAAGAGGATGCAGTCGGATATAATGTGCTTTGGGGATTTGCGTCGGACAAGCTGTACCACAGTTATATGGTAATGGGTCGCAATGAAGTCACGATTGGCGCATTAATCAAAGGAGAGTCGCTCTACGTGAGGGTTGATTCCTTTAACGAAGCAGGAATAACCGAGGGAGAAGTTATTCAAGTTATCTAATAAGGGGATGGCAATATGTCAAGGAATATTCTCGAATTGGTTCAACAACTAACCTTGGAAGAAAAAGTGGCCTTGTGTTCAGGCGCAAACTTCTGGACAACGAAACCCATCGAACGCTTGGGAATTCCCTCTATTATGATGACGGACGGGCCGCACGGACTTCGAAAACCCATGTCGAGGGGGCCAGCTCACGGAATTGGAAACAGCGAGCCATCAACGTGCTTTCCCACGGGGGCTGGCCTGGCTGCGTCCTGGGATACTGAGTTAATTGAACAAGTAGGAAGCTCCATTGGACAAGCAGCTCAAGCTCATGGGGTTCAGATGGTTCTCGGTCCCGCCCTCAACATTAAACGGTCGCCTCTGTGCGGACGTAACTTCGAATATTATTCGGAAGATCCGTTTCTAACTGCCGAGTTAGGCGCAAGCTTTATTCGTGGTGTCCAAAGCCAAGGTGTCGGAACTTCGGTGAAACACTATGCTGTTCATAATCAAGAGTATCGGAGAATGTCGTTAGATGCGCTTGTAGACGAGCGTACGATACGAGAAATCTATCTTCCAGGTTTTGAGGGAGCGGTCAAACATGCGCAGCCTTGGACAATTATGGCGGCGTATAACAAAGTGAATGGTACTTACGCAACCGAGAATCCTCACTTGCTAACGGATATTTTACGTGAGGAATGGGGGTTTGAAGGCGTTGTAATTTCCGATTGGATGGCAGTCAACGAACGAGTTCATGCATTAATAGCCGGATTGGACTTGGAGATGCCCGGGAATGGCGGATATGGGGACCAGAAGATCGTTAAAGCGGTGCAGAACGGAGAATTGACCATTGATCAGTTGAATGTAGCCGTAGAGCGTCTTTTGACCTTCCTATTTAAGGCGGCTGAAAACCGCAAAGAAAATGCTTCCTATGATTTGGAAGTTCATCACCATCTTGCCAAGAGAACAGCGGCTGAAAGCATGGTATTGTTGAAAAACGAAGATGCTATACTACCGCTAAAGAAAACCGGCAAAGTTGCAGTGGTTGGAGAGATGGCCAAAAAAAGCAGGTACCAAGGCGGTGGCAGCTCCCACATGATTCCGACGAAAGTGGATATTCCGTTTGATGAATTGGTTGCCGGAGCTGCAGGTCAAATCGATTGGGCATATGCGCAAGGTTACGACTTGGAAAGCGACGAGTGGAACGAGGATCTTGTGAAGGAAGCGTTGAGGTCGGCGCAGCAATCAGATTGTGCCGTCGTATTCGCCGGACTCCCCGAATTGTATGAATCGGAAGGCTTTGACAGGAAACATATGAGAATGCCGGCTCACCATAACCGGCTGATCGAAGCGATTGCTGAAGTACAGCCTAACTTGATCGTTGTGCTTAGCAATGGCGCTCCTGTAGAAATGCCATGGATTGGGCGGGCAAAGGCGGTTCTTGAAAGCTATCTTGGCGGACAGGCTGCCGGCAGCGCAATTGCAGACCTGTTGTTAGGCGTCGCCAATCCTTGCGGTAAACTAGCCGAAACCTTCCCGCAGCAATTGGAGCATAATCCGTCTTACTTCAACTTTCCCGGCGAAGACGATGAGGGTGTGTATCGGGAAGGATTGTTGGTTGGCTATCGATACTACGATACGAAAGCGATAAAACCGTTATTCGCATTCGGACATGGGCTTAGCTATACAACCTTCGAGTACACCGGAATTACCCTTGACAGAACCGAGCTTTCTGACCAAGAAACCGTCAAAGTTGTTGTGTCCGTGAAGAATTCGGGTCAACTAGCCGGCAAGGAAATCGTGCAATTGTATGTGCGCGACATCAAGAGCAGTGTGTCGCGGCCGGAAAAAGAGTTGAAGGGCTTCAGCAAGATTCATCTTGAGCCGGGAGAGGAAAGAAGTGTAGAGTTCGTACTCAATAAACGTTCGTTTGCCTATTACAACACGGCGTTGAAGGATTGGCATGTAGAGACCGGGGAATTCGAAATCCTTGCAGGAGCTGCCTCGGATAGAATTTTGCAGACCGCTTCGGTGCAGGTTAATGGCACAGTATCGGTGCCTAGGAAATTTACTCGGAATTCGACGATCGGAGACTTGATGCAAGATCAAGTTGGTTCCAAAATCGTACAGCAGATCATAAGCGGGATGGGGCAGCAATCCCAATCAGAAACCGCTGACGGCTCAACGACGGAAAGCGAAACGACTCGTATGATGATAGAAGAGGTTGTTAAAAGTATGCCGCTGAGAAACCTTGTTGTGACAAGCCAAGGTGCATTCGACGATCAAAAACTGGCTGATATTCTGAACCGAGTAAATCAATCGTAATAAACCTGTTCGACGATGGAAATCATTCGATAATGGGAGCAGTAATCCGTCAATTCATTCAATGGGGGAATCATGAGTGTATAAGAAAACGAAGGTTAGCGCAATTTTCCTTGCTCTTATTCTGGTATTTACTATATTAGCGGGCTGTGCGGGAAACAAAAATGTGACAAACGGCGATCAATCAAATGCTGCCGCAAGTGAAAGCTCCAACGCAGGTAATGAAGCAAACGGGAGTGAATTAAAACCATATAACTTGACGATGGCTCTTCCTGTACTGGGCGCAATCCCCAAGGATGTGAAAAAGGTTCAAGATGCGATTAATAAAATTACCCAAGAAAAGATCAATGCAACCGTTACACTTGAGTTGATTAATGTCGGAAACTACGGCCAGCAGTTGAACTTGAAATACTCCAGCGGAGAGGCACTGGATGTTGCTTTTATATTTGGTCAAATGTTCAATGCATATGCTTCTCAAGGAAAATTTCTCGATATTACCGAATTGCTGGAGAAGAATGGTCAAGGCATCATTGAATCCGTTGGTCAGGATTATGTGAATGTGCCAACCGTCGCCGGCAAGCTTTACGGCGTGCCTGTAGGACCGGTATATGGGGCGGGCAGTGGATTCTTTATGCGTAAGGACATTGTGGACAAATACGGTATCGACATATCAGCAATTAAAACGCTTGATGATGTTGGAGCGGTTCTTGAAATGATCAAAAAAAATGAGCCCAGTCTGGTACCGTTAGCGTCAGCTAGCGCTTTTAATCCGGTAAGCGCCTATTCCGATGTCGATAAAGTTGCCGGCGAATTCGCGGTTTTACCTTTTGATACGACTGACTTTAGCGTTCAGAATCAATATGCCACTCAAGAGTATGCGGATCGTCTGCATACCGTTCGGCAATGGTTTGAAGCAGGCTATATCAATAAGGACGCCGCCACAACCAACGAGCTCCCGATGGATATGGTTAAGGGAGGAAAAGCTTTCAGTTACTTCTCCCAGACCACAGCGACAAGCGCCACAGATGCGTCAATTTCAGCGGGGCGCGACATGGTTGTTGTAAATCTGACACCGCCTTACGTAACGACGAATGCAGTGATGACTGGAATTTGGACGGTGGCGCAGCAATCGAAAGATCCCGCTCGCGCGCTGATGTTCCTCAATCTGCTTTATACAGATAAAGATCTAGTGAACCTGTTGATCTACGGGATCGAAGGCCAGGATTATGTGAAAGAGTCCGACGATATTATCGATTACCCCCAAGGGAAGAGTGCGGATACAGTCGGCTATAACTTGGAAATTGAAGCTTTCATGATGGGAGATCAAAGACTGCTGTACATCACGAAAAATCAGGACCAGAATAAATGGGGTAAGCTTGAAGAGTGGGCAGGAAGTCAGATTAAGTCAAAGGCTTTGGGTTTTACATTTGATAGCGAGCCTGTTAAGAATGAAGTGGTTGCTCTTAGCAATGTGACCAATCAATATAGGCCGGGCCTTGAGACCGGCACACTAAATCCTGACAAAGAATTGCCTAATTTTCTAGACAAACTCAAGTCCGCCGGAATGGATAAATATATGGCGGAAGTACAGAAGCAATTGACGGAATGGGCTGCTGAAAATTATAAATAATGTCGATCCATAGATTTGTCAAGCCTAGTTCTTGTTGTACCGGACTAGGCTTTTTTATCGCAAAAGTAAAGCCCTCAGCTGATTCTATTCTCATGAAATGTCTTGTAAGTGCAAAAACAAAAGTCGTGAAAGAGCAAGTGACATATAAATGGTTTTGGTATGATGAAAGCGGAAACAATAAATGATTTGGGGGAAGAAGACGATGCATAAGCTGAAAATGAAGCACGGCATTTTGTTCCTTTCTGTTATTCTAGTATTCATCATTTTGGCAGGGTGCGCGGGAAACAAAAATGATGCCAGCAGCGGTCCATCCAGTGCTGCGCCAAGCGCCAGTTCCGACACTGGCTCCAACGCAAGCAATGAACCAGGCGAGAAGGAATTAGAGCCTTACGACTTAACGATGGTGATTCCTATCTTCGGGACCATACCCAAGGATTTGGGCAAGATTCAAGACGCTGTTAACAAGATCACGCAGGCAAAAATCAATACGACCGTTACAGTAGAGATGATTAATATCGGCAACTATCTTCAGCAGTTGAACCTGAAGTATTCCAGCGGAGATAAACTGGATGTTGCCTTTATATTCGGTCAACTCTTTGCCAACTACACGGCGCAAGGAAGATTTCAGGAAATTGGCGATCTGGTGAAAGAGTACGGCGAAGGGTTGACTGAAGCCGTGGGCGAGAAATATGTAAATGTCCCAACTGTAAACGGTAAGCTGTACGGTCTTCCTATTGCATCTATATCCGGTTCGAGCACAGGGTATCTTATGCGTAAGGACATTGTGGATAAATACAATATTGATCTATCTTCGATTAAAACCTATGACGATGTGGATAAGATTCTGAAAATTGTAAAAGAGAACGAACCTACCTTGATCCCCTTGGCGGAGTCAAGCGGACTAAATCCTGTAAATGTTGGTTCTTATGGCGACTTTGATTCGTTGACAAACTTCGTCGTGTTGCCTATGGATAGTACGGATTATAAAGTTGAGAACCGTTATGCAACACAAATTTATGCGGACCGAGTAAAAATGGCTCGAAAATGGTTTGAGGCTGGATACGTCAATAAAGACGCGGCCACAACGAACCAACTTGCATCTGATCTGGTTAGGGATGGAAAAGCTTTCAGTTACTTCGCTCGATTGGTACCAACCAGTATAATGGATGACTCGCTTAAGAATGGTCATGAAATGGTCGGTGTAAGCTTGTCTCCAAACTATGTAACGACCGAAGAAGTAACGACAGGACTTTGGACGGTGGCGCATCAATCGGAAGATCCTGCTCGCGCTATGATGTTTCTTGACTTGCTTTACACGGATAAAGATCTTGCGAACTTGTTGGTGTTTGGAATCGAAGGCGAAGATTATGTGAAGGTTTCCGATAATATTGTCACTTATCCGGAAGGTAAGGATGCAAGCACGGTCGGTTATAACTTGCAGGGCAGTTCTTGGGTCTTGGGTAATCCCAAGCTGCTTTATTTATCGGAAAATGAAGATCCGACCAAGTGGGAGAAAGTTCAAAAATGGCAGGAAGGCGCAATTCCGTCAAGATCGCTAGGCTTTACTTTTGACGAAGCGGCCGTTAAAGATGAAGTGACCTCTATAAATAACGCACTTAATCAGTATCAGAACGGTCTGGAAACTGGAACATTAAATCCAGACAAGGAATTGCCTAAATTCCTCGACAAATTGAAATCGGCAGGGATCGATAAATACTTGGCGGAAGTCCAGAAACAACTGGATGAATGGGTTGCTGCGAATAAATAATTGCACGTTTAATGAGCCTAGCCCGAACGATTAGGGCTAGGTTTATAAATTAATAGAACTACAGGAGGCGCTAAGAGATGTTTGTAATTCCAAAGGTAAACGGGAATATAGTGAAGCATGATGAAGCGGGTTCATTCTTATTGAAAGATAAACTTAATGTCAATATTGGTGAATTTGCGCCTTGGGCAATTAAATCGTTTACTGAACGGGTCCGGGAAAGCGGTGTGATCGTACTTGAAAGCACCGGAATCGATGTGGATATTTCTTTAGCTAGAAATTCATTGTTGGCCCCTGAAGGATATCGCATCGAAGTGATGTCCGGTTCCATTACATTGAGCGCCGCAACGGAAAGAGGAGTCGTTTGGGGACTTGCTACCTTATATCAGATGATGATTGAAGGCAGGAATCATCAGTTGAATAAGATAAGCCTGCAGATGATCAGTGATGCGCCCAAGTATTCACACAGAGGGCTTTTGCTTGATGTGGGCAGGCATTTCTTCGATCCGGAGGAAGTGAAGAAGATTATCGAGGAAATGTCCAAATACAAGCTGAATGTCTTGCACTGGCATCTATCGGAGGACCAAGGATGGCGAATCGAGAGCAAGGTATATCCCAAATTGCACGAGAATGCTTCAAACGGCCATTATTATACGCAAGAGCAAATTAAGGATATTGTTCAGTACGCAGTGGAGCGCGGCATAGAGATTATTCCCGAAATTGATATGCCTGGGCACTCTTCTGCTGCGATTTCAGCCTATAAAGAGTTGAGCTGCTTCGACGAGGAGATACCGGTAGCACAAAAATATGGAGTATTTAAGGTTGTCCTATGTCCCGGAAAAGAAAGCACCTATCAGTGGATCCGCAATCTTCTGGATGAAATTACGGAGCTGTTCCCATCAAACTACTTCCACCTTGGGGGCGATGAATGCCCTAAAGACAAGTGGAAACAATGTCCGCATTGCGAGGAGCGGATGCGGATGCACAACTTAGAGAACTACGAAGATCTGCAAGGCTATTTTATGAACGAAATTAGCGGATATCTTCGCAGAAAAGGAAAGACAGTAATCGGCTGGAATGAAAATCTGAAGGCCAGCAATGTGTCGAATGATATGGTCATCCAGTATTGGCTTGAGAATACGCCGGAATCCTATGCATATCCGTTCTTTGAAGCCGGGCGGAAGATGATATTCTCCGACATGTTCAATTTTTATTTTGATTATCCCCATTGCATGGTGAAGCTGAAAAATACCTATGAGTATCAACCCCAAATTCGCGACCACATTGCTCTGAAAGGAGATCATATTTTGGGACTGGAGGGGGCGATCTGGACCGAACGGGTGCAAACAAATGAACAACTGGAAACTATGATTGCCCTGCGTATACAAGCGTTAGCGGAAGCAGCCTGGACAAATGAAAGAAATTATGAGGATTTTCTACAGCGCTTAAAGGCTCATATCAAAACCAATCAAATCAACAAATTATTGTCCTTGCCAATCGAAGAGGTTGCGCTCAGCGACGAGCAGGCCATGCACACGGCATTGGTAATGATGAAAGCAATGGCCTCCTCAATGACGGAAGATTATGCCGACACCGGCATTACAGAGGAGGAGCGCGATCGTATTTCGAAGAGGTTCAATAAGGAGATATTCGGGGATACAGACGTTGCGGAATTCGCCCAAAAAATTGGCTTGAACGAAAGCCTCTGATTCCGAGGGTGCTTATCAATTATGTATCCAATGTTAAAGTGAATAACTGGGGAGAATAATAAAAGGAAAACCGCGTGGATGAATGTTCTACATCCAAGCGGTTTTCACTTTTCCTGAAATAGATAGTAATTAAGGCAATACAGCTTCAATCGTAACAGTCTGAGAAACACAACTTTCCGCCTCAACTAACACATGGATTGTTCCGTTACCGGTTGGACGGATGACAGCAAGAGCCTTGCCGTCGAAAGTTTTGTGCACATTATCGAAGTAATCCTCGTCCGTCTTTGGGTTTCCGCTTCCCAAACCTTGCAAGATGCCGGCGCCTTCCACCTTCACGGTAACCTTCCTGTCAGCCAGAGGCTTCACGATTCCCTGGTTATCAACAATGGAAATCGCCACAAACGCCAGATCCTGTTCATTTGCGGAAATTTGCGCACGATCGACATCTACTTTTAAATTCACTTCGTTGCTTGCAGATCTCAGAGTCGTGCGGCCAGCTTCCATCCCATCGGTGTAAGCTACGGCCGTAATTTCGCCAGGGGCAAATGAAGTTTCGAATATCGCTTTGAAATGATGATCTTCACCCGCATTGGCTTTTCCGACAACTTCGCCATTCACCAAGAGCTCGATTTCATCCGCATCCGAATATACCTCAACCACAATGGGCCGCCCCTCATAACCTTCCCAGCTCCAACTGGAAACAGCATCGCTCCATCCCCAAGGGCTTATGAGCGGCTGTTTTCCATAGTGCTCGGGACGTTGAACCGCGATATAGGGCTCTTTTCGCAAACCGAATACAATTTCACGATAATAAGACGCAGGACGACGATTGCCAGTAATATCAATATCTCCACAATAAGCGGTAACCCACGGGAAAGAACCCGCAAAGCTCATTTGACGATTTTCTTCATACTCTATCTTACCGATGCCGGCTTCTCCAAGATAATCCCAGCCTGTCCAGGTGAAGTCGCCAATGACATGCCCGTTCTCCTGCACCAGCTTCCAGTTGCCGGCAATGTCCCTTGGATAGGTTTCACTGCCAACAATGATTCGGTTGGGAAAAAGCTCTTTATCCATGACATATCGATTGTCCGCATAGTTATAACCCGCGATATCAACGGCAGCAAAAGATTCAGCAACTAAATGCGTAACAAGGGAACTGCCTTGGGCGGCTTTCATGGATTCCCCTGCGTTCGCCATCGTGGTGTTAAGGTCGCCCGACACCTGGTTTTTCATTAGTTTTATCAGTTTATCCATCACGGATAACATGCCGTTAATTGAATTCGTCACATATCTCGAGCTGTCAAGGCTGCGTATTTTTTCTGCGAGTTTTCTGCCCCAAGCCGCGCCATGTGCACTTCCGGTTTCAGGGATCTCGTTCCCGATGGAATACATGATGACAGAGGGGTGGTTAAAGTCTTTATTGACCATTGCCTCAATATCTTTTTCCCACCAAGTCGGAAAATTCAAAGCGTAATCGTAATCGGATTTATTCACTGTCCACAGGTCGAAGCTTTCGTCCATCACGAGCATGCCTAACCGATCGCATGCACGAAGCATGGCTTTACTAATAGGGTGGTGAGACATGCGAATCGCATTGAATCCTGCTTGTTTTAAGATTTCAATACGACGTTCCTCTGCACGATCAAACGTTGCTGCGCCGAGCACGCCATTATCATGATGGATGCACGTGCCGCGCAGCTTTACGATTTCGTCATTTATTCTTAATCCGGCAATTGGGTCTAATGAAAGGGAGCGGATTCCGAATGCAGTTGTTTCTTCATCAAGCAGGGTATCCCCATCCATAACCTTAATCTTGCATGTATATAGATAGGGACTGTCCACATTCCACAATTTAGGCTCTTTCACATAAAGACGTTGACGCATCGTTTCGCATTCGCCCGAGTAAGTGGTAAGGGGGGCGGTATTAACGGCTACGACATTGTCCTCTGCGTCCAGAATTTCCGTTATGACTATCGTCGACAGCGTATGAATGCCTTCGTTTTCCACTACGGTTGCCACGTGTACTACAGCCCGTTCAGTCGTAATATCGGGGGTTGTGATTTTGACTCCGTCCACTCCGATATGCACGAGGTTCGCAATCATAATTTTCGTATCGCGATAAATGCCAGTCCCCGTATACCAACGGGAATCATCGGAGCTCTTCGCTACGACTTTAATCTCATTCTCTTCGCCGTATTTCAAGAAACGGTCAGCTTTTACATAAAAATTTGAATAGCCGTAGGGATGTTGCCCGGCAAAGTCGCCGTTAATATAAACCATGGCGTTCATATAGACGCCCTCGAACTCGAAGGTTACGCGTTTCTCTCTATATGCTGCTGGAACATCGAATTGTTTTACGTATTCGTAAGTTTTGTCGGGAAAGAAACCTTTCTTGTTTCCGCTTACGGCTTGCGCGTTTCGCGGCTGCGCAATCATTGCATCGTGAGGTAAAGTGACCGGCTGGGGCGGGTCGCCGGGAGCCAAATTAAAGAAACCTTTATTCGTCCCAACTGTCCACCCGTCATTAAATGAATGTCTGATCAAAAACGTCTTCTCCCTTCAATAGTAGAGTAACGGATATATTCATTTATCATAACGTTGAACTGTTTTTGGGACTAACGGTTTGCAGACATGTACAATGACATTTTGACGACTTCCTGACAAATTGGAGAGGGAGTGCAATCCAGCGGCGACTTCAAGAAGTCGTAAAAGCACAACTAAATGAATCGGTATAGTAGCAGTCCGATATAAATTATTTTGTTTAACTAAGGAAAGCGGCAATTGTAACATTTCATGCTTTGCGACTAACAGGCAATTTTCAAATCGAGAATGAATGAGAGGAGGATTGTCATTGATGGGGACAAAATCTCCGAAAGCGTTCTTATGGGGGGCTTCGACTGCCGCGCATCAAGTGGAAGGACAGAATGTCCATTCCGATTCCTGGGCGATGGAACATATGGAGGGGAGCTCGTACAAGGAGCCTTCGGGAGATGCCGTTGACCATTATCGTCTGTATAGAGGCGATATCGGATTGCTGGCCGGCTTCGGATTAAACGCTTATCGCTTTTCCATTGAATGGGCGAGAATCGAACCGGAGGAAGGAAAGTTCGACTCCGCGGCGATCGAGCACTACCAGGATGTTCTGCAGGCTTGCAAGGATTACAATGTGACTCCGATTGTGACCTTGCATCATTTTACTTCGCCTAAGTGGTTGATTCGAGCGGGAGGATGGGAATCGGAGGAGACGCCTGCCCGGTTTGCGCGGTACTGTCGGTATGTGATGTCCAGATTGGGAGACGCAATCCCTTATGTCTGTACGATCAACGAAGCCAATATTGCGATCGGTCTCACCAAGATGATAAAGAAGTATCGGTCTGCAGCGGCAGCGGCCCAGGTTGGCGTCAATACGGACAGGTCGACCAATATGCAAAGCTATTACGCCGAACTCGAGCAGGAATTCGGAATCCCGGCACAGGAGGTACATACCTTCCTGGCCCCCCGTTCGGACCGGGGGATGGAAATGATCTTCAGGGCGCATGTTGAAGCGAGAAAGGCTATACGTGAAGTTTGCCCCGACGCCCGGATCGGATTGAGTCTGTCCCTGCACGATATCCAATGCGTTGAAGGCGGAGAAGAGCATGCCGAGCAAGAGCTCCGGGAAGAGTTCCTTCAGTTCCTTCCTTATCTTGGTGAAGACGATTTTATAGGGGTACAGAATTATACGCGTTCGGTTTTCGGTTCGCAAGGCGTTCTCCCTGTGTCGGAGGAGGCGGAGAAGACGCAAATGGGTTACGAGTTTTATCCGCAAGGCCTAGAGCGAGTCATTCGTAAAGTGTACGAGCATTTGAAGAAACCGATTATTGTGACGGAGAATGGCGTCGCCACTGATGACGATGACCGGCGGATTTCCTTTATCGACCGCGCCCTTGAGGGCGTATTGGCTTGTATAAACGACGGAATTCCGGTGAGGGGCTATATGTACTGGTCTCTGCTGGATAACTTTGAATGGCAGCTGGGCTACTCGAAAACATTCGGACTGATTGAAGTCGATCGCTCTACCCAAAAACGTTTACCCAAAAAGAGCGCTTATCATTACGGCGGCGCGGCAAGAAAGCATATTCATACATTCTAGCTGAAAGGAAGGATCATCATTATGAAAAGAGCGTTGGCTCTTTCCCTCGCGTTCGCACTTCTGTTGTCCCTGCTGCCGGCTGGCGCATATGCAGAGCCAGCGACGCCCGGTTCGTCCTCGATTAGGGATAACGGGAATAGTCTGTTCCAGATTGACCCGCAAATCTCGCAGCCGGACGATTATAAGAAGATCGTCGGCTTCGAACTTACGATTGAACTGTTGGAGGAACTCGCACCGAGCTGACGGAACTGGCGGTGCGTCTTCATGCAGGCACGGCTGTGCCAGGAGTTGGCTTCGCGGATACAGTCGGCAACTGGGCCGAGTCGGCCGTTAAGGCCGCGCAGGGCGCCGGGCTCATCCAAGGTTATCCGGACGGCACATTCCGGCCCGACCGGGAACTGACGCGCGCTGAGGCGGTCGTCATTCTGAACCGGGCAATCGACCGCAAGCCGTCGGCAGGAGATTTTCAATCACCGTGGAAGGACGTACCGAACGGTTACTGGGCGGCGCGCGATATCGCAGCGGCTTCGATGGCTCGCGACAGCGCACGAAGAGAAAATTAAAATCTGGAAACTTGGAATTCCCTTTTCAGAGTAATTAATACGAGAGGCACAATCGGAAGATTGTAATAACAGGAGGGTATACCATGACACAAAAGAGTCCAGCACTTTATGACCCCAAACAAGACCCCGAGTTCCAGAAACCGTATGTAGATATCGATGAATGGCGAACAGGAACAGTACGCTACCATTATATTCATGGCGGGTTTGAGGGGACTGAGCTGCGATTCTCATTCTATTTCCCGGAAAAAGAAAATTATAGAGGCCGCTTTTATCATTTTATGTCTCCCGTTCAAGGCAGTGAGGACGCTTCGCAAGTACGTAACGGTGAAGAAGATCGGATTGCCTTTGCCATTACGAACGGAGCTTATTTTGTAGAATCCAATATGGGCGGTCCCGCAGCCCTGGGAGAAACCATTTACCGTACCAGCGCGGCTGCGGCAGAGTATTCGCGTGATATCGCGGTCGGGCTATTCGGCCCGCATCGGCCTTTCGGATACATCTATGGAGGCAGCGGCGGCGGATACAAAACCATGAGCTGCTTCGAAAATACCAATGCGTGGGACGGAGCCTTGCCGTTTGTTATTGGCTCGCCTATGTCTATTCCGAACAATTTTACGGTCGGTCAACATGCGTTGCGCATTCTTCGGAATAAGATTCCCATGATTGCAGATGCCATGGAGCCTGGCGGAAGCGGAGATATGTATGTCGGGCTGGACCCGGAGGAACGAGCAGCTCTGGAGGAATTCACCAGAATGGGATTTCCTACGCGGGCGTGGATCCCTCAACAATCTACCGATTTGGGAGCGTTGCCGCTCTTTATCCCGGTAATCGAACAAATGGATCCCACTTATTTCGAGGATTTCTGGACCGTACCGGGCTATTTGGGGGCAGATCCCAACGGATCGGCAGCAAGAGACCGTCTTCAGCACAGGACGGTTATTGCGGAGGCCGACCTGTCCGGCAAAGACATTCAAGCGAAAGAAGAAAACAAGACGGGCGTCGATGACGCATGGCAAAGATTCAAGGGCATCGATATTTCTGTATTCCAGCCGTGGATGAGACTGGAAAGCGTGCCGGCAGGCGACGATTTGTACCTGACAGGCACGAATATCGTTTTCCTCAGCGGGGATGCGGCAGGGCAGAAGGTGCCGCTTGACAGACTGGAAGGGAACATAGCCTATGTCGCTGAAGGGTTCGGGGTACAAGGCATGGTCGAGATTCTCGAAAAAGTAAAAGCGGGCGACGAGATCATGCTCGACAATTCTAATTTTATTGCTTTGCAAACCTATCATCGCCATCAAGTTCCTTCGGCCGATTACAAGGCTTGGGACCAATTCCGCGACGAAGAGGGCAAGCCATTATACCCCCAGAGGTCCATGCTCATAAGTCCTATGATTACTCACGGGGGAGCAGGGTCCGTTCAAAGCGGACGGATCAACGGGAAGATGATCGTGATCGCAGCTTTGCTGGACGGAGCTTTTCCATGGCAGCCGGACTGGTACCGCACGAAGGTTAAGGAGCATTTGGGCGATAAGGAGCCTGAGCAATTTCGCCTTTGGTATATCGACCATGCCGTGCACAGCGACGAGGCGGTTACAGGAAACGAGCTGAGATTCGTCAGCTATCTCGGGGCTCTGTATCAGGGACTTCTAGACTTGAGCGATTGGGTGGAGCAAGGAATAGCTCCGCCTGACAGCACCCAATATACGGTGATCGATGGACAAGTCATCGTACCGCCCGGAGCTCGTGAGAGACAAGGCGTGCAACCGGTCGTTGCCCTGAAGGCTGACGGTAGATCTTGTGCGGTTGTCACGGCGGGCGAGACTGTTCATTTTGCCGCCGATGTCGAGGTGCCTGATCGTGCCGGTAAATTAACGGCTGCGGAGTGGAGCTTTGAGGGAGAAACGGATTATCCCGTCAAGGGGGAGTTTGCCAGCCTTAGCAGCGACGGTACGAAGGCTGTAGTGAAGACTGAATATAGGTTTACGAAACCCGGCACCTACTTCCCTGTACTTCGCGTAAGGTCAAACAGGCAGGGGGATATCCGCGATGCGTTTACGCAGGTGAAAAATCTTAGCCGTGTAAGAGTAATTGTAAAATAAAAAGCAATTATTCTAAACTAAGTTTGGGAGGATTTAGTATGAAGTTTCAGATGTTTCAGTTGTCGCAAGAAGATCCTCATGTCAAACTTCAGGCGTACATTCTCGACAACTCGAAGGAATTTCAAAGAGATCGTTTGCGGCCTGCAATTGTGATCTGTCCGGGTGGGGCCTTTCTCGGCACTTCGGATCGTGAAGCAGAACCGATTGCCTTGCGTTTTGCTGCACTAGGTTTCCATGCATTCGTGCTTCGGTATACGACGTTATATACCGAATGGCCCACCGATTGGACAAACCTCCCACCGCCAAGATCAGGTACTGCCTATCCGCGCCCTCTGCTTGATTTGGCCAAAGCTATGTCTAAGATACGAGAACATGCATCCGATTGGCATCTTGACGCGGACAAGATCGCAGTTGCAGGTTTTTCTGCCGGAGGCTATCTAGCCGCGTCCTTAGGTACGCATTGGCAAGATCAGTTCATATCAGACGAACTTTGCGAACCGTCGAAACGATTCCGGCCCAATGCTCTAATACTGGGTTACGCTTTGCTGGATTATATTGCTCAGAAGAGAGAGTTGTCGATAAGAGGCAATGAAAATGTATATGGTTTGTGGCAATTGTCCAATCAAACCTTAATAGGTACTTCTGATCCAGAGGTTGAGCAACTGAAAGCGCTCAGTCCGGTAAACTTTGTGTCTGAACAAACCCCGCCTACCTTCATATGGCACACAGTTGAGGACAGCTTGGTATACGATGTTAATGCTTTAAACTTTGCGATCGCGCTTGCGGAGCACATGGTTCCATACGAGCTGCATTTATTCGGCAATGGCGATCATGGGCTTTCACTCGCCGACATCACAACTGCAAGTAATCCTGCCGATGTGAATACGGACGTTGCTGTTTGGGCTGAACTGGCAGCTCGATGGTTAAAAAACAATTTAAGTGGTAGTTTCCATGAGAATGTGTTATTGGATAGTCAAACGGTTCAGGTGAACTCGACGGCAACGATTCCGAAGCATCTCACTCGGCATTCAACATCGCCAGCCCCCGATGAAGGGGCTGGCTTTCGAGCGTTGATTAACATCATCCGTATAGAGTGCTCGTTTAGCGGAATTGGGAAAGGGAACAAGTCGTGAAAGTGGTACTCCACAAGTCGTCTAAACGTTAGTCCAGCGTGGGGCGCATAGCTATCATGAAATATAAGAAAGTATCTTAACAACTAAATGGGGCTGGTTGAATTGAGGCCATTCAAAGCAATCGGCTTTGAGATCAAGGTACTGGCAAACTTAATAAAGCGGAAGTTAGACGAAGGTACATTAGCGGATGCGGGAATAACAGGCATGCAGGGCTGGATTATCGGCTATGTGAAGTCCGTGGGAGAACGACCGGTTTTTCAGCGTGATTTAGAAAAGGCTTTTAATATCCGTCGGGCGACGGTAACTGGTGTTCTTCAATTGATGGAACGAAATCGGCTCATCATTCGTGAATCGGTAGATTTCGATGCCAGGCTCAAGAAGATTACACTGACACCCAAAGCGATTACCCTGCTTGAGGGGAACATTCGACGCTTTAACGATTTGGAAATTGTATTGCGTCAGAGGTTGAGCGAAGAAGAGGTGGAAGCTTTTTTTACAATTACGGAGAAATTAAGGAAAAACCTCGAGTGACAATCTTTTTTGCTTTGAATGTTAGGATGCTGACAGTCAGGGTGTAAACAAAATATTTCAGTAGCAAGGGGCGCCATATGAAACTGATTTTTCGTTATTTAAAACCGTTTTCGCTTGCGTTGATTGCCAGTATCTTTTTCCTGTTCGTTCAAGTGTTATGCGATTTGGGACTGCCGAGATTGATGAGCAACATGGTCGATACCGGAATTCAAGCTAGGGGTATCCAAGCCGGTGCGCCTGAAGCGATCAGCGAAGAGGGGTTTACGTTGCTTAAGACGTTCTTGAGCGGCAGAGATGAGGAAACTCTCGAGGAAGGCTACGAGTTCATCGAATCGGATTCAAGCGAAGCCATAAGTCTCACGGATCGGTTTCCGGCAGCCGATTCGATTAACATCTATGTATTGGCGGATAAAGATGCTGTGTTGGCAAAAGCGGTCGACGAAGCCTATTCGCATGCAGTCAACGGGTTGGCTCTTTCGTTAAGAGAAATAACAGGGCAAGATACGGTGTCGGGATATCAACTGGAACGGCTCTATGAAATGGCACCGTTCTACGCTGACCGTAAATCATCGGGTCAACTCGAGGCCTATATCGTTCAAGCAGCGAACGAAAGTGCGGCGGTTGGCCCGCAGGTCTACATTGCGTTTACACGGTTTTTTTATAACGAGCTAGGGGTAGACCTGGAAAGGCTTCAACGAGTTTACATTATGTCTACAGGAATGAAAATGTTGGGAATCGCACTGCTTGGAGGTTTAGCGGCGATCGTAGTCGGATGGTTTGCCTCCAAGATCGGGACATCAGTTGCCATGAGATTGCGCCGAGACGTATTTGAGAAGGTCGGCCAGCTCTCTCGCGAGGAATTCGACCGATTCTCGACGGCTTCATTGATCACCCGGACGACTAACGACGTGCAGCAAATTCAACAATTCATTCTGATGGCAATAAGGCTGATGTTATTCGCTCCAATCATGGGGATTGGAGGCATTGTTCTCGCGGTCAGGAGCAGCGTATCTCTGAGCTGGATTATAGCGGTAGCGGTCATAGCAATTGTGGGACTCATTATCCTCATGTTCGCTTTAGCCATACCGAAGTTCAAGATTTTGCAGCTGTTGATCGATAAACTGAATCTTGTCAGTCGGGAAAACTTATCCGGCATGATGGTCATTCGCGCTTTCCGGAACGAATCTTACGAGGAAAATCGCTTTGAGCAGGCAAACGGTCGTTTGCGCAAGACAAATCGCTTTATTCAGCGAACGATGTCGTTTCTCTTCCCTGCCATGATGCTGGTGATGAACCTTGTCTCGCTTCTTATTATTTGGGTGGGGGCAAGAGCAATCGAGGCCTCGGAGCTGGAAATCGGGAATATGATGGCATTCATGCAGTATGCCATGCAAATTATTATGTCGTTCATGTTCATGTCGATGATGTTCGTGATGACGCCTCGCGCGCTGGTGTCGGCGGAACGTATCCAGGAGGTTCTGGATACGGAATTAAGTGTGCAGGATCCGGAACAGGCCAAGGAATTACCGAAGGCAGACGACATAGCGCTTGAATTCGATCGTGTATCCTTCCGCTATCGCAATGCTGCAGACCCGGTTCTGAAGGATATCAGCTTTACGACAAAGCCCGGCCAGACGACGGCCATCATCGGGTCAACAGGCTCTGGAAAGACGACGCTTGTAAATCTTGTACCTCGTTTCTATGATGCAATATCCGGAAAAATAATGCTTAATGGGTTGGATATCCGGGAGTTACCCCAAAAGGAACTGCGCGAAAGCATCGGCTATGTCCCTCAGAAGGCAAGCCTGTTCTCGGGAGACATTGCCTTCAATCTTCGGTACGGTAAAGAGAATGCCGACGAAGAGGAGATTCGTCAGGCGTTGCAAGCAGCGCAGGCGCTTGGATTCGTGGACCGCATGGAAGATGGCATGGCTTCCTCCGTCGCGCAGGGAGGAACGAATTTCAGCGGGGGTCAGAAGCAGAGGCTTTCGATCGCGCGAGCGCTGCTTAAGAAATCGCCTATTTATATTTTCGACGACAGCTTTTCCGCGCTTGATCTGAAAACGGAAGCTTCGCTCAGAGGGGCTCTTAAGCAGTTTACTTCTAACGCTGCTGTGTTGCTCGTGGCGCAGCGAGTAAGCTCAATCATGGACGCGGATCAAATTATCGTACTCGATCAGGGGCGCATCGTAGATAGAGGCACTCACGAGGAGTTAATGGAGCGCTGCGAAACTTATCGGGATATTGCCCAGTCGCAACTGACAAAGGAGGAATTGGCATGAGCAAGCTGGATAATCGTGCGAAATCCTCTGGAAAGACAACCCTGAGCTTGCCGGCCGGGGGAGCGAAAGCGAGTCCGGTTGAGGCAACGGATTTCAAAGGAGGAATGCAAAAGCTGTTCTCCTATTTGGCGCCATATCGTTGGCAGCTGCTGACAGTGGCATTCCTTGCTATAGGCGCTACGGTGTTTACGATTGCAGGGCCGAAAATCTTGGCCATCGCGATCAATGAGTTAGCCGCAGGTGTCTCGCGCATTATGCAGGGCGAGTCCGGCAGCATCGATTTCGGCTTGATCGAGACCGTCGTGCTTTCTCTGGTTGGATTATATCTAATCGGGGGGATATTCGGATACGTACAAGGTCATATCATGGCGAATATCGCCACTAGCATTTCGTATAACCTCCGAAATGCAGTTCTGCAAAAGATCAATCGCGTGCCGATCAGATATTTCAATCAAAACAGCCAAGGCGACATGCTGTCTCGCATTACCAATGATGTCGATACGATGGAACAGTCTCTCAGCCAGACCATTACGCAGCTGCTTACTTCTTTGACGACTGTCATCGGAGTGACCATCATGATGTTGACGATCAGCTGGCAATTAACATTGATCGCCGTCGTTATGGTGCCGGTCTCTCTGTTGTTGGTTATTCGCATAGTACGGATGTCACAAAAACATTTTCGTAATCAACAACAGTATCTTGGCAGCGTGAACGGACAGGTAGAAGAGATTTACGGCGGCCATCTCGTCATGAAAGTGTTCAACGGAGAGAAGAAGGCGCTTGAGCAATTCGATGAGGAAAATGGGAAGTTGGCTGCAAGTGCAAGGAAAGCGGAGTTCTATTCCGGCTTAATGATGCCGGCTATGATGTTCGTAGGCAATCTGGGGTTTGTTGCGGTTTGTATCGTGGGGGCATCAATGGCGGTGAACGGACGAATGAGCATCGGCGGTATTCAAGCATTCATTCAATACGTTAGGAGCTTTACCCAGCCGATCACACAAATCGCAAACCTGTCCAATCAATTACAGCGAATGGCTGCGGCATCAGAACGCGTATTCGAGTTCTTGAGCGAGGATGAGGAAAAGGCAGACGCTGCCAATCTTACGACAGATCGGGTAGCGATTGAAGGCCATGTTCGATTTGAGCACGTTCAGTTTGGCTACGAGCAAGGAACACTGGTTATCAAGGACTTCTCGTTGGACGTCCGTCCCGGTGAGCGCGTTGCTATCGTCGGGCCAACGGGGGCGGGCAAGACAACGATCGTTAAGCTTTTGATGCGATTTCACGATCTTGACGGAGGATCGATTCTCATAGACGGACACGACCTGACTGAGTTTACACGCCAAGACATCCGGAGCCAGTTCGGCATGGTTCTGCAGGATACCTGGTTGTTTAACGGCGCCATTATGGAAAATATTCGTTACGGCAGGTTGACCGCGTCTGACGAGGAAGTGATTGAAGCGGCGAAGCAGGCGCAAGTCGACCTGTTCGTTCGCACATTGCCTAGCGGCTATCAGATGGAATTGAACGAGGAAACGAGCAACGTTTCTCAAGGTCAAAAGCAGTTGATGACTATTGCTAGAGCAATCCTGGCCGATCCCAAGGTGCTGATTCTAGACGAAGCGACCAGTTCCGTCGATACCCGAACCGAGATTCTTATCCAAAAGGCGATGGATCGGTTAATGCAAGGCCGCACGAGCTTTATTATTGCGCATCGGCTGTCGACGATTCGTAACGCTGATCTTATTCTGTGTATGAACGAAGGCGATATCGTCGAGCAGGGTACGCATGAGGAGTTAATGCGGAAAGGCAGATTCTATGCCGCCCTTTACAGCAGCCAGTTCGAGCAGACGGAGAGGGTGGTTTCGGGGAGCGCTTGATTCGCTCGGGATACAAGAGAATAAAGCCAGCGAGGAAAGCCGATTTGCGGCTTTCCCTATTCATCATAATATCGCTATGATAGAAGAAGTCGCTGTAGATGCGGCCCCAACTCATATTTAGGGGAAGGTTAGAGATGATGCAGACGGTCAAGAAGATAGGTTCGCTTCCCATTTTGCCTAAGATTACGCTTACCTTTCTATTGGTGCTAATGCCGTTTTTCTATTTAGGTCTGCAAATGAACGAAGCCGGAGTGGGCATCGTTCGCCAAGAAATCGCAAGTTCGCTTTCTTCGCGTGTTGAATTGTACATGGATATTCTGGACGCAGACTTTGACCGGACGATGCGGCTTATGAGAGAGTATGTCAATGACGAGGACTTATTGAAGTTGAGTACAACCTCGGAGGTTTTACCGGTAATCGAACGAAACCGGTCAGTGCTCCGAGTTAAACAACAGATGGACTTATTAAGTCAATCTAGTGCATTAATCAACAATGCGGTGGTTTTCATTCCATTGATGAACAGAGCAGTCGCGTCAAATGCGAATTCGATTATCGATTTCGATGATGAGATGTTCAGGGCGCTCTCGGCATCGAAGAAGCCGCTGGAGTCGCCTTTTCTTATCTGGAATAATCGTGTTTTTATTACGATGCCGTACGGTTACCTCGACAATGCGCCTCTATTTCTAATCGTTGTCGAGATATCCAGCGAAGAAATTACTTTACAGCTCAAACAGTTTGCTCTGGAAGACAGCATTGCCGTGCTTTCAAGCAACCAAATGGTTTGGTCATCCTTAGGCGGGAGCTCCCCTATGCTTGATATTAATACGCAAAACTTGTTATACACGGCAGATGAAGGGAATCGCAGAGTCAAGATTAACGACATGGATTATCTGTTAGCCGTAAAAAAGTCGGAAATTCTGAATACGACGCTGCTGATGGTGGTACCATCCCATAAGGTCGAGATGCCGCTCAAGCGGTATCGGAACTGGATATTTGCCTTATACGGCGTGTCAGCATTGGTTATTATCGCCTTCTCGTTCAGTATGTACCGCATTATTCATCGACCGCTAATGGTGCTTGTCCGTTCATTCCGCAAGGTCGAACAGGGGCGATTCGACGTGTCGATCGAATACCCATTCAAAGACGAGTTCGGTTATTTATACAAGCAGGTGAATGCAATGGTACGAGAGCTCAAGCGATTGATACAGGAAGTCTACGAACAGCAATATCGGACTCGACTAGCTGAGCTAAAACATCTTCAGTCTCAGATTAACCCGCATTTTTTATACAACACGTTTTTTATTCTGTACCGTATGGCGAAGCAGGACGGCAACGAAAGGATTATGGGGTTGGCGAAGCATCTCGGAGAGTATTTTCAGTTTATTACCCGAGACGATGGCGATGAAGTCACGCTAGCCAACGAAGCGGCTCATTCGAAATCTTATACGGAGATTCAGTCGATTCGGTTTTCTAACCGTATAACGGTGAGTTTCGGGGATATACCGAAGGAGGCGGAGCAGATTCTCGTACCTCGGCTCATTCTTCAGCCGCTTATCGAGAACGCGTTTGTGCATTCTTTGGAGCAAAGAGCACGTGGGGGCATACTTGAAGTTGACATTCGCATAACGGAAGCCGAGCTGCGAATTCGCGTGGAAGACAGCGGGACGATTGACGAAGAGAAAGTTGCTCGTCTGCAAGCGCTATTGGACGGGCAGCAAGACGTGTTGGTCACGACAGGAATGATCAATGTGCACAGACGGCTGCAGATTAGGTATGGCGACTCGGCTGGTCTGCAATTAAGTAAAGGTATGCTTGGCGGCCTTAAAATCGTCATTGCCATTCCACTGAAAGGGGGCTAAGCCCATGTATAGATTAATGATCGTTGACGACGAGCCATTTACCGTCGACGGACTTTACGAAATGCTGCTTGATGAATCGGATCTTGACCTCGACATATACCGGGCATATTCAGCAGAAGAAGCGGTTGGATGGTTATCGCGCACGAAGATGGATATTATTCTCAGTGATATCCGCATGCCTGAAATGGATGGCCTGCAACTGCAGCAATGGATCCAATCCCGTTGGCCGCGCTGCAAGGTGATCTTCCTGACGGGGGTTAATGATATTCAATTTGTACAGCAAGCGCAGCGCGCGGGCGGGGTAGACTATATTCTAAAAACGGAAGGAGACGAAGCTATAATTGCAAGTATTCATCGCGCTGTGAACACGATCCAGGAGGACCTTCGCAGCGAGGATCTCATGATTAGGGCGAAAGGTCAGTTGAAAGATCTGCTTCCTATGCTGCGTCGTGAATGGTTTACGGCTCTCGTAGAACAGGGGGGACCGCCAATCGATAGTCTTCCCGCCCGCCTGCGAGAGCTTGATACGCTGCTCGATGCCGGTGAGGAGGTTACGCTCGTCTGCGGCCGCGTCGACCATTGGGACGAAAGCTACAGTCAGTCCGACCAATCACTCCTTTTGTATGCGGTCCAAAATATTGCCGAGGAATTCATGAATCGAGTTGTCATGCTGCCGGTCATGCTCGGAGGCTCTTACTTCGTATGGCTTCTTCAACCGAAGATGTTTAGCGAAAAAGACTGGGATGAACTGCCGGCCTATATCCAAGGTACGCTGGAAACGATACAGCAAACGTGCAGGGCATTATTGCAAATACCCGTATCTTTTATCAGTTATGGAAGCCAGGGGAATTGGCAAGATATACCCCAAATATTCTACCTCTTGAAGCAAAGTCTGATTTTGGGTCTGGGCAACGGACAAGAAATGATTCTTCTCTGCCGCGGGGAGGGAAGCGTGGCTTCGGCTTCGGAGGCGCCTGCACAGGCCATATCCAGAATCGAGAGCGCCGTTGAGATGGGGCACAAGACGTTGTATATAGAACTCTTGAACGAACTGTTCGGGAGCTTGCCGAATAAATTCACCGTATACGCACAGACGTATTACGCGGTTGCTGTAATATTGCTAAATCAATGGAACAAAATGAACCGCAACGATATTGGTGATAATGCAGATGTGGAGAAGACAATACGCAAGCTGCTTGACCTAACGGCGCACACGACTAAGGAGCAGGCGGTACAGTTCTTGAGCGACATAGGATGCAATCTTATTCAGCATGGGAAGCAAGAGCAAGACGAACGCACGGAACGCATTATTAACAAGCTTAACCGCTATATCGTCGAGCATCTGGACAAAGATCTTTCGCTGGCCTATCTCGCGGATGTCGTCTATCTGAATCCGTCGTACCTCTCCAGTCTGTATAAGACGTATAGCGGACGCAACATTTCCGATTACATCACTGAGATTCGAGTGGAACGGGCGAAGGCTTTGCTGACAACAACTCAAACGAAGGTGCAGGATGTCGCCGCTGCGATTGGTTTCGATACTGCAGCTTACTTTACTCGGTTTTTCAAGAAGCATGTCGGTGTAACGCCGCAGGAATTCCGAAGTAGACTATAATCACGGAGCGGGAGCAAGGAAAGCCTAAAACGAGGCTTTCCTTTTTTTCCTGTCTTCTGCAGATGAAGGCGACGAAGAAACTTATAAAGGAAAGTAAAGAATACAAACAGAGTGCAATATACGGTGCGTGGGGTATCTGACTATACTTAAATCAAGAGATCTCTTAAAACAAAATCTGGGGGAACAAAGGCATGAAAAATCGTGGCAGGTTATTGGCTGTATCTATTATGTTGGTTCTTAGCTTAGTTGCAAGCGCATGCAGTTCTAACAATAATTCTGCGAATAGCGCAAGCCAGGAGGGGAGTGCTAGCGCTTCGACAACTCCATCAGCGGAGTCCGCGAGTCCGGAAGAGCTATATTTCGGGAAATATGCAGAGCCCATTGAAGTATCGACGGTTCGTATTCTTGGCAGCGGCGTAAAGTTTGCGGATGGGGATACGATCGACAGTAACATCTGGTATAAGGAATATGAAAACAGGCTCGGAATTAAGCTCAAAAATAAATGGACCGTTGTCGGCAATGAGCCTGGCGGACAAGGGGAGCAGAAGATGAACGTCTCGATCGCCTCGGGCGATCTGCCGGATATCATTCCAGTTAACGCTTCGCAGCTGCGGCAACTAGCGGAAGCTGGCAAGCTGGCGGATTTAACCGAAATCTACGAGAAATACGCAAGTCCAATGGCCAAGGACATGTTGACACAATCGGGACCTGCCGCGATGAGTTCCGCGACCTTCGGCGGTAAGCTGCTTGCGATTCCTCAAGTTGGTTCAACGCTCAACAATGCGCCAATGGTCTGGATCCGTCTCGATTGGCTGAACAAGCTCGGGCTTCAGCCGCCGGAATCGATGGAAGACGTGTTCAACATTATGGACGCTTTCGTGAATCAAGATCCGGATGGCAACGGGAAGAAGGATACGTATGGTATGGCCATGGACAAGGATTTGTATGGCTTCTTCGATGGCCTGGAAGGTTTCTTTAACAGCTATGGCGCATACCCGCGTCAGCAAGGAACAGGACACTGGGTGAAGAAGGAAGACGGTACCATCGAGTTCGGCAGCATTCAGCCGGAAGTGAAGACGGCTCTTGGCAAACTGCAGGAATTGTATAAAAAGGGATATATCGATCCGGAATTCGGCGTGAAGGATTGGAGCAAGGAGAAAGACTTGATCGTTGCCGGAAAAATCGGATTGTGGTTCGGCAACATGCCGATTCCACTCGTATTGCAGGATCTGAAGAACAACGATCCGAATGCGGATTTACAGGCGTTTCCGCTCATGACGGTCGACGGTCAGCCGGCGAAATCGCAAGTGCCATCCCTCTATTTGAGCACATACCTTGCGGTGACTAAAGATGCCAAGCATCCGGAAGCGCTGATCAAACTGATCAATCTGTTCTTTGAAGCTTCCTACGGTACGACGAATTATACTCCGGAAGAAGCCAACGATCTGAGAAAGAGCCCGGATGGCAGTGTTGAACGGTGGCAGTATTCCATTTTTGCCGCCGAGCCGGAGAAGAATCTGAATACGCATCGATTGGTTAAAGAGATTATAGCCGGAACGAAGAGTGAATCCGAATTGAATACTGAAAACGTAACTGCTTACGATGCGGCCACAAAGTATCTTGCTGGAGAAGAATTGGAAACATTTGACTGGGCGATCAATCGCATCTTCGGTACGGAGGATTCCGCTTTCGCCGCTATCGACGGTTATGTAAATAACGATTTGCTGATGCCGAACGCTTTCAACCAGATTAGCACCGACACGATGACCAAGCGAGATGCGACGCTGCTTAAGTTGGAGCTTCAAGCATTCACACAAATTATTCTCGGTGAATCTCTCGATAGCTTCGACAAGTTCGTTGAGAACTGGAAGAAGCTTGGCGGCGACGATATGACGAAGGAAGTTAATGAATTGATGAACGCTCAATAATAGCACTAAGTCCGAGTTCTGTCCTCTGTGAGGACAGAACTCGGACTTAGTGGGCGAGAAAGGATGATCCGCCGTGTTGAATGAAGTGACAGAAGAGGGAATGACCAACATGGAATCGGCGGTTAAGCCGGAGAAAAAGCGCGTCTGGAAGTTTCAACTGCCTTTGCATCTGATGATTTTGCCAGGGCTGATCTTGATTCTTATCTATAGCTACGGTCCTATGTTAGGTGCCGTTATCGCCTTTCAGGATTTTAACCCTGCGCTAGGCATATTTAATTCCAAGTGGAATGGCCTTGAAAACCTTCGCTATGTGATGGCGTTGCCCGGATCTTTCCAGATCATCTGGAATACGCTGATCATTGCCGCGATGAAGATCGTGGTTGGTTTATTCGTTCCGATCGTGATTGCTTTGCTGCTTAATGAAATACGCAAGGCGTTCTTCAAGCGAACGGTACAAACTTTGGTGTATTTGCCGCACTTTTTATCCTGGATTATTCTCGGAGGCGTTTTGATCGACATTTTGTCGCCTTCATATGGAATCGTCAATCAAATGTTGAATTGGTTGGGAATGGATTCGATCTATTTCTTGGGCAGCAATGACTGGTTCCGCTCCGTTCTGGTCACATCGGATGTGTGGAAAGAATTCGGATTTAATACCATCGTATATTTGGCCGCTCTGACCGGTATTAATCCAACGTTATACGAAGCGGCGGTTATTGACGGCGCAAACAGGTGGAAGCAGACGCTGTACGTGACTTTGCCGGGGATGGCGCCGATCATTGTTCTGACAGCAACGCTGGCTTTGGGCCAAGTTCTCAATGCCGGTTTCGATCAGGTATACAATTTGTATAGTCCTCAGGTTTATGAAACAGGCGACATTATCGACACATTTGTTTATCGGATTGGCATCGTTGATGCGCAGTATGGAGTAGCGACAGCCGTTGGTCTCTTTAAATCGATCGTTTCTCTCATTCTGCTTTCGTCATCTTACTTCCTTGCCTACCGTTTTGCCAACTACAGGATATTCTAAGAGGGAGAGGGGACGAGCAACGATGGTGGAACGCTTTACGATGAGCCGTAAAATGTTTGTTGGGTTTAATTACATTTTCCTGACCCTCTTGTCGGTTCTGTGCATATTACCGCTTATTCATGTAATGGCTGTATCGTTTAGCTCCAGCGCCGCGGCTGCTGCGGGGTATGTCAAGCTGTGGCCGGTGGAATTCACGCTGGAATCCTATAAATACGTTCTGGGAAAAAAGGAGTTTTTCGAATCGATTCTGATGACAATTAAACGAGTTGGTGTAGGTTTGATTGTCAATATGGTACTGACGATTCTTGTCGCTTACCCCTTATCCAAAGAGGTAAGTAAATTTCGGGGAAGGACGATCTACGCTTGGGTTTTTGTGTTTACGATGCTCTTTAACGGCGGACTTATTCCTTTGTATATGATGGTGAAATACACAGGAGCCCTCGATACGATATGGGCGCTTGTCCTGCCTCAAGCAGTGCCTATCTTTAATATGATCCTCCTGCTCAATTTCTTTCGGGGGTTGCCGAAGGAATTGGAAGAAGCGGCCTTTATGGATGGCGCCGGTCACTGGAAGACGCTCTGGAAAATTTACGTGCCTTTATCCGCACCGGCCTTGGCTACTATCACTCTATTCACGATGGTATTCCACTGGAACTCCTGGTTTGACGGGCTCATTTTCATGAATTCACCGCACAACTACCCGTTACAGAGCTATTTGCAAACCGTGGTTATTCAACAAAACTTCAACACCACCAATCTTGAAACAATAGCGCAATTGTCGAAAGTCAGCGACCGTACCTTCAAGTCGGCGCAGATTCTTCTCGGTTCGCTGCCTATTCTGCTCGTGTACCCGTTCCTGCAGCGATTCTTTATGAGCGGGATCGTGCTTGGCAGCGTGAAAGAATAGCCGTACATCCGGAAGAATTCGAATAAATGATTACAGCGAAGGAGTAAGCCACGTGACCTACAACTCGATCAGACCGGGACAGGTATGGCTGGACACCGAGGGCAAGCGAATTCAGGCCCACGGAGGTTCTGTTATTACCGTAGGCGATACGTTCTATTGGTATGGGGAAAACAAAGAAAAGACGAAGGTTGGCAGCGATATTTGGCATTGGGGAGTAAGATGCTATGCCTCCAAAGATTTATACAATTGGGAAGACAAAGGGCTCATTATTCCTCCGGACGTAGACGATGCCAATTCGCCGCTGCATCCCGCTCAATATATGGACAGGCCGCATATTATCTTTAATGAGGCGACGCAGAAATTCGTGTGTTGGGTGAAAGTCATGAGGCAAGAGGGACAGAAATCTACGGTTTTGACAGCGGACCACATCCTTGGTCCATACATGGTTGTAAAAAAAGATATTCGCCCCTTAAATATGGGCGCTGGTGATTTTGATCTGGTCGCCGCGCCAGACGGAAAAGCTTACTATTATTTTGAACGAGTTCATTCCGAACTCATTTGCGCCGATCTGACGGAGGATTATACGGATGTAACCGGCTATTATTCTACGCATTTCCCGAATAATCAGCCCCCTTATGTGCGTGAAGCACCGGCTTATTTCTATCGCAAAGGGCTGCACTATTTGTTTACGTCCGGAACGACCGGTTATCATCCGAACCCATCGGAAGTTGCTTGTGCGATAACTTTTCATGGCCCTTGGGAGGTTCTGGGAGATCCGCATCCGGACGATCTGTCTCGCACATCGTATAATTCGCAGATTACGTCCGTTTTTAAGCATCCATTCAAGAAAGATCTTTATATCGCGCTCGCGGACCGGTGGATCCCCAATCTTCCACAGCTTGTAGGGGAGCGTTTTGCGGATGGGACACAATCGTGCATCGCGGCCGATATCTATAAAGCAGTTTTCGATCCGGAAATCGATTATGTGCTGAAAGAGGAAGACAAGTTGCCCGTATCGCTGGATTTCGATACTTGCAATTCGGACTACGTATGGCTGCCGGTCCGGTTCGACGGAAGAATGGCTTATCTGGATTGGAAGGAAGAATGGAAGATAGACGATTTCGAATAATCACGATTTATCTATATAAGAGCGGAGGATACGCATGAACAGAAGAACACCCGGCTATGTAGATTCTTCCCTGTCCGCTCAAGAGCGGGCGGATGATTTATTGCAGCGCATGAGTATCGAAGAGAAGATGGGGCAGATTGTCGGTTATATGCCGGAAAATGGGTCGATTGAAAAGTTGGAGAAGGAATATCCCCAGGGCGCAGGGGAAGTTGCGATGTTATTCGTTGGCGGATTGGACAGCAAGGAGTCCGTAGTCGAGAAAGTCACACGCCTCCAGAATAAAATTATGGAACTAAGCGCTCACAACATTCCCGCTATTTTTCATGTGGAAACGTTAACGGGGGCCATGCTTCCCGAAGCAACAAGCTTCCCAACGGGGATCGGTCAAGCCTCCACCTGGAATCCGGGTCTTCAGAAGGAACTTGCCGGCATTATTCGCAAGCAGGCCAGGGCCGTCGGCGTTTCTCATGCGTTCGCCCCGGTGCTGGACCTTAACCGCGATCCTCGATTCGGACGTCAAGGCGAAACGTACGGGGAAGACCCGGCGTTGGCGGCCGCAATGGGAACGTCTTATGTGTTGGGCTTGCAGAATGACGGGAATCTCCAAGAAGGGATGCTGGCCTGCGCCAAGCATTTTATCGGTTATCATATGACCCAGGGAGGCATTCATGCCGCGTCGACTCCGGTTCCTCCAAGAATACTGCGGGAGGTATATGCGAAGCCCTTCCAAGCGGCCATGACGCTTGCTGGCATGAAATCGATTATGAACACCTACAGTTCTATCGATGGCGAAGTCGTAGCCGGTTCCCGCAAGTATCTCACTGAGCTTCTACGCGAAGAGATGGGCTTTGACGGCTTGATCGTATCCGACTATGTCTCCATTTCGGAGCTTCATTCGAGGCATAAGGTTGCCGAGTCTAAGACAGATGCAGGCGAAATGTCCTTGAAGGCCGGTATGGAAGTGGAATTGCCTTCCAAGGAAAGCTATAACGACGAATTGATGCAGCGTATCCGAGATGGAAAGGTTGCCATTGAGTTCCTCGATCAAGCTGTTCGTCGCGTCTTAATCGCGAAGTTTGAATTGGGTTTGTTTGAGAATCCTTATCCGATGTCAAGCGATGCCGTTGAACGGATTTATGCGGATCCTGTTAATGAAGCAACTGGCTTGGAAGCGGCGCGTCAATCCATCGTTTTGCTGAAGAATAATGGCGTACTTCCGTTACGGAGGAAGGCGCAGAAGAAAATCGTCGTTATCGGCCACCACGCGACATCCGTGAGATCGTTATTCGGCGGCTATTCGTATACGAGTTTGTTCGATGCCATGCACAATGTCGGGAACACGATGGCGGGCGTAGACTTCGAGAAAATCTCGAATTTGGATGCGAGCGAGTTCGGCGCCGCTAAAAGTCACTACACCTATCCCGGAAGTATCGTACAGGTTGAAAGCCCGAAAACGGAGGAACTCGTCCGAAAGCATTATCCCGCATGCAACAATCTGCTCGAGCAGATTATTCTGGAATGCCCGAATGCCGAAGTGACTTACTCCTACGGTTACGCTTATGTCGGGAACGACACGTCCATGCATGACAAAGCGTTAGCGGAAGCGGAGGAAGCGGATGTGGTTATCCTTACTTTGGGCGGCAAGCACGGTTGGGGCATGTTCAGCACAACGGGAGAAGGCATCGATGCGACAAATATTGGGCTTCCGGAATGTCAGGAGAGCTTTATTCGGAAGTTGGCGGCATTGAAGAAGCCGACGATCGCGGTTCATTTTGACGGCAGACCGATATCGAGCGATATGGCAGACGAACACATCGATGCTGTTCTCGAAGCCTGGAATCCGGGACAATATGGGGCAAAAGCGGTGACGGATATTTTATTCGGCGATTATAATCCGGCGGGAAGATTGCCCGTTTCGATCGCTTACAATGCCGGGCAAGTGCCTCTTTTCTATAATCACGATCAAGGATCGAGCTACCATGTCGGCACTATGAACGATTATACGAGTTATCTGGATAGTCCTCGCGAGCCCCGATACTACTTTGGGCATGGATTATCGTACACCTCCTTCCAGTATTCGAACATGACGGTCAGCAAGGAGTCGTACGAACCGGACGAGCGGCTCATCGTGTCCATCGATATCGCCAACACAGGAGCCTTACAAGGAGAAGAGGTGATTCAGCTCTATATTCGAGATCCGTATGCCAGCATGGTCAGGCCCGTACAACAGTTGGCAGGATTCGCAAGAATCCCTTTGGAGCCCGGGGAGACAAAAACCGTTGTTTTCACGATGGAGATGAGTCAACTCGCTTTCCTGGATGCTGATATGAAGTGGAAAATCGAGGCCGGCGAAATCGAGGTTATGGTTGGCGCATCGTCAAACGATATTCGCGTAGTGCGAACTTTTAAAATTCGTTCGGACCGTTTCATTGATGGCAAAACGAGAGGATTTTATGCAGAAGCGAAAGTAAGAGCGACGGGAGCGACCCCGCTTGTTGGGAAACGGCAATGCTGTTGAACGAGGAGTGGGGTGCAGGGGAGATATCGGGCCCTTCACATCTCGCAGGTACGGACGAAGATTCGTGCAATTACTTGCGGACGGAACGCAATCGCGCATCGCAGCCGACTTACGAATAGAGACTTACCCAGTACAGGAGCGGAGATCAACGTGACGATTCCGCTGAATGCGAAAGCTCGACAAAAAGACGGCAGGAGGGTTATCGGATGAGATTTTATAATAAAGAACTTGTGGACGCTTTGCAGAGACAGCAAGAAACTACCGATCATAACGGCTTGAAAATAATCGTGAAGGTCAGTCCAGAGGAGCCAAGACCGGGTTTTTTGGACCCGCGTGAGCTTCAAATTATTAACGAGCACTGGGTAAGTAAGGGCGAGGGTACTCTACCAGACAGGCAGACTGAGCCGGTATCCCCGGAGCTTGCGCTGCAAAACATTCGTGACAATATGGGATTTCCAAATCGAAACCTGAATACGATTGAAATTCATACGCAATATGAGCGGCTCAATTTTGAAGGCAACGATGTCGGCCTCTGGCGCTATTATACAAGAAAATCAATGCGACAATCTGGCAAGCCTTGCTTGATTTTCTTTCATGGCGGCGGTTTTATCGGCGGCAGTGTGTATACTCTGGAAAATCCATGCCGTTTGATAGCGGAACTGGCGGATGCGGTCGTATTTAACATCGATTACTCCTTGGCGCCAGAGAAGAAATTCCCTAACGGCTTCAATGATTGCTTCCATGCGGTGAAGCATATTTATGATCACGCACAGGAGTACGGCATCGACAGGAACAAAATTGCCGTCGGCGGGGACAGCGCAGGCGGTAATTTGACCGCGGCCGTAGCGGTAAAGGATCGAGACCTTGGGCTGAACATGGTCGCACTGCAAGTGCTGATCTATCCGCTTGTCACTTTCATCAACCGGGATATAGCGGGTTACAGGTGGGATATTAACGAGTTCGAGATAGCGGATGAGCAACGCGCCATTATCGAGCCGATGCTGGGCCTCGGCAGGTCTGCTGAGGATGACGAAGATGAGTCATCAATAGGCAAGTTTTACTTCTCGAACCTGACGGATGCGAGAAACCCGTATGCAAGTCCGCTGCTTTCTAGGCAGTCGGGCCTTCCGAAAGCATTGTGTGTCGGTGCGGAATATGATGGACTTCGCATTCAAACCGAATTTTATGGGAGGAAATTGACTGAAGCAGGGATATCGGTGAAGACGATCCGCTATAAAGGCTGTTTACATGCATTCATCGATCGGTTAGGTTTTGTGCCGCAGGCTGAAGATCTATGCATCGAAATTGCGAATGCAGTGAAGGCTTTATAAATGGTCCCAGCCCTATACCTATGAGGAACTGTCGATTATTTACATACAAGAGCCGCTTGCCAGGTTTATTCCTGAAAGCGGTCGTTTGAATAGTAGGGTTGTGAAGGGGATAAGTCGCAAAAGTGATACTCAACAAGTCGTCTAAATGATAGTCCAGCTTGGGGCACACGGTTATCATGAAGTTTATATAGAAGGATTGGAATCAGGAATATGACGGAATCCATACAACGTGCCATGTAAATCAACATGTCGTTAACGGCGCTAAGGTTACTTTTCAAGAGGAGACGCGCTGCCAATATGAAACGTTTTTTTCTATTGATATCCGAACCCTTTCGCCGAAGCATTCGAAACAAACTTCTGCTGGCTATGATCGTGCTAGCCTCGCTTCCGGTTATCGTCGTTGCGGGACTAGCGGCAGAAAACAGTCGAAAATCCATGGAGTTCGAGGTCTTTGAAACGAATCTATCCACTATTAAGTGGTCAGGCATCCATCTCGGAGAGAAGTTCAGCCAGCTTAACAGCTTGATTTACTCCATTTTAGTGAATGAGCATCTAAGCGATTATATTGCTGGCACCGAGGACAACAATCTGTCCAATCAGTTCGCAGCCCAACGCAATATCACCAACATGTTGAGCTCCGCCTTATACTCGGTCAATGCTGATGTGATCAGTACGGAGTTGTACGTAAAGGGGAGCGGTAAACTGTTCCGAATCAGTTCGAACGGAAGCGAAATCTCTTCTCCCTCAGAGATACCTTTGCCATACAAGGAATTGTTCGACGAGAGGCAGTATTTCATGATTCGCTCAGATCCGGGAAGGCCGGGCCAATTCGAGTTTACCCGAAGCATCAATCGGTTCGAAGATCGCAAGGTTGTTGGCGGCGTGACGCTCGGTGTACGCTGGACTTATCTTGATCAGACGTTGGCGTTGCTGAATCCCTCTTCTGATCAAACCGTATTGCTCGCTAACGAATATGGAGATGTACTGTATCAGTCTGGAGGAGTGAACACGTCTTTACATGCTGCGGATTTGATTAAGCTGCCGCACGATCAGCCTGGATATACGTATATGAGCAAAGCATATGTCTTCTATAGCCGGATAGATCCATCCGGACTAATGCTAGTGAAGGTTATACCCGCTAGTGTTATCAATCGGAGCGCGCGCTCAACGATGAGTTACGGTTACATTGTTGGCGGCGTCTCTATTGTAGTAGCCATTCTGATTGCCGTATATACCGCATATCGCATGTCGCGGCCGATCGTTAGGTTATCTCGCTCTATGCAGGGGCTTGGACCGATTCGCAGCAATATTGAATCATCGAACATTCCGGTGAGCGGCAGAATCGATGAGATCGGATGGCTAGAGACCCGGTTTGTAAATATGACAGGACGGATCAGGGAACATATTAAGACGGAATATACGATGACTTTGGAGAAACAGACTGCGGAACTTAAAGCACTTCAAGCGCAGATTAATCCGCATTTTCTTCAAAATACGCTTCAAATGGTCGGCAGCATGATCTACGCCAAGAAACCGGAAGAGGGATATGAAATCATCAAATCGCTCAGCGCCATGTTCCGGTATGTCATCCGTGAACCGGAGGAGATGGCTGACTTGCGAGCAGAAATTGGCCACTTGCAGCATTATATGCAAATACAACAACAGCGTTTTGGCCCGCGGCTTGGGTTTACTCTTGAAGTAGATGAAGAAGTCATGGAGTGCAGAATTCCAAAGCTCACCTTACAGCCTATAGTCGAAAATGCTTTCTTCCATGGTTTAGATCCAAAACCGGGCAATTGGAAGATCGATGTGAGAATAGGACTGAAAGATGGGGAGTTTGTTGTACGCGTCCGAGATAATGGCGTTGGAATTCCATTGGCTCGGCTCGAAGCGATTCGTAAGGAGCTTGAAGGAATCGGCGGGTTTAGGACTCAAGCCGGCAGAATAGGTTTATATAATGTGGCTATGCGTATTCGTATGCATTTTGGTGAGCCTTACGGCGTTGAGGTGGAGCTGTCTAAGGGAGGAGGAACAGTTGTCACCGTAAAGATGCCGTATGTTAAGGAGGGGGGAGATCAGCCATGATCAAAGTTGTAATTGTAGACGACGAGCCATGGAATCGGGAATTCATCCGTAATCTCGGCGATTGGGAGAAACTCGGTATGGAAGTGGCAGCCGAAGCGGATGACGGCCTCGAGGCTATCCGAATACTTGATACCATTCAGCCGCAGATTGTGATCATGGATATGAGGATGCCAGGAGTCGACGGCGTCAGGTTATTAGAGTTATTACATGACCGGCATATGGGAATTCGTTCCATTGTCGTCAGTGGCTATGACGACTTTATTTATACGAAGAATGCTATTCGTTATAAGGCAATGGATTACCTGCTTAAGCCGGTCGACCCCCAGGAACTGAACGCTGCTCTGGCAAAATGCAAATCAGAGATTGAAAATGCATATGAAAAAAACAAAACATTGGCTCCAGACCCGGAATGGTCTAGGCGGATTGCTTTATTTAAGCAAACGCTTGCCTACCATTTCAATGATCTAAATGCATCCAGCGTTCGAGGGATGTTTGCTCAATTGGAGCAGGAGCAACGGCTAGCGGACGACGAGTCGTCAGGAGCTCTATCGCGCCTTGTAGAAGAGTTGCACGTGCTTCTGCATATACTGTTGGTCGAGAACGGAATAGAGGACGAGTTGGCACAGCTCTTTAATGAAACACTGTTGACCAATCATCCTTCGAAGCGGTTTATCTTCGCTACGATTAGTGAAGCCTATCTCCAAGCATTGGACCGACTTGTCCTTCAGAGAAAATTCAAGAACAAGCTGAATCTGGAAGAGGTTCGACAGTTCATCGATCGCCATTTTGAGGAGGCGCTGTCGCTCGAGAGGCTTGCCCGATTGTTTTTCGTCAGTAAGGAGTACCTAAGTAAGGCGTTCAAACAGAGATATAACAGAAACGTGACGGATTACGTGTTGGAAGTGCGGATGAACAAGGCACGCATGTTGCTGCTGGACGAGCAGTTATCGATTAAATCGGTGGCTGAAATGACCGGATATGAGGACATTTCTTATTTTCACAGGGTGTTCAAAAAGTATTTCGGCGTCGCACCAGGCGAGATGCTTCGTACAAACGAGGTTTAATAATCATAATTAGGGATATTTCTGTACAATATCGACTCTTGCGAGTTAAGTTAAGGGGCATGTTTTTCTCGGTCATCGACCGGGATTTTTTGTTTATGGTAAGTATTTGACTGGATTAGGTTTAAAATTGTCCAATCTAAAAAGACAATCCCGTCCAGTTAACCGCTTACAATTCAGTGTTATATTGAATTTGTTAATTAGAGTAGTAACAATTTATCGGGGAGGTCATTACCAATGAAAATGGCATGGAAAAGCACGGTTGGGATCGTTCTTACCGCTGTACTGCTGGCGGGGTGCGGCTCCAACAGTGGAGGAAACGCAAATGACGCGAGCAAAGCATCTGTCGGTACAGATAACGGAACCGGAGAAGCTAGGAGCGTTACACTTCGGCTGTTTATTGAAGGACCGCGGTTTAAAGAGTACTTTGACAAGTACATTGAGCAGTTCAAAGCGAAGGAAAAGGCGGAGAAGAATATCGACGTCACGATACAGCTTGAAATGCCTCCCTCCGATAACGCCGCTCAGATTCTGAAGACACGTCTTGCTTCCAATGACGCTCCTGATGTTTTCTCGCTACACGCCATCAATAATATTCCTCAATTCAGTAAGGCCGGCTACTTGATGGATTTGTCCGATCAGCCCTTCGCAGACAAGCTTCTCGACAGCATTACACCTGCTGTCACAAGTCCTGATGGTAAAGTTGTTGCTGTCCCATTAGAGTCGCTTTCTTGGGGTTATCTCTATAATAAGCAAATATTCTCCGAGCAAGGCATTACGCCTCCGACTACGCTGAGCGAAATGAAGGCTGTCGTCGAAAAGTTGAAGGCTGCTAACATCACACCGTTCCTGCTGTCTTACAAGGACGCCTGGGTACCGCAGCTGTTCCTGCCGCTAGCAGTTGGCGCCCTGATAAATACTGAGGACAAGGAGAAAGATTTCGTTGATCGGATGAATAAGGACGAGGGATCGTTCAACGAGTTGAAATCTATGTTTGAGATCATTGATCTCGTCAATAAGAACGGAACCGATAGGGCGCTCGAAGTCGGCGCCGACGACGGTGCGTCTGCATTCGCACAAGGCAAAGCAGCTATGTGGGTACAGGGGCCATGGTATGCCGAGACGATTCTTAAGTCCAATCCAGACATGGACTTCAGCGTAGCTGCGCTCCCGATCAACGATAATCCTAATGCTACGATGATCAACGTGAGCGTTTCCACGTCTCTGGCCGTTTATTCCGGTACCAAAAATAAGGAAGTGGCAACGGACTTCATCAACTATATCTTGGACGACAAGGATTCGAATGATTTCTTCCAATCGCTGAAGTTCAATCCTCTTGCCAAGGTTCATACTTTCGAGAGCTATCCGTGGCTCCAAAAAGCGACGGAATTTGTGAAACAGGGCAAGTCCTATCAAGACCCGAGTATCCCGCAATCCGTTAAGGACGAAGTTGGCAAGGCTCTGCAATCCTACTTCGTCGGCCAGTTGTCGCAGGACGATGTGATGAAAGCGCTGGACAAGGCTTGGAGTTCCTACAACAAGGTCAATAAATAAGAAGGAATGTGCGGGATGGATAACGGAGGTTCGCCTCGCGTTCTCCATCCCTGCTTATTCCAGCAAGGAAGAGGAGGAGAGAAGTAGTGGAACTGAAGGGCTTCAAGAAATACGGGGCGTTGGCAGCTTTCGTAATGCCAGCATTCCTATTATATCTATTATTTTTGTTGATTCCGACTATTGGAGGAATCTATTACAGCTTTACCGACTGGAACGGACTTAACCGGGATTATAACCTGATCGGATTCGATAACTTCGTTGAAGTGTTGAAGGAGGATCCCGACTTTATAAACTCTCTCTGGTTTACGATGAAATATGTCGCGTTTATGATTGTACTGCAAAATGTAATCGCATTGCTTTTGGCCGTATTCATCGAGACGAGGCGCAGGACCAAAGGGTTGTTCCGTACCGTCCTGTTTATGCCGAATATGATCAGCATGATCATCAGTTCATTCATGTGGACGTTTGTATTTTCACAGGTGTTGCCGCAGTTTGCCTTAAAGACTGGATTCTTGTTCCTCGACCAGTCTTATCTCGGTGACCCGAAAGTATCTTTCTTCTCCATTCTAATCGTATCTCTCTGGAATGGCGTCGGTTATCTGATGATCATTTATCTTGCCGCGTTGCAGGGTGTGCCGCAGTCTCTGAGGGAAGCGGCCATGATCGACGGGGCCACTCCGTTTCAAACTTTTCGCAGCGTTACGCTGCCGATGATCACGCATGCCGTGACAATTTGTTTGTTTCTCACCCTTAACGGCGCTTTCAAAGTATTTGAGGTCGTCTACGGTCTGACCGGGGGTGGACCTGGACGCTCGACTCAGGTCATTACAATGAATATCTACGAAGAAGCGTTCTCGAATAACTTTCGATACGGCTATGCCAACGCGAAGTCGGTTATCCTGTTTGTCATTGTGCTGATCTTCACCCTCGTTCAGATCAGCGTTACCAAAAAAAGAGAGGTGCAGGCATGAGTGCGAGGAAATTATCGAACCTGTTGATTCTAGCCATTCTTACGTTTTCCTCTGCGATCGCTCTTTTTCCGATCTACATGGCAGTCGTTAACTCTTTCAAGACGCAAGGCGAAATGTTTACGTCCTTCATCTCCTTGCCCACGACACTCCATTTCGAGAATTACAGTCAGGCTTTCGAGAAGTTGGATTTTCTGCGCAGTGGCTTTAACTCCGTGATTGTATCCGCGATCGGTATAGGCGGTATCGTCTTCTGCTCCGCACTGGCTGGCTACAAGTTGTCCCGAACCTACGGGAAAGTCAGTCACTTTCTTTTTCTCCTGTTCGTCGCTTCTATGCTCGTTCCGTTTCATTCCATCATGATTCCGTTAACTCGTATGGCCAAGGAACTGCATGTCCAGGGCACAGCCTATGGACTTGGAATAATTTATATTGGTCTTGGCGTCAATATGGCCGTTTTTCTGTATCACGGCTTCGTTCGATCGATACCGCGAGAGTTGGAGGAATCGGCCGTTATGGACGGCTGCAATCAATTTCAGACGTTTTTCCAAATTATTTTCCCATTACTGCTGCCTATTACCGTCACGATCGTTATTCTGGATTTCCTGTGGATTTGGAATGACTTCCTGCTGCCGTTGTTGATGCTGTCCGATGCAAATGCTTATACCCTGATTATCTCGACGAACAAGCTGTTCGGTGAATATAACAAAGAATGGGCTCTGATTTTGGCTGGGCTTGTGTTGACGGCCATTCCTGTTGTGCTGATTTACGCCTTTTTCCAAAGGTATATTATGCACGGCATCGCGGAAGGAGCAATTAAGGGATGATGAACAAGCTGCTGTATGGTGTTGCTTACTATGACGAATATATGCCTTATGACAGACTGGATGAAGATATTCGGATGATGAAAGAGGCCGGTATCAATGTGGTCAGAATCGCGGAATCAACTTGGAGTACACATGAACCGCAGAAAGGCGTGTTCGATTTCAGTTCGGTGGATCGGGTTCTGGATGCGATGTATGCCGCCGGAATACACGTTATCGTTGGGACTCCGACATACGCGGTTCCCACCTGGATGGTGAAGGAGCATCCTGACATACTTGCCGTCACGCCTTTAGGACCGGGCAAATATGGCGCCAGACAGATTATGGACATTACAAATCCCGCCTATCTTTTCTATGCCGAGCGGATCATTCGCCAATTGATTTCACGTGTAGCCAGGCACCCGGCAGTAATCGGCTACCAGACAGATAATGAAACAAAGCATTACAACACGGCAGGGCCGAATGTTCAGCTTCAGTTCGTCAAATACTTGCGGGAGAAATTTGGAACGCTGGATGAGATCAACCAACGGTTTGGTCTTGACTACTGGAGCAACCGCATTAACAGCTGGGAGGATTTCCCTTCTGTAATTGGCACGATTAATGGCAGCCTTGGCTCCGAGTTCGCGAGGTTTCAGCGGAAGCTGGTGACGGACTTTCTTGCATGGCAGGTTTCAATCGTTAACGAATATAAAAAGGCCAATCAGTTTGTCACGCAGAACTTCGATTTTGAATGGCGAGGGTACTCGTACGGCATTCAACCGGCGGTCGACCACTTCGCGGCGGCGAAACCGTTCGATATTGCTGGCGTAGACATTTACCATCCGTCGCAGAGCGAACTGACCGGCATCGAGGTATCGTTCGGAGGAGACATAGCGCGATCGTTGAAGGGGACAAACTATCTTGTTCTTGAAACGCAAGCGCAGGCGTTTCCGAATTGGACGCCGTATCCCGGCCAGTTGCGGTTGCTTGCATTCAGTCATGTCGCGTCAGGAGCTTTAATGGTCGCTTATTGGCACTGGCACTCGATTCACAATTCGTTCGAGACGTACTGGAAGGGCTTGCTGAATCACGATCTGCAACCGAACCCGGTTTATAACGAAGCGAAAACGATCGGCCAGGATTTTGCCCGACTTTCGGACGAGCTGGCAGGCCTACGTAAGGCGAATCGCGTTGCGGTCATGATCAGCAATGAAGCGTTGACGGCGATGGAATGGTTCAAACTTCCCGACGGACAGACGTATAACGATGTTGTCCGCCGGATGTACGACGAGCTCTACAAGATGAATGTATGCTGTGATTTTATTCATTCTTCCTATGAACGTCTGGACGATTACAAGCTGATCGTTGTACCGTCGCTCTATGCGGTTCCGAACGAAGTGCTGGAACGTCTAAATGATTATACAGCAAGAGGAGGCCATGTCGTCTACTCCTTTAAGAGTGGGTTCACGGACGATACGGTGAAGGTCCGGACAACAAGCCAACCGGGCATTATTTCCGAAGCTTGCGGCGTTACGTACAGCATGTTTGTCGAACCGAGGGGAGTCGGTCTTACAGGCAAGCTGTTTGAGGGTGCGGAAGAAGCCGGCACTGTTGAAAGCTTTATGGAATTGCTGATCCCTGTGTCAAAGAAAGTAGAGATACTCGCTTCCTATGTTCATCCCCACTGGGGACAATATGCGGCAGTAACCCGTAATCGTTACGGCAGAGGTACCGCTACCTATATCGGAGGACTATTGGATTCCTCATCGATGCGTCGTGTCCTGCAATCTGTCATTGAGGCAGCGGGGATGTGGGGAATTGACCAGCAGCTGGCGTTCCCGCTGATCGTGAAGACGGGCGTGAATAGAGCGGGACGTACGGTCCGCTTCTATTTCAACTACTCCGAAGATATTCAGACGTTTATCTACCCATACGATGATGGCAGGGAACTATTGTCCGGAGAGATTATTGAGCAAGGCACGCCGCTTAATATTGAACGATGGGGTGTCCGAATTATTATCGCAGGAGCGGATTAGACTGCTGAGGGAAGCGTAAGTTGTGCAAGTTTTCTCGAGGTTGTATCGAAAAGTTCGTTACATGGAGGATTAAAAATATGACCATTCCTTTTTTAAGAGAAAAAGGTTCATGCAAGCAACTCTACGTAAATGGTAATCCCTTTTTAATGTTAAGTGGAGAATTGCATAATAGCAGTGCATCTTCAGAAGTTTACTTAGAGCCAATATGGGGCAATTTAAAAGAATTTGGTTTGAATAGTGTGATAGTTCCCGTTTCATGGGAACTTGTAGAACCGAAAGAGGGTGTATTTGATTTTTCTCTGGTAGGAAATATCCTTTATAAGGCTGAAGAGTATAACCTTAAACTAGCTTTGATCTGGTTTGGCACCTGGAAGAATGCTGCATCCAGCTACACTCCTGAATGGGTAAAAACAGACTTTGCAAGATTTCCTCGTGTTATCCAAAAGGACGGACGTATTAATGGGGCTATCAGTTGCTTTGCTGACGAGTGTGAAGCACTTGATGCACGCGCTTTTGCAGCCTTAATGAAATACATTAAAAATGTAGATAAAGCTCAGACAGTCGTTATGATGCAGGTGCAAAACGAGGCTGGCGTTCTTGGAACAGACAGAGATTATTCTGATTCGGCAAATAAAGCATTCGAAGAGCAGGTCCCTGAACAACTTTTTAGTTACCTTGCAGAAAATCGTGATACCTTGTCACCATATTTAAAATCTATTATGGATTACGATGGTGGGACAGGAACTTGGAGGCAGGTTTTTCAAATTGCAGCAGAGGAAGCATTCATGGCTTACTATACGGCGAAATATACGGAGACAGTTACAAGAGCAGGGAAGACTGAATACAATTTGCCTATGTTTGTGAACGCATGGACGGTCCAAAACGATAATGAACCAGCCGGTCAGCACCCAAGCGGAGGACCTATTGCAGATCTGCATGAAATCTGGAAATTCGCAGCGCCTTCTATAGATGCGTTTGCTCCCGATTTGTATCTTGAAAACTTTAAAGATGAATGTAAAGCCTATACGCGTATAAAAGGAAATCCATTGATAATTCCGGAATTACGGAGAGATCAGTGGGCAATGGGAGAGATGTTTTATGCAATAGGACAACATGATGCTCTCTGTGTATCTCCATTTGGTATTGATAGTTTAGTGCAAAGGACGGGAGCTTCTTCCTTGAACGAGCTTGCTGAGGGAGGAGTGGTCCAAGAGGTATTTAGAAACCTAGGTACATCGGATATTAGCATTTCTCTAAGTAAAACTTATTATGTGTTAGATAATTTATCTAAATTGATTGTCCAAAATCAGGGAGAAGGTAAAATGCAAGGCTTTCTTCAAGACCGTTTTCCAAGTCACACCCTTCTTACAGAAAAATATTCATTGAAAATATCCTATCCATACCTATCTAACAGCACAGATATCCCCGGAGGCGGCTTGTTAATTGAAATTAGTAAGGATGAATTCATTTTCACTGGCTTGAATTATCAAGTTCAGTTTTTCTCCCGTTTAGAGAACAACTCTACAGTAGAACTTGTTTCCGTGGAGGAAGGATTCTTCGAACATGAAAACTGGGTAAGGACCCGCCGCTTGAACGGAGACGAATTAGCTGTTCGATTTAATGCCAATCCATCGATTAAGACAGTGAAATTGTTTTCTTATTAGCTTGTCACCGGAAAGGGAGTAACTCGCATGAAACTTCTCAAACTAATGTTTTTGGAGTTGAAGAGGTGAGGCTGACGGGAATTTATGACGTCGCTGATCGAGAAGATAAAGGGATGCTGTTGCTTGAAGCGATAATGCTGATAATTGCTCGTTACGCTATAGATCATTATTTGGAAGTGAACAGGCTGCTGCCAAGAACTCTTTTCTTGGCGGCGGCCTGTTTTCAAACCTCTGATATGGTTCCCTCAACACTCCCCAGAAGAATCTTGAAGCCTCAGAACAACCGAAGCCTTAAACAGATCCCCGTCGGTCTCCAGAGTGAGGCGGCCGTCATGAAGCTCGATAATCGACTTCGCGATCGCGAGTCCGAGGCCCGATCCTTCGGTGTGACGCGATGTGTCCCCTCGCTTGAAGCGCTCGAACAGTTCCTCGGCATTATCGCTAATTTCATACTTCGAGACGTTCTTGAACGTAATCGCAACTTCTTGATGCTCTGAGAGCTGCATTGAAATATATGCGCGCGTATGGCTGAGCGAATACTTCAACATGTTCCCGATCAGGTTGTCGAAGGCGCGCCACAGCTTCTGTCCGTCCACGAGCGCATATATCGGTCCTTCCGGCAACGAAACGCGGAATTGAACTTCGGAACCGTCCATCGCTTCTTTATACTCTCCGAGCGCCTGCTGCATGAGCTGGACGAGATCCGATCTTTCCCGAAGCAGCCTGGCATTGCCGCTTGTCATGGTCGACACTTCGAACAAATCGTCGATCATCGTCTTTAACCGCTTCGACTTCTGGTTGATGATCTCGATGTAGGCGGCCCGTTCCTCGGTTGTCGCGTCTTCCGTCTTCAGCAGACCCGCATAGGTGATGATGGAGGTAAGCGGGGTTCGCAGATCATGGCTGACGTTCGTAATGAGCTCCGTCTTCAGCCTCTCGCTCTTGGCTTGTTCATTCTGAAGCGTCTTGACGCCACGCCTTAAGGCATTGATATTGGACGCCAGCGAAGCAAGGACGCCGCTTCCCGATTGGGGAAGCTCATTCGGCGTTCGACCGGACGCCAGCTCGTCCGCGGCTTGGGCAACCCGATTCAAATACCCGAGTTGACGAGTCGATAGAAGAAGCGCCGCAATCCCGACGATCGCCGCAATCGGGGCGAAGACGACGAACGAGAAGTCGTTGTATTGCAGGAACGACAGGGCTTTCCATCCCCCGATAAAGCCCAGTCCCGTCCAGATCAACGCGAGTACAAGCAGTCGGATTCCCGCGCTCTTGTAGATGAAGGAATCCTTCACCTGATCCATCGTTTGGGAGAAGCCGGCTCTTATGCGCATGCCGCCTCGCTTCAGCAAGGAACGCGACCATTCTCTTCGGACATCGCTCCAGCTGTGCAGCTCGTTCACAAGAAACTGCCATTGAAGCAAGGCCGCCGCGATGCCGAGCGTCGCGATCGACAGCGTAATCAGCAGCTTCACGCCGTAAATCAAGGGCGCTGCGAATAGAGAAGAGTAACGGTCTGCCAGATTCATCAGCAACCAGAGCGTTATCGCCGCCGTGCCGGCGAAAAACAGCATTTTGACATCCAGAGGCAGCTTGCGATGGTAGGCCGTCCAGCGGCTTGTTTCTGCTCGAGCAACTAAGACGCCTTTGAAGCGAATCACAGCTATGACCAGCAGAACGGTGCTTGCCAATCCGTAAGCGAACAGTATCCCTTGCTCCAGCCTATATCTGTTGGCATTCTGCTCCAGAGGGCTGTCTTGAGGCACCGCGATCCAGCCTTGATAAGGCGCGAGGGAGGCGGTCAGCAGTTCGTGAGCTCCGAACCAGTAGTGCATCGAATTGGAGAGGTCTATCGTATAGTCCGTAGCATAGACATGACCATCGCCATATAATTCGTAACGCGCAGATTGATCGTCCGGGACGTTTAAGCTCGAATGCACGACGCCCGTGGAAGGGCTGCGCAAGTAATAGTCGAACTGATTGCGCAGTTGATTGTATTCGGATCTATGAGTTTCTCTCTGCCTGTAGTAGCTGTCTATTCGTTGTTCCTTCTTCTTGCGGATGAGAGAGAGGATATAATCGTCATCCTTGAATAGCTTCATAAGGTCTTCCTGTTCGCCGTCTCTCTGGGCAGCGTAATAATCGGCCACCTTGTCGTTGTTATCGGCAAGCGCTTCCTGAATGAGCGGATCGTATTTGTTGCGAATCGAATAGAGCTGCTCCGTAAGAGGGGCCAACTCATTGCGATATTCGACGATGTCCGCCTCTTCCACCGTAAGGGAGGATTTCGCTTCCTGCTCGGAGAGAGAGTTGAGCTCGAACAAGTTCAAGTAGCCGGCGAATTGATCCAGTTGCTGCCGGAATTCCTGCGTCCGGTAGTAATCGTGATGAAGGTAACGGCCGCCCTGGTTCATTAACGTTAACGGTCCGCTTAGGCCAATCGCCAGCAAGAGCGCGTAGAGGAAAAAGAGAGCGCTATTTCTCCATTTTGTATCCAATGCCCCACACCACTTTCAGATATCTTGGATTTTTCGGATCGATCTCGATCTTCTCGCGAATTTTGCGAATGTGGACGGCAACCGTATTTTCGGCGTTGTAGCCCGGCTCCTTCCAGACGCGTTCATAAATCTCCTGGATTGAGAACACTCGTCCCGCGTTCGTCATCAGCAGCTCCACGATCTTGTATTCGATAGGCGTCAGCTTGGCCGGTTCGCCGTTCACGGTGACTTCCTTGCCGTCCACGTTTAACGCGAGGCCGCGCAGATCGATCGTCTTCTTGTCGCCTTCGTACGAGCCGAAGACGACGTATCTCCGCAGCAGGGATTTCACTCGGGCGACGAGCTCCATCGGATTAAACGGTTTGGTCAAGTAGTCATCCGCCCCTACATGGAGGCCGAGTATTTTGTCGCTGTCCTCGCTCTTGGCGCTCAAGATGAGGATAGGGAGGTTGCGCTGTTCGCGGATTTTGAAGGTTGCGGCAATCCCGTCAAGCCTGGGCATCATGATATCCAGAATGATGAGATGAACCTGGCCGGTTTCCAAAGTCTCCAGCGCTTCCAAGCCGTCTTGCGCCTTCAAGACGGACAGGCCTTCCTGCTTCAAGTAAATTTCGATTGCGTCCCGTATTTCCTTATCGTCGTCGACGACCAGCACCACGCGCTGTTCCATCTGTTTCTCTCCTCTATGTACCGACTGGCTCCCTCTCATTATAATTGGAAAATCTTAATATCCAATGCTCGAAACTATGAAGAACTTCTTAATTTCCTGGGGCGAAAACGGACCGATATTCATTGATATTGATAATCATACTCAATTAAATTACGATACAGAGTAACAGGCTTGACGAGGGAGTGCGGACCTATGCGAGAAGAAGCTGAATGTATACAAGTATTTACGCCGGAAATGATCGATACAATGGCCCGTATTTGGACACGCGCCTCCATTTCATTGATGGATGTGCGTCATCAACTTATTCGACCGGGACAGCCGTTGCAAAACTATCGAATGCCCAGCAGCATGCTGGTTTATGCCTATGGCGGATCGGCCAACGTTCAACTGAACCAAACGCTGTTTGGGATGGAACGGTTCGGCGTCTTCCATGGCGGGAAGGGAACGACGTTAAGCATCTCTCCTGAGAGTGAGACGCTGGGAAGCTTTATGGTGCTCTACAAAGCGGAGGCGCCGCCTTTTTTCAGAAGAGACCTGCAGCGCTTGCTGGAGCAGATGAATCCCTTCGTTCAACTATACGGATTTTCGCCAAGCACTCCGGTTTGGTTTATGGATGTGTTTCAGCGGATGCTGGACAGCTGGAGTCGTGCAACGGCGATGAATCATTTTCATACCACAAGTTTGTTTTATCAGTCGATGCATGAAATCTATAGAGACCTTGAACGCAAAGAAGCCAGATTCCTTCAACCGGACCCGGTCGTCTCGGCCAAACGATATTTGGACGAACATTACATGAGTCCGATCCTGTTTCAGGATATAGCCGATATGTTCGGGATCAGCGGCGGGCAATTGACACGGTTGTTCAAGAAAAATGAAGGGAAAAGCTTGCAGGCGTATTTAACGCTCAAAAGACTTGAAGTAGCCCGGCGCCATCTGTTGCATACGAATGCAACCGTGAAAGAGATTGCGTTGGGATGCGGACTGATCGATGAATTGAATTTGAATCGGATGTTTAAGCGGCATTATAAAACGACGCCCAGTGAATTTCGGAAAATAGAGAGAGCACGCATGCAGGCTTTGGATATGGATAACGATTCTCACCTCTCCTACAATGAGAAAGAACTAGACAACCTAGTTAAATTTCAAGGAGACGGGGATATTGAAATGAATAGTAACAGAGGCTTCAGGGCAACCGCCTTTTTACTTGGCATGGCGTTATTGCTAAGCGCTTGTTCCGGCGCCGGCGGAGCAAGTGGGGGGAATAGCGGAAATAACCAAACGCCGAGCGCGGTCAACAGCAGCGCAGTAACCGAACATGAGCAGGCAAGTCAGGAGTCTCCGGCCTCGACCAAGCGCTTTCGGCACTCTTTCGGAGAGATTGAAGTTCCTATTCAACCTGAAAGAATAGCGGGCTTCTGGATGGAGGATTATTTATTGGCGCTGGGAACGGACTCGGTCGTCGATTCTTTGTCGGGGCTCTATGACCGGCATTACTTGCAATCCAGAATGAGCAGCACCACCGTTGTCGATCCGTTCAATATGAACTTCGAGGCGTTGATGACAACAGAACCCGATTTGATTATACTGGCGTTTCCCCATATCGCAGAGGGGAAGTATGACAGCTTCTCCAAGATAGCGCCAACTTATGTTCTTGATGATGGAGAATGGAGAGACTGGCGGTCCGCTTTACGGTTGGTAGGAGAGCTTACGGGTCGACAGGCGCAGGCGGAGCAATTCATTAAACAATACGAAGAAAAGGTAGCCGACGGTCGAGTGAAGCTGCATGCCGCCTTGGGAGAAGAAACGGTCGCGTTTATTCGAATTCAGGATAAAAATCTGACCCTGTACGGGAACCTGACGGATTATGTCGGCACTGTTTTCTATACGGAGCTTGGACTTAATCCTGCGGGAATCGTCAAGAAACTCGTTCAAAGCGAGAATCCCGTCTCGGAGTTCTCCATGGAGCTTATTCCCGATATCGATGCCGACCATTTATTCATCACTGTCTATGAATCCGATGACTCCAAACAGAAGTTGAAGGAGATTTACGACAGCCCGCTGTGGAAGGAACTTCCGGCAGTGAAGAATGGAAATATCCACGAAGTAGATATGGGGCATTGGATGACCTCCGGCGCAATCGCCTCCGACATGAAAGTAAACGACGTACTGGATGCTCTGCTACAATAAGCATTGTATTCCTAAGCAGCGAGCCGCTCTATACGGCCGCTGCTTTCGTGAACGCTCGCAATCCTGTCTCACGTATTAGCCTCCCCCCTGTACGACAACCGCTCCCAAGCCTTCCTTATCTCTGAACCTATTGAAGATTCGACCATCTTTCCATAAGCTTGTCCTAGCGAAGAGAGACGATAAACCGCTTATAATAGAATAATCAGGCCGCAGCCTATTCGCACAATGGCATTTTCATCGGGGAGGAAGCTTATGTACAAGCTGATCATCGTGGATGACGAGTATTCGACTCGCAACGGTCTGAAAATCTGCATCCATTGGTTCGATTACGGCATCGAAGTCGCCGGGGAGGCCGAGAACGGCAACAAGGGGCTGGAGCTGGCCGACCGGGTCCGGCCGGACATTGTGCTGACCGATGTGAAGATGCCGGGCATGGACGGGATCGAGATGGTGAAAAGGTTGAAGGAACGCCATCCCGATACGAAGATCGTGTTCATCAGCGGGTACGACGATATCGAATATTTGAAATCGGCGATGAAGATGGATGCGGTGGATTACATTCTGAAGCCCGTTAACCTGCAGGAACTGACCACGGTCATCGAGAAAATCATGGCGATGTCGAAGCGGGAGGAGAACCGCAAGGATATGCTGCAGCGGCTGTCCGCCAAGCTGAACGAGAGCATTCCGCTGCTGCGGGAGAAGTTCTTCATCCAACTGATCAAGGACGGCAACATGGACCGCGCCTCGACGGAGAAACGCATCGATTTCCTCGACTTGCGGCTGCCCTACCAGGCGCCTTATTGCGCCATCATCATCGGCATCGACAATCCGCGGACCGTGTTCGAGAAGATGCCCGAGCAGAATACGCAGCTGATTTCCTTTGCCATTCAAAATATTTGCCGGGAAGTCGTGGAGGCGCGCGCTTCCGGCAGCGCGTTCGAGCATCAGCGGGGGGAATACGTGCTGATCGTGGAGCTGCCGGAGAACGAAGGGGAGGAGATTATTTTCCCCTTGGTCAGCGAATTGATGGCCAGTCTGAACGGGTTTCTGAATCGGATGATCGGCGGCATCAGCCTGACGATCGGCATCGGCGGCACGGTCGAGCATCTGGGACGACTGGCCGACAGCTATCAGATGGCGTCGGGGGCGATCGAGCGCAAGCTGTTTCTCGGCAGAAACCAGGTTGTCACCTTCGACGCGATGGCGGCGCGCAAGGACGTCGATTACCGCGCCGTCAACGAACGAATGACCTCGCTGTCCTCCGTGCTCAAGTCGGGCGATGCCGTTCAGGTGTCGCAGCGGCTCGACGCGCTGTTCGAAGAATTGCGGGGAAGCTCGGGTATCGGCTATATCGATTGCCAGCGGATAGGGTTGCAGGTACTGCTGGTCGCGTCGCAGTTTCTGTCCGAGTCCGGCATTCGCGCGGGCGATCTGGGCGGACGGGAGTCCGAAGCCTGGGCGCAGCTGATGAAGCTGGAGACGTTGGACGATATGAGCCATCATCTGAAGGTGTATTTAACGCAAGTATGCGAACGGATCGAGCATCGGGAGGACAGGAGAATCCCGGAAGTCATTACGGAAATCATGCGCATCATTCTGGAGCGCTACTCCGAAAACTTGACGATCACGGATATTGCCTCGCAGGTGTATCTGGCCAAGACGTATATTTGCCTGTTGTTCAAGCAGGAGACCGGTGAGACGATCAACGAATATATAACAAGGGTCAGAATGGAGCAAGCGAAGAAGCTGTTGAACGGCACGGACCGCAAGCTGGCGGAAATCTGCACGGCGATCGGCTATGCCGAGCCCAGCTATTTCACCAAGCAGTTCCGCAAATATACGGGCATGAATCCGAGCGACTATCGGGACATTCACAGGAGGACGGACGGATGAACGGGAGCAGGTGGCGAGGCGCCGACTGGGCGACGCTGGGGGACAGCATCACTGCGGCAGGCGGATATCAACCGCTCGTGCAGCAGGCGCTCGGCTTCGCCCGGGCGGACAACTTCGGGCGCGGAGGCTGCCCGCTGACCGCAGGCAGCGACCGGGACGAGGGGGCGACCGTTCATATGGGCCGCCGTCTCGAAGAGCCGTACGACTGCATGACGATATTCGCTGGAACGAACGATTATCGGCTGAGTATGCCGCTGGGGGAGCTTCGGCCGGCGGGCGGCGTCTTCGACGATCGCACTTTTATCGGCGCCTATCAGACGCTGGTAGAGCAGCTTCAGAGCCGGTATCCGCTCAGCCGGATCAATCTGTGGACGCCGCTGCAGCGAGACAAGGACGGATACGATTGCGAGAGGCGCAACGAAGTCGGCTGCCTGCTGGCCGATTATGCGGCTGCCTCGCTTCGGGTCGGACAAGCCTATGCTTTGCCGGTGCTGGATCTATACACGGTCAGCGGCTTTAACAAGCTGACGCTGGATACCTTCACCAGCGACCGGCTCCACCCTAACGAGGCGGGCTTCCGGCGCATCGCCGATACGGCCATTTCGTTTCTGGGCGCGATTTGACCCGGATGCCGCGGCAGGGTAGAGACGGCTTCACGGCGGGAGGTAAACGGAGCAATGGGGATTTGGCGTAAACTACAGCTGTTGTGGCTCACTTACCGGAAGATGCTGCTGCTCTATCTGTTGGTCGTGCTGCTGCCGGCCGGGGTTATGCTATATTACTATTTCGAGAAATCGGCCGATATTTTGGAGCGCCAGGTGACGGAATCGATGCTGAAATCGGTCCAACAGGTGAAAATCAATCTGGATTACCGGCTGTCCAAGGTGAACGATATTTCCGATGCGCTCATCCTTAACTCGGATCTGTACGACATTCTCGCCCTCGATCCGCTTGTCGGCACCAAGTTCAGTCAAGTGGAAGAGGAGAAGAAGCTGGGCAATATGATCCGCAGTCTCCAGGGCAGCGACATTCTGAAAATCAAGCTGTACGTCAACGCCGACAAAATGTACGCGGGCGAGCACGTCAACTTCTTCAGCCTCGATCTTGCGCGGGAGATGCCGTGGTACGACGCCGTGATCGGACGCAACGGCGCAGTGGAATGGATACCGACGCATGTCGAGAATTATATCAGTTCGCCCGGCGAGGTCCGGGTCTTCTCGTCCGCCCGGATGATTCGGGACCCGAACGAATATGCCCGCGTGATCGGCATTCTGATGCTGGACATGCCGGAAGCCAATCTGGCCGCCATTCTGAACGACGCCGAGCTGGACGTCTCCAATCGGAACATGTACGTCGTCGATCGGGACGGCGTCATCGTATCCCACGGGCAGCCGGACAAGATCGGCAGCAAGCTTCCCGTGCCGGAATCCGTTGGCTTGTTCGGCAATCGGCCGTCCGGCATCGAGAAGTTCGCCATAAACGGGCAGCCCTATTTCATGATTCACGCCGCGCTGGGCGCAGGCGGTTGGAGCGTGGTATCCTTGCTGCCGGCCCGTCAGATCAACCATATGAACAACGATTTCAATTTCGGATTTTCGCTTATTTTGACGTTGTCGCTGGCGCTGCTGTTTATTCTGGGCGCTTTTCTCGTGTTTGTGCATGTCACCCGCGGCACGATCAACCGCGTCCGCCATATTACGGAGCAATTGCGGGAGCGCGGCGCCGCCATGATCGAAGAGGGGATTCCCCATCACAGCGGCGTCGTCATTAGGCTGGAGAAGAGCGTGGCGCACATGCTGTCGACGTTCCAGCATCTGATCGAAGACAATTATCGCGTCAAGGAGCAGGAGAAGGAAGCGAGATTTCGGGCTTTGCAGGCGCAGATCAACCCGCATTTTCTATACAACGCGCTCGATACGATCAATTGGATGGCGCTGACCAAGGGCGCGCACGACATCAGTCGGATGCTCAACATGCTGGCTCAGTATTTTCGGTTGACCTTGAACAAGGGCAAGGACATCGTGTCGCTGGAGGACGAGTTGAACCTGGCTCGGGCCTATCTGGAAATCCAGAAGCAGCGGTTTCATAACTTCGATTACGCGGTGGAGTGTTCGGAGACTCTGTCCGCCCGGCTTATTCCCAAGCTGTCGATTCAGCCGCTGATCGAAAATGCGATTCTGCACGGCATTCAGGGCATCGAAGGGCACTACGGCAGTATTCGGGTGGAGGCGGAGCCAATCGTTGACGGCGGCGGGTTCGTGATCCGGGTGTCCGACGACGGGAACGGCATGAACGAGGAACAGGTCGCGCAGTTGTACGCCAGCCTGGACGCCCTGCCGTCGCCCTCGCCGTCCGGCTACGGTCTGTACAACGTATGGGAGCGCGTACGGCTGTTCACCGGAGGCGAAGGCAGGCTGCATGTTCAGTCGGCACCGGGAGCTGGGACGACCGTCAGCCTGTTCGTGCCGGAGCGCGCGGAGCCAGGCGGCTCGCAGTAACCGACCGACGAATGACGAGGCAAGATAAGACAAGGCTGTCCCGCAAGGCCGCTAGCAGGCCGGGCCGGGACAGTCTTTTTTTGCTGGCGTGACCTGAAGAATGTACCAGTACCGTTGAACGATGTGCCTCACGACCGATCGCCTCCGGCCGCTATGATTAGACCAGGATCAAGCAGCGACGCTGGAGGGGAGGGATAGCATGAAGGGCCGTATTCAATGGACTTCTCAAGTCAGACGCAATTACGATTTATACCTGTTGCTCGTCCCGGGGCTCGTATTTTTGGCGATCTTCAAATACACCCCGATATACGGCCTTGTCATCGCGTTTCAGGAGTTCAATATTTTCAAGGGCATTGGCGGCAGCGAGTGGGTCGGGCTCAAGCAGTTCGAGCGATTGTTCTCCTCCGACGATTTCGGGCGGGTGATGACGAATACGCTGCTCATCAGCTTGTACAAGATCGTCATCCTGTTTCCGATTCCGATCGCGCTCGCGATTTTCCTGAACGAAGTCGGGAAAATGTGGTTCAAGCGAACGATTCAGACGATCATCTACTTGCCCCATTTTCTGTCGTGGGTCATCATTGCCGGATTGTTCGTCAACATCATGTCGCCCTCTAACGGCATCGTGAACAATATCATCGAATTTGTCGGCGGCGAACCGGTCAACTTCTTCATGGACAACGACTATTTCCGCAGCGTGATCGTGGCCACGGCCGGCTGGAAGGAAGCGGGCTGGAACGCCATCATTTTCATCGCCGCGATCGCCGGACTAGACCCCGAATTGTACGAGGCTTCGAAGCTGGACGGGGCCAGCCGGATTCAGCAGATTTTCACCATTACGCTGCCCGGGATCGCCTCGACCATCGTGCTCATGTTCATTTTGCGGATCGGTCATGTGCTGGAGGCGGGAACGGAACAGATTCTGCTGCTGTACAACCCGACCGTCTACGAGACGGGCGACGTCATCGGCACCTACATTTACCGGATGGGGCTGACCTCGATGGAATACAGCTTCTCCACCGCCGTCGGGCTGTTCGAATCGGTCATCGGGTTCTTCCTGGTCATCGGAGGCAACTGGATGGCCAAGCGGGTGACGGGCAAGAGCATATGGTAACGAAGGAGGCGAACGAAGTTGGAACATTCAATCAGACGGCCATGGTCTGAGAAAATTTACATCGGAGCGGTGTACGTCATCCTGATCGGCTCGGGCATTCTCTGCCTGTTTCCCTTCTTGAACGTGCTTGCCAAGTCGCTCAGCGCCAACTGGGCGATCATATCCGGCAAGGTGGGGCTGCTGCCGGTGGCCTTCACGATGGAGAACGTCATGTTCGTCCTTCGCGACCGGCTGTTTCAGAACGCGTTCCTGATCTCGGTCTTCGTCACGGTCGTCGGCTCGCTCGGCGCGGTCCTGTTTACCGCCGTCTCCGCGTACCCGCTGTCCAAGAAGCATCTGCCGGGCATCAAGTTTATTTTGCTGCTCTACATCTTCACGATGCTGTTCAACGGCGGGCTGGTGCCGACCTACCTGCTGATCAAAAATCTTCATCTGATGGACAATCTGGCCTCGCTGATATTGCCGGCTCTGATCAATGTGTTCAACCTGTTGCTGATGAAAAATTACTACGAGAGCCTGCCGGAAAGTCTGGAGGAATCGGCCAAGCTCGACGGTGCAAGCAACCTGAGAATCGTGCTCTCCATCGTCATTCCGATCTCGGCGCCGGTGTTCGCGACGATCAGCCTGTTCTACGCGGTGTACTTCTGGAGCAACTGGTTTCACCCGATGCTGTACTTGAACGATCCTTCGCTCAAGCCGCTGCAGCTGTATTTGCGGGACATTATTTTGCAGGCTTCGGACGAGAATCTGCTCAACCAGGACATCGACGCGCTGCTCAATCTGTCGCCGGAGGGCATTCGCAATGCGACGATCATCGTCTCGACGATTCCGATTCTGCTCGTCTACCCGATGCTGCAGAAGTATTTTATCAAGGGGATTCTGATCGGTTCCGTTAAAGGTTGACCGGGCCGGGACGGCCTTGCCGAACGGAATAATCCCTTGCGCTTGGTTCGCGGCAAGCTTGTACCAATTTGCGGCAAAGCGCAGCGGGTTTATTTATAATAAAGCTTATTGGAGGGGTTAGATATGTCGAGGAAAAAAGGGCTCGCCGCACTGCTCGTACTGCTGCTGTCGTTCGCGACGATTCTGGCGGCATGCGGGGGCAACAACAAGGACGCCGGCGGCAATTCCGGCACAAGCCCGGCTTCGCCGAGCGCAAGCGGCAAGGCGTCCGAAAGCTCTGCGGCCGCGCCGGAAGAGAAGCCGGTTCTGAAAGCTCTGCGCAACTACATGCAGGACGATTACAACAGCTACCCGGTGAATCAGTACATCCAGGAAAAGACGGGCTACACGGTTCGAAACGACATGCTGCCGCAGGAGAAGCCGGGCGACAAGCTGAACCTGATTATGGCTTCCGGCGCGGATTACGACTTCATCGACGCGATGAATACGCAGGACTTCTTCAACTTCGCGAAGAACGGCGCGCTAACCGATCTTACGCCGCTGATCGAGCAGTTCGGTCCGAATATTAAGCAAGCGCTTTCTCCGGAATCGCTGGCGGGCGCGACGGTGGACGGCAAAATATACGGCATTCCCACGCTTAACGTCAGCTACGTGAGGGACGGCTTGCTGATCCGCACCGATTGGCTGGACAAAGTCGGGAAGGCGATGCCGAAGACGCTGGACGAGTTCGTCGATGTGCTGAAGGCGTTTAAGGAGCAGGACCCCGGCGGCAACGGGAAGAACAACATTCCGTTCACGATCGACAGCATCGGGCTGGTGGACAACATCATGGGCGCGTTCGGCATTTATGGCCAGTGGAACGAGCTGGACGGCAAGCCGGTTAACGTATCGAGCCATCCGGCGTTGAAGGATTATGCTTCATTCGTGCGTTCCTTGTACGAGCAGGGCCTGCTGGACAAGGAATTCGCCACGAACAAATCGGCGACATCCGCGGAGAAGTTCACCAGCGGTCGCGCCGGCGTCATCTGGGCGCGCTGGTCGTCGATTCCCGGATACGACGAAGCGATCAAGAAGAACGTCCCCGACGCGGCTTATCAGTTCATTCCGCCGATGACAGGTCCGGACGGACAGAGCGGGTTTACGCAGATCGGAGGATTCAACAAAATCACGTTCGTGCCCAAGTCGGCGAAACATCCCGAAGACGTGGTGAAGATGGTCAACGCGATGCTGGACCCGGAGACGTTCAAAGGGATATTCGTCGGCGAGGAAGGCGTCACCTACACGCTCGAGAACGGCAACTACATGCCGATCGAACCGGCGTTCTTCGAGCAGAGGGGCTCCGCGAACAACTTCGTGATCGGCATGGACGAAGCCAACTTCGTGACGTATTGGCAAGCGCGCCTGCAGAAGAGCAAAGCGATGTTCGACAACTTCCAGCTCGTCAACAACATCCCCAAGGAACAAATCCATCAGGACGTGCTGGCGTTCGCGCCTTACCTGCCGAAGTATTCGGCGAACGGAGCCAAGCTGGACAGCGCCGTGAACGACTACCTGATCAAGATGATCGTGGACGGCGTATCGGACGACTCGATCGCCAGCCTGCAGAAAGCCTGGAACGGCGCGGGCGGAGAAGAAGTCGCTCAGGAAGTGAGCGCTTGGTACGCGAGTAAATAAAGTCCGGTTAAAGCGGAGAGGAAGTGGCAAGGATGGCGAATTCCGGAGCAAGCGGCGCAGCCAGCGTTCCGCTGCGATCGGCGGCGGTTGTTCATCGGTATGCGGGCAATCCCGTGTTGTCGCCCCGTCAAGTGCCTTACGGTCCCGCGATGGTGTTCAACGCGGGCGTAACGAAGTACGAGGGCAAATACGCGATGGTGTTCCGCAACGACTACGGCGACGAACGGGCCGAGCGGGTGCACGCCAGCCGGACGACGAATCTGGGGTTGGCCTTCAGCGACGACGGCATCAACTGGGAGGTGCGGCCTTCGCCTGTCTGGCAGTGGTGCGACGAAGAGGTGGATCGCGTGTACGATCCGCGCCTGACGGTTATCGAAGGCAAGGTGTATCTGTGCTTCGCGATGGATACGAAGCACGGACTGCGGGGCGGCATTGCGACGACGGAAGATTTCGCGAGCTTCGACGTAATCAGTCTGAGCGTGCCCGACAATCGCAACATGGTGCTGTTCCCGGAACGAATCGGCGGCCGTTACATGCGGCTGGAGCGGCCGATGCCGGTGTACAGCCGGGGCGGGCGCGACCGGTTCGATCTGTGGCTGTCCGAATCGCCGGACCTGGTCTACTGGGGGAAGTCGTCCCTGGTGCTGGGCGTCGAGCAGGTTGCGTATGCCAACGACAAGATTGGTCCCGGCGCGCCGCCGGTGCGCACGAAGCAGGGCTGGCTGACGACGTTCCATGCCGTCGATATCGATCCGGCGCGCGGCAAGAACGGCTGGGAGCCGAAGTGGACCAAGCGCTACAGCGCCGGCATCATGCTGCTCGATCCGGACGATCCGCGCAAGGTGATCGGCCGCTCCCGCGCGCCGCTGCTGGCGCCGGAGGCGCCCTACGAGGTCGCGGGCGGGTTTCGCAACGATGTGATTTTCCCCGGAGGCATGATTCTCGAAGACAGCGGAGAAGTGAAAATCTATTACGGAGCCGCGGATACGGTGGAATGTCTGGCGACCGCGCATGTGGACGACCTGATTGCCTTGTGCCTGAAGGACGGTCCGGGCGGTCCCTCGACGGGTGGAGGATGGGCAAATGATGTATGATCTGGTGATCTACGGAGGCACGTCGGCAGGACTGGCCGCCGCCGTGCAGGCCGGCAAGCTGGGACTGCGCGCGGTCGTGCTGGAGCCGTCCGCGCGCTTGGGCGGACTGAGCTCGGGCGGGCTCGGCGACACCGATTTCGGAGACAAAGGCGCGATCGGCGGATTGTCGCTGGACTTCTACCGGAGGCTCGGCCGCAGCTATGGCACGGATAACGCGGCAGCATGGCTGTTCGAGCCCAAGGCCGCGCTGGCCGTGTTCCGGGAATGGGTCGAGGAATACGGGCTCGACGTGCGTTTCGGCGAACGGCTCGACCCGATCGACCCGCTCGTCAAGCAAGGGAGCCGCATTGCGGCGATCCGGATGGAATCCGGCCGCAGTTTCAGCGGGCGGATGTATATGGATGCCGGGTACGAAGGAGATCTGATGAAAGCCGCGGGCGTGTCCTACGCGACGGGCCGCGAGTCCAACAGCGTATACGGGGAAACGTACAACGGCATTCAGACCGCCAACGCGGTGAAAAACCAGCTGCCGCACGGCGTCGATCCCTATGTGGTCAAAGGCGACCCGTCCAGCGGCCTGCTCCCCGGCGTCAATCCGGACGCCGGCGGCCCCGACGGACAGGGCGACCATAGAGTTCAAGCCTACTGTTACCGGATGTGCCTGACGGACGATCCGGCCAACCGGGTGTTCGTAGAGCAACCGGACGGCTACGACGAGCGGGATTACGAGCTGTTGTTCCGGGCGATCGAGCAGGGTGAGCGTATTTTTTTCAAGCTGAACAAGGTGCCGAACCGCAAGACGGATTCGAACAATGACAAGGGCTTCTCCACCGACTACATCGGCTGCAACTACGATTATCCGGAAGCGTCGTACGCCGAACGGGACTTGATCGCGGCTGCGCACGAGCGCCACCAGCGCGGCTTGATCTGGACGCTGCAGCACCATCCGCGGGTGCCGGAAAGCTTGCGTGCATTCTATGCGCCGTGGGGGCTGCCTCTGGACGAATTCGAGGAGAACGGGCATTGGTCGCCGCAGCTCTACATTCGGGAAGCCAGAAGAATGGCGGGGGACTTCGTCATGAACGAACACCATATTTTCCTGCGTTCGCCCGTCGCGGACGCCATCGGGCAAGGCTCCTACACGATGGATTCGCACAATGTGCAAAGGCATGTGAGCGCGGAAGGGTTCGCGATCAACGAAGGCGATGTGCAGATCAAGCTGAAGGGTCCGTATCCGATCAGCTATCGCGCCATCGTGCCCAAGGAAGAGGAGTGCGTCAACCTGCTCGTGCCCGTCTGCTTGTCGGCCTCGCATATCGCCTACGGCTCGATCCGCATGGAGCCGGTGTTCATGGTGCTGGGGCAATCCGCGGCGACGGCCGCGGCGCTCGCGCTGGAAGCGGATATCCCCGTGCAGGCGGTGGATTATGCTGCGCTGAGGGCGCAAATGCTGAGAGACGGGCAAGTGCTGGCTTGAACCAGGCCTGACTCCTCACGACAGACTCCTTTTAACTAAGCAGGAAGCTCTTGAATTCGCCCTGGCGACGGTTCAAGAGCTTTTTACATTCTCAAGAAAGCTAAGGTACAATGAATAGAGTTGTTAAAAGTGTCCATAAGGCCATCTATCGATGGTCAAGCGAAAGGAGACCGCCATGATCCCGATTATTAGATCCGATGCGGAACAACAGCTGCGGAAGTTCGTAGGAGCCGATGCGTACATCCACAGCGAAGCGACATCGTATGTTTTCGCGCGTAATTTCAAGGTCAGAATTACCGAGGCTTTCGTCGCCGGAGAAGGGCCGTATCGCGTCGCCCTCCGATTCGACGGGCATGGTTGGCTTCGTATGGAGGAGCTCACCCATTATGAGACGGAGGAGCAGGGCCGTCTGCTTCTGGCCGGATATGACGACAGAGGGCGGATGAACGTTGCGCTTCACCTCGGAAAGGAGCCTTTCCCGGAATGAAAAAATCGAAGACGCAGCGCAAGCTGCTTGCGGTGTTCGCGCATCCGGACGACGAGACCTTCATATGCGGAGGGACGCTGGCGAAATACGCTGCGGAAGGCGTCGATATCACACTGGTTAGCGCAACGCGCGGGGAGATGGGACGGAGGATGGGCAATCCGCCGTATTTGAACCGGGAATCGATGGGAGCCGCCCGCGAATCGGAGCTGCGGGAAGCGTGCTCGCATCTGGGCGTACGCTCGCTGCATTTTCTGGACATCCGCGACAAGACGGTGGAATTTATCGACGAGGCCGTGCTGACGGAGCGGGTAGCGGAATTTATTCGGGAATTGGAGCCGGACGTCGTGCTGACGTTCCACGAGAAGCTGGGCGGGCATCCCGACCACTGCGCGATCGGGAAGGCGACGACCGCCGCGTTTCGCCGCGCCGCGGTTCGGGGTTCGCTTTACTTTATCAGCTTCGGAGACATGATGGCGCAGCCCGGGCGCTACGGCTACTCCCGCGAAGACGTAGTCCGGGTCGACGTGAACGAGCACCTGCGGGAGAAGTTGGCCGCCTTCCGCGCCCATCGCTGCCAGACCGAGATCGACGAGTGGGTATGGCGATCCGACCGCGAAGCGCTGTCCGGATTCGGCAAGCACGAGTATTTCACGCGCGGGGCTGGAAAGTCCGGCAACAGGAGCGCCCACGATCTATTTTAGCAATCGGCTTGCCATTCGAGGGCAAATCGGCTATTATGGACATCACAGGTCCATAATAGGTTTGCGGAGGGGAGGAAAGCATGCAATATTCCAAAAGCACGGATTACGCCCTGCACGCCCTGCTTCATCTGGCCCGTCCGGAGCTTCGGAATAACGTCGGCATCAAGGAATTGTCCGCGATGCTGGAAGTGTCGGAGAGCTATCTGTCGAAGATCATGTCCAAGCTGCGGCAGGACGGAATCGTGCGCGCGGTGCCGGGAGCGAACGGCGGTTATGAGCTGGCGCGACCGGCCAAGGACATCTCCTTTCTGGATGTGGTCCAAGTCATCGAAGGCAGGCAGCAGATGTTCGAATGCTCGAACTCGCGATCGCGGCAGCACCGGCTGTTGGCGGAAGAAGACGGGCGGGAGCCTGCTCCATCAAGAGGGAGCGAATGTTTGGTCGAGAAAGTGATGAACGGCGCGGAGCAGCAGCTTCACGGGTATTTGCGGGAGCATACGATCCAGTCGGTGCTGGATGAGGCGCTGCAGCGCGGCGGGTTTCAAGCAGACAAGAAGCGATGAGCTTCTTGTACTCTAATTATGGACATTAAAGATCCATGGAGGTTGATTAGGGAGATGGAAAAACAACTGATCGATGCAGTGATTATCGGCGGCGGTCCGGCAGGCTTAAACGCCGCGCTTATGCTGGGGAGAGCCCGGAAAAACGTAACGGTGATCGACGAAGGGCGTCCCCGCAACGCGGTAACGCACGAGACCCACGGGTTTCTGACCCGCGACGGAGTCAGTCCCGGCGAATTTCGGCGAATCGCCAAAGAACAGATCGGCGCCTATCCGTCGGTGTCCTTCCTGGCGGATACGGCCGTGTCGATCGAGGGCGCGGACGGCCGGTTCCAAATCACGATGGCTCAAGGCGCCACGCTGCTCAGCAGAAAGCTGCTGTTTGCCGTCGGTATGAAGGATCGCCCGCTGGACATCCCTGGACTGGCGGACGTGTACGGCAAGAGCGCGTTCGTATGTCCGTATTGCGACGGCTGGGAATTACGGGATCAGCCGCTGGTTATCATTAACAAGGGAGCCGAGCTGATGCATTTCGCTCCTCTGATCTCCGGCTGGACGGATCGGTTTACGATCTGCACGAACGGCCCCGACGAGCTGACGGACGAGCAGCGCGAAGAGCTTCGGCGGCATCGGGTGCCCTTGCTCGACTCGCCGATTCGCCGCATTGAATCCGCTGACGGGATCGTGCGCGAGGTCGTGCTTGCGGACGGGACGGTCGTTCCGTGCAAGGGGATCTTTTTTAAACCGGAGCTGGTGCTGGGATCGGATCTGCCGCAAACGCTCGGATGCGCGATGACGGAAATGGGAACGGCGGTGGTCGACGCTTTCGGGAAAACAAACGTGCCGGGCGTCTACAGCGCAGGGGACGCGGCCTCGCGGATGCATCAGGCGATCGCCGCCGCTTCGATGGGCGCGGTTGCCGCGGCGATGATCAACGGCGAGCTGAACGCTGAAGCTTGGGGGAGAAGCGAATGAATCATTTTTACGATGAGGCGGCGTGGGAGAAAGAGTGGAAGGAGCACGGAGATTCGGTCGCGAACAAGCTGGCAGGCGCCGGCGTCGATCCGTCCCGTTCCTTCGATTCCAAGGCGAAGACGTTTAACGAGCAGTCCTTTAACGAAGAGGGAAGACGGCGGACCGCGCGAATTATGAACTGGCTGGAAGTTCAAGGCGTAGCGTTCGATGGAGCCTCCGTGCTGGATGTCGGCGCCGCCTCCGGCGTATTCTCGCTGCCGTTCGCGGAGCGGGGGGCTTTCGTTACGGCCGTAGAGTCCTCTCCCCCGCTGGTCGAATTGCTAAGCGCCAACCTGGCCGGATTCAGCCCGGACCGGGTGAACATCGTGGCGGAGCCGTTCGAGAACGTTGACGTGGAGGCTCGGGGCTGGAACGGGAAGTTCGACTTGGTTTTCGTCTCGATGTGTCCGGTCATACGCGATTGGGAGAGCGTGGAGAAGCTGCTGGGCTGCGCAAGCCGGTTTTGTTACATCAGTCTGCCTGTCGGTTCGGCGGAGCATAGTCTGGCCAGCGAGATCTGGCCGCTCATTGTCGGCCAGCCGTTCAAGCCGGCGCCTACGGCTATGGGGTATTTGCTGCATCTGCTGTACCTCAAAGGCTACTCCTACCAATCGATCGTCACGCAGGAGACGAAAACGGCCGAGATGTCCCGGGAAGCGGCGCTTCAGGAGGCGATGAACTTACTGCGCGGCCGCGGCTTGCCTGCAGATGAGCAGACCCGCCGCACGATTCAGGATTACCTGGAGCGCACCTACCCGTCCGGAACGGTATCCGTCAGACAGGGCGGCCGCTTCGGCAAAGTTCTGATCCGGCTGCAGGACCTGTCTATGTACGGCTAGAATCAGCGGAAGCTTTGCCTGCCGATCGCGTATCCGCTAACGATTGCAACGAAGCCGCAGTACCGGTCGGAGCAGCTTGTTTGACAGCAACGCGTCGATTCCTTATAATTTTATTGTACAGTTGTTCATTAAAATTGCGGAGGGATTCGTGATGCGATTAAAAGGCAAAGTAGCGGTTGTCACCGGCGCCGCTTCGGGTATGGGCAAAGCGATTGCGGAGTTGTATGCGAAGGAAGGCGCCAAAGTCGTCGTTTCGGATCTGAACATCGAAGGCGCGGAATTGGTCGCGTCCGGCATTCGGACAAGCGGCGGCGAAGCTGTCGCGATCAAGACGAATGTCGGCAACTTGAACGATATCAACGCGATGATCGACAAAGCCGTCAGCGAGTTCGGCACGCTTGACATTCTGGTCAACAACGCTGGCATTATGGATAATATGGCGCCCGTCGGAGACGTAGGCGACGATAGATGGGATCTGATTTTCGACGTGAATACGAAAGGCGTCATGCGTGCGATCCGCAAAGCGCTGCCGATCTTCCTGGAGAAGGGAAGCGGCGTTATCGTCAATACGGCATCCACGGGCGGCTTCAGCGGCGCTCATGCGGGCGCAGCCTATACGGCTTCCAAGCATGCGGTCATCGGCATTACGAAGAATACGGGCTTCATGTACGCGCAGAAGGGCATCCGCTGCAACGCGATCGCTCCGGGCGCGACGATCACCAATATCGCTTCGACGATGACCAACATCAACGAGTTCGGAGCGTCGCGGACGAAGGTGACGCAGGGCGTTATCCCGCGCGCCGGACAGCCCGAGGAAATCGCGCAAGTGGCGTTGTTCCTGGCGTCTGACGAGTCCAGCTTCGTGAACGGCGCGGTGATCGCCGCGGATGCCGGCTGGACGGCGGGCTTCTAAGTTACGGCCGGCCGGAAGGCTGCAAGAAGAGCGAATCTTCTTGCAGCCTTTTTACATTTCCCCGATCCCGTTATATAATACAGATTGCATTCGAGATATTAGACATATGTCGGGTGAAGTGTTCACTAAGGGAATGAATGATAACAAGCGGGGAATGGGAGACATGAATCCGAACGATTTGCGAGTCATCAATACGAAGAAGGCGTTGCACGAAGCGCTGCTGGCGCTGCTCAAAAACGCGCCGCTCGAGTCCATCTCGGTATCGACGCTGTGCCGCAAAGCGGAAGTCAGCAGGGGGGCGTTCTATCTTCACTATAAGGACGTAAGTGCCTTGTTCGACGAGCACCTCCGCCATCTGCTTCAGGACTTGGAGGAATCCTATTACGAGCCTTACCGTCTCGTGCCGGAGCTCGTGCCAAGTCTGCTCGATCCTTCGACGATCCGTATTTTCCATCATGTCAAGAAGTACCAGTCGTTCTACGAAATCGTGTTCGACAAGAACGCCTCGCTGTCTTATTACTATTCGCTGTTCGGAAAAATCAAAAGCCTGATGCTGGACAATTCCGAGCGTTATCCGCCAGGCATCCAGGATCTGTCGATGCTTGTCGCGTACCAGACCAATGCGATCATGGGACTGCTCATCCAGTGGAACGAGGACGGTTTCTCCCACAGCCCCGAGTATATGAACGAGCAGCTCGTCTATTTGGTGGGAGTCAGAGACCGCTACTAGAACCGATACAAGGATTTTGTGCCGGGTCGCGTCGAATTAGGTTAGAACTACGGACGGGATGAGGTTGAACGTATGGGGCATAGGTCTGCGAAGTGGAAAAAACCAAACGGATGGATCAAACTGTGCTTCCTTCTGCTGCTTGGCGCCGCGGTTCTATCGGGCTGCAGCATTGAGATGGAGACGTCGTTCTCGAGTGATCGGACGCCGACAGCTGCGACGGAAACGGCGAATCCGGCAGCGGACAAGGAGCGGGCGGTCTGCGAGGCTTACGAGGAAGAAGCGGAGCCGGGCGTGTGCAGTTATATCGTCGATTGCGACGACGCCGACGAGTGCGAGGCGTGGGCCGAGCGCATGATCGAAGAAATGGAGGAGTGGCTGGGCGATCTGACGTATTCCGAAGGATGGGACGTGGACGAGCTGGACAGTCAGAAGGAGGCGGAAGTGCTGGCCTCCTATGAGGTCGAGGACAATGAGCTGGATTTGATTCCGTCCGATGAAGACGAGGAATATTACGCCTGGCTGTGGGAGCGCTTCGCCTGGATTATTCCTTCCGACCGCAGGCAGATGGTGACGACCTTCGAGCTGTACGATCATGCGGAGTTGCTCGCTTACGTTATTCAAGACGACGAGGATTACGAGAATTGGACCTACGCCGCCAATCAGATCCAATCGACCTACGAGACGGAGCGCGTTATGACGGACATTCACGAGTTCGGCCATCTGCTGTCGCTGAACGCGGACCAGGTCGACCCGTACGCGGACGAAGACGAATGCGATACGTACATGCTGGACGAGGGCTGCCCGTATCCGGATTCGTACATTTACCAGTTCTATAAGCAGTTTTGGAAAAAGGCCGTCAGCGAGGACGAGGAAGATTACGTCACGGACTATGCCATGACCAGCATCTATGAGGATTTTGCCGAGTCGTGGTCTTATTTCGTCATGACCGTACGCCCTGAAGGGGACTCGCTGGCGGATCGCAAAGTGCGCTTCTTCTACGATTATGAAGAGCTGGTGCTGCTGAAGGCGAGCATCCTGGGACGGGCCGCTTCCTGGATCGACCGCAACGCCGAGTGGGAGTAATATGCCCGGAACACGTGATTACATCGAAGCTATGAGGAGGTGCGCCAGTGGACGCCGGCAACCGTTCGTTGGATTTGTTTACAGCCGAGCGCCTGGAGACCGTTGCCCGAGTGTGGTCCCTGGCTGCGGTCAGACTTGTCGACATACGCCGCCGGCATATGGGCGAACAAGAACCGTTTCATTACACGCTGCCTGCCAGCACGTTGATTTATACGAGAGGCGGGCATGCGGAGGTCAGTCTTGATCAGGCTGTTTACCATGCCGAACGTTTTGGCATTTTTCACGGAGGCAAAGGAACGGACGTATCCATTCGCACCGATAAGGGAGAGCTGGATATCTATTTGCTTCTATATAAAGCGGACTTCCCGCCAGCTTATAAGCAAGAGCTTATGCGTCTGCTGGACCAATTCGATCCGTTCCGGCAGCGGTACGGCTTTGCGCCGGGAGACCCGCTGTTTTTCGAACGTCATGTGCCGGACATGTACCGGCAGTGGCAGTCTGCGGACCCGCTTCGGCAATTTTACGAGAAGACCGCGTTTCATCGACTGTTTTACGAGGTTTATTCCGCGATCGGGCGGGGGGACATTCACGTTTTCCAGCCGGACATCGCCGCCCAGGCGGTGCGGTTCATCGACAAGCATTATCGTTCCAATGTTACGGTCAAGCAAGTGCAGGAACTGCTGCATATCAGCTCGGCGCAGCTCAATCGGCTGATGAAGAAGAAAACCGGCAAGACGCCTCAGGAATACCTGATGCATGTCCGATTAGACGCAGCCAAGGTGCTGCTCACTCGCCAAGACGTGACGCTCAGGGAAATCGCCAGGGAAGTCGGCTTTTACGACGAATATCATCTTAGCCATGCCTTTAAGCGCTCTTACGGATTAACTCCGATCGCGTTCAGAAGAAATCTTGCATTCCGGATGAGAAATCCATACATTGATAATGATTATCAATCTCCCTACAATGAGTTTAGTTCTGCAGACATCATTCAACTCAAAGAAGGGATAGAACGTTCCATGCACAGCAAAACGAAGCACAAACCCTTGTTGGCGCTGGCGCTCGGACTGACGCTGCTGTCCGCCTGCTCGTCCGCTCCGGCTCAACCAAGCGCCTCCGAGTCTCCCAATGCCGCATCTGCATCTCCCGTCTCATCGCCGTCCCAGTCCGCGTCCGCCCAACCGTCGGCAAGCGAGAGCGCGACAAGAATCGTATCGACTTCGGCGGGAGAGGTTGAAGTTCCCGCACATCCGCAGAGAGTGCTGACGACGAATCTGATCGGCGACTTGATCGCGCTTGGCGTAACGCCGATCGCCGCTCCCGAGCATGAGGCCAATACGATCGCGTACCGGGAATTGGCGGCGCCCGTTCCCCTGTGGAAAGACCTGAATCCCGAGCTGGTAACGAGCTATGAGCCCGATCTCATCTTGGTATACAGCAAGGAGCAATACGACGCCTTCTCGAAAATCGCGCCGACGGTTCTGTTCCCGTTCTTCGAGCTAAGCGCGCAGGATAGGGTCACCGCCCTTGGAGACGTGCTGAACAAGCAGGAGGAGGCCAAGCGGGTGCTGGCCGACTACAACGCCAAAGTCGCGGACGCCAAGCGGCAATTGGAGGAAGCGAACCGCGCCTTCGAGGGTCAAACCTTCAGCATTCTGGAGTTTATATGGGGCGGCCTCTACGTCTACGGCGACAGCTTCGGACGGGGCGGAGACATCGTCTACAACGGGCTCGGCCTGCAAGCGCCGGAAGTCGTTCGCAAGGAAGTCATCGCCGGAGAGCAATGGCGCGAGTTATCCATGGAAGTGCTTCCCGAATACGCCGGCGATTATATTTTGCTGTCCGGCGATGTCGACAAGATCTCCGAAAACCCGGTATGGGACACGCTGCCCGCCGTTAAGAACGGCAAGGTTATCCCGTTGGATTTCGACTTGTTCTACCATAACGATATTTATTCGGCGGACAATCAGCTTGAATATCTGCTGGACAAGCTGCTTGAAGCCGCCTCCTCCTAAAGCCAGGGGCCGAGGGGTGTCCATGTTCGCTCGCGAGCGAACGGGGCATCCCTTTTGGCGTTGTTGAGACAGGAACTCATTCGGAGAAAAAAGCGGCAATCCGCTCCATGAACGCCTTGGCGGCCTGTCCGAGATAGCGGTCGGAACGGTACAGAATTTCAAGGCTCCGGTACGGCGTATCCTCTATGATCGGAATGCAATGCAGCCCGGGATCGTTGATCTGCTGAATGAGCGGATAAGGCTGGACGGTCGCTCCGGCAGTTTCTTTGACCAGGCTGAGCACCGAAGTGGCCGACGTCGTCTCGAGCGTCGTATTCAGCGTAAAGCCGCGCCTGCGGGTAAAGCGTTCGACCAGGTCACGCCCGATGTAGCCTTCCGGGTACATAATGGTCGGCAGCGTCCTCAGCTCGTCGAGACGGATCGGCTCCTTCCTGCCGCGGAGCGGGTGGCCGTCGGATACGACCAACACGTAGTCCTCCTTGCACAGCGGAATCCGCACGAGCCGTTCGTCCGCAAAATCTCCGGGACTGCTGCCGATATCGATTCCGATATCGATCTGGTTGTTCAGCACGAGCTGCAATATGTCGACTGAGGCGAACACCTGCAGCTTGATTCCCGGGAACCGGCGGTGAAACTCCGTCAGCAGCCCGGTAATGCGGTAGTCGAGATCGGACGGAAGCACGCCGATGCGCAGCGTTCCCCGTTGCGCCGTGCGCAGATCGTCGATCGAATCCTTGGCGTTCTGCAGATCGCGGACGATCTGGGAGCTGTACTGCAGCAGCATGGAGCCGGCCTCGGTCAGCGCGATCCTTTTGCCCAGCCTGTCGAACAGAGGCGTATTCAGTTCATCCTCCAGGGCGCGGATCTGCTGGCTGAGCGTCGGCTGGGAGATGCCGATTTTCTCCGCCGCTTTCGTAAAATGCATTTCCTCGCACACGGCCATGAAATAATGAAGCTGTCGGATCTCCAAATGGAATCGCCTCTTTATCATTGGTTTTACCAATGATAATAATAGAAATAATAGTATTGATCAATCGTATGCTCCGCTATACACTGTTAACACCTGGTTTGAACTACGGCAACTCTGATTGACGGAGATGAGCATACGATGCGTTTTGTTTATTTACTTGCTGCCCTTTTCCTGGCTTCCTTGAATTTGCGCCCGGCGATTTCCTCCGTGTCTCCGCTGCTCGGAACGATCCGGGAGTCGCTCGGAATGAGCGGTACGGCGGCCAGCCTGCTTACGTCTCTCCCCGTGCTGTGCATGGGTTTCTTCGCCCCGGTAGCCGTCAAGCTCGGCTCGCGCTGGGGGATCGAGCGAACCGTCTCTTTAAGCCTGCTGCTGATCGGAGCGGCTACGGCGACGAGATACGCGGCTTCCACCGAAGCGCTGATGCTCGCGACGGCGCTTATGGCCGGAGTCGGCATCGCCGTGACGGGGCCGCTGTTGTCCGGCTTCATCAAGAAGCATTTCGCCAATCCTTCGGCAATCGTGGGCGTGTATTCCATGTCGCTCGTCATCGGCGCCGCACTGGGAGCTTGGCTGGCCGTACCGCTGCAGACGGCTTTTCAATCCTGGCAAGCCTCGGCAGCCTCTTGGGCCGCACTTGCTTTCCTGGCTCTGTTTTTCTGGTGGAGGCCGGTTAAGCCGCTTGAGGGAACTCTGCCCGTTCAAAGAGCGGTTAACGTCCGGGGCTCTGTCCGCGTGAGCGGGACATCGAGCGCCCGAACGCTGCTGCGCAGCAAGCGCGCCTGGCTCCTGACCGGTTTCTTCGGCATTATGGCCATTGTGTTCTATTCCATAACGGCCTGGTTGGCCCCGATGATCGAGGAGATGGGCTATAGCAGACAAACGGCGGCCTCCGTGCTGACCTTGTTTACGCTCATTCAGATCCCGCTCGGCCTGCTCGTACCGCTTCTGGTCAGCCGGTACGGGGGAAAGGCGATCTGGCTGATCGCCTTCTCCTCGTTCGAGCTGGCCGGACTGCTACTGCTGCTGGTCCAGTCGTCTCCTTGGCTTGTCGCGTCCCTGATCGGCATTGGGGCTGGCGGTCTGTTCCCGATCGCGCTGATGCTGCCCATCGACGAGGCAGGGAGCGCGGAGGAAGCAAGCGCGCTGTCCGCCATGACGCAAAGCGGAGGGTACACGATCGCTTCGCTCGGACCGCTGTTCGTCGGCGTTGTCCACGACGCCGCGGACAGCTACGTTCCCGCCCTCGGAGGGCTGGCGGCGCTAGTCGTCGTGATGATGGCGCTCCAGCTCAATATTGGCAGGAAGCGGGCGACTGTGCTGCAACCGGCCGACGGATAAGCCTCGGCTTTCGTATTCTTGACTTGCCGTCCCATTTGTCCACTCTTTTGCACCCATTTCGACATTGCGGATCATCCGCTTTGTCCGTAAACTGCTAAATGAGAATAATTATCACAGACAGGACAAATGAGACAGGAGAGGATCAGCATGACCCTATTACGGTTATTCCGGCCTGGAGCTTTGACGTTGGCCACCTTATTCGCCTTGCTCTTGGCCGCTTGCGGACAAGATGCCGACACGCCGGAAACGGCGGGAACGACGAAGGGGGCGGTCCCCGCGGAGACCACCTCCGCGGAGCCGTCGCCCGCTGCGGAGCAGACCCGCTCCGTATCGGGCAAGTTCGGGGAGGTGGACATCCCCGTCCGCCCTCAGCGCATTGCCGGCCTCTACTTGGAGGACAACTTGTCCGCGCTCGGATTCGAGCCGGTCGTCAAATCCGAGCCGTACGATTATTTGGAACTGTCGTCGCCGCTGTTCAACATGTACGAAGGCAATCCCGAGGGGCTGCTGGCGGCCCGGCCGGATCTGATCTTGCTGTCGTTCTGGTACGACGAGCAGATTGTGGCGGAATTCGGCAAAATCGCGCCGACGGTCGTCTTCGACTGGGAGTGGGGCGAGGACGGCTGGAGGGAGCAGTTGAAAGGGCTCGCCGAGCTGTTGGGCGAAGAGGAGAAGGCGGAGCGGATTCTCGGCGAGTACGAGGCCAAAGCGGAGCAGGTCCGCACCGCCATTCACGAAGCGATCGGCGACAAAACGGTCGCCTTCCTGAGAGTCGATCCGGGAAGACTGATGCTCTACGGAGATGATCGCGGCGGCGGATTCGTCGGGCCGATCGTCTACGGAGATCTGGGACTCGCACCTCCCGCCATCGTTCGCGAGATGACGTGGGGCAAGCGCGATCCCGTCGTCATTTCGGAGGAGCTGATTCCTGATATCGACGCCGATTACCTGTTTCTGATCAATGACGAGAGCGACGACCAGTCGAAGAAGGCGCTTGCCGATCTGGAGCAAAGCCCCGTCTGGCGGAACGTCTCCGCGGTACAGACGGGACAGGTGTACAGCGCCGATTCGAAGATCTGGCTGAATAACGGCATTCGTTCCAACGAAGCCAAGCTCGACTTCCTGCAGAGCCGATTGAAGCCGTAACGCCACCGGCGTTACAGCCGCATTCCGAGGGTATCCGCGAGGCCGCAAGATAAGCCATTTAGTTGTGCGCAACGACGACGGTCGAACGGGCTGAGCACGAGTCTTATCCCCCGCAGTCCTCGCGCACGGCTTTGCTTATCGGGCGGCCTCTTTGTCATGCGCCAGCCTCTGTTGACGCTGCGCTGCGCTTTCCTCTATAGTAGAATGTGGTTGATAATAATTCTCAATGGAGGAATGGATATGCGATCTTCTCCTGTCGTCGAGCAGGCCGAAGTCTCGTCGACTCCCTTCATTTTCGCTATGAACGAGTTTACAGAGGCAATCGGATTCTCCGGTCGGCTCGCGGCCGGCGCGCCGACGTCCCGCCATATCCTGTTGATCGTTGCGGACGGTGCGGGGAGATTAACCGTCGATGGCGTGGAATACCCTCTATCCGCAGGCAAAGGCCACCTCCTTCCGCCGGGTACGCTTTATTTCATCGAGACGGAGGCCGAGCAGAAGCTGCATTATTGCGCTATTGCGTTTCAGGTGCTCTCCCTGCCCGAACCCCCAGATGCCGGCCTCGCTTCCGAAGCGGCAAGTCCGCGGCTTCCTCGGTTGGAGCGCCGCGAGCTGCAGGTTCCGTTCCCGGCTTATCGGCAGCAAGTGTTCGAGCTGCGCCGTCCGGAAGCATCCGATCCGCTGATCGGCAGCCTGGAGCGGCAGGCCCGATTTTGCAGACTGCTGTCGGACGTGCTGGGCGCAAGCGAAGCCGCTGCCGCTCCGACGGACGCCGACAGCCTGGTGGAGCGCACGATCGTCCATATCCGGCAGAGCTATGCGGAAGAGCTGACAGTGAATGCGTTGGCGGAGCGGGCGAACATGGGCCGCTGGAGATACACGCGGCTGTTCAAGAAGCTGACGGGCAGCACTCCGATCGATTACATCGCGCGCGTCCGCATCGATCAGGCCAAGCGGCTGCTGCTGCAATCGAACGGATCGCAGGCGGACATCGCCTATAGCGCGGGGTTCCGCGACGAATCGTATTTTCACCGCCGCTTTAAGCAGCATACCGGAATGACGCCGAAGCAGTTCGCGCGCTCTCGCCGGTATGGTTCGCGAATTGTCGCCTTGTATATGGAAGATTACCTGGTCGCGCTCGGCATCAAGCCGATTTTGCAATACCAGTGGGGAGACGGCGGCCCGAAGCCGGATTATCTCGGCTTGGAGGATACGCCCGGCTTCGAATATTGCCGCCGTCCGGACACGCTGCTGTCCGCCGAGCCGGACCTGATTTTGCTGTCGTTTTATTACGATGACAGCGACAGGAGCAATTGTGCCGCCATCGCGCCTACGCACGCTTTCCAGTGGAAGTGGGAATCGACGGGCTGGAAGCAGCAGTTTCTGGAGGTGGCCGATTATTTCGACAAGAGGGAGCTGGCGGAAGCGGAGATCGGCGTCTTCGAGCGTCGGGCTGCCGAAGCCGGAGCGCGAATCGGCTCCGGCATCGGAGAGCAGACGGTGGCCTTCCTCCGCATCGCAGAAGAACGGCTGTTGCTGTACGGCGACTGCACGGGCGGAGGTTACGTTGGACCCATCGTATACGGGGAACTGGCTCTGACTCCGCCTCCCGGCGTGAGGGAGCTGACCTGGGGCAAACGCGATCCCGTGCTGATCTCCATGGAACAGGCGGCCGCACTGGACGCCGATCATCTGTTTCTGATCGCGCTGACGCAGGCGGATGTCGAACGGTTTCTGGAAGCCGCGGAGCGGCATGAAGGCTGGCGGCGAATGCCCGCAATCCGCAACCGCCGCATTCGCCTGCTGGAAGCCGTTCATTGGCTCAACAACGGGATTCTCTCCCACCACAAGAAGCTGGACGACTTGCTGGACGCGCTGGCGGACGGTTAATCGTTCCAGGAGATACGACCGCAGTGACGAAGCGGGCTTGTCCCGTTTCGGGCCGTCTGCCAAGGTCAAGTCAACGAGGCAGACGGCCCGAGGCCATTGGCATGTCCCCTCCCCCCAAACGTTGTCAGATTAATCCCCAGAGAGGGAGCAACGCATATAGCCAGGAACATCGCTTCGCGACACCGCCATCCCTTTGCACGAGGTTGGGTGGGCGGGAATCTGGCTCGCGCGGGAACAACTGCCGTTGGGTGGCCGTCGTGATCGTGACGATGGTCTTGATGATGGTGATGGTCGTGACGATGGTCGTGATGGTGGTCGTCGAAGTGATGGTCGTGGTGGTGGTGTTGGTGCTGACAACGGGTGATGGCGGTAAGGGCATAACGTTACGGCGTAACTCTAAATGGCCGACGCGGGCCAGGCTAGCGAACAATAGAGCGACGGCATAACGTTATTTCCCCATGTGCCCCCCGATCTCGCTCTGAACCCATGAAATAACGTTACGCCATAACGCTAACCTTCACTCAACCACCAACGTCCGAAACCCATAGCGTTATCCCATCGTCCTATGCGATCCCATGTCGCTCGATTGCGAGCTTTTCCTCCTACATCCTCGCGAATTTAGGTAATCTGACAACATGTCCCCCTCCCCCCGCAGTCCCACTAAAGTTCACAAACTTTGGCGTCCCAACCCGCGAATGCCGGTGTCTCCCAATCCGCGAATGTCGTGTCTCCCAATCCGCGAATGCCGGTGTCTTCCAACCTGCGAACATTTACGTCCCCCGATCCCGCGAAAGTTTGCGAACATTCACATCCTCCACCCCTCATCCATCGAAGATTTGCGTCCCGATTTGCAGCATTTTGCACCCGAATCCGCGAAAAGGAGTGTTGCCACAAAAAAAGAAGGTCCCCGCAGGGAAGGAAAGCGTACTCCCGCAAAAAGTGTCCGTATCGGACCGGCGTCGTTCCGTGATAGGCTCAGGCCGAGACAACAGCAATCCACCATTCCGGGGCCACGGAGCAAAAGGAGAGAATCATGGTTACGAACTCGACATCCTTGGGGAAGCCGCCTTCGGGAACACGCGGAACACGCGAGGGACGAGCGCCGACTCTATGGAAGCAGATTTCCCGCAATCGCTTCCTGTACGCGCTGCTCATCCCCGTGGCGATCTATCTGATCTTATTTAAATACGCGCCGATGGCGGGAGAGATTATCGCCTTCAAAAACTATCGTCTGTCCGAAGGCATATGGGGCAGCAGTTGGGTCGGCTTCGAGCAGTTCGAGAAGCTGTTCGCCAGCCGCGACTTCTACATCGTGCTGAGGAACACGCTGCTGCTGAATTTGTACCACCTCGTATTCGCGTTTCCCGTGCCGATCGTCCTGGCTATTCTGCTGAACGAGGTGCGGGCGGAATGGTACAAGCGCACCTTGCAAAATCTGCTCTACATTCCCCACTTCATCTCATGGGTCGTCCTGGGCAGCATCGTCATCGCGCTGCTGTCGCCGTCCACCGGCGTGGTCAACACCGTGCTGAAGGCGTTCGGCATGGAGCCGATCTACTTTATGGCCGACAAGTTCTGGTGGCCGGTCAGCTTTATCGTCTCGGGCATATGGAAGGAAGCGGGCTTCGGCACGATCCTGTACTTGGCGGCGATGTCCTCGATCGACCCGACGCTGTACGAAGCGGCCAAGATCGACGGGGCGAGCAAGCGGAGGCAAATCTGGCACGTCACGCTGCCGGGCATGCGCAGTACGATCGCGATTCTGCTCATTCTCCAGGTCGGCAAAATGATGGACGTCGGCTTCGAGCAGGTGTACACGCTGCGTAACGACGCCGTCACGAGCGTGGCGGAAGTGATCAGCACATTCGTCTATACGAGAGGGTTGGTCAGCCTGCAGTACAGCTACACGACGGCGCTCGGTCTGTTCCAGTCGCTGATCGCGCTCATTCTGATCGTGTCGGTCAACCGCATCATTAAAGCGATGGGAGAGCGAGGCTTATGGTAACGATGGCTAAAGACAAGGGCGGCCCGCCCGCATCCGCAAGACGGGGGCGCCCGGGCTCGCCGGCCAGATGGCTGAACAACGTATTTTTGGCGCTGTGCGCCTACGCCACGCTGTTTCCGTTCGTGAACGTGATCGCCACGTCGCTGAGCAGCAGCCGGGCGATCAACGCCGGGGAAGTGTTCATGTGGCCGATCGAATTCAACGTCGACGCGTACCACAATTTGATTCGGGATGGCCAATTGATCGTCGCGATGCAGAACACGGTGCTCATTACCGTCGTCGGTACGGCGCTCAACATGCTGTTTACGATTATGGCGGCGTACCCGCTGTCCAAAGCCCGGCTCAAAGGCCGCAACTTCATGCTGATGGCGATTCTGTTCACGATGCTGTTCAGCGGCGGACTGATCCCGAACTTCCTGCTCGTGAACAGTCTAGGTCTTGTCAATACGTACTGGGCGCTCTGGCTGCCCGCTCTGATCAGCGCCTACAACATGTTCGTGATGAAGGCGTTTCTGGAAGGGCTGCCGGAGGAGCTTGAAGAGTCCGCCTCCATCGACGGAGCCGGCGAGTTCACGATATTGACGCGCATCATCCTGCCTTTATCCAAGCCGGTCATCGCCGCGCTGACGCTCTTTTACGCAGTCGGCTGGTGGAATTCCTATATGAACGTGCTTATCTACATTCGCAGTACGGACAAAATGTCGCTGATGGTGAAGCTGTATCAGATGATCGATCTGGTCAGCTCGGAGCTGCTGCGGGGCGAAGGCGTCGCGCAGGCGGTCATCACGCCGGAAAGCATACGGGCCGCAGCCGTCGTCTTCGCGATTCTGCCGATCCTATGCGTCTATCCGTTCCTGCAGAAGCACTTCATCAAGGGCGTGCTGCTCGGCTCCGTCAAAGGGTAGTCGAGCCAACGGAAATATCGAATGCATTTATTGGAAGCGCGTTCATCAAGTCCGGTTTTCGGCGCCGAATTCCGAGCGGCTTTTTGAACAACCTCTCAAATGCATTTTGATATAATAAAAAAACAGGAGGGCGAACATGCAACAGAAGAGAAGCAGCAATAAGTCCAAGGGGAGTCTGGCGCTGATCATGGTTATGCTTGCGGCGCTGCTGGCGTCCGCTTGCTCAAGCGGCGGCAACGGAGAGGGAAGCAGCGCCAAGCCGGAGCAGGGGAGCGGCAGTCCGTCGGCCGGCGCGTCGCAGTCGGCATCCGACGATCCGTATGCGAACGCGCCGAGAAAGATCAGCATTTCGATGTTCGATCGCGGCCAAGTATCCAGCGACGAAGGCACGTACGAGGACAATCGCTGGGTGAAATGGATTCGCGAGCAGTCCGGCATCGACGTAACGATCGTTCCGGTGCCGCGCAATCAGTCCCAGGACTCGCTGAACGTCCTGTTCGCGTCCGGCCAGGCGCCGGATCTGGTGTGGGAGTTCGACCGCGCTTATATCGGCAAGCTGGTGACGCAGGGCGTCATTCAACCGATCGGCGATTACATCGAGAAATACAGCACGTCCTATAAAAAGTATTTGGAGGAAAACCCCGACCTGCTTCCGCACATGACCTTTAACGGGGAGATATACGCCGTCACCACGAAGCGGCCGATTACTTCCATTGCCAACCACGGCATGTGGATTCGGCAGGATTGGCTCGACGAGTTGAACTTGCAGCGTCCGACGACCGTCGAGGAACTGGTCGAAGTCGCAAAAGCGTTTAAGCAGCATTATCCGGACAGCACGCCGATCGTCGGCCATACGACCGGCGACATCTATTCGGCGATGTTCGGCGCGATGAACTTCCTCTGGTATCTGGAGGACGGCAAGATGCAGTACGGCGCGACGCTGGACCGGTTCGCCGACGTCATCGGTCTTGAGAAGCAGGTTTACGAGCTCGGACTCGTGGATCGGGAATATCTCACCGACAGCAACAATCAGCGGGCGGCCCAGCTGTGGACGACCGGCAAGGCCGGCATCTATCTCGGACAATGGGGCGGCGGCGCCAACGATATTATGATTCAGGATATGCTGGCCAACGATCCGAAAGCGAAGCCGGAGCCGCTGGAGATGGTGGCATCGCAGTACGGCAAATACGGCGCTTATCAGGAAGCTCCTCCGAACATTCTCGTCGCATTCAACAAAGAGATGAAAAATCCGAAGGCGGCGATCGAATACTTGGATTGGCTCATCGACACAGGCTGGTACCCGCTTGCCTACGGGGAAGAGGGCGTGCATTACAAACTGGTCGACGGGGTGCCGAAGCGGCTGGACGACGATAAATTCAACAAAGAGGTGCTGTATGCCGGCGAGTACGCCGTCGTGCGCGATCAAGTCGTCAAGGCCGAGGATTTGATGGCCATGGCCGCGGACGACGAACTGTCCCAGCGCATCGCCGCGCTCAAGGTGGAGTCGTTGAATCTGACGCTCAAAAACGAATTCCGCCGCGACATTCCGTATCAGCCGAGCTTCGACGAAATCAACGAGATTCGCGCGACGCTGGATAAGTTTATCCGCGAGATGCGGGCAACGGCGGTAACGCAGGGCGCCAAGTATACGGGAGAATGGGCGCTTGGCGAGATTCGCAAGGAATGGGATCGGCTTGGCGGCGCGAAGGCGCAAGAGATTGCCCAGCAATGGTACGAGGAGAACAAAGGCAGCTTCTAGTCGAAGACTGGTAGCTTCCGTAACGGGACGAAGGGGGAACAGGCATGAACCTGGCGAAAAATCGAAGGCTTGTGAAAGCGATCGGCATTTTATCGATTGTCCTGTTCCTGCTCGTCTCTTCCTCGTTTTTCTTTACGTATTCGGTATTCAACAAGCAGCTCAAGCGGCAGCTGGTAGAGACCAACATGGAGCTGCTGGGCCAACTGGATCACAAGCTGAAGCTCGCGCTGAAGCATATCGACAAGTCGGCCATCCAACTGCTCAGCAGCGACGAGATCGTGCGTTTTTACGAATACGAGCTCAACGAGCAGGAAGCCCGCAACAACGCGTTCCGCATCTACAACCAGATCACGAACGCGATCCAGAGCATGGACAACGTCTTTTCGATCGATATTTACTCCTATGACAAGCAGCGGCTCGTCTCGGGCAATATTTTGACCGAGCAGGATCTGTCGGGCGAATTCCAATGGATATCCGGATTCCAGCAGTATGAAGGGTTCGCGGAATGGATTTCGACCCGCAAGGTCATGCTGAACCGGTCCTCGTATCCGATCTATCGGAACGTCGTCACGCTTGTCCGCACGTACCCGCTCATCCATTCGCCGGGCGCGCGCAAGGGGGCGATCGCCGTCAACGTCAAGGAGGAAGCGCTGTTCACCCTCATCCGCAGCACCGCGGAGAACGACGGAGGGCAGACGTTCGTCGTCGACGACGAGGGCATCGTCGTGCTGCATGCCGACAAGAGCAAGCCGGGGAAGGACATCAGCGAATTTCCCTATATCGGCCGGATTCTGGATAGCGGGGAGGAGAGCGGCCATTTCGTGGCCGAAGTGGAGCAGACGGCCTCCTCCGTCTTCCATGTCAGAGACGAGTATACCGGCTGGCATATCGTCCGGGTCGTGCCCGAAGCCCAGTTCACGCGCCAGCTTACGCTATTCCGCAATGCGGTGGCCGTACTCGCGGCGGTGCTGTTCGTCGTGGCGACCGTCTCCGCGGCCGCGATCGGGCGCTGGACGTTTAAGCCGGTCAACCGTTTCGTGCAAGCGATGGGGAAACATCTGACCGCGTCGTCCAAGCACGGCGTTCGCAAATACAACGACGAATTCCACTATTTCGAATCGACGGTTCAGGATATTTTGGAAGACCGGCAGCAATTGCACAAGCAGGTCATCGAGAGCAAACCGCTGATCAAGTGGCGGCTGATGAGCGAGCTGCTGTCCGATCGGCGGATCAACCCGGCGGTGCTGCAGCCTTATATGGACATGCTGAACGTCCGGTTGGACGGCGACCGTTACGTAGCCATGAGCATCGAGTTCGACAACCGCGATCAGATCGCCTCTCCGCGGGATTTGAAGCTGTACGCGTACGCCTTGTGCAACGTGGCCGAGGAATTGATGAACGCCGAGAGCAGAGGCATCGCGGCCGAACTGGACAACGGCAAATGCGCGGTCGTGATGATTTTCGCCGACGGAGACGATGGAGAGCGGCATTTCATGAGGGCGGTCGCCGTGGCGGATTTGCTGAAGAAATTCGTTCAGGAATACTTGCGCCGTACGATCACGATCGGGATCGGCGACCCCGCCGAGAACCTGGACGACATCCATGTTTCTTACCGGCAGGCGCAGGAGGCGCTGCAGTATAAGCTGGTCATGGGCGGCAATTCCATCATTACGCGGGAGGATATCTCGACCGATCCGTCCCCGCAATTTTACAGGCTGTTCGCCATGATCGACGGCATCGTCGCCTCCGTGAAGCTGCCGGACGCCGACAAGATGCAGGCGCAGGTGCGAAGATGGTTCGACTCGATCGCCGAGAACGGCGTTCCGGCGGAGATGATCATGCAGCTTGTCGTGCAGTGCCTGATGAAGACCGCCACCGCCGCCGCGGAAATCGGGGTTGAAGCCGAAGGCATTTTCCCCGAGCAGTATTTGGTTGAAATGCTGAACCAGTACGAGCAGTTGGAGCAGCTGGAGCAGTTCACGGTCGGGGCGCTGGACAGCTTCATCGAGCGGATCAAGGACAAGCGCAGCAGCAGGGAACGCAACGACGTCATCGACAGGGCGATGCTGTACATTCAGGACAATTACATGCGCAGCGATCTGTCGCTGAATCTGCTGGCCAGCGAATTCCATATCAGCGTCTCGCACTTGAGCAAGCTGTTCAAGGAACAGCGGGAATGCAATTTTATCGACTGTCTGATGGAAATCCGGATGAACCACGCGAAGGAGCGGCTTGCCGGCACGAACGGCAAAATCCGCGACATCGCGGAGCAAGTCGGCTATTCCAACGTGAACAGCTTCGTGCGGATTTTCAAGAAAATGACCGGCTTTACGCCTACGGAGTACAGGGAGCGGTTCGGCTCGCAGCGTTAGTCGGCCGCTCTCCGGCTTCCAAACGAGAGAAAGCTGCATCTTCACTCGGAAGAGGGAGGAAGGGACAGGTGAGCCATGCTGACGACAAGAGATTTGAAGGACTCGCATACGGGCGTCACTATACGCGCCTTGGGTGCGCCGGGGGCCAATACGGGACACAACTATTTTACGGCCATGACTTGGCTGTCGGACAGTCGCCATCTTGTGCTGTATACGGACATTAACGAGGAAAAAATGAGCGTCTGCGTCAAGACGGATTCGGAGAGCGGAAGCGCGGAGACGGTGGCGGAACAGCTTGAATGGGCGCGGGGACTCGTATCGCCCCAAGACCGCTTCTACTATTACGAAGGTCCCCTAATCTATGAATACGACCTGTGGACGGGGGCAAGCCGGACCGTCTGTACGCTGGCGGGGGACGCCGTCGTCTACGGGCCGCTGTCGATCACGAACGACGGCCGGACGATGGGCATCTACTGGCGCGAGGGCAACGATTGGGCGATCGGCACGGTCGACACGGAGACGGGGAGCTTGACCGAGGCGGCCAGACCGTCGTTCGCCGAGCCTTACCCGGTCGCCAATCACGCGATGGTTAATCCGGAGGACGGGCGGCTGGTTTTCTTCGCGCACGAGGGCAAAACCGAGCATATTCCGGATCGCATCTATATGGCGGATGCCGTCAGCGGGGAAGTACGGAATGGCTATCGACAAGCTCGGCTCGACACTGGAGCGCATGTGGAATACGTCGGGCACGAGATGTGGTCGCCGGACGGGGAGCATCTTTATTTTGTCAAATATCCGCAGAGCCCTCTGAAGCCGACTGGAATCTACCGCGTGCACAAGCGGACAGGGGAAGCGGAATTCATCAACGGAGATTACGCCTACTGGCACGTATCGCTCAGTCCCGACGGATGCTGGGCGGTTGCGGATACGATCGAGGATTGGGAGACGAGTAAAATCGTGCTGATCAACCTGCGGGACCGCTCGTCGCGGCTGCTGTGCGAACAGCCGATGTGGCCGCAGCATCCCGGCCATCCCCATCCTTCTTTCAGTCCGGACAGCCGCAAAATCAGTTTTACTCTCGCGGACGAGAATCGCCATCTGTGGGTAGGCGTGATCGAGAGAGGAGCGTGAGCGCGCATGCGGAATGAGCGTCAAGAGACGGCCGCGGAGCCGCGGAAGGCGGACTGCGCCGATCCGAAGCCGACAGTCTGCGCTGACCCGGAGCTGCTGAAGGAGACGGCGGAGCGCGTCTATCGTTACATGACCGCGGGACGGTACGAGGAATGGGGCATGGACATCGAGCATTGGGACTGGGTGCCCGGAGTCGGCCTGATCGCGATCATGGCATACGGAACCGAAGGGAGAAACGAATCCGCGATCCGGTATGTCGAGCAATGGGTGGAGCGGAACCGGGCCAAGGCGGCGTCGGCCAAGACGGTTAACGCGATGGCGCCGTTCGCCGTCTATCCCGAGCTGTACCGCCGAACAGGGAGAGCCGAGCTGCTGAGCGAGGCGGGACGCATTGCGACGTGGATGCTGGACGAAGCGCCGCGAACGCGGGAAGGGGCGTTCGAGCACACCGTCACGGAGCCGGCCAGCTTCCCGGAGCAGGCGTGGGCGGACACCGTATTCATGGCGGCGCTGTTTCTCGCCCGATACGCCAGGCTGACCGGGGATCGCCGTGTCGCGGAGGAGGCGATGCGGCAGACGCTGCTGCATGTGCGACTGCTGCAGGACGAGCGAACGGGCGCGCTGTTTCACGGCTGGGATTGCGGCGCCGCGGATCATCTGTCTGCCGCGCTCTGGTGCCGCGCTAACGCCTGGATCGCGTGCGCCGTCCCGGAGATCGTGGCGGAATTGAGCGGACTTGTTCCGGAGCCGATCGAGCTGCGCGAGCGCTACGTTCGCATGGCGGAGGGGCTTAGAGCGCTGCAGGCCGAAGACGGACTGTGGCATACGGTGATGGACAGGCCGGACTTCTACAAGGAGTCTTCCGGCAGCGCCGGTATCGCCTGCGGCTTCATCAAGGCGGTCCGCGGCGGGCTGCTGCCCGGCGAATATTCAGCCTCTGCGGCGCTTGCCGTCAAAGGGCTGCTGCCGCTCGTTACCCCGGAGGGCGAAGTGAAAGGGGTATCCGGGGGAACGCCGGTCATGCCTTCTGTCGAAGCTTATAATACAATCCCCCGGTACCCTACTTTATACGGTCAAGGGCTAACCCTGCTGCTGCTGACGGAAGCGGCCGCAGGCGCCAAAGCCGAGCATGGAGAGGAGCGCTAACAGATGAAATCGACGATAGATCAACATAGCCTGCTGCTTCAGACGATCGAAGCCAGGGAGGGAAGCTACAACCCGCAAATCCGCATGCTCGGTTCCCCGTTCAGCAGCCCGGGCTATCATACGACGATCAAGCAGGCCGAGACGATTCATTCCACTTATAAATCGATAGTATACGCCCTCGGACTGCTGGATACGGAGGAAGAGCGATACGAGCGGCGGGCCTTCGATATTATCGAGCAGCTTGCGGGAATGCAGGATAAGGACCCGGCCAGCGCGACCTTCGGAATCTGGTCGTGGTTTTACGAGGAGCCGCTCGAGAAGATGTCGCCTCCAGACTGGAACTGGGCCGATTTTTGCGGGAAGGTGCTTGTGCTCGCTGTGCTGCGCCACGGACATCGTTTCCCGGCGTCCTTGCTGGAAGAGGTTCGAGAGACGATCGGGAACGCCTGCGACGCCATCATACGGCGCAATGTCGGACCTGAATATACGAATATCGCCATAATGGGAACGCTTGTCACCTTGATTGCCGGAGAGCTGTACGAGCGAGAGGATTACACCAGCTACGGGCTGCGGCGGCTGGAACGGATCGCGGCTTTTACGCGGGAGCGGCAAACCTTCCAGGAGTACAACAGTCCGACATACACCTATATTGCTCTGCTGGAGCTGAGCAAGCTGTCGACATCGACGCGCAATCCCGAGGCCAAACGGATTGCGGGCGAATTGATCGATATGGCGTGGGCGAGCGTGGCGGAACATTTCCATGCGGCGACACGAAATTGGGCGGGGCCGCACAGCCGCTGCTATCGGACGCTGCTGAGCGACGAGCACAAGGCGTTCCTGCAGCTCGCGACGGAAGGCGCCCTGAGTTTCTTCCCTTGGGAGGAGCTGCCTTACGAAGAGGGATGGTATGGCATCGGCTTCCGCTGCCCGGAACGATTCAGAGCGCAGTTCCTGACGGCGGAGGTCCGGGACATTCGCGAATGCTACGAGCCGGCCAGCGGCGGAGAGCCCGACAAGTGGGCGGTCACCCATATGACGGAGACGTACGCGCTGGGCAGCTTCAGCCGGGAAATCCTGTGGAACCAGCGGCGGGCGCTGCTGCTGTATGCGGACAACGGAGGGGAGCCGACCTATGCGCACTTCCGCTGCTTGCACGACGGCTACGATTTCTGCTCGGCCATTCTGCACTCGGCTCAGGAAGGCGGCGAGCTGCTGTTCGGCGTGAGCTTCATCACGAACGGCGGCGATACGCATCCCAATCTCGACAGGACCGAAGGGGAGATCGAGGCTGCCGACTTCAGACTGCGGCTTGAGCTTGGCGGATGTCTGGAGCGGGTTGAAGCCGACGTGCAGGGCTCCCGGGCAACGGTGCGGATCGGCGGGCTGACGCTGCGGCTGGATTGCGGGTACGCGGTTTTCGGCGAAGAGCTGCCCCGCGAGTGGAGCGTACAGTCCGACGAGAAGGACGGCAGGCTGTTCGTCGATCTTCCGATCTATGCCGGCCAGCCGAAACGAATCGACTTGCGCGCGCTGGATCAAGCGGCGTTCTTGTTCGCGCTGTCCGTTGACGGCGAAGAAGGCAGCGAGGCTCCGCAGATCTCGAGCAGGGCCGACCGGCTTGAGGCTCGCGTTCAGCGAGGCGGCCGCGAATTGGCCGTGACGCTGCCGCTGCGTCCCGTGGAGCGTGCGGGGCGTTAACGCCGCTGTCGCTGTCCGTTGTCGGCGAGTTGACGTTTTGTACAAAAATCCCGCAGAGAAAATACATTGAGAGTTCGTCTCCCTTCTCGTAATATTGTCCGTGTGGTAATTGAGAATGAATATCAATTACAGGAAAACTACGGAGAGGGGATTCATCATGTTGGCAAAAACAAACAAAGCCGCGGCGCTTGCCCTGGTTATGCTATTGGTCGCGGTGCTGGCCGCTTGCGGAGGCAAGGCGGATACGGAGGCTTCTTCATCGCCGTCCGCGGCTTCCGCTTCGCCTTCCGCATCGGCTGCGTCGTCCGAAGAGCCTTCGCAGGAAGCGCAGGAGGACGGGGAGACGAGAATCGTGACGGACGAATTCGGCGAAGTCGAAATTCCGTCGCATCCCCAGCGCGTCGTCGGGATTTATGTGGAAGATTACTTGAAGGCGCTTGGCGTAACGCCGGTTGCGCAGTGGTATCACCCTTGGTGGGGCAAGCAGGATTACTTAAACCTGGACGTGCCGCTGTACGATATGATGGGAAGCATCGAGGCGCTCGTATCTTACAATCCTGACCTGATTATCGTTGACGGCTCGGTGGACAAGGAGAAGTACGACATTTATTCCAAGGTTGCGCCTACCTACCGGTTGCCCGAAAACGTGCTGCAAAGCTCGCGTGACATCCTGAAGGTAATCGCCGATGTTCTGAACATTCCGGACAAGGCGAACCAGGTCATCGTCGACTACGAGAACAAGATCGCCGATGCGAAAGCGAAGCTGGAATCGGCCGTCGGCAAGGAGAAGGTAGCCGTCATCCGGGTGAACGTGGGCGAGAAGACGCTAGGCCTGTTCGGAGTCAAAAACCGCTATGCCGGGGTCATTTATACGGAATTTGGGCTTGAACCGGTGCAGATGGCCAAGGATATGGAACTTTTCCAGGATGATATCGCCCAGGAGATGATACCCGAGCTTGGAGCGGATCACATCATCTTCATTCCTTCCAACGGAAGCTGGGACACTCCGGAGAATCAGGAAGACTTCAAACAGCTGGACAGTCCCCTCTGGAAATCAGTTCCGGCTTTCCAGAAAGGCAACATTTACAAGGTCGAGCGCAGCCACTGGCAGAGCGGCGCGATTACGGCCAACTCGATGAAGTTGGACGATCTGCTGAAGCTGATGGTGAAATAAGGAAAACCAGATGGGAAAAGCTTTTCAATGGCGATCATTGAAGAGCTTTTCTTTTTCTTATACACTGGTATCAGCAGAATTGAAAATCATTCTCACTATCGGTCGCAGGGAAAAGAGGAAGGGAACATGCAGGAAGAACCGGTGCGGCTTCGGGCCTCGGCGCGATACGCGCTCCTATCCGTCGCGTTCAGAAGAGAGCAAGCGTTCGCGGGGCAGACGATGTCTCCGGACGCGCGCTTCTCCCTTGCCGCGGTCACGACGGGAACAGGACGGTTAGTCGTCGAGGGGGAGCGGTATGAGCTAAGACAAGGCAGCGTCCAATTGGTGGAACGCGGAAGAACGCTCCGATTGGAAGCGGGCGCGGACGGCTTGAGCTATTACTTGTTGGGCTTCGAGATCTCGGAAGAGGGCGCGCTTGCCGGAGGCGTTCATCTTCCGGTCGGAACGTTGATCTGCACGCCGTTCTCTCAGTGCCTGCTGCTCCTGGACGCTCTCTACAGACAGAGGGAAACGGAAGACGAACTGGAAGCGTTCGAGAACCAGGTCCGGTTTGGAGAGATGCTGCTTTTTCTCGGCAAGCAGAACCGGTCCGCCACCTATGAGGCCAGAATCAGGCAGGAGGTGCAGCGTACCGCGGAAGAGATGCAGGACAATTACGCTTTTCCATATACGGTGGACCAATTGGCCTCGTCAGCAGGCACGACGCGGGTGAAGTATACACAGCTGTTCAAGGAACTGACGGGACAGCTGCCGCTGGAATTTCTGAACGGGATGCGGATAGAGAAAGCCCAGCAGCTATTGCTGCTCTCGCAGGACAAGCTGGTCGACATCGCGCAGGCGGTCGGCTATAACGACGAGTATTATTTCAACCGGCGCTTCAAGCAGGAGGTCGGCGTCACTCCGGGACAGTTTCGGCGCAGGCGCCGCAATTCGGACCGGGCGTTCGCGCCGTTTCTGGAAGATTTTCTCGTGGCTCTGGGCATGAAGCCGGTCGTGCAATTTTGCGATCGGATCTGGGGCAGGCAGGAATACCTCGGATTGCACGACGTGCCCGGATTCGAATTGTCCGCCGGTGACTGGGACGCGCTTGCGAGCTACCGGCCCGAGTTGATCATTCTGGACGCAGGATATCGGCGCTGGAACCTGGAAAGGTGCAGGGACGTCGCCCCCGTGTTCAGATTGCCGTCGACGGCGGAAGATTGGAGGGCGACGCTGCACGCGATTGCGGCCGTTTTCGGGATTCAGGACCGGGCAGCAGAGGCAATCAAGCGGTACGAGAGCAAGGTGGAGGAGGCGCGGGAAACGTTGGCGCGAGCCCTCCGGGGGAAATGGCCCTCCGTCGCCGTACTGCGTATTTCCGACCTCTCGGTTTGTTTGTACGGCAGCCGGCACTTCGGTTACACGGGGCCAGTGCTCTACGGGGATTTGGGCTTAAGGGAACCGGAGTTGGCCGGCCGTCTGTTGCCGCTCGGACGAGGGATGGCGGTCGAACTGGAGACGTTGGCGGGGCTAGACGCCGATCACCTGTTCATTACGTTCGACAAGCGGGAAGGAGACGGGCGGCAACTGCTCGATTCCCCGGCATGGCAAGCCATTCCCGCCGTACGGAACGGGCGCGTGCACGAGGTCGACTTTTTCTCCTGGATGAATTACGGCGTCCTGTCCCATCACCGCAAAATTGAGGACGTGCTCCGCGTGCTGGTATAGGAGTAATGGTTATATTTCTCGTTCTCGATTTCGATAATCGCTTGAAAGTTAAAGCCGCATTTGTGCAGGACTTTATTCGAAGGGACGTTATTTAATAGAGCAATGGCGTTCAGCGCCTCCACGTTCGCGTTCTCGAATAAATATCGGATCATTCCTTGAGAGGCTTGGGCGGCATAGCCCTTGCCTCTATGATCCTTCGAGATGGCATACACGATTTCCCGGTTTGGCGGCGGCAATTCCTCCTTGATCCCCGAGCAGCACCATCCGATAAATTCCCCCGTCTCCTTCCAAATAATCGCCAATCTAAGCCGAAGTTCGCCGATGTCCTCCCCTTGCGACACCGCATGGAAAAACCGTTCGTTCTCCGGAATCTCATACTGGATCAGCCAATCTTTCCTCTGCTCCTTGGACACGTTCCAGCCGGGCAAGAATTCATGTATTTCGGGCTGCCAGGTGAGCGCATGAAAAGCGTCCAGATCGCCGATGGCGAATTCCCTTAGAAGAACATCCTTACAGTCAATCGTCAAAGCGGGCTCTTCCGAGATGGAACGAGTGCCGGCGTTGGCGTCCATGGCGTTTTCTCCCTTTATGAATGGTTTTAATAGGTATCATAACTCACTCGGAGAGAGCTGTGACCGGCGAAAAAGACTATAATCGTTTTTTATCCCTGGTTTGCTATAATTTAGAAGAGAGAAAGATAGGGAGGCTGACAGATGCTGGTCAAAGGGCAGAAGGTCGACGTGACGAAGGGCAGCAACGTGAGCGAATTGGCCGTCTACTTCGGATGGCAGTGCGAGAAAGCGGGAATCGGCATCGATGCGGCCGGGTTCGTGCTGTCGGAGCGGGGCAGGTGCGAGCGGGACGAGCATTTCGTCTTCTACGGCAATCCTCATGGCTTTGGAGGCGCCGTTACGCATTCCGCGGCGGATGGGGAGGATCGGGAAGCGATTCGGATTTCGCTGCGCAGCATGCCGGAAGCCGCGGACAAAATCGCCTTGACGGTGACGATCTACGAAGGAGAGAAGCAAGGTCATACGATGAAAGACGTATCGGGACTGTACGTAAGACTCGTGGACGCGGCAGCCGGGGAGGAAATAGGCCGATTCGACTTCGGCTCGGATCTCGGAATGGAGACGGCCGTCGTCGCAGGAGAATTGTACCGCTACCAAGGGGAATGGAAGTTCCGCGCGGTTGGGAGCGGCTTCTTCGGCGGGCTGCAAGCGCTGTGCGAGAGCTTCGGATTGGAAGTGCGCGAGGAGGAACCCGCCGCTTCCGAGGCGGCCGCCGCGGCCGAACCGCTGATGCTGTCGTCCATCGATCTGCGCAAGAGAGCGGTCGGGCTGATGCTGGAGAAGAAGCAGCTGTCAGGAGTCGTCGCCAGAGTCGGACTTGTGCTCGATATCACGGGATCGATGAGAAAATTGTACGGCAACGGCACCGTTCAGGAAGTCGTGGAACGAATGCTGGCGGTGGCGTGCCGGTTCGACGACAACGGAGCGCTGGACGTCTGGGTGTACGACCACGAATTCAGCAGATTGACCCCGGTGACGGAGCGGGATTTCGGCGGCTACGTGGAAACCCGCATTCTGAACGATCCTTCGATTCACAAGTTCGGGAGAAACAATGAGCCGCAGGTCATGGAAGACGTCATTCGCAAATACGTGACGGAAGAGCCGGAGTCTACGCCGGTATTTATCATTTTCATTAACGACGGCGGAGTGGTCAGATCGACGAAGAGAACGCTCTCGGAGGCAGCCGTTCATCCGATCTTCTGGCAATTCGTCGGTATCGGCGACGCCGACTTCGAAGTTCTGAGCCAACTGGATACGCTGCCGGGAAGAGTGGTCGACAACGCCAACTTCTTTCATATCGACGATATCGCGGCGATCACGGACGAACAGTTGTACGATAAGCTGCTGAACGAGTTTCCGTTATGGCTGGGAGAAGCGAAAGCGAAAGGGATTCTGCGCTAACGGCTTGATTCGGGGGCGGCCGAGATGGACGGCTATTCGTCCTCCCCGTCCCCCCGAATAACGCGGATTACGAATCCGCGCGGCTGTCCGGAGCGCGATCGGCGACAACGGTCAAGACGACGCCATGCTCCAGCAGCGCCTTAAGCGCGCACAGCACCATCGTAAATCCGCCCATGGAATCGATCGCCTCCATGACGATATCGTCTCCGCTCCCCGTGAAATTCGCGTTCGTGATCGTCACGAACGTCCCCTCGTCCCGAGGCGAGAACGTCCACTCCACCGTGCTGGCGTTCGGAGCTCCCCATTCTATGACGATGCGTTCATTTTGCACGACCTGCTTGACCTCGACATCGGTGCCTACCCCGTACATTTCCCAATCCCAGCGAATCGTCCTGCCTTCCTCCAGCCTTCCGCTACTTTTTGTGAACCAGAACTTCGTCGTAATCGCCGGCTCTGCGAACGCTTCGAATACTTGCTCGACCGGCTTCCTGATCAGCATTTGCGTTTGCGCCACGGGCGCGCGGGTGAGATGGATCATCGCTATGCTCCTTATCGGACAAGGTGGTGAAACGTATCTCCATTATAGCGAATGAACGAGCGGCCTGCCTATCTCGGATAGCGTCTGAGCCAACAACTTCAGGCAGATATAACCGCAAAGTAGCGTCATTTTTGTACAAAGTAGCGTCACTTGTATTCGCTCTTCCTTGATATGCTAGGACCAGATAGGGCATAAGGAGGCAGGTAAGCATGTTAAATGTGGCGATCATCGGAGCGGGGGCGATTTCGGCGGCGCACATCGAGGGTTATTTGCGGTTTCCGGAGCGGTGCCGCATCGTGGCCATCTCCGATCTGTACGCGGACAAAGCAAGCCAACGAATCGAGCAATTCGGACTGAACGCGCGGGCGGTCGGCGATTATAAGGAGCTGCTGGGAGAAGACATTGACCTCGTCTCGATCTGCACGCCGCCTTACACGCACGCGGCGCTGGCGGAAGAGTTCATGGAAGCGGGCTCGCACGTCATCGTGGAGAAACCGATGGCGGCTTCGCTCGAAGAGTGCGACCGGATGATCGAAGCCCAGCGGAGAACGGGCAGAAGGTTGTCCGTTGTCGCCCAGAATCGCTTCAAGACGCCGATGATGAAGCTGAAGTCGGTGCTGAACGGCGGACTGATGGGCAGGATCGGTCATGTGCAAGTCGACTCTTTCTGGTGGCGGGGCCACTGCTATTACGATCTCTGGTGGCGCGGCACATGGGAGAAGGAAGGCGGCGGACCGACACTTAACCATGCCGTTCACCATATCGACGCGCTGCTGTGGATGATGGGCAGTCCGACGGAGGTGCAGGCGTTCATGAGCAACGTCGCGCACGATAACGCCGAGGTGGAGGACATTTCCATCGCGCTGCTGCGCTTCGGCAGCGGCTCCCTGGGGCAAGTGACCAGCTCCGTCGTTCATCACGGCGAGGAGCAGCAATTGATTTTCCAGGGAGACAAGGCGCGAGTGTCCGTCCCCTGGAAAGTAAGAGCGTCCAATTCGACGCCCAACGGCTTCCCCGAGCCGAACGAGGAGCTGGAGAAGCGGCTGCAAGCGCAATACGATGAGCTGCCCGAGGTCGAACACGAAGGGCACGCCGGGCAGATCGACAACGTGCTGACGGCGATCGAGACTGGCGCCCCGCTGCTGATCGACGGAGAGGGCGGCCGGCAGACGCTGGAGCTGATTACGGCGATCTACGCCTCGGCCAGCACAGGGGAACTGGTCAAGCTTCCGCTGAACAAGGAGAACGCGTTCTACACCAGAGCCGGCATTCAGGCGAATGCGACGCATTTCTACGAGAAGAAGACGTCGGTCGACAATTTCGCGACGCAGACGATTACGACGGGCAGCAGCTATGAAGGAAAGGAATGAATCGGCGATGCAAAAAAGCGACGGCATGAACTATGCGCCCCAAGGCCATTTCAACGCGGTGTGCGAGCCTGGACAATTCGTATTCGCGGCGGCGGGTCTGGATCACGGGCATATTTACGGGATGTGCAACGGACTGCGGGAAGCGGGAGGTCAGCTCAAGTGGGTGTACGATCCGGATCCGGAGAAGGTCGAGCGATTCGTCCGCGCCTATCCGGAAGTCCGGGCGGCCAGCTCGCTGGAGACGATTCTTCGGGACGAGGAAGTCAGGCTGGTCGCAGCCGCGGCGATCCCGTCCGACCGCGGACCGCTCGGCCTGCGGGTGATGGACAGCGGCAAGGACTACTTCACGGACAAGGCGCCGTTCACGACGCTGGAGCAGTTGGAGGCGGCGCGCGCGAAGGTCGCCGAGACCGGGCGGAAATACGCGGTCTACTACAGCGAGCGCTTGCATACGGAGAGCTCGGTCTACGCCGAACAGCTCATCAAGCAGGGGGCGATCGGGCGCGTTCTGCAGGTCATCGGGCTTGGGCCGCATCGGATCAACGCGAAGAGCAGGCCGGACTGGTTTTTCGAGAAGGAGAAATTCGGCGGCATTCTGTGCGACATCGGCAGCCATCAGATCGAGCAGTTTCTTCAGTTCACCGGAGCGAAAGACGCGCGAGTCGTCCACAGCAAGGTCGCGAACTACAATTACCCGGAATATCCGAATTTCGAGGATTTCGGCGACGCGACGCTGATCGGGGACAACGGCGCGACCGGCTATTTTCGGGTCGACTGGATGACGCCGGACGGGCTGAGCACCTGGGGAGACGGGCGCATGACGATTCTCGGCTCCGACGGCTATATCGAGATTCGCAAATACGTCGATATTGCCCGCGAGCAGACGGGCGATCATGTGTATTTGGTGAACCATGAGGGCGAGCGTCATTTTGCCGTGAACGGCCAGACAGGGTTTCCGTATTTCGGTCAGTTGATTCTGGACTGTCTGCACCGCACGGAGAACGCGATGACGCAGGAGCATGCGTTCAAGGCGGCGGAGCTGTGCCTGGTCGCGCAGCGCGACGCGATCGTCGTCACGAACGCGGGCCTGCAGTAACGGCCTGCGGCGTCAGCGCCAGCTTGCGGTATTGGTGCGGCGTGACACCGTAATGGGATTTGAACAGCTTGCAGAAGTAGGAGCAGTTCGTCACCCCGATCGCTTCGCCGATGCGGGCGACGGCCTGATCCGTCGAGGTCAGCAGCTTGATCGCCTGCTGCAAGCGTCTCGCCGTGACATAGTCGGAGATGCTGGAGCCGGTGCATTCCTTGAACAGATGGGACAGATGATACGGCGACAGGTGCAGCTCGGCGGCCATCTGCTTCAAGCGAAGCGGCTCGGCGTAATGGCTCTCCAGCCAGACGAGGATGCGCTCCGCCTGATGAACCTTGCGCGTGAGCCCCGAGCCGAGCTGTCCGGATCTCGTCTCCCAGATCGACTTGAAGGCATGGAAAAACTCGATCAGGAACAGCGAAAGTTCCTCCGGCTCATCCCGCTTGCCGATCAAGGAGCGCTTTCGGTCGAAACGCTGAAGCAGCGCGTGAAGCGGGTCGTCCTCGTCCAGGTTGTAGAGGCACGGATAAGGCAGCTTGCTCGTGTGGACCTGCTTGAAGAAGGCGAGCAAGCCCGGCCATTTATCGAAATAGTCTTCATAGAGCGAAGGCTCGAACTGAATGACGGTGCGAACGAAGGGGCTCTGCGGGCGGATGTCCATCTGGATATGATGAAGCTGATAGGGCTGGAATACGCACAGCGTGCCGGGCGCGATTTCATAGCTTTTCTGGTCGACAACAAGGGTTCCGCTGCCCTCATGGACGATCAAAATCTCGATGCCCTGATGTGCGTGAAACGTGCCTTGAAACTGCTCGGAGTCGGCGCTTGTCCGCCGATAGGCATAGTAGAGCTTCGTCTCGTTCAAATTGAAGGCTTGTACGTAGGTCATCCGAGCTCTTTCCTTTCCCAGCTTGAAGCTTGCGGGCCTTAGTTCCCGATGAAGATAACATACCATAACAATGCTGTGAAAAGGAGGGCTGTTGCGCGTAAAATCCAGAAAACGAGAGGAGAGATCAAGCGGTGAAAATGGTATTCAGGTGGTACGGAGAAGGCAACGATACGGTTACGCTGAAGCAAATCAGGCAGATTCCCGGTGTGGAGGGCATCGTATGGATGCTTCACGACGTGCCGGCGGGCGAGGAATGGCCGATGGACAAAATTATGGCCTATAAGCGTCTGTCCGAGCGGTCCGGCCTGCATCTGGAGGTTGTCGAGAGCGTTAACGTTCACGAGGACATCAAGCTGGGGCTGCCTTCGCGCGATCGCTATATCGAAAACTACAAGAAAACGATCGCCAAGCTGGCTTCCGTCGGCGTGAAGACGATCTGTTATAACTTCATGCCGGTGTTCGACTGGGCGCGGACGGATCTGTACAAGGAGATGGAGGACGGCTCGACCGCTTTATTTTTCGAAAAGGCCAAAATCCACGATCTCGATCCGATGGACCTCGTCCGCCAAATCGCCGACAACCCCGACTTCACGATGCCCGGCTGGGAGCCGGAAAGACTCGGCAGGCTGAGCGAATTGTTCGAGGCTTACCGGGGCGTGACCGAAGACGATTTGCGCAGCAATCTTCGCTACTTCCTGGAGCAGGTCGTTCCCGTCGCCGAGCATTACGACATTAAAATGGGCATCCACCCCGACGATCCGCCGTTCTCCATTTTCGGCCTGCCCCGCATCGTCAAAAACAGGGACGACATTCGCCGCGTTCTCGACTTCGTGGACAGCCCGTCGAACGGAGTTACGCTGTGCAGCGGATCGCTCGGCGCGAATCCCGACAACGATATTGTGGCGATGGTCAAGGAATTCGCGGGCCGTATCCCGTTCGCTCATATCCGCAACGTGAAAGTGTACGACAACGGCGACTTTATCGAGACTTCGCACCGTACCCAGGACGGCTCGGTCGATATTGCGGGCATCGTGCGGGCGTACGCTGAAATCGGCTTTACCGGGTACGCGAGACCGGACCACGGACGGCACATCTGGGACGAGAAATGCCGGCCCGGCTACGGCTTGTACGACAGAGCGCTCGGCATCATGTATTTGTGGGGAGTCTGGGACTCGGTTACGCGGGAGAAAAAAGCGACAGCGGAGGGGAGCGGCCAATGACGTCTTATAAGGAAGGATTGCGCGGAAAAGTCGCCGTCATCACCGGAGGAAGCGGCGTGTTGTGCTCGGAGATGGCGAAGGAGCTGGCGAAATATGGGGTCAAGGTGGCCGTGCTCAACCGCAGCGCGGAGAAGGGACAGGCCGTCGCCGATGCGATCAGAGCCTCCGGCGGCGAGGCGATCTCCGTCGCCTGCAACGTGCTGGACGCGGACAGCGTGGCGAAGGCGGATCAGATCGTAACGGAAGCGCTCGGGAGTTGCGATATTTTGATCAACGGCGCGGGCGGCAACCATCCTGACGGCGTGACGAGCAAGGAGATTTTTCAGGCGGAGGATTTGAACCGGTCGGACGTCAAAACGTTTTTCGACCTGACGGTGGACGGATTCTCCTCGGTGCTGAACTTGAACTTCCTCGGGACGCTTATTCCGACGCAAATTTTCGCGAAGCGGATGATCGGCAAGCAAGGCGCGGTCGTCATCAATATTTCTTCCATGAGCGCGCCGAGCCCGATGACGAAGGTGCCGGCCTACAGCGCGGCCAAGGCGGCGATCGACAACTTCACGCAGTGGCTCGCCGTGCACATGGCCGAGGCGGGCATTCGGGTGAACGCGATCGCGCCGGGTTTTTTCCTGACGGAACAAAACCGCCGGCTGCTCACGAACGAAGACGGGACGCTGACGGAACGTTCGCACAAAATCATGACGCATACGCCGATGAGAAGGTTCGGAGAGCCCAAGGATTTGCTCGGCACGTTGCTGTGGCTCGCAGACGACTCCGCCTCCGGCTTCGTGACGGGCGTCACCGTCCCGGTCGACGGCGGGTTTATGGCTTATTCGGGGGTTTGAGGCTGGGCTGGAGAGGAAGGCGGGGCCTGGAGGTGCAGCATTGACGGTCGATAGGCCGCGTGCTACACTTTTCTTATCGATAAAATTATCGATAATCTTATCGATAACCAAAATGAGGGATGCGCCATTTCGTTTCGATTGGACGAACGGGGAACTTCGCTGAGCGAGCAAGTGTATTTGGGTTTGCGGGAAGCGATCGTCAGGGGGGAGCTCTCGCCGGGCTATCGGCTGCTCGTGCTGGAGATCGCCAACGCTCTGGGCATCAGCCAGGCTCCGGTCAGGGAAGCGATGGAGCGGTTGAAGCAGGAAGGGCTGCTCGTCGGCAAAGCCAACAAAGGCTCGATCGTCGCCGAGATCAAGCAGGAGGAGATCGAGGAGCTTTACGATTTACGGGAGCTGATCGAATGGGATGCCGTGCGCAAGTCGATTCCGCGGCTGGACGAGGAAGATTTCCGGAAGCTGTCCGACATCTACGAAGGTATGGTCCGGGCGGCGCGAGAGGACGACTTGTTCGGGTTCATCGATCTGGATATGGCCTTCCACGGCTACTTTTTCGAGAAATCGGGCAATCGGACGATTCTCCAGATTTGGCGGCAGATCGCGGTTAAGCTGAAGCGGTTTCTCGCCATTACGAACAAGCTTTATTTTCCGGACCTGCTGTCGATCGCCGTCGGCCACACGCCGCTGATCGAGGTGCTGAAGACGGGAGACGAGGATGAAATCAAACGGCTGTACGTGCTCCATATGAAGGAAGTCTGGTGGAGAATGGGGCGCAATAAGGGGAGGCAGGAGCTATGAGCGTACAAAAGGTAGCGGACGAAGCGGCATACCGTCCCGAGGTGGTGACGTTCGGGGAGACGATGGGGCTGCTCATAGGCGGGCCGAAAGGCATCGAGCACAGCGCCAGCCTGGACAAGTCGTTCGGAGGCGCGGAGAGCACCGTCGCGATGGGATTGGCCCGGCTCGGGCACCGTGTCGGCTGGTTCGGCCTGCTCGGCGACGATCCGATGGGGCGTCTTATCGTGAAGACGATCCGCGGGGAAGGCGTCGACGTCTCCCGGGCCAAGCTGACGGCCGATGCGCCGACCGGACTGATCTTGCGCGAGCAGCTTGCCGGCAAGATGTCGGTCTATTATTACCGGAAGTTTTCCGCGGCTAGCCGGATGCGGCCGGAGGATCTGGACGCGGAGTACATCTCGCAGGCGAAGTTTCTCCATCTGACAGGCATTACGCCCGCCCTTAGCCCGAACTGCCGGGAGACGGTCCGCGAAGCGATCCGCATCGCCAAGGCCAACGGGGTGAAGGTGGTGTTCGACCCGAATTTGCGGCTTAAGCTGTGGGGGCTCGACGAAGCCAGGAAGACGCTGCTGGAGTTTGCGGAGGAGGCGGATTACTTCCTTCCCGGACTGGACGAACTGAAGCTGCTGTACGAGACGGACGATTTCGACGAGATCGTCGGCAGGCTTAGACGATTAAAGGCCCAATCGATTCTCAAAGGCGGAGACGACGAGACTTACGTGATCAAGCCAGACGAGGTCGTTGCCGTTCCTTATTTCAAGGCGAAGCATTTCGTCGATCCGATCGGGGCGGGGGACGGCTTCTGCGCCGGGTTCCTGTCCGGGATATTGCGCGGCTTCGATCCGGTCGAGGCGGTACGGCTGGGCAATCTGGTCGGCTCGCTCGTCGTGCAGATGATCGGCGATTGGGAAGGCCTGCCGACCCGCGAGGAAGCGGACGCCGTATTGAACAATAAAGCTCACGTGGAACGCTAACTCATTACATCTTAAGGGACAGAAAGGCGGAAAATCAGATGAAGAAGCTTCAAACGATCCAAAGCATAGTCGAACAGGGCGTCGTCGCCGTATTGCGCGGCAAAGACGCGAACGAAGTCGCCGAAATGGCGGAGCAGGCGATCGCGGGCGGCATTAAGGCGATCGAGATCACGATGACGGTGCCGTCGGCGCTTAAGGCGATCGAGAAGCTGGCCGCGAAATATTCCAGCACGGCGAGCGACCCGGACAAGTTCGCGATTATCGGCGTCGGCACGGTGCTCGATCCGGAGACGGCGCGCGCCGCCATTCTGAGCGGCTCCGAATTCGTCGTCGGACCGTCGCTTAACCCGGCAACCGTCGCGTTGTGCAACCGGTACCGTATTCCCGTGATGCCGGGCGTCATGACGATCAAGGAAATCCAGGAGGCGCTGGAGCTGGGCGTCGACATCGTCAAGCTGTTCCCGAGCACGACCCCGTCGGCGATCAAGGCGATCAAAGGCCCGCTGCCGCAAGCGAACATTATGCCGACAGGCGGCGTAACGCTGGACAATGTCGGCGAGTGGATCGCGGCCGGCGCAGTTGCCGTCGGCATCGGCTCCGACCTGACGAACGAAGCGGCCAAGAAGGGCGATCCAAGCCTGATTGCCGCTCGTGCCGCCCAGTACGTGCAGGCATTCAAGGCGGCCAAGGGGCAGTAGAGGCGGTTCCACTCCCGCAGAGTGATGGTACTTTGCGGGGGATCCCGAAGCGTCGTGTCATTCAGCAGCCGTGCCTCACTCCGGTTTGACCACTACCAGCAGGAATTGGAAGGCTTCCGTTGCGTATAGCGCGTGGGGAACCCGGGCCGGCATTACGATGCTTTCTCCTGCGCGAATCTGATACTTGTTTTCTCCTATGGTGATCTGTGTTTCGCCGGACAGCACATGCACCAAGGCGTCGCCTGTTGAAGAATGACCTCCGATCGACGAGTCTTTATCCAGAGAGAGCAAAGTCATGGCCAGATTCGGGCGCTGCACCAAAGTCAGACTGGATACTTGATTCTCCTCAATACTAATTATGTTCTTTAAATCGAGAACGGCGGATACGGGTAATTTTTTAATGTACTCCCCTTGCTGCATAGCCTATCCCTCCTGAGTTATGTTATTTGCTGATTTGCAGAAATTTGCAGCTGCTGTAAGCCGCGAAATCGTGCCAGGTATTTGCCGGAACGATTAGGGTGCTGCCTTTGTTTAACGCCCGGGGAGCTCCGTCCACGGTCATATTCAGATCCCCCTCCAGCAGGTGTATGATTTTAGTTAGCGGCGAAGTCTCCGAGCTGATCGTTTCCCCCTGATCCATAGCGTACAATACCCAATCGACTTCCGGTTCAGTTTCGGAGGCCAAAGCGGATACGATCAGTCTTTTGCTAGAAATCCTGCCGCATTTCACTTCGATCATAGCCGCTAAATCAAAAGCTTGCCCGGCCTTAATCTCGCTCATGTCCTCGCTCCTTGTCCAGAATTTGAAAGATTCTGCTTATTTGGTATAATGACAATAAGTGATAACCGTTCTCAATTGTAGATTGTAGCAAACTTTCAGTCATAGCTCTGTTGCTATAGCAACAGGAGGTGAATTAATTTGCAGAGAGATATCGACATCCTGGAGAAGACGTTGCTGTTTAAAGGTTTTACAGCGTGCGAGGTGCACCAGGCGCTGGATTGCCTCGAAGGAAGAACGAAGAGCTATGTATCCAAGGAGATCGTTTTTCGGCAGGAAGATCTATTAGACTCGGTTGGCGTTATTCTGGAGGGGCAAGTGCTGCTGTGCAAGGAAAACCTTTCGGGAATGCGGCTTATTTTATCGGAGCTGGAGACTGGCGATATTTTGGGAGAAACTGCGCTGCGTCTTCCGCGGGAGCAGAGCGGCTATGAGGCGGTTGCCGGCATGGAGAGCAGGATTTTGTTTATCCAAATGAACAAAATCGTAAGGCCCGGGGAGGCGATCTGTCGATTGCGCGCACGAATCATTGAGAATATGCTTGCCCTGCTTCTGGAAAATAACCGTTCGGTCTATCAGAAGCTGGACCTGGTTTCCCATAAGTCCCTTCGTCAGAGAATTCTTCATTACTTAAACTTGCAAAGTCAGAAGCATCACTCCGTCCAATTTGAAATCCCGTTTTCCCGCAGCGACTTGGCGGACTATTTGACTGTGGACCGCAGCGCCTTATCCCGGGAGCTTCAGCGAATGATACAGGACGGGCTTATCCGGGTTTCGAAAAATAAGTTCGTGTTGCTGTATAATCCGATTTCCGAAGCTAAGATGTGGTAGTGAAAGCCGTTATGGACAAAAGAAACCACCGCTGAATCGGAGCAAAACAATCGTTGACCGTTCAGCGGCATTTTAGAATGACTTTATCAGGACCTAAAAGGATTGACTAGGCCTAATGGAATGACCGATTGATGAAGTTTATCCTCGATCGTAACCTCATTAATATGCACGGCCACATCAAAGGAAGCTCTCAGATTTTGCTCTGTGATGAGGGTTTTCGTTTCCCCGAACAGGCTGTCTCCCGATTTGTTGAGAATGAGAGCGTGCGTAGAGATTTTAAGCGCGTGGCTGGGATAATGCGTGTTAAACAGACAGGCAATTCCTTCGCGGCTAGCCAAAGCGTGGATCGTGTCCAGCACGACTAGCTGATTTTTGAAATCCAGATTGGATTCCGGCTCGTCCAGGACAAGGATCTCGGGCTTGGAGATAAGCGCTCGCCCTATGAGCACCATCTGCAATTCGCCGCCGCTCATCTGGTTGCACAGCTTGCCGCGCAGGTGCATAATTCCGAGCGTCTCCATAACCTGCTCGACCATGGCCTTGTCTTGTTTGCTCGGCTGCGCGAACATACCGATATGGGCGCTGCGCCCCATCAAGATCATTTCCTCGGAAGTATACGAGAACACCGAATTTTTGGCCTGCGGTACATAAGCAATCGTTTTCCATAGCTCCTGAACGGCAAGCCGGTTGATCGGCACATCGTTGAGCAAGCATTCTCCCTTGGTCCAGGGGTGGATATTCATGATGCATTTTAACAAAGTGGTTTTCCCGACTCCATTAGGTCCCAATACCGCCAGAACTTGCCCTTTTGCGAGCTTCAGGTTTATGTTTCTCAGAATGTGGCGTTTTTTATTATAGCCGAAAAAAGCGTCCTTAACTTCCAGCATTATCGCCAAACCGCTCCCGTTCTCTTGAGTAATAGAATAAAGAAAGGCGCTCCGATAACGGCGGTTAATATGGAGATCGGAATCTCGGCTGCCGTAGCGGAACGGGCAAAGGTATCGATAACGACCAGAAAGGCTGCCCCGAGGCACATGCTGATCGGGACGACCTTGCTGTTGTTGCTCCCGAACAGCATACGAGCGATGTGGGGCATTAACAAGCCGACCCAGCCGACCAAACCGCACATCGATACGCAGGCCGCCGTAATCATGGTGGAGGCCATAATGACATAAAGGCGCAGACGCTTGACATTAATCCCCATGGATTTGGCTTCCTCGTCACCCAGCGACAAAATATTTAACCGCCAGCGAAGGGAGAATAACACGGCACAGCCAATCAGTATAATCGGAGCGCCAATCAGCAGCGCTGAATAGGTTGCTCCCGTCAAGCTTCCCATCAGCCAATAGGTAATAGCAGGAAGCTTGCTCTCGGTGTCGGCGACATATTTGATCAAGGATATGAAGGCCTGAAACATGTAACTAACGACAACGCCGCCAAGCACCATTAAAATAATCGACGATTTGGCCTTCGATCGGCCGACGAAAATCGCAATGGCAACTGCCGCCAGACCAAAAAACAGGGCAAATAACTGCACAAACAGCAGATTAAGGCTCCACAGCAAAGCCAGAGCCGCACCGAATCCGGCACCGGCGGATACGCCTAAAATGTCCGGCGAAGCCAAGGGATTGGAGAACAGCGCTTGCAGCGCCGTCCCCGACAGACTCAATCCCATTCCGCACAGCAGAGCCAGCAGAATGCGCGGCAAACGCATATTCACAATGACGGAATACGCCTGCGGATCGCCGTAATCCTGCCTTCCCATTAGGGCATGAAGCAGCACCTGCAGGGATTCGTCCATGCTTAGGGAATAACGTCCAATGCCAATGCAGACGAGAGAGACAACGACAGGAAGTAACACAATACCAATCGTTACTGCGGTTCCAACCCTCTTTTTCATTATTTGCTCGCTCCGGATGCCTCGCTGGCCGGATGATAGATGCTTTCGAGTTCCTCGTCCGTCAGGTTGTAGCCGTAAAATTCAGAATAGTACTCCCTGATCTTTTGATTTACATCAATGTCTGCAAACCGTTCGGGGTAGTTCGTTTTGGACATCCACCACAGCGAGAGAATCGACTCGGAGTTAGGCGGATACCAGCGGAACATCCCCAGCGGGAACTTGTGAATATCTCCGTTGACAGCCGCTCTTACGGTGCTCCAGTCATCTCCTTTTCTGGCCTTGTTCTGAATCAGTTCTTCCGCATCATAGGGGCTGAAGTCAGCTAAATAAATGATGTCCGGATCCCATTCGTACACTTGTTCCATAGTGATCTGTTTGTTGCCTGTAAATGCGCCGGCAGCGGCGTTTATTCCCCCCGAACCTCGCGCCCAATAATCGGGAAATTGCTTGCCGCCGGAAGTTCCCATCGAAGTGGCGTCGTATCCGTTGAGTACCAGTATTTTTTTCTTGTCTTCCTCTTTGATCGTGGACAGCCTTTGTTGAATCTCGTCGTAATTTTTCTGATTGTATTCGATAATGGCGGCCGCTTTCTCTTCCATTCCGAAAGCTTGTCCCAGAATTTCAATCCATCCGATATACGTTTGCACCGTATCGAACTCGGCAAAGCCTACGCTGAATCCCAACGCGGGAATTCCGGCTTTCCGGTACATTTCCTTTTCCTTATCGCTTCCGGCCACGTAGAGAACGAGGTCTGGTTTTAAGCTGATGACCGACTCGACGTTCACCTCGTTGTTTTGATAAAAGCTGGTATCCACGTTCAGTATCTCGGGAAAAGCCGATTTGAGCAAAGAATGCTCGGCGGCAAACATTGAGCCTGGAAGCATTCCCACTATCGTTTCCGCGGATCCCACAAATAAGGGGTAGATCGAGCCGAACGGTTGGAAGGTAATGACGACCCGTTTAATGTCTTTCGGCACTTCGACGGTATCGCCAGCCTGATCCACCACTGTTCTTGTGGCCCTCTCGTCAACTGGAGAAGCATCGCCGTCATTCGTTTGTAAGTCTGAGGAAGCGGCAGCTGGGGGAGGCGAAGTTGTATCCGCAGCCTGATTGGATGTTCCGCATGCGCTTAACCCGATGACTGCGATGATGGTGAAGATAGCGATCCAAAATCTTTTTTTCATGGTTGTCTCGATCCTTTCGTTTGTAAGCTTCTATGTAGCTGTAATGGATTTTATCAGAGAATGATAATCATTTTCAGTTGCCATAGCAACAAACCTAAAAAAGTCAATTGCCGGACTTATGGCAAATGATGGCGTTTTCTTTGATTTTTTCGCCTGATTTCGCTATGATGGAGAAGTAACGACAAATACCACTCTAATGAAGCGGAGGTGTCCATAGGATGGATATCGTGGAGCAAATCGACAAAATTAATCGGCAGTTGACCGTGAACGGATATAAGCTGACGCCGCAGCGCGAGATTACGCTTAAAGTGCTGCTGGAGAACGAAAGCGATCATCTAAGCGCCGAAGATGTGTTCATGCTGGTGCGACAGAAGTTTCCGGAGATCGGCTTGGCTACGGTATACCGGACTTTGGAGCTGCTCGCGGAATTGCATATCGTGCAGAAGATGAACTTCGGAGACGGCGTCGCTCGGTTCGACCTCAGGCAGGAGGGGCACGATCATATGCATCACCACCTCGTCTGCAAGGTGTGCGGCGCGCTGGAGGAAATTCAGGACGATTGGCTGCTCGAGTTGGAGCAGCGCGTCGCCAACGAATACGGGTTCAAGGTCACCGACCATCGTCTTGATTTCATGGGTGTCTACCAGACTTGCAAACACGACAGCAAAACGTGCAAGAGAACGGGGAAAGCCGTTTCTTGAGCAGCGAGAATCAACCTGCCAGCCGCTTCGTACGCGGTTAGGCAGGTTTTTTTGCGTTGGGCGTGGGGCCGACGCAGGGAGTGGCGATACTATTGGCATGTAAGTCGGCAGAGAGGCTGGCGAGTACAGTTCTATGCGATGGAGGGGCCGACGGGCAGTCTGCAGCTTAGAGCTCGCGCCGCAGGAGCAGCCAAGGCGCCATCTTGGCTTTAGCCCATAGATTAGGCGACGACGTAAAAGTGTGCGAATTTACAAACAAAAGTGCCGGATTGTTACGTTGTGACCGAAATGAAAGCGCTTTACAATGAACATGTAAATCAAACAAGGGAGGACATCGGGATGAGAAAGAAATGGGCGGGTGCACTGGCCGTACTGCTGGCGGGAAGCGTGATCGCGGCGGGCTGCGGCTCCGACGGCAAGGGCAAGGAGGGCGGCAAGTCCGATTCGCTGACGCTGTATTATTCCCATGCGGCGGACTGGTCTGATCCGATCGTGAAGGAGTTCCAGGAGAAGACCGGCATCACGGTCAACCTCGTCGGCGCCGGTACGGGCGAACTGATCGCGAGAATCCGCGCCGAGAAGGAAAATCCGCTGGGCGACGTGCTGTGGGGCGGCTTCGTGGACGGCTACGCGGTCGTCGACGATCTGCTGGAGCCGTACAAGAGCACCGAACTCGACAGCCTGATCCCCGAGGCGAAAAGCCCGAACAACACATGGTACGGCTTTAACCTGGAGCCGATGGTCATCATCTACAATCCGAAGCTCGTGAAGGAAGAGGAAGCGCCGAAGAGCTGGGAGGATCTGACCGATCCAAAATGGAAGGGCAAAATCGCCCACGCCGATCCGGTCAAGTCGGGCTCTTCGTTCACGGCCGTCGTCAACATGATTTTGTCCAAGCCGGATCGCGAACAGGGGATGGATCTGATCAAGCGGTTCGTCGACAATCTGGACGGCAAGCTGATCAGCAGCTCCTCCGGCACGTTCAAGGGCGTCGCGGACGGCGAATACAGCGTCGGGGTGACGTACGAGCAAGGCGCGCTGAAATACGTGGAATCCGGAGCGGATCTGGAGATCGTCTATCCGTCCGACGGCAACACGCTGCTGACATCTGGCCTCGGCATCGTCAAAGGCGCGAAAAACATGGAGAACGCCCAGAAGTTCGTCGACTTCCTGCTCAGCAAGGACGTTCAATCCCACATCGGAGACATCTACCGCCGCACGGTTCGGACGGACCTGCAGGAGCCCAAGGGCATGGTTCCGCTCAGCCAGCTCGTGAAAGTCGAGTACGATATGGAATGGGCGATCGCCAACAAAGAGATGATCACGAAGAAATGGAAGGAATTCGTGGTCGGCCAGTAATCAGTAACCAAGTAAACCAGTGAACCAGCAATCCAGTAATCGGGCAATCCGGCAAGCTGCAATAGGTGCCAAGAGAAGGGATTCCGGGGAGCCTATCCCTGGAATCCCGCTCGCCCCAACGAGACAGGAGTGATCAGATGAGCCACAGCGTAACTTTCCGCAATCTGACGAAGAAATACGGAGACAACACGGCGGTAGACGGCATCGATTTTTCCATTAAGGAAGGCGAATTTTTCACCATTCTCGGCCCGTCGGGCTGCGGCAAAACGACGCTGCTCCGCATGATCGCGGGCTTCAATTCAATCGAAGACGGACAGATCCTGTTCGACGACCGGGTCATGAACGACATTCCCGCTTACCAGCGAAATATCGGGATGGTGTTCCAGAACTACGCCATCTTTCCACATATGACGATCCAGAAGAACGTCGCGTACGGGCTGAAGGCGCGCAAGCTGCCGAAGGCGGACATCGCCGAGCGGGTCGGCGACATGTTGAAGCTGATGCACATTGAGAAGTATCGCGACCGCGATCCGTCCCAGCTCAGCGGCGGACAGCAGCAGCGGGTCGCGCTGGCGCGGGCGCTCGTCATCCATCCGACGATCCTGCTCATGGACGAACCGCTCAGCAATCTGGACGCCAAGCTGAGAATCGACATGCGCATCGCCATCAAAAAGATTCAGAAAGATCTGAACATTACAACGATCTACGTGACGCACGACCAGGAAGAGGCGTTGGCGATGTCTGACCGGATCGCAGTCATGAACGCGGGCGTCGTCGAGCAGATCGGCACGCCGCTGGAAATCTATTCGAAGCCCGCGACGGCGTTCGTAGCCGGCTTCATCGGCACGACGAACTTCCTGGACGGCACGCTGTCCGGTGCGGGCAGCTCCGCCGTCACCGGCGTCCCGGGTGCGGGCGAACCGGCGGCAGTCGACATAAGGGGCGTCGGGAAGATCCCCGTCGGCGCGAGGAAGACGACGTCCGGGGAAGTCCGTCTCGCCATCCGCCCGGAGGACATCCATCTGGCCGAGCCGAGCAGCGAAGGGGAGCCGCAAGGGCGCGTCACGCTCGTTACGTTCCTCGGCGACTACATCAGCTACGAGGTCGAGCTTGGCGGCGGCCAGACCATAGAGGTGAACGAATACGCCAAGGATACCGAAGTGCTTCGCGCTGTCGGCGACCGGGTCGACATCCGCTTCAACCTTGGCAAGCTGCATCTGTACCGTCCCGGCACGGGGGAGGCGATCGTATGAGCAGCCCTGCGATCGGATCGGCAGTCGGACAGGGCGGAACGCGCAGAAGGTGGAGGAAGCCGTCGTTCTGGATCATCGTCAGCGTGACGCTGCTGGCGCTGATGATTGTATTTCTCGTCTACCCGTTCTCCTCGCTGTTCCTGAAGAGCTTCTACCACCCGGAGACGCACCGGCTGAGCTTCGTCAACTTCATCGAATTTTTCACGACGCGATATTACTTCAACACGCTTAAGCACAGCTTGACAGTCTCGGCGCTGACGACGGTGCTGGCGACTCTGATCGGCGTTCCGCTGGCCTACATCATGACCAGGTTTAACGTATGGGGCAAATCCGTCATCAACATTATGATCGTGCTGAGTCTGCTGTCTCCGCCGTTCATCGGCGCGTATTCGTGGATTTTGCTGCTCGGGCGCAACGGCTTCGTAACGAATCTGTTCGAGAAAATCGGCATCGTGCTCCCGACGATCTACGGCTTCCAAGGCATGCTTCTCGTGTTCACGCTGAAGCTGTTCCCGTTCGTCTACATGTACGTTTCCGGAGCGCTCTCCAATATGGACAGCTCACTGGAGGAGGCGGCCGAGAACCTCGGCATGTCCCGCATTCGCAAGCTGCTGACGTTGACGTTCCCGGTCATCGTGCCGTCAATCAGCGCCGGCGCGATCGTCGTCTTCATGACCTCGCTCGCCGACTTCGGCACGCCGCTGCTCATCGCCGAAGGCTATAAGGTGCTGCCGGTCGTCGTCTACGAGGAGTTCATGAGCGACATCGGGGGCGACGTCTATCTGGCCAGCACGCTGAGCACCGTCATCGTCCTGTGTGCGCTGCTCGTGCTGTTCGTCCAGAAGTATATCGTCTCGCGCAAAAACTACCGGATGAGCGCCCTGCGTCCGCCCGCCGTGCAGAAGCTGAAGCTCGGCAAACGCTCGCTGCTGACGGCGATCGCCTTCGCCATATCGCTGCTGGCGGTCACGCCGCAGATCGTCGTGTTCATCACGTCGTTCATCAAGACGCGCGGCCCGCTATTCGTGAGCGGCTTCAGCCTGGACAGCTACAGGGCGATCGGCTTTAAGCTGTCGAAGAATATCGCCAATACGTTCTACTTTGCCAGCATCGCCATCGTCATCATGGTCGTCGTCGGCCTGCTGCTGAGCTATGTCGTCGTCCGCAGGAGATCGCTGCTGTCGTCACTTCTCGATTCGCTGGCAATGTTCCCGTACGTCATTCCCGGCTCCGTGCTCGGGATCGGGCTTATTACCGCCTTCAACAAGGCGCCGCTCATTCTGACCGGAACGGTAACGATCATCGTCGTGTCGTACGTCATCCGCAAGCTGCCGTTTATTCTCCGGTCCAGCACGGCAATTCTGTACCAGATCGATCCGAGCATCGAGGAGGCGTCGATCAGCCTCGGCGTTCCGCCGATGCGCACGTTTTTCAAGACGACCGCGGTGCTGATGCTGCCCGGGCTGTTCTCCGGCGCCATCCTGAGCTGGGTGCAGACGATCAACGAGCTTAGCTCCACGCTAATTCTGTTCTCGGGCAAGACGGGGACGATCTCGGTCGCGATTTTCACGGAAATATTCAAGGACAGCTTCGGCACGGCGGCGGCGCTGGCATCGATTCTGTCGGTGGCGACGGTCGTCTCGCTGATCATTTTCAATAAATTTTCCGGCGGCAGAAGCGTTATGATGTAGAGGTGGACATCGGAGGGAGAGAGAACGAACTTATGGAACAACTATTGGAAAAGACGATCGCCTGCGTACGGGCGGCGGGCGAAATCGTTCGCAATGGGAGCAAAGAGCTTAGCGTCGAGGAGAAAGGGTTCGCCAATTACGTCACGAATATCGACTTGGCGGTGCAGCGGGAGCTGAACGAGGCGTTATACGCGCTGGAGCCGGAAGCCGAGTTCATCTCGGAGGAGAACGAGACGAACGATTATGCGACACGGAAGGCGAAATGGATTCTCGATCCGATCGACGGCACGACCAATCTCATCCACGGGTACCCGCACGTCGCGATTTCTGTCGCGTACGTCGGACCGGAGCGGCGCTTCGGCATCGTCTACAATCCGTTCAACGGGGAGCTGTTCACCGCGCTGTCCGGAGCCGGGGCGTGGCTGAATGGGGAGCGGCTGTCCGTATCGCGCAATGCCGCACTCGGGGATTGCATCTTCGGGTTCGGCTTCCCGTACGAGCGGCAGGTGTCCGCTCCCAGGATGTTCCGCGCCGCGGAGAAGGTGTTCTCCGCCTGCCAGGACCTTAAGCGCAAGGGGCCGGCGTCGCTGGATCTGGCCTACGTGGCCGCCGGCCGAATCGACGGCTACTTCGAGGTCGATTTGAACGTGTGGGACGTGGCAGCCGGGCTGATCCTGCTGGAGGAGGCTGGAGGACGGGCGTCGGATTGGCAGGGCAAGCCGCTGCCCGAAGCGCTGGACAAGACCGGATTGATCGCGACGAACGGTCTCGTGCATGACGAGCTGGCCAGGCTGATTCAAGCCGCCGGATAAGCGCTCCGGCGTTCCGCTGCCAGGCGTTAACGGTTGCGCTTCTTCTTGCGGATACGTTATCCTGCTAATAGAAGACAGCGGACGACCGTTACGTTCGACAGCCAAGAATCGCCTAGGGCGTGTATGCAAACCCGCTCAGAGGCATCTATCACCGCCTTTTCGCCCCCTGCTGCGTCACTTTTGCTTGACGTACCCCCGGTACGCCTTCACAAAAGTTCCTTGCATGGAACGAAAATTCGGCAACATCTGCGATCCTCGGAGTCTGCATACACGCCCTAAGGAGATCATCCGCATGCGGAAATCGTTAAGCTTCTACAACAAGCTGCTTATTTTCTTCGTCCTGGTCGGCGTCATCCCGCTGCTCATCATTGGGTCGATGACGTACGGTTTCTCGAAGCGATTTTTCCTCGAACAGTATCGCCAGCAGCTGCACGACAAAGTGGCGGGAGCGGCGGAGCGGTTCGACGCGCTGGCGGAGGAATACGGCGGCATCATGAATACGATCGGCGACCTGCCGGAGGTGCGGCAGGCGCTGCTCGGCGGCAGCGCCGAACTGAAGAAGAACGTCGAGCAGCGCATGCATCTGCTGCTGGCAGGCAAGAAAAACAAAGCGGCCATCTACATGATCAACGCCGACGGCAGCGTCCACTATTCGACCCGGGAGCTGCCGTCGATCTACAATCCGGCCAAGTACCGCGGGTGGGGCATTTTCCGCACCGCCCATGAGGCGGAGGGCGAGATTCGTGTGTATCCGCACGCGTACGACAGCCCCCAAGGGGACAAAGTCGTGCTCAGTCTCGTTCAGACGCTGCATTCGTCGTCCGGGGAGCTGCTCGGCTACCTGATCGTCGATTTTCCGCGGGCTCTGATTGCCGACATCGTAAGCGCTTACGACGCTCCGTTCGCGATGGACTTCGTCGTGCTGGACAGACATGCCTACACGGTAATCCATACGAAGCAGTCCGAGCGGGAAGGGACGCTGGAGCGCGAGCCCGGGGAGATCGGCAGCGGCCACCTGCTGCAGATCGTGCCTTCGGAACGGCTCGGCTTGTCCGTCTACGGTTATTCTCCGGCGGCCATCGTGGAGCAGAGCATGGGGTTCATTCAGACACTGTTCGCCGTTGCCGCAGCGGTTAGCCTCGTTATCTGTCTCTGGTTCGCCTATAAGCTGTCGAAATACGTATCCAGGCCAATCTTCGAGCTGGCACATTCGATGAAGCGCATCTCGATGGGCGATCTCTCGGTTCGGATCGAGTCTCGCCGCGTCGACGAATTCGGCATTGTGGCCAGCGGCTTTAACGCCATGGCGACGCAGATCAAGGATCTGATCGCCAGCGCCAAGGACGAGCAGCGGCGGCTTCGCGTCGCCGAGATCAAGGCGCTTCAGGCGCAGCTTAATCCTCATTTTATATACAACACGCTCGATTTGATCAAATGGAACGCCAAGATGAACCAGACGAAGGAAATCAGCGGCATCGTCGTTCAACTCGCCAGGCTGCTGCGGGGAATGATTCACGTGGACGACGAGGAGACGACGCTGGGTGCGGAGATGGAGCTGATCGAGCACTACTTGTATATTCAGCGCATTCGGTTCGCGGATCGGCTGCGCGTGGGCATTCGCATTGACGACGATGCGCTGGACGCCGTTATTCCCCGGCTGCTGCTCCATCCTCTCGTCGAGAACGCCATTGTGCACGGCTTCGAGAACAAGGTCGGCAGCGTCGATCTGAGCCTCGTCTGTCTGAGGCGCGGCGACGAGCTGCATCTGGAGATTGCGGACAACGGCATCGGAATGGACGAAGAGACTTTGGCCGCCATTCGCGGCGGGACGCATCACGGCGGCATCGGGATCAGCAATGTGCATAACCGGATTCGGCTTTATTACGGGGAAGCCTACGGGCTCGACATCGAGAGCGAAGCCGGAGTCGGCACCCGGGTGTCGCTGCGGATTCCGTATCGCCGGAAGGAGGAGACGGCATGATCAAAATCATGGTCATCGAGGACGAGCAGCTGCTGCGCAAAGGTCTGGTCATGACGACGCCGTGGCACGATTACGGCTGCGAAGTGATCGGGGAAGTGGGAGACGGGCTGGAAGGCGCGCGGTTGATTGGCAAGCTGCGTCCGGACATCGTCATCACCGACATTCGCATGCCGGGCATGGACGGCATCGAGATGATGCGCAAGGTGCGGGAGACGAGCGATACGGAGTTTATTCTCATTACCGGCTTCAGCGATTTCAAGTACGCCAAGGCGGCCGTCGACCTCGGGGCGCAGGGGTTCATCCTGAAGCCGATCGACGACGCGGAGCTGGACGCCGTGCTGGCGAAGACGGTGGAGGCAGTCGGCCGGAAGCGGAAGTACGATCTGGCGCTGCGGCGGGAACGTTCGGCGGAGAGCGTCGGCTTGCCGGGCAAGCTGGCACCCGGAGGCGGCGCCAAGCCGAACGACCGGTATTTGGCCGAGGCGATCTCGTATATCGAAGCAAATGTGGAGCGCAATTTTTCGCTCAAGAACATCGCCGACCATCTGCATATCAGCGAAAGCTATCTGAGCAAGCTGTTCAAGAACAAAACTTCGTATACGTTCCTCGAATATTGCACCAACTACCGAATCAAGAAAGCGGCGGAACTGCTCATGGACGAGCGCAACAAAGTGTACGAGATCGCGGACAAGGTCGGCTATCCCGACTCCCGTTACTTCAGCACCCTGTTCAAGAAACAGATCGGCCTCACCCCCACCGAATTCCGCCAATATTACGTCCCCGAACCGACGGGAACGAGCCAAGGGCCGTAAGCGCACTCCGCTTGCGGCTCTTTAGAGTGCCAATTGTGCGACGATGCTCGATTTTTTAGCACAACGCCCTCCGTTAGTGCGCCAATCGAGCGACGATGCTCGATTTTTTAGCACAACGCCTCCCGTTTGAGCGCCAATTGAGCGACGATACTCGATTTTTTAGCACAACGCCTCCCGTTTGAGCACCAATTGAGCGACGATACTCGATTTTTTAGCACAATTCGCTTTGCGAAGAACTCCAATGGTTATAGGTTCGTGTATGCAATTTGCCAGTTGTCGTCTTCGCACAACTTTTCATGCGCCATGGACGTCGGGGGCGTTTTGCTTGGAATATCAGAAAGTGATAAAATCACGTCCCCTTTCAGAAAATTTCTTAAGGTAAGTATGTGGCAAGTAACGTACTAAAGCGAATGCTTCAAGAGAACGGGCCAGAGCAATTTGGTATACCCAATGTGAAATACGGATGTAGAAGACCCGGCGGCGGGGTTATCGTTCTCTGCCTCTTTTGCCGCTATCCCGTCCAGTCAGGTTGACCATGCGCCTCTGCGAGATCGGCCATGACTAATCGTCATTTGTCTGTATCCCGACAGCTCAGAAATCTAATCTGGATGTGACTCAACTGATTCAAAGGGATAGCGGCAAAAGGGGCAAAAAGGGGGATAGCAGAAGGCGGCGGAGCTTGAACTGATCGAAAGGGATAGCGGCAAAAGTGGGCGAAAAGCGGTCAGTGTGGTATGTCGTGAACTGAATGGAGGGGATAGCGGCAAAAGGCGCAGAGAATGAAAGGAGAGAACGAACTGATGGAAGGGGATATCGGTAAAAGGGATGAAAGGTCGGTGTGATGCTGGGGAGGACTGACGGATGGGGATAGCGACAAAAGGAGCGGAAAGTGGAGCCGGAAGAAGTAGATGCACTGACGGAAGGGAATAGCGACAAAGGGGAGAATGGAGACAAGAGAGCTGCCTTTGTTCCCGGTCGCACGGCCGTTCGCTGAATGATCTCGCCCTGTGGTGTTTTGCTGAATGACGGCGGTCGGTCGACCAAGGGCTTATCTTGCATAGGGTTTTCCTATGGAAACGTAAGGTTTTTAATATTTTTCATATGCAGCAGGCCGTGGTAGCATACTGGTAAACTGCCGGACAGGCATGGGAGGGAACGAGATGCCTCAACCTTATTGGCTGCTTAACGTCCGCTTGGAGACGGGGCATGAGCAGGAGAACGGCGATGTAACGGGGACGAAAACCGATCTGTTCCATCTGCGGATCGAAGAGGGCACGATAGCGGAAATCGTGCGAGCGGCGGATAGGCCGGACGGAATAAAGCCGGAAGGGGCGGGAACCGCGAAGGCAGGCGTAGGGGAAGTACGAGCGATGGAGGCAAGTGAAGGGGAAGTACGAGCGAAGGAAGAAGGCGCAGGGGAAGCTCTAGCGGAGAAAGCGAGAGCAGGGAAATCAAACGCCGAAGCACTGCCGCAGGTCGATGCGCGCGGCTTGCTTGCTCTTCCGTCCTTTATCGAGAAGCATTGCCATCTGGATAAAACGCTGCTGGGTGATCGCTGGCGGCCGGTTCGGCCCGCGGCATCCCTGTTCGAGCGGTTCGAGATCGAGAAAAATACGCTGCCCACGTTGGCCACGACGATGAAGGAACGTGCGGAAACGCTGCTCAGCCTGCTTCTTCGGGCTGGCTCGACGCATGTGCGAACGCATATCGACTTGTACCCCGAAGTCGGGCTGAGTCATCTCGAAGCTGTGCAAGAAGCGCTGGCCTCGTATGAGGGTAAGCTGACCGCCGAGATCGTCGCTTTCCCGCAGCATGGCCTGCTGAGATCGCAAAGCGCCGGGCTGGTCAGGGAAGCGCTGCGCAGCGGCTGCGGGCTCGTCGGAGGCGTCGATCCGCATACGGTGGACGGCGACGCGGAAAGGTCGCTGCAGCAGATGATGGAGCTTGCGGTCGAGGCGAACGCCGACGTCGACCTGCACCTGCATGACGGCGGGCGCGTCGGGCTGGACACGATGCGAAGATTGGCACAGCTAGCGGAGGAAGCGGGGTGGCAGGGCCGAGTCTCCGTCAGCCATGCGTTTGCGTTGAGCGATATGGAGGGAGGAGAGGCGGAAGAGATGGCGGGGCTTCTGGCGCGCGCCGGCATCACGGTCATTACGAGCGTGCCGCTCGGGCGGACGATGCCGCCGGTTCCGTTCCTCCATGCTCGCGGCGTGCGGGCAGCGGTCGGGTGCGACAACATTTTCGATTCGTGGTCGCCGTTCGGCAGCGGGGACGTGTTCGAAAAGGCGGGACGTCTGGCCGAACGCTTCGGATGGAAAACGGAGCGGGAGCTGGCCGAGACGCTCGGCTTCATTACCGGGGGCGTCACGCCGCTGAACAAGGACGGGCGGCAAGTATGGCCGAAGCCGGGAGACGAAGCGAGCCTCGTGTTCGCGGAGGCAAGCTGCTCGGCCGAGGCGTTGGCGAGAAGAGCGAAGCGGCCCGCCGTCATGTACCGAGGGGAGATCGTCGCGGGATCGCTGGAAGGGAGGTCCGTATGAACGCTACTAAAGCTTATTGGCTTGCGAATGTCCGACTGGAATGCGGCTATAGGCGCGAAGATGGCGCGATCGTCGGGACGGATACGGAGCTGTGCCACCTCCGCATCGAGAACGGAAAAATAACGGAGATCTCGGCTGCGGATGATGGGCTTCCCAACGACGGACTGCCGAGGAGAGACGCGAAGGGGCTGCTTCTGCTGCCTGCTTTCAAGGAAATGCATATTCACATCGACAAGACGTATTATGGAGGGCCGTGGAGAGCGGTAAGACCGGCGAACGGTGTGTTCGGCAGAATCGAGGAGGAACGGGAGCTGCTCCCGAAGCTGCTGCCGACCGCGCAAGAGCGGGCCGAGAAGCTGCTCGAACTGATGCTCGGCTTCGGCTCGACCCATGTCCGGACGCATTGCAATATCGATCCGGTCGTCGGTCTGCGGAATATGGAGGCGGCGATGCGCGCGCTGGATACGTTCTCCGGCAAGCTGTCCCATGAGATCGTCGCTTTCCCGCAGCACGGTCTGCTGCGCTCGGATGCGGCCGGGCTTGTCCGCGAAGCGATGCGCCAAGGAGCGACGCATGTCGGCGCGGTCGATCCGGCAACCGTCGACGGAGATATCGAGCGCTCGCTGCAGACGGTGATGGACATCGCGGTCGAAGCGAATGCGGGCGTGGACATTCACGTCCACGACCAAGGCGGCGCGGGCCTCGCGACGATGAGCCGGCTCGCCGATCTGACCGAGCAGGCCGGTTGGCAGGGCCGGGTGACGGTCAGCCATGCGTTCGCATTTGCCGGAGAGGCCGGAGCCGCCGCAGAGCTAGCGGATCGCTATGCCTCGCTGGGGATCTCGGTCACCTCCACCGTGCCGTTCGGCGGCTTGATCATGCCGCTCCCGATGATGCGCGACAAAGGAGTGCGGATCGGGCTCGGCAACGACAGCATCACCGACCACTGGTCGCCGTTCGGCACCGGCGATTGCCTGATGAAGGCCAGCCGACTTGCCGAACTGTACCGCTTCGTCGACGAGCGCTCGCTGGGAGAAGCGCTCGGCTTTATCACCGGCGGCGTGACGCCGCTGGACGCGGACGGCAACCGCGTATGGCCGGCGGTCGGCGACTCCGCCGACGCCGTGCTGGCGCAAGCAAGCTGCTCCGCGGAAGCGGTGGCGAGAAGAGCGCCTAGACAAGCGGTGCTGTTCTGCGGGGAGATCGTTGCCGGTACGCTATAGACGGGATTGGAGCAGATCGACGAAATTTTGCGCGGCCTGGGACAGCCGGTGATGCTTAAGCCAGATCAAACCGATCGGCGAAGCGACTTCCGTCTCGGGTGTTACTTTGCTGGCGTTGATCGAATAGCCTTTGTGCCTCTTGAGCACCGTCTCGGGAACGACCGACGCGCAGAAGCCGGAGGACACCATGTCCATCAGCAGGGCGATGTCGGAGCATTCGCCCATCAGGTTGGCGGTCAGCCGAGACCTGGAGAACGCCTCCAGAATCAAGTAATGCACGCCCAGGCCTTCGGTGCTCGGCAGCACGAGCGGATAAGAATGAATGTCGGCCAGCGACACTTCGTCCTCCAGCCGCTCGTGCTTCGCCGACGCAATAAAGTAGAAAGGCTCGCTCTTCAGATGAAGAACCGAAAAAGAAGATAGCTCCAGCGGCAAGCGGATGATCGCCAACTCGATGGCCCGGTCCCGCACGAGCTGGCACAGTTGAGCCGATTCGTTCTGCTGGATTTTGTAGGTCACTTTCGGATAAAGGCTTCCGAAGGTTTGCAGCAGTTCGGACAGTCCCGCGACCGAGAACGTGTTGACGCCGATTTTCAGCTTGCCGTTTACTCCGTTCCCGGCTTCCTTCGCCTCCAGTTTCGCCTCCTCCATCAGCTGTACCATCTGCAAAGCGTACTTGTACAAGGATTTCCCGGCTTCGGTAACCTCGAACTGCTTGCCGCTCCGCTCTACCAGAGTCGTTCCGAGCTCTTCCTCCATCGCTTTCAGATGCTGACTTAACGGCGGCTGCGAAATATGAAGCCTCTCGGCCGCGGCGGAGATTTTGCCCTCCTCGATGATCGCGATGAAATACCGCAGCTGCCGAATGTCCATTTTCGGATCACCCCTCCCTTAGTATAGGAAAAAGCTAAGCAAAACCAACTTTATTAATATTATTCATATACTTAGCGCCATGGTAGCATATTTGTACGGATTACGCATCCGAAGCCATCATCCGGACGAGGTGACCGACCGCATGTCTATCCGCATCAAGCTTCTGCTGTCCTATACGGGCATGCTGCTCGTTAGCCTGCTCGTCGTCGCGATGACCGCCGGTCTGTTTGCGATTACGGCGACGGGGGACGTTCGCAGCTTCCGCGATTTCTATAAGGTTCATTACCAGCTTAATCCGCTGACCGAAGAGGAAGAGTCGATCTTCCTCGAATTGAAGTATTTGGCCAAAAACGAGCCGGATCGGCTGCAGGAAAGGGAGCTGCTGGCGGAGTACGATTTCAAGCTGCGAACGGTGCGCGCCGGCCTCTATGTCCGTCGGGAGAGCAACCAGGTATTCGAATCGAGCACGTTTAACCAACCGGAGCTGGAACGCTATCTGCCCGCTTACGATCTGGACAACAACCAGATTCGCCATACGTTTAACATCGGCGAACGGTTTTACGCCTATGCGAAGTTCGACTTCCGGTTCACGGACGGGGCCAAAGGGAGCGTCTTCGTCATTCGGGAGCGAAGTCCGTTCGGGGAGGTCGTTCGCAAGCTGCTGCCTGTCCTCGTCATACTGCTCGTCGCCGTCATCGTTGCGGCCAACGCGCTGCTGTACCGGTGGATTACCCGCAGCGTCGTCAAGCCGCTCGAGCTGCTGCGCGGCTCGGCCGAACGGATCAAGGAGGGCAATCTCCAAGTCTCGCTCGATTTGCGTTCCAAGGACGAGATCGGCCAACTGAACGAGACGTTCGAGAATATGCGCAAGCGGCTGCACGAATCGATCCAGCTGCGGCTGCGGGACGAGGAGAGCCGCAAGGAGCTCGTCTCGAACATCTCGCATGATTTGCGCACGCCGATCACGAACATTAAAGGCTATATCGAAGGCATTCGCGACGGAGTGGCGGATACGCCGGAGAAGATGGACAAGTACGTCAACATCATTTACTCCAAGGCGAAAGACCTGGACAAGCTCGTGGACGAGCTGTTTCTGTACTCCAAGCTCGACTTGAAACAGGTTTCGTTTCAGTTCGAGCATGCGGACATCGTCGGCTTCCTCGACGCTTGCATCGACGAACTGCGCTACGTAACGAAGGAGAAAGGCATCGATCTGGAGTGGGACGAACGTCCGCAGAGCGGCATTGCGGTGTTCGCCGATCTGGAGAAGCTGAAGCGGGCCGTGCTGAACATCATCGGCAACGCGCAGAAGTTTACCGACAAGGCGGACAAAACGATCCGCGTCTCCGTCCGCGCGGCCGCGGACCGGGTCGCCGTCGAAATCCGGGATAACGGAATCGGCATTCCCCGGGAGGACATCCCGCACATTTTCGACCGTTTCTACCGCGCGGAACGATCTCGCAATTCCTCGACGGGAGGCAGCGGATTGGGACTCGCGATTTCCAGGCAGATCGTCGATGGCCATGGGGGGCGCATATGGGCAAGCAGCGAGCCGGGCATCGGCACGAGCCTGTTTTTTACGCTGAAGCGGGCAACGATAGAGGAAGGAGCGGCAGACGATGACGACAAGCATTCTGATCATTGAGGACGAGACGTCGATTGCGGAGCTGGAGCGGGACTATTTCGAGCTGAACGGCTATCGCGTCGACTTGTGCCATACGGGGAACGAAGGGCTGCAGCTCGCTCTTGGCGGCGATTATGATCTGGTGATCGTCGACCTGCAGCTTCCCGGAATGAGCGGCTTCGAGCTGTGCAGCCGCATCCGGCAGGAGAAGGAGGTTCCGATTCTGATCGTCTCGGCGAAGAAGGAAGAGATCGATAAAATCCGGGCTTTCAACCAGGGGGCCGACGACTATATTACGAAGCCGTTCAGTCCGAGCGAGTTGGTCGCAAGAGCCAAGGCGCACATCACCCGCTATGAGCGGCTGATAGGCAAGCGGGAGGCGGGACCTGGCCGGGAAATGCGCTTCCGGGGACTTGTCATCGACAAGGCCGCCCGCCGGGTGCAGGTGCGCAACCGCGAGGTCGCGTTCACGAGCCGGGAATTCGGCCTGCTGGAGTTTCTGGCGAGCCATCCGAACCGCGTCTTCAGCAAGGAGGAGCTGTTCGAGCGCATCTGGGGCATGGATTCGAACGGGGATATCGCGACCGTAACCGTGCACGTCCGCAGGCTGCGGGAGAAAGTCGAGGTCGATCCGTCCGATCCGCAGTACATCGAGACCGTCTGGGGAGCGGGATACCGATTTTCCGTCTAACTTTGCCGAATTCCGTCTCACTCGGCCTGCCACATTATTGGTCTAACTTCGCTGAGCTTCGCCTGACGGACCTGTAGCTTCACCCGGCTAACAGAGTTTAGAATTTGTTTATCTTTTATTTCGAATCCGTTAATCCGGGGTTTCTAGGCCGTTTAACTCTCTCCTTTAAGCTAGGAATAAGGCAGACAACGCCTTAACGCCTATCGACTACAAGGAGGAATTATCGATGAACAAATATTCGAAGAAATTGGCCGTTATGACGCTGGCGACCGCGCTTGGAACCGGAACGCTGCCGCTGATGGCCCAATCTGCCGCAGCCTCGCCGCTGTCCGCGCAGGCGATTCAGGAAGCCGTCAACCGTCTTGCCGGGCTGCAGGTAATGAACGGCTACGAGGACGGCAGCATGAGGGAGAACAACCCGATTACCCGCGCGGAGCTGGCCAAGCTGATCTCTCTGGCATTCGGCATTCAAGGCGGCTCCGGGCTCGGCTTCGCGGACGTCAAGCCGCAGGCATGGTATGCGAACTATGCGTCGGGACTGGTGGAGCAGCAAATTATGGAGGCGTCGGACGGACGCTTCGGGCCGCAAGCCGTCGTGACGGACGACGAGCTGCTCCGGACGGTGACCAAGGCGCTTAAGCGGGACGCCAAGTCGGTCGGCTACTGGGCGCAAGACTTCTATGCGCAGGGCAGCAGCGCGACGCGCGGCGAGGCGGCTTACTTGCTCTCGACCGCCCGTGAGGCGATTCCCTCTGCGGATGCCCGCATCGTGGGCGTCCGCTCGTTAAACGCTATTACGCTGATCGTCGACTTCGACAAGCCGCTGACGGCGGACAACGAAGCTTTCGCACAGGCTAAGGAGGATTTCGCCTTTAACGACGGGCTTGCGATCAGCAACATGCCGCGGCTGAAGACGGGCTCCGCGGCGACGTATATCGTGCCTACGACCGTGCAGAAGCCCGGTACGGCGTATACGCTGACCTACAAAGGCCAAACCGCAGGCACGTTCACAGGCAACGTCGCGAAGCTGGACATGACCGAAGCGAGGCAGGTGGCGAACGATACATTCGAGCTGGAGGCGCTGAAGGCAAACGGAGTGGTCGACTACGGCTACATCATCGCCGCGTACAGCGGCGGCCGCGGCGCCAACGCTTTCGTGCTGGACGAGAACGACAAGGACGAGAGCGGCAGAGTCTATCAGATCATCTCCTCCGGTCAGGCGCGGGAAGTGACGATTACGCCGGAAGGCGGACAGCCGATGATCGCCAAGTACGTGCCGTTCACGCAGTCGACGGACGGCAAGCAGGAGCCCAAATTCCGTCTGCCGGAAGGCGAGACGTTGAAGCCGGGCGTGAAATACACGGTGACCTCGGATTGGGCGCGAATCGCCAATCCGACATTCACGGCGAAGGAGATTGCTCCTCTGCAAATTGCTGCCGCGGAAGCTGTCGGCGAAACTTCCGTTCAAGTCGTCCTGGCGGCCGATCCGGGGGACGAACTGTTCTCCGGCCGCAGCGTGCAGTTGACCGACGGGGACGGCAACCGGCTGACCGCGACTTACCGGTATTCCAGCCGCCAAGGCGCGACAGGCGTATTCGACCTGGCTGCCGGAACGAAGCTGGCGCCGGGCGTCGCTTATACGGTCGCTCCGATCGGAGACTGGGCCGGACAATCGCAAGCGGAGCTTAAACTGTAAAAAAAGCGGGTGATGCCGATGAAGCCACGAGGAAGGCGGCGGTTCGCGATGCTGCACGGATTAGGTCTGCTCGTTCTGGCCGCGGCTCTGGCGGGCTGCGAAGTAAGGATGGATTCCTTGCTGACCGACGGGGATCAAAAAGCGACTCAAGAGGTGAATCAAGAAATGGACAAGTTAAACCGGGATTTGCTGCAAGCCGTCGCCGAAGGAGACGGGCAAGCCGTAGAACGGCTGCTGGAGCAAGGGGCCGACATCGACGCCACGGACGGCCGAGGTCGCACATCCGCGATGATCGCGGTGCACCGCGATCGACTCGATCTGTTCAATCTGCTCGCAAAGCGCGGAGCCAACCTTAATATCCGGGACGACCGCTTGGACAATCCGCTGCTGTATTCGGGCGCGGAGGGCAAGATGGACTTCCTGAAGGCTTCCCTTGCCGCCGGAGCGGATACGACGATTACGAACCGTTTCGGAGGAACGGCGCTCATTCCGGCGGCCGACCGAGGCCACGTCGAGATCGTCCGCGAGCTGTTGGAACACTCCGACGTGGATGTGGACCATGTCAATAACTTGGGCTGGACCGCGCTGCTGGAAGCCGTCATCCTCGGAGACGGAGGCCAAGCTCATCAGGAAATCGTCTATCTGCTCATTGAACACGGAGCCGACGTGAATCTGGCCGATAATGACGGGGTAACTCCGCTCCAACACGCCAAGAGCCGTGGCTACGGCGAGATGGTCGACGCGTTGACAAAAGCCGGCGCGAAGTAAGCGAGTTATCCGGTCGACACGAAAAAACAAGGCTATCCCTTTACGTCAAATGACTGACGCTAAGGGATAGCCTTTGTTGGGTGGAGAGAAGAGATCAGTCGGAGCCGCGAACGGCCAGCACGGGGAACAGCGGTCCTTTGAGCACGTCGCCCTTCTCCAGGTTCAGCCCGCTGGTGATCGGATGGGAAGTGCCGCTGAACGTGATGTCGTCCGGCATGTAGATGATCGCCAGCGCTCGGCGCGGCCGGTCGGTCTCGTTGGCATGGGCGTAGTGGAACGTCAGACCGTTGTGGAACGTGCAGCTTCCGGCCTTCAGAGGCACGACGACGGGCTTGCGGTCGTCGAGCTGTCCGCCTTCGACGTAGTCGAAGATGTTCTGAGGATCGAGGAAATCGATGCCGTGCAGCTTGCCGAGCTTCTGCGACTTCGGAATGAACGCCATGCAGCCGTTCTTCTCGTTGACGTCGTCCAGCGCGATCCAGATCGACAGCATGCCCTGGTCGGCTTCGTTAATCGGCCAATACGGCGTATCCTGGTGCCAAGGCGTCGGCTTGGAATCGTTGGGCATTTTCCAGAGGCCGTGGTCGTGGAAGAGTCGGATTTGGCCTGCACCCGTAAGCTGCAGCGCAGACTGGGCGAACCGTTCGTGAAAGCTGAATTTGCCCATTCCGGCATGGTCCCGCCACGTATTGACCTTCTGGTTCAGGACGCGGTAGTAAAGCCCGCCTTGCTTGTCCGTCTGCACCGAGCGTTCGCTCGTCGTCTGCATCGCTTCTTCCAAGTACTCCCTCAGCAGCTCCAGCTCTTCCTCGGCCAGCATATTGTCGACTTTCACGAATCCGTTTTCACGATAAAAATCGATATGGTCTTGCGTAATCGGCGTTGTCATGGGTGGTTCCTCCTCGGCGGTGGTATGCTTCTATCCTACAGCCGGAAACCGGAGGTGAGGATGGAGAGAATTCCGAGCTTTTTGTAAAAAAGTCGAATCGAAATAATCTTTATAGGTCGCGGGATAGGAGATGTTATACTGGGTAAAAAAAGGATTGGTCGAAAAGTAGGGGGGACGGCGCATGGCTATGTCGACGAGGGTGGATTACCGGACGATCTCTCCCTACGTCCGCTTCGTGCACGAGATCGTCATCGCTCCGGGCTCGCGCAATCCGGAGCGTTACATTTACGATCACGAGTTTATTTACGTCGTGAAGGGAACCGGGACGCTGCGCATCGAGGACAGAACGCACCCGATGGGACCGGGCGATCTGCTCTACATTCGGCCGCACCTGGCCAACGAGATGCTTGTCTCCCGGGCGGAGCCGATGCAATGCTTTGCCGTGCATTTCGACTTCGTCTTCCTGGGAGAAGCGGCGGAATTTTCCCCTTATGCGGTTTATTTGGGCAGCAAATCCGAGGAAGGGACGCCGGATGCGAATTGGCTTCGCGCTAGGCCCGACGCCGAACTGGCCGACATGGACATTCCGGAGTGGATGAATCCGGCGCGCGTTCACGACTTCTTCGAGGCGTTCAAGGAGCTGTGCCGCGTGTTCGAGGAATCGAGGGCCGACGCGCAAATCTGGCTGAAGGCGGCCATGCTGAAGCTGATCGGGCTCATTCACGGCGAACTGACGACCGAGGAAGGCATTCGGGTCAGCCATTCGCATGCCGATATGATGCTGGACGCCATTCAATATATGAAGGAAAATTACGCGTCCGCGATCGACCTGAAGAAATTGGCGAGCCGGGCCAATCTGTCGCCGAAATATTTCGGCACGCTGTTCAAGCAAGCGACCGGGCTGTCGGCGCCCCAGTATTTGACGGGAATCCGGATCGGGGAGGCCAAACGTCTGCTCAGGGAAAATGCCCATTCGATCGAAGCGATCGCAGACCAGGTCGGCATCGGGGATATGTACTATTTCAGCAAGCTGTTCAAAAAGACGGAAGGCCTTTCGCCCAAGCGCTACGCAGATTCCTTAAGATGGCTGGCATCCAAGGAAGAAGGCTCGGGCGAGAAGAAGAACAAGGCCCGCCGCCTTGGTCCGCCGCGGTAGGCGCGACGCCAAAGACAGCGGGAAAGTTTGTTCTCTTCGATCAGTAGCCGGCGCGCAAGATGATTACCAAGAGGACGAAGAGTACAAGTGCGAAAGCCGCGGCTCCCGCAACTCCGCCTTTAGGACCGCAAACATCACCTGCAACAGGATATCCCATGTCTATCACCACCTTGCGGTTTATTATGACAATCGTCACGTATGTAGCTTATGTCGGGATAAAGATACGGTCAGTACATTCACCCATCTTGGCAAAAACAGGCGAAAGCACATGCCGGGCCGTCCAGTCTGGGCTCCAATCGCTTGCGCCGCGCGGAGTTTCCTGCTTATGGCTGGACAGCCGACGATCCTCATCGCATATTTTGAAGGGCCGGGGACACCTTATTAGGGCAATCAAATCGCTTAAGGAGGGGTTCAGGTTTGAGAAAAATGGCGGCTAGTTTGGCTCTGAGCATGAGTATTGCGTTGGCGTGCGTCGTTCCTGCATTCGCGGAGCACACGACGGGTACGACGGGAACTTCCGGCGACAGCAGAACGCTGAACGGCGTGCCTGCGCCGACGAGAACTTTGTTCCCGAACGCAGGAAGAACGGACAACGTATTCGATCGCGCGAACAACGGCAATTACGGCACTTATAATACGAACGGCAATTTCGGTCTCAACGGCAACTATAACGGTACGTACGATTCGACCCGGATGAACGCGTATCGTCCTTACAACAACACGACGAACATGACGACTCGCGCGAACAACACCGTCAGAAGAATGGAGACGACGACGAGAACCGGCTTCAGCTGGGGCTGGCTCGGTCTGCTCGGCCTGTTCGGTCTGGCGGGGATGCGCAGCCGCAGCCGTGAAGACGCCCGGTAAACGACCGAATTACGTGATCCCCGCCCGGCTTTCCTGAGCCCGGCGGGGATTTTCATGTAATATTCGTTTCCAGAACATCCCATACTAAAGCGGAAGTGATCTTAATGAAGCAGCAGCTGCCAAAGGAGAATGCCGCATGAGGATGGGAAAGATGTTTCTCGGTAAGCTTACGCTTGGAATCGCCCTGCTGGGGGGATGGAACGCGGCGTCCGATTCGCTGTCCGCAGCGACGCCCGAACCCGGAGCATCGGGGGAGAGCCCGCGTCAGATCGCCGTCGTGATCGACGATTTCGGCAACGGGATGAAAGGTACGGAGCAAATGCTGAATTTGCCGATCAAGCTGACGGTGGCCGTCATGCCTTTCTTGCCGACGACGAAGAAGGACGCGGAAGAAGCCCATCGTCTCGGGCACGACGTGATCGTGCATATGCCGATGGAGCCGATGAGAGGACAGCGGAACTGGCTCGGTCCGGGAGCGATTACGACGGATTTGCCGGATGCGGAAATTCGCAGGAGGGTGGAGGCGGCGATCGCCGAAGTGCCTCATGCGATCGGAATGAACAATCACATGGGTTCCAAGGCGACCGCCGACAAACGGGTGATGCGAATCGTGCTTCAGACGTGCAAGGAGAAAGGCTTGATCTTCCTCGACAGCAGGACGTCCTATCGCACGGTCGTGCCGGCGGTGGCGAAGGAAGTCGGGGTGGAAACGCTGCACAACGATGTGTTCCTCGACGACGTATATACGCGGCATCATGTGCTGAAGCAGCTTGCGGAAGTGAAGAAGCTGCTCTCGAAGAACGAGCGCTGCATCGCCATCGGCCATGTCGGGCCTTCCGGGCTGTCGACCTCCGACGCCCTGCGCTCCGCCATTCCCGAACTGAAGGGCAAGGCGGCTTTCGTGCCGCTGTCCGCGCTGCTTAAGCTTCCGGAGCCTTTCACCGCTCACGGACTGCACAGCCGGTAAGCGATAATGCCGCTGGCGATCGCCGCGGCGATGCGGTTCTGACCGGGAATCGAGGTCAGCATCGCCCGGTCCGCCGGATCGCTGAGGAAAGCCGTCTCGACGATGACGCTCGGCACTTGAACCCGATTCAGCAAGTAATATTGATTGGCCACCTGGGGCAGCCGGAATCTGTTCTGCTGCCTGTTCAAGCTGTCCTGAATGAATTTGGCCAGCAGCGCGCTGCCGCCTTCCGCCTGATGGATGACCAGAGGACCTCTCTTGCTTCCTTTGGGCGACCAGTTGACGTGAACGCTGACGAACAGGGCCGCTCCGATCTCGTCGGATAAGCCGCGGCGCTGGGACAGGTCGCGGCGGTGGCGCGAACGGCTCAGATGCCAGCGGTTGTCGTCGCTGAGCGCGTAGTCGCCCGTTCGGTTCAGGATGACCTTAAGCCCGCGCGCGCGAAGGAGCAGGTAGAGCTTTCTGGAGATGGCCAGATTGATGTCTTTCTCCAGAATGCCGTTCCAGTGTGTGCCTCCGTCGATTCCGCCGTGTCCCGCATCGATCAGCACGTCGGCGGTCGGAAGCGCGCGTTTGACGTTGGGCGGATCGTGGGCTTCCGCGGTTTCAGCTCCGGTTCCCCCCGCGATCAACAGCAAACAGCAGGCAATGATAACGATACGCATGGCAAATAACAAATTCCGTCTCCTCCGTTCTCGATGCGAAGCTTCTCCGCTCTATAGCGTGACACAAATTGCCGTTCCCCATGCAGAACGGTTGAGCGATTCCCGAAACGGGCATGCTAGAGAGGAGGAGGCGAGACAAATGGACGGATCGGAATATTTGCGATACGTAACGGAGCGGGTCGTCAGTTACATGGAACGCCCTAAGGATGAGGAAGCCGAGAAGAAACCCACCTCCCCTCGGATCAAAGAGCCGTGGCTGACCAAATGGTTCGGCATGGCGCCGATGGGGCTGATGATCTGGTGGGGAAGCCGGGCGGAGAAGAAAAACAAAACGCGCCATGAGGCGCGTTCGACGAATTCGTCCGCGAATTAACGATAAAAGAGACCGCCCTCGAGCAAAGCGTCAAGAGGGATGAAGCGCGTTCCTTCCATGTCCAGCGCAATATCGATACGGCCGTTCGACCAGCGTTGGTAGCCGATGACCGGCGCTGCGTACAGCATCGCGTCCCCGAACGGTTCCGTTACATAACGCAGAGGCTTCCCGTTGTCGAGGCGCTTCTGCAGCTTCTGGGCGTCTTCCGCAGGGAACGGCGCTTCTTTGGTGAGCCAGGGCAATCTCTCGTAGGCGTCGAACAGCTCGTTCAGCTTCAGCGCATCGACGTCGGGTGACGCGGCTTGTCCGAGGAAGGGCGAAGCGTCGCCGAACAGGGAAGTCCATTGGGGCTTGTCCACCGGAAGCTGTTCCGCCGTTTTGGCGTCGAGCCAATAGGTCTGCTCCCCTGCGCGGACTTCCCATGCGGCGGCGAAAGGGTGGACGTATTGTTTGGCGGCGGCGATCAGGCCGACCTCGTCTTCGGTAAGGAGTCCGCTGTAGACTAGCGAGCGCTTGAGCTGTTGAAGGGAGTACAAGGAATAGGGACCGATTCCGTATTCGCCGAGCTGGAATGAGCCGTCCGTGACCGCATGCACGACCATATAGCCGATGTCGCGCCCTTCCTTCGTGAACAGGACGAGCCAGCTGTGGGTACCGGGACCGAGCGCCGCGATCTGGGGGTCCGCCGCCTGCCAATCCTGGAACGGCTTCTGCTTGGACAGCGTCGCCACCCAGCTCTCGACTTGACGCTCCAGTTTGGATTGCGGCTCGGCGGCCGCGACTTCCGCGGAGGCGGGCAGAGCGATCGCACTGGACCAGAGAAGGGCCGACAAGGCTACCGTCGCCGCGAACCGAAGGCTTGATCTGCGTCGGCTTCCATGACGGCTTTTCAGGAAAATCATGTTATCACCCGCTGTTTCATAGTATACGTTCGTCCGGTTGGATCTTGGCGCCGCTTGTCCATTGTAGCCGACGGGCGGCGCCGAAGGTGTTGGAACGTGTCAGCCTTCGCCGCGCCCGGCGGTTCTAATTTTGCCGATTTGCGGCGTTTCGTCGCTTAATCGATGCCAGGCAGGTGGAAGATGCCGCAGTTCAGAACCGAGACGCTCACGCGCGGCCGGTATTGCCAGTCGATTTCGGCTTCCCGCTGATTGAATCTGGCGGTGACGGCTTCCTTCTGCTCGCTCTGGTCGGGATGATTCATATGCTCCAGCATGGGAACATAATATTGCCGAATTCTCTCCAGTTCGTCTTGCCTGCGCGCTTCGGCTTCAACGGCCCAGGAGAAATCGGCGCTGCGCAGCCTGCGTTCAAGCGCCGCTTCGAGCTGGGCCATCCCTTTTCTCAGAGACAGACCGTTCTTCAGCAGATGGACGTTGGCCGGCAGTCGCGGCGTCAGCCTGCGCTCCCGCAGCTTATCCATGAACCTTTCTTCGATGACGCCGGTGGCGAGCGAGATGCCCCACTGGTACAGCTCTTCCCGCTTCATGTCGCACTCGTAGCCGACTTTGAAATTGACGCCAAGCCAAGCGGTGTAAGCTTGGGAAGCGAGCGGGTCGAGCCGGCCGCGGGGAGGCTCCTCGAACAAGGTCACGCAGCGCCCGGACTGCTGGACGACGCCGAACAGCTGGTGCAGCCGCCTGGAGCCGAAGTAGACGTCCTCCTGGATGATCCGCCCGGATTCCGTCATGACGTAGGACACCGGCGAAGCGTTCATGCGGTCGGACATCGCCGGATTCTCGAACGACCAGCGATAGGTCATCGTCTCCGGGGGCGTGCCGGTCCGGTCGACGAAGCTCCAATAATACGGCCGGTTCGACAGCGCGCGGTCCGCGTCGGGGGACAGCTTCACGGTGACCCCGCCGGGACTCTTCTCGATAAAGTGGCAGTCTTTCGATTCCAGATAGGAAACGACGAAGCGGTGGATCTGTTTCGAATTCATGTCGCGTTCTCCAGTTGCATCCGTTTTTTCGTCTCGAGCAAGGTGTCCCCGAGGCCGTCGATCTTTCTGCGCAATTCCTCGCCGTCCGCGGTTTCCAGCACGAGCTGGGCCAGACGGCGCTCAAGCGTATCTTCCTTCTCGAACTGCTGAATGATCTCGTCGAGTTCTCCGATGACCAGTTCGAACATGTTGATCTTCTCGTGCAGCAGATGGACGATGTGCTCTTCGATCGTGCCCAGCGTGCACAGGTTGAAGATCTGGACGTCCTCCGTCTGCCCGAGTCGGTGCACCCGGCCGATCCGCTGTTCGACCCGCATCGGGTTCCACGGCAGGTCGAAGTTGATGACGTGGTGGCAAAATTGCAAGTTGATGCCTTCGCCGCCTGCTTCGGTGGCGATCATCACCTGCGCGCGCCTGCGGAACAGCTCCATCATCCAGTCTTTCTTGCCCCGGTTCATTCCGCCCCGGTAAGGGACGGCGACGAGATCGTGCTCTCTGAAAAACTTCAGCAAATATTCCTGAGTCGCCCGATATTCGGTGAAGATGATCGCCTTGTCGTTCAGGCTGCGGACAAGCTCTATCGCCTTCTCGGCTTTCGTGTTCGACTTGATGCGCTTGATCAGCTCGACGAGCTCCCAGATTCGGGCGCGCAGCGGGGAGTCCTCGGTCGTCTTCTTGAACAGGTTGATCAGCGTCAGAAATACGGCGTCGCGGCTGGAGCAGACTTCTCTCTGCAGCGTGACGAGGGACAGCATGCTGGCCATGTCTCCGCTCTCCGAGGCGGCATGCTTGCGAACGTAGTCGGTCACGCCCTCATAGAGCGCCATCTCTTCCGCGGACAGGCGGAGCGGTACGTTGGTGACGACTCGCTTGGTGAATTCGACGCCTCCGTCGCTGCGGCGATTGCGGATCATGACCTGACCGAGCGCTTCATGAAGCTTGGATTCGTTCTTCGGCACGCGGCGATCCGCGACGAAGTTCGCGGCGAAGTCACCCTCGCCCCCGAGCTGGCCGGGCTTCAGCAGCGTGATCAGGTTGTACAGCTCGGACAGGTCGTTCTGCACCGGCGTGGCGGTGAGGAGCAGGCAGTACTTTTTGCGAAGCTCGTTAATGAATTGATAGTTGCCCGTGCGCTTGTTCTTCAGCTTGTGCGCCTCGTCCACGATGATCAAATCGTATTCGCCGTCGAGCAGCGTCTGACGGTGCGGGTCGCGTTTGGCCGTATCCATCGAGGCGACGACGATATCGTTGTCCCACGAATAGGCTTTGCGCTGGGCGACGGCGGGAATGTCGAACTTGCCGTTCAGCTCGCGCACCCATTGCAGCACGAGGGAGGCGGGGACGAGCACGAGCGCCTTCCTCACGAGGCCGCGGATCATATATTCCTTAAGAATCAATCCGGCTTCGATCGTCTTGCCCAGGCCGACCTCGTCGGCGAGGATCGCCCGGCCTCTCATCTCGTGCAGCACGCGGCGGGCGGTATCGATCTGGTGGGGCATCGGCTCGAAATGAGGGAGCAGCGACAGGCTGCGCAGCGCGTGGAAATCGGTGACGAGGTTGCTTTCCTCCGCCTCCAACGCAAGCTGGTACAGCGGCCAGTCGTCCCAAGGACCGTTGCGTTCGGCGCGCCGCTCCAAATCTTCGAAAGCGCTCCGGTCTACGTGCATATCCACGAGCGGGTGAAGCTTGCGGGGGGCGGTATCGGATGGAATAGAGGTATTCAATCGGCAGTCCTCCTCGGCGATCTCGGCTGGTATCCACTTTCTAGTATGAGCAACCGGGAGGGATTCGAAACAGGGAGAGAGGGGAATGGCTTGTCATTCGTTCGGGAAGACAGGGGCCCGGGGCTGGCCGAAGCCGTTCGGAGAGCCGCGGGGCGGCTCCCGAACGGTTGAGGGAGAGATTATCCGGCAGCGGTCGTTGTCGGCGAGGGGAAGCGGAGAGAGAATATCGCGCCGCCTTCATCGCGGTTGCCGGCTTCAATGCGTCCGCCGCAGCGCTCGACGATGGCTCTCGAGATGGCCAGCCCGAGGCCGTTCTCGCCGTCCTTTCCTTTGACGAATCGGTGGAACAGATGGGGGAGCAGCTCTTCCGGTATGCCTCCTCCGTCGTCGGCGATCGCGATGACGACTTGGTCTTTGTTTGTTCGGACGTGCACTTCGATCGAACGGCGAGCGTGTCTGGCGGCGTTCGCGACGACGTTCAGCAGCGCTTGCAGCAGCTTGTCCCGATCGGCTTGCACGGTTAGGCGTTCGGGCGTCTCTTCCTCCTCGTACAGCACCTCCAGACTCAGTTCTCTGGAGGCCAGCATCGGATTCACCCGCTCGATCGTGTCGTCCAGCAGTTCCTTGAGGGGGATGGATGCAGGGTGGAACACGTCCTCCTCGCTGTCCAGCTTGGCGAGGAGCGTCATCTCGGAGACGATTTTCTTCAGCCGGCCGCTCTCGCTCAGGATGACGTCGAGCCCTTTGTGTACGCTGTCACCCTCGAATACGCCGTCGCGAATGCCTTCCGCGTAGCCAGCGATCGACATGAGCGGGGTCTTCAGCTCGTGCGAGGCATTCTGAAAAAACAGCTTCTGCACGCGAACGTACCGGTCCAATTCGCCGGCCAGCTCGTATACGGTTTGCGCCACCGCTCCGATCTCGCCGCCGGCCCGGACTTTGCGAACATCCGCGAACCGGCGTTCCTTCACTTTCTTCAGCTCTTCCCGAAGCTTCATGAGAGGGCGGATCAGCTTTCGCGTAATGACGAGACTCAGCAGCAAGACCAGAATGCCGCCGACGCCCAGCACGACGAGCAGACGGCCGAACAGCGCCTGTTCGAGCGCATTGACCTTGCTCATCGGCGTCACCAGCGTCAGCGTGCCTTGCGGAACCGCACTGACTTCTACGATATAGCGGTCGTCCTTGCCGGATTGCAGCGCCTGCAGACTCTCGGTGCTGATCGCTTGAAACTCCCCCTTGACTTCGGAAGCGGAGAGCGACATGCCGACCTCCGTCAGAACGGGCTGAAGCGGAATCGTCCGCGACAAGACGTTGCCGTTCTCGTCCGCGACAATCGCTTGCACTCCCGCCGTAAGCTGGACGGCCGTCGCCTCGAAGACGTCGACGCCGTCGACGTCGATTGCCCCGGATACGCTTAAAGGCGCGGCCTGCGTTCGCAGGGTCGTCGCCACGCTGGCGCCGAGCGTCTTCATCTCGTTCTTCTGGGCGACGATCAGATGGTCGAGCAGCACGTAATGGATCATGACCGCGGTCGCGCCGAGAATAACGACGAGCAGCAGGCCGAACGCCAGATTGATCTGATGAACCAGCTTCATGACGCCTCTCCTCCTCCTTCCATCCGCAGGCGGTAACCGTGTCCCCATACCGCTTCTACGGGCAATTGCTCGATTTTTTTGCGCAGGCGCTTGATCAGATGGTCGACGGCGCGGTCGCTGCCGAAGTAGTCGTCGCCCCAGACGAGCACGAGCAGCTCCTCGCGCGCGAAAGCGCGGTTAGGATGTTCCGCGAACACTTGCAGCAGCGCAAATTCCTTGAAGGTCAGATCGATCTCCTGCTTGTCCCAGAAAGCGCGCCGTTCTTCCGGCAGGAGCTGCAGCGGGCCGATCCCGACGACCGGCTGGGCGGAGGCCGAGGCGGCTTCTTCGGATCTTTCCGTTCGGCGCGGCTTGTACCAGCGGTGCAGGAGCCTTTTCACCCGCGCAACCAGTTCTCTGGGGCTGAACGGCTTGACCAGGTAATCGTCGCTGCCCAACTCCAGCCCCATGATCTTATCGACTTCGCCGTCTTTGGCGGAGATGATGACGATAGGCACGTCGCCTTCCTCCCGAATGCGGCGGCACAGCTCGTAGCCGTCCATCCCGGGCAGCATAATATCGAGCACCCACAAGTCGGGCGGATTGTTGCGCCAGAGCATCCAGGCTTCCTCGGCGGAGGACAGTCCGATCGTGCGGAAGTGTTCCTTGGCCAGGTAAGCCTCTACGAGATTGCGAATATGCAGGTCGTCGTCCACGACGGCGATAAAATAATCTTCCATCATCCTGATCCCCTTTCGTTACTTCATTATAGCAATCGGCTTTTCGCTTGCGGTTCGTGCCATCGTTTTTCCACAATTTCACCAACGTCCTGCCACAGTTGCCAGGTAGACTCGTACTTGTAAAACAAATTCAACGTCAAGGAGCGTGTTCCACACTATGAACAGCAGAAAAAAACGCATTTTCCCAAGAGTCGCTTTGTCCGCACTGATGTTGTCGGCGATTGCCGGTCCCGTTGCCGCGAACGCAGCGCAGAATTCCGCTTCGCATGCCGCGCCGGTTGTTACCGTAGCGAGCCCGGTTAAGGCGACGGCCGTTACGGAAACATTGGCGGCGGTAAAGCTGCAAGATCCGTTGGAGCTTGCCAAGCAATACGCGCCTGATACGGTCGAGGCGTGGGAGAGCTTGCTGGCGAAGTACGATTCGCTTCAAGCCACGCTGAAGCCGGCGGTCGTCAGTATTAAGCTGGAGAAAGCGGGGGCGGTCGCAGAAGGTTGGCAGGCTGTCGAGCGCAGCGGTCAAATCGAGATTGTTGAAGCCATTGAAGCCCTTCCGTTCAAAGGGGATGTAAAGAGCCTTGCGGGTAACGTCAAGGTAACGGAAGCCGGAACGATCACGCTTGAAGCTGTCGAAGGAGATGTCCTGTTCGACGTTAAGGACATCGGCACGGCGGAAGCGATTCCGATCCAAGGCGTCTCCGTACCGAAATTCACGGTATCGACCGAAGTGGTCTCCGCCGAATCCGGCGCTCCGGCGCTGATCAAGCTTGTCGACGCCGAGCATGCGATCGCCGGCAAGACGGCAAGCGTAACGCTTGCGGCGGCGACGTTCGCTTCGGGGGATGTGCTGCAGGGACGGATCGAATTGGCCAAAGTCGCCGAGTCGAACGATGCCGATGCGATCCGGGTCGCACTGACCAAGCTGTTCGAGGCCTACGAGGCTCATGTGGAGGAGCTGCAGTCGTCGAAGTAAGAAAATTTTCAGAGAGGCGCGGATGTAAAAAAGGTTGGAATAGAGTCGTTGCGCCGTAAGAACCAATACGCTTTCGGAGCCATCCCGGCAGTCAGTCTCCTGCTCCGCGGATGGCTCTTTTCTGGTCTGGCAATGATAGCCGGGGTGGAGGGAGTGTAGGAGCGAAGTCTGTGGAAATACAACATATAGGAGAGTGTGGTGGCATGAGAGCACAATATATTGTACAATTTACATATAACGCTGAAATTTCATTCCCATCTGATTGCACATGGATTGTGCCCTGCCTACTACGATTTAGAGGAGTTGGTCGCAGTGTCAACGATGCAGGAAAGACGTCTTGAGGGGCTGAGCGAGAAAATATTTCTCGATCGCTACGCCTGGAAAAACGCGGATACGGGGGAGACGAAGGTGGGCGACGTCGTGCTCGTGCTGACGAAGGACGACCCCAAGTTTCCGTCCAAGGATGTCGGGGAAGTCGTCAAGCGCGAGGGCAAGAACGTTACGGTCAAGCTTCGGAGCGGCGATCTGGTTGAATCGACGATCGAGAAGCTTACGCTGACGATCGAGAAGACGCCGGAGGAGATGTGGGCGCGGCTGGCGAACGCGATGGCGTCCGTCGAAGAGACGCCGGAGAAGCAGAAGGCATGGGCGGAGAAGTTCCGCTGGCTGCTCGACGATTGGAAGCTCGTTCCCGGAGGACGGATCGCGGCGGGGGCGGGAGCCAGCGAAGAGTTGACTCTGTTTAACTGCTACGTTATCCCTTCCCCTCATGACAGCCGCGGCGGTATTATGCAGACGCTGTCGGAGATGACGGAGATTATGGCCCGCGGAGGCGGCGTCGGCATCAACCTGAGCTCGCTTCGTCCTCGGCGCTCGATCGTCAAGGGCGTGAACGGCACTTCCAGCGGCGCGGTATCCTGGGGCGGACTGTTCAGCTATACGACGGGATTGATTGAGCAGGGTGGAAGCCGAAGGGGCGCCTTAATGATGATGATCAACGATTGGCACCCGGACGTCGAAGACTTCATTACCGTGAAGCAGACGATGGGGCAGGTGACCAACGCCAACCTGTCCGTCTGCGTAAGCAACGCGTTCATGAAGGCAGTCAAGGAAGACGCGGATTGGGAGCTGGTGTTCCCGGATTCGCAGGACCCTGAGTACGACATTCTCTGGGACGGCGATTTGGATAAATGGAAGAAACGCGGCAAAAACGTCGTGCACTACCGTACTGTCCGTGCGCGCGACGTCTGGAACACAATCATCGAAAGCGCATGGAAGTCCGCCGAGCCTGGCGTCGTGTTCATGGAATACTACAACCAGATGTCCAACAGCTGGTACTTTAACCCGATTATTTGTACGAATCCGTGTGGTGAGCAAGGACTGCCCGCATGGGGAGTATGCAACTTGTCCGCCGTTAATCTGTCCAAGTTCTATGATGCCGAGAAGCATGACGTCGCCTGGGACGAACTGTCCAAGGTCGTTCGTTACGCGGCTCGTTTCCTGGACAACGTCATCGACAAGACGCCTTATCACTTCCCGGAAAATCAGAAAAACCAACAGAGTGAGCGCCGCGTCGGTCTTGGCACAATGGGGCTCGCGGAATTGATGATCCAGTTGGAAATCCGTTACGGCAGTCCGGAAAGCTTGGATTTTCTGGATAAGCTGTACGGCTTCATGGCTCGCGAGGCCTATCTGGCTTCTACGGAAATCGCTGCTGAGAAAGGCTCGTTCCCGGCGTTCGAGGCCGATCAATTCCTGCAAAGCGGTTTTATGAAAAATATGGTCGCAACTTACCCGGAAGTGGGCGAGGCGGTTGCCAAGCGCGGCATGCGCAACGTCACCGTTCTTACGCAGGCTCCGACCGGCTCGACCGGCACGATGGTCGGCACTTCTACCGGTATTGAGCCGTACTTTGCATTCGAATTTTACCGTCAGAGCCGGTTGGGTTTCGACAAGCAGCTCGTACCGATTGCTCAGAAGTGGAAAGATGTGCATCCGGGAGAAGAGCTTCCCGAGTGGTTCGTCACGGCGATGGATCTGTCCGCCAAAGATCATATCCGCGTTCAGGCGGCCATTCAGCGCTGGGTGGACAGCTCGATCTCCAAGACGGCCAACTGTCCTTCGGACTTTACGGTCGAAGAGACGGCGGAGCTGTACGAACTGGCATTCGAACTCGGATGCAAAGGCGTTACGATCTACCGCGACGGCAGCCGGGACGTGCAAGTGCTGAGCACGGCGAAGGATGAGAAGAAGGAAGAGGAGAAGGCGAAAGCGGCTCCAGCAGCGGAAGCCCAAACCGAAGCTGGTCCGGCCGCGACGCTGGATACCGCGCTGAACGCGAGCGTCACACCGCAGCAGCGGCAAGTGTTCGACAAGCAGTACAAGAGTCGTCCGAAAATTCTTCGCGGCGCGACTTACAAATACAACACGCCGTTCGGCATGGCCTATATTACGGTTAACGACATGGACGGTACGCCGGGAGAGATCTTCCTAAACGTGGGCAAAGCCGGCTCCGACGTGTTCGCGATGGCGGAAGCGCTGGGACGTGTCTGCTCGTTGTTCCTGCGCTACGGGGATCATGGCGACAAGGTTCAATTGCTGGTCAAGCACTTGAAAGGTATCGGAGGCTCCGGCGCTGTCGGCTTCGGTCCTAACCGCGTCGAGTCGATCGCTGATGCCGTAGCTCAAGCGCTGGAGGCGCATGCCGGGATTGCTTCGGATCACGAGCAAGCAGCCGCGGCCGAGAAGCCGACCGCTTCGGCGGGTTACGTATCCGAGAAGCCGATAGCCGCCTACACCTCGAAAGATCTGTGTCCTTCCTGCGGCTCGGCCTCTCTGCTGAACGTCGAGGGCTGCAAAACTTGCGGCAACTGCGGTTATAGCAAGTGTTCTTGAGATTTGTGAACGTCCACAGATTGGAATTTCTCCTTTCTGTGGATGTTTTTTGTGCAAGATTAATTTCACATACGGTTAGAGGCGATTTGTTTCTTAAACAAACAGAAATTTATAATCATAGTTAGAAAGAATAAATGGAGGATATAGGATGGAAATCAGAAAGTTCCATGTATCGGATATTAGTCAGATTGTCATGTTGTTCTATGAAACAGTTCATTCTGTAAACAAGAAAGATTATACGCAAGAGCAACTTGATGCATGGGCATCCAAAGATGATGAGGAGCTTAGAATGGAATCTTGGAAAGATTCTATGAGTCACAATGTCACATTTGTTGCCCTAATCGACGGCAAAATCGTCGGCTTTTCTGATATGACTCAAAAAGGACACTTGGATAGACTGTATGTCCACAAAGATTTTCAAAGGCAAGGAATTGCTTCATCATTAGTAAACGCACTTGAATCTGAGGCAAGTAGATTAGGGCTTACTGAACTGGATACTGACGCAAGTATCACAGCAAAATCATTTTTTGAACATCACGGATATAAATTAGTTAAGTCACAGTGTGTGGAACGAAAGGGTACTAAGCTAGTTAACTTTAAAATGATTAAAAAGTTACATTGAGAATCTTCCAGAGATTCGTTACCATGTTGTATCTTCTTGCAATGTGACCAGTAAGAGAGCCTGCTTGACAGATTCCACTTGTTTTGTCCATAATAAGGGAAAATAAACGGCAGGGAAGCACCCCGCAAAGTCGAACACAGCCAAGTGTTTCTTTGCGGGGTGTTTTGGTTTGCTGAAACCAAGATGGAGTGATGCGGCGATGAATCGATCCAAGCCCCCGGCACGCCCTCGGAATGATAAGGTAAAAGAACAGCAGGAATCCTACTCTCTGATTGAAGAACGCTATGAAATCATCGGAGGGGTGCGCTATGATTTTCTGTCCTCACCTAAGTATGCGCATCAGAAAATGCTGACGAATTTCTATCTTGCCTTCCACAGTGCGTGCAGCCAAGAGGGAGAGATTCTGCTGGCACCGATGGACGTGCATTTTGATGAAAACAATATCGTACAGCCCGACGTCATCTACATTGCGAGCGAACGGCTGGATATGATCCACGACGGATTCGTCTTCGGTGTGCCGGATTTACTGGTAGAGATTCTGTCCGAGAGCACGGGCCGTCATGACAAAAAGGTGAAAAAAGCGCTGTACGAGCAGTTCGGCGTCAAGGAATATTGGCTTGCCGATCCGATCTATCGGACCGTCGATCAATTCGTACTGCGGGAAGGCCGTTACGAACTGGCGGCGACGTTGTCGGAAGGGGATACATTAACATCGCCGACAGTCCCCTGCTTGGCCATCGATCTCTCCACCATTTTCCCGGAGAATCTGCGTCAGTAGGAGCAACTGCGATACGATTAGAGGCGATTGTCCCGACATTTATTGGTTATCATAATTATGATAAAATAAATACAGCACACAAATCATCTGGGAGTGATTTCATTGCCGATTATCAAACCCATCTCTGATCTGAGAAATAACTTTAATTACATTTCTGAAGTTTGCCATTCTGAAGGTGAGCCTGTATTCATTACAAAGAATGGACATGAGGATCTGGTAGTAATGAGCCATGCATTGTATGAGAAGCAGCAAGCAATTATTGAACTGTATCAAAAGCTGGCTGTCGCCGAGACAGAAAGTGCAGATTCATCAGTTGAGAAAATTGATCATGATGATCTTATGAAAACTTTAAGGAGTCGTATTAATGGAGAAAAAGTTGCCGATTAAATATCTGCCTTCGGCTTCACAAGATATTACCGATATCATCGAGTATGTCTCCGTTGATAACCCTCCAGCTGCCCTAAACCTCCTTAATCTGTTTGATGAACAAATATCAACTCTTGCATACTTTCCTCACAGTGGGCCGATTCCAAATGATAAAAGCACGGAAAGAGAAAATATGGCTTTTTACTATAGAAAGTGACCAGTAAAAAGAGCCTGCTTGACAGATTCCTGAAACCAAGATGGAGTGATGCGGCGATGAATCGATCCAGGCCCCCGGCACGCTCTCGGAATGATAAGGTAAAAGAACAGCAGGAATCCTACTCTCTGATTGAAGAGCGCTATGAAATCATCGGAGGGGTGCGTTATGATTTTCTGTCCTCACCTAAGTATGCGCATCAGAAAATGCTGACGAATTTCCATCTGGCGTTCCACAGTGCGTGCAGTCAAGAAGGAGAGATTTTGCTGGCGCCGATGGACGTTCATTTTGATGAAAACAATATCGTACAGCCCGACGTTATCTACATTGCGAGTGAACGGCTGGATATGATCCATGACGGATTCATCTTCGGCGTGCCGGATTTGCTGGTAGAGATCCTATCCGAGAGTACCGGCCGTCATGACAAAAAGGTGAAAAAGGAGCTGTACGAGCAGTTCGGCGTCAAGGAATATTGGCTTGCCGATCCGATCTATCGGACCGTCGATCAATTCGTACTGCGGGAAGGCCGTTACGAACTGGCGGCGACGTTGTCGGAAGGGGATACATTAACATCGCCGACAGTCCCCTGCTTGGCTATCGATCTCTCCACCATTTTCCCGGAGAATCTGCGTCAATAGAAACTGGTAAACAAACAACCGGCAAAATCCTTGAGCGGATTTTGCCGGTTGCGTTTAATAGGGGTTTTTCAACATTTCGACTTCTGTCTTTATCATTAACTGTTCGCGATTGAGAACTTCGATGCTTGCAGCGTGTGTGTTGAACTGAAACGTGAACTTCCGTTCCAAGGTATCTTGCCGGTTCGCGATGTCCACTACCGTTTCTTTGACAGATTTGACCATGCCGATCAATTGTGCATACATTTTCTCGTGGCTGTTCAGCCGGGTTAATATGGTTTGCTGGTCCTTCTTGACACTCTGAATCTCCGCTTTAAAATCCGACCTAACTGTCTCAATCTCTTGACGGAACTCCGACCTAACTGACTCAATCTCCGACCTGACTGCCTCAAACTCTTGATTGACTTCCGACCTGAAATTCCGCAACTCATCAAGAATCAATTCCAGCGTTGCTTGGCTCATTGAATACTTCTCCTCCTCCAGGATTGGGATACCGAATCAACGATTCCTTTCCGAGCAACGTATCAATGCCGACCTGCGAACCCGGTCCCGGAGGCACGAGGGACGTATATTAATTTAATTATATCAAATTAGGATAGGCAGGAGGAGGTATTACTACAATTCTGTGATGCTTTTAAGAAATCAATTGAAGCTTTTTGAAGTTCTTGATGATGTAGTTCAGCCCTGAGTAAATAGTTAGTACCACAGCTATAAACATCAATATGTTATCAACTGGAACATCGGTTAGAAATGCAAAAGGATAATTGTTGAGTAGAATTGCCGTTATTGCGATCACTTGAAATACCATTTTGATCTTCCCGTAGTTATCAGCCGCCAAAGCAATCCCTTGTGAAGATGCGACTGATCTGATTGCGGTAATGACCAACTCTCTTCCTATAATTATTATGGCTACCCATCCGGATACCATATGTAAAAACACAAGCATAATAAGAGCTGCTGAAATTAATAACTTATCAGCAAGCGGATCGAGGAGTTTCCCAAGATTCGTTACCATGTTGTATTTCCTCGCAATGTGACCATCTAATTTATCCGTGGCTGCCGTTAGTACAAACAAAACTGCCGCATAATAAATCCCATAATGATTTAAGTGAGCAAAGATAAAAGACTTGTCTACCAACCATTCAGGATACGGTTGTAGAAACACTAGTAGAAATGGTATTAATAAAATCCGAGCTATTGTGATTTTATTAGCAAGGTTCATTGGATGGCCTCCCTTACATTCTTATCCATTCAGTTTGAGTATTCTTATTTTTGTAGTCAAAATTGTATCTAAGCTTTTTTTCGTTATCTAGAAGTTCAAGTTTATTTCTATATTCTTCTTTATGATGATCTTTATTTTCTTCTGAAAAATCTTCTGTGAAAATATGTATAACAATATACTGGTTTTGTATATTAACTTCTTCAATAGTAAATTCACCTTGGGAGTATTTGATTGATTCTTCTATTCCCACGATCTCTGTATTATCCTTTAGCTCTATGAATGTTTGCGGATCATCAACACTGAACCATCTTCCCATGAATTTATTGACTAGAGCCTTTTCTTCATTTTCTGTTTCTGCAATTTGATTTTTTACAGTGGAGGATGAACCATTATTTGATTCACTACTACAGGACATCAAAAGTGTTGTCAGTTGAGCTATTATCAATGCTTTAAAGAGTTTCAAATTATTCCTCCGTTCTTGTATTCAACGACGCCTAGGAATGGCCGTAACGCAAATATTGTGTTTATGAAATATTCGCGAACCGATCACACTATCCTGCTCGTTAATCGAGAAAGGTCAGCCCCTCTATCCGCACTAGCCGGAACTCCCTGCCACGAACAGGAGCAGCCGGCTTTTTTGTGCGCAAGCGACATTCGAATGTACCTGTCCGGAGAGAGCCAGCAGAAGGCGAATTCGCATAGCCCTAATCCAATTGGGGATGATAACCAATACGAATTCGGGATAATCGGAGGTGCGTCATGGAGGCGTTATCGGATATTCAACCGCAGACGTTGGCGGACAAGCTGGCCGAGCGGCTTCATCGGCCGCCGGATCTGGTGAGCCAATCGTTTATGATATCTTCCGAATTATTCGGCCGCTATTTGTTCCTCGAAACGATCGCCGACAAGGAGACAATCGAGAGATCGCTGGCTTTCCTCACGATCGAGAGCAAGAGCCTGCCCGACTCGATCGATGCGAAGGAGCGGGCCCAAGCTTTGATCGACAGCATGTCGGCGATTCCCACGAAAGCGGCCTTGAATTTCGGCGATTGCGTGAAGGCGCTTCTGGAAGGCTATTGCGTATTGCTGATTCCGCGCGCGGACAAGGCGCTGCTCCTGGACGTCGTCCATTTCGTTCGCCGGGAGGTTTCCGAACCGAAGACGGAAACGACAGTCCGCGGTCCTAACGAAGGCTTGACGGAAGACGTCAGGCAGAATATAGCCCTGCTGCGCAAGAGACTTAAAAATCCCGGCTTCCGCATCGAACAGTACGAGATAGGGACCAATACGCGCACGAAGGTCATCGTTGCGTACTTGCAGGACCTTGCTCCCGAGAAGGTCGTGTCGACGTTACACGCTCGGCTGCAAGCGATTCGGACCGACGGTATCATCGACAGCTCCTACGTGGAAGAATGGATACAAGACAAAATTTTGACGCCCTTTCCAACGCTGCTCGGAACCGAGCGGCCGGACGTCGTGACGTCGCACCTTCTGGAAGGCAGAGTCGCCGTGCTGGTGGACGGAAGCCCGTTCGCGCTCATTGCTCCCATTACTTTTTTTCAATTTTTTATCGCGCCGGAAGACTATTACCAACGAGCGGATATCGCCACGCTGCTCCGCTGGCTGCGCATCATCTCGTTCCTGCTGGCTATTTTCGTGCCGTCGCTGTTCATCGCGATCGTGCTCTATCATCACGAATTGCTTCCCAATCCGCTGCTGATCAACATCGCCGCGCAGCGAGAAGGCGTTCCTTTCCCTGTCTTCCTGGAGGCCATCATGATGCTGACGACGTTCGAAGTGCTGCGCGAGGCCGGCTTGCGTATGCCGCGCATAGCCGGTCAAGCGATATCAATCGTCGGAGCGCTCGTGCTCGGGGAAGCGGCCGTTCAAGCGGGCTTGGTCACGGCCGCGATGGTCATCGTCGTAGCGGTGACGGCCATATCCAATTTTGTGTCGCCCTCATACAGCTTCGGGATTGCCCAACGGATGCTGCAATTTTCCTATATGGCGTTGGCGGGCTTTATGGGATTGTACGGCGTTATGTGCGGCGTGCTGTTCACGATCGTGCATTTGGCTTCGCTGAAGTCATTCGGCGTTCCGTATTTGGCTCCGCTGGCGCCGACCTTTTTCTCGGACTGGAAGGATATTTTGGTGCGGGTGCCGCAACCGTGGATGAAAACCTACCCGCGGATGAACCGGGTGGGAAGAAAGAGAAGGTGAACGACGTGCGCGGGAAGGCAGCGGCCTTGATCCTGTCGTTGATCAGCTTGCTTGGGGTAACTGGCTGTTGGGATATGACGGAAATCAACCAATTGGCGATCGGCAACTTGGCCGGCGGGGATATCGATCCGGAGACAGGCAACCAGATCGTCTATTATCAGTTCGTCAATCCCTCGGCATTGGCTTCCCAGAAAGGCGTCGGTATCAAATCGCCGGTATACACCTACCGCGTCGAGGCTAAGACGCTTGCCGAATTGGCGCTGGGGGCTACGGACGTGCTGCCGCGCGATCTGTTTCCGGACCATTTTCAAGTGTATTTGATGACGGAGCGCATGGCGAGGCGCGGGCTGCACTCTTATCTTAATTTTCTCGAGCGGCAGACGAATCGTCGGACCGATCTGGACCTGGTCATCACGGATTCGTCGATAGCGGACGTCATGAATACGTATACGCTGTTTGAGAGAATACCCGGGCGCTCCTTGCGAGCATTGTTCGAGCTGCAATACAAAGTATCCGGAAGGGTCAACCCGAAATCGCGAATCAAGGACGTCGTCGAGCATATGGAATCTTCGGTCCTAACCGTTCTCCCCGTCATTTCCTTGCGCGGCGCGGGTCAAGCCTCTACTACAGGGCGTTACGAGCATATCGATGCCAATAAGGGAAGCCTGGTTTTAAGCGGCGGAGCCGTCATCAAGAAGGACCGGATGATCGGAAAGCTGTCGCTGGATCAAATCCCTCTGTACAATGTCATGAAAAACGAAGCCAAAGTGTACTACGACAGAATCAGGGTCAACGGGAAGAACGTGGACGTCGGGGCGAGCAAGCTCAAAGTGCGAAGAAAGCTCGCTATGGAGGGCGGCAGGCCGGTCCTGCACTTGAACGTCTATGCCGAGCTGAAGCTGCTCAATACCGACCAGAACGAAGCGTTGTCTATGGACAGCTTGGACCAAATCAAACAAGCGTTTAATGTCCAAGTGGCGGATAAAGCAATCGACTTTTTCGAATGGTCACGATCTAAGGGGTGGGACTTGCTGAGCATAGAGGACCAGATGGGGAAAAAGAGAGGCAAGGAGTGGAGGGAGGCGTTGAACGAACAGGAGGCGTGGAAACGGGCAAAGCTTGAGCCGGAGATTCGCTGCAAAGTAACGGACATGGGCGCGATTATCGATCCGTATAAGGGCGACAACCCGTAGAAGGGGGAGGAGCATTTGATGATTTTGTTTAACGTCATCTTCTTCGTCTCTTTCGCGATCGCAGTCGGCTTAATGCTGAGATTGAAAAAACGTCCGAACGAAATCGCTGTATTCGTCACGCTGGCGTTGATGGGATTCGTCGTCTGGATTCTGGCGCTCCTGGATCGGCCGTTTAAGATCAGCTTTTGGATCGGTTGGGTAATCGACAGGACCGGACTTTAGGGCGCGGGCGCCGTGCGGCGAAAAGGAAAGGCGGGAGGGCATGGAGAAAGCGCAGATCAGTGGGTGGCAGTTTTATTTGTTGACGTTTATCCAACTGCTGGGCACCACCTTTTTTCTTCGGCCTCAAGGGATCATCGCGGTAGCCAAACAGGATGCATGGATGATCTGGCTCTGGACCGGGGCCGCCGGCATCGTCCTTGCTCTCCTGTGGCTGAAGCTGGCCGAGCAATATCCCGGGTTAAGCCTGGTCCAGATTTGCATGAAGGCGGGAGGAAAATGGGTCGGCGGAGCGATCGCTTTTTGCTATGTCGTTTTTTTCGTGCAGTTGGCGGCTTGGGTCGTTCGCAATCTCGGCGATTTCATGAAGTCGACGTTTATGCATCGAACGCCGATCTCCGTTTTCCACATTATGATTTTGATCATCGTTTGTTATGCCTCCATCAAGGGGGTAGAGACGATCGCCCGCTCCAACGAGATTCTGATTCCGATCATCAAGCTGACGTTTGTTCTCATGTTCGTCTTTATGCTGCCGATCTGGGACTCGGAGCGCTTGCAGCCGGCGTTCCGTCTCGATCTCTGGACAACCGTGAAAGAAACGAGGAATATTATCGGATTTCCCTACATGGAGAGCGTTGTGCTCTTGATGGTGGTTCCCTATGTCCGCAATAGGCAGAAAAAGGGCTTTGTTTGGGGGATTATCAGCTCGACGCTGCTGCTGATCTGTATTACGGTCTTCTTGGTCGCTTGTCTTGGCGTGACGCGGGCTTCGCATGAAACCTATCCTTTATTTATTCTGGTGCAGGACATCCGAATCGGGCCGCTCATCGAAAATTTGGAAGCGTCGGTTACGGTCATCTTATTGGCCGCCATCTTCTTGAAAATTACGATTACGTTTCACGGCGCGGTCAGCGGCATATGCCAGTTGTTCGGATTGAGGGATAGAACGTGGGTGGCCGTTCCACTTGCAGTCATCGTCGCCGGTTTGGCCTTGTCGAACGAGAACGTCGTCGAGAACATCGAATGGGATCGACGTTATTTATTCGAATACGAGTTGCTTTACGGGCTTATTTTCCCGTTAATTTTGCTGGCGGTTACTTGGTTCAAGAGGCGTTCCCGGAAGGGATAAACCTATCGTTGCGTATTTCGCGAAAAATGAAGGATTTAGAGGAGAAATTTGGTATATTGATGGAGGGGGTCGAAAGTATTTTTACGGGGAAGAGGTCGCGCAATGAGGAAATTTTTACGGATTTTACTTGCAATAGCACTGGTCACGGGGGTAACCGCAGCCGCAGGAGCTAACGCTCGTCATGCGGACGCAGCCGGCTCGAGTCCGAAGATCGTGGAGATCATCGGCAAAGATACGATGCTAATGGACGACGGAACGTTGTGGACCTCCGTCTACGGTTTTGAAAAATTTCGGTTTTCCACGAATCTCGCGACCATCTCGGAGCGCGGTCTGGGAATCTCAAAAGATGGACGATTAATGGAGTATTATGACGATCAGGAACCGCTGCTCGCGCCGGATCCATCCAACATTAAGCAGATTGCCGGCGGCTACTGGCTGAGAAGCGATGGAACGGTATGGGAGAACTACGAGCAGCTTAAGGGAATCGATCGGGTGCTGCAGATCGCTTACGGTAAGGGCGGTTTCGAAGGTTTAACGCGTACGAGCTTCGCCATGCTGCAGCAGAATGGGGATTTGCTGCTTAAAGATCATTATGCCCAAGGCAAAAACCTCAAGCTCGGAACGATCGCGAGCCCGACAGCCGTTATCGCCATGACTGCGATGGACGGCAAGGTCGCCGTGCTGTTCAACTCGGGAGAAGTGGTCGTCTACGAGGCGTCGAACTTCGACGACAATGGCAAGATCATTCCGGTTACGGTGGCTCATGATGTCAAACATATTGCGTACACGCCCGGCAACCCGACACAAGTGCTGCTTGTCACCCTTAAGGACGGAACGGTGTGGCAGACGGGCGACTATCAGGGGCGCTGGAAGCTCGACCGTCAAGTGGCCGGCTTGATCTCTGTCGCGAGAACGGTTCATTACGTGGATTCGAAGCAATTTTACGCGCAGCGCGAAGACGGAAGCTGGGTTCTGCATGATAACGGGGATCTCGTTCCGTTGGAAGGGCCGAAGGTCGAAGCGGTGGATGTCTCCCTCTCCGAGCTTAAGCCCCTTGTCGGGGATACGCTGAAGCTCGGCATCCGTGAGACGTACTCTAACGGCGCCAAAATCAAGGTCGAGCCGAGCAAGTCGAACGTTAAAGTGGACAAGCCCCATCTCCTGAAGCTGAACTCGGACGGCCAATTGAAGGTGCTTGGCGTAGGTCAGGCACAGGTGACCGTGACGACCGGCGGCTTCGAGAAAACGTTGACGGTTTCCTCCAGCCTGCCAAACAATCTTACGTATGCCAAACTGGTTTCCGGGAACGTATTCGTTCCGGCGAAGTCCGTCGTGAAAGCGCTCGGAGGGACAATGTCCGGGGCAAGCGGAACGATGGAAGCGAAAGTCGGCGACGTCGCTTTCTCCTTTAAGGCGGGGGACAAAAACGCCCGGGTTAACGGTGCAACGATCGTGCTTTCCGCCGCGCCGTTCTCGGAAAAGGGAGAGACGTACATTCCCGGTCCCTTGCTGAAGGCGGCCGTCGGCGCGAACGTCAAATGGGACGCCAAATGGCGGACAGCCGAAATCTCGTTCGGCGCCGACGCGAAGATGACGGTCGTATCCGTCGAGACGGCGGGACTCGTCAAGAAAGCGATGCAGGGAAGCTTGGCCGGATTTATCGGCAAGAGCTATTGGATCAATTATTTTCAAGATTGGGATCGCTTCTCCAAAGTCACCGTCGTCGACGTCGTTCCGCAGCCGTCGGGGGACTTCGTCGTCCAATTCCGTAATGCGGCGGGCAAGACGCTGGAAGGCTATCCGATGTCGTCCGAATTCGTCAAGGAATTGTTCACGAACGAGGATTATTTCTTCAACTTTGATCCGAAGAAGAAGTACAAGTGGTCCGCAGCGACCTGGAACCAGATCAAGGCAGGCAACGTGACGCTCGGCATGAACAAGGATCAGGTGAAAATGGCCTGGGGCCGCCCTGCGGGAACGAGCATCACGAACGCGTCCGGGAAGAAGATCGAGACGTGGGTCTACTACAACTTCGATACCGTGGCTTTTGCCAACGGTAAGGTCATTTTGATCATCCAATAGGGGTTTGCAAGCGCCCGGGAGAGAGGTCATCATCCTCTCTTCCGGGTTTTTGTTTTCCTTCCTGGCTGAATCTTGGTTTTTCTACAATCATGTTTTATTTATCCAATTCCTTATGTTCGAATAGTGCAATCATGCACTGAATTGTGCACTATACGCCAACAATTTGTTTGTGTTAGTAATAGGAATGTAATAAAGCGCTTTCAAAAAATTGATTTCGGAAAAGGAGGAGTTTCGCGACTTGGTTGCATGCATGTTGTGACGGGGAACGCAGTTCGGAACGGAGAATGCAATAATCATCCAAAGAGAGGAGATTTTGTGATGAAAAAGATGTTGAAAATGTTGCTGTCTGTCGCGCTCGCGGTATCGGTTCTCGTGTTGGGAGATACGCCTGCCGCCGAGGCCGCGCCGCAGACGATCGCCAACGGGACGCCGTGGAAGGATGTCAACAATGCCTCGCTGCAGGCCCATGGCGGTCATGTGATTAAAGTCGGCTCTACTTACTACTGGTACGGGGAGGATAAGATTCACAACAGCGCCAATTTCAAGGCCGTTACCGTATACTCCTCCACAGATTTGAAGACGTGGACATGGCGAAGCTACGCTCTGACGCAGGCTTCGCATTCGGAGCTGCAATCCGCCAAGATCGAGCGCCCGAAAGTTCTGTACAACGAATCGACGGGCAAATACGTGCTGTGGGGACATTATGAGGACGGAGCGGGCTACACGCTTGCGAGAGTCGCAGTCGCTACGTCCGACACGCCGACTGGTCCGTTTACCTATCATGGAAGCTTCAGACCAAACAACAATCAGTCCAGGGATATGACTGTCTTTAAGGACACCGACGGCAAGGCTTACCTCATCTCGTCTTCGGATAACAACTACAATTTGAGGCTGTACAGACTGACATCCGATTACTTGGGGATTGATGTCGAGCTTAACATGATCTACGACGGCTCCCATCGTGAAGCGCCTGCCATCGTGAAGCAAGGCAATCTTTATTATCTGATTACGTCCGGCGCCTCGGGCTGGTATCCCAATCAAGCGATGTATTCGACGGCAACCAACATTAACGGCCCATGGTCGGCGCTGCAGCCGCTTGGCAACAAATCCACCTTTTACTCGCAGCCGACGTTCATTCTGACCGTTCAGGGCAGTACAGCAACTTCCCATATCTATGTTGGCGACCGGTGGAATCCGAGCCAATTAAGCGATTCCAGATATGTTTGGCTGCCTCTGACCCTGAGCGGCACATCGGCGACTCTGGACTATTACGATACGATCTCCGTCGACGCCGCGACGGGAGTCGTCAACGGAGTGTCGAACGGCACACTGCTGTCCCAGGGCAAGCCGGCAACGGCCCAGTCTGCGCTGGGCGCGAATCCCGCAGGGTACGCCAATGACGGCAACTATCAGACGGAATGGGTCGGCACTAGCGTATCGTGGCCGCATTGGTGGAAGGTCGACCTCGGCGCGGTCAGACAAATCAATAACGTGCAAATCTCGTGGTGGATGATGAACGGTTCCGAAGGGTACTACCAGTACAAAATCGAGACGAGCAACGATAACGTCAACTGGACGGTGGCGCTCGACCGAACGGGCAATACGACTTACGGCTTCACCTCCGATACGTTCTCGGCTACGGGAAGATATGTGAGAATCAACATGGTCAACGCCAAGCTTCACAACAATCCGGGCAACTGGTATACGCCAAGATTGTGGGAGGTCAAGGTGTTCGGGCAGGCGACCGACGCCGTCAGATGGCAGTCTCATAACTATCCGGCCAGGTACATCGCGAACGACAACGGCACGGCCAAGATCGTGGAGAATCCGACTGCGGCCAATTCGGAATGGATCATGGTCCCGGGGCTGGCCGATTCGGCGGGCGTATCATTCCGGCTGAAGAGCAATCCGAACGTATATTTGAGACATGCCAACTACGTGCTGTATGCGCAGACCAACTCGGGCGGAGTATTCGCGGCGGACGCGACCTTCTACCAGGTGCCGGGCTTGGCGGACGGCGGCAAATCTTCCTTCCAGTCGTACAACTATCCGACCAGATACATCCGTCATTCCGGATTTAATCTGCGGATCGATCCGATCAGCACCGCGCTGGAGAGGAACGACGCGACCTTTAGCCTGCAATGACGATTCAAGAACGACAGCCTATTCGAGGCAAGCGATTGCCAACGGTGGGTGATTCCGCGGGAACCTAAACGGAAAAGCAGAACAGACGGACGCCATGAACGGCGTCCGTCTGTTGCGCGCTTGCCGGAAGTTAATCTTCCCGGATCCAAACCTGCATCTCCCCATGCTCCCGATTGCCCCACATCGTGTAAGGGACGGCGCGCAGTCGCGCTGGCGTCCGTACAGGAGGGACGGCTCGGTACAGAGACGCGCCGGTCTTGTCCGGCACCTCGCTCCGAATTCCCTCTGCCTCGATGACGAAGATGCCGCCCAAGCTTTCGTCCCAAGCGCTCGTCAGCTCCGCGTTCGCAGGCAGAGACAGGGAAGCGAGCGGAGAGCCGTTGTCGGTCTCTTCGAAGCAATAGACGAACGGTCCGCGCTGGAGGGCGACCCGTCCGGCATTGGCCCGGACTTGCGGGTGGGCATAGAGCCGTTGCGGGGTCATATCGAACTGAACGTCAATGCGGTCGCCGCTGCGCCAATCGCCCGTAAAGTAGGCGTATCCGTCACGAATAATCGGCTCGCGCTGGGCGCCGTTAACGCGAAATACCGTCTTAGACGACCACGAAGGAACACGCAAGGCGAGCGTAAAGCTGCCGGTCCCGTCGGCGTTTGCGATCTCCAGCGACGCGTTCCCGTTCCACGGCAAGCCGCTCTCCAGACGGATGCGCACCTTGCGGCCGGAAAGCTCAAGATCGGTTTCGTTGCCGATGTACAGATGAGTGTACAGGGTGTCCGAGTTCGTCGTATACACGTATTGCCCCGCGGATACGAGCAGCCTTGCGGCGTTGGGCGGGCAGCAGGCGCAGCCGTACCATTTCTGCCTTGTCGCCTTAATATGATGTTTGCCCGGATTGCCGTTGCTCGCCGCAGGCCATACTTCCATCGGATTAACATAGAAGTAATGCTTGCCGTCCAGCCCGATCCCCGCCGTTACCGTATTGTAGAGGGCGCGCTCCATCACGTCGGCGTACTCGCCCTTCGGTTCGATCTGCAGCATGCGCCGGGCGAAAAAGATCATGCCGATCGACGCGCACGTTTCGGAGTAGTTCGTATCGTTCGGCAAGTCGTAATCGAACGTGAACGCTTCGCCGTGATGGGTGGAGCCGATGCTGCCGGTCACATACATCTGCTTGTCGACCATATTGCTCCATAACCTTCTGCAAGCCTTCAGCAGCTCGGTATCGTTGTTATGAAGCGCCAGGTCCGCCATGGCCGTATACATGTAAACTGCGCGCACGGCATGTCCAACCGCAACCTCTTGCTCCCGTACCGGCTTATGGGCTTGGTGGTATTCCAGGGCAGGCGGCTTGGACTGAACGACACCGGGATTCCAGTGAGAGATTTGCCCGCGCGCTTCCCATTCCCGGTGCAGGAAATTCGGCTGCTTGCCGCGCTCGTCGATCAGGAAGCAGGAGAGATTCAAGTACCGGGGTTCGCCCGTTGCCTCGTACAGTTTCACCAGAGCCAGCTCGATTTCCTGATGGCCGTCATAGCCTTGAATCTGGTCTTGGCCCGGACCGAACCGAAGATCGATATGATCGGCGACGCGCCGGGCGACGTCGAGCAGCTTCGTCTTGCCGGTTCCGTAATAGTAGGCGACGGCCGCTTCGATCAGATGGCCGGCCGAGTACATTTCGTGGCAATCCGTCAGGTTCGTCCAGCGTTGTTGCGGATTGCGAATCGTAAAGTACGTATTCAAATACCCGTCTTCCAACTGCGCGGACGCCAGCAGCTCGATCGCTTCGTCCGCCAGCTTCTCAAGATCGCCGTTCGGCTTGTTCGCCAGCGAGTAGCCGACCGCTTCCAGCCATTTGTAGAGGTCGGTATCCTGGAAGACGAATCCGAAGAAGTCCCCGGCCTCCAGCCCGGCGGCGATTCGGAAGTTGCGGATGCAGTAGCTGGGCTCCGCATCGGGCACTCTATCGTTCAGCGCTTCCCACTGGTAAGGAATGATCGTATTGTCGACAAGATCTACGTACGATTGCCAGTAGCGGTCGGAAATGTTGATGTTCTTGAGATCGACGGGGCGGCTGCCAGCCGATCGGTTGTTCGTTGTATTCATGAGTCACTCTCCGTTATGATGGGGTTGTCGTATTCTCATCTTAGCGAAGAGGCAAAGCTTTGTCGGTAGGCGTTCTGATAGAATAGGTGTCAAAAAGTGACTTTCTAGCCATTCGGGGAGGGGGATTGCCGCGTGCTTCCGTTTTATACGCATCGGCCTTATCGCTTGCATATGGGAGGCCACTTTCTGGCCAAGGAACCTTGGTCCCATATGGCAAGAAAAATAGCGGATTACGAGCTGCTGCTCGGAGTGTCCGAGGTCGTCTACTTGGAGGTTGACGGCGAGCCGTTCGAAATCAAGCCGGGGGACGCGATGATCCTTAAGCCGGGGCAGTTTCATCGGGGATTCAAGCCTTCGCTTCCCGGCGTATCGTTCTATTGGTTCCATTTCATGCAGCCTGAAGCGGACGATCGCGAGCCCGACAGCTGGCTGCCGTTATATGCGAAGTGTGCGAATCCGAACCGGCTTCATATTCTGGCGCGGCAGCTGCTGCATGCGGCCAACGGCGGTTACAGTCTGCCGCACGCGGGAGACTACTTTCTGTCTTGCCTGCTGATCGAATTGGCGGAGCAGGGGAGAAGTTCCAGCCCGGACCCCAAGCTTGCCGAGCTGCGGGAGTGGATTCGGCTCCATGCCCTTGAGAAGCAGTTCACGGTCGAACGAATCGCTGCGTACAGCGGCTACAACAAGCAGTATTTGACGCGGATGTTCAAGCGCAATTTCGGCTGCGGTCTGCTGGATTACGTCCATTCCGTCAAGCTTGAAGCCGCCAAGCAGCAGCTGGCGGGCAGCAAGTTGTACGTCAAAGAGGTGGCCGATCGGGTGGGGTTCTCGGACGAGAAACAGTTCGCCAAGTGGTTCAAGCGGCACGCGGGCGTCACTCCGACGGCTTATCGGGAGGCGTTCACGAGAACGAGATTAAACAACGTTTAATGCGGCTTCGAGCTTTTCGCCGAGATTCGTCCATTATGGATCGTTGACGATCCTTCCCTTCTACCAACGCCTGTTTTTAGAATACACCCCTGGAGTAAGCCCCGTATATTTCTTAAATACTTTAGAGAAGTAGTATACGTCCTTAAAACCGCATTTTTCCGATATTTCGGATAGAGTTCCCGACCCGTCGTATAGCATTTGCTTTGCTTTCGAAATTCGAAGTTCATTCAAATAAGCAAAAATGGTTGTGCCCGTTGCCTCCTTAAACATGCGGTTTAAGTAATCAAAATTACAGTTGTATCTGTCTTCAATGGTCGCTCCGCTAATGTCCGAGGCATAGTCATTTTGAAAATAAGACAATAAATCATGGATCATGCGAGTGGAGCGGGTCTTCGAAACGGAATGCTCACTGAAGAGGAAGCTGGCGGTAAACTCCCTGGACAACGTAATCAGCAATTCCAGAAGAAGGGCCCCGGTCATTAGTTGAAAGTGCTCCAGGCGGTTATGGTGCGCTTCTCTGAGCTTATGCAGAAGGCTTACAACGGTACTGTTTGGCTTGGAATGAAAGAATTTTGGGACCACAAGGGGTGAAGATGCGTTCGCTCCTGGTTTACATTCATGTGTCTTTAACGCGGTTAGCCTCTCGATGATTAATTCATTTTTCAGAATTTCCGCATGCTCAGCCAATTCCTCCATTTGATCGTGCACAAAGTGGATATAAAAGTAGGTGCACGCTGCGGCTTTCGTTCCGTAATGTTCCAGATGAGGATCAAGAATCAGCAAGTCGTTGGCTTTTAACGCATAGCGGCGATCCCCTTCATTCAAATACATCTCGCCTGCAAGGACGTAGTACAAAATGAACTCCTTCGTTTTTCTGCGGATATGAATATGAGGAGGGGTTACAGTCACTTTCTCCATAAAAATGATTTTGGGCAATCGGCTGCCGTCTATCCGGTAATGCAATATAGCGTTCATAGTGATCGACTCCAAGTATCGCTTAATAGGGGATTTTAATTATACCGATTTCGAGGCGATATGTTCTGCACGATTTCAAAAAAAAGTCGCTATTTTACAAAGAGAATGGGATCTTGCATTGCGATATCTTCCGTTTGATTTAAGAATCAAGATAGTTCTAACTTTGATGCTTGGAGGTTACGGGATGAAGATTAACTTCACGAATTCGATCGTCAGGGATGCGACGTTTATCACGCTCGATACAGACGGTTGCGTCGTTGCGCTTGGTGCGGACGGCGGGGGAATCACGCTGGATCAAGTCAAGCAGTCAGGAAAACGATACATTGTCGGAGACATAGAAGTGCTGGAGGAACACTCCGCGGCGATGATGTTTCGATGTTTTGTACCCGGGGAAGATCATGAAAGGATATTCATGCGTTTCGGATTGCTGCCGAATTTTAAAACAAGGATTTGCCTGGACCTTCATCTTTTGGACAATAGCACGATCTTCACGAACCGTACGCCAGGAACGCTAAAGTTGGTCGTTCACGGGCAGCGTACCGAATTGGACGCCGTCGATCGGTTTGAACTGGGGATGGAAAAGACTTTTCACGACGTCAAGGTACGGTTCGAACATTTCTACCTAACCAACGAACAGCCGACTCATTTTCCTATTCCTCGGAAAAAAATGGTCGACGAATTCGGCCAATGGAAAGAAAAAGACTGGCCGAACAAGATACATACCTTATCGGAGTTAAAGGCGAAACTGAAAGCCAACGAAGGGCGAGCGGAATATCCGTTTCCCGAATGGAACAAATGGGGAGGAGATCAAACCCGGAAGCTTAAAACAGGCACAGGTTTCTTCTCGACCTTCAAGTCGGAGGATGGACGATGGCACTTGATAGACCCGGACGGCTGCGATTATTTCTCGTTAGGTCCTTGCGGCACGAATCCGGGCGACCGCTGCCGCGTCGACAGTCTGGAAGAGCTGTGCGACTGGCTGCCGGATCCGGAAGATCCGGAGTATAAGGAGTTTTACAGAATGGGGACGATGAGACGCGCGGCTTATATGCCCCCGGATCAATATAAAGTCGTTAGTTTCACTGCCCTGAATATGAAAAGAGTTTATGGTGAATCATGGCTGGAAAAATGGGAAGAAATCTCTCACCGTATTTTGATGAAAAACGGAATCAACTCGCAAGGGAATTTCCCCGGGCTAGGCGTCAACAATGGCAGAGCGAAGCTGCCCTACGTTCGGGAATTGCCCAACTTTCCGACAACCGACACGCTTATATTCAGGGATTTCCCGGATGTATTATCTCCGGAGTATCAAGACAAATCGGAGCAATATGCGCAACAACTGGCGGCCTGGAAGGATGACGTATGGCTGATCGGATATTTTCTCAGAAATGAACCGGAATTTAACTTCGTGGAGGGCTTGGCCATTGCCGACGAGGTATTGCGCAATCCCGCTCAAACGCATTGTCGACTGGGCTTTATTCAATACTTGATGAGAGGTTACGAGACGATCGATCAGCTCAATAAAGCTTGGGATTCCCAATTCGAAAGCTTCTCGGATTTTGAACGACCGATAAAGGATTGCTCCGCGACCTATCCTAAATCCAAACCCGATATTCGGAGCTTCTCTGTACATCTCGTTCGCGAATATATTAGGATACCGTCCCTGGCCTGCAGAACGATTGATCCCAACCACTTGAATCTCGGGCTGAGGTGGTCGAAAGCCTATAATCTTGACATGATGGCGGGATGGGAATACTTCGACGTATTCTCGATCAACTGCTATGATTTCGACCCTACTCGCGATATGGACTTCGTTAAGAATGCGGGTGTGAACTTGCCTATATTGCTTGGAGAGTACCACTGCGGCGCTTTGGACAGAGGGCTGCCTGCCACAGGTCTGAAGGGCGTTCCCAATCAAGAGGAACGAGGGGTAATGTGGAGGCATTTCGTAGAGAAAGTCGCAGCCCATCCCTATGGCGTGGGCGCGCACTGGTTTCAATACAACGACCAGTTCTGTCTGGGCAGATATGACGGAGAAAATTATCAGATCGGCATGGTAGACATTTGCATGCAGCCTTACGAAGAACTGATGGAGGCGGCTTACGAAACTTCACAAGTGCTCTATAAGGTCAAGAACGGAGAAATGAAGCCCTACGACAGGCTGCCTAAATCGATCCCGATGATCGGTTATTGAGAAGATTCATAGCTGCCGAAGAGCCCGGAATCGGAAAACCGAACCGGGCTCTCGGCTATTGGGCGCAATCGGCGAAAATGTCCTAAAAGCAAAAATGTACGCTTGGCGCACAATTATTCACTCTTGCGATTTTATGAATCCGCTTTTATTATAGAAATTGTGATTAATAAATTTAGTATGTAATTAATGAAAATATTAATTAAAGGAGAAGATGCAAACATGGCCAATCGAATCGTCGTTCACGCAGACCGGGCGAAAGGAACGATCAACCGCAACATTTACGGACATTTCTCCGAGCATCTCGGACGCTGTATTTACGAAGGGCTCTGGGTCGGGGAAGATTCTCCGATTCCCAATACGAACGGCATCCGCAACGATGTGCTGCAGGCTTTAAAGCAGCTCAAAATTCCCGTGCTGAGATGGCCGGGAGGCTGCTTCGCGGACGAATATCATTGGAAGGACGGAGTCGGTCCGAGAGAGAACCGCAAGCGTATGGTCAACACGCACTGGGGCGGTGTCGTGGAAAATAACCATTTCGGCACGCACGAGTTTATGAGACTATGCGAACTGCTCGAATGCGAACCGTATATTAACGGCAATGTGGGCAGCGGCACCGTACAGGAAATGTCCGAATGGGTCGAGTATTTGACGTTCGACGGCGTGTCGCCGATGGCCGAGTGGCGCAAGAGCAACGGGCGGGAGCAGCCGTGGCAGGTGAAGTACTTCGGCGTCGGCAACGAGAACTGGGGCTGCGGCGGCAATATGCGCCCGGAATATTACGCAGACCTCTACCGTCAATTCCAAACCTATGTCCGCAGCTATGGCGACAACCGTATTCATAAAATCGCATGCGGACCGAACGAGGCGGATTATTATTGGATGGAAACGCTGATGAAGCAGGCACATCGTTACATGAATTCCATCACGATGCACTACTATACGATTCCGGGCTCTTGGTCGAACAAAGGCGCCGCCACCGGATTCCCGGAATCCGAGTGGGCCATAACGCTGCGCAAGGCGCTGCATATGGAGGAGTTGATCTCCAGACACTCTTCCATCATGGACCAGTACGATCCGGACAAGCGCATCGGGCTGATCGTGGACGAGTGGGGAACGTGGTACGATGTCGAGCCGGGCACGAATCCGGGCTTCCTGTATCAGCAAAATACGATTCGCGACGCGCTCGTCGCCGGGATCACGCTGCACATCTTCCACCTGCACAGCGACCGCGTCCGCATGGCAAATATCGCGCAATTAGTCAACGTGCTGCAGTCGGTCGTTCTGACGGAGGGCGAGCGCATGCTGCTGACGCCAACTTACCATGTGTTCGATCTGTTCAAAGTCCATCAGGACGCGGAATTGCTGGACGTGCACGAGAGCGTCGAGCAGATCGGAAGCGGCGAAGAAGCTTTGCCGCAAATTTCCGCGTCCGCTTCCCGTGACGCCGAAGGCCGTATTCACTTGAGCCTGTGCAATCTGGATCATCGTTCCAGCGCCAGCGTGCAAGTGGAGCTTCGCGGATGGGCTGAGGGCGACGTGGAGGTCAAAGGCTCGATTCTAGCCTCCGACCGGACGGACGGCCACAATACGTTCGACGGCCCCGACCGGGTCGCACCGGCGGCATTTACCGATTTCGCCATCGCAGACAAGCTGCTGACGGTTAGCTTGCCGCCGATGTCGGTTGCGGTTCTCGAGCTCCAATCGCGGTAATGAGGACGGAGACGGGAAGCGCTCTGCCGTGCAAGGGCTGCCGGAACGATTACCAGGTGTCCGAGGATCGGATCGACAGGATGCTGGCCGCGCCGATGTTTCATTCCGACAGCGGAATCTGCGTCCCGGATGAAGTCTATCATGAGAGGCTGACCCTATGCCGCGATTGCTCGAAGCTCATCGGAGGGCATACGTGCGCGCTATGCGGATGCTTCGTGAGAATCGCCGCAAAATTCAAGGATAAAAGCTGTCCCGCGCCGGGAGGAACCGGCTGGCGACGGTACTGCACCGGAGGTCATCATTCGGATGAATCCTAAATCCATTAACGATACGTTGTACGGCTATCTGTTTGTTCATTTTATCGGCGAGCAAGAGAACGGCGAGCAAATCTACTTTGCCCTGAGCAAGGACGGGCTGCATTGGAGCGACCTCAATCGCAATCTTCCTATTCTGATCTCCACGGTTGGCGAACAAGGCGTTCGCGATCCTTATTTGCTCCGGAGCGCGGACGGAAGCCGCTTCTACCTGCTGGCGACCGACTTGTGCATCTATCGCCGGGGCGGCTGGAGCAGCTCTCAAGCGACGACGACGGGAAGCCGCGCCCTGGTCGTCTGGGAATCCGCCGATCTGGTTCATTGGTCGGAGCCTCGACGCATTGAGGTTGCTCCCGAGGAAGCGGGGTGCGCCTGGGCGCCGGAAGCGATCTATGACGAGGAAGAAAACGACTATCTGGTCTTCTGGGCTTCCAGCAGGGATGCGCAGGACGGTGACGGACGGGGAATGCATATTTACTGCAGCAAGACGAGGGATTTCCGCACTTTTACGGAAGCGGAGCTTTATATTACCCGAGGCGAGCGCGATACGATTATCGATACGACGATGATCAAGGCCGGCGGCCGGTATTACCGGGCTTCGGGCGATGGCCAGATTACCGTCGAAGCCAGCGAACGGCTGAAGGGAGAATGGTCGGTCGTGTCCACCTTGGAATCTCTGGGGCTCGGCCTGACGGGGAAAGACGTTGAGGGCCCTCAATTTTTCAAGTTCAACGGCGAGAACAAGTGGGGGCTGCTGGTCGATCAGTACGCCTCCGATGGCGGCTATTTGCCAATCGTGACGTCCGATATCGGCGACCCGACGGGAACCCGTTGGCGGAAGCTCTCTCCGGACGAATATTCGTTCGAAGGCTTGAAGAAACGTCATGGCTCGATCCTGCCTCTTACAGGAAGCGAATACGAGGCTATACTGAGCCACTGGGGCGACTGAATGGGGGAGGAGGCCGGCGCTATGGAAGCTTATTTATTCGTTCATTTCAAGGAGAAGAGAACGCCGGACGGAGAACAGGTCTATTTTGCGCTAAGCACGGACGGCTTCCGCTGGGAGCAGGTGAACGGGGGGAACCCGGTTCTGGAAAGCCGGCTTGGAGAGAAAGGCGTGCGCGATCATACGATCGTCAGAGCGAACAACGGGAAGTTTTACATTATATCTACCGATCTCTGTCTGGCCAACAGCTTTCACGGCAAATACCGGGGCAGCTGGAAGAACATCGGGATCGAAGGCAGCAAGAGCTTGGCGCTGTGGGAATCGGACGACTTGACGAACTGGTCGGAGCAGAGGCTGGTTCAGCTCGGAGACGCGAGCTTCGGCTGTTTGTGGGCGCCGGACGTTATCTATGATTCCCGACAAGGAGATTACGTTCTTCATTGGTCTTCGTCGCACGCTTCGAACGACTACGGCCCCAAAGCCATCTACTATTCGCGAACCCGTGATTTCGAGAGCTTCACCGAGCCGGAGCTGCTGTGCCGCAAGGAAGACAGCGGGATCATCGACTCAGCGGTCTACGAGGAGAACGGCAGCTTCTATCGCTTCCTCAAGAGCGAGAACAATCCCGAGACAATCATATTGGAGAAGGGAAGCTCGATTGCGGGGAGCGATTACGTTCGAGTCGAAGCGTTCGACGAGGAGATGGCCAAGCTGCGACAGGGCGTATATGAAGCGCCGACCGCATTCCGTCTGAAAGACGGGAAATGGTGCCTCATGCTCGATTTCTACGGCGTGGAGGGCGAGGGGCAGGGCTATGTGCCGTTCGTCTCCGATTCGCTGGAGAGCGGCCGTTTCGTTCGCTCGGACGAGAGCTTCAGCTTCCCTTATGGATTTAAGCACGGAACGGTGCTGCCGATTACGGCGGACGAATACAACAGGATCAAGACCGTTTTCGGCGGTTAAGCGCTGCCCGAACAAGCGACAGTCAAGGACGCGAAGTTTCGCGTTCATGGCTGTCGCTTTTTTACGTTCGGCAAAGAAAGTTCAACGGAAGCAACAATCTGCACTGTCGTATTTCGGGAAGTTAGCCCTTTGTTCACTAATCTCATAATCGTTCACTGTTACGGGGATCGAAGGGCGTCGACAATAGCGGGTAAACGGAATCACATACTACGAAGAAAGCGGTGCATCCAGGATGAAGCGTTTTTTGAAGAACGGCATTGCTCTATCCAAGCTAAACCCGGTACGCAAGGTAGGGATGAAGCTGTTTTTGTTTTTCTTCGTTTTCGTTCTTCTGATGGTAGCGGTCGTTGGCGTATCGTCCTACGTCAAGTCGAAAGAGATCGTGAAGGAAGAGGTGTCGCAAGCCAGTCAAGGCACGATCGTTCAGACGAGAGCCAGGCTGGACATGCTGTTCAAACAATACGACGATCTGGCCACGAGTTTTATGGCGGATCGGGAGCTGTCGCTGGCGATTATTGGCATCGTACTGAATTCTACCGATCAAGAAGTGGATCCGGAATTCTTAACGACCTATGAGGATCAAATCAAGCACAAGGTGTACACGGACGACAACCTCGTCGGGATCACGCTGTTCGATCTGAAAGGCGGAACTTTATCCAAAATCTCCAAGGCGGGAACGTTTAAACACATCGAGCCGGCTGGCGACAAAGCCTGGTTCAACGAAGCGCTGGAGAGAGAAGGCCAATCCTATTGGATTGATATGAGCCGTACGGGAATTCACGATCCGTCGACGACTCCGACCTTCGGCGTGATCAAATACTTGGTCGAACAGAGAGCCGTCGTTCTCCTGGAATTGAACATCAAGGCGATTCAATCCCAACTGGACGATCTGGAAGTCGGCGGCAGCGGACAATTCATGATCCTCTCCGCCCAAGACGAGCTGCAGTATCATTCCGATTACGAGCTTATCGGGTCGAAATCCTTCGTCCATATTCCGGCGGACAACAGCGGCGCCCCTCTGCTGACGGGGAGCGAGGAGGTCGTCGACGGGCAGGGACACAGCCAGTTGGTCGTATTCAGCCGGTCGGAGCATACCGGATGGTACGTTGCGGGCAGCTTCCCGGTCGGCGATTTGGTGAAAAATACGAAGCAGATTCGCGATTTTACGATAGGCGCTCTGGCGATCTCCGCGCTTGTGGCGATTGTGCTGTCTCTCGTCATCGTGCGCATGATCGCTTCTCCGCTTATTCAGCTTAGAAATCTGATGAACGAAGGGGCAACCGGCAATTTGGCGGTGCGAATTCGAACGGGCAGCCGGGACGAGATCGGGCAGCTGGGAGAAAGCTTTAATCAGATGATGGAACAGCTCGATCAGTTGGTTCGGCAGACGCATGATACCGCTCGGCAAGTATTCGACACCTCGACTTCGTTATCGGATGCATCCAAGTCGATAGCGCTGTCCGCCAAGGAAGTATCGACGGCTACCGAGGAGATCGCCGGAGGGGCGGCAACCCTTGCCGCCGAGGCCGAGAGAGGCAACGGCGCAACCGCCGCGATCGGCGAGAAGATGGGCGAAGTGATCGAGTTGAACGCGCAGATGGGACAAATAGCCGACGAAGTGCAGCAGGCCAGCGATACGGGAACGGCGTCCATGAAGGAACTGATAGCCAGAACGATGGCGACGGAAGAAATAACCCGTTCCATGGTCGAGAAGATCGAGCAGTTGAAAACAAGCACTTTGTCGATTCGGAGCATTCTGGACGTACTGGAATCCATGACGAAACAAACGAACATTTTGTCGCTTAACGCTACGATCGAAGCGGCGCGGGCCGGGGCGGCAGGCAAGGGATTCATGGTTGTGGCGGACGAAATCAGGAAGCTGGCGGACCAATCCAAGCAAAATATTGAAGTCGTCGGCCAGATTACTCGCTCGATCCAGTCGGAGATTGAAGAGACCGTCGGAGTGTTGTCGAAAGCGGCCCCTCTGTTCCAGGAGCAGTTGAATTCCGTGCGCGACACGGAAGCGACTTTCGGCGACGTGAAGAAGCGCATGAACGAATTTGCGGGCAAGCTGGACGAGACGATCCGTTCGGTGCATGAGCTGCATCTCTGCGAGCGAATGCTTACGGAAGCGATGGGCAATGTCGGCGCTGTGTCCGAGCAGGCCTCGGCGGCTTCCCAGGAGGTGGCCTCGTTGGCGGCGCAGCAACAGCATGCCGGGGGCGGCTTGGTTCATCTCTCGGATCATTTGTCGAAGTTGTCGTTATCTTTGAAGGAAGCGCTTAATCGCTTCAAGCTCGAAGAAAGCGCAGCAGAACAAGCGCAATAGCTCGCGACCGGGGTGAACAAATCTGATCAAGTGCAGAAAAGTCAGATTCGTTCACAGTCCAAAACGCCGAAAAGGTCAACGATGAAGCGGATTTTCACTATACCGGATTTTGTCGTTCTTCTATATTGAATTCAGGCGGCGGACAAACAACGCAGCTGACTGCACACCAAAGAGAAGCTAATCAGTCAACAGGAGGAAAGAGGGGAAACATGATCAAAACGAAAAGAAAAGGGCTCTGGCATGAGCTGTACGCGAATCGAATTTTATTTCTCATGCTGCTTCCCGTGCTCGTCTACTTTCTGATCAATAACTATGCGCCGATGATCGGAATCTACTACGCGTTCGTACAGTTCGAGTTCAATACAAGCCTGTTCAACATGAACTTCGTCGGATTGAAGAACTTCGAGTTTCTATGGAAGTCCGGGAAGCTGATCGAACTGACCCTGAATACGATCGGATACAATCTGGCGTTCATCGTTCTCGGGAACGTATTGTCCATCTCCGTGGCGGTATTGCTCAGCGAGCTCAAAGGCAAATGGTTTAAAAAAATTACGCAATCGGTCTTGTTCCTGCCCTACTTCGTCTCGTTCGTCATCCTGAGCGTCATCGTGTTCAACTTGTTCAACTACGAGCAAGGGGTGCTGAATACGGTGCTGGAGCGACTCGGAGCCGAACCCTTGGACGTCTATAACAAGCCTACGCTGTGGATCTTCTTCATTATCTTCTTCTATCTGTGGAAAAATTTCGGATACAGCATGGTGATCTACCTTGCCGCGATTACCGGCATCAGCGAGGAATACTACGAAGCGGCGCGAATCGACGGCGCGAACACCTTCCAGAGAGCATGGCACATTACCGTTCCGATGCTGAAGAGTACCTTCGTCATTCTGCTGCTGTTCTCGCTCGGTACGATTATGAAAGGCCAATTCGACCTGTTCTATCAGATGGTAGGGAATAACGGCCTCCTGTACAGCACGACCGATATTCTCGATACTTACGTTTACCGTTCGCTCAAGGTCACGTTCGATATGGGCATGGCGACGGCCGCGGGCGTGTACCAGTCGCTGTTCGGATTTGCGCTGATCATGGTCGTCAACGGCATCATTCGCAAGGTCAACAAAGATTACGCTTTGTTCTAGGGGGAGGCAACCGATGAAAATCAGAGAAGACAGCGCAGCCGTATGGTTCCGATTGCTCGCTTATATCGTCGTGATCGGGGGAAGCGTGTTGTGTATCCTGCCGTTCATTCTCATCGTTTCGGCGTCTCTGTCGAGCAACGAGTCGATCATCCGGGAAGGCTACAATATTATACCTCGCGATTTCTCGCTGGAAGGCTATCGGATTATTTTTCAGGTTCCGGATGAGGTCTTGAGGGCATACGGCGTGACAACGCTTGTCACTGTAGTCGGTACGGCGCTTGGCTTGTTCTTGATGACGATGGCCGGTTACGTGCTGCAGCGCAAAGATTTCAAATATCGTAACTTTTTCTCCTTCGTGATCTACTTCACGACGCTGTTCGGAGGAGGACTTGTACCTTATTATATCCTGATTACCGAGTATCTTGAATTTACGGACAGCATGAATGCACTGATCTGGCCGTCGCTGATGACGCCGTTCCTGATCATTCTGATGAGAAGCTTCATCAGTTCCGCAGTTCCCGACGAAGTGACGGAATCGGCCAAAATCGATGGCGCCAACGATTTCCTGATCTACTACCGGATCGTGCTTCCGCTCGCCATACCGGGCCTTGCGACTGTGGGGTTGTTTCTGGCGCTGCACTACTGGAACGACTGGTTCTCGTCGGCGATGTACATTAACAGTCCGGAGAAATACCAGCTGCAGTTCTACTTGTACAACATCATCAACACCTCCGATTTCTTGAGGAATATCGGAGCCGGAACGGGGATCGTCTTAACGGAAGGCGTGCCTACCGAATCGATGAAGATGGCGATGGCTATCGTCGTTACCGGACCGATCCTGCTGCTCTATCCGTTCATTCAGCGCTATTTCGTCAAGGGGCTGACGATCGGAGCCGTCAAAGGTTAGAACCGATCTCAGGGAGACCTGGAGTCGGCTAACATATATACTCAGAAGGAACACCAAAGGGAGGATTCACATGCCAGGAAAGTTGAAAAAGTCAGTAGGCCTGCTATTATCCGTTGTTCTGTTGTTGTCGCTGATTACCGCTTGCAGCAGCAAGAACAATGACAAGCAGCCGCAAAGCTCGTCCTCGACGCAGCCGTCCAATTCGCCATCCGCCGAGGCGTCCGAATCGTCTTCCGCAGAACCTGCGGGTATCGACACCTCGAAGAAGGTTGAGCTGCAGTTCTACATGCTCGGCAACGCGCCGAAGGATCTGGCGAAGGTCGAGGCGGAAATCAACAAGATGGCACTAGAGGATTTGAACGCGACGGTCAAGTTCAACTTCACGACGTGGACGGACTGGGACCAGAAGTACAAGCTGCTGCTGTCCACGGGTCAGAAGGTTGACCTGATCTTCACCGCCGAATGGACGCAATACCAGCAGTACGCGAAGAAAAAGGCGTTCCTGCCGCTGGACGATCTTCTGCCGAAGGCCGCTCCGGTCCTGAATCAATTCGTGCCTCAGGAGATGTGGGAAGCGGTCAAGATCGACGGTAAAATTTACACCGTACCTGCCACCTACAAGGAGTACGTAACGGGCGGATTCGTATGGCGCGAAGATCTGCGTCAGAAGTACGACCTGCCTAAGCCGGTCGATATGGCGACCTTCGAAGCTTATCTGGAAGGCATTAAGAAGAACGAGCCGAACCTGCAGCCGGTGGCGATCGGCTCGGATGTAGCCGCGGCCTTGTCCGATGCTCATCTGGACATCGCGCGCGACATTGTCGGCCCTATGCCATACGGAGTATTCGCGCCTTACAGCAATCCGTCGCAGGTGACGAACTATTGGGGTTCCCCGGAGCATCTCGAGGATCTGAAGCTGTACAGAAGCTGGGCGGAAAAAGGCTACATTTCCAAGAACGAGCTGAACGTGAAGGATACGAACCAGGACAAAATCGTAAACGGGACTGCGGCAGCATTGCTTGGCGACAACCCGACCCGGTACAATCAAACGCTTAACAATATGAAGTCGCTTCACCCGGATTGGGAACTCGGCTATCATCCGTACGGCTTGACCAAGGGCTATGCGACGCCGGTGCATCCGATTCATAACGGATTCGCGATTCCGGCGCACAGCGAGAACGCGGAACGCGCGCTTGCGTTCTACGAGAAGATGGTTACCGACAAGCGCTACAATCACTTGACGCAATACGGCTTCGAAGGAGTCAACTACGAAGTGGACAACGGCTATTACAAGCTGATCGGCAACGCCGACACGAACGGCTTCCTGAGAGAGAATATGCAGGGCTGGGCATGGCGCAATCCGGAATTCATGCTGTTCGAGCCCAGCTATGACGGAGTCAAAGCAATCTTCGACGAGCTGGACAAGATTCAGAAGCCGGACATCTACACCGGTTTCGCCGAGGATTACACGGAGTATCAAGCGGAACGCGCGGCTCTGGAGCAAGTAGAGAAGCAATATCTGTTCCCGCTGCTGGCCGGTCAGGTCGCGGACGTCGAGAAGGGGCTTGCCACGTTTATGGACAAAGCGAAGCAAGCGGGACTTGAGAAAGTGCAGCAGGGCTACACGAAGCAATGGCTGGCATACCTTCAAGAGTCGGGAATCCAGTAATATTAAACGGAGTTGGATTTAAGCGAAAGAGAGCAGGTTCCAGGGTTAGCTTCCCTGGAACCTGCTCTTTTTGTGTTTCGATTATCGCGCCGCTTTGCGGAATTCGGACGGCGTTACGCCGTTTATTTTTTTGAAGATGCGATGGAAATACGAGCTGTTCGTGTACCCTGTCAATTCGGCGATCTCCGCAACCGAATTCTCCGACTGAATCAGAAGCTCTTTCGCTTTGTCCATCCGGACCTGATTGATTCGATCGACGATGTTGTTCAACGTCTGCTGACGGTATACTCTGCTGATGTGATAAGGAGACATCTTGAGCTCTTCCGCGATGAAGTTCAGGCTTAAGTTCGGGTCGCCGTAACGAGTTTCGATCAGCTCGGTAATTCGGCGGATCAGATCCTCCTGCTTATTGCTTCGCTTCTCGACAAGCTTGAGCTTTAGCGCATCGAACAGTGCATAATACCGTTCCGTCAGTTCATCCAAGGTTTCGTATTCCGCTATATCCGGCAAGTCGTCCGGCCCCAGGCCGAGCTGCAGAGATCCGTTCCGCTCGATTTCCGCGATCATATTGGTGAGGGACACCGTTAGATGCTTGGCCGCCGTATGCGCGACTACAGATGGATACTGGGCGGTCTCCCGCATGATTTCGTCGATCAGCGCTTTGGCTTCGTCGATCTTGCCGCCGATGAGCGCGTCGATCATTTTCTTCTCCTTGCCGATCGGAAACGCGTATGTGGTGCTGTCGAACAGATTCAGCTGGGAAGCCGCAATGAGCGTGTTCCTGCCTGCAAAGAAACGCTGCTGGGATGCCGAGTGCACCTGCTTGAACATGCGATGAAGCTGGCCAGGATCGCTGTCGTAAGACGAATAGGCAACGGTTATGCTCAGGTTTAAATATTCCTTGCAGGCATGCTGTACCTCGCTAAACATCAGCTGGAGCTCGGAGTCGGACAGCTCGTCGGTCAAGACATTTATCATGAGCAGCAGGCTTTCTTCTTCCAAGTCGACGGCTTCCACCTGCACGAACTTGGAGCAGATCTCCGAAGCGATATTCATGATGGCGAATTTATAAGTAAGCAAATCGTTGTGCCCCTGCTCCTTTAACCCATTAAACCCGTCAATACGAACATGGGCCAGCATATAGGGCTGGGTAAAGTCGAAGGAGATGTTCAGACTCTTCAACTTGTCCAATTGATACTCCGGATTGAAGTCTTTCATCTGGATCAGCTTGCGGAGCATGTTCTGGCGAACGGTATAGCTGCTGTTGCGGCGTTCCGATTCAAGGGCTTCCACCCGGCTTTCGATTTTATGAATCGGAACGTACAGGAAGCGGGAGAGCAGCCAGGAAAGCAGCAGCCCGACTCCCAGAATGACCGCAGCGATCTGCAGCGTCATGGAGCGTACGTTCTTAACGGCGGCGGTTATCGCTTCGTAAGGCGTAATCCGTACGTACTGCCACCCGTACTTATCTGGCGAAGTGTACGTAATGAGCGATTTGACGCCTTCGAAATCGGCGATCGTATAACCGGACTGTTGATGCTGGATCGTTTCCTTTATAAGAAGCCGTTCTGCCGGACCCCACTGAACCTCCGTTAATTCGCTGACGGACAAGATATTGTCCTGGTCGTCCACGAAGTAATTTTTGCCCGCGCCTTCATCATTGTTGATTCCCAGTTCGTAGTTGACCCACTCCGCGGATACGTTGACGATAATCGCCGAATTGATCTGCCGATCGAATCCTACAGCGTCGTACAGCAGATAAGTGAAAGCGCCTCTCGGCGTTTGTTCTTCATTGCCGTAATGGAAAGTTCTCGGAATCGGCGTAAAAGGCTTGAATTCATTGAAGTTCTCCAAAATTTCGTTAATCCCCGATTCGTCGACCATGCTTTCGGGAGTAAGGCCGCGCTGAGGCCCTTCACGCGAGACGATATAGTAGCCTGCCCCTGGATTGTAGACGTAAATGGATTGGATGAAGGGCATGGTGGCCAAATAGCCGTCCAGGTCGAGCATGGCCGCCTGAATGTCGAAGGCGTTCGGTTCTTTATAATAGAGCAGCTTCGCAATCGTACCGTTGCGATAAATCTGGGAGGAAACCGTCAGCGCGTTGTCGCTCGTCCGGGCGACCGTCTGGCTCGTCTGCCGTAAGTGATTCAGATCGGACTGGAACGTTTCCTTCTGCAGTATTCGGGCGAATGCGTAATAGTACACATAAGAGGAGATAATGAGCGCCACGAAAATACAGAGTGTGATTCCGATCAATATTCGCGTGTACATTTTCCGGTTGCGGCTCATTGTTTTGAGATTCATGAAGATTCACCCTTATTCGCTGATAATCGAGATTGAACGGTACGATTTCGCTTCATTATAGCTTGATCCGATATGTGAACAACAGTGGAACGATAAGGTAGATATGAATTATCAACGCTTTTGGGTATGAACAAATTTGCGATTGGTGATCTTATTTGCGTTTCTTCGGAACAGGCGCCGGAGAGCCGGCAGAACGCGCGGCGGTAACGGATCGCATAATCGTTCATGCCAATATGCCCGTAATGTTCACTTAAAGCAAGAGGTTAATCTGGATGCGCCCTTCCATATGCTCTATACTGCGATTGCATACAGATACGGAGGCGAGAGACATGCAGAAGGTTGGACCGACATTAAGCGGGGAATGGGCCGATCCGTTCCTGCTCCGGGACGGCGAAGATTACTATCTGTACCCGACGAGAGACAGCGAAGGCTGGCTGTACGACAAGTTCCATGTGTTCCGCAGCAAGGACCTCGTGAACTGGGACGGCCCTTACCTGGCGCTGGACCTGGCGGACGTCGCATGGGCCAGGACCAGAGCCTGGGCGCCCGGCGTAAACAAGCATAACGGTCTGTACTACATGTACTTTTCAGCGGAAGCCCAGATCGGCGCTGCCGTCTCGGAATCTCCGCTCGGCCCTTTCCGGGATCTTCTGGGCAAACCTTTGATTGCGGCGAATCAATACGGCTGTCAGAGCATCGACGCGGACTTGTTCATCGACGACGACAACCAACCCTATCTGCTATGGGGGCAGGGGAAGTGTTGGATCGCTGCTCTGGCGGACGATATGGTCTCCTATAAGGCCGAGCCGGTCTCGCTGTCGGACGAGTTCTATCGGCAGCAGGGCCGGAATCCGGACATCGAGGATAAAGGGATATACAACGAAGGGCCTCACCTGCAGAAAATCGACGGCAAATACGTGCTTACCTGGAGCAATTACGATACCCGGGATCCGAGATATCAGATCTGCTATGCAGCCAGCGATAGTATTTTCGGTCCTTATACCGCTCCCGAGGACAATCGCGTTACTCGTCCGTCCGAGCGGTATTACGGCACGGGGCATGCAAGCATGGCGAAGCACGGGGACGGATGGGTGCTTTGTTATCATCGTCTCATCGATCCCGCTCGTTCGCTGCTCCGGGAGACGTGCATCAGCCCAATCCGGTTCAAAGACGGCGCGCCGTCCGTAGATGTGGACGACTGGTTATGAGGGGGCGCGACGGCGATTGGCGCAGCGAAGCGTGGTCGAAGATTAAGATTAAAGTCGGGCGAACGGGATTAAGAATTCGCGATGCCTTTCCGCATGCCAGCGTGGGGGGAAGCTATCAGTTGGAGCCCGCCTCCTGGTGGACGGCCGGGTTCTGGCCGGGACTGCTCTGGCTCGTTTATCGGGATACGAACGACGAACAGCTGCGTCATTGGGCGGAATCCTGCGAGGAGCAGCTCGACCGGGTTATTATGGACTACGTCAAGCTCGATCACGATATCGGCTTCATGTGGACGCTGACGAGCGTGGCAAGATACAGGCTGACAGGCGATGAAACGGCGAAGCGAAGGGGGCTGCTTGCAGCAAATTTGCTTTGCGGGCGTTATAATACGAGAGGAAGGTATATTCGCGCATGGAATCCGTGGCAGCCCGGAGAAGATAATGCCGGACTCGCGATTATCGATTGCATGATGAACCTGCCCTTATTGCACTGGGCTTCTCAGATCAGCGGAGATCCCCGGTACAAGCATATAGCGGTTGAGCATACGGACACGGTTCTCGCGCATTTCATTCGGCCGGACGGCTCGGTGAACCATATCGTCCGCTTCGATCCGCAAACCGGGGAGCAAGCGGAAGTGCTCGGCGGACAAGGCTATGCCCCGAACTCCGCCTGGTCGCGCGGCGCCGCGTGGGCGCTTTACGGGATGGCTCTTGCCTACCGTTGCGTCGGTGACAAGCGGTATTTGGAAGCGTCCAAGCGAGCAGCCCATTTCTTCCTGGCGAATCTTCCCGACGATCATGTTCCTTATTGGGACTTCCGATTGCCGGAGCACGTCGCGAAGCATCGGGATTCCTCGGCCGGAGCTTGCGCCGCTTCGGGCCTTCTGCTGCTGTCGCGTCTGGTCGGCGAGGAGGAGCGGCTGCTGTACCGGCAAGCCGGGGAACGAATGCTATTGTCGCTGTACCGCAATTACGGAGCATGGGACCGCGATGACGAAGAAGGGCTGATTCTGCACGGAACCAGCCACTATCCGGAGGGCCGCAACATCGACGTGCCGCTCATTTACGGCGACTATTATTTCGCTGAGGGCGTCGCTCAGTTGAACGGCTTCGAGGAGCTTTTTTGGTAAGACGGCGTTCCTGTGCAAGAAAATGATAAATCCGCGTCCATATAGCGTCCGCGATTTATAAAACGACGAAGTTCATCTGGGAGAAAAATGAGGGATAACGAGTGAGAGAAAACAAACCTAAGCTGGAGTGGTTAAGCGATGTGGGCGTGTTCCGGGTCAACCGGCTCGACGCCCATTCCGATCATCGCTATTACGCAACAATGGAAGAAGCGGAAGCGGGAGACGCTATGCCGATGCGCCATTCGTTGAACGGTCTGTGGAAATTCAGCTATGCCGCGAATCCGGAGAGCCGCGCCGAAAGGTTCTACCGGTCCGACTTCGACTGCAGCGGGTGGGACGATATCGAGGTGCCCGGCCATATTCAGCTGCAAGGCTGGGGTCGGCCGCAGTACGTCAATACGATGTACCCGTGGGATGGCCTGGACGGGGTGCGGCCTCCGGATCTTCCGCAGGTGTCCAACCCGGTCGGAAGCTATGCGACGACGTTCCGGCTTCCCGCGAACATGCAGGAGCGTCCCGTATTCATTTCTTTTCAAGGAGTGGAGTCGGCTTTCTATGTGTGGCTGAACGGCGAATTCGTCGGTTATGGCGAAGACAGCTTCACGCCATCCGAATTCGATCTGAGTCCTTACGTGCGGGAAGGCGACAACAAGCTGGCGGTGGAAGTGTATCAACGCAGCACGGGAAGCTGGCTGGAGGATCAGGACTTCTGGCGGTTCTCCGGCATTTTTCGCGATGTGTACCTCTATACGATTCCGGACGTCCATGTGAGGGATCTGTTCGTGAGAGCCGATCTGGACGATACGTATACGCTGGGCTCGCTGAGCGCGGATCTCCTGCTGGAGGACGCCGACCGCGCGCCCAAGGCTGCGGCCAAGCTGGAATTGAAAGACGCGCAAGGCTCCGTCGTGGCGACTGTGACGGGCGAATTCGCAGGCGGCAGGTTAAGCCTGTCGCTGGATGCCGGACGCGTGGAGCGATGGAGCGCGGAAAGTCCGTATCTGTACAACGCCTGCATCTCGATCTATAACGAGCAAGGGACGTTGGCGGAGGCCATCGTCCAGAAGGTCGGCTTCCGGCGTTTCGAGATGAAGAACAAGATCATGTGCCTGAACGGCGAACGCATCGTGTTTAAGGGGGTCAACCGCCACGAGTTCAACTGCAGAAGCGGCCGAACGATCACGAGAGAGGACATGCTGTGGGACATCGCGGCGCTCAAGCGGAACAACATCAACGCGGTGCGGACGTCCCACTATCCGAACCAGACGCTCTGGTATGAGCTGTGCGACGAATACGGCGTGTATGTCATCGACGAGATGAACTTGGAAACTCATGGCTCATGGCAGAAGATGGGGGCGGTCGAGCCTTCCTGGAACGTTCCCGGCAATCGCCCGGAATGGCGCGACATCGTCATGGACCGCGCGCGCTCGATGCTGGAGCGGGACAAAAACCATCCTTCCATCCTTATCTGGTCCTGCGGCAACGAGTCGTATGCAGGGGAAGTCATCTTGCAGGTGTCGAACTATTTCCGCGAGGCCGATCCCGGCCGTCTCGTACATTACGAGGGCGTGTTCCATAATCGCGAATACGACGAGACGAGCGATATGGAGAGCCGCATGTACGCGAAGCCGGCCGATATCGAAGCGTATTTGCAAGCCGACCCGGCCAAGCCGTACATTAGCTGCGAATACATGCACGCGATGGGCAATTCGGTCGGCGGGCTGCATAAGTATACGGAGCTGGAAACCAAATATCCGCTGTATCAAGGCGGCTTCATCTGGGACTACATCGACCAGTCGCTCGTGAAGAAAGATCGTTACGGCAAGGAGTTTCTCGCCTACGGCGGAGATTTCGAAGACCGCCCGACCGATTACAGCTTCTGCGGCAACGGCATCGTGTACGCGGATCGGACCGTCACACCGAAAATGCAGGAAGTCAAGTATCTGTACCAGAACTACAAGCTGGAACCGTCCGCGGCCGGCGTCAAGATCGTCAACGAAAGTCTGTTCGCGGGAACGGATGGATTAAGCTTGATCTATCGCCTTTATTATGAAGGAACGGAGATCGCTTCCGGCCAAGCGGAGGCAGCGGTAGCGGCGCAGACTTCGGCTTTCGTGCCAATTGAGCTGCCGGATGCTTCGGTCAAGCCGGGAGAATATTGGATCGACGCATCGCTCGTGCTGTCGGAAGCGACCGCCTGGGCGGACGCCGGCTTCGAGATCGCCTTCGGCCAGACGACTTTCCTCGTCGCCGGAGCGGAGAAACCCGTTCCGGAAGGAACGATTCGCGTCGTCGAAGGCGACGTGAACATCGGAGTGATCGGGGACGGGTTTACCGTGCTGTTCTCGAAGCAATCGGGCACGCTGGCTTCTCTTCGATACGGAAGCCGGGAGATGATCGCCGCGCCTCCGTATCCGCAGTTCTGGAGGGCGACGACCGACAACGACAAAGGAGTATCGCAGGCCTTTACAGCCGGGGCTTGGCTTGCCGCAACGGCGGCCCGCAAATGCGACAGCGTGCGTCTGATCGAGGAGAATGGGGCTGCAACCGTCGTCTTCGACTATGCCTTCAGCCTAAGCTCCGATGTGCGGGTCAACGTCGCCTATACGGTGCTCGCCGACGGAAGCGTTCGGGTTCGTTCGGAGTATCGCGGCGCAGCGGGATTGCCGAACTTGCCGATGTTCGGACTTTCCTTTAAGCTGTCCGCTGATTACAACCAAACCGAGTGGTATGCGATGGGGCCGGAGGAAAACTATATCGACCGCGTGCACGGCGCGCGTCTGGGCACGTTCAGGCGCAGAGTGGACGAGTTGGCGTCCCGTTATCTCGTTCCTCAAGAGTCGGGCAACCGCACCGGGGTTCGCCGCGTGCGCATAACCGATGCGACCGGAATCGGACTGGAGCTGCAAGCTTCGCCGACTGCTCCGGTAGAGTGCAACATTTCTCATTACACGGCGCTGGAGCTGGAGAACGCGGCGCATCCATGGGAGCTGCCGCAGCCGCATTACACGGTCGTAACCGTGGCCGGACGGCAGATGGGAGTCGGAGGCGACGACAGCTGGGGAGCCCCTGTGCACGAGGAGTATCAAATCCGAGCGGATGAAGAGCTGGCGTTCGAATTCACGCTAAGCCGGATCAGCCGCGGTTAGAACAGCAGTTAAACAAAGGACCTCAACTTCCACCGCAGCGGCGGGAGTTGAGGTTCTTTGACGTGTAGACCGGACGAAATGAAAGCCGTTCAGCTATAATTAGAGCGTCTGAATGTGGAAGGAAGTCGGCTTAATTCATGAACGTAAGGAGTGTATGGAATGGGACAGTTCAAAATAAAGCGGGTCTATGAAGAGGCGAGGGAGGACGACGGATTCCGGGTGCTGGTGGACAGGCTTTGGCCGCGCGGGATGACCAAGGAGCGGGTAGGCGCCGAGGTGTGGTTGAAGGACGTTGCTCCCAGCACCGAGCTGTGCCGCTGGTTCGGACACCGGCCGGAGCGGTTCGGGGAGTTCCAGGCGAGCTATGTCGCGGAGTTGGAGAGCGAAGCCGTCCAACCTCACGTAGAGCGCCTGCGGGCATGGGCCAAGGAGCAGGACGTCACGCTGCTCTACGCCGCCAAGGACGAGCTTCACAATCAGGCGATCGTGCTGAAGCGGTACTTGGAGGGGGACGTTGAGTAGCGGGCGGGCTTATTCGCCTGGGTAGGGCCTCGGTACGAGTGACAAGCCCGCCGTGCGGGCTTATTCGCCTGGGTGGGGCCTCGGTGCGAGTGAGAAGCCCGCCGTGCGGGCTTATTCGCCAGGGTGTGGCCTCGGTACGAGTGCCAAGCCCGCCGTGCGGGCTTATTCGTCTGGGTGGGGCCTCGGTGCGAGTGACAAGCCCGCCGTGCGGGCTTAACAAACCATTTTCTATGAGGTTTCTACTGTTGGAAATTGCCGATCAGCAAAATCCGATTGACACAAATTCATATAGATATTATCTTTTAAACGTAAAGTTAATATCTTAATAAAAAGAAGAGGAACAAGCGAGGCCGAGATGAAGAAGCTGGCTCACGAAGAAATTCTGAAGCAGATGGAAGAGAGAATCCGCACGGGGGAGTGGAAGCCGGGAGAGCGGCTGCCGACGATGCAGCAGCTGGCATCGCGCTATGGGTACAGCCTCACGGCGGTTCGCGAGGCGCTGCGCGTGCTCGAGAGTCGGAGGATCGTCAGCATCGAGCACGGACGGGGAATCTTCATCACGAACGATCCGGAGCTGTTGGCCGATCCGGTAGACCGGCTGAGGGGGATGGAGACGCGGTCGCTGATCCAATTGTTGGAAGCCCGTCTGGCGATCGAGCCCGAACTGGCGGCTTATTGCGCGGTACGCTGCTCCGTCGCGCAGGCCCGGTCTATTCGGGAGCTGAGCGATCGGATGGAGGCGCAGATGAATGCCGGCGAAGATCACTTCGCGACCGACGTGCACTTTCACCAAGAGATTGCCGACGGAGCGGGCAATCCGCTGTTGGCGCAGATGCTGAGTGTCGTGGCGGATTTGTCCGCGCAAGGGAGAAGAGAGACGGATAAGCTCCCTCGCATGCGGGAGAAGGCGGCGGGATACCACAGGCTGATCGCCATCGCGATCGAGGAGCGGCAGCCGGAGCAAGCGCGCGCGCTGATGAAAGCGCATATCCAAGACATGCTGAACGCCATACAAGCGAGAGGAAGCGAATTATGAAAATCACGAAAATGGAAACGTTCGTCGTACCGCCAAGATGGCTGTTCCTGAAAATCGAGACGGACGAAGGCATAACAGGCTGGGGAGAGCCGATTGTCGAAGGCAAGGCACATACGGTAAAAGCGGCGGTCGAGGAACTAAGTGGGTATCTGATCGGGAAGAACCCGCTGGACATTGAAGACCACTGGCAAACGATGTACCGGGGAGGCTTCTATCGAGGCGGTGCGATTCTGATGAGCGCGATCGCCGGAATCGACCAGGCGCTATGGGATATCAAGGGCAAGTTCCATCAAGCGCCTGTCTATCAATTGATGGGAGGAGCCTGTCGAAGCAAGATCAAGGTGTACTCCTGGATCGGCGGCGATCGTCCTTCGGATGTCGGCGAGGCGGCTGCCCGCGCGAAGGCGCAAGGCTTCACGGCTGTTAAAATGAACGCGACCGAGGAACTGCAATACGTCGATACACACGAGAAAATCGACCAGGTGCTCGAAAGGGTATCCGCGGTTCGTTCGGCTGTAGGCGCCCATTTCGGCATCGGCATCGATTTCCACGGCAGGGTGCATAAGCCGATGGCGAAAGTGCTGGCGAAGGAGCTGGAAGCTTACCGTCCGATGTTCATTGAGGAGCCCGTGCTGCCGGAAAACAACGAGGCGCTCCGGGAGATTGCCCGCGCCTCGCAAATCCCGATCGCGACGGGAGAGAGAATGTTCTCGCGCTGGGACTTCAAGAGCTTGCTCTCGGACGGGTACGTCGATATTATCCAACCGGACGTCTCCCATGCGGGCGGCATTACGGAATGCAAGAAAATCGCCGGCATGGCGGAAGCTTACGACGTGGCGCTTGCGCCGCACTGTCCGCTCGGACCGATTGCGCTGGCCGCTTGCCTGCAGGTGGACGCGACGTGCCACAACGCATTTATTCAGGAACAGAGCCTGGGCATTCATTATAATCAAGGCAACGATTTGCTGGATTACATCGTCGATCCTTCCGTGTTCGCCTACACGAACGGCTTCGTCGCGATCCCGAACGGACCGGGGCTGGGCATCGAGATCAACGAGGAGCATGTGCGCAAGATGGCGGCGATCGGACACAATTGGAAAAATCCGCTCTGGCGCCACGAGGACGGCAGCGTAGCGGAGTGGTAACGGACGGACTGCCGGAAAACTTCCGGCAGTCTTTCGTTTTTTTTACGACTGACCAATTCTTTTACTTGGACTCGTAACATTAGAAGTTCTTCGCAAAGCGAGTTGTTCTAAGAAATCGAGTAACGTCACCGGATTGGCGGTTAAACGGAGGGTGTTGTTCTAAGAAATCGAGTAACGTCACCGGATTGGCGGTCAAATGGAGGACGTTGTTCTAAAAAATCGAGTAACGTCTACCCTATGGTGCTCAATCGAGAGGCGTTGTTCTAAGAAATGGCACATCGACACTCAGACTAGTCTCTGCCGGAGGCTGGATGTCAATTGAGCGGTGGTCGTTTTTTTTGCCAGTTGACGAAGGCAGGAGGTTGCACGGGCGGGGAAGAATACAACCTCTTATGCACCTAAAAGGAGGCCGCACGGCATGAAGGTCATTACGCGAGCGCCCCGAAGCTCCATCTTTCTGAAAATCGTGCTGACGTTTCTGGCGCTGCTGATTCCGCTGTACGCGCTGAACTTGTACATGAACGAATCGGGGCAGGAGACGGTCCGCAAAGAAATCGTAGGTTCGATGAACGCCAAGGTGGAGCTGTACGTCAGCCTGATCGAGTCGGATTTCCAGCGGGTCATCAAGCTGATTGAAGCTTACGTCAACGACGTCGACCTGATGAAGCTGAGCACCGCTGTCGACGTCATGTCCGACATCGAGCGGACGGACGCGATCCTGGCGCTGAAGAGCAAGCTCGATCTGGTCAAATCGTCCAACAGCTTCGTTCATAATGTAACCGCATTCATTCCCCTGCTGAACCGCAGCGTCTCCTCCAACGACGATGCAATCAGCGCCTTCGACGAGCAAGCCTTCAAGGCGCTGTCCGCGACGACGAACCGTTACGAGTCGCCTTACTTGCTATGGCAGGACCGCTTGTTCATCAGCGTCCCTTATCCGGAACCGCCCGCGCCCGATAGGAAGGAGCCGGTGTTTCTGCTGACGGTGGAAGTGTCGAAGCCGGCGCTCAGAGACGCCATGCGCCAGTTCACGAACAACGGGGAGACCGCCGTGCTGACGGGCAATCGGCTGAATTGGAGCATCGCGGCCGACAACGGCTTACCCGGGGCGGAGGACGCCGTCTTCCAGCGGCGGGTCGGCTCCGTACAGAGCCAGACGCTTGCCGTGGGCGGCGAAAACTACCTCGTGATCGACAAGTCATCGGACAAGCTGGATACGACTCTCACGATTCTGATGCCGGAGAGCGCGGCGTTCGGTCCGCTGGAGCGCTATCGTTGGTGGATGCTGCTGCTTACGCTGATGTCGGTCGTGGTCGTCGTCTCCTTCTCGCTCAGTCTCTATCGGATTATCCAGCGGCCGCTTCGGACGCTGATGCGCTCTTTTAACAAGGTGGAGCAGGGGAATCTTAATCTCGTCGTCCAGTATCCGCTGAAGGACGAGTTCGGCTTTCTATTTAATCGATTTAACGCAATGGTCAGGCAATTGAACGTGCTCGTTCACGAAGTGTACGAACATAAGTACCGCGTTCGTCTCGCCGAGCTCAGACATTTGCAGTCGCAGATCAACCCCCATTTTCTGTACAACAGCTTCTTTATTTTGCACCGAATGGCGAACCTGCAGGATCATGACAACATCGTGCGCTTCACCAAATACTTGGGGGATTACTTCCAGTTCATTACCCGGGACGGAATGGACGAAATTCCGCTGGAGATGGAGGTCAAGTACGCCCGCACGTACACGGAGATTCAGTCGTTTCGCTTCGGCAGCCGGATTCGCAGCGAATTCGGGGAGCTTCCGCCCGGACTGGACAACTGCCTCGTGCCCCGCCTCATTCTGCAGCCGCTCATCGAGAACGCCTACAATTACGGGTTGGAAAATAAAATGAAGGACGGCTGGATCGTCGTCGGCTTCCGACAGGAGCCCGGCACGCTTGTCGTCTCTGTGGAAGACAACGGGGAGGAGTTGGACGAAGGTAAGCTGCAGGATCTGCGCCAACGGCTGCTTGACCCGGACAAGCAGACGGAGAGTACCGGGCTGATCAACGTTCACCGCCGCATTCAGATCAAGTTCGGCCAGGGAAGCGGACTTGTCCTGTCGCGGGGCCAAAGCGGCGGACTGCTGGCGGAGCTTCGATTGCCGATCACGAAGGAGGAGATGGACGATGCATCGCCTATTAATCGTAGATGACGAACCGTATACGGTAGACGGGCTTCACGAGATGCTTCAGGAGGCGGACCTGCCCGATATGGATCTGTATCGGGCGTATTCCGCGATCGAGGCCATTGAATGGCTGAACCGCGTGAAGATCGACATCGTTCTGAGCGACATCCGCATGCCGGGCATGGACGGGCTGCGGCTGCTGAAGGAGATCCGGTCCAGATGGCCGCGCTGCAAAGTGATCTTCCTGACAGGAATGAACGAGATGAGCTACGTTCGCCAGGCGCTGCGGGACGGCAGCATCGATTATATTCTGAAGACGGAGGGCGACGAGCCGATCGTACGGGCGATAGACAACGCGATCCAAGCGTTGAAGGAAGAATGGCATCGCGATCAATTCGTCCTGGACGCGCAGGCGAGAGTCCGTCAGGCGATGCCTTCCCTGCGCAACGGTTGGTTCCGCCGGGTGCTGCTGCACGGCGCCGAGGATGCCGGCTTGTCGGCGGCCAGGCTCGCGGAGCTGGAATGTCCGCTGGATGCCGATGCGAAGCTGCTGCCCGTACTCGCGAGGGTCGATCGATGGCCGGAGGAGATGAACGGTAGCGACCGAACGCTGCTCCAGTTCGCCTTCGAGAACATTATGGCCGAGCTGCTCGAAGGGGCAAAGCTGCAAACCGTGTTCGTGGACGAGCATTACACGATGCTGCTGCTTCAGCGGCCAGACGCTCCGGAACCGGACGGGCCGTTCCGGGACGAAGAGGCGATGGCCGGCTACGTCACCGGGACGCTCGAGACGGCGCAATCCATTTGCACGCGGCTGCTTCGTCTCCCGATCTCCGTCATTTGCAGCCTTGCGTTCGTCTCCTGGGACGGACTGGCGGTCACCTATTATCGGATGAGGCGCAAGCTGGTTGTCGGCATCGGCCAAGGAGAGAACATGCAGCTGTTAAGCTGCGGGGGAAGCGGACCGAGACCGGGCGGAGAGAGATTGCCGACGCTGCTGTCCCGGCAGCGCGAACGGCTCGACATCGCGCTGGAGAGCGGACGCCTGGAAGAGGCGGCGGACGCGATCGCGGCCGCCATCGAACAGAGCGGGGAGTACGCGCATTATCTGGAGGCTTACTATACGGTGGCCAATCTGATGATCGGACTCGTCAATCGCTCCGGCTGGGACAGCTTGCTGGCGGAAGACAACCGGATGGAGCGATTGATGGACGCGAAGAGCCATCCGACCCGGGAGCAGGCGGTCTCTTACTTGCAGGAGACGGCCGGGCGGCTGATCGCCTTTAAGCGGGACGTCCAGGAGGAGCGCACCGTACGGATCGTCGATCGGGTGAACTTGTATATCCGCGAGAACATCGGCGGCGATCTGTCGCTGACCGCCCTGGCCGAACTGGTCTATCTGAATCCTGCCTACCTGTCCGTGCTGTACAAGCAGACAACGGGGCAAAATCTGTCCGATTATATCGCGAGCGTGCGCCTGGAGAAGGCGAAGGAGCTGCTGCAGCATTCGCCTCTCAAGATCCACGAGCTGGCGGCGGCCGTCGGTTTCGACAACGCGGGCTATTTTACCCGCTTCTTCCGCAAGCGGACCGGTCTCGGACCGCTCGAGTACCGCGAGCAGGCGGGGCGCTGAGCGATCGGCGTCCCTCCGGCAAATCTCCAAACAAAAGAGAACGAATCTATAAGTTGTTCCATATCGCCGCTTGTCGCCCCGTCCTATACTGGACTCAAGCAATCAACAACCGTTAACGAGGAGGAGTAGTATGAAGCTGTGGAAGAGCAGATCGGGGGTCGCGGCATGGCTGGTTGCGTCGTTGGTTTTTGTAAGCGCTTGCTCGGGTTCGGGGAGCGGCGGAAAGGCAAGCGGAGGGGCGGAATCGCCGCCGGCGTCCAGCGCCGGCAGCGCAAGTCAGGAGTCGCAAAGCCAGGAAGCGGCACCGGCCGATCCTCTCGGCAAATACGATCCGCCGATCGAGATTACGACGGTGCGAATCGTCAACGACACGTACAAATACGCCGAGGGGGACACGATCGACAACAACGTCTGGACCCGGTCGATCCAGGAGAAGCTGGGCATCACCGTGAAAAACAACTGGGTCGTCAGCGGCGACGCGCCAGGCGGCCAAGGCGAACAGAAGATGAACGTCTCGATCGCCTCCGGGGACTTGCCCGACTTTATTCCTGTCAACTCCCGGCAGCTTAAGCAGCTCGTCGAAGCCGACTTGCTGATGGACCTGACGGACGTCTACGAGCAGTATGCCTCCCCGTTCACGAAGGCAATCATGAACCAGGACGGGCCCAACGCGCTCGCTTCGGCGACGTTCGACGGCAAGCTGATGGCGATTCCGAATACCGGCTCTTCGATGGACGGCACCTTCATGCTCTGGGTGCGCAGCGACTGGCTGCAGAAGCTGAACCTGCCCGAACCGCAAACGATGGACGACGTGTTCGCGATCTCCGAAGCGTTCACGACGCGCGATCCGGACGGCAACGGCAAGCCCGATACGATCGGCATTTCTCTGAATAAGGATTTGTACGGCGGATATGCGGGGCTGGAAGGCTTCATGAACGGGTTCCATGCGTATCCCCGCCAATGGATCAAGGACGAGTCGGGCCAGCTCGTATTCGGCAGCATTCAACCGGAGATGAAGCAGGCGCTTGCCAAGCTCCAGGAGATGTACAAGAAAGGCGAGATCGACCGTGAATTCGGCGTCAAGGATCAGGGCAAGGCTGCGGAATTCGCCGCTGCAGGGCGCGCGGGCATGCATTACGGACAGATGTGGAATCCGCTCTGGCCGCTCGTCGACAACAAGAAGAACGATGCCAATGCGCAGTGGCAGTCGTACCCGCTCGCATCCGTGGACGACAAGACGGCGCAGCCTCGGGTCAACCTGGCGGTCGGCACGTATTACGCAGTACTGAAGAAAGCGAAAAATCCGGAAGCGCTGCTCAAAATCATCAACCTGTTCGTCGAGACCGGCTGGGGCGAATCGACGACCCCGGACAATTACGCGGAGCACTTCACGAAGGACGGCGTCGAGCGGCATAAGTACATTCCGTTCCAGGCTTGGCCGGCGCGCAAAAACCTCGACATCCACCTGCACCTGCTCGAAGCGGCCAATACCGGGGACAAGAGCAAGCTGAACCCGGAGGAGCAGGACAACGAACGGCAGATCAGCGAATATTTGTCCGGCAAGGAAGGCACGGAGCTGGGCTGGGCGTACGAGCGCGTATTCGGCAAGGACGGCTCGTTCAAGGTCGTCGACAAGTACGTGTCGGACAATCTCATTCTGCCCAACGAGTTCTACGGCGCTCCTACGCCGACGATGGTCGAGAAGGATGCGACGCTTCAGAAGATGGAGCTGGAAGTGTTCTCGAAGATCATTATGGGCGACCCGATCGACAACTTCGACAAGTTCGTCAGCGATTGGAAAAAGCTCGGCGGCGACGCGATTACGGCGGAAGTGAACGAATGGCATGCATCCAAGTAAGGGGCAGGGGAGGGAAGCGGAAGGCCGCTTCCCTCTCCCCGACCGGATACGATAACGAAGGCGGGAGAGGAACGCGGGATGCCGCTTTCCTTCTCCGTGCCGGACGCACCGTCGCACACGATAACGAAGGCAGGTGGAGGCAGCGATGCTGCGCAACTTGAAGTCGCCCTATTGGCCGCTGCATCTGATGCTGCTGCCGGGCTTGATTCTGGTGCTGATCTACAGCTACGGGCCGATGGTCGGAATCGTCATCGCGTTCCAGAAGTTCATGCCGGCCAAGGGGGGATTGTTCGCCTCCGATTGGACGGGGCTCGCTAATTTCCGTTACGTGCTCGATATGCCCGACTCGATGCGGGTGCTGAACAACACGATCATCATCGCACTGTTCAAAATCGTCGTCGGCCTGATCATACCGATTACCGTCTCGCTGCTGCTGAACGAGGTGCGCAAGGAACTGTTCAAGCGGGGCGTTCAGACGCTGATCTATTTGCCGCATTTTCTGTCGTGGATCATTCTGGGCGGCATCCTGATCGACATCCTGTCGCCGTCCAGCGGCATCGTTAATCAGTTTCTCGGCTTGTTCGGCGTTCAATCGATCTATTTCCTCGGCGACAATTCCTGGTTTCGGCCGGTTCTCGTCCTATCGGACGTATGGAAGGAGTTCGGATTCAATACGATCGTCTATCTGGCCGCCTTGACCGGCATCAATCCTTCGCTGTACGAAGCGGCCATCGTGGACGGGGCGGGGCGCTGGAAGCAGACGCTGAACGTGACGCTGCCCGGCATGATGCCGATCATCGTGCTGACGATGACGCTGGCGCTCGGCAACGTGCTTAACGCCGGGTTCGACCAAGTATTCAACCTGTACAGTCCGCAAGTGTACGAAACCGGCGACATCATCGACACGTTCGTGTACCGGATCGGACTCGTCGACGCGCAGTACGGCGTGGCGACGGCGGTCGGCCTGTTCAAGTCGGTCGTATCGTTCGCGTTCATCTCCGTATCGTATTATTTGGCTTACCGCTTCGCGAATTACCGGATTTTCTGAGAGGAGGGGCAAGATGGTCGAACATTACACTTTAGGAAGGAAAATATTTGTCGGCGCGAACTATACGGTGTTGGCCGTGCTTTCCCTGCTCTGTCTGGTGCCGCTCGTCCACGTGCTGGCCGTCTCGTTCAGCTCCAGCCAAGCGGCTACCGCCGGTCTCGTGAAGCTGTGGCCCGTCGATTTTACGATCAGCTCGTACAAGTTCGTGCTCGCCAAGCCCGCCTTCCTGACCTCGATCGGCGTAACGCTGACGCGGGTCGCGATCGGACTGACGATCAATATGGCGCTGACCGTTCTCATCGCTTATCCGCTGTCCAAGGAAGCCGGCAAGTTTCCTTACCGGACGCTGTACGTATGGATTTTCGTCGTAACGATGCTGTTCTACGGGGGGCTCATCCCGCAGTACATGATCGTCAAGTATACGGGCATTATGGATTCGATCTGGGCGCTCGTGCTGCCGGGCGCGGTTCCCGTATTCAACGTCGTGCTGCTGCTGAACTTTTTTCGGGGCTTGCCGAAGGAACTGGAGGAGGCGGCGTTCATCGACGGGGCAGGCTACTGGATGACGCTGTGGCGCATCATGGTGCCGCTGTCCGCTCCGGCGCTCGCCACGCTGACGCTGTTCGCGACGGTCGGCCACTGGAACGCTTGGTTCGACGGCCTCATCTTCATGAACTCGCCGGACCATTATCCGCTCCAGAGCTACTTGCAAACGGTCGTCATCAACCGCGACCTCAGTCTCGTCTCGTCGGCCGACATGAAGTCGCTCGCCGAAGTGAGCGACCGGACGGCGAAGGCGGCGCAGATCTTCCTCGGCGCTCTGCCGATTCTGCTCGTCTATCCGTTCCTGCAGCGTTTCTTCATGAAGGGCATCGTGCTCGGCAGCGTGAAGGGGTGACGACGGCGGCAGCGTGAAAGGGGGAGGGTTCTTCGCAAGTCGGGCAAGTCTGGACGAGGTCGGACAAGGTTGGAAAAGATCGGGCAAGGTCAGGAAAGGCCCGGAAACGACTGGCAATAGCCATGATCTGGAATAGGAGAGAAGCTATCCCGCTGCGGGATGGCTTCTTTTGCGTTGCTCCGGGCATCCATAGTACGATTTTCAACCCTATTAAGAAATTTTACACATTGTCCGCCCCGGAGAACGTCGTGTAGAGTTAACATCAAAGGCTTATTTTGCGGCAGTGCGTTACGGCCGGGCCTGACCGTTAGCGAAGGGGGAGAAGCAGCCATGTACAAAATCATGCTGGTGGACGACGAAGCCGAAGTCAGGGAAGCGATTCGCGAGAGCATCGACTGGTCGCGCCACGGCTACGAATTCGCCGGAAGCTATGCGAACGGTGCGGAGGCGCTTGACGCCATACTGGACGTTCGGCCCGATCTTGTTCTGTCCGATATTTGCATGCCGCTGATGGACGGCATCGAGATGACGAAGCACGTCTCTCGCGCGGCTCCCGATACGAAGGTCGTCATCCTGACCGGGCACGACGAATTCGATTACGCCCAGCAGGCGCTGCGGCTGAAGGTGCACGACTTCGTCGTCAAGCCGATTACGCCGCGCGAGCTGCGCGCTTTGCTGGATCGGATCAAGCTGGAGCTGGACCGGGAGGCGGAGGAGCGCGAGAGCATGGCGCGGCTGCGCGAGCAGCTTCAGGAAAGCTTGCCGCTGCTCAAGGAGCGGTTCCTCGAATGCCTCGTGCAGGGCTCGATCGGCGAAGAGGAGGCCGAGCGCAAGTTCGCCTACTTCGGTCTGGCCAAGCCGGTTCCGCCGCTCGTGGCGATCTCCGTCGATATCGACCAACTGGACGAACATTCCCGCGAACGCTGGGAGAACAATCCCGAGCTTCAGCGCTATGCGGCCTACAAGATAGCCCTTGAGGCGACCGAGGACCGCAGCGCCCTTGTGTTCCGGACGAAGGAGGAGCGGGTCGTCGCGCTTCTGTCCGGCATCCCCGAGGACGGAGACGACGACATCGTCCAGCTCTCGGAGACGATCCGCCGCAGCGTGGAGAAATATATGAAGTTTACGGTGACGGTCGGAGTCGGCACGCGCTGCGCGTCGCTCGGCGAGCTTCCCTGCTCGTACGAAGCGTCGTTGTCCGCTCTGGACTACCGCTTCCTGCTCGGCAACAACCGGGTTATTCGCCTGCAAGATCTGGAGCAGCCGGCGTCGTTCTCCTGCCCGCCCGACTACGAATGGAACCGCAAGTTCGCCAGCGCGCTGAAGACGGGCACGCATCGGGAGACGCACCAACTGATCGAGCAGTTTATCGGCCAGCTCAAGTCGTCGTCCCTGCCGCTTGAGGTGTGCTACGTGCGCACCCAGTCGATGATGATCGACACCGTCAATTCGATTCGCGAGCTGCTCGGAGACGGCGGAGATTGGCTGCGCCAGCTCGGCGCCGCGCTTCAGAACATCGACGGATTTCATCGGCTGGAGGACGTCGAGGCGTGGCTGAAGAACATATCCGCAGAAGCGATCCGATTGATCGCGGAGCGCCGCAGCGATCTGTCGCAGCTTCAGGTTCGCAGCGCGATTGAATACATCGAGCAGCACTACCAGGAAGAGAGTCTGTCGCTGATGGACATCTGCAATCACGTGCATATGAGCAAGAGCTATTTCAGCACGCTGTTTAAGCAGCATACGGGACAGACGATGATGGAGTACGTCACCCGCATCCGGCTGGAGACGGCGAAGACGCTGCTGCAGGCCGATCCGCCGATCAAGACGTACGATATCGCGGAGAGCGTCGGATACGGCGATCCGCAATATTTCAGCGTGCTGTTCAAGAAGCACGTGGGCGTCACTCCGACCGAATTCCGCGACGCCGCGACGAAGGAGCCGACGGCATGATCAAAGGCTGGACCGCCGACGCCTTCAAATTCAGAAGCATCCAGATCAGTCTCTCCATCGCGTTCCTGTGCCTGATTTTATTTTCCATCCTGGTCACGAGCCTGATTTCCTACCGTCTGTCCGCGCAATCGGTCGAACGGAACTCGGAGCATTACATCTCCGAAATCGTCCAGCAAGTCAATCTCAATCTTCAATCCTACATTAATAATATGGAAAACATCGGCATTCTGGCGCTGACCAACAAAGACTTGAAATACTACATCGAGAGCACAAGCTTCCTGCTGGAGGAGGACGTCAGGCCGTATGAGAAAAAGATATCCGATCTATTCCAGTCCATCCTCGTGACCCGCAAGGACATCGCGTCGATCATGGTGTTCGGTTACAACGGCCGCATCGTATCCGACCGGCGAATTACGAGCCTGAATCCCAACAGCCGGATCGAGGAACAGCCGTGGTACAAGAACGCGAAGAAGGAAGGCGGCAGATCGGTCATCTCGTCTCCCCACGTGCAGAACATCATCCAGAACGAATATCGCTGGGTCGTCTCGCTCAGCCGCGAGCTGAAGAGCGCGGACGGCATTACGGGGGAGGGCATCTTTCTCGTCGACTTGAACCTGAGCGTCATTAAGGAAATTTGCAGTCAGATCAATCTGGGCAAAAGGGGCTACGTGTTCATCCTCGACTCCGAGGGCAGCATCGTGCACCATCCGCAGCAGAAGCTGATCGCCAGCAACCTGAAGAGCGAGCTGATCGACAAGGTGATGACGACCGGAACCGGCAGCTTTACGGCCGGAGAAGGCGGGGGCAAACGCATCTACACGATTCAGGAAACCCACTTCGGGTGGAAAATCGTCGGTGTCGCCTATGCGAACGAGCTGATCGTCAACCAGCAGCAGATCCGGATGTCGTACTTGCTGTGGACCGTACTCGCTCTCGTCATCGCGCTTATTCTTTCCTTCTATTTGTCCCGTCGTCTGTCCAGTCCGATCAAGCGGCTGCAGCTTCAGATGAAGAAGGTGGAGAAAGGGGATTTCGACGTTCGTACGGAGGCGCTGCCGGAGAACGAGATCGGTCAGCTCGGCCGAACGTTTAACGTGATGGTCGGCCGGATCAAGGAGCTGATGGAGCAGATCATTCAGAACGAGGACTTCAAGCGGAAGAGCGAATTAAAGGTGCTTCAGTCGCAGATCAATCCCCATTTTCTGTACAACACGCTCGATTCGATCATCTGGATGGCGGAGCGCCGCAAGCACGAAGAAGTGGTGGAGATGACGTCTTCGCTGGCCAAGCTGTTCCGGGCCATCATTAACCGCAACGACGAGACGGTGCCAGTGCGCGTCGAGCTGGAGCATATTACGCACTACTTGTCGATTCAGAAGATGAGATACAAGGACAAGCTCGATTTTCGGATCGAGGCGGACCCGGCGATGATGGACTACAAGCTGCCGAAAATCATTTTGCAGCCGATCGTCGAGAACGCGATCTATCACGGCATCAAGAATAAATCGGGGCTCGGCATGATTCTCATCGTCGGCAGCGTTCACGAGCAGCACCTGGAGTTCGTTATCGCGGATAACGGCATCGGCATGGAGCCGGAGCGCCTGGAGCAGATCTTGAAGCCGTCGGAAGGGCCGGCGGCGAGCATTGGCATCCGCAACGTCAACGAGCGGATCAAGCTGTTCGGCGGCGAGTACGGCATCCGCGTCAAGAGCGCGCCGGGGGCCGGAACCGAAGTGACAGTCGTGCTGCCCAAGCTGACGTAGAAGGAGGAGGCTCGCATGAGTTCGGGAAAACGATCGTTAACGGCCTTGCTCCTGCTCGCGCTGACGGCTCTGCTTGTCGTCTACGGCGTGGACACGCTGCGGCTGGCGGGGGAGAAGGACAGGAAAATTGCCGTCGTGCTGAAGACGACGGATTTCCGCTCCGAATATTGGCGGACGGTGCGGGAAGGGATGGAGCTGGCCGCAAAAGAGCTTGACGTCGATATCGAGATTACGGGGCCGCTGTCCGATACGGACGCGGACGGCCAAATCCGGATGATCGGGGAAGCGCTGGCGAAGAAGCCCGACGCCTTCGTGCTCGGCGCGACCGATCCGCTCAGGCTCGAAGACGCGGTCCGCGACGTGAAGCGTTCGGGAGCGAAGCTGATTCTGATCGACGCGGACGTGCCGGGCGGTCAGCCGCTCAGCCTGGTCGCGACCGATCATGCGGAAGCGGGGCGCATCGCCGGGAAGAGCATGATTTCGCCGCTGGAGAAGACGACGTTCCAGGTCGCCGTACTCGGCAATCGCATCGGAACGCCTGCCCAGCAGGAGCGGCTCAGAGGGCTGGAGGAGGCGTTCGCGGAGACTCCCGTCGTCGAGTTTCTCGGCATGCACGAATTCGGGGGCTTGGAAGACGACGCATACGTGAGGACGGGAATGCTGCTCGACCGGTATCCCGATCTGCGGGGCATCGTCGGCTTAAGCGAACAGGCGACGGTCGGGGCGGCCAAAGCGATCAAGGAGCGGGAGCTCGCGGGCCGCGTCAAGCTGGTCAGCTTCGACAGCTCGATCTACGAGATCAAGCTGCTGGAGGAAGGCACCCTGCAGGCTACGGTCGTTCAGAAGCCGTTCAATATGGGCTACCTGGCGATCGAGTCGGCGGCGCGGGCGCTGCGGGGCGTCAAGCTCGATCCGCGGCTGAACGTCGAGGCGCATGTCATTACGAAGGACAATTTGTACACGCAGGGCAACCAAGAGCTGCTCTTTCCGTTAGTGGATTAAGTTCAATCGAGAGGGGGCCCGGCCGATCCGGATGAACAAATCATCGATGGCCACAGTCGGACTGGCGCTGCTGCTCATTTTGCTGGCAACCGTGCTCGTCGTCAGATACGCGGGCATGGGGAGCGCCCCGCCGGCTGCGCCGAAAGTCGAGAAGAAGTCGCTCATTAAATTCGTCGTCGCCGATTACAGCAGCGCGACCAAGCCTTATTTCGAAAATCTGGTCAACGAGTTCGAATCCGAGTACCCGCACATCGACATCGAGCTGCAGGTGATCAACTGGGACATTATCGACAGCGTCTACAAGACGATGATCAGCCGGGATCAGCCTCCCGATCTGCTGCTGTCGAACCTGTACGCGCATTTCGTCCAGGACGGGCTGCTCAACCGCATGGACGAGCTGCTGTCTCCCGCGCTGGAGGAGAAGCTGTATCCTTTTCTGGCGGACCCGCACAGAGTGGGCGGCGTGCAGTATTCGATTCCATACGTATCCACCGTCAGGGAACTGTACTACAACAAGGACTTGTTCGAGGAAGCCGGTCTCGCCGAGCCGCCGGATACTTGGCCGGAGCTGGAGCAGGCGGCACGGCAGATCAAGGATAAGCTGCGCGTCGAAGGCTTCGGCGTCGATCTGACCGACAACGAGATCTGGGCCTACTTGACGTATTTCTTCATCGGAGCGGGCGGAGGCTGGATGCAGGACGGCAAGTGGGCGATCAATTCCGAGGCCAACGTCGAGGGGCTGTCGTTCCTGAAGCGTCTCTACGAGCAAGGCTTGACGGACGCCGAGCCGACGGTGACGACGCGGGACGAGAAGCAGCGCATTCTCGGCAACGGGAAGCTGGGGATGATGATCTCCGGCAACTATTTCGAAGCGGTCGTTCCGTACGAGTACAAGGGCTTGAGGTGGGGCAAGGGGCCGATTCCCGTCCGCGAAGGCGTCGCTCCATTCGTATTCGGCGTGCAGGACGTGCTTATCTCGTTCAAGACCGACCATACCGACCGGGAGGCGCTGACCTTGTTTCTCGACTTCCTCTACGACGATGCGAGATACGAGGAATTGATTCTAAGGGAAGGCTTCCTGCCGGTCACCCGGACGGTCGGGGACAGTCTGAGCCTGAACAACCCGGCGATGACGCAAAATCTGGAAGCGCTGCAGCAGGCGCGCTTCTATCCGATTCACGAGCCGGCGTGGTCTACCGTGCAGGATGCGACGAGAAACATGGGGCAGGCGGTGTTGTCCGGTCCGATGAGCCCGCGCCAGGCGCTCGACCGTCTGCAGGAAATCGCGCTCAGCCGCAAGCCGTAACGCAGTACTTTTTTCTACGCGTTGCAGGACGATATTCGATTCGGATCCTCCTGGATAACGATTATGATGAACTTGCAAGCCATCATACATCGATATCAAGGAGGTCTTTTCGTGTCGAGATTGTTTAGAAAAACGATGACGTGGGGTTCCGTTCTGCTGATGCTGACCCTTGTCCTGGCCGCATGCGGAGGCAGCAAGGAGAAAGGAAGCGAATCGTCGCCGGCGGCGAGCCCGAAGGCGTCCGAAAGCGCGAAGCCCTCTGAAAGCGCTTCAGGATCGGGGGACGTCAAGCTGACCGGAGATTTCGAAATCCAGTACTTCGTCGGCGGATACGGCGACGCCTGGTGGAAGGAAGTCATCGGGGAGTTCCAGCAGCTTCACCCGGATCTGAAAATCAAGGAATCGGCCGGACCGAAAATCAACGACCAGATGAAGCCGCGCTGGATTCAAGGCAGCCCTCCGGATTTCGTCTACATCGACGGCGCAGGCTCCAACACGAGACAGATGGTGACGGACGATCAGCTGCTGGACATTACGGACTGGTTCCAAACGGCGCAAAACACCGACGGCAAGCTGCTCAGCGAGATGCTGATCGCGCAGCCGGAAGAGTATCAGGCCGGCAAAGTTCATGCGGTTCCGCTCGTATTCGGCTCGTGGGGCACGTTCTACGACAAAGCCATCTTTAAGGATAAAGGCTGGGAAGCACCGAAGGATTTCGAGAGCTTCCTGGCGCTCGGAGACAAGATCAAGGCGGACGGCCAGATGAGCGTCTACATCCACACCGGTGTCTATCCGTACTACATCAACGGCGGTTTGCTCGATCCGGCGATCGTCGCGATGAACGGTTACGACACTTCCATCGTGAAGAAGATCAATTCGCTCGAAGCGGGCGTATGGAGCAGCGAACCGGTCAAGAAGGCGCTGGACAAAATCGTGCAGATGCGCGACAAAGGCTTCTTCGACAAAGGTTCGCCGGCGCTTAACCATACCGATTCGCAGTCGCAATGGCTGCAGCATAAAGCGGCGTTCATCCCGAACGGCCTGTGGGTAGAGAGCGAAATGGCGAACGACACCCCTGCCGGCTTCGACTTCGGCTTCCTGCCTTCGATTACGCAGGACAACGGCGGCAAGTACGTAGCCAACCCGTACGTCGCTACGGTGGCGATCGCGAAGAAAGCGAAAAATCCGGACGCGGCCAAAGCGTTCCTGCAATTCCTGTACACCGAAGCGCACGGCAAGTCGTGGGCGGAGCTATCCAAGGCGCCGTCGAACATCAAGGCGGATCTGGAAGCGACGAACGCGCCGGCGCTGACGAAGGAAGCTTCGAGATTTTACAACTCGGACAGCACGGTCGTCTCGCCGGAGGTCGTCATTCCGGAGGAGCTGGTCACGGAGCGCAACAACGCGACGCTGGCGCTGACGAAGGGCGATATTACGCCGGAACAATGGATCGACCGGATGGAGAAAGCGACGGAGAAGATCCGTTCGAAGGAAAATAAATAGGTTGCCGGCAAGCGAAGCAGCGGTCGGGGGCGTCCGCTCCCGACTGCCGCTTCTCCTCTCCGGCGACCCACGGAGGTCCTTATGAACAACGCCAAACGTGCCGGTTCCGCGAGAATGAAGCGCAATGTGTTCATTCTGTCGTTTATTTTGCCGACGCTGCTGCTGTACCTCGTCTTCGGCATATATCCGCTGGTTAAGGGCATCTATCTCAGTCTGTTCGACTGGTCCGGCGGCTCCGAGACGTACAACTTTGTCGGGCTGGACAACTTCAGGGAGATGATGAACGACGACGTCATCCCGAAGACGATCCGCAACGACTACATTCTCGTATTCGGCAAGATTATCGGCTTTATGCTGATTTCCGTCTTTTTCGCCGTTGCGCTGACCCGCTTTAATATCAAGGGATCGGGCTTCTACCGGACGATCTTCTTCATTCCGAACGTGCTGTCCGTCGTGGTCGTCGGGGTGCTGTGGCGTTACGTGTACAACCCGAATGTCGGCTTCCTGAATTCGGCGATTTCCGCGGTTACGGGGAAGACGTACGACTTCGCCTGGCTTGGAGACAAATGGTCGATCTTCGCGCTGCTGCCGCCTTCGATCTGGGCCGGCGTCGGTTTCACGATCATTCTGATGATCGCCGGCATTCTCGCGATTCCGTCGTCCCTGTACGAAGCGGCCGAGATCGACGGCGCCTCGCAATGGCGGCAATTCCGGCTCATTACGCTTCCGCTGTCCTGGGAGCAGATCAAGACGTCCGTGCTCTGGATCGTCATGACGACGCTGAGCGGCTCGTTCGTCATCGTCACGATCATGACGTTCGAAGGCGGAGTCGACAACGCTACGCAGGTCATGGGCTCGTACCTGTACATGAACGCATTCAAGTTCGGCAAGTTCAGCTACGGCTCGGCGATCGGCGTCCTCATTCTCGTGCTGTCGTTCATCACGACCGTCGCGCTGCAGAAGCTCATGAACCGGGAAAACATAGAACTGACATAGAGGAGTTTATGCCGATGAAGAGGCGAACGAAATTCAGCGGGTCCCGCTGGCTGATGCAGAGCAGCCTGTTCCTCTGGGCTCTGGGCGTATTGTATCCGGTCGTCTGGACGGTCCTGAGCGCGCTGAAGGACAATCCGCAATTTCTGCTCGGCCGGCCGTGGAACCTGCCCGACCTGCCGCTGATCTGGTCCAACTTCTCCTACGTGTGGGAGAAATACAGCTTCGGCCATTATTTCGTCAACTCGTTGATCATTACGATTGTAAGCACGGTGCTGGGCGCCCTGTTGTCCGCTACGACCGCTTACGTTATCGCCAGGTACGCTTTCCGGGGAAGCGGCTTGCTGTATTATTCGTATCTTTCTTATATGATGATTCCGGCGTTCCTCGGAATGATCCCGCTGTTTTTCCTGATGGACGATCTGTACCTGACCAACCGGGCGCTGGGCCTCATTATCATCTACACGGTGACGGCCGTTCCGTTCGCGGTGTTCGTGCTGGTCGGATTCTTCAAGCAGCTGCCGAAGGAGCTGGAAGAATCGGCTGCCATCGACGGCGCTTCCCATTACGGAACATTCTTCCGGATTATGCTGCCGCTTGTGAAGCCGGGACTGGTCTCGGTCTCGATCATCACCGTCCTGAACATCTGGAATGAATATATATTCGCGCTTGTTCTCGTGAACGATCCTACGAAATACACGATTCCGGTGGCCATCGCCGTCATGCAGAGCGAGATGCAGTACCGGACGGAATGGGGCCCGCTGTTCGCCGCGCTGCTCGTCTCGATGGGCCCGGTGCTGCTCTTCTATATGATCTTCCAGCGGAAGATTACCGGCGGCATTACGGCTGGGGCGGTTAAGGGGTAGGATTCAAGAATCATTCGAGCGCAATTCAAAATGTGGTAAAATAGATGCAGGAAATCCAGCAGGGGAGGATGGTTTGGCGATGAAATGGCAGCAAGTTTGTGAATTGTTTCCGGATCAGTTCGTTTTGCTTCGTATCTTGGATTATACCGAGCAGGAAGATAAAAAAGTCGTCACCGAGGTTGCGCCCATACGGACAGTTCCTGCTGCCGAAGCGAATAAAGAATTTTTCAGTACGGAGCCAGGCCATCTTGTTTACCATACCGGCAATGAGGATTGCATCATTCATTTGCGCAAAGACCCGCTGTTGAGAGTGAGACGCGGTTCATGAAGCTTCAGTATGACGGACAGTTGTTGACTGCTGCTGTTACGGTTTGTTATCGCGGTAAGGTGTTAGAACTTACCGATATTATTATTGATACAGGCTCATCGCATACGGTTTTCAGCCCGGATGCTATTGAATCGATCGGCGTAACTTATGAAAATGGCGATCCGGTGTATGAAGCTTATGGGATCGGAGGCACAGTTCCCTTTTATACGAAGATACTGGACTTTATCCGGATTGATGCTTTTAAGGCAGAGCTGGTCGAGGTTGATGTCGGTATGCTGCCAAAGTCTCATAAGGGGCTGCTTGGACTGGATATTTTAAAAACGTACGGTTTTATTGTGGATCTGAACAGGCTTGAACTTTACAGGTCATGATATATGTTTATATTTTGGGAAGTTGATCGAAGATCGAATCATCCTGACCTCTCTGGAAGGAGAGGCTTCAGGAGTTAAATGACAATGCGATCCGGGACTGTCCCATAAGCAGCTGCTGTGCATGTATCTCCTTCCGCTGCCATGTGCCCCACAAAGTGACGTGAAGCTGCGAAGCTTATTCCGATTACTTTGTGGGGCACCGAAGCGTTATGCACTCTTCTCTTTTATCGATCATCTTGTACGAGTCTGATCATCGGACAGCCCAACTTATTTCTGCACTTCTTTAATTTCGATCATGGTGCTCGCATTGTCGCGATGCAGCTTGAGGTCAATGCCTCGGTACATTAGCCCGCTGCCGCTAATCGGGTGTTCGATATCCGTAACGCGGTACAGCGAATTTTCCTTTAATCCTCGCAAATAAACTCTCGGAGAAGGATTTTGGAATTTCTGCGGGTGCATGAGCGCGAACAACACCGATTCGCTTTGATCGCGCGATACATACTGAACCGCTGTCGTATTGCCTGCTCTCGGGGAATGCAGACGGTACTGGTCACCCTTCTGAACAGTGTGGCGAATGGATTTGTACTCTGCAACCCAATGACGGGACTCTTCCAGTTCCTCTTCGGACCATTGCGTCAAATTTCCGCCGATTCCCAGAGAACCCATCATCGACGAATGGAAGCGGTAAGCGACCGGAGTCGGACGGTTTTTCACCCATTTGGCGGAATCCGCTACCCAGCACATCATCGTTTGCGCATTGTAAGCCAGAGAATAGCCCTCTTGAATGAACAATCTCTCATAAGGATCTGTATTATCGCTCGTCCATACTTCGTCGGCAAGTCTCATAATGCCAAGGTCGATACGTGCCCCGCCGCCTGAGCAAGCTTCAAAAGCAACATGCGGATGATTGTTCCGCAGTCGCGCGAGGATATCATAGAGTCCCTGTACGTGGCGAACCCAAATTTCTTTCTGAATCTCCTTAGGCGCATCCGGCCATCCTGGTTCGCTGAAGGAACGGTTCATATCCCATTTCACGAAGGAAATGCTGTTATCGCCGAGCAGGTTGTCCAAGGATTCAAATATGAACTGCTGAACCTCCGGCAGGGCCGCGTTCAGCACCAATTGGTTCCGGCTCTCCGTACGCGGACGGTTCGGGAAGTGATAGACCCAATTGGGATGCTTGCGATATAGCTCGCTGTCCGGGTTAACCATCTCCGGTTCTACCCATATCCCGAATTTCATCCCAAGCGATTCGACCTTGTCTATCAGAGGCTTCAGGCCACTGGGGAATTTCACCGGATTGACGACCCAGTCCCCGAGTCCGGCGCGGTCATGGTGGCGTTCGCCGAACCAGCCGTCGTCAATCACGAACAATTCCACGCCGATCGCGGCTGCTTTCTCGGCAAGCTGCATCTGATCCTGTTCGTTTACGTCGAAATAAGTGGCTTCCCAAGAGTTGTATAGAACCGGTCGTACCTGCTCGGCAATCGGCTTTGGCAGTACGTGTTCGCGCTGATATCGATGGAAGTTGCGGCTTGCCTGGCCGAAGCCGCCGCGCGTATACCCTCCGGAAAACACAGGCGTCTCAAACGTTCTTCCGCCTTCCAGATGCCAGGAGAAGTCGAAATCATGGACTCCTCCGGCGACCTGGAGCAGCTTAAATGGATTGTACTCGACAGTAATCTTCCAGTTGCCGCTCCAGCCGAGCGCTCCGAACCAAACTTCCCCTTGCTCTTCGTCTGCCGTACCGCGATCGATGGAAAACCATGGGTTTGCCTGAACCCCGGTGTTGCCTCGCTTGCTCTCGATCGTTTTCTTGCCGGGCGTAACCTCATCCTGATAGATTTGCGTCTCTTCAATCCATTTTCCCGCCAGATGAGTCAAGCGGTAACGGTCGCCTCTTGGCGCATGCCATATTCCCGAAAGAACTTGCTCCAATGTAATGGGGTCCGTCCCCGTATTTTCGATAACGGCTTGGCGCTCGATAATATCCTGTTCGAAGAACAGACGGTAATGCAGGTGAACCAGCAGAGGGTAATGAGAATCCTTTAAGGTGATAACAAGCTCATCCGACTGTTTCCCCTCGGAAATCCGGTACTCCTGATACACAAGTCTTGTGTCGCGCACCTGATCGGAGAACGTCGCCTTTAAGCAGGGTTCATAGTAGTACATCCCGCCCCATGCGGGGTATTCGTACTGTACAATGCCGTCCGACGGCTCGAAGGAGGAATGGCGAATTGCCGTGTCGACATCCGGCAGGTCCGATACGAGCGGAAGCTTCGGGCCGAAATGCAGATGTTTTAATGTTCCGTATGTGTCAACGCCTAGACCATACGAGAGGTGTGTACCTTGAAGCAGCCAGCGGGTCGTTAGTTTGTCGAACAATATAGCCAATCAAATCCCTCTTTCGTTTTTAGTTAATAATTACTTAATTATTGTATAATATTTAAGTGAAAAATGAAATAAATTTTAGGGGTTTATTGTTTATGTGGTGAAAATTCAAGTTAAAAAGGGTGAGGAGACGTGGGAGATAAAAATCTATTGTCAAGATAAACAGATTTTGCTAATATTAGATCAGTTAAAATAAAGTGAATATTAACTGAAATATAAGCAACAATATTCATCTGATTTGACGAACTGCCACTCAGCAGGTGTCAAACCTTCTTGAAAATCCCTTATAATAGATCTAGTAATTAATTGAACAAGAAGGACTGGGTGAACAAGTATGGCAACGATTCGCGATATCGCTAAATTGGCAAACGTGTCCAATGTGACGGTATCCAGGGTACTGAACAACGACAATACGTTCTCCGTTTCGGACGAAACCAGACAGCGCATCCTATCCATTGCGGAGGAACTGAACTACAAGACCCCGCGTAACCGCAAGGCCAAGGCGGACAAAGACTTGTCGAACTTAAAGATCGGAACGGTCATGTTCCTGACCGAGCATCAAGAGGAGATGGATCGGTACTTCCTGTCAATTCGTCATGGCATTGAGCAGGAATGCATAGCGCACGGCATCAACTCCACCAATATTATAAGAAAATCTCTGCTCGAAAATCCGGATATGACCTTCGGAGATGTAGATGGTCTTATTTTTATCGACAGATCCTTCGACTTTACGGTAGAGCATGCCAAGCAGGTCGATCATGTCGTTTTCGTAGATTCCTCGCCTGACGTCGAGTGTTTTGATTCGGTTGTCATTGATTTTGAACGCGTTACCAAGCTTGCTCTGGAGCATTTGCTTAGTCTCGGACATACGAAGATCGGGTACATCGGCGGATTTCGTACGTACGGCAAGGATCCGCGTGAATTTTTTTTCGAACGGCTATTGAAGGAGAAGGAATTGTTTAACCCCGATTATGTTTATATCGGAGGATGGGGGACTCCGGAAGGCAACAGGCTGATGAGCGAAGCGATCGCTGCGGGGGAGCTTCCGACCGCTTTTTTTATCGCTAGCGATCATCTGGCTATCGGGGCGATCCATGCGCTGAAGGAAGCTGGATTCCGTGTGCCGGAGGATTTGGCCATCGTCGGTTTTAATGATATTGAAGTCGCCGAGTATTTGAGTCCGCCGCTGACGACGATTCGCATTCAGGCCGAGATGATGGGAAGAATGGCGGTCAAGCTGCTCATTGATCAGATTGGCGGAAGAGACATTCCGGTGCAAGTATCGGTGCCGGCCAAGCTGATCGTTCGCAGCAGCTGTGGTTCGTAAGTTGATTTTTTTAAGGGGGTGATGTCTTAAGAAGCAGGTTCATAACCGTTAAGCTGCCGATACTTGAAATCGTGAAGTATCGGACGGCTGAGTTAAGCATGCCTTCATCCTAGAAATGATAGCGCTATCAACCTAAAAAACGAAAGATAAGGGTCAAATTAACTTTAATGATGAGAGGTGCGTAAAACAATGAAGATGATGAAACCGTTCGTACTGGTTGCGCTGGTCTTTGCTCTAATATTTTTACTTTCTGCATGCAGCGGAGGCAATGAACCGGCAGCGAAGCCTACAGAATCCGCTAGTCCGAGCAGCGGCGGCGAAGCGAATGATCAGAAACAAGAAGAGCAGAAGGAAGAGCAACCGGTCGCGAGCGAGGAGAAATACGATCTTGGCGGCAGAGAGATTAAAATTTCTCACTGGTGGGATGGTACGCCGAATACGGATACGCCGGAAGGCGAGAAAGCGATGGCTCTCCAGAAACAGGTCGAGGAGAAATACAACGTAAAAATCAAGTATATCGCTCAGGATTTGTGGGAAACGCCGGAAAAGCTGACTTCCACTGTCATGGCGGGAGAACCGTATGCCGACATCGTGTTCGCGGCGCATGTCTTCCCTGAAACTCTGATCAAAGGGGGCTATGTCACCGCCCTTGACGATGTAATGGATGTGAAGAGTGAAACCAAACTCTCTGATCTGATTATTCAATCGGGCAGCTACGGTACGGGTAAAACCTACGGGTTCCTCGCGGGCATCCCTCTCTTCGACCAAGTCGGCTTGTTCTACAATAAGCGGATCTTCCAGGAGGCGGGGCTGCCGACGCCTACCGAATTGCAGCTTGCAGGCAAGTGGGATTGGGACGCGTTCGTCGAGGCTGCAACGAAGCTGACAGTCAGCAAGAGCGGCAGCGGGAAGATCGATCAATGGGGCTTGACCGGTTCGCAATTCGAACTGGCAAAACATCTGATTCATTCCAACGACGGCGTCATTCTGGACGAGGCGACCAAGAAAGTCGCAATCGACTCGCCCAACTCGCTTGAAGCTCTGGAAATGCTGAACAAACTCTACAACGAATACAAAGTGATTCTGCGCGATGAAGGGAATTCTTGGGAAGACCCGGCCAGATTTTTCAGAGAAGGGCGGGTCGCTATGTATCCAGGAGGACTGTGGGAGATTCCTAACCGTTTCCAAAATCAAATGGTGGACGAATATGCATTTGTTCAATTTCCTAAAGGTCCCAAAGCAAACGACTTTATCATGGGGCAAACCCAACTGCATGTGTATATGATTCCGCGTGGAGTTCAAGATGCCAAAATCGTCTATAAGATCTGGGAAGATTTGCAGAGTTTAGACAATGTCGATGAGAACAACCGCACGGCAGCAGAGTCCTATTTTACAGATGAAGAGTCTGTTGAGAATGCTCTGAATACGTTCAAGATCACGAAGTTCGGACGTTATGGCGCGTACGACATTGATTCTCCGATGTGGGATTTGGTAAGAGATATTTCCGACGCCAAGGTCACGCCATCCTCAGGCGTCGCGAAAGTTCTGCCAGCGATGCAGGCTAACGTCGATAAGGCGCTAAGCGCAGAGTAACGGCAAGCAACGATAGCTGAAGCAAATCCCTGTCCGTCAAGTCGATAGGGATTTGCTTTCCCCACAGCAGGGGTCGGCCGACAGACTACATTAATGAGCGGGGCAGGGGATAGTGTTGAAAATGGCTAAAGTGGCGCGCGTCGCAGGAGCCGCGGTTCTTCTGTGCTCCATGATGATTCCCGCGCAAAGCGGTTGGTCCAAATCGATGAACGCCAGTATGGAACGAAGCGGGACGGATTCTGCCGACCCGGTCGAAGCTTTCCAGGCGGACAGCTATGACAGCTATTTGCGGAAGCATGAACATGCGGCGAGACCGAATCATGAAATCAGGATCGAAGGCGGTTCCTTCGCTTATTCCGAAGGCATGGAGCCGAGGGTCGTCGTTGAAGCGGGAGGCCGGCAAGGCAACTTTGTTGAAACCGGAGACAGCGGATCGATCGGGTGGGACGTGAACATTCCGGAAGACGGCTTGTATCATATGAAGATTCGCTATTACACCGTCGAAGGCAAATCCTCATCGGTTGAAAGGATGCTTTACATTGATGGCGAGCTGCCGTTTGCCGGTGCGAGAAGCTTTATTTTCCCGCGTATCTGGACGAACGAGAAGGAGCTGCTTGAACAGGATAACCGCGGGAACGATATCCGTCCTCGTCAAGTTGAAATCTCTGGCTGGCAGGAGCTGCCCTTCAGGGATTCCGAAGGCTACCATATCGATCCTTACTCCTTTTACTTAACGGCGGGCAAGCATACGGTAACCCTTGTTTCGTTGAAAGAACCGGTCATTATCGACGCGATTGAAATCAAGCAGTTGGCGGAACCTCCATCCTATGCGGAGATCGAACGACAATATCGGGATAGAGGATTGAAGGAAACCGCCGGGCACTTGATCCAAGTTCAGGGAGAGACGGCTCAATTCAAATCTTCGCCGACCCTGTACCCGATTACCGATCGCTCCAGCCCCAATACGGAGCCGCAAGCCGTATCGGAAGTCCGGATCAATACAATCGGCGGACACAACTGGCGAATGCCGGGAGATACCTTAACGTGGAAAATTGACGTCCCTGAGGATGGATTATATAAAATCGGGCTAAAGAGCAGACAAGAGTTTTTGCGAGGGATTTATTCGACCAGAACGCTATGGGTGGACAACGAGATTCCGTTCCGGGAAATGCGGGAAATCCCGTTTCATTATTCGAACGAATGGCAAATGACCACTCTTGGGGAAGGGGACGATCCGTATTTATTCTATCTGACGAAAGGAACGCACGAGTTGAAGCTGGAGGTAAGTCTGGGGTCGGCAGCTTCGCTGATTCGTCAGGTTCAATCCAGCATCCTGGAGTTGAATGCGGTTTATCGTAAAGTTCTGATGATTACCGGGGGAGTTCCGGATCCGTTCAGAGATTATAATCTCGAGCAGAAAATTCCGGAGATGACCGAGGTGTTCAAGCGGCAAAGCGACGTTCTCTACAGAGTATCCGATCAACTGGTCGAGATTACCGGGGAGAAAAGCGATCAAGTGGCCATTCTGACGAAGACGGCCCGCCAGCTTGCAGATTTGGCCGAACGCCCGGAGACGCTGCAGAAGCGGTTGGAATCGTTCAAAATCAATGTCGGCGGCTTAGGCACCTGGATCCTTCAGGTGAGAGAGCAGCCGCTGGAGATCGACTATCTTATCGTCGCGTCTCCGGACGAGAAGCTGCCGAAAGCGAAAGCTTCCTTCGGCAGCAAATTCAAACATGAAGTCAATACGTTGTTCAGTTCATTCTTCGTCGATTACAACAGCATTGGCAATTCAAGCGAGACGGAACGCTCCGTTACTGTCTGGGTGGGAACCGGGCGCGACCAGGCACAGGTGCTCAAAGCGATGGCCGACGATACGTTCTCTAAGCAGAGCGGCATCAGCGTCAATCTGAAGCTGGTCAATCCGTCCGTGTTGATGCCGGCGACATTGTCCGGGCAGGGACCGGACGTCGCGATGCAAATCTCTAACGATGTTCCGGTCAACTACGGGATGCGGAAAGCGATCGTTGACCTGACCCAATTCAGCGATTATGAAGAAGTGGCTGAGCGGTTCCGCGACAGCGCGCTGACGCCGTACAAGTTTCGAGGTTCCGTGTTCGCGCTTCCGGAGCAGCAGGTTTTCCCCGTGTTATTTTACCGAAAGGACATTATGGAGGAACTCGGGCTGAGCGTACCGCAAACTTGGGATGACATCTATAAGGTCATTCCGGTGCTGAAGAAGCATCATATGGACTTCGCGCTGCCGATTGCCGAAACGTCCGGCGTATCGACACTCGAACCAAGCAAGGCGTTCGCGATGCTGCTCTATCAGCAAGACGGCAGCTTCTACAAGAACGACGACGAATTCAGCGGTTTGGATTCGGAAGTATCGATGCAGGCATTCAAGAGATGGACCGACTTCTTCGTCAATTACAAGTTCCCTTTGCAATTTGATTTGACCACCCGTTTCAGGACGGGAGAGATTCCGATGGCCATTGCGGATTATACGTTCTACAACACGCTTTCGGTCTCCGCTCCGGAGATCAGGGGACTGTGGGGCTTCTCGACCGTGCCGGGCATTCGGCAGGCGGACGGCTCCATCCGGCGCGATGTGTCAAGCGGGGGCACATCGGTCATTATGATGGATCAGGCGAAGGATAAGGAAGCGGCATGGGAGTTCATGAAGTGGTGGACGAGCAAAGAAACCCAGGTGCGGTTCGGTCGGGAGATGGAAGGGTTGATGGGCGCCGCGGCCCGTTATCCGACAGCCAACATTGAAGCGTTGCAGGGGCTACCTTGGCCTACGCTCGATTATCAGATTCTGGAGCAGCAGTGGCTCTGGGTGAAAGGCATACCGGAGGTTCCAGGAGGATATTATACCGGCCGTAATCTGGATAACGCTTTCAGGGAAGTCATCAACAATGGTACGCATCCTAGAGATGCCCTGTACGACTATGTGGAAGAAATCAACCGGGAAATCGAATTTAAGCAAAAAGAAATTAATCTGAATCGAAGTTGGAGGTGACCGGATTGCAACCATCAGATGCCGTAACCACAACATGGAAGGAACCTTCTCAGCAGACGGTCATGAACCGGAAACCGGGCAAGTTGCAACAGATCGTGAGCGAAGCGAAGCGCGACAAACATCTGTATGTATTAATCGCTCCCTATATGACACTGTTCTTCATCTTCACGGTATTGCCGGTCGCGCTGTCCATTCTGATCAGCCTGACGTATTTCAATATGCTGGAATTTCCCCGTTGGGCGGGTTGGGCGAATTATACGCGATTGTTTCTCGATGACGATATTTTTCTGATCGCGCTTAAGAACACGCTGATTTTCGCCGTCATTACGGGTCCGATCAGCTATATCGCGTGCTTTGTTTTCGCATGGCTCATTAACGAGCTGCGCCCTAAGGTAAGAGCGTTTATGACCTTGATCTTCTATGCGCCGTCGATATCCGGGAATATTTATTTCATCTGGCAGATTATGTTTTCCGGTGATTCCTATGGCATCGTGAACGGATTTCTGATGAGAACCGGATTTATAAGCGAACCGATCTTATGGTTTCAAGACCCGCAATATACGCTCATGATCATCATTGTCGTGCAATTGTGGCTTAGTCTCGGCACGAGCTTCCTGGCCTTTATCGCAGGCTTGCAGACCGTGGACAAGACGTTGTTCGAGGCCGGCGCCGTGGACGGCATCCGTAACCGCTGGCAGGAACTCTGGTACATTACGCTGCCTTCGATGCGCCCTCAGCTGATGTTCGGCGCGGTGATCCAGATTACGGCCTCGTTCGCCGTAGCGGAAGTGGCGATGAATCTGGCGGGCTTCCCGAGCGTTCAATATTCGGCGCATACGGTGGTCACTCACTTGATTGACTACGGAACGATCCGCTTCGAGATGGGTTATGCGTCCTCCATTGCCACGGTTCTGTTCATCATGATGCTCGGCTCCAACTTGATCATTCAGAAGCTGCTCAGGAAGGTAGGTGAATAGTCCGCGTGAAGCTCGCATTTCGGTTAAGCGGTGCCAAACGAATCAACCGTTCCTGGCAGGTTGACATGATGCTGTTTCTTCTTCTCGGCTTGTTCGGAGCCTTTATGGCCATTCCGTTGATCTACGCGGTCAACAATGCGTTCAAGCCGTTGGACGAACTGTTCCTGTTTCCGCCGAAAATATTCGTGCGCAACCCGACGCTGAACAACTTTCCGGAATTGTTTCATCTGATGGCGAAGTCCTGGGTTCCGTTTTCTCGCTATATTTTCAACACGGTATTCATTACGCTCGCAGGGACTGTCGGACACGTCATCCTGGCATCGGCGGCAGCTTATCCGCTGGCGAAGTATCAATTCCGAGGCTCGAAAACGTTGTTCACGATCGTCGTTCTGTCGCTCATGTTCTCTGCGCAGGTGACGGCCATTCCGAACTATATGACCATGTCCGTGCTTGGCTGGATCGACACGTATTGGGCGATTATAGTCCCTGCATTTGCTTTCCCGCTCGGTCTCTATCTCATGAAGCAATTCATCGAGCAGATTCCAATGGCGTTGATCGAATCGGCCAAGATCGATGGCGCGAACGAATATCGGGTCTTCTGGACGATTGTTATGCCGTTGGTCAAACCGGCCTGGTTCACGCTCATTATCTTGCTGTTCCAGATGCTGTGGGCGACGGACGGCGGAAGCTTTATTTACAGTGAGGAACTCAAGACGATGCACTTCGCGATGGGGCAGATCATACAGGGCGGGATCGCCCGCGCGGGCGTGGCCGCGGCAGTGGCCCTGTTGCTTATGATCGTTCCGATTGTCTTGTTCGTCGTTACGCAGAGCAAGATTATCCAGACGATGGCGACTTCCGGGATTAAGGAATAGGGCAGGGGGGAGAAGATTGAAGCTTATCAAGACATTGGGCCAAGCGACTGTGCTGCTTGCCGCATGCGCCATGTTCGCCTCGCCAATTCAGGCGGCTCCCTATGAAGGGTATACGTATTCCTATTGGGGGGATTCTGCCAGCACTCCGAATGCCTACTTGCCGGAAATGATCATTGACGGCGCCGCGCAAGGTGTCGGCAAACTGCAAGGACCGACGGACATGTTCGTGGCGGCTGACGGTCTCGTCTACGTACTTGATGCCGGCAATGGAAGGATTGTCGTCTTCGACGAACAGTGGAAGGCCGTAAAGCAGTTCAAGGGCTTCAGTAAAGAGGGCGTGCAGGAGCAATTCTCCAATCCGCAAGGGATCTTCGTAACGCTGCATGGAAACATCTATGTGGCGGATACCGACAACGGCAGAGTCGTGGAGCTGGCCGCTGACGGTTCGCTGGTTAGAGAGATCGGAGCTCCGCAATCGGAGGTCATTCCGTCGGGATTCGAGTACTTCCCCAGAAAGCTGGTCGTCGATCAAGCCGGGCGAATCTATGTCGTTGGCAGAGGCGTCTTCGACGGAATTATGGAGATGGATTCTGACGGACAATTTACCGGCTTTATGGGAACGAACAAAGTATCTTTCGACTTTATGGACTATCTGTGGAAGCAGCTATCGACGAAGGAGCAGCGCAGCAAGCTTGCGCAGTTCGTCCCGCTGGAATTCAACAATCTGGACGTGGATCGGGAAGGCTTTATCTTCACGACAACAGCCGAGATCGGCACGGAGGAGCCGGTCAAACGGCTTAATCCGACCGGAGTCGACGTCTTGCGGAGGGAAGGCTACTTCTCTCCCAAGGGAGATTTCTACTCGGGCCGTCCGGAGGAGAGCTCCCTGCTCATCGACGTCAAAGTTGGACAGAACGGGATGTACAGCGTGTTGGACTCCAGGAAGGGACGCGTGTTCACCTATAACGAGGATGGCAGTCTGATGTACATTTTCGGCAGAATCGGTGATCAGGAAGGGACATTCAAAACTCCGGTCGCGGTGGAGAGCAGGGGGGATCGCTTCTTCGTGCTCGATCAGGGCATGAACCGGATCAGCGTATTCAAGCCGACCCGCTACGGCAGGTTGATCAATGAGGCTAACGAGCTGCTCGTCACCGGAAAATACAATGAAGCTGAAACCAAATGGAGAGAACTGTTGACTCTTAATGCCAACAACGAGAACGCCTATGTGGGGATTGGGAAGGCGATGATGCGGCAAGGAGAAAACAAGCTGGCCATGGAAAATCTGGAGCTGGGCTACGACAGAACGTATTACTCCAAAGCCCTTGGCAAATTCCGCAAGGACACGATTCGGGAGTATCTGGGATCAGGCCTGACGGGCTTGGTCATATTGTGCGCTGCGTTGTGGAGCTGGAAATGGATCAAAAGACGGTCAAATGGAAAGGTGAAGGCGAATGTTACGTGAGATGACTAGATTTCCTTTCTATGTACTGCTTCACCCCTTCCAGGGATTTTGGGATATGAAATACGAGAACAGAGGGAAGCTGCGGGTAGCGTTGACGATTTTGCTATTCTTGACGATCGCAACCATTCTGCTTAGACAATATGCCGGCTTTGTCGTCAATTTCAATTATCCCTATGATCTGAACAGCATTGGCGAGTTGCAAAACATTGTGCTCCCCTTCCTCCTCTGGTGTGTGGCCAATTGGTCGCTGACCACGCTGATGGACGGAGAAGGAAAGTTCAAGGAAATCGTCATGTCGGCGGGTTATGCTCTGCTTCCCTTGGTTCTCATGCGATTCGGCAATACGCTGCTCAGTAATATCATCACCTTGCGTGAAGCGGCCTTCTACTATTTATTTGACACGCTCGCCGCCATCTGGTTTGTCTGGCTGCTGTTTATAGGCACGATGACCATCCACCAGTACACCGTCATCAAGACCATGGTGACGATGCTTCTGACACTATTCGTGATGGGAATCTTGATGTTCCTGGGGCTGCTGTTTTTTAGTTTGTTGCAGGAACTGTTAGGTTTCGTGTATGCCATCTACACGGAACTATCATTACGCACCTAGGAAAGGGGGGACGGAAATGCCGATGGACAGCAAATGGAAAATCGCTTTGATCGGGATCACTGTCGTCAGCATTTTTGCGGGGGCGGGCGGCATCTATCGCAGCGTCTCGGCAGATCCCGGATCGACAGGGACGATGACCGCAGAAGCGGCGGAAGGTTCGACGGTCGGCGAGGCGGTGACGGATAACACCTCACGTCAGATCGACGAGACAAGTCCGGCCGGCACGGCCGCGATCGACGAAGAAGTCGAGATGGATCCGGTGGCGGAGAATGACAGTCTGATCTTATTCTTTGATCCCTTAACGACGGAGATGGCGGTGAAGAATAAGGTCAATGGCGCGGTTTGGTATTCCAATCCGAAGGACCGCGAGCAGGACGAGCAGGCATCGGGCTACAGCAAATCCATGCTCTCAAGCCAACTGCTGCTCGCGTTCTCCGACAGCTCGGGCAAGCCGCAGCAATACAATAGCTATAATCATAGCGTCCAATACAAGCAATTCGAATACGAGAAGCTTCCGGACGGACTTCAAGTGACGTATACGATTGGTGAGAAACTGCGAGGCATTGAACAGATTCCTCCCTACATTGATCAAGAGCGTTTCGAGAGGCTCATTTTGGACCGAATCGAGGATGAACAAGCGAAAGTCGAGCTGTTAAAGCGATTCAGGCTCAACGAGGAGAAGAAGGCCTACGAACGCCGGGATGCGGCATTAACCGGATTGGTGCTTACACGCACGCTGAAGATGCTGGCGGAGGTGGGCTACACCGAAGAAGAGATGAATGTCGATCGCGAAGCTTTCTCCGACGGCAAGGCGGTCAGTCCATCGTTGTTCGTGATTCCGGTGATTTACCGGTTGGAGGGCGATCAGCTTGTGGTCCAAGTGTCCACCGAGCAGGCGGATGTCAAAGGCTATTATTTACAGACGCTCTCCGTCCTGCCTTATTTCGGCGCAGCTGGAATTCGGCAGGAAGGGTATATGTTCGTGCCGGACGGATCGGGCTCTATTATTCGTCTGAATAACGACCGGCTGGATGCCGCCCCGTTCAACCATCAACTGTATGGGATCGATCGAACGCGCGAGAATCGTCTTAAGCCGCTCGGCGGAGAAACGGCGAGACTGCCGGTGTTCGGCATGAGGATGAACGATCAGGCGTTCATAGGCATCATAGAGGAAGGCGACGGAATTGCCCGCGTGGAGGCGGATATTAGCGGGCGGACCAATTCCTATAATTATGTGCACAGCAGCTATGCGCTTAGCGTGTTCGAACCGCTCACTCTATCGGGCAACTGGACGACGCAAACGGTTCCCAAATTTCAAAGTGAACCGTATCGGGGAAATCTGGTTATCCGCTATGGCTTTCTCCACGGGGAAGAAGCCGGCTATGCCGGAATGGCATCCTATTACCGAGCGTATCTGAGCGATAAGTATAAGCTGAACAGGCTGAAGTCGACTGATCAGACTCCGTTCTTCCTGGAATTGATCGGCGGCGTGCCGAAGAAGAAGTTTTTCCTGGGCATTCCTTACGACGCGTACGAACCGTTAACGACCTTCGAACAGGCACAGACGATTCTTCAGGAGTTGAAAACTGAAGGTTTAGGTCACATCAAGCTGCGTTATTCGGGTTGGTTCAACGGTGGTCTTCTCCATGCCAAGCCGTCTTCCGTAAGCGTCGACAAGCAGCTTGGCGGCAAGAACGGGTTGAATAACCTTGTAAAGTACGGCAGTGAAAACGGGATAGACATTTATCCGGATGCTTCGTTTATGAACGTGTTGCGGGACTCGAGAGCTTTCAGCCCGAAGAAGGAGGCTTCGCGGACGATTACGGGCTCATTGGCCCAAGTGTATCCGTATGATCCGGCCGGTTACTTCAGACAAACATGGCTTGATCCAGGTTATGTGTTGTCCCCGCTCAAGCTTCCCGGATTGGTAGATCGGTTCAACCGGGCCTATGGGAAATTGAATGCATCTGCTCTGTCTCTGAACGATATGGGAGATGTGTTGAATTCGGATTACAGAACGAAAAGCCTGGTCACGCGAGAAGGCACGAAACAGATCGTGAAGGAGCAGTTGGAGAAATTGGGGGCAGATTCGTCGCTGATGATTGTCGGCGGCAATGCCTATGCGCTCCCCTACGCCGAAAGCGTCATCAATGCACCTTTGACGAGCAGCGGCTACAATATCACCGACCAGAGCGTGCCCTTCTATGAGATCGCGCTGCATGGATATATCGATTACGCGGGAGAAGCCCTTAATCTCGCAGACGACCAGGAGATGCGCCCCCATGTGCTGAAGGCATTGGAAACAGGGGCGAATCTGAACTTCAAATGGTTCTTTGCCAAGTCCTCTTCGGTTAAGGAGACGGAATTCGATGACTTGTATTCGGCTCATTACGGGTATTGGCTTCATGAAGCGACTGCAGCTTACAAGGAAGTTGATGCGGTGCTGGGCAAGCTTCGAACCCAGGTCATCAAGGGTCACAGGACAATAGACAAGGACGTATATGAGACGACCTATGAAGATGGAACGACTGTCATTGTGAATTATAACGGTTACGCGATCAACGTAGAAGGTAAAGACGTCGAGGCTATGGGATACCTTGTTGGAGGAGATCGCAATTGAAACTGCCTAAAATGAGATTGACGCTGCATCAGAAGCAAAAGTATAAAGGCGTATGGTTTATTCTTCCTTGGTTTGTCGGCTTTGTGTTTCTCTTTTTTGTCCCGCTCATCAATTCTTTACGCTATAGCTTCAGTTCGTTGAAGGTAGACGATAGCGGTTTTTCCATTACCCCTTCGGGTTGGGCGAACTACAAGACGGCTCTCTATTTGGATGAGCATTATGTCCGCATCTTGACCGAATCTCTCGTGAACATGGTCGTGAACGTACCGCTTATCGTCATCTTCAGCTTATTCGCGGCGGTGCTGCTCAACCAGAAATTCCGAGGAAGAGGCTTGGCAAGAATGCTCTTCTTCCTCCCAGTCATTCTGGCCTCCGGCGTCATCGCCTCTATTGAAAGCGGAGATTACATGCAGGGCGTCATTCGCGGGGCCAGCCAACAAACGAGCAGCGAATCCGGGCTGTTTCAAGGGTTGGAGCTAGCCAGGCTGCTGTATCGTTCAGGCGTCAGCCCGTTTATCGTCGATTATTTGGTCGGCGCAGTCAACCGAATCTATCAGATCGTAACCTCGTCGGGCGTGCAGATTCTGATCTTCGTGGCAGGCTTACAATCCATATCGGGCTCGTTGTATGAAGCTTCGAAGATTGAAGGGGCCACGGCGTACGAATCCTTCTGGAAAATTACGTTTCCGATGATCAGCCCGCTCATCTTGACGAATGTCATCTATTCCATCATTGACAATCTGCTGAGCAGCCCGACGACAAGATATATCCGGGATATCGCCTTCAAGAATTTCCAGTTCGGGCTTAGTGCCTCGATGGCATGGATCTACTTCCTCATCATCTCGATCTTTCTGTGGGTTGTAGCGGTACTGATCAACAGAAAAGTATTCTATTACGATTGACCGCAAGGAGGAGCGATATGAAAACAGAAACGGCAATCACTCAGCGAGATCGACTTCGACGGCTCGGAGAGCGCATGTCCAAGGGCAGCTTCTGGTTCAATAAGCTGAAAGGGGGGCTATGGAGCTTCATCCGTACCGTTCTGATCAGCGGCATTTCGTTCATTATTTTATATCCGATTCTCATTAAAATCTCTATCGCGATCAAAGATCCGATGGATATGTACGATGCGACCGTCGTCTGGATTCCGAAGAACTTTACGTGGGACAACTTCAAACTTGTCAGCGAGGCGCTTCATTACCCGAAGATCTTGCTGAATACGGTAGTTTTGTCCGGCATGGTCATGCTGCTTCAGACGTTCACCTGCATGCTGGCCGGCTATGGCTTCTCTCGCATCCACTTTCGCGGAAGCGGGATTCTGTTCGGCTGCGTCATCTTTACGATTCTTGTACCTCCGCAAACGCTTATGATTCCAACCTACTTGCAGTACAAAAGCATGGATTTGTTCGGAATGATCACCTTCATTCAGGGCAAGCCGTTGAATTTGATTAACACCTATTGGCCGTTTATTCTTTCTTCGATACTCGGTATCGGACTCAGAACGGGATTGTTCGTATATATATTCCGTCAATTCTTCAAGGGGATTCCGAAGGAGTTGGAAGAAGCGGCGCTTGTGGACGGTTCGGGAACTTTCGGCACGTTCGCCCGGATTATACTGCCCAATGCGATACCGTCGATCGTGACCGTCATGCTGTTTTCCTTCGTCTGGCAGTGGAATGATACGTTCTTCACGGGCATGATCTTGAACGAAGCGAACGTGATGTCTTCCATGTTGTCTACGGCAGCCGCACAAATCATGTTTTTCCTGTCGGGAGAAACGACAACTCCCGATCCGCTCTACTTGTCCATGATTCAGAATACCGCAGTGCTGATGGCTATTTTGCCGCTCATCATCATGTACTTGTTCGTCCAGCGCCATTTTGTCGAGAGCATGGAGCGGAGCGGCCTTGTCGGATAAGTATGGAGTGGAATGGAAAGATAGGGGGATGATCTTGAAAATAAAAAGACCGATAATGTGGGGAGTTGCCCTTGTCATCGTCATTGCAGTCGTCACTATGGTGTGTCGAACAGCTTCGCCGCGAGTTCAAGACCCGTCCGAATCCGCGACACCGGAGAAACAAATCGAAGCAGCAGAAGAAGCAGAAGGAGGTTCCTCCGTGCAGGAAGCCGCAGTGGAATACGTATTTGAAGCGCATGATCCAAGAAATACTTTGACAGGCCCATATACGGAAATTACGGATTGCCCAGCTTGCTCGGGCGGGAAGCAGGTGGGAGGACTATTCCAAGGGGGCTCCGTTCAATTCAATGAGGTGGAAGTAGAGGAAGCCGGCGAGTATATCGTGACGGTTCACTATACTTCCGGTGATCCCCGCTCGTTCTTCGTGCAGGTGAATGGGGGCGGAGAAGCGGAGAAATACGACGTTCCCGAAGTGGAAAAAAACGATTGGGATTTGGTTGGGACGTACGACTTCTCCGTTGTCCTAACGGCCGGTCGCAACACGCTGTTGTTTTCGGACGGAGAGTGGTACTCGCCCAATCTGGACAAAATCGTCCTCCGCAAAGCTCCGGACGCAGGGATTGCGTTCGATCCGGCGACACTCTGGGGAGATTCAGGTCAAATCGGAGATTCGAAGTCGGCGATCGAATATGGCGGCATTCGGGTCGAGCAGCATACGAAGGGTTTTATCGTAGATAATGGAATCTATCGAATTCTGTACAATACGGAAACCGGTCTTGCCGCTTATTCCTGGAACGGACAAGACATTGCCCAAGGCGTCTACAGCAGCATAATGCTGGACGATCGATTGCTGCACAGCTATCAGTTCGATTCGCGACAGCTGCTAACAGAGAGGATTACACGGCTGGAAGATGGTCACGGGAAGGGAATCAAGCTGACGGTGCGTCAGGAGAAGGCGGGTCTGCCGTCTTTGGATCAAATCTATTACGTCTATGAGGACAAGAACTACTTCGTTGCCGAGCAAGAGGTGCACGGGGGCGGAGAGCTCAGCTCCAATTATATGGCGCCTCTAATGCTGAGCAACGTCGGCGGCGTCGATCTTGGCCAGTACGAGGATAATCGAGTTCTCATTGTCCCCTTCGATAATGACGCGTTCTCGCGGCACGTATCCAAATCGATTAACACCAGTCTTAACAACGACAAGTACATCAGCTCGGAAGTGACGGCTATATTCGATAATACAAGTCGAACAGGACTTGTGGTTGGCTCGATCTCCCATGATACCTGGAAGACGGGCGTATACTGGAGCGGTTCGGACAACCGGCTCAATCAATTGAAGGTATACGGGGGCTTCACTTCCCGCAGTAAGACCTTTGACCTTATCGAGCATGGAGCAATTAGCGGCGACTTGTTGAAATCTTCGCAAGTATTCGTTGGCTTCTACTCGGACTATCGTGACGGGATGGAAGCCTATGGACAAGCTAATGCGGCCGTCGCTCCTCCGCTTGACTTCGGCCCGGACATTCCAAGGGGAGTTCCGGTAGGCTGGAATAGCTGGGGGGCTTATGCCGAGCATTTGTCCTATGACAAGATGATTGCCGTATCGGACTTCTTCCATGATCACATCCAAGAGGCTTCCTTCAACAACAAAGGCGACATCTATATCAACATGGATTCCTTCTGGGACAATCTGACCGAGGAGCAGCGGCTTGACCTCGTCGATCGAATTCACAAGAACAATCAGATTCCGGGTTCTTACTATACTCCGTTTGCTTATTGGGGTAAAAATATGTTGCAGAAGGTCGAGGGAACAGACGGCAAATATACGTATGGCGACATTGTGCTCAAGAATAAAGAGGGCAATATCGTGCCTCACCCGATGGGCATTGCTCTTGATCCGACCCATCCGGGCACGAGGATGAGGATCGATTATGAAGTTGAGCGCTTTATTAAGGAAGGCTACAAATTCATCAAGCTGGATTTCCTGACGCATGGAACAATGGAAGGGGTGCACTACGACCCAACGATACAGACAGGGATCCAGGCCTATAATCAAGGGATGGCTTATCTCCTGGAGAAGCTGGAGGGGAAGATGTTCGTCAGCGCCTCGATTGCTCCGCTGTTCCCAAGCCAGTATGCCCATGCACGCCGGATTTCCTGCGATATAGACGGCTCCATCGGCATGACGGAATATCAGCTGAACAATCTGACCTACGGCTGGTGGCAGAACGGAACGATCTATCCGTATACAGACCCGGACTACATGACGCTGGAAAAGGGCGGAACGTATGAAGGAGCGCAGACGAGAGTGAATGCGGTGGCGATTTCCGGAACGCTGTATTTAAACTCTGACGATGTGACCAGGCCGGAGTCGCAGCAATTGATGAAGCAGCTATTAACCAATCCGCGCGTTAATGAGCTGGCGATGAAAGGCAAAGCGTTCCGGCCTGTGGAAGGCAATACCGGAGCGGACTCTTCCGACACCTTCGTTATGGAGGATAACGGCGTCTATTATTTGGCCGTGTTCAATTTCAGCAAAGAGGCCGCAGAGAAGACGATTGATCTGGCTCGTGCCGATATTGCGCTTCCTTACAAGCAAATGATCGATCTGTGGACTAATAATTCGATCCAGGACGATGACGGTCAATTGAAGCTGAATTTGAAAGGAATGGAGTCGAAGCTGTACCAGATTTCGTACTAACGTACGAAAGATGATCGGTTGAGAATGTTGCCGTGCATGCACTTTCTTCTTTTATCGATCATCTTGTACGCGAGTGTCGTCGTCGCAGGGGGCGGTCTTGCGATGATAAATTCAACTTGATAGGTTTCATGATTTTAGGTATAGTTGATATATCATGATACATCAAGGGATGGTTGAATGGACGGACCACTGTACGAGCAAATCTACCACTATCTGCTGGAGAGAATCAAAAGCGGCGAGCTGCCCCGCGGAGGACGCGTTCCTTCGGAGAAGGAGCTGGCTGACCAGTTCAACGTCAGCCGCATCACCTCGAAGAAGGCGCTCGAAATGCTGGCCGCGGACGGCCTGATCGAACGCGTGCAGGGCAAGGGCTCCTTCGTCGCCGAGACGCTGCCCGAGCCGGAGCAGATTCAGGGGGCGCGGAAGTCGTATCCGCAGAGCTGGAAGCTGGTCGGCCTTATTCTGCCCGACTTCGCCGACTCTTATGGCCTGCGGATGATCCACGGCGTCGAGGAGCGGCTGTCCGAGCTGGGCTGCCGGATGCTGATGAAGATTACGTACGACAAGGGCGAAGAGGAGGAAGAGGCGATTCGCTCATTCCTTCAGCTTGGCGTCGACGGATTTATCATATTTCCGGTGCATGGGGAACACTACAATTCGGAGCTGCTTCGCCTTGTGCTCGATAAGCATCCGCTCGTGTTCGTCGATCGGTATTTGAAGGGGCTGGCCGCCTGCTCCGTATATACGGACAACCGTCTGGCGGCGTTCGAGCTGACGAAGCATCTGCTTGACCGGGGCCATACGGAGATCGGCTTTATTACGCTGCCCGCAGAAAATACGTCGACGATCGAGGACCGCATCCAAGGCTACACGGACGCGCTGATCCAGCACGGACTGCGGATGAATCCCCAGCATCTGATGACGAATCTGTTCAGCTCCGTGCCCCGTTCGTTCGAGGAACGCAACGTGCAGGTCGACTTCGCCAACGTGAAGAAATTCGTCGAGATGAACCCGGACTTGACCGCGTTCGTCGCCGTCGAATACAATCTGGCCCTTATTTTAAGGGAAGTGCTGCTGTCCATGGGCAAGCGCATTCCCGAAGATTGCAGCATCGTCTGCTTCGATTCCCCGCACAGTCCGTTCAACAAATATTTGTTCACGCACGTCAGCCAGGACGAATTCGCGATGGGCCGCCGGGCCGCGGATCTGCTGCAGATGCTGTGGGACATGAAGGAGATTTCCTTCAACAACACCGTTCCGTTCTCCATCGTTCAAGGAGATTCTACGACGGCGTAATCCGGCGCCGTTCCTGTTTCGTACCTTTAAAGCCGAATAGTCCGTTGCCGAGAGACGGGGCTGCCCCATAAGTAAAAGAGACGTACCGAACAATTATCGATAGGTGAATGGTATGGGCATCTATCTCCTTCCGCTACTATACGATCCTGAAATGGGAACGGTAAACCCGTTGCAATGTAATTTCAGGACCGTATGAGGCAGTCTCCAGGAGATAGATGCCCCCTTTTTTTCATCGATAATTTTGTACGTCCCTATTTATGGGACAGCCCCTCTCTTGTTCGTTTTCTCCTTTTGTCGTCGAATGACGAATTAGATTAGAAAATCATTATGTTGATATATAAAATAACTTCAAATTTTATGTTGACATATTATCTTATTCGAATTAATATACTATGTGTAAGCGCTTAATAACTTGGATAAGGGGCTGTCGAAAATGAAAAAGTGGATGGGCATCCTATTGACCTGCGCCATGGTGCTTGCGGTATTGGCCGGGTGCAGCGGCAACAACGGCGGCAATGGAGGAGGCGGGGCTGCTTCGCCATCGAGCGGGGGAGGCCAATCGAACTCCGGCGGAGGCGGAGTCGTCGAGCTGACGTTCTGGGGCGACTGGGGCGGCGAAGGGCAGAAGCAGTTCGAGACGATGGTCGACGCGTTCAACAAGTCTCAGGACAAAATCCGCGTGAAATACGTGCTGCAGCAGGATATGATCACGAAGTTCCTGACGGCGGCTACGTCCGGCGGCTCGCCGGACGTCATGTTCTGGGACCGTTGGCGGACGAACCTGTACGCGCCGAAGAACGTGCTGCACCCGATCGACGACTATATGGCCAGAGACGGAATCTCCACGGCCGACTATTACGACGAAGCGCTCAAAGAGCTTTCCCACGACGGCAAACTGTATGGTCTTCCGCTGACGGTAGACGCGCGCGCGCTGTTCTACAACAAGAAAATGTTCGCGGACGCCGGTCTCCAGCCTCCGACCAACTGGGAAGAGCTTACCTCTGCCGCGAAAGCGTTGACAAAATGGAACGGCGACAAGCTGGAAGTAGCCGGCTTCTCGCTCGGCGACGCCGGATTGTTCAACATGTATCACCAGCAAGCGGGCGGCCAGATGCTGAACGCGAGCAACGATGCCACCGATTTCAACAATGATAAAGGGCTGTCCGTTCTGAACCTCTGGGATCGGCTGCTGAACCAGGACAAAGTGTACAAAATCGGCTTCGAGCAGGGCTTGGGCGAAGGCACCGACGCATTCGTCACCGGCAAGCTGGCGATGAACTATACGGGTCCGTGGATGTTAAGCACTTATAAGAAATACGGTCAAGATCTCGATTTCGGCATCGTTCCGCCTCCTGCGGGTCCGAACGGTGACAAGGGCAGCGTCATGGGGGGCTTCGGTCTCGTCATCGGCGAAGGCTCCAAGCATAAGGAAGAGGCGTGGGAGTTCGTCAAGTGGTGGCTGGCCAACAAGGACAATGTGCTGCTGTGGGCCAAGACGAGCTTGAACATTCCGGGCTACAAGCCGGCGCTGGACGATCCGTTCTTCAAGGACGATCCTTCGTGGCAGCCGTTCCTGGATACGCTCGAGTTCGCGAAAATCCGTCCGCAGCATCCGGGCTACTCCATCATGGAAGGCGACGGTCTTGTGCCGAACCTGCAGCTGTTCCTCGAAGGCAAGCAGGATGCGGCGACGACGCTCAAGAAGGCGCAGGAGCAGGGCGACCGGCTTCTGAAGGACAATGCGGATGTGAAGTAGGCAATCGCGAAGAGGGAGAGGGAGGTTCGCCTCCCTCTTCTCTATAGAGAGACGACATAAGGGAGTGTGGGAAACGATGGTTCAATCGACCGACATGCTGGCATCGCTGCAGCAATGGATCGCATCGGTGCAGCGGCAATTGCCGCATCGCCCGAAGACGCAGGCGATGTTCGACGCCTGTATGCGCAATACGATCGAGACGACGTTCCGACGGCTGCAGGACGGCACGACGTTCGTCATTACCGGAGACATTCCGGCGATGTGGCTTAGAGATTCGGCGGCGCAGGCGAGACCTTACCTGCTGCTTGCCAAGACCGAGCCGGAATTCGAGCGGCTGCTGCTCGGAGTTGTGGAGAGACAGCTTCGCTATGTCATACACGATCCTTACGCGAACGCGTTTAACGAAACCGCTAACGGCCAAGGCCATCAGAACGACGAGACGGAGATGACTCCGCTCGTGTGGGAGCGCAAGTACGAGATCGATTCGCTCTGCTATCCGCTTCATCTGGCCTACCTGCTCTGGAAAAACGCGGGCACGACGGCGCAGTTCAACGAGACGTTCAGGAAGGCCGCGGCTCTCATCCTGGAGCTGTGGAGGAAGGAACAAAACCATGAACAACATTCGGACTATCGCTTCGTCAGAAGAAACTGTCCGGTTACCGATACGCTGCCGCGCGACGGCAAGGGCTCGCTTACAGGCCCGACGGGCATGACCTGGTCCGGCTTCCGGCCGAGCGACGACGCCTGCGAATACGGCTACCTCATTCCGTCCAATATGTTTGCGGTCGTGGCGCTGCGCGAGCTGGCCGAGATTGCGGAGCTGGTGCTCGGAGACGGCGAACTGACGGCCGAGGCCCAGCGGCTGGCGTCCGAGATCGATGCCGGCATCCGCCGCCACGGTATCGTAAATCATCCGCACTTCGGCGACATCTACGCTTACGAGACGGACGGGCTGGGCGGCTACACGCTGATGGACGACGCTAACGTGCCGAGCCTGCTGGCGATTCCGTATCTCGGCTATGCAGGCAGCGACGATCCGACTTACGCTCGCACGCGGGAGTTCATTCTCAGCGAGCACAATCCTTACTTTTTCTCGGGGAAGGAAGCATCGGGCATTGGAAGCCCGCATACGCCGCACCGCTACATCTGGCCGATCGCGCTGGCAATGCAGGGGCTTACGGCGAGGGAACCCGAAGAGAAGCTGCGGCTGCTCGACTTGCTGGAGCGCACCGACGGTGGCGCCGGCATGATGCACGAAGGCTTCGACGCGGACGATGCGTCCCAATATACGAGGCCGTGGTTCTCGTGGGCGAACATGATGTATTGCGAGCTCGTGCTCGACGTATGCGGCATTCGGGTAGCCGGATGAATTCGAGGAGAAAGGAAGAACGCAGATGATTCGATCCCGCAAGCTGCACGCCCATCAGGCGCGCATGGCGTACCTGTTCATCTCTCCGGCCATTTTGCTGTTCTCCGTTTTTACCGTCGTACCGGTATTTATGGCATTTTATTTGAGCTTTACGAATTACGACGTGCTGAGCCGGATGGACTGGGTCGGGCTGTCCAATTACCGGAAGCTGTACACGGACACCCTGCTGTGGCAGACGTTTCGCAACGTGCTGTTTTACACCGTCATATTCGTACCGCTGAACATTTTGACTTCGCTGCTGATCGCGCTGCTGCTGAACAAGGCGATCCGGGGCGTCAAGGTGTTCCGCACGCTGAACTATTTGCCGACGCTGACTTCGGCGGTCGCCGCGGCCACGGTGTGGCTGTGGGTGCTGCACCCGGAGTTCGGCCTGCTGAACGGTTTCCTGTCCTACTTCGGCGTTACCGGACCGGCCTGGCTGTCGGAGACGAGAACGGCGATGGCTTCCGTCATTATGGTGACGCTGTGGCAGGCGGTCGGTTCCAACATGGTTATCTATTTGGCCGGCCTTCAGGGCGTGCCTGATTATCTGTACGAATCGGCCAAGCTGGACGGCGCGAACGCGGTTCAGCGGTTCCGCTACATTACGTGGCCGCAGCTCAGGCCGACGACGTTCCTCGTCAGCACGATGTCGATCATCGGCGCTCTGCAGCTGTTCGACCAGGCGTTCGTACTGACCCAGGGCGGACCGGCGAACGCGACGAAGACGCCCGTGTACCTTATCTACCAGCAGGGCTTTAATCAGCTGCAGATGGGCTACGCTTCGGCTCAGGCGTTCGTGCTCGCGCTGGCGATTCTTATTTTCTCGCTAATCAACATGCGGCTGTCCAAAGCGGAAGAGCCGATCGTATAAGGGGGATGAATGGTGATGAAAACGACATCCGCCGCAGGCGGCTACAGTCCCGGCGCCGGCCGGGCGCTGCGTCTGACCGTATTTTACGTCACGGCTACGACCGTATCGCTCGTCATGTTCCTTCCTTTCTTATGGAGCGTGCTCACTTCGTTTAAGCCGGACAACGAAATCTTCGCGTTTCCGATCCGGTGGCTGCCTTCGCATTTTACGCTGGACCACTATCGGGACGCGTTTACGACTGTTCCGTTTCTGAGGTATTTCGGCAACTCCTTTTATCTGGCGATCATGGGCGTGCTGTCCAACCTGTTCCTCGGCTCGCTGGCCGGCTACGCGTTCGCCAAGCTGACGTTCCGTCTGAACAAGCCGCTGTTTCGCGTGCTGCTGATGGCAATGATGATTCCGGGCGTCGTCACGATGATCCCGAGCTTCTACGTGCTGATGCATCTGCCGTTCTTCGGCGGCAACGACTGGACGGGCGCGGGCGGCCATGGCTTGCTGAACTCGTTCTGGGCAATCATCCTTCCTGGCGCTGCAGGTTCGTTCGCGGTGTTCTTCATGCGCCAGTTTTTCCTGACGCTGCCGAGCGACATGATGGAGGTGGCGCGGATCGAAGGGGCGGGAGAGTTTCGGATTTTCTGGCAAATCTATCTTCCGCTGACGAAGCCGGCGCTGGCGACGCTCGGGATTTTCACCTTCCAGGCGGGCTGGAACTCGTTCCTCTGGCCGATGATCGTGTTGAACGACCCGATGAAGCATACGATCCAGATGGGCTTGCAGGCGTTCTCCTACAATCATCAGACCGACTTCGGACCGATGATGGCGGGTGCGCTCGTGGCGACGCTGCCGATTCTCGTTTTGTTTATTTTGCTGCAAAAGTATTTCGTTCAAGGGATCGCGTTCAGCGGTGTAAAAGGATAGGAGGTGGCGAGCATCGCATCGAAGCGTGTCGTATGGTCGGGAGGCGCCGTTCTGGCTCTCGCGCTGGCCGCGGTACTCGTCTGGCAGGCGTTGGGCTGGCAAGGAGGCGGTTCGAATCGCCAGTTGTGGGCCGCAAGGGCCGACGAGGCGGGGGCGGAACTGGAGCAATCGTTCTGGGACGGCAAGAGAGGCATGTTCAACAATGCGTCCCCTTGCATTTTGCAGGCTTGCACCGATCCGTTTAATTACTGGTGGCTGGCGCATGCGGCCGACGCTCTGCTCGATCGCTACGAGCGGACGAAGGACGACGGCGTGCGGGAGCGGATCGGCGAGCTGTTTGCAGGCATTCAGAACCGCAACGCCGGCGTATGGACGAATGGTTATTACGACGATATGGAATGGATGGCGCTCGCTTGGCTGAGAGCCTACGAGCTGCTTGGCGACGACAAATACAGGGATGCCGCGCTCGAGCTGTGGACGGATATCCGGGACGGCTGGAACGAGGAGATGGGCGGCGGCATCGCGTGGCGCAAGGAGCAGCTCGATTACAAGAACACGCCCGCCAACGCGCCTGCCGTTATTTTGGCCGCAAGATTGCACCGGAATTTCGGTTCGCAAGACGATTTGGAGTGGGCGCTGAAAATTTACGATTGGCAGAAGCGGACGTTGGTCGATCCCGAATCCGGGCTCGTGTGGGACGGAATCAATCGGACGGGAGACGGCTCAATCGACAAGGACTGGAAGTTTACTTACGGTCAAGGCGTGTTTATCGGCGCGGCGATGGAGCTGTACGCAGTGACCGGCGAGGAGAAATATCGGGACGACGCGAACAAGACGGCCGACTACGTGCTTGGCACGATGGCGAGTCCGGCGACCGGGCTGCTTCCGAACGAAGGAGACGGCGACGGCGGCTTGTTCAAGGGCGTGCTCGTCCGCTACTTGACCGAATGGACGGTACGCGAACCGGAGCGGGGCGGCCAATACGGCAGCCTGATCCTGACGAACGCGGCCAGCCTGTGGGATTACGGCCGGACCGGCGACGAGGCAAGATTCGGCACATCGTGGGCGCAGCCACCGGAAACGGTCGTGCAATTAAGCTCGCAGCTCAGCGGAGTTATGCTCATCGAGCAGGCGGCCAAGCTGGAGAGACTGGGTTTTAAATAAAGAAACGGAGCGGTGATCCTATATGAGACAGCAGACGGAAGCATGGGCCGCTCGGGCGGATCTGGCGCAGCAGGCGCTGGTAGAACGTTACTGGAATGCCGGAATCGGCATGTTCGACATCGAGACGCCGTGTCCGAACGGCGAATGCAATACGATTTTCCACTATTGGTGGATGGCGCACGCGGTCGAGGCGTTGACCGACGGATTGGAGCGAACCGGGGATTCGCGTTACTCCGAGCTGCTGGACGACCTGTACGAAGGGCTGCTCCGACGCAACGGGGGCGTATGGCCGAACGCGCTGTACGACGACATGGAATGGATGGCGATCGCCTGGCTTAGAGCCTATAACGCGACCGGCACGGAGAAGTATAAGGAAGCCGCGCTCCTGCTCTGGGAGGATATCAAGACCGGCTGGAACGAGCACATGGGCGGCGGCATCGCCTGGCAGAAGAGCCAGCTCGACTACAAGAATACGCCGGCCAACGCGCCGGCCGTCATTCTGGCCGCGCGGCTGCACGCGCGCTTCGGCGACCAGGCCGATCTGAACTGGGCGCTTAAAATTTACGAGTGGCAGAAAAACAACCTTGTCGACCCGGACAGCGGCTTCGTCTGGGACGGCATGAATCGCCAAGGCGACGGGGAGATCGACAAGGATTGGGCATTCACGTACTGCCAAGGCGTGTATATCGGCGCTGCGCTCGAGCTGTACCGGGCGACCGGAAACGAAGCGTATATGCAGGACGCTCGCCGAACGGCCGACGCGGCTGCCCGCAGATTGGCCGACCCGGAGACGGGGCTGCTGCCGAATGAAGGCAACGGCGACGGCGGGCTGTTCAAAGGCATTTTCGTCCGTTATCTGGCACAGCTCGCGCTCGCCTGCCCGTCCCGCGGCGGGGAGACTGAGAAGCTGGTTGCCGGCAATGCCGATACGCTGTGGTCGGAGGGAAGGGACGCCGAGCGGACGTTGTTCGGCCCGAACTGGAACGAACCCCCGGGCGGCACGGTCGAACTGGGGACGCAGATCAGCGGGATCATTTTGCTGGAGGCGGCCGCGCGGCTTGAAGCTGCGGAGCTTGCCGGGCGGGCGGAGGCGGCGGTATGAGCGGCTGGACCGAGCGCGCCGAGAGGCTGCAGGAGGCTTTCTACCTGCATTACTGGAACGAGACGACGGCCATTATGAACCAATGGTATCCGAAGAAGGAAGGCTCGGAAGGCGAAAACTATTACTACTGGTGGCAGGCCCATGCGATCGACGTTCTGGTCGACGGGTGGGAGCGGAGCCGGGACGAGAAGTATTTGGAGCGCGCCCGGCGGCTGGCCCGCGGCCTCAAGGCGTCCAACGGAGGCACGTATCGCCACGATTACTACGACGATATGGAATGGACGGCGCTGGCGCTGCTGAGAATGTATGATCATACCGGCGAAGAGGAATACAAGCTGGCCGCGCTCGACCTGTGGGCAGACATTCAAACTGCCTGGAACGGACATATGGGCGGCGGGCTGGCGTGGAACAAAAATCAACTGGACTACAAAAACACGCCGGCCAACGCGCCGGCCGCCATTCTGGCGGCCCGGCTCCATGCCCGATTCGGGGCGGAGGAAGACCTGATTTGGGCGAAACGGATTTACGAGTGGAATCTGGAAAACCTGGTCGACCCGGAGACGGGCTTCGTGTGGGACGGCATGAACCGGCTAGGCGACGGTCGCATCGATGACGACTGGGATTTCACTTATTGTCAGGGCGTCATGATCGGAGCGGGGCTTGAGCTTCATGCCCTTACGGACGAAAGTCGGTACTTGCGGGAAGCGGAGAGGACGGCGCGGGCGACGATCGACCGCCTGGTCGACCCGGAGACGGGCATGCTGCCGGATGAAGGCATCGACGATACCGGCTTGTTCAAAGGCATTCTCGTTCGTTATATCAAGCTGCTGATTGCAAGCGGAGCTGAGGGAGCCGAGGAGTGGGCGGACATCTTGCACCGCAACGGGGAGACGCTGTGGAGCAGCGGAATCGATCGCGCTTCCGGCGCGATCGGTCCGTCATGGTCGGAGCCGCCGACCGGCCCGGTGCAGCTCAGCGTTCGTCTGAGCGGCGTCATGCTGGCGGAGGCGTTGGCAACTTAGAGCGGCCCGGGAACAAACGCTGTCCGATAATCGCGAACGTATTGGCGGACGGACAGCGGCTTGCGGCCTAGAAGCTGTTCGAGGTCGGGCGTTACTTTTTGGGCAAAACCGATTTTGGCGGTGAAGTAGATGCCTGCCATAACATTGATCTGATCCGGCGGCAGGCCTCTGCTATGCCAATAAGCTTTGAATTCGCCCATGCTCGGATTGGCGTACGAGATCGGGATTCCCCATTCTTCGGTCATCCGGGCGGCGACTTCCCCGTAAGTGAGCGCTTCGCTTCCGGTCAGATCGTAGGCACGGTTCTCGAAGCCGCTTTCCGTTACAGCCCGAACCGCTACCTCGGCAATATCGCGAACATCGATAAAGCTTGTTCTTCCTTTGCCCGCGGGTACGTAGATCCGTCGGTCCTCCCGGATTTCCTCCAAATGCGTCGTATTCAAATTTTGCATAAAAAAGCTGGGGCGCAGAAAGGTGTAAGGGAGGGCCGACTTCAAAATACGTTTCTCGATTTTGCGATGCGGAACGAAGAAAAGCGTCTGCGCCCCCAGCAAGCTCAAAAAGACAATATGCTTGACTCCTTGCCGTCGCGCTTCTTCCAGCAGAGGTTCGAAATATTTCGGATCCGCGATGGCGGGCGGACGGACGAGAAACAGGCGTTCGACTCCGGCAAGCGCCGGAGCGAACGTGTCCGGACGGAGCAGATCGAATTCGGTCCGCTGCGCGTATTCAAGTTCGGGGCCGCCGCCGGTCGAGCGTACCGCAGATTTGAAAGGAATGCGTTTCTCGTTCAGCCGCTTTGCGATTTCTCCCCCCACATTCCCTGTAACCCCGGTAATCAGAACGGATGGATTCATAGCGTCGATTCCTCTTTTCAGCAGGTTATTTCCGTCCGCGCAATCCCGCCCGGCCCATCATCCAGATCGAAACGACGGCCGCGACGAGATGAGTGACATGGGAGAGAAGCCGATAAGACTCGGAGAGCATCGTCTCTCCCGCGACGGAATTCAGGGCGACCATAACGACGACAAGAACAATATAATTGCGGAATCCGTTCGCCTGCTTGCGGAACAAGGAACCGGCCAGCAGTCCTCCGATCAAAGAGGCGATCAGGGATACGGCGAAGACGACGGCCGGATACAGCGTATCGTTATTTTGGCCGGCCCAGACGATTTCATCTCCCCTCGCGACGAGAAAGAGCAGCACGATTCCCGTGTTCAGGAAGGCGCTAAGCAATCCGCTCCATAATCCGTATTTCAGAAATTTCGACATGTCCGACACCTCTATTCAAAATAGTTAGACCAGTCTATATAATGTAGTCGATAAAAAACCGTTTTGCAATAGCCTCATGCGAGCAAAACGGGAATTCGTTGGGCGATCAACCGGAAGATTGCCGTGTCCCTATGAACGATGGCATGGATGAAGGCGCCTTCTATCCAAGCATGCAGCAGGAGAGCGCTCTCGCTGGCGCGGTCGGCCGAATGCCCGTCGGCCAGCAGCTTTTCGCGCAGGAGCACGATCCATTCGTCGTAAGCCTCCGAGCAGGCTTGCCGAATCGCTTCGCTGGAATGCGCGGTATCCAGGGCGAGATTAGCGACGGACAGTCCGGCGGTAAAGTCAGAGCCGTCAAGGGCGGCAGCGAACGATTGCACGAGACCCTGAAGCGCCTGGATGGCATTGTCGGATTTGGCCAAATTGTTTTCCAGCCGATCCGTGATGAACCTTCGGCTGCGCGCGAGAGCGGCGACCGCAAGCTCCTCCTTGCCTCCCGGGAAGTAATGGTAGAGGGAGCCCTTGGGCGCTTCGCTCTCTTTTACGATCTGATTCAAGCCTGTCGCATGATAGCCCTGAATCTGGAATAGCCGGGCAGCCGTGGACAATATTCGATCGCGCGGCGAAAGCATAGGAGGATCGCTCCTTTCGAATGGGATGAGATGGAATCTGCCTATCAGAGTAGCGGAAAAAAGATGCGATGTCAAAAGAGAGAGTGCGGTCCGAAGCAGGCCCTCGTTACAACCTCCTCTTTCTCAGAAACGCCGCAGAATCCCGCGAAATCATCTACGCTTGCTCCTTAAGTATTATTTGTATTACAATAAATAATACTTAAATGTGTCGGAGGTGTAAGACGCTATGGTCATCACACTGCAATTGGACAGCGAGACGCCGCTTTACGAGCAGCTCCGCAACCAGATCGTCATCGGCATTGCGACCGGCCGGCTGGAGGAGCAGGAGAGATTGCCGACCGTTCGCCAGCTTGCGGAAGATCTGGGCATCAACACGATGACGGTGAACAAAGCGTACGCGCTTCTGAAGCAAGAAGGGTACATCGTGATCGATCGGAGGCATGGGGCGAAGGTGAGCCGGCGAGCACAGAACGCCGACGTCCACACCGAGCAGTTGGAGGAACAGCTTCAGTTGATTATCGCTCAGGCGACGATCAGAGGAGTCGATCAATCCGCGTTCCAGTCGCTATGCTCCCGGATTTTCTCCAGAATGACCTATCAGCACTAGCAATTATAAGGAAGAGAGTTGATCGCGATTCTTACCGCTGTCTATTTGTTAACGGCCGCTATCGGCTATATCGTCATCATTGCCACTTACAATCCCCAGTCCCGCTACAAAAAAGGGATGCTGTTCGCCGTGACGCTGCCGGAACATGCCGCCGAGGATGAACGGATTCGCGACATTCGGACCGGATTTCGCAAGCGGTTTGTCCGGTACCAACTGGCGACGCTCGCGCTGTTCGTGCCGGTTGCCGCGCTGCATGCATGGCCGGCCTATCAAACGATCTATTATCTTCTATGGATGTGCAGCTATTTCGTCATCTCGGTTTTTCCGTTTCGGCGCGCGTTCCGCGAAACGTTGGCTCTCAAGCGGGAGAACGATTGGTTTGTCGGCGAGAAACGCGTCGTCCACAGCGATCTGCGCGTCGCCCAATTGAAGAACAAGCGCTCCGCGCCCCTGTGGTTGTTCGCCGTTCCTTTGGCGATATCCGCTGGGCTGGCGATGTGGACCGTCCGCGACGACAATACTTATCTCGGAATCGGCATTGCCGGCATAACCGTAACCGTGACGTTCTTGTTCATCTCGCTCGCAATGAGAAGGGCGAAGGCCAAAGTCTACAGCATGAACAGCGAAGCGAATTTGAGCCTGAATCAAGCGCGTCGACGCGCCTGGTCTTATTTGTGGGTCGTTATGGCGATTGTCGAGAACGTCCATTTTGCGCTTATCTATCTGGCCGCCACGCGCGAGCAAGCGGACGCTTTCGGCGCCTGGGTGGCGCTTACGATCGCGTTCACGGCAATTCCGCTCGGTTCGATCTTGTACGTGCACCGCAAAATAAACTTCCTTGAGCAAGAACTGCTGGAGCTGGACGACAAAGTCGTCTACACGGATGACGACGAATATTGGGCGAACGGGTTCACCTACCATAATCCTAACGACAAGAGCTTGTTGGTTCCGAAGAGGATCGGCATAGGGGAAACGATCAATACGGGCACGCTGGCCGGCAAGGTGATTATGGGAGGATTGCTGGCGCTTATGGCTGCTGTTATCGTAGGCGTATCGTTCCTGCTCATCCGTTCTGAGCTGACCTCTCCAACGTTGACGTTGTCGCAGGACAGTACGGTAAGCATCGATTATCCGATGTATTCCTACGACTTCAGCCTGTCCGACATCGAGGAATTAACGCTGGTTGACGACATTCCATCGGGCACCAAACTTAACGGAGAGGCGACGGGCACACATGCGCGCGGACATTTCCGACTGAAAGGGCTGGGCAAGACGCGGCTGTATGTGTTCAAAAAAAATCCGCCCTACATTCGCATCAAGCTGGACGACGTCTACATTTTCTACAACGACAAGGACCCGGTGCTTACGACGGAGCTGTTCGAGCAACTGAAGGAACGGACTTCACAGGAATGAGATGTTTTGTAAGGAAAAGAACCTTCAAGCCACCCTATAAGTGGATTTGAAGGTTCTTTTTACGAAGTCATGCATGAAACGATTGAATGTCGGCTTTCAATGCTTTTCGAGCTTCTCCACTTCGATTAACGGAATTTCGAGGGTATCTGCCACTTGTTCCGGAGTAAATCCTTTGGCAAGCATGCGACGGACGAGCGCTGCCCGTTCTTCTTCTTTACCTTCTGCCTTCCCCTTTTCCAAGCCTTCCTTGATTCCGTCTTCGTATCCCCAGCGCTTCCATGCAGGCATCAGTTCCATCAATTTCACCCTTTCCTTCGGATGGTCTTGCAAGATTTCGTCGAGAAGCTTTTTGTCTTCGTCCTGGTCGGGTTCGAAATACAGATCGGCCACCGACATCAACAGCGCCATTCTCGCATTGTCTAGCTTGTAACTCAGCCGTAAAAGCATTCGCATATAAGCCGAACGCATTTCTCTTCTCTCCTTCTCATTGTATCCCATTTTGACCAAGAGCGCAGCAGCCACCGGGTTATCCGAAGCGATAAAACGTCTCCAATCCAACGTTCTCAGCTCGACCTTCAGAAACCTGAAGCGGACGATTTCATGATCGGGAATGCCCATGACGAACGTATCCGGATCCTCCGCCCCTTCATCCGCCGTGAAGATGGCAATCGGAATAATGAGCCGGTGCTGATTGCGATGGCGCTCGAACAAGCGGCTGAAGTAAATAAACATTCGCTCATGAAAGTCCTTCTGACGATACGACTGCGGCTCCATGTGCACCAGGATATAAGCGTCGAGCGCTTTGTAGCGGGTTTCCAGCAGCAAGTCCAACGTTCTGGCTTCTTCGCCGACGACGTCCACGAGCAGCTCCTGCATCAAGAATCGGGTATGGCGATGATCCAGCAACGCGCTTAGCTCCGGAAAAAAGAGCTCGATAAACTCCGCGAAAAACGTCTGCAGCAATTTCTTAAGCGCTTCGTCGTGCGGTTTGGCTTTGTTCTCGTTCATCCGCATTCCTCACCTTCTTCATGGTCCGCTCAAAACAAAACGCCGCCCGCTCCCTCGTTAAAGGGAGCAAGCGGCGTGTGCTTCACGGCCGAAATTTTGTATTGAATTCATTTTACCCGATACCGCGGTCCGTGAACAGGGGTTAATAATGAACCGTCACTTCGATCTCTTGATCGTAGTTGCCGAAATGGCGGCCGAACAGGCTGACTCCGCCCGGGTGTTCGGCGTCCTCGCGGCTGGCGATGCGGAAGCGGATATCTTCTCCGTAGCGAATGCCGAGGCGGGAGATGTCCGTATCCGACAGACGGATTCCGTCGAGATAAGTACCGTCGGACCGGACCGTCAGCGTCTTCAGCAGCCCGTGCTGCGTGCCCATGTTCCACCAGGCCGGGGTGTGAGCGCCGCGCTGGCTCCCGTAGTCGCCCGGGCATGTCCAGATGCCGATCTCGACTCCGTTGATCGAGAACGCAATGTCGGAGGGCCAGTTCTCGTTGTAGCCGGGGGCCTCGGAGCACAGCTCGAGCGATAGGCTGAGGCTTTGCGCGTTCTGGCTGCCGACGAGGTAATTGGGAATCCGATACTCGACGAAGCCGCTCGCGAACCAGAGGTGCTTGGCTTTCACATGCTCCGGATCCGAGAAGTAGCGGGGGTCGTCGACCATTCCGATCAGGGCGTGCTCAGACGTCAGTCCGCACGTCGGCTTGACCTGGAAGTCGGAGAACTGGCCGATCGGCACGGACACCGAATATTGCCGGACGTCCTTCTCCTCGGGCGTCCTGAACTGCAACGTTACGTTGTCGGGCAGCAGTCGGCACACCTTCTGTCTTCCTCTCAGTCCCGACACGCTTTCCGTTCCGACGATTCCCGATTCTTCAAGCTTCTGTATATGCTTCGTCACGATGGCCGAGGATAGTTCCAGCTCGGACGCGAGCTCTTTGATATTCATCGGCCGGACGTTCAGCAATTCGATCATTCGCAGCCGGGTCTCGGAGGCGAAGCATTCGAAATAGGCCGCGTTGCGGGAATGGACTTGTATAATCATGACAATCTCCTCGCCGTTTAATCCTTCCATTATATAGCCCAAAAGTTAATTAAACAATCGGGTATTGACTTAAATAGACGATTATTCGATAATATGAGCTGTAAAGTGAATTTATAAGTTATTTAGTTAATTAATAAGTTAACTTTTGGAGGCTGCGAACATGATGACAAACTTTCGGCAGGAGCACCCGCGCCCGCAATTCGAGCGCGCGGATTGGATCAATCTGAACGGCGAATGGGAATTCGAGTTCGACGACGCCGGAGCCGGCGACAAGGAGCAGTGGCAGGCGGGAGCGAAGGAGCTGTCCCGGCGCATTCAGGTGCCGTTCGCATTCCAGAGTCGGCTGAGCGGCATCGGCGATCCCGGCTTTCACGACGTCGTCTGGTACAGAACCGCATTCGAAGTTCCTGGGACTTTCTCCGGCAAGCGCACGATTGTACACTTCGGCGCGGTCGACTACGAGGCGACGGTGTGGGTGAACGGCAAGCTCGCGGCAAGGCATGAAGGCGGCCACACGCCGTTCAGCGCCGACATTACGGATATCGTTAACCCGGGCGGCGCCAATACGCTCGTCGTCAAAGCCGTCGATTACAGCAGGGACGTTACGCTGCCGCGGGGCAAGCAGTATTGGCTGACGGATTCGGCCAGCATCTTCTATACCCGCACGACCGGCATATGGCAGACGGTGTGGCTGGAAGCGGTCGGACAGACTTACGTGGACAAAGTCCGCTACACGCCGGACATCGATCGCAACGACATCGAGATGCGGGTCTTTTTCGGAGGGTTGACCGGCCGGCAGAACGATTTGACGCTGGAGATCGACATCTCCTATGAAGGAGCTTCCGTCGCCCGCGATATCGTGCGGGTGAACAACGAAGAGGAGACGAGAACGATCCGCCTGACGGACTTCAACGACCATTCCCAAGGACGCTGGTGGTCCCCGGAGAAGCCGAACCTGTACGATGTGCGCTTCACGCTGCGAAGCGGCGGCGTCGCGATCGACGAAGCTTCCAGCTATTTCGGCATGCGCAAGGTGTCCATCGAGGACGGCAAGTTCTGTCTGAACAACCGGCCGTATTTTCAGAAGCTTGTGCTTGACCAAGGGTATTTCCCGGACGGCAATTTGACGCCGCCGAGCGACGAGGCGATCAGACGGGAAGTCGAACTGACGAAGGCGATGGGTTTCAACGGGGCGCGCAAGCATCAGAAGCTGGAGGACCCTCGCTATCTCTACTGGTGCGACAAGCTGGGTCTGCTCGTCTGGAGCGAAGCGGCCAATGCGTATCAATATTCGGAGAAGTACGTTCGCCGTTTCGTGAACGAATGGCAGGAGTCGATGGAACGCGATTACAACCATCCGTCCATCGTCGCCTGGGTGCCGCTGAACGAAAGCTGGGGCGTGCCGAACATTCAGATCGACAAGCGGCAGCAGCAGCACGCGTTGACGATGTACCATTTGACGAAGTCGCTGGACCCGATGCGGCCGGTCGTCTCCAACGACGGCTGGGAGCTGGTCGCGACGGATCTGTTCAATATTCACGACTACGAATGGCGCCGCGAAGTGCTGGAGGAGCGTTACAGCACTCCGGAGAAGGCGACGAGCTCGCTGCCTGCGGGTCGCAGGCTGTCCGTCGGAGGCCATTCCTACGCAGGGCAACCGATTCTCGTCACCGAGTTCGGAGGAATCGGCTATAAGAAGAGCGAATGGGAAGGATGGGGCTACTCCGGAGCCGAGAACGACGAGGACTTCGCCGAGCGGCTGCGAAACGTTATCCATCCGCTGCTGAAGTCGGGCGTCGTGCAGGGCTTCTGCTATACGCAGCTGACCGATGTCGAGCAAGAGATCAACGGGCTCCTGACGTACGACCGCGTGCCCAAGCTGCCCCTGGAAACGATCAAATCCATTATAGAAGGCGCCTGACCGAGTCGAGCCCGGCGCATCCCCGACAGCCTCCGAAGCCGTGCGTCAGCGCGCCGCTTCGGAGGCTGTCTCCGTTTCCGGCTGACCGCGCGCCGTATGCAAATCTTCCCAATTGCTTATACTATGCGTGCCCAATACATCCCTCGGAGGTCGGTATGGAGACGCTCGAACGCATTCGGCGGTTATTCGCTCACCATAGCGAGTTTAAGTGCAGAGTATTGGATGCGGACGACGGCTGCGGGAAAATCAGCGTGGCGTATCTCGATCCGCTGACGGATGGCAAGCTGCTTACCGAAGCGGTGCTGCTGGAAATTCAGCGCATCGTACACGAGACTTTGCCCGAGGCGCTTGCACCGGAGCAACTGGTCAACCGGCTGCCGGTCAAGGAAGCGCGACTCGCAAGCGAAGTCGGGATGATCCGCGACAAGCTGCTGTTCGGCTGGTGCTTCGTTCACGTTGCGGGTTTCGACAAGGGCGTGCTGCTTAACACGGCATCCGTTCCTCACCGCGCGATCTCCAAGCCGGAGATCGAATCGGACATTTTCGGCTCGCAAGCTTCGTTCGTCGAGCATATGGCGACCAACCGGGCGTTGATCTATCAATTGCTTCCGGACACGCGGCTGCACTCGGAAGACATCCAGCTTGGGGCGACGACCAAGACGACGGTCTCGCTCCTCCACCTCGAAGGAACCGCGGACCCGCGAACCGTCGAGCGGCTCCGCGAACGGCTCCGCGGGCTGGAGCAGGTGAACGGCATATTCGATACGTTGAAGCTGGCCCAACTGCTCGACGATCATGCCGGCACCTTATTCCCGACGATGCTTCATACGGAGCGGCCCGACCGCGTGTGCAAGAAGCTGCTGGAAGGCAAAGTCGCGCTGCTGATGGACGGCAGCCCTTTTGCCGTCGTGTGCCCGGCAACGCTGTTCGAGTTTTTGCATGTATTCTCCGATATTAACGCACGCTGGAGCATCGGGGTTATGCTGCGCGTTCTGCGCATGACTGCGATGTTTTTTTCGATCTTCGGCACGGCGTTCTACGTGGCCGCCATTACGTTCCACTATCAGATTCTGCCTCCCGAGCTGCTGAAGACGCTGATCCGCTCGCATTCCAAAGTGCCGTTCCCTCCGCTGTTCGAGGCGCTTTTGCTGGAAATCATCGTCGAGCTGCTGCGCGAGGCCGGAGTCCGACTGCCTACCAAGGTCGGCCAGACGATGGGCATCGTCGGCGGTATCGTTATCGGACAGGCGGCGGTGGAAGCCGGCTTCGTAAGCAACGTACTGCTGATGATCGTGGCGATGGGAGCGTTGGCGTCGTTCACGATTCCGAACTTCGCCATGAGCAACACCCAACAGATTATCCGGTTTCCGATGATCATCCTGGCTGGAATGTGGGGCGGCATCGGCATCGTGATCGGCTTCAGCTTCCTGACGATCCATCTGTCCAAGCAGACGAGTGTCGGAACCCCGTATTTGCAGCCGCAAAACATGCTGCTGAGCCGCAGCGAAGAGAAGACGACGATGCCCGTCTGGAGAAGCTTGCTCAGCCGGGAGGCGAACTCTCGCCGGCCCGGCCGGCAGAGCAAGGACTTCCTGGAATAGCGGTATACGAAGGAGGCGGCGCCGATGCAGGCGAGAGGTCTTATCCATCCTGCATTTACGATGTCCATCATGATGACCTCCCAGATCACGGTCGGAATGCTGGCGTTTCAGAAGTATTTGTACAAAGCGGCAGAGCATGACGCCTGGATCTCGGTGCTTGCGACGGGGCTGTGCGCGCATTTCGTCATCTATCTGATCTTCAGGACGCTGGCGAAGTTCGAGTACAAGAGCCTCTACGATATTCATCGCCAACTGTTCGGAAAATGGTTCGGATCGTTGCTGAACGCGGTGCTTATCTGCTATTGGATACTCGTGTCCATGTACGTTCTGCGCAATTATATCGAAGTGCTGCTCATCTGGATCTTTCCCGAAATCCACGTGTGGGTGTTCGATCTTATGTTTTTCGTGCTGATCGCCTACGGTCTGTCGGGGGGCATCCGGGTCATCTCCACCGTTTCCGTCATCCATCTCCTGCTGCTCAGTTGGCTTGTGCTGCTGCTGTACTATCCGCTCAAGGAGGCGGATTTTCGGCAGATGCTTCCGGTGATGCAAGCGGGGGTCGACCAGATTTTCGGAGGAATGCTGGCGATGGGAGCGACGATCGGCGGCTTCGACGTCGTTTTTTTCACCAGTTCGCGCATGAGCAAGCCGCATCGCATTCACCGATACGCGCAGTTCGCCCTGCTGTCCGTGAATCTGCTCTATCTTGCGATGATGCTGCTGTCTCTGGGTTATTACAGCGGCAAGCAAATCGAGAACAATTCCTGGGGAACGCTGACGATGCTGAAGGTGATCGAATTTACTTTTCTGGAACGGTTCGAGTACATCGTGATCATGATGTGGTTCATTCTCGTCTTGGCCAATCTGATGATTTCGAGCTGGGTGATCATTCAAGGGGTAACGCGGATTGTCCCACTTAAACGGAAGTACGTGTTCGCTTTGCTGTGCGCGCTGTTGCTCGTCGTGACGCAAGCGATCCGAACGGGCGATCAACTGGCGGTTCTGTCCAAGCTGATCAGCGACTGCGCGATCGTGTTCTCGTTCGCGTATCCGTTCCTGCTGTCCGTTATCGTCTTGTTATTGTCCGGCGTCCGCCGTCGCCGGAAGGGGGCGCCGGCATGATCCGCGGGCATTCGTGGGCGGGCAAGGCGGCGCTTCTCTTGTGCTGTCTGGCCGTCGCCGTCGGCTGCGCCAGGCAGAAAATCATCGACAACCTGGGCATCGTCATCGCGCTCGGATACGACGAGGTCAAGGAGGGCAACGATCGCATTCGCACGACGATTATCGCCTACCAGGAGACCGACGGCAGAGCGAACCCCGTCCGGACGAGCGCGGCCAACAATACGAGCAAAGGCGTCCGCACGAAGCTGAACTTGAAGATGCCGTCCCAAGACGTGATCGGCCAGGTCCGGGTCGTTGTGTACGGCGAGTCTCTGGCCAAAAAGGGGATCATCAACCTGACCGACACGCTGCAGCGGGATTCGGAGATCGGCACCAATGTCTATCTGGCCATTGCCAGCGGTTCCGCCAAAAGCATCATGTCGGCGAGCAACAAGCAGGATATGAGCATGGGGGAGTTCCTGTTCGAGCTGATTCGCAAAAATGAGAAGTACGGCGTCGTTCCGTCTCCGAGCCTGCACTACTTTCTGAGTTCCTACTACCGGATCGGCAAGGACCCTGTCCTGCCTTTCCTGAAGCGCGGCAATCGCGAAGTGTCCATCGCGAGTCTCGCCCTGATGAAGGAAGACCGAATGGTCGGCAAGCTGAACGAAGACGAATGCTTCCTGCTCAAGTCGACGATGGGCAATTACCATTTCGATTCCCTGGAGCTCGCGCTGTCGCTGAAGCACGACAAGCCCGAATTGCCCGCGATTTCGCCGTTGTTCATTACGCTGACGAATATTCGCACTTCCTCCAGAATCAGACTCGTCGGCCAGGACGATCCGGTCTTTGAGGTGCGCATTCGCGTGAACGGCCAGCTCAAGGAAATCAGCGAGCAGATCAATCTGGAGAAAGGAGCGGAGATCAATGCGCTGGAGCGGGAGGCAAGCGCCAAAATCACGGAGCTGTACGAGGAGCTGTACGGAAGGCTGCAGAGGCTGGGGACGGACCCGGTCGGCTTCGGAAGCATCTATCGCTCCTCCGTCCGGACCAAGGGCTTGACCTCCAAGCAATGGGAGGCGATGTACAAGAGGGCGCGATTTCGCACCGACATCAAGGTCGAATTCACGAACGTGGGAATAACGAGCTGAAGGATCCAGCCTAAGCGGAGAGCCGCTTAGGCTGGATCCTCCGCGCCTACGATTTCGGAACGTTAACGGCCAGCATCGAGACCCTGCCCGAGAAGCGCGGGTCGAATACGCGAATCTCGTCCCCCAGATCCTGCGTGACCACGAAGGGAGCGAACAGAAGCAAGCTTCTGGCTGAAGGGTCCAGCATTAGAGCTTCGACGTCCACCGGATCACTCCGGTGTTCCCGCACGATCCCGCTTGCTCCGCCGATCTCGTGTCGTCCCTCGACGACTTCGAGGTCTTTTTTCGCATAATACGAAATGCCTCCCGGATACCGGTCCGCGCGGATCGCCACCCGATCGAAGCCGTCGTTCTTCAAGTCCGCGTAGACGTAAGCGGAGTGGGCAATTTGAAATCCGGCATACAGCGCCGCCAGGCCCCAGAAGACGCGAAATAGCCGCGTTCGCTGTTTCTCGCCGCGGAAGACAAGCAGGAAGGGAACGATAGCGGCCGCCATCGCCCAGAATACGTAGCCTTTGTTGGGAATGATGCCGATGGCGTATCTGCGGGAGGTGAACGGTTCGAATAGCCCCGTCCCCCAGGCGTTCGTCCAGTCGCTGACGATATGCAGCAGCACTCCGGCGAAGGCGGTCCAGAACAAGCGCCGATCCTTCACGCGGAAGATCGCCCAGGCCAGCAAGGAGAACATTCCCGCCCAGACGGGCACCATGGCGAACGAATGGGTGATTCCCCGGTGCGACATCAAGTAATCCGCGCCGGCTCGCGCCCATTGAATATCGATGTCCGGGATGACGCTCGAGCCGACGGAAGCCCCGAAGAACGCCCATTTCGTCTTGACGTCCATGTCCGTCTTTTTCAACGCTCCGTAGATGGCGATTCCGAACAAAGTATGCGTCATATAATCCACTTTGCCGACCTCCTTTCCATTCTCCGTTTCTTCTACTATCATCGCGCATTCGCCGGGCTCATTCAATCCCCAAGCGATCATAGACTATGAATATGGCAGATTTGGGCAATAATGATTCCGTTGTACCCGGCAATCGTCGAACGTGCCGCAAATCGAAGAAGAGGAGAACGACATGTGGGATAAGCTGTTGCTGCTGTTGGAAATTTTGCTGGTCAATATCGTGCTTAGCGGAGACAATGCGGTCGTAATCGCCATGGCCAGCCGGAGCTTGCCAGAGCGTCTGCGCAAGAGAGCGATCTGGGCGGGAGCGCTGGGAGCCGTGCTGCTGCGCATCGTCCTGTCGATCGCCGCCATCGCGCTGCTCGACATTCCGGCCGTGCGGTTGATAGGATCGATTCTGCTTCTATATATTGCGATTCACCTGCTGCTGGACGACGGGGAGGAGAAGCCGGTTGCCGGAAGCTCGTCTCTCGGCAAGGCGGTAGCCATCATCCTGCTGTCCGATCTGATCATGAGCCTCGACAACGTACTGGCGATCGCCGCCATCGCGAACAACGACCTGTGGCTGATGTCGGCGGGCATCGCGCTGAGCATTCCGCTCATTATATGGGGCAGCCAGTTGATACTTAAGGCGCTGACCCGCTATCCGTTCATCGTCTGGGTCGGCTCGGCCATTCTCGGCTTCACGGCCGGACAGATGCTCGGGGACGTCGAGCTCATCCGCGAACGTCTGCCCGCCCTGGGGGTCTGGGGCAGAGGGTGGTTCTCCGCGGCGACGGCTCTGTTCGTCGTTGCGGCCGCTTTCCTGTGGCGCAGGCGGGGAGCAAGCCCGTCCGCAAGCAGGGAAGAGAGGGCGCGAACGGGGCATAAGTAGGTACTCTTCAATCGGACCGGAGCAAAGTAAATACGGTCAGCTCGGGGACGCAGCGGAATCGGACCGGAATGCGCGTCGTTCCGATCCCGCGATTGACGTACAGCAAGTAAGGCCGCTTGTCGCGGAACCTGCCGCCGATCCGGTACAGGCCGCCGACGTACTTGCTGCCGAGCTGCGTGCGCACGATCGGGCCGAGGAGCGGCAGCGCCACTTGTCCGCCGTGGCTATGTCCGGACAGCTGCAGGTCGATCGGGTAGCGGATCAGTCGATCCGCCACGTCCGGCTCGTGGACGAGCAGCAGGTTAAAGCGCTCGTTCTCCAGCCGGGACACCGCCTTGGGCGCGTTCGGTTTGCCCAGCACGTAATCATCCAGCCCCGAGATCGTGATGTACTCCCCTCCGGGAAGCTCTACGCGTCTCGTCGCGTTGATCAGAACGGAGAAGCCGCCCCGGCTTAAGAAGGCGCCCGACGAGCGAAGATTCCGTTCATAACCGAAATCGTGGTTGCCGTATACGGCGAACTTGCCGAGTCGCGCCTCGATCCGCGCAAGCTGAGGCGACGGGTCGTATTTGGCGATGTTGTCCCTTCGGCGCGCGTCGTGCAAATCCCCGGTGAATACGACAAGATCGGGGCGAAGCGAGTTAACGGCGTCCACGAGCTTGCCCAGCCGTTCGAGAGAATAGCCCGGACCGAGGTGCGTATCGCTGAATTGAACGATCGTTACGCCGTCGAAGCCCGGCGGTATGCGGGGAGAACGAATCGCCTGATGAACGATGCGCAGGCGTCCGCGTTCAACTGCGACGCCGTATATGCCTATCGCCGTAACAATCAGCAGCAAAGCCGCGATGGTTGCAAGGATCATACCGCCTTCCTCCTTAAAATGTGAAGTATATCACAGTATCCTTGTCGAATGCATGCTTCAATGGAAGAATATTCAGGCAACAAGGGGGAAGCTTCATGAAAACGAAATTCGGAATCGTCAAGAAGATGGTTATCGGAATTACGGCGGCATCGGCCGTTACTTACGCGACCAGCGCCTTCTTTCTCTTGGTACTTAAAGATATGTTCGATTTCATGTCCGGATGGCTGTTTGTTCTGCTGACGCTGCTGTTCGGCATTTTCTGGACCGGCCTGTTCGGTTTTTTCGCGGCGAAGTGGCTGCTTAAGCCGCTGCTGTCTCTGACTACGGCGGCAAGGGAGGCGGCCAAAGGGAATTTGCGGGCCAACGTGGCTCCTCCGTCCTCGGGCGACGAAATGCAGGAGCTTGGCGAAGCTTTCGAAACGATGCTGAAGCAGCTCAGGACGATGATCGACGGCATCAAGGAAAATACGAGGCTTACCGACTCGCACGTCAGGGAGCTGCAAGAAGCGATCGGACAAGCGGCCGGCCAGATCGAGCAGATGACGAGCGAATCGGAAGCGATTACTTCCGGCACGCAGACGCAGGCCGATTCGGCGGAACGGCTGCACCTGGATGCGGAGACGCTGGCTGCGGCCGCGGATCGAATGAGCGAAGAAGCGGCCGTCGCCCGGGAACGGGTCGGCCAGATGAATCAGGCCGCCGCGCAGAGCGAGGAAGTGTTCCGTTCGTTGATCGGGGGCATGAGGCAGCTGTCCGAGCTGAACAAGGAAGCGATGGACGTCGTCGAGAAGCTGAGCGATTACGCTCAGCAGATTGGCTCAATCTCCAACGTCGTTGGAGAGATCGCGGACCAGACGCATCTGCTGGCGCTGAACGCCTCGATCGAAGCGGCGAGGGCGGGGGAAGAGGGCCGCGGCTTCGAAGTCGTCGCCCATGCGGTGAAGTCGCTCGCGGACGAGAGCGCCGGTTCGGTCAAAAACATCCGCACGCTCATTCGTCATATTCAGGAAGAAGTAGGCAGGGCGGTCGGCCACATTCGTTCCCAGCACGAGCTGTCCGAGCGCGAAGCGGAGAACGGCCAGCAGTTCGCCGCCGCTTTCCGCGAAGTGAACGAGGAAGCCCAGCACGTCGTCGACCTCGTCGAATCGATGGCTGCGGACATCTCCCGTCAAGCCGAGCAGGCGACCGTGCAGTTGAACGAAGCGCGCCGCGTGGCGCAAGTGGCCGATCGGATTCGGCTCGGGGCGCAGCAGGTATTCTCCGCGTCCCAGGAGCAGACGGCCGTCATGGAGGAGATCGCCGCCTCCACGGACTCTCTGCGGGCCAAATCCGCCGACCTGAGAACGAAGACGGAGTTTTTCCGCTCCTGAGCACATATTTGACCATAAGAAAACCGCATTCGTTGAAAAGGCGGTTTATTGCTATCGTGTCCCGTTAGTACAACAATTTCAATAGGTATTTAAAAGGCTGTCGATTTCTCGACAGCCTGGACAGAAGAATTACTTCTGCTGTTCATTGTATTTCAAATGTAAAATGGGGTAAGGGCGGCCTGCTCCATCCGTCAAATCTTCACCGGTTATTCCGAAACCGCTTTTTAAGTAAAACCTTGTCGCATTCTCATTTTGCTTATTCACATCAACGGACGTGATCCCAAAACCATTGATGCATGTTTGCATAATTTGTTTCCCATACCCTTTGCCAATTTTATCGGGATCGAGAAACAGTGCTTCCAAGTGATTTTCATTGATGGCGGTAAAACCAATGATTGAGTCTTCGGTATACCAGAGACGTACATCAAGATGAGGAAAATACATGGGTAATTCTCTTTTGATTTCCTCTTTATCCTTGAAACTCAAAAAATGATGAGTGGCCATTACCGATCTTTCCCAAAGATTTATAATCCTATCATAGTCATTAACGGTTGCTTTTCTGTTTTGTATCATTTCGTTCTGCTCCTATACCACTCTTTTCGGAATTATATTAATCGATTTGCGATCAAACAGTTTCACTTTAAATATAATCATCTCCGAACAGTTATATTGCCCTTATTATAGAACGCTCGTTCGTGATTATCAAATTTGTCGTAAAATGCTCTGATTCTGCTGCTTTCGCGGGTATCCCGTCCACTCAGCTTTTCTGCACCATATTTTGAATATGTACGCAGTGCCTTATCCCTTCTTTTGCCGGTATCCCGTTCAGTCAGGTTGGACGTACGCCTCCCCCGTGATCGGTCATGACCTATCCTCCATTTGTCCTTATCCCGACAGCTCAGAAACTTGATTGTTTAGCGTTGCGCCATGGTTAATCAGTTGATCATTCTTGCGGCTGCGAATTCATGTTCAGCAGCTTATTAGGCATTCCGCTGACTCAAAGTTTAAGGAATTATTGTCGCGGGTTCGAGTCAGTCTGCTAGACCGGGAACAGCCGCCAGAATTGATAAGTTCAGGTTAGGCGATTCTGGAAGAGTGAATGCAATCCGCGCGTAACGGGACGTGACTCCCAACTGACTCGAAGGGATAGCGGCAAAAGGGGCGAAAAAGCGATAGATCAGGTATGGCGTGAACTGAGTGGAGGGGATATCGACAAAAGAAGTGGGAAGTGGAGCGGACAGAAGCAGATGAACTGACGGAATGGGATAGCGTGAAAGGGGAGAATGGAGACGAGAAGGCTGCGCCCTCCCGCGCCAAACATCCGATCGCCGACTAAGCCGACCGGTTGCAAAAGCCGAGTCCGTATCGGTATGATTATTCGATAACAGGAGCAAAGCCCGGACAAGCAGCGAATTCCGTTGCCAGGAAGGGGGAGGAGAGTTCGGATGAACGAACAACGCACGCGCACGATCGGCGGATGGTTCAGGGATCGCAGAATCCGTACGAAAATTTGGCTCGTCTATATGCCGCTGCTGCTGATTCCGTTTCTGATTCTCGGGTACGCAGGCAATGCGGTCTATTCCAACGCGATCGTCGACAAGACGGCCAAGAGCTTCGCCGATAATTCCGGACTGATCATCAGCCGTCTGAACGGCATGCTCGGCAACGTCGAGAGCAGCGCGAACATGCTCAGCTTAAACCTGAACCGCGCGATCTCCGCCCATCCCGATTCTTCTGCGGATTTCAACCTGGCCCGCTATACCGCGATCACCACCCAGATCAGCCTCGCGCTGCTCGTATTCCCCGACGTCGATTCCGCGGTTTTTATCGATACGTCCGGCAGAGTATACGCCTCCCATCCGAAGCTGGAGGAGAAGCGTACCCCCGATTCCGACGCCATTTATGCCGGGATCGACGCGACGAACGGGATCAATCTGTGGCTGCCGATGCAGCGCAGGGATTATTGGGTGACGGACGAACAGACGCCCGTGCTGACCGCGGGCAAGAAGATCATCGACATCCAGACCGGGCGCACGCTCGGCGTGCTGCTGCTGAACTTGAAGGAAAGCCGGTTGTCCGCCGTGCTGCGGACGATGAACGCCGAGCCTTCCGCGCGCTACTTGATCGTGGACGAGGGAGGCGGCGTCGTATCGGCGAGCAGGGACGACGCGCTGCTCCGGCCCGTCGAAGACGCCGAGCTGGCGTCGTGGATCAGGGAACACGACGACGCGACGTCGATTCGCTCCATTCAGCGCGAGCAGATGCTGCTCACGATCCGGAGCTTTCCGATGCTCGGATGGAAGCTGGCGAGCGTCACGCCGCTCAGCGCCCTGACGACCGACCTGACCCAGATCAAGCTTACGCTGGCGATCGTGGCCGGCCTGTGCCTGCTGCTGGCGACGATCGGCGTCACGTATTTGTCCCAGTGGATCGCCCGGCCGATCATTCGGCTGGCCAAGAGCATGAAGGGCTTCCAGGAAGGCGATCTGGACGAACGGCTCGTCATCGACTCCAAGGACGAATTGGGCTTGTTCGCGACGGGCTTTAACGAGATGATCCGGAGAATGAAGGGGCTGCTCGCCAACATCAAGGTCGAGCAGAAGCAGAAGCGGGAGTACGAGCTCGCGCTGATTCAATCGCAGATCAAGCCTCATTTTCTATACAACACGCTTGACGTCATCTACGCCCTGTCCGAAATGGGAAGAATCAAGGATGTCCAGCGCACGACGAAAGCGTTGGCCGACTTCTACAGGCTGACCCTGAATCAGGGGAGAGAGATGATCACGATCGAGCAGGAAGTGCGGCTCGTCCAGGATTACTTGGCGATCCAGCATATTCGCTATTCGGACGTCTTCACCTATTCGATCAACGTCGATCCGGGCATCATGCCTCATCCGATTCTGAAGCTGACGCTGCAGCCTCTGATCGAGAACGCGATTTATCACGGCCTGAAGCTGAAGCGGGAGCCGGGACGCCTGCTGATTCACGGTTATCAAAGCCGGGGGCTGATCGTCCTCGAAGTGACGGACGACGGAGTCGGCATACCGGAGGAGAAGCTACCTGCGTTGCTGAGGCCGCCGACGGACCCCTCCGAGGAGAAGGAGGGCTCGTTCGGCTTGCGCAACGTCAACGAGCGCATTCGGCTATCCTTCGGCGAACAGTACGGATTGGCGATCGCCAGCGAGCCCGGACGGGGAACGACGGTAACGGTGACATTGCCGTCCGCCGAGAAGAACGGAGTGACAACAGATGATTAAAGTGCTTATTGCGGACGATGAATCGATTTTTCGGGATTTTCTCAAAATAGTACTGCCTTGGGAGAAGTACGGGTTCCAAATTTGCGGAGAAGCCCGCAACGGCGTCGAGGCGCTGGAGCTGGCGGACAGTCAACGTCCGGACATCGCGCTGGTCGACATCAACATGCCGTTCATGGACGGACTGGAGCTCTCGCAAGAGTTGAAACGGCGTTATCCGGCAATCGGCATCGTTATCATTACCGGGCATAACGAATTCGAATACGCGAGGAAGGCGATTCGAATCGGCGTCGAGGACTATTTGCTGAAGCCGTTCACCAAGGAAGAACTGCTGCTCACGCTCTCCAAGCTCCAGACCGAAATCCGGGAGACGAAGGATCGCGAGCTGACGCTCAAGGCGAACGAAGCGATGTGGAAGGAAGGCTTCTTCAATCGCCTGCTCGAGAGCGAGGAGCAGAAGCCGGAAGAAATCCGCGCCCGTCTGGCCGAACTCGGCTATCCGGAGACTTCGAACCTTTTTCAGGTAGCCTGCGTCGAGATCGACCCCAAAGACGCGAAATGGAGCAACGTCGGCGACCGGGAGCTGTGGAAATTCGCGGTGGCGAACATTATGGCGGAGGCGCTCGAAGGGGAAGGGAACCGGCTCATCTTCAACGGACCGGAAGGCCGGACGATATGCGTCTACGAACCGGCAAGCGGCGGTTGCGACCCGGATGAGGTCAGGGAGAGCTACGTCAGACTGTGCGCCTCCATCCAGAAATATTTGAAGCTGTCGATCGCGGTTGGCCTGGGCACGTTCCAACCGGACATTGCAGGCATCCGGCAATCGTACAAGGAAGCGCTTCGGGCGCTGCAATACAAATTCGTCGTCGGCAACGGCCGGGTGATCGAATACGACGCGCGCAGTCAGGGTGTCAAAGGGTTTGCCCGCGGCTTTATTCCGTCCCAGACGAACGAGGATTTGCTCATCGCGCTGCGAATGGGGGACGGGCAAGGCGCGGAGCGGACGCTTCGGGCGGTGTTCAAGGGCATTCGCGAAGATCGGCTCTCTCTCGACTACGTCTACACGATCTGCATGGGTCTCGTCTCGGTCTGCTTGTCTTGCGTATCGGAGAAAGGCCATCCGATCGAAGATTGCTTCGGGGATGACTTTTTCCCGTACAGTGACGTCATGACGCTGCATTCGTTCGAAGCGGCGGAGAGCTGGATCGTCGACCTGTATTTGAAGGCGATCGAATACATGGCGCTGCACAGGCAGACCAAGTCGGGGAAAATCGCCCAGACCGCCAAGGAACTGATCGACGAACAGTACCGCGATCCCGAACTGAAGGTCGAGACGCTGGCGCAGCAGGTGTACATCAATCCGAGCTATCTTAGGGGCGTATTCAAAAAAACGCACGGCATCACCGTGACCGATTACATTACGCAGAAGCGGATGGAAGAGGCGAAAGCGCTGCTGCTCGAAGGCCGGATCAAGCTTGCGGATATCGCCGAACAGGTCGGATACAACGATCCGGCTTACTTCAGCCGCGCGTTCAAGAAGTATTACGGAGCCTCTCCGCGAGATTTCGAAAAGATGCGCGGATAGTCCAATTCAGCCGCACATAGTCCATTCTGATGCAACTCCTCCCCCGGTATACTTGAGTTGTTCCCACACTGAACCGATCATTTCTTTCCATGAAGTACGACCAATTAAGCGGGGGGTTCAACGAAATGAAGAAAATCAACAAGGTTTTATCTCTGGGACTGGCATTGTCTTTGACGGCCGCGGCTCTGTCGGCCTGCGGTTCGAACTCCGGCAACAAAGAGGCGGAAAGCACCGCCGGCGGTTCGGCCGAAGGCAAGACGAAGCTGCGGATTTACGCGCAATATTCGGACGAGGACACGAAAGGCTACTACGACTACGCGGCGGCCGAATTGGCGAAGGAGATGCCGAACGTCGAGCTGGAGCTCGAGATTCAGGCTCAAGACGACGGACAGAAGCTGAAAACGTACGCGGCTACCGGCAACTTGCCTGACATTTTCAACACGGGGCTCGATCTGATCAACGTCTTCAGGGAATCGAACAACATTTTGCAGTTGGACGAATACGTCGACAAGTTCGGCTTCAAGGACAAGATGCTGCCGAGCGCCCTGAATACGCTCTATACGGAAGACCAGCACGTGTACGCCTTCCCGTACGCGGGCAACGAAGTGATTCTGCTGTACTACAACAAAGAGCTGTTCGAGCAAAACGGCGTGAAAGTGCCGACGACGATGGAAGAGATGCATGCCGCGATCGATGCGTTCAAGGCCAAGGGCATTACGCCGCTGTCCATCTTCGCCAAGGAGAAGTGGCCGGACGTCGCCTTCTACGACATCTTCGCGACGCGCTACAACCCGGCCGGCATCAGCGCGCTGGACAAAGGCCAAGCCAAGCCGTCGGACCCGGGCTACAAGCAAGCTGCCCAAGACATCGTCGATCTCGTCAAAGCCGGGCTGCTGCCTAAGGGCGCGACGAACCTGAACTACGATCAGGCCGCTGCGCTGTTCCACGAAGGCAAGGCCGCGATGTTCGTCAACGGCCAATGGGAGATCGAGGCTTCCACGAAAGCGCTCGGAGACAAAGTCGGTTACATGTACTATCCGGCCCCGGACGCCGCTTCCTACGAAGCGAACAAACTGGCGTTCAGCGGCGGAGGCAACCCGGGTGGATACGCAGTATCGGCCAACACGAAGCACAAGGAGCTCGCGGCCGAAGTGGCCAGCTTCATGGCGCTCAAATACGCCGAGTTCAAAGTGACGAAGAAAGGCAGTCCGATCGTATCGACGAAAGTCGAGAAGGCGGTCGAGAAAGCTTACGATCCGCTCATGGAGCAGTTGGCTCAAGATCTGCCGAACATCACGAGCACGACCGCGTTCGCATGGGGATTGTCGAACACCAAATTCAAAGCCGCGATCGAGGACGCTTCCCAAGCGCTGCTTAGCGGTTCCTACACGGCGGACCAATTCATCGCCGATCTGGAGAACGGCATGAAATAAGGAAAGCCGCGTACACGATAAATCGCAGAATAAAGCCATTTATACGCCCACGGTATAAGTGGCTTTATTTTGCGGACATGCAAGGAGCGAGAGAACATGAACAAGTTTCTGGGAAACAAGACGGCGATTCTGTTATTTACGTTGCCGACGATGCTGCTGTTCAGCGTGATCGTCATGTGGCCGACGCTGCAAGTGTTCTATCGCAGCCTGTACGACTGGAACGGTCTTACGGAAGGCACATTCATTGGATTGGACAACTACAAGCGGCTGTTCGAAGACCGCTTGTTCTATACATCGCTGAAGAACGGGATCATTTTCGCCGCCGTCATCGCGGTGCTGCAGATCGGCATCGGCACGGTGCTGGCGCTGACGATCTCCAATAAGATGGTACGCGGCCGGAAGTTTCTGCGGATCAGCTACTTCATCCCGGTCGTGCTGTCCGTCACGGTCGTCTGTCAGCTCTGGCTGGCCATGTACAACGGGGAATACGGGTTGATCAACAAAGTGTTCGAAGCGCTGGGCATCTCGTATCGCCAGGACTGGCTGTCCAACGGCGACACGGCGATCTACGCCGTCGCCGTCGTGAACGCCTGGCAGAACATGGGCTATCACTTCGCGCTGCTGCTCGCCGCGGCGAATTCGATTCCCGAGCAGTATCTCGAAGCGGCCAAAATCGACGGCGCGGAGAAATGGAAGGCCCACTGGAAAGTGACGATTCCGCTCATGTCCGAGACGTACAAGTTCTGCCTCGTGCTGGCGATTACCGGCGGTCTTAACGCGTTCGCCAACATGCAGATCATGACGGGCGGCGGACCGGGCACCGACACTTACACTCTGACGTACATGATGTACCGTTCCGCTTTCCGCGTCGGCGAATACGGCTACGGCACGACGGCCGCCGCGTTCCTGATTATCGAATGTCTGATCGTGACGTTCGCGATTAACCGCCTTGTCGCGCGCGAACGGATCGTGTACTAGACCAAGCCGTACAGAAAGGAGGCTGTCCCATGCTCTCGAAGCTGCGCAAAAGCAATCCGCTGTTCCAAATTTTCCTGTGGGGATACGCGATCGTTTCCGTCTATCCTCTTATATGGATGCTTTTCTATTCACTTAAGGACAATAACGAGATCTTCGTGACGAATCCGTTCGGATTCCCGACGCAGCTCCGTTTCGAAAATTACGTTTCGGCAATATCCGAATTCAACGTACCGCAGTATTTCCTGAACAGCGTGCTCGTGACGGTCGTGACGATCATCGGCACGATCAGCCTAGCCGTCATGTTCGCCTACTCGGCGGCAAGATTGCGCTGGAAGGGAAAGACGTTCGCGCAGATGTACGTCGTCATCGGCATGTTCGTGCCGGTTCAAGTGGTCATGATTCCGCTGGCCATTCTCGTTCGCGATTTTAATCTGACGAACACCTACGCGTCGCTGATCATTCCGTACATCGCGTTTAACCTTTCGTTCTCGACGATGGTGTTTTTCGGATTTTTCCGGACGATTCCGAACGAACTGGAGGAGTCCGCCTGCCTGGACGGGGCGAATATTTATCAGACGTTCTTCAAAATCATGCTGCCGCTCGTGAAGCCTTCGATCGCCACGATGGTGATCTTCGTCTTCCTGGCCGCGTGGAACGAATATCCGATCGCGCTTATGCTGATCTCGAACGAAGCGCTTAAGACGCTGCCGCTCGGCCTGCAGTTTTTCCAGGGGCAATTCACGACCGATTGGGGCGCGATGGGCGCCGCGATGACGATCGCCTCGCTCCCGACGGTGCTGATCTACATTCTGTTCAGCGAACAGGTGGAGAAGGCGATGACGGTCGGTTCCGCTGTCAAAGGATAGTCGGACCCTGTAACGAAGCATTCCCGGACGCGCGCGTCTGACGGGGATGCTCCGTTTTGTCGATCGTTCGGATCGGCCCGGCCGCAGCGCCGCTTTGATTTTTTCCTCCGGCTGTACGAAAATAGGAGGATAAGGAGGGGATGCGAGCTATGAAAGCTTTGATCGTGATCGATTATACGGTTGATTTCGTTGTCGGGAAGCTGCCGGTCGGAGAGCCGGGTATCGCCATCGAGGATAGAGTGTGCGAGATCGCGCGGCATTTTGCGGAGCAGGGAGATTGGGTCGTCATGGCGGTCGACTTGCACGAGGAGGGGGACGCGTTCCATCCGGAAACGAAGCTGTTCCCTCCCCACAACATTCGGGGCACGGACGGCCGGAAGCTGTACGGAAAGCTGGACGAATGGTACGAGGGCGTCCGGGACGGCATCTATTGGATGGATAAAACGAGATACAGCGCCTTCTGCGGAACCGATCTGGAGCTGAAGCTGCGCGAACGGGACGTCCGGGAGGTTCACCTCGTCGGCGTCTGCACCGACATCTGCGTGCTGCACACCGCGGTGGACGCCTACAATAAGGGTTTCCGTACGGTCGTACACGCCGACGCGGTAGCCAGCTTTAATCCGCAGGGCCACGAATGGGCGCTCGGACACTTCGAGGGTGTGCTGGGCGCCGAAGTCGTCCGGGACTATCGGTAATCGCGAGAGAAAAGGGGACTGCCGCCATGAGCGAAGCCAATCTGACGCTTCATACGGACAAATATCAGATCAACATGATGTACGCGCATTGGAAGCGCGGAACGAGCAACGAACGGGCCGTATTCGAGGCGTATTTCCGCAAGCTGCCGTTCGGCAACGGCTATGCGGTGTTCGCCGGGCTGGAGCGTCTGGTCGACTACGTGCGCAAGCTGTCGTTCGGCGAGGAAGAGATTCGCTACTTGCGGACGCAGGAGGAACGCTATGACGAGGCTTTCCTCGACGAGCTGCGCGGCTTCAAGTTCGGGGGCAGCATCTATGCGGTCCCGGAGGGGACTCCCGTATTCCCGAACGTGCCGCTCGTGCGCGTGGAGGCGAGAGTGTTCGAGGCCCAACTGATCGAGACGGCGCTGCTCAACTTCGTCAACTACCAGACGCTGCTCGCGACGAAGGCGTCGAGAATCAAGCAGGTCGCTCCTGACGAGCTGCTGCTCGAATTCGGCACGAGGCGCGCGCAGGAAGCGGATGCCGCGATCTGGGGGGCGAGAGCCGCCTATATCGCCGGCTTCCACGCGACGTCGAACCTGCTGGCCGGTATGAAGTTCGGCATTCCGACCGCGGGCACGCACGCGCACGCCTGGGTGCAAGGCCACGACAGCGAAGAGGCGGCGTTCCGGGAGTATGCCGAAGCGCTTCCCGACCACGTCACGCTGCTGGTCGATACGTACGATACGCTGAAGAGCGGCGTTCCGAACGCGATCCGCATCGCCCGCGAGCTGGAGCGACAGGGCAAGCGGCTGAAGGGCATCCGCCTCGACAGCGGCGACTTGGCCTACTTATCCAAGCGCGCCCGGGCGATGCTGGACGAGGCGGGCTTCGCCGATGCGAAGATCGTCGCTTCGAACGATCTGGACGAGAACCTGATCGCCGAACTGAAGGCCCAGGGCGCGAAGATCGACAGCTGGGGAGTAGGGACCCAGCTCATTACCGCGTTCGACCAGCCCGCGCTCGGCGGCGTCTATAAGCTGGTGGCGCGAGAGAAGGCGGGGACGCTGGAGCCGGTCATCAAAATCTCCGGAAATCCCGAGAAGATCTCCAATCCCGGCTTGAAGGAAGCCTATCGCATCGTGAACGCGGACAACGGCATGGCCGAAGCCGATTACGTGACGCTGCCCGGGGACACCGACATTGCCGAAGGCAGGCCGCTTAGGCTGTTCGATCCGCTCCATCCCCATCGGTTCAAGCGGGTCGACCGTTACCGGGCGATTCCGCTGCTGCGGCCCGTGTTCGCGGAGGGAGAGCTGGTCTACAACCTGCCCGCGCTGGACGACATTCGCGACGAGCACGCCAGGCAGCTCGCCCTGTTCTGGCCGGAGCATCTGCGCAAGCTGAATCCGGAGCCGTACCGCGTCAACTACAGCCCTGCCGTGCTCGATCTGAAGAACGAGCTGATCCGCAAGCATCTGTCGGAATAAACTGCAATGTAGGCCGACTGCGTCGGGTTAGAGCAAGAAAACGGCGTTTCAATGGAGCTGCAGCCCGATGTGGTCAGGTTGCAGAGGGAAAATTCGAGATTACGAGGCTCCAACACGGCTGGGTCGGCTTCGAGCCGGATCAGATTCTAATCGCTCTGCCAGCCAACAGAGTTGCGATAGACGGACCCGGAATGATAGACTACATGGAAAGCTGCGGCTAAGTCCATCACGAAAGCAGGAAGTCCAATGAGCAAAATCAAGATAGTTACGGATTCGACCGTCGATCTGTCGGACGAGGAATTGCGCCAGCACGAGATTGAGGTCGTTCCGCTATCGATCAGCATCGGGAGCGACACTTATTTGGACCGGGTGGACATTACGCCGACCGAGTTTATCGAGAAAATGCAGGCGGCCCCCGAGCTTCCGAAGAGCTCCCAGCCGCCGGCGGGAGTTTTCCTGGAAGCCTACGACCGCCTTGGAAGCGACGGCAGCGACATTCTGTCGATCCATATGACGGGGGGAATGAGCGGAACGGTCCGTTCGGCCGAGATGGGCGCGGGAATGTCGGACGCGAGCGTCACCGTGGTCGATTCTCGCTATATTTCGAAAGCGCTTAGTTTTCAAGTCGTCGAAGCCGCGGAGATGGCCAAAGCCGGCAAGAGCGTAAGCGAGATCGTCGAGCGGCTGGATCGGATTCGCAAGAACACGCGGCTGTTCGTCGTCGTGGATACGCTCGACAACCTGGTCAAGGGCGGCCGCATCGGCAAGGGCAAAGCGTGGATCGGCTCCCTGCTGAAGATCAAGATCATCGCCAGCCTGGACGGAGGCGAGTATACGCCGGTCGCCAAAGTGCGGAGCAAGGCGCAGATCGTCGAGTACTTGGCGAAGCAGTTCGCCGAGGACGTCAAGGGCAAGGTCGTCCGGGGAGTCGGCCTCGTTCATGCCGCCGGACACGAGCTGGCGTCCAAGCTGAAAGAGACGATCGTCGAGCGGACGGGCTACGACAAGATCAGAATCGAGGATACGACGCCGATCATCAGCACGCACACGGGCGTCGGCGCGATCGGCTTCATGTACTATTGCGAATAGCTTCGGATGCGTTCTGTAGGCTAACCTATTAGATAAATTACGCTGTAATCCAACAAGTCTAATGCGGTAAGCACATCACACGGTTGGCGCGCTGTAAGCCGCCGCGATCGGGCTGCAGCTGCGCAATCCGGGGTTGGCTCGCTGTAAGCCGCCGTGATCGGGCTGCAGTTCCGCCATCCGGGGTTGGCTCGCTGTAAGCCGCCGAGGTCGGGCTGCAACCCCGCAATCGGGGATTGGCTTGCTGTAAGCCGCCGCGATCGGGCTGCAGCCCCGCCATCCGGGGTTGGCTCGCTGTAAGCCGCCG